>Ga0073906_1000029_pt1 | contig 209855 bp, 198 predicted proteins | sample Inofromicrocosms_FD_65485 | JGI IMG/M metagenome (GOLD analysis project Ga0073906, IMG submission 65485) | Mouse cecum microbial communities from Vienna, Austria - Inoculum for glucosamine and mucus D2O microcosms | ecosystem: Host-associated > Mammals > Digestive system > Large intestine >...
CCAGGATCAAACTCTTTTGTTTAATCTCTGTTGTCGCTCGAATCACTCTCTTGGTGTTTGACGGAGTATTTCTACTCCTTCATCCAATAAGTGCGAGCTAAAAATTGCTTCGCGAATTCAGTCTTCTAAACCCGCTTAAATCTTCAGCGCCCGCTCTTATCGGTCGTCGATAAATTTTTAAAGAACTTTGTTTTCGCTGTCGTGTTGATCAGCGAGGATGCAAATTATGAAGTTGATTTTTATAGCTGTCAACCAAAACTCTATATTTTTACAATTAGAAACATTTGTCAGTTAACTTTTATTGCTTAATCAACGGGTTATAAATGTTTCTTTTTAGCCACGGGTATTCAGCCAGTCAATCATCGGCTGATTATGCTGCTTCAGCCATTCGTTCGCTTTTTGGAAATGACCGTTCCCTATAAACGGCTCAGGCGCCTTTGTCGCTGACAATGGCGAGGGATGGTTGCTTTCGAGAATCAGAGCACTTCCGCCGCAGCTTTCTATGAGTGCGCGCTTTTTCTTCGCATGGTTGCCCCAAAGCATGTACACGATCGGCCTGCCCTGCCGGCTTGTCTCACGAATAATTTCGTCGGAGAGAAGTTCCCAGCCCTTCTTCGCATGTGAGCCCGGCTCCTTCATTCTCACTGTAAAAACAGAATTCAAAAGCAGAACACCTTGCTTTGCCCAGCCGGTCAAATCTCCGCTGACAAAATCATGCGGACCGTATTCTCTCTGAATTTCCTTGAAGATATTCCTGAGGCTCGGAGCCGGACGATTCTCGGGGCCGACAGAAAATGCCAGCCCATCCGCCACTCCGGGCGTATGGTACGGATCCTGGCCGAGAATAACGACACGTACGGATTCCGGTGAAACCAGCTGCAGCGCGCGGAAGGGATTCGGCGGGTAGACTTCCGCACCGCGTTCACTTTCCTGACGCAGAAATGCCTCCAGCATTCGGCCTTTCGGTGAGTTGGCGAATTTTTCGACGGTCTCTTTCCATCGATTTTGTATTTCTATTCCAAGCATAGTTATCCGATGAATTTAGAAACTTCGGATAAGGTCGAAATAATCGCCTCTGCCCCGTCCCGTTTTGCGATTTCTGACAGCGGTATTCCTTCGCTCCAGCCTGTGGACACTAGCAGACACGCAACACCGGCAGCCTTGGCAGACTGACTGTCATTGCCGGAATCTCCAACCATTATTGCCTGCCCCGGCTCGACACCCAGTTTTTCACACGCAAGAAGAACCGGTGCCCCCGAGGGCTTGGGAGAAGAAGCGGAATCTCCTCCGATAATGACGTCAAACAAATCTTTTATGCCCGCCTGTTCTAAAACTTCAAGCGTCATGTTGTAGGGTTTGTTTGTCACCACTGCAATCTTCAGTCCCTTTTTCTTAAGAGACTCAATCACCTCTTTTGTTCCCGGGTAGATGGTTCCTTTGTCATACTCCCCCTTCTCGGTATGCAAAAAAAGACTCTTCACTGCGAGTTGGTAAATTTGATCGTCCAGCGGAGCATCCATCGATTCCGTCATTGCCCGGCGCACTAAAACAAGCATGCCTTTTCCGATATAGCGTCCCACGATTTCTTCGGACAACGGCGGTTTTCCAAAGTCTTTGCGCATAAGGTTGACCAGCTGTGTCAGACCTTTAACCGTGTCAATCAATGTCCCGTCAAGATCGAATAAGACGGTTCTTACGTCTTTCACGTTCATTCGGAAATATTCTCCAGCTCTTTACGCATTGAATCGATAACGGACTTGTAATCCGGCTGATTAAAAATCGCGCTTCCGGCCACAAATGTATCGGCTCCTGCTTGTGCGATTTCTCTAATGTTCGAAACCTTAACACCGCCGTCTACTTCCAAGAGGACTTTCCTGCCGGTCGCCTCTTCATAGGTGTCCAATAAAGCACGGCACTCTCTGAGCTTACCAATCGTCGTAGGAATGAAAGACTGACCGCCGAAACCGGGATTCACACTCATCAGAAGCACCATATCGACATTGTCGAGCTCATAGTGCAGATACTCCAGACTTGTTGCAGGATTCAGTGCCAAACCTGATTTGCATCCGTGCTCGCGAATCAGGTTCAGAGTCCGATCAACATGTCGGCTCGCTTCCGGATGGAAAGTAATGATATTAGCTCCGGCTTTTGCAAACATCGGGATCAGATCATCAACCGGTTCAACCATCAGATGAACATCAATCGGCGCCTCTGTATGAGGACGCAAAGCCTTACAGACCATCGGGCCGACCGTCAGGTTCGGAACATAATGATTGTCCATCACATCAAAGTGAATCCAATCAGCTCCGGCCGCCACAACGTCTCGAACTTCCTGACCGAGACAGGCAAAATCCGCTGAAAGAATTGAAGGTGCAATACGAAATTTCGACTTGTCCATATAAAACTCCTTTTTCGCAATTTTATCGCTAAGACAGAACGCCTTTACTCGCTGTACGGCATAGGTTTTGTTGTTGAATTTTTCTGATAGCCGCAGTGAACGAACCTGAATCTTTGGCCTCAAATCGCTTTTTAGTCTCGCGTTTTAAACGAAATGTTCATACAATCCCTACAAATCACTGCGTTTACCATGCAACCATGACATTCGAAAGAAAAACTCTTCTGCCCGTCTCTATCCTGGCGGCACTTCTGCTTTGCTCCTGTTCAAGCACGACGAAGAAAGAAGATATTACGGAACCGACTGAAGAAGCGGTTCGTTATGAGATCAGCTCTTTTGACGAGTTGCCTTCGTCAGACTCGCAAGATTGGGCCGCCGCGCTCTCTGCATTCAAGGTTTCATGCCGATCTTTCGGGAAGAAGGCCGACTGGAAAGATGTCTGCTTCAAGGCTCAAAGCACGGACAGCTCGGAGGCTGAATCCTTTTTCAAGAATAATTTCACTCCCTGGCAAATCTCCACACAGGTTATCGGCAAACAAACCGGAACGGTTTACTCTAAATCCGACAAAGGTCTGATGACGGGATACTACGAGCCGATGCTCAAAGTTTCATCTGTACGCACCGCCAAACATACTATTCCGATCCTTTCAACGCCGGATGATCTGATTATTGTGGATCTCGCCTCTCTGTATCCGAAATTAAAAGGGATGCGTCTGCGCGGAAAGGTAGAAGGCAGAAAACTCGTTCCTTATGATTCACGCGCTCAAATCATCAAGCGCCACGATCTGGATAAAAACGCGATAGCCTGGAGCTCAGACCCTGTCGCCGTCTTTTTCCTGCAAATTCAGGGTTCGGGAAGACTGCAGACTGAAGACGGAAAAATGATCCGCGTCGGTTACGACGATCAGAACGGCCATCCCTACAAGGCCGTAGGTTCATGGCTGGTTGAAAAAGGCTATCTGAAGCGACACGAACTCTCTATGCAGAATATTCGCGCGTGGGCGTTCCAAAACCCGGATAAGGTCGACACACTCTTAAATCAAAATCCGAGTTTTGTCTTCTTTAAACCGCGTGAGGCAGATAACGCAGATGAAGGACCAATCGGCGCTCAAGGACTGCCGTTAACTCCCAAAGCCTCCGTCGCGGTTGACAGGAAATATATTCCTCTGGGTACGCCGCTTCTCGTGTCTGTTTCCCAAAGCTCTCCCGCTCTTGAATTCGTCCGACCGGTTGTCGCACAGGACACGGGCGGCGCTATCAAGGGCCCTATTCGGTTTGATTACTTCTGGGGCTTTGGAGATGAAGCAGGCAGCCAAGCAGGGCGGCAAAAGAGCTCCGTCAGCGCTTGGCTTCTTCTTCCTAAAGGTGTGAGACCAAATTAGAGTTTTTACAGAGATGCTCAATCTTGGAGACAAGCTCTAAAGCAGTCATAAAACCAAACGGGCCGTCCCCGTTGCCAAGATAAACGGCCGGGACGGTTTCGTTTTTCAGCTCATCAAAAAGTTTGGTGTTGCGGTCAACGATCTCGCGCTGCGCCTCTCCGGCTACGGCCTTAGGCTTTTCTTCATTCATGATCCAGTTTTTCCAGGCTTCATGCGGATTCTTCGAGGCGTAAATCGCTGCTGAAAGTTCTTCCGATTCTTCTCCCAACACGGATGTTAAGAAAACATAGAAATCGATGTCCGTCAGCTTGTCGATGTCCTCTTCAAAAAAACGCTTGCACCATGGGCAGTTAGGATCAACAAAAACCGCTACCTTGTACTGACCGGCACCGAGTTTGATCTTAATTGAGTCATCTGTCGGCCAAGCATCAAAATCAAATTTTTTCATATAAAAAACCTCCCTTTGCGTTTCATTCAAATATAAAACGCTTGGGAGGTTTAGCTGTTCAAATCAGCCCATACCGAGAGTTAATTTTTCTTAGGCTCGACTGCCAGCATCTTTTCTAAGTATTCCAGGCTTACCGCCCCCGGCGCTCTCTGCCCGTTCGGAACAAAGACCGTCGGAGTTCCGGTGACCTGAAGTCTTCCGCCTAAATCAATGTTTCTGTCCAGAGCCGATGTGTCGCACTTCGGATCTTTAGGTGCGGCAGACTTGCCTTCAATCATTTGCGCGCGCCAAGCGGCTCCTCTGTCCTTCGCGCACCAAATCGCTTCGCTCTGCTCACGGGAATTGGCGCGAATCACAGGATAAAGGAACGTATAGATGGTCACATCGTTCATATCCTTCAGAGTCGCTTCAAGCTTTTTGCAGTATGTGCAGTAAGGATCGGAGAAAACCGCTATCTTCCTTGACCCGTTCCCCTGCACGACTTTGATCGCGTCATCCAAGGGCAGCGCTGAGAAATCGATCTTGTTAAGACGGTCTTTCGTCTCTGCAGTTAAGTTTCTCTGCGTCTTGGTATCAAAAAGCTGCCCCATAATAAGAAAATCTGCATTCTTATCCGTGTAGAGAATGTCGGGACCTACAATGGCCTCATACAGCCCGGGAAACGCAGTCTCCGACACTTCGCTGACATTCGTTCCGAGCCTGCCGATCAGTTTTTTTCTTAAACCTTCCAGTGTGAAGGGCTCCTCGGATGACTGCTGCTGCGAAGTGGCTTCAGTCTGGACCGCGGGAGCCGGTGCCGCGGACTGCGCAAGGGCCGCTCCGCAGGCAAGAGAACCGCTGAAAAAAAGCGCGGCAGAGATTTTCCTAAGTGTAGTCATGTGTTCTCCGATAAATTTTCCAAATTTGTATCCCAACAAGCTGAAAGCTCCATTAATGGAACCGCTTTGAAATCAGTTGATACACTATACAAATCTTTTGCTTCTCTTTCTCAACACAAAAGATAGATTTCGTGTATAGTTTGCGGCTCTGAAACGAAAAACGGCTAGATAGCTCAGTTGGTAGAGCAGCGGATTGAAAATCCGCGTGTCGGTGGTTCGATTCCGCCTCTAGCCACCAACTCTTCTCTTTGTTGCACAAAAAAGAAAAGTCATGTATATTTCGTTTCTCTCGATTACGAGACGGCTAGATAGCTCAGTTGGTAGAGCAGCGGATTGAAAATCCGCGTGTCGGTGGTTCGATTCCGCCTCTAGCCACCAGATTTCCGAAGGCCTCGCACTGATTGCGAGGCCTTCTTCATTTCCGCACAAATTCCTCCCCCGGCTTACCGAAACTCATCGGCCGCTTCATTCTCAAAATAGAGCTGAAAACGGCACTAATCACTTCGGAAGCGGCACTATAGAGGCATATTAAAGATGGAATCTGCTATGAATCTGTTTACGCTTCGCTTAAAGACCGCAGCAATATGCCTGTGCAGTATGGCTACAGCCCTTTTGTCCGGCTGCGCGATCTCTCCGCAGGATTCAAATCCGACAACAATCGATGCACAGTGGGTGAACCCTTCAGCCACATTTGAACAAAAGACGATCACCGGAATCCTGGTCGCAGATCTCTCTGACAATCCGACCAGCCGCAGAATTTTCGAGGATGTCGCATCGAACGTTTTAGCATTTCACGGAATACCGGCTCAGCCAAGCTATCAGTATTTATCTGACCCACAGCCACTGGTCAGCGGAAACTCGCTTAATGTCTCCTCCCTGATGAAAGCGGCACGCAAAATCAAGGCGAGCGATATTCTGGTCGTGAAAAGCAGAGGCATTAAAACCAATGTGATCTACAACCCCGGAATGACTTGGGGGCCAGATCCTTTCTGGGGGCCTGGTCCCTGGGGCGGACCGTTTGGTCCGGGCCCGTTCGGTCCTGATCCCTTCTGGGGCGGCTGGGCGATTCCGCCCTCTGTGACTCAGCAGCAAATCGCTGAAACCAACGCCGAACTGATGAGTGCTCAAACCGCTGAAGTTCTTTGGACAGGATCTTTTTCTACCGTACTCGGAGCAAAGCCTGCCAACACGACATTCCAGGAATACGCTGAATTGATCGTGCAGGCCTTAATCCATAACGGATTCTTAATCCCTGTCAGCCAGCCTGACTATCAGATTAAGCCCGCTGCGAAGTTTGATCCCTCCGCGTCTCAGCCCGCGCAAAACCCTGCTCGTTAAACCTTTTGGCAATATTGACGCAGTCCTTAATGTGCTGGTCTCCAACCCATTTAAGGGCTGCAAATGATATTCCCGCGGAAGCGGCCAAACCTAAGGCCGGCACAAGTTTTGCCGCCTGAGCGGCGGTCAGACGTATGCTGAGTTTCTGCAGGACTGCCATCACGAGCGGCTTTGTGATCCACTTTCCGGCAAATGAACTTCCCGTCGCAGTAATCATTTGAAAAAGTCTGAGCCGTGAATCCGGAGTCAGATGCCTAATCTGATTAGGCGTCAAACCGAATTCATGATTGATGCTGTTCAGAATTTCGAGCATTAAGCTCACATCGACCGCAACGCTGGCGCCCGGGATCGGAAGAAGATTCAGTCCCGCGCTCATCAGCGCCCGCTTCGTCACAAGTTTTTTGCAGCGTTTCGCGGCATCGAGGATCGAGGCTTCGTCCGCCGGCATTTCATATTCTGTGAGCGCCCCCTGATGATTTTCTCGTGCAAATTCGTTATCAACCGTCATGGTTCGCCTCCGAATATTCCCTTGTGTCCGTTAAACTTAAGTTCTGAATAATTCTATATTTTTAATATAAAAACGAATCGCGAGTATAAAAAGGGCCTATTTTGGTCTTTTCAGAATACAATTTCGCAAATTTTCGACTAATTACGATGAATCTGCTCATCCTTGGTTTAAACCATACAACGGCCCCGTTATCTTTAAGAGAGAAGCTGGCTTTCGGTCCCGAAGAACTGGAATCGTCCATCAATATGATTCGGGCGATGTTCGGCGCGCCTGCCTGCGGGGGCATCAAGGAAGTTGCCATCCTCTCCACCTGCAACCGAACGGAAATTTACTGCGCTGCCGAAGAGCCTTCTGCCGCATTCCGATCTCTTCAGGACTTTTTAGTTCAGAGCAAACATGTCAGTCTGACTGAACTTGAGGAGCAGCTCTACTTCCTTGTGCAGGACGACGCCATTCGTCACGCTTTCCGGGTGGCTTCCGGTCTTGATTCCATGGTGTTGGGCGAAACGCAGATCGTCGGTCAGATGAAAAAAGCCGTTAAAACCGCTTCGCACGCGGGCGGTCTCGGTCTCTTTTTAAACCAGCTTTTCCAAAAGACCTATGCCGTCGCAAAAGAGGTCCGCTCATCCACTGAAATCGGTGCGCATTCCATCTCTTTAGCAGCTGCCGCTGTCCGTGTCGCCAATCGTATCTTCGGCTCGCTCTCTGAGTCGAACATTCTTTTTATCGGCGCAGGCGAAATGATTGAGCTCTGCGCTGCGCACTTCGGCGCTCAGAACCCTCAAAAGGTAACCGTCGCCAATCGAACCGTCGCACGAGCTCAGGCTCTGGCTGATCAGGTAGGCGCCAATGCGGTATCACTGGCTGAACTGCCCGAGATTCTGCATAACTACGACGTGGTTGTTTCCTGTACAGCAAGCACACTCCCAATCCTAGGTCTCGGTATGGTGCAAAGCGCGGTTAAAAAGCGCCGCTACCGTCCGATCTTCATGGTGGATCTTGCAGTCCCGAGAGATATTGAACAGGAAGTCTCTTCTCTTGATGAAGTCTATGTCTACACCGTCGACGATCTGGGCAAAGTCGTGCAGAGCGGCATGGAAGGAAGAAAAGCGGCCGTTGCTCTTGCGGAAGAATTAATTGCCAAGAGAGTCGAGGAATTCAAAAACTGGTTCTCCTCCCGCGAATCTGTACCGCAGATTCTGTTGCTGCAGAAGCGGGCAGACGATCTCCGAATGATGGAACTCGAAAAGGCAAAGAAAGCGCTCCACAAAGGAGAGTCCGTGGAAAATGTGCTCGAAACGATGTCCAAAGGTCTGATGAAGAAATATATTCACGACCCTCTGACCGTTATGCGCAACACACAGAGCCTTTCGGAAGAAGACTACGAGAAAGTCCTCGATCTTCTTCAGCGCTTCTACCATTACCACGGCCGCTAGCTGAAAAATCACCCGACTCATTGAAAACCTTCACCATTTTGAAGGTTTTTTGTCGTGCGTAAATGAGTTTTTTATTTAGAATCACAAGAAATTTTTTACTGTCTTTTTTATGAAAGAATCTATGCGCTCCAAGCTGGCACAACTTGCCAGAAGATTGGAAGAAATTGATGTAACACTCCAGGACCCGGATATCGCCTCCAATATGGATCGATTCCGCGCACTCTCCAAAGAAAGGGCGGAAATTGAACCCATTGTTCAGAAAACCAAAGAATTTGAAAAAGCCGAGGCGGATCTTGAGGCTGCTAACGAAATGCTAAGCGACCCTGAGATGAAGGAATTCGCGTCTGAAGAAATCGGCAATGCAAAAAAAGTGATTGAACAGGTCTCCGCAGAACTTGAAATTCTTCTTCTGCCTAAAGACCCGAATGACGATAAAAATATTTTCTTGGAAATCCGTGCCGGCACCGGCGGCGATGAATCCGCCCTTTTTGCAGGCGACCTTTTCCGCATGTATTCACGCTATGCGGAACGCCAGGGCTGGCAGGTTGAATTTGTCTCGGCCAGCCCGTCCGATCTTGGCGGATACAAAGAAGTCGTTGTCAGAATCATCGGACTTGGCGCCTATTCCAAGCTCAAATTCGAAAGCGGCGGACATCGCGTTCAGCGTGTTCCGGAAACCGAGTCTCAGGGACGCGTCCATACGTCCGCATGTACAGTCGCGGTTCTTCCTGAAGCCGACGAGATAGGAGACGTTGTGATCGATCCCTCGGATCTGAGAATTGACGTGTATCGAGCTTCGGGCGCCGGCGGTCAACATATTCAGAAAACAGAAAGCGCGGTTCGAATTACGCACATCCCGACCGGAATCGTCGTGGAATGTCAGGACGAACGAAGCCAGCACAAAAACAAAGAACGCGCGATGGGTGTTCTTGTCGCACGTATCCATGCCGCACAGGTTGCCGCTCAGCAGGCTGAGGAAGCTTCCATGAGAAAATCTCTGGTGGGTTCCGGCGATCGAAGCGAACGCATCCGTACCTATAATTATCCTCAGGGCCGTGTCACCGATCACCGCATCAACCTCACGCTTTACAAGCTTGATCAGATCATGGACGGCGATCTTGACTGCATCATCACGCCTCTGACCTCAGAACACCAGGCCGAACAGTTGGCTGCCTTGAGCGAAGGCTCGGTCTAACCAGGCATGACGACAGTAGAACAATGGCTTGTCCAAAGTCCGCTTGAGGCTGCGGATAAGCGTGTTCTTTTTGAATTCGTGACAGGACTGGATCGAATCCGTCAAATGACGCATTCCAAAAATGTCCTATCGCCTCAGGCGTTAGAGAAACTGCGCGAAGTCGAACAGAAAAGGCTGGCGGGAATTCCGGTCCCGTACATTACCGGTGTGCAGGAGTTTTACGGCAGAACCTTCTCAGTCGGTCCGTCTGTGCTCATTCCTCGCCCGGACACCGAGTGTTTGGTTGAGTGGCTCATTGAAAATCTCCCTCACGGCATACAGGTGTGCGATCTGGGCACAGGAAGCGGCTGCATTGCCGAAACACTGAAATTGGAACGCTCTGATTTGGATGTCCTTGCCTCGGATCTCAGCAGAAGCGCCATTGAAACGGCCCGCAGAAACGCTGTCAGCCTCAAAGCAGACGTGCGTTTTCTGGAAGGAAGTTGGCTGAAGCCTTACGTCGGTCATTTCGATCTGAAAGCAATCGTCTCCAATCCGCCCTATATCCGCAGCCGGGATCCGCATTTAAAAGCGCTGACTTTCGAGCCGCAGAACGCGTTGGTTGCGCAAGAAAACGGCCTTGCCGCCTACAGAGAGATTCTTTCCGAAGCTAAGTCGCTGAAATTCAATCCGCATATCATTGCCTTCGAGCACGGATATGACCAAGGCGAGTCGGTTCGCAGTATCTTTTCTGAATTTGGCATGGAAGGCAGCAAAACGCATAAGGACTACGGCGGGAACGACCGTTTCACCGTCTGGTGCAGGACCTAAACGGCCGACAAAGGCACCTTTTTAGGTACCTAACATCTTATTTTTATTTTGGATTCTTAGACGAATCGTTTAAAATTTCAAAAGCTTTTTTATTTTTTTGCAGAGAGACCCTAGATATGATGGTTCTTTACTCCGGCAGCACTGATCCTTTTTCCCAGCGCTGTCGTTTTGTCCTTTTCGAAAAAGGAATGGACTTTGAAATTCGTGACATCGATTTATACCATAAGCCTGAAGACATCAATGTCATGAACCCGTACGGCGAAGTGCCGATTCTCGTCGAGCGCGATCTCGTGCTTTATGAATCGAATATCATCAACGAATATATCGACGAGCGCTTTCCCCATCCTCAGCTGATGCCGCCTGACCCGGTTGAAAGAGCAAGAACAAGACTGCTTCTCTTCAATTTTGAGAGAGAAATTTTCAAGCACGTACATACCCTTGAAAATCGCAACAGCCCTGATGAAGCGCGCATCGCCGCCAGAGAAACCATTCGTGACCGTCTGACTTCTCTTGCCCCGCTCGTAGCTAAGAAAAAATATTTGAACGGCGACGATTTCACAATGCTTGATATCGCTTTGGCTCCCCTTCTGTGGAGACTGAACTACTACGGCATTGAACTTCCGGCAGCCGGTATGCCTGTCCAGAAATACGCCGAACGAGTCTTCTCCCGCCCGGCATTCATTGAGGCGCTTACTCCCTCTGAACGGGTCATGCGGAAGTAATCAATGGAAGAAACAACCTCTTTAACGCCATATTTTCTTCGCGCGTTTTACGACTGGAGCATGGATAACGGTCTGACTCCGCAGATCAACGTGATCCTCAACAACGATCCGCAGCTTTCCGTGCCCAGAGCGTACGCAAACGGTTCGCAAATCACGTTCAATATCGGACCGTATGCCGCTCGGAATTTGGAGCTTGGCAACGATTTCGTTAAATTTGACGCAACGTTTAACGGTGTCGCTGAAAGTATTCAGGTTCCCGTCAGCAACATAGAGGCGGTGTTTGTCAGAGAGACCGGCTTTGGCATCCCGTTCGAGGTCAAACTTAAACCTGACCAAGAACCCGCGCCCCGCCGCGGTTTCACTCGTGTGGACTGATTAAAAAAGGAGAAGCTTTCATTTTGTTACGCTTCTCCTTTTTTTCAGCACACAACTTCAAAAATTTGTGTAAAATTCACGTCTCGGTTAGCCCGCTTAGCTCAGTGGTAGAGCAACCGCCTTGTAAGCGGTAGGTCGTCTGTTCAAGTCAGTCAGCGGGCACCAAAGAATTCCTTCGATCATCTGCTTTGATGGTTGAAAACAGTTAATGTGGAAAGCTTCGCTTTTCCGATGCCCGCTTAGCTCAGTGGTAGAGCAACCGCCTTGTAAGCGGTAGGTCGTCTGTTCAAGTCAGTCAGTGGGCACCAGTTTCGACGGCTCCTTTCAGGAGCCGTTTTCTTTTACCCGCAAAGGGCATTGTCACTTTCAAAGATAACGTACTTCGGTGATAATTCGTCTTATTCAGTAACGTTTAAGGCGGTCATCATGGCTAATGTCCAACAACAAGCTTCAACATTCTTCAGAGAGTTTCAGGCCTTTATTTCCAAAGGAAACGTCATCGATTTAGCGGTCGCTGTTATCGTTGGCGGAGCTTTCAACTCGATCATCGGTTCCCTTGTTAAAGACGTCATCAATCCGATTCTTGGCGCGCTCATCGGAAAACCGGATTTTTCCAACCTTTTCTATGTCATGAAGATGCCCGCCGACTATACAGGGCCGATGACTTATGATGCGCTCACCAAAGCTGGGGCCTCTGTCCTAGGCTACGGCGCCTTCCTCACAGCGGTCATTAATTTCATTCTTCTGGCATTCGTTATTTTCTGTATGCTCAAGGCTCTGACCTCTCTGAGAAAACGCATTGAAGCTGAGGCTAAAGCCGAGGCTGCGGCTCCTGCCCCGACACCGGAAGACACTCTGCTGCTCAGACAGATTCTTGATGAGCTTAAGAAAAAGAATTAATTTGATCTCCAAAGACAGAGCCCTCCGCAATGGAGGGCTCTGCTTTTTAGAATTTCCAGTCGGCTTTAAATATGACCTGACTGTCGATTCTTCCGTCACCTAGAGCTGCTTTTGCAGCCAGCGTCGCTTCCGCTGAGCCACTCCTAACCTTCAGGCCGGCGCCTGCAAAACCGCTCCAGCGATTGATTTCTTTCTGAGAAATCGATTCTCTGGCCTGAGTACCAACCGCCCGCAGCTCTCCTTTCTTATCGAGCTGCCCGACTCGGATGCTGCCGCCTGCCTCTCCGTTGAGGCTAAACCGATATCCGCCAATAGAGCCGATCTCCACACTGCCTCGCACTACCGCCGGAATCTCGGCAAAAACCTGCGCCCTGCTCTTAAATTCAAACGCCTTCTGAGAACCGATCTTCGTGTGCTCAGTAGTCTTTAGAAGAGTCCAAATCTGCGGCTCAATTGCAATGCTGAGGCCGTCAATGATTCGATACGACCCTGAAATGCCTCCGGTCAGATAGTAGTCATCAACCTTCGCCTTCATGCGCTCAAGCTGCATAGCGGCAGGCAGATCCGCGGTGATATTGCCGCGCGACAGGCCCGCGCCGGCATTCACGCCGACAATAAAATCGCCGAAGTCTTTACTGATCATGCCGTTAACCGCCGTCACATTTTGCTTGCCGCTCGCTTCAAGCACAGCATGCCTGCTCTTCGAAGAAATATGGGTATATTCGGCCGCTGCGACAACTGAGTAACCGGATTCGGTTTTATGCGCCATGCCAAGACGAACATTTTCCGAATTCGCTCGATACGCTCCGCCCAGTAAATATCCGCCTGCCTTCCGGGAAGAGAAAAAACCGCCTTCAGCTCCACCGAAGATATGCGTGGAACCTTCGGGCTTGTCATAGAGTCGGATCGCTTCCGTTCCAATCGCGCTGCGCAGACCTTCTCCCGATCGGAACATATTTAAACGTGTCCCGAGAAGACTCGGCAGCAGCGTGGCCTGACCGATAAGCGCAGCAGAATAATGGGGCGCCATAAAGGTCTCGTTGTCCACTCGCGCAAAGAATCTCTGCGCCGCATTGTCGGAATCAATCGTAAAGCCTTCCGTATTGCTGTACAGCCAGCCCTGAAGCTGAGGATAGACAAAGTTCGTTGTGATAACGACCGCTTTCTCCCGATCGATAAACCAGCCGTCCTCGCGGTTCTCCAGCACCAGTGACACATTTCTGTTCGCGGAGATGAGCTGAACCGTATCCGAGCCTTCAAATTCCTGAATAGTGGAATCGGTCAGCTGATTGGTTCCAAAGGGATCAAGCACGAAAATACCGCTCCCTTCTTTGAACACCGGGGCCGTTCCATCCTCAGAACTGAACGCGGGACGCCCCGTACGATGTTTAAGAATAAATACGGCACCGCTCTCAAACGTTAATCCGGCGTGAGCCTCTCTCTCATTGGACAAGCCCACGATAATGGAGTTTTCTTTAGAAAGCACGAACGTGTCATTGACAGCCAGTACGCTCGAGAACTTCTCCTGAGCCAAATCGAAAATCTGGAAAACCACATCTCTCGTTAAATCAATTGAGTCGTCCTTGCGGCCGTCACCCAAAATTAGAATTCCGTTGCTTCCGACTCGAAATTCGGTGCCGCTTCCGCTCCAGTTCTTGATCGCCAGAGAGGCGTATTCACCTTGCTTTTCGTCGCCTTCGATCAGAATAGAGGCGTTTGCGCTCTCCGCGTTTTCAAACACAACATCCGCGTCTGAGCTGAGACGCAGTGTCGGAATCACGTCTCGAGAGCTGCTTCCGATTGAAAAGTCTTTCGCCCTCACCTGACTGCTGATTGAGGTTCTGCCGCCTTCAAGCTGCAGAGACTGAACGGTAAAAAGCCCTTCAATGTCCAAAGTCCCTCCGCGGACGATCACGCCCTGCGTCGAGTCAAAAGATGTATTTTTGTCAAAGCGCGCCGAGCCGTCCAGCTGGAAGATATCCGCGTAAACGTGTGTCTGGGCGCCGTTTTTAATGAGAAACTCACCGGTATTGACGATCGCGGAATTCGGACCGACCGTTACTTTGCCGGTAAATAAAAGACGTCCCGTGTCGGACACAAAAACCTTCGAATCGATTTCTGCCCGCTTCTGGACTTCTCGCGTTCCCTCGTAACTTAATCCGTGCAGCTCCAGCGTACTGAATTCTCCGACGGACAGCCAATTATCTGTCCCCGACATCGGTCCTCTGCCTGTACCATAAAGAACAAGCGTGGAATTGTTCAGAGTCAGCACTTCGCTCTTTGTGTAGATCGACCCGATGCAAAGGCGCTCCGAATTTAACTCGGACATCTCTCCTAAGTTGAGATTGACGGATGCCAAACCGATGTTCTTTCCTTCGAGATAATTCTTATAGTCGCTGTAGTTGATCCCTGTCACAACAGAATTATCAATCAGCAGCTCACCGGTGTACGTAACGCCGATACCGTAGTATTCGGAAGCGAGGCTGAGATATTTCAGATCGACCGCTTCATCGGTGAGGATAATTTCCGAAAATGAGGTCTTAGTGAAATCGGTGATTTTGCCCTGAAGCTGACTCTCACGATTGAAGTCCTGGGCTGATATTTCAAACAGATCCTTGGAGGCCGCTGTAATGCTGACCTCTTTAAAGTGCCAGTTGCCGTCGTTGAGATTGGTGTCGCCCGACAAAGTTAGCGAGCCGCCGTTTTGACTGTACTGACCGGTAAAGGAAAGCGTGCTGCCGTTCAGGACAACCGATGAATCCTGCACCTTGACATTAAGCGCTCCGCTAAAGACCTGATCGGCATTCACGGTTAATGATGCGCCGTTTTCCAGAATCAGAGAGCCGCCCTTTGCTGCGGAGAAAGCACTCCCGCCGGCATTTACCGTCAGCTGCTTTCCTTCTGAGACGGTGATTTTGGAGTTCACGGAACCGAGAACAAATGCGTCCGCTGAGGCGCTGATCAAAGAGTCTCCGCCGATCAGCAGCGAAGCTTTATCCTGCAGTACGGCAAAAGAGGCAGAACTTCCTGTGACCGCCCCTGTGAGGCCTTCGGAAAAAAACACCTGAGATGCCGAAGCAAAACCTTTGATTCGTATCGCTGTGTTCTCTGAGCCGTCCTCAATAGCGGCGCTCAGAGCGGCGTGATGCCTGAATGTGACATCAGCGCCCTCTTCTGCGACCAGGACGGCAGCGGATCCGCCCTGAGCATCGTTAATCGAACTCTTAACTTTGATATCAACAGCTCGCAAAATATCCGCCTGTTTGCTAAAGCGCGCCGCCGGATCATTCGAGCTCTGAACCATGCCGAAATTCAGCGCGGTTTCAGACAGCTCCGGTGCGTTCCATATTTCTTCGGCGCCTTCCATCGTCAGAGGAGAGCTGCCGACAAACGGTGAATTTTCTGAGATGTGGACAAGAATCAGATTTTCTTTAGCGAGATCTTCAATATATTGGTTAATCTCTTCATCCGTTTCAAGGTAATTGGTTTTGGTCTCCCCGAAGAAAGGATCCTCCTGCGAGAAAGAAGGTACCGCATGCAAGGCGATAACCAAGGCGAGTGCTGCCCTTTTGAGAGACAGTGGGCGTCTGTGTCGATATGTCTTGTTTGCCATCGGCAACTCCGGGTGCGCAGCTGCCGATGAAAAGATCCGGTTACACCGGGTTGTCAATTCCGACGAAGCTGACGTTTATTTCTGGGAAATGGTTTCCAATCCAAACGGCCATGGCCCGTATTCCTAACGTTTCTCCGGCATGGTGGCCGACTGAGAAATAAGGAATTCCTAATTCACGAGCTTCCAGAACTGTTCTTTCGCTAATTTCCCCGCTAAGGTAAGCGTCCGAGCCTTCGGCTGCCGCGTCTTCTAAAAAATCCTGAGCCGCGCCGCTGCAGAAGGCGACCGTCTTAATTAAAGCGACGGAGTCTACAGGCACCACAAAAGGAGGTCTATGGACAACCCCCTCTATTTTGTTAGCAAGTTCTTCCGTAGTTACAAAGTCATGGAATTCCCCCATAAGCACCAGAGGATTAGACTTTGTCGCTCGGACGTTCTGCAACTTCAGCGCACGCGCCATTTCATAGTTGTTGCCGACAGTCTCATTGGCATCCAGAGGTAGATGGTAGGCAATCAGATTGATATTGTTGGCGAGAATCTTCGCGATTCGATTCCGTTTGATACCGATAATCCGTGAGTTCTCGTTTTTCCAGAAATAACCGTGGTGAACAATAATGGTGTCCGCACCGCGCCTGATCGCTTCATCAATTAGCGCCTCAGAGGCGCTGACACCGCAGACAATCCGCTGAACATTATCCGCACCTTCTATCTGCAGCCCGTTCGGGCAGTAGTCTTTGAAAGTCTCAGGTTTCAGTAATTCATCGAGTGTGTTCAGAAGCTCTGCTCTTTTCATAGTCAGTCCATATAGAAACTGCCGGCAAGCCGGCAGTTCAGTTCAATTAAATCTTTGTGCGGATTAAGGCATGACCAGTCCGCTTCCCGAAGCATCCGGGCTGCTGAAGCCGGGCTGACCTGGGACAACCAGCTTGCTTGCGGCCTGACGACGAAGCTCCTGAAGCTCTTTCATCGTGCGTTCCACACCGGCCTTCGCCGCTTCACGATAGCCCTTGACTGCGGCTTCCAGACTGTCGGCTTCGATATCAAAGGAAATCGGAAGCGCGCCCATCTGGGTCATAATCTGAGCTTCACCGGTATAAATCACCGGACGCGACTCATCTTTATTGCCGTCGGCAAGAACGGGAACCAGACAGCGAATCACGCCAATCTTTCTATCGGTATAGATTTCTTCACGGTACAGGTTGGTGAGCTCCATCTGAGCATCAGCCTCTTCCTTAACCGGTTCTGTTTGTTCTGACATTACATACTCCTTCTTTTATTGAATTCAGTCATTATCCGCTCGTGCGCCTCAGATGAAGCGAGGTCTGCCCCCAATCAGGGCCCCTGATTAGCGGTACACCATGACAGGAATCTTCGAATGCGTCAGTACTTTCTGTGTTTCACTTCCAAGCAGAACGGCCGCAAGACCTTGTCTGCCGTGAGAAGCCATAAAAATCAGGTCGCAGTTGTACTCCGTGGCTGCGTCAATGATCGCTTCGGCGGGAGAAAAAGACTTAAATGCGACAACTTCGCATTTCACGCCCTTTCGCTCAACCGCTTCTCTCGCGATTTCCAATCTTTCCTGAGCCATTTCCTTCACACGAGAATCGTATTGATCAATGCTCTCAGGACGATATTCGGACAGATTGGTGTAGCTGTAAGGCTCAATCACGGTGACGGCAACAATTGAGGAGTCCATTGCCTTTGCGAAATCAGCGGCTGCCTCCAGGGCTTTATCAGAAAGCTCCGACCCGTCGGTCGGTACCAGAATACGGCTGTACATTAGGCGTTTCCTTTATTTAAGTTATTTAATCTAGTTTAATAGATTCGTATGCTTACGGTTACTATTTTTCCTTGTTTTACGCTCCTCTACGCTCCTTCTGAGAAACGGTTCTTCATTTTTGTATGCCGGCGATCCGATTAATAGCGACTGAAGCCGCCGCAAACCCGATTGCGGCAGTCACAACCACGCCGGAACCGTAACCGGAACAGGCCAAGCCTCCGGTAATGTCGCAGCTGCCTTCCGGACGAACGACCGGATCGGCGGTGTATACAGCGGTTATGCCGAACTTCTCAATCCGCTTTTCTTCCTTTGGCCGCGGATACCCGTACTGCTTCCGAAGACGATACCTTAGGTTGGAGAGCAGCGGGTCTCCCTTGGCCTTTGCAAGATCATCGACGAGGATATTAAGCGCGGAGGTTTTTCCTCCGGCAGCGCCGCATGTGATAAATAAGCCGCCGCTTTTCTGCACAAAAGCTGCCATTGCCGCCTTTGCCTTGACCTGATCCGTACAGTCCAGCACGACAGGCGTGTGCAGCATTTCCGAAACATTCTCCTCATCAACGAAATCCTCGACCATCGTCACTTCGCAAAGAGGATTAATCAGGGCGATTCGTTCCTTCAGGGCTTGCGCCTTCGGCTTTCCGTAAGCGCCGGTGAGAGCCTGAAGCTGTCGGTTGGTATTGCTTTCGGCGATATTGTCCAAATCTATCAGCGTCAGTTTGCCGACAGCCGTGCGCGCAAGCGCTTCCGCTGCCCAAGAGCCGACGCCGCCTAAGCCGACGACCGTGACCGAGGCCTGAGCAAGACGTGCTGCGCCCTCCTTCGTATAGAGTCTCGCGACCCCGCCAAACCTTCTCTCATAATCCAGCGGGTACCGTTCCGTCTGACTAAGCGTCTCGCCCATAGCGTCTCCAAACCTCACTCACAATAAGGATAAAAAATGTTTGCATCGTCCTCGTCCTCCGTTAAACTTGACAGGGGATGGATCGGAAAAGAACCATATTACTAACCGCGGACAAATTTGTTAATTCGTACCTTGCGAAGGCTGATTTCGATCTGATAATTTAATCATCAAAAAGGCAGTTTCAAACAATTGTTTCTTAGGCTGCGAGAATATTCTGACCCGGAGGAATTATGAAGATTTTAGTACCCATCGACGGCAGTGAATTCAGCAATCACTCGCTTGAATTTGTCGCCTCGCGAACAACACTTCTCGGCTCCAATCCCGAAATTGAGCTGATGAGTGTTCAGGCGCCTGTTCCGGCTCGCGCCTCCCGCCTGATCGGCAGCGGATCACTCCGCGGCTACTATGACGAAGAAGCCAACACTGTATTGGAACCCGCCGTCAAGGAGCTTGAAAAAGCCGGTGTTAAAGCCGCCACACGTTTCGCGGTCGGTGAAGCCGCTCCCACAATCGCGAAGACCGCGGAAGAATCCGGCGCCGACCTGATTATCATGGGTTCGCACGGCAGATCCGCGCTCAAAGGACTGCTGCTCGGTTCCGTCACAAATTCCGTTCTTGCGCTTTCAAAGAAGCCGGTGCTTATTCTGAGAAACAAAACCGCTCCTCAGACGGACTCTCTTAAAGTCGGCGTCGCGGTTGACGGCTCCTCCTACGGCGAAAAGGCCGTGGAGTACATCCTGAAGAATCACGACCTCTTCGGTAAAGACCCGGTCTTTTATCTGATGAATGTCGTCAGCGACTATGCCGGCGTTGTGATGCCCGACATGGCAGGCATGGCGCTCCCGACACTGAATGAATCCGAGGTTCGCGCAATGCAGCGCGAAGCGTTCGATGAAGCGGTCGGACCGGTTCGCGACAAATTCACTCAGCTCGGCTTTAAAGTTGAAGAGATCTGCCTTGTCGGCAACCCGGGCGATGAGATCGCCGCCTTCGCAAACAAGGAAGGGCTTGACGTGATTGTTATGGGCACCCGAGGATACGGCGCATTCAAAGCTGCCGTTTTAGGCTCAACAGCAACCCGCATCGCCGCCATCAGCGATAAGCCCCTTCTGGTTATCCAGGCGTAGAGAAAGCATTCGGACGTTCGTCCCTTACGGTAAAAAAAGAAGCGTCCGCAGACGCTTCTTTTTTTGAAGGAGAGATATGCAGCAGATTCTAAAAATAATACTTTTCATGGGCCTTCTGCACTGCGGTTTCATCTCCTCACGCGTGATTACAACCCTTTACGCGCTTCACAACGGGCAGCCCGCCTGGATTGTCGGCGTGATTCTTTCGGTTTATGCGGCGGTCCCCGCGCTGATTTCGATTCATGTCGGCAAATGGATCGACCGCATCGGCGTCAAAATTCCGATCATTATCGCCTGTCTGCTCATATGCGTTGCCTGCGCCGTACCAATTTTCTTTCCTTACGAAACTTTCGGCATCAAACCGATCTATATCACCTGTCTGCTTGCAGGCACCGGCTTTGTCTTTGCGCTCATCAGCGGTCAGGGACTCATCGGGCACCTGACCACAAATAAAACCCGAGCCACGGGATTCACGTTTCAGTCCATGGCTTTTTCCGCCTCGGGCGCCGCCGGCCCGGTCATTGCCGGTTACCTGATTGATGAGAAGAATTACTACTGGGCCTACGGCGGAGCGCTCGGCTTTGCGCTTGCGGCTGCCTTAGTCTTTCTTCTGATTTCACGCGGACTGCCTTCGTCGCTGAACGCGAACAAGCAGAAAAAAGTCGAAAAACACAGCTTATTTGAGCTCTTTAAGCATCCCCTGATTCGAAACGTACTGCTCGCCTCCGCCCTAGTCTCAATGGCATGGGATCTTCAGGCCTTCATGATCCCGGTCTACGGAACGGAAATCGGTCTTGACGCGGTAGCGATCGGATGGCTGCTGAGCGTATTTTCCGTCTGCTCTTTTGCGGTTCGAGCCCTCATGCCGATTCTTTCGCACCACTTTAAAGAGTGGTCCATTATCATCTTCGTGCTCGTCTCTACCGGCGTCTCCTACCTGATATTTCCCTTCACAACCAGTTTGGCGGTCCTCTTTGTCCTCTGCGGATGGCTTGGCGCGTCTTTGGGCGCGTCTCAGCCCAACGTTCTCTCTCTGCTTCACCAAGTCACACCGGAGGAGAGAATCGGAGAGGCGATCGGTATACGAACCATGCTGATGAACTCAAGTCACACCGTTCTACCGCTTCTTTTTGGTTTTGGGGGCTCAGTTATCGGTGCCGCAGCCGCTTTTTGGTCTCTCGGCGCAACGATGATCCTCGGTGCATTCAGAATTCAGAGGTCCAACAAAAATATTGCTTCGGATCGCGGGATGCCGGATGAGGAAAAAGCAATAGAAAGATCACTAATTGATGCGAAAAAACAAAAAATACACCATAAATAGGTGATTTTTTCATGCCATAAAGTAATCACTTATGGTCATTTTGCATTTATCTCGTTACAATCAGTAATGAAAGCTGCGGGACTACATTGATTGTGAGCAAAACTTTAATTACAGCAGCAACTATTCATAAATAAGCTCTCGTTTGAAAGACAAGAGCTTGGAGGGTTTTATCTTGAACACAAGGGAGACAACCGTATTGATTGTTGAACCGGATCTTGATACGCAGCGTGTTTACCGCCAGCGTCTGATCCATGATCCGGGTATCCGTTTGATTGGCATCTGCTCCAGTATGGAATCCGCAACTTCCTTACTGCTTCAGACTCGCTGTGACATCCTTTTAACGGAGCTTAATCTGGGCCAGCGGGATGGTTTGGAATTAATTCACCAAGCTCATACCGAGTATCACATTCCGAATATCGCTGTTATTTCCAATCGTTCCAGTCCAAAAGATATTCTTGCCGCCATTGAAAACGGCGCTATCGGCTACATTGTCAAGACTGAGACTAATCTTCAGTCGATTGCTGACTATGTTCGTTCCATCATTGTCGGAGGAAGTCCGATCAGTCCTATCGCGGGGCGCGTTATTGTTAAGACGCTTCAAAACCGCATTGAAAACGAGCAGGTTTCTGAGATTCAGGGGATGCATTCCAGTTCAGTTCCGAATCCGCTATCGCCCAGAGAGACAGAAGTCCTCCATTTGCTTGGCCGAGGCATGAGCTTTGCTGACATCAGTAAAGTGCTGGGCATCTCCACGCACACTGTCACCGCCCACATCAAGAAGATTTACCGCAAGCTCAAAGTCCACTCGCGAGGCGAAGCGGTTTACCTCGCCTCTCAGATGGGCATTCTCTCGGATCGCTAAAGTGATTCGAAAAGGGACGGTTCAAACCGTCCCTTTTGCTTGTATTTTCAGCTAAGAAGCCGCGGTCCATTCTCCGCTCTTGCCGCCGCTTTTCTTCAAGAGGCGAATCCCGTCCATCTGCATTCCGCGGTCCACCGCCTTGAGCATGTCGTAAATCGTCAGCAGCCCGACCTGAACCGTAGTCAGCGCTTCCATCTCCACGCCGGTACGGCCTTTACATTCGCAAGTCGCAACACAGCGAATTCGACTTTCCTTTTCAAAGAGCTCAAATTCGACCTCGACATGCGTGAGTGCAATCGGATGACACAGCGGAATCAATTCCGGTGTTTTTTTCGAACCCATGATTGCCGCAATTCGGGCAACCGCCAGCACGTCGCCTTTCTTAGCCTTTCCCTGAGCGACCAGTTCAAAGGTTTCCGGCTTCATCGAGATCCATCCCTCGGCAACGCCGACTCGGCAGGTTACGTTTTTTTCACCCACATCAACCATGTGTGCGTCGCCCGATTCATTAAAGTGCGTCAAAGCAGACATTCGTTTCTTTCCTATTAAGAATTCGTTACAGCAAAAAAAATAATAACTGATATATTTTCTTTTAGATGTAAATAATAACGTCGCCAAAAATTCGGAGCTGACATGGTCGCTAAGCGCATAATTTCCTTACTTTTCGCATGTTCGATGGCCCTTGAGCCGGCTGCTCATGTCTATGCGCAAAACTATAACCTTCCTAATCTCGGCGCAGCCGGCGGCGCTACGCTCTCTCAGCTGCAGGAGCGTCAGCTTGGCGAGGAGATTATGAATGAGGTTCGCAGTGATCCGACCTATCTTGCCGATCCTGAAACCATGGAATATCTGAATCGGATCGGATACCGACTCGTCTCAGCCGGTCCCGGCTCCCCATACAGTTTTGAATTTTTCCCGATCCGCGACAGCTCAATCAACGCCTTCGCGCTCCCGGGCGGCTTTATTGCGGTCCACACCGGGCTTGTCACCGCGGCTTCTAACGAAAGCGAACTTGCTTCCGTACTCGCGCACGAAATCGGGCACGTTCAGCAGCGTCATATTGCCCGCATGCTGGAAAATCAAAAAGGCAACTGGGCCATGACGCTCGGTTCTATTTTGGTCGCAATTCTTGCCGCTCGAGCGGGCTCCGGGGACGGCGCAGCGGCTTCTGTCATCGGTGCGCAGGCCGCCATGGCGCAGAACTATCTTTCTTTTTCCCGCGACGCGGAAAGAGAAGCGGACCGTGTGGGTTTTAATTCGCTCGTTCGCGCAGGTTTTGATCCGAAAGGCATGGAGCAGTTCTTCGAGCGTCTTGACTTCAACAACCGCGCTTATGAGGGCGCGAGAGCCGCCCCTGCTTATTTAAGAACGCACCCGATGACCGTGGACCGTATGAGTGAAGCCCAGGTGCGCTCAAGAAGCGTTAGAGCGCAAAAGCACAAAGATTCTCTGGACTTTTATCTGATTCGCGCGCGTCTTCGCGTCCTACAGTCCAACCGTTATCAAGGCTGGTCCGATGCGATGGACTACTTCAAAGAAGAAGCAAAGACCGCAAAGGGCTATGAAGCGGCCGCCGTCCATTACGGCATGGCGGTCGCCGCGCAGCGCATGAAGAACCCGACGCTTGCGCTTCAGGAAATCGAAAAAGCGCGCCAGATGACGGGCGGAAATTCCGCGATCATCAATAAGCTGTACTCTGATCTTGTTTTTGAGTCTTCCCCGAACCAGCGCGCCCGTGGACTGCAGCTGGCGAAACAGGCTTATGAGAAAAGCCCGCTTTCAGCCATGCTCTTAGAAAACTATGCAAGTCTGCTGCTTCGAGATAAGAAATACAGCCAGGCCGTTGAGCTTATGCGAAAGCAGCACGCGATTTCCAAATCAACGGTCACCTATCAATCGATTCTCGGACGCGCCTATGAAGCGATGGGCAAACGAAGCCTAAGCCATCAGGCAATCGGCGAGATGTATGCGCTTCAGGGGCAGAAAGTTGCTGCCATTCAGCAGCTTACGCTCGCGCAGAAAGCCAATGATGCGGACTTCTATACCATGAGTGAAATTGACGCGCGTCTCAGAGAACTCAGAGCTGATGTTGAGTTTGATAAGAAACATCAGTAAACCAATTCACGATTTTAGAGCTGATTTTTAACATCATTTAGTGAGAAAATTTAACGATTCTCATTAAAAAGAAAAAAAGGTTGAAATTGACTGAAACACAGCAAATCACAAATCCGATCGAAACAGATGCCGTGATCATCGGTGCAGGTCCGGTCGGTCTTTTCCAGGTGTTTGAATTAGGGCTGCTGGAAATGAAAGCCCACGTGCTTGATTCTTTAAACCATCCGGGCGGACAGTGCGTTGAGCTGTACCCGGACAAACCGATTTACGATATTCCCGCGGTTCCGGTCTGTTCTGCTACCGAGTTAACAGAAAATCTGCTCAAGCAGATTGAACCGTTCAAGCCGGTTTTCCATTACGGTGAAGAGGCGCAGGTTCTGAAGAAACTTGAAGACGGCCGTCTCTACGTAAAGACTTCCAAAGGTACCGAGTTCCTTGCTAAAGCGGTGTTTATTGCTGCCGGCGTCGGAAGCTTCCAGTCAAGAACACTGAAAGTTCCGCACATTGAAAAATTTGAAGGATCACAGCTTCATTACCGCGTCAAAGATCCCTCCGTTTTTGAAGGAAAGAACATTGTCATCTGCGGCGGCGGAGACTCTGCCCTTGACTGGTGTCTGAATCTTGTCGGCAAAGCCGAGAGCGTCGTTCTGGTACACCGTCGGGACGGATTCAGAGCCGCGCCTGCTTCCGTCACAAAGATGAAAGAGCTGTGCGATCAGTGGGAAATGCAGTTTGAAGTCGGACAGGTCACCGGCTTTACGGAAGAAAACGGTAAGATGATCGAGGTTAAAGTTACCGGCGCTGATGGTGTGACACGTCGAGTTCCGATGGAACACCTGCTGGTCTTCTTTGGTCTGCAGCCTAAGCTCGGACCGATCGCAGACTGGGGTCTACAACTTGAAAGAAAGCAGATTGTGGTCGATACCGCTCGCTTTGAAACGAATATCCCGGGTGTTTTTGCTGTTGGCGACATCAACATCTATCCCGGCAAGAAAAAGCTCATCCTGTCGGGCTTCCATGAATGCGCGCTTGCCGCTTTTGCCGCAGCCGACTATGTATTCCCGGAAAAGCGTGTCCTTCTGCAGTACACAACCACCAGTCCGAAACTTCACAAAGTTCTCGGCGTTGAAACACCGCACTTTGATTAATCGGTGCTGAATGCAGCAACGGAGCCCTCGGGCTCCGTTATTTTTTTGTTGCTTTACTGATGCGTTAGGTATCAGAAATCTTGATCGACGGCATCTTTCGGCTGTAGTCCTTATTCTTCTTCGCTACCGCAATTGCCAGTTTACGGGCGATTTCACGATAGATCTGAGCGATCTTGCCTTCCGGTTCGGAAATCACAATCGGCTCTCCCTTATCCATGCTCAGGCGAATATTGATGTCGAGCGGCAGTTCTCCGAGCAGATCGACGCCATACTGCTTGGCCATTTTTTCCGCACCGCCCTCACCGAAGATGTGTTCTTCGTGGCCGCAGTTAGAACAAATATGCGTAGCCATATTTTCAATAATGCCAAGAATCGGCACGTTGACCTTTTCGAACATCACGAGACCCTTACGAGCATCCATCAGAGCGATGTCCTGAGGAGTTGTCACAACCACCGCACCGGTCAGCGGAACTTCCTGAGAAAGAGAAAGCTGGATATCTCCTGTTCCCGGAGGCATATCGACAATCAGATAATCCAGATCTTTCCAATTCGTCTGCTTCAGAAGCTGCTGCAGGGCGGATACGGCGAGCGGACCTCTCCAAATCATCGGCTGATCCGGATCGATCAGCACGCCGACAGAGGCAACCTGAAGACCGTGTCCGATCATCGGCTCCAGACTCTTTCCGTCAACCGAATACGGTTTATCGGTGATACTGAGCATCGTCGGCTGGCTCGGTCCGTATACATCCGCGTCCAGAAGACCGACTTTGGCACCTTCCTGCTGCAGGGCAAGCGCAAGGTTAGCGGAAACTGTACTCTTGCCTACGCCGCCTTTTCCGCTCGATACCGCAATGATATTTCTGACGTTGTCAAAAACCTTGACGCCGGGCTGCACCGAGTGCGCGATAATATTCTGACCGACATTGACATCAGCATCGATGCCGGCTTCCGTCAGTTTTGCTCTAACCATCGACGCAATGACGGGACCCTGTGTTTTGGCCGGATAGTCCAGCTCAATCTGAACCGTTGTTTTCCCGTTTTCCGTCGTCACTTTTTTCAAAGACTTGGACGCGACCAGATTCTTGCCTGTATTCGGGTCCACAACTTCTTTGAGAAGTTCTGTAATCTTTTCCTGCATTAAAACAACTCCGTTGTATTTTTACGCCGTCTAAACTATCACATCGGAACTGACTTGCATACCGTTCTCAGATAAATACTTACCAGGAAGTTCGGAACCACGAAAACAAAGTAAGAAATCCTCCGCGCATTGACTTATAGACGCTTTCTCCTTAATTCGGTCTGTTAAAATTGACGTTTGGTCTTTTTCAACATATGGAAAAAATATTCATGAGTAAACGCACCATTTTCCTGACGACCGCGCTTCCTTACGCAAACGGAAATTTTCACATCGGTCACATCATGGAATACATCATGGCCGATATTTGGGTTCGCCATCAGCGAATGCTCGGCAATACGGTTCATTTTGTGGGGGCTGACGACGCCCATGGCGCGCCAATCATGATTTCCGCTCAGAAGCAGGGCGTCACGCCGCAGGAGTACGTCGCGAAAATCGCGGCCGGAAGACCCCAGTACCTGAACGGCTTCTATATTAAATTTGACCACTGGCACAGCACCGACAGCAAAGAAAACACGGAACTTTCTCAGGAAATCTACCGCCGTTTGAAAGGCTGCGGGCTCATCTACAGCAGAGACATCGAGCAGTTCTACGATCCGGTCAGAGGAATGTTCCTTGCCGACCGCTACATTAAAGGAACCTGTCCGAAGTGCGGCGCGCCCGATCAGTACGGCGACTCCTGTGAAGTCTGCGGCGCTGTATATCAGCCGACAGAACTGGTCAATCCGTATTCTTCTCTTTCCGGCTGCAAGCCTGAACTCAGAAAATCCAAGCACTTCTTCTTCAAGCTTTCCGACCCGAGCTGTGTCGAATTCCTGAGAAGCTGGACCAAGGGAACCGCCACAGACGGAACTTCCCGCCTGCAGCCTCAGATCGTTGCCAAGACCGAAGAATGGCTCGGCAAAGACGGAGACTTGAATGACTGGGATATTTCCCGTGACGCACCTTATTTCGGCATTGAAATTCCGGATGAACCCGGCAAATATTTCTATGTCTGGCTGGACGCTCCGATCGGATATCTCGCCAGCCTGAAGTCCTACTGCGAATTAAAGGGCATTAATTTTGACGGACTGCTGGAATCGTCCACAACCGAACAAATTCACATTATCGGTAAGGATATTGCCTATTTCCATACGCTCTTCTGGCCCTCCATGCTACACTTTGCAGGCAAACCTTTTAAAGTTCCGGATCATGTCTGGGCGCACGGCTTTGTCACGGTCAACGGTATGAAGATGAGCAAGAGCCGCGGTACCGGCCTCAACCCCCTGGTTTATCTGGATCTGGGTATGGATCCTGAATGGCTGCGCTATTACTTTGCCGCCAAGATCAATTCGAGGGTCGAGGACATCGACTTCACAACGCACGCATTTGTCACCATGGTGAATTCCAATCTGGTCGGCAAATACGTCAATATCGCAAGCCGCTCAAGCGGATTCCTTGTTAAGCGCTTTGAAGGCAAAGTCAGCGATAAAGCGATTGCGGAGAGCCCGTTGCTTCGCGAACTTAGAGAGCAGGCCGGCGCCATCAGCAAACTTTATGAAGATCGCGAATACAGCCGTGTTCTCAATACTGTTTTTGCGCTTGCCGATAAGACAAATGAATATGTCGACGCCGAGAAACCTTGGGAACTTGCTAAGAATCCGGAAGCATCCGAAAAGCTCCATGAGGTTGCTTCTGTCACACTCGAAGCGTTCAGACTGCTCACCATCTATCTCAAACCGATTCTTCCGAGAACCGCTGAAAACGTTGAGAACTTCCTCAATTGCGGAGAGCTGAGCTGGAATTCCATCTCTGCTCCGCTGAACAGCGCCGCAGCAATCTCTCCGTTCAAACATCTGATGCAGAGAGCCGATGAGAAAGTCGTTGATAAACTCTTTGAGCTCAGCAACAAGAACGCTCCGGCAAACACGGAACAAAAAGCGGAAGAGGTAAAGAGCGAAGCTGCATCCTCTGAAGACATGGTTTACGAGGAACTTGCCCCGACAATTACTTTTGATGATTTTGCAAAAGTTGACCTGCGTATCGGCAAGATTCTCAACTGCACCGCAGTGCCAAAGAGCAAGAAACTGCTCCAGCTTACGATTGACGTCGGCGAGGAAAAACCGAGAAATATCTTCTCGGGTATCGCGGCTTATTACAACCCCGAGGATTTGATTGGAAAACTCACACTTGTAGTTGCGAATTTAGCGCCGCGCAAGATGATGGGTTCAGTATCTGAGGGCATGCTGCTTTCCGCTTCCGACGGCTCTGACAAGCCGAACGGCCTGTATCTTCTCGAACCTTTCCCCGGCGCAAAACCCGGCATGAAAATCCATTAAAGCCTTCTGCTGAAAAAGACCGCGGGTTCTCACAGATCTGCGGTCTTTTTTGTTTATTTCAGCCTAAAAACGCTCATCGTACCGTTCTAAGGCGCATAATGACGAGGTCGAAAGACATTCCCGATTTCTATTTATTAATAAAAACAACTTTCTTTACCTATCTAAGCATGAGTGTCAGATCCCATATCGTGGAAGCGCTTCATAGTTTTCCAATTGCGAAGTTCCACCCGGCTTCTTTATCGCTGCTGCGTCACTATTCGTTTAACGAATTTACGAATGATTTATCCGCAGGTCTTACCGTCGGCGTTGTTGCGCTCCCGCTTGCGATGGCTTTTGCCATTGCTTCGGGCATGACACCGGAATCCGGTATTTATACTGCCATTATTGCCAGCTTCTTTATTTCCCTGCTCGGCGGCTGCCGAGTCCAGATCGGCGGCCCTGCCGGTGCCTTTATTGTTATTGTTTACGGCATCATCGCGCAGTACGGCGTGGGCAATCTGCTCATTGCGACCTTCTTTTCAGGAATATTCCTGTTCCTGATGGGGCTCTTTAAGATAGGCAGCTTCATCCGCTTTATTCCGGTCTCCATCGTGATCGGCTTCACAAACGGTATCGCTGTACTCATTGCGCTCTCGCAGGTGAAGGATTTTCTCGGTCTTAACATCGCCAAGATGCCGGCTGACTTTTTCCATCAGATCGGGACTCTGTGGGGTGCCATTGACACGGTCAATCCCTATGCGGTTGCAATGGGACTTCTTTCTCTTTTCATTGTCTTTATCTGGCCGCGTTCCTGGACGATCGGCGGGGCGCCCTGGCGCAGATGGCTTGCGCGTATTCCGAGTACTGTCGTCGTTTTGATCATCATGACTTCGGCCGTAACTTTCTTCAATCTTCCTGTTGAAACGATCGGCTCCAAATTCGGCGGTATTCCCCAAGGCCTTCCTGAATTCAAAATTCCTGAAATCTCTTGGGGTAATATAAAACAGCTCTTTACGCCTGCGCTCACTCTCGCACTGCTCGGCGCGATCGAGTCTTTGCTCTGCGCTCGTGTCGCTGACGCGATGATCGATGACCGGCATGATCCCAATCAGGAACTGATGGGACAGGGAATCGCCAACTGCATCGTGCCTTTCTTTGGAGGTCTTCCTTCAACCGGTACTATCGCAAGAACCGTCACCAATATTAAGAGCGGCGCCGTCTCTCCGGTCGCAGGCATGGTTCATAGCCTAACGCTGCTGATCATTATTCTGGTTGCAGCTCCTCTGGCGATGAACGTCCCGCTGTGCTCACTGTCCGCGATTCTGCTCTTCATGGCTTTTAATATGGGCAACTGGCACGAGTTTGTTCGACTCAGACAATTTACGCTTTCCTATAAAGCCACTCTGCTGCTGACCTTCTTCCTGACCGTTATTTTCGATCTGACAGTCGCGGTGGAAATCGGTCTGCTCTCGGCCGCGCTCTTCTTCCTTTACCGCATGAACACGCTTACCCGAGTGCTTCCGAAGACACTGCCCTTTGACGCTCCGAAGGAGATTGAGGCTTGGGTTATGGAAGGCGCGCTTTTCTTCGGCTCTGTATCAAAGCTTGAAATTGTCACGGACCCGAAGCATATCAATGCGCCGGACGCTCCCGATGTAGTTATCTTCGATTTCTCCGAACTGCTGTCAATCGATAACAGCGCGCTCGATATCATAGAGAATTTCCAGCGCAATCTGGTTAAGCATGAAAAGGTACTCATCATCGCCGGCGCAAGTGACCACCCGCTGCGGCAGATGCAGCGTCTGGGGCTGGCTCAGAAACTCGGCAAATTCCTGTGCCCGGATATGGACTCTGCCATACGGACTGCCTGCGATGTGATTCATAACAAGAAAACGCCCGCAGCCGACTCGAATGAGATACCGATTATCGAACGCTGACACCGACTGTTGAGGTACTAAGGCTCAGAGTTGCTCTGAGCCTTTTTTAGGTCTTGTCGACAGAATTTTCATTAGGCATTAATACCTAATGCATAGACCAAAGTGTATTAGTAGCCAAGCTTTAACTCATTAAGTAGACTATATCCAAACGGATTAATCCGACTCAAACTAAGAAAAATTATCTTTCTCACACTGACGAGGGAATCAATGGGGAACATTTCTGCTGAGTGGCTTTCAGCTTTGCACAGAAAAAGATTTTATGACATTGATATCAAAGACAAAGAGAATTCTGTGCCCATTGTCCCCTGGATCCATCCCCCGCTCAATCAGGACATCGTCAGACTGCTTATTAAAGTCGGCAAAAAAGTCTCTCTAAAGCGTCAGGAAAAGCTTATCTCTCTCGGCCAAAGCATTCATCACCTCGCAGTTGTGACCAACGGTGTCACGGCCAGAAACTTCGGCAATCCGACAGTTGCCACAGAAAAAGCAGCGGCTATTTCTCCGGTGGGCCATCTGGCCTTAGGCAACCTCAATTTCTTTACCGGCAGACCTGCTTTCGGCCACTATTTCGCTCTGACCAATGCAGAAATCTACATCTGCGATCGTGAACTGATCATGCCGATACTCAAGACTGAACCGACTCTGCTGGCATCTCTGATTCGGTATTTCGAAAGCTGTGCGCTCTCTGATCGAATCGGTCTTGCCCTAATGGCATTCTCCCCGGTTGAGCAGCGTTTAAAGGCTTTTGCGATAAGCTGGGCTATCCATTTTGCAGACTCTTTCTATAAGGATGGGAAGATGTGGCTCAGAATGCCTGTCCCCCTGACGCGCAGCAACCGCTGTCTTGTCGCGAACGCATCTTCTGTATCAACAGATAATTATCTAAAAAAATGGAAGGACGAAGGCGTTTGGATTAGAGAGGGAGACTACATCACCTTCCCCGTCGATTTTTTTGAAGATGCGTATAAATGGATGAGGCATTCTGAAGAACAGAGCTCTTACACTTACGCAAGCAGCCTTAAAGAACTTTTTGAGTTAATGCCTCGTATACCTCAAACAATAAATCCGCTAACATCTCTTTGATTTAAACAGTAATTTTTAATCTAAAAGCCCTGATTCCATTCAGGGCTTTTTCGTCATTGCCGCGCAATAAATCAGGTGGAAGGATCATCATTTCACCCATTTATATTCTTTGTTGAAATTCACATCATTGAAGCGACATTCAGACAATATTTGATAAAACTACCTAACTATTTAATAACATGCGCTAAGGGTTAATCATTAGGAGGGGAACTAAAACAGTTTAGTGGTCATGATTTCGGATGATTTTTAGAATGGTTCCTGTAATTGCTTCATTCCCTTCAAACTACGGAGAACATAAACATGACCCTAACAAGACGCAATTTCCTTCGCTCCTCTGCCGTTTCTGCTGCCGCGATTGCCGGCGTCGGTGCTTCTCATGCAGCAGAACTTCCGAAAGGAGCCGAATGGAATGAAACTTGTTCACTTTTAGTCATCGGAACCGGGTTTGCCGGTCTTGGCGCTGCCCTTGAAAGCCATTATCTCGGCATGAAGGATATTCTTGTCGTTGACAAAATGCCTTCTGCAGGCGGCAACTCCATCATTAACGGCGGTGCCATCGCTGCTGCCGGTACCGACATGCAAGCTAAAGCCGGTATCAAAGACAACGCCGACCTTCTCTATTCAGATATTCTGAAAGCGGGCGGCGGTATCGCTCATGCAAACCTTGCACGCAGAATCGCTGACGAATCCGTTTCCAACTATGAATGGCTCCGCGATGAAGTTGGCGTAAACTTCAAAGCCGTTACTTACCATGGCGGTCACTCTGTACCCCGCAGTCATGCAGTCCAGGAAAACACCGGCGCCGGATTCATCAACCCGATGCTTGCCAAGTGCAAGGAATTCGGCATCAAGATCCAGCTTCGCACTATTGTTGATGATCTGATCGTTAACGATAAAGGCTGCGTTGTCGGCGTTAAAGCCCGCATCAACCATCGCTTCAATCGTCCTGACAGCGGCAAAGTTGTTTACATCCGCGCCACTAAGGGTGTTCTGATCGCATCCGGCGGCTTCAGCCAGAACGTTCGCATGCGCACAAGCCACGATCCTCGCCTCACCAAGGAATTCACTTCGACCAATCATCCCGGCGCAACCGGTGAAATGATTCAGGAAGCTCAGCAGGTCGGCGCAAATACCATTCATATGGACTGGATCCAGCTCGGCCCGTGGACCTCTCCGGACGAAAACGGCTTTGGTCTGGCTCCGCTCGCAGTTGAATCCATGGTTGGCTACGGCCCGATGATCAACCCGAAGACCAGCAAGCGCTTCATCAAAGAAACCGGCAACCGCAAAGTTCGCGCTGACGCTATCGTCGCCATCGGTGCCCCGGCCGTCATCTTCACGAATGAACAGAACTTCATGAACAAGGTTGTCGGCAAGAACATGAAGCAGGAACAGTTTGAGCAGGCCCTCAAGAACGGCGTTATCCGCAAGTTTGACGACCTCAAGAGCCTTGCTGAGTTCTATAAGCTTGATTATGCAGTTCTCGAAAAAGAAACTGAAAAATTCAACGGTTACATGAAGGCTAAGAAGGATCCGGAATTCGACTGCATGTTCTTCGATGACGGCGTGCCCAATGAAAAGGGCCCCTTCTATGCAATCCGTCTCTGGCCGCGTGTCCACCACACAATGGGCGGCATTGAAATCAATGAACAGGCCCAGGTTCTGAACGTCAAAGGCGAGCCGATCTCCGGTCTGTACGCTGCCGGTGAAGCAACCGGAGGTGTCCACGGCATGGTCCGTCTCGGTACCGTTGCTGTTGCAGACTGCATTATCTTCGGCCGCATCGCTGCTCGCACAGCGAACAAGTGGGCCGGCTGCTAATCTGATCTAACCTTTCCGGAGACGTCCTTTCACGGAGTCTCCGGTTCGGAGACACATCTTGAGAACAAAAATAAATTTGGGCTACGCTGCGGCGGCTGTCCTTAGCGCCGGGTTAATGTTCTTCGCCTCATTTGCTTTAGCTGCCAATCCTCCGATGGGCGCCGATCGTCATGTTGCAAAAGGAGTTACCTGCAACAGCTGTCACGGCGAAGACCTCAAGAACCCGAAATTCCCGGATGACGCAACCTGCACTCAATGCCACAACAAGGACGCATTAGCGGAAAAGACAAAGGAACTTCCGGGTGCCAATCCTCACAAAGCGCCTCATAACGGAGAATGCATCAACTGCCATCTCCAGCATGAGCCTCCTGAAAATTACTGCGCTCAGTGCCATAAATTTGACTTTAACGTCAAATAGCTTTGAGTGTTTATCAAATTCCAAAGAGATATCTCTATGAAACTTAGAACTCTTATGCCTGCAGTCTTGGCTGCATTCTCTACTACTGCCTTCGCAGCAAATGTTGAACTGTACGGTATTGTTGACGCTTATGTACAGGTCTATAACGGCGGCAACGGAGCCGTTGTCGATCTCGGCAGCGGCGGTAAAGCCGGCTCCAGATGGGGTATTAAAGGAACCGAAGATCTCGGCGGCGGCAACTCCGTATTCTTCCGCTTAGAAAACGGCTTTATGCTTGATAACGGTACCAACAGTCCTGCGACTGGCGGCGACGGATACGCCTTCCAGCGTGAAACCGTTCTCGGCGTAAAAGGCGGCTGGGGTGCCCTTTCCTTCGGTCGTCAGTACACACTCAACTTCGGCGGTATCGCTCAGTTTGACGCTTTCGGATGCAGCCTCGGCAGCACGATCAACAACTTTATGGCCCCGGCGCCTTATATCCCGAGCAATCATATCTCAGGCATTAACGGTCTGTCCGGTATTGACAACATGACTCGCCGCGACAACTCAATTATTTATGAGTCCCCGAAATTCGGCGGTCTGGTGATGTCTGCGATGGTTTCTCTCGGTGAACAGAAGAAGCTGAATCGTGTGACTCAGGAACTGAGCGATGAACAGTCCAACAAACTGGGCAACACCTATGCAGTGCAGGCGGTTTACCGCAGCGGCGCACTTGGCGTCGGACTGACTTACACCTATCAGAACCTTGCCGGCTTCGCGCCTAACAACTTCCGCACAATCAATGCGCATGAGTCCCTTTACAACCTTGGCGCCAGCTACGATTTCGGCGTCACAAAGCTGTACGGCAATCTTATTTACCGTCAGGGCTCCAAAGCGGTTGATCGCAACGCCAACCCGAATCTGATGGTATACAGCGTTTCCGCAAAGACTCCTTTGATGGGCGGCTACCTCTTGAACGGCTTTGCCTTCCTCAAGAACAATACGACAGACGACTCCAATGCGTGGAACATCTCTGCTCGCTACGACTACCCGCTCAGCAAACGCTCCACCATTTACGGCGGCGCAGCGTACATGCATAACGACGACAACGTCAACTACACTATCAATGGCGGCGGCGGTTCTTCTTCTGCTCCCGACACCAAGATCGGCAAGAGCCCCTGGACGGTTTTTGTGGGTCTGAGCCATGCGTTCTAACCCGCTTTAAAGTCTAAGTTCTCCTTGTAAACTTAAAGGCCTCTTTCAGCACATTGAAAGAGGCCTTTTTTCTTTATGAAAGATCTTTTGGAATCGGTGCCGGACCAAGGACCTTAACACCTTTTTCCTCCAGGGCTTTGACCTCGGGAATACGAAGCCTCAGAGCGGTATATACCGGCATGCTCTTCAGCGCCTGAGAGGTAAAGAACGCAAGCGCTGAAGCAATCATCATGGGAAGCGTCAGATCCCAGCAGGCCGTCATTTCCAGAATCAGAAGCACCCCGGTAATCGGCGCACAAATTGTCGAGGCGAAGAACGCGCTCATTCCTACGGCGCAGAAAACCATCGGATTCAGATTGAGGCCGAACAGATTAAGTATCCAGATGAAGAACTGACCTAGTATGCCGCCCATCAGGAGCAAGGGCGAGAAAAGTCCGCCCGGTACTCCGGTTGAATAACAAAGCGGAGCGAAGAACCAACGAATCAGGCCAATGGCGAGGATGGTCATGATCGGGAAAGAGTAATTGAGCATCTGCTGAGCAAGCAGGTCTCCGCCGCCGGAAAGACCCGGAGCAAAATAAACCAAAGCCGCAACCACTACTCCGACTAAAGCCGCTTTAACCTCCGGAAGAAGCGAAGAAAAATACTTATTGGCGTCCAGAAGCCAAAGAACCAGCTTGTTATAGAGCGGGCCCATCGCGCCCATAAATACACCAAAGCAGATATAGGCGGCAGCCTCCTTAAAATTAGGAAGCGCGAATGCTCGAGAGATCACATGATAATCCGGCTGCATGCCGAGAATGGTCATGGAAACCGTACAACCCGCAAACGCACAGATCAGCGTTGGAATAACCAAATTCATACGAATGTCCTTGGTCACTTCCTCAAAGGTAAACATAGATCCGCCAAGCGGAGAAGAAAACGCCACACCCAGGCCGGTGCCGGCCGAAGCGATCGTGAGAAAACGCAGCTCTTCAGGCGTAAATTTCAGCCATCGGCCAAGGGTCGCTCCAAGAGCAGCTCCCATCTGAACGGTCGGACCTTCACGTCCGAGAGCCATACCGCTGCCAAGTGTCAGCAGGCCGCCGATAAACTTCACAAACACGACACGAAGTCTTGCCGGCTCCACTTCCTGACGCCATGCCGCTTCAACATATTGAATACCGCTGCCGCCTGCGGTCGGGGCAAATCGTACCAGAGCCCTGCCAATCACAGCTGCTCCGACACAGATCAGGAGAATGAGACAGAACCCTTCAAAAAATCCGATTTGATGCGCCCATGCGGATAAATACAGCCTAAGATGGTCCGCTCGATGAAGAAAGACCTGAAAATAGCCGCCCACAAAACCGGTCAGAACACCGGCAATTAAACATACGAAATAGAACCAGCACGTGCGCAGCAAACTCACGGTGACCTCCTAAAATTTTTTTCTGAGCGCAGGATCCCCGCGCTCGCTGTCTCTTTTTCTGTAGCTTAATAAGCTTTAGGAGGTCAGCCGCCTGAAGCGTCACAAAATGAGAATACCCTTTCCCCGTCTTCAGAGTCGGTCAAAAGAAAACCGCGGAATCCGCGGCTTGTATTCGTTAGGAACCTAACTGCTTTTTCGCAATTGCGGCGGCGCCGCTCTTTGGGAATAACTGAATCAGCTTACGGAAGGTTTTATTGGCTTCATCCGTTTTCTTTGAGTCCATCTGAGCCATACCGACCAGAAGATAGGCTTCGGAAACCTGCTTATGTTCCGGATAGCTTGCGATGAACTTGTTTTCAGTCCCAATAGTCTTAGCGAAATCGCCTTTCATGTAATAGCTGCTTCCGAGCCAATACAGTGCTGTCGGATAGGTTTTGGTCGCACGGTACTTAGTTGTGATCGTGCTGAAGCAGGCGATTGCCTTATTGGCATCTCCCTTCTTAAAGACTTCCAGACATTTATTGAGCTCCTGTTCGGCAGCGATTTCCTTATCGGACACCGCCTGAGCCGCCTTGGCTTTCGGGTCCATTTCGTCAAGACGGCTCTGCAGACTGCCGTAAATACTTTGAGCGTTCTCGCGTTCCTTGCCTAAGGAGTTGTTCAGCACATCCACTTGACCGCGAAGGGTCTGCACTTCTTTGGTCAGGCTCTCAAGACGGTCGTAGAGATTCATCTGAATATCCTGCTGCGCCTTGAGCTGACTGCGAAGTTCAATAATCGCTTTGCGTGCCTCATCGTCTCCGAAAAGGGCATACGCTGAAGTATTAACAGTGAGTAAAACGGTGCCGAGAACCGCGAGAACGACTTTCTTCATTACGGATTATTTGATCTGGTAGTTAATGTCAACACGACGATTTTCATAGTATGAAGATTCGTCATGGCCGAGCGCTTTCGGTTTTTCCTTACCAAAGCTGATGGTTTCGATCTGTTCGGGAGAAACACCCATCAGAGTCATACGCTGTTTGACCGCTTCTGCACGTTTCTGCCCTAAAGCGAGGTTGTATTCACGGCCGCCGCGCTCGTCAGTGTTGCCTTCGAGGCGAACGTTAAGGTCCTTGTGCGCAGCGAGGAACTGTGCGTGATTTGTCACGACCGGCATCTGGTCGGCGCTGACAGAGTAACTGTCGAAATCGAAGTGAACCGAGCGGTTGGCAAGAGGACCGTCCTTGCTGTTCAGCATTTCTTCAACAGAAGTCCCGTCGGCGACATTGCTGCCGTCCTTATCTTTATCAAGATCGACTGTCGAGCAGGCAGTCAGTGAAAACAGAACCGCGGCTGCGGATGCGCATAACGCTAATTTTGAAAACTGCATTTCAAATTCCTTTTAACTAATCGTGGGGCCCCAAGCTGGTTCTCTGATATCCCCACTCAAACCAGAAAGCCGGGATTTTGCGCTGCCGTCTGTAGAGACTGTAGACAAAACACCTTTCCCGCCGACTTCTGCGGCGTAAATAATCATATTCCCATTAGGAGAATAACTTGGAGATTCGTTTTTACCGACCTGCGACAGCGGAATCACATTGCCGGTTGCCAAGTCCTGCTGGACCAGCTGGAAGGTTCCGCCGCTGCGTACGATGTAAGCAAGCTGGTCATTCTTCGGGCTGACTGCCGGGCTGACCGCATAAGCGTTGCCGAAGCTCACGCGCTCGGCGCTTCCGCCGCCCACCGGCTTGCGATAGATTTGCGGATTTCCGCCTCTGTCGCTCGTGAAGTAAATGTACTGTCCGTCCGGGCTAAACGCGGGCTCGGTATCAATGCTGCTGCCTTCGGTAAACGGACGAACATTCTGACCGTTGACGTTCATCAGATATATCTTCGTAATGCCGCCCTTGGAGAGTGCCACCGCAAGCGTGTTTCCGTCGGGGCTGAACGCCGGAGCGCTGTTGTTGCCGCGGAAGCCCGCGACCTGACGTCTTTTGCCGGTGCTCAAATCGTGAATCCAAACCGTCGGCTTGCCCGTTTCAAAAGTGGTGTAGGCAATCTGCCGGCCGTTAGGAGACCAGGCGATCGAAATGATGGGTTCCTTGCTGCGCAGCGCCGCCTGAGGATTATGCCCGTCACTGTCGGCGACCATAATCGCGAAACTCTTGCGTCCCTGCTGTGCCACATAAGCGATGCGGCTGGCAAAGTCTCCCTTTTCTCCGGTCAGTCGTTCAAAAATACGGTCTGCAATTTTATGAGCATATAGTCTCAAATCGTCTTTGGCACAGACAAAGTTCGCCTCGTCGGTTTCCTGCCGTTTGACCGGATCAAAGAGTCTGAACTGCAGATCATAGCGTCCGTCAGGTGTCTTTTTTACCTCTCCAATGACGTATGCTCCGGCTCCAACAGCGGAAATTTTGCTCCACTCGGGCGTCATGTCATACGAGGTCGGAACCGGTCCGTCCACAAGACGGAACGCTCCGCTTCTCACCAAGTCATTGCCGACAATCTCCGCGATGTTCTCGGGAGCACCTTCATTGCCAATGAAGGCGGGAATGGCAATTGGGAACTGATTCGCTCCCACGCCTAAAATATCCACCTTCAGCTGTGCAAAAGAGGAACTCATAGTACTGGCAACAGCTGCCGCGCCCAATGATTTAAGAAACAAACGTCTCCTCATTTCAATCGCGTTTGCACTCATAGAATTCCCTCTCTCCTTACTTCTTGTCTCCTGCCCGAGCAGCCCGTTCCGAACCATGCGGACAAAAGGAAAATACTTCCAATATATATTTGAATTCTCTATCAAATCGAAACCGAATTGCTGAATTCTCAGCAATTCGGCCCAAATTTGGTCACACTTTTTAGTGGCGGAAATGACGCTCGCCCGTGAAGACCATTGTAATTCCGCGTTCATCAGCAGCGGCGATCACTTCGTCGTCGCGAATCGATCCGCCCGGCTGAATAACGGCAGTGGCACCCGCGTCAACAATCACATCAAGACCGTCACGGAACGGGAAGAAGGCGTCGGAAGCGGCAACGCTGCCCTTCAGGCTAATACCGGCTTCTTCCGCTTTGATCGAGGCGATCCTTGCAGAATCCACGCGGCTCATCTGACCGGCGCCGACACCAAGAGTCATGCCATCGCGCACAAACACGATGGTGTTGGACTTCACAAATTTCGCAATCTTCCATGCAAACATCATGTCGGAAATCTGAGCACTCGTGGGCTGCAGTTTCGTTACGCACTTCAGAGCATCTTCTTTAACCGTCTGAGTGTCCGGTGTCTGAACAAGCAAACCGCCGCCGACGCGCTTCATATCCAAATCGTTGTGCGCATGTCCCATGGCAATCGTCAGCAGACGAAGATTCTTCTTCTGACCGAATACCGCAAGCGCTTCCTCTGTAAATTCCGGAGCAATGATCACTTCGGCGAACTGCTTGGAAATCTTTTCAGCCGCTTCTGCGCCAACCTGGCAGTTAAAAGCGATAATGCCGCCGAATGCAGATGTCGGATCGCACTTAAACGCTTTACTGTAAGCCTCGGCCGCGTCAAGTCCGATAGCGGCGCCGCAAGGATTCGCGTGTTTGATAATGACGCAGGCAGGTGTATCAAAACTTCTCACTGCTTCCCAAGCCGCATCGCTGTCAGCGATATTGTTGTAGGAAAGCTCTTTGCCCTGATGCTGAACATAGCCGGCCAGAAGTCCCGGCGCAACCTGACGTTCACGATAGAAAGCGGCTTCCTGATGCGGATTTTCGCCGTAACGCATATCCTGAACCTTAACCCACTGGCGAGTCAGACTGTCCGGGAACTTCGAACGTGTGGTCACGTCATTGCCTTCGATGCTTGTCAGGTAGTTCGAGATCATGGCGTCGTAGTGCGCGGTATGGACGAATACCTTTTTGGCAAGCGCAAGGCGAGTCTCGGCGGAGACTTCACCTTTTCCCTTAATTTCTTCGATCACTTTGCGATAGTCGGCCGGAGAGACGATCACCGTGACGCTTTCATGGTTTTTCGCCGCAGCGCGGATCATTGTCGGACCGCCGATATCGATATTTTCAATCGCGTTTTCAAACGTGCAGTTCGGGTTCGCAATGGCCTGTTCAAACGGATAAAGGTTCACGGCAACGATATCAATCGGATCGATATCGTGAGCCTTGAGCGCCTCCATATGCTCCTCCACGGGTCTGCGGGCGAGAATTCCGGCATGAATCTTCGGGTTGAGTGTCTTAACTCTACCGTCAAGCATTTCCGGGAAACCGGTGTAGTCAGCGACTTCCTGGACAGGAATGCCGGCTTCGCTAATCAGTTTGGCCGTACCGCCGGTGGACAAAATGTGATAGCCGAGTTCCGAAAGTTCTCTGGCGAATTCAACAACGCCGGATTTGTCAGAACAGCTAATCAACGCCTGTTTTTTCATCTTTGCTTTCCTCATGGTGTGGGAGATGTGGTTTTGGCTCTAATGGAAAGAGAACGCCTGCCATGGCTGATTCACTGTCCGGCAGCTCATCCTCAAGTATTCGGACAAGTGCCTGCTGCAGCCCTGAGGGCGTGTTTTCTTCATAAAGCCGCTTTAAATAGTCTGTGCATAAGTCTAACCGTTTAAAGTACCAACTTATATGTTTGCGAATTGTCTTAAGACCTCGTTCGCTTCCGTAAAAAGATAAGTGCGCCTCCGTGTGTTCGGCAATCACGTCTATAACGGCTTTCTTGGACGGCGGAACATAGCGGCGCCCATCAAGCGCGGCGCTGATTTCTTCAAAAATCCATGGGTTGCCCATTGCCGCTCTGCCGATCAGTACGCCGTCCGCCCCCGTCTCTTGCAAGACCTGAAGCGCCTTGGCGCCGCTGCCTATATCGCCGTTGGCAATGACCGGAATGCCGACCGCCTGTTTTACCTGTCTAATCGTTTCATATTCAGCTTCACCCCGAAACGCCTGCGCCCGGGTTCTTCCGTGAAGTGTCAGCATCTGCACGCCGACGCTTTCAGCCATTTTGGCAATCCTAACCGCATTAATGTGCGCTTCGTCCGTTCCGGTCCGATATTTAAGCGTGACCGGGCCGCTAACGGAGGACACCATGGCTTCAAGCAGCTCCTTCACTAAATCTTCGTTCGCGAGGAGCGCCGCGCCGCTCGCCACACTGCAGACTTTTTTTGCGGGACAGCCGCAGTTGAGATCGATAATCTGAGCGCCGCACTCAGCCGCGTAACGCGCGCTGTCGGCCAAGTCCTGCGAAAAACAGCCGAGAAGCTGGATTCCCCGAGGCGCCTGCTCGCCCTTGAGATTAAACCGCTCCTGCGACTTTCGGGATGTCCTCAGCTGCGCCTGACTTGCGACCATTTCCGCAACCGCATAGGCCGCTCCGTGCGCTCTGCAGATTCGGCGGTACGGAAGATCCGTGATTCCGGCCATAGGCGCAAGAAAAACACGCCCGGGTATTTCTACATTTGCAACATTCAGCACCGTGCGCGAATCAAAATTCTCCATCTCAGGCCTCTGTCACCGCAAAATTGCGTTCCCGTCCGAAGTGCGCTAAATCCTCCGGCGTTCCGACATTTGCCCACGGCCCGCAGTAAAGCTCGCCGCTCACTCTGCCCGCATCAACAAACTGATAGAGCCAAGGGAAAAGAGGCGCCTTTTCAGCTGACTCCTTCTCAAAAATACGAGGAGAAAAAACCGCGATATTGCCATAGGTCAATCGCTTAGGCTCCCGATAGACGAGTCCTTCGCGCACATCCATGTCACCGGTATCTTTAAAGTACGGATTCGGAACCAGCACCAGATGCGCGTCAAATCGGCCGCAGCGAACTGCTTCAGCAGCCGCTCGCAGCTGACGGTAATCGTAGGCCGTCACAATATCTCCGCTCACCACCGCAAAGGGCTCTTTACCGTCACTCAGCAGCGGAAGAGCCTTAACGATTCCGCCTTTGGTTTCAAGCGCGCCGGAAAAATCCTCGCCTTCCTTGGATATTTCAATATTGAGTCCCGGCATAACTTTTGAGCCGGCGTAACGGTCAAATAATTCCGAATGGTGCGCTGTGTTGATGACTGCGCCGCTAAAACCCGCTTCCTTAGCTTTGAGCAGCTGCCACTCGAGCATCGGTCGGCCCCACAGAGAAAGCAGCGGTTTTGCCGTCTTCTCCGTCAGCTCTCTCATGCGTGTGCCTCGGCCCGCGGCTAGGATCATGATCTTCAATTCCGAGACTCCGATGATCAGAAGGTATATCCGACCTGTTCCTGCTCTCCGATAATGGTATCGATAAAGCGGGAGAGCGGTCTCAGCGCGTCGAAGCGACGGCTGGTCGCTTTAACGTAATTGAGGAACCGAGGAGTATCGCCTAAATATTTAGGCTTGCCGTCGCGATAGTTAAGACGCGTAAATATTCCGAGAACTTTTAAATGTCTCTGAATCGCCATCCATTCAACGTCTTCCCAGAAACGGCCGAAGTCAGAGGGAACCGGAACACCTGCTTTGCGGGCCTTTTCCCAATAGCGGATCGTCCAATCCAGAGTCTGTGTTTCTTCCCAGGAAATAAACGCGTCACGGCAAAGACATGCGATGTCGTAGCTCACAGGTCCGTAAACCGCGTCCTGAAAATCAATCACGCCCGGATTGCCTTTCTCTGTGAGCATCAGATTGCGCGGCATGAAATCCCGATGAACATAAACATTGGCCTGATCCAGATTCTTCGCAATAATCAGCGCGAAGGTACGATCAAACATGCTTCTAAGCTCAGGAGTAATTTCCATCCCCAAATGACGCTTTACGAACCACTGCGGAAAGAGTTCGAGCTCAGAGCGAAGCAGTTCAGCCGAATACGCAGGAAAAACATCCGGTTTGCTTGCGGCCTGAAGTTTAACCAAGGCATCTGTCGCCTGCCCCATCAGCCGATCGGCGTTGTCATGGTCCAGAACATCAAGATAAGTTTTGGTGCCTAAATCCGAAATCAGCATGAGGCCGAGTTCTCGGTTTTCTTCATAGATCTTGGGGACATTTAAGCCTGCCTGAGCGAAGACTTCATCGGCGTGGATAAACGGCGCGATGTTGTCCGCTTCTCCGGGAGAGTCCATAACGATATAGGTCGTCTCTTTTCCGTCGATTCGGAAGTAGCTTCTGAAGCCGGCGTCCGCAGATGCCGTTCTCATAGTGTCAAGCTTTAATCCGTACCGATCCGAAAACCCGCTAAGCCAATCCTTCAGCCGCATTTGTCTTTCAGTCATCTTTAAGCACCTCTTGTTTATTGGGAGAGATTCAAGAGAGTCTCTTCTTTGCCCTTATAATCAATCTTCTCAGATCCAAGCAATTTTAATGTTTAGCTGTTTATTTCGCAGAAAAAGACGTATGTCTCGAATTCGTGTTCTCCCTTTGTGCTCCGCTGTAGCGCTGGCACTCCCCCTTTGTGTTTCCGCCGCTGACTCAAAGGATGCTTCCGACGCGACTGCTCTTTCCAATGAAGGCCTGCGTCTGCGCCTATCCAGAGGTTTGAACGAGCAGGCGCCGACCGAAAGAGATGAAGCTCCAACCTATCTGAGCGCCTACCGCATGGTCGGGCGGACCAACGAGAAGATTGAACTTTACGACGATGCGGAAGTCCGTCGCGGCGGCGCCGTTCTTCGCGGAGATACAATCACATACACTTTTTCCACCGACGAAGTTTATTCGAAGGGAAACGCGCTCGTTGCAAGAAACGGTACTGTTTTCAAAGGGCCGGAACTGACTTATCGGCTTGACGCCGAAACCGGTGAAATGCCTGATGCGACATTCCGTTACCTTCCGAATGAAATGAGAGGCACCTCCGATAAAGTCGAGCTGCTCGGAGGCGGCAGAGCCAAGATGTGCAACGCGGTCATCACAACCTGCCGTGAAGGAGAGGAAGCCTGGTGGATTACAGCGGATTCCGTGGACTACGACCAGCTTGACGAGTCCGCAGTCGGCAGAAACGCGACGCTTTATCTGGGCGGAGTTCCGATTTTTGCGAGTCCCTATTTCAGCTTCCCTGTCGGAAGCGAGCGCAAGACCGGTTTCTTAACACCCAGATTCGGAATCAACTCGACGCTCGGCGTGAATCTTGAGCTTCCGTTCTATTGGAATATCGCGCCTAACTACGATTACACCTTCACGCCGAAACCCATGTCCAAGCGCGGCGTGCTCCTGGGCAATGAATTCCGGTATCTGCAGCCGTCCTTCAGCGGTGAACTTACCTATGACGTGATTTTCAAGGACAAGGAAACCAAGGACAGACGCTACGCGCTGTCGTGGAAGCACTTTCAGCGTCTGGGCAGAGGCGGTCCGACGCTCGGCGTAGATTACCAGCGCGTATCCGACAACGACTACATTTCGGACTTTTCCACGACCATTCGTGAGTCCAGTGAAAACATTCTGAATCAGAAAGTTTGGTTAAGTTACGGAAAGACATACTGGAGTACATCTTTAGGCGTCTACAAAAATCAGACGCTTGCTCCGGGCGGGCGCAGACAGACCGAAAAGCCCTATGAAAAAGTTCCTGAGTTTAATCTCAGCGGCAACGTCGCAGATTTCCACGGCTTTACACTGACCTCCCGTCTGACAGCGACCCGATTTGACCGAGGCGCGGGCTCCACCGTGGGGCGCCATCATTTGAGCGGCGACGGATATCGAACCCTTCTGGATTCCTCAATTTCTTATCCGCTGATGGGGCCGTTCTGGTTCATCACACCCAAGTTCCAGTACAACATGGCTTGGTACCGTGACATTCACGACGCTGCTTCTTACGTCGACAGATCCGGTTCGCGTCTTGTTCCGATTTACTCCTTGGATTCCGGACTGGTGTTCGAGCGAAACACTACATTCTTCGGACGAGAGACTGAGCAGACACTGGAGCCGAGACTCTTTTACGCGTATATCCCTTATCGCGATCAGAGCCATCTGCCTAACTTCGACAGCTCGGAAGCCGACATGAACTTCGCCGAACTTTTCTCGCCGAATAAGTACACCGGAAGCGACCGAATTGCCAACACCAACCAGCTTTCTGCAATCCTGACCACGCGCATGCTCGATGCCGGAACAGGCAAAGAATGGTTTACCGCCAGCGTCGGTCAGCGCTATTACTTTGAAAACAATCAAGTCGGGCTGTATTGGTCGGATCCTGCGAAAACGAAGAACCGAAGCGACCTGCTCGCCTCTGCGCAGTTCTCTTTCTATCAGGATTGGCGTATCGAAGGTATGGTGCAGTATTCCTCGGAATGGTCTAAAGTTTCCAAGACAACGGCAGGCGTTCGCTATAACCCGAGAAAATTCTCCACTGTTTCTCTTTATTACCTTTACAACTACAACCCCAACGATAAGCGAGACGCTTACTACAACACCAACATCAGACAAGTGGACTTCTCTTTCCAGTGGCCCATTGTTAAGGACCTTTACGCTTTAGGCAGGTACAATTACTCCTTGCGTGACCATCGAGTTGTTGACTCTTTGGCCGGATTGGAATACCGAGCCGGCTGCTGGATTCTGCGCGGAGCAATTCAGCGATATATCCGAAGCGAAGGCAGAACAACAACAAACTTCTTCTTTGAGCTTCAGCTTGTAGGACTCGGCACCGTCGGTTCCAGCCCGATTGAGGCCCTAAGTGAAGGAATTTCAGGCTATCAGCCTCTGGGACCAAGGCCCGTTGAGGTAGGTCGTTACGATTATTACGAATAAAGATATATGAAAAAACTTTCTGTTCTCACTCTTTCTGTCAGCTTGGCTTTTTCCGTCGCTGCTTGTGTTTCAGCCGCACAGGCCGCGCCTAAAGCTAAAAGCACGGAAACCAAAGCGGCCGCTCAGCAGATTATTCCTGTCGACCGCATCGCCGCGGTTGTCAATCACGACGTCATTACGGAAATCGAGCTTCAGCAGCGGGTGCACCAGGCCGCTATGTCTCTTCGTCAGCAGAAAATTACGCTTCCGCCGATGAACAATCTGAGAAATCAGGTTCTTGACCGTATGATTCTTGAACGAATCATTGAGCAGAAAGCTCAGGCCTCCGGCATCCGCATCGACGACAATATGATGAACGGCGCCATTGAGCAAATTGCTCAGAACAACGGTCTTACAGTTCCTCAGCTTGAAAAGAAACTCGCTCAGGACGGTGTTTCTTTCAGAACCTTTAAGTCCGGAATTCGTAGCGAACTGATTACCCAGAGACTTCGAGAGCGAGAAGTTGACGACAAAATTCAGATCCCGGAAAGCGAAGTTGATCAGTTTATTAAGGATCAGCTCGGACCTGAAAAACGTATTCAGTACCGTCTCGCCCGCATCGTCATCGGATTGCCCGCCAATCCGACACAGAAAGACGTGGATGAAGCCACTCGACAGGCAAACATCGCACTGACGCAGGCGTCCAAAGGTGCGGACTTCGGTCAGCTCGCAGCTCGCTACTCCAGAGCGCCCGAAGCGATGGAAGGCGGTGTAATGGGCTGGATTCCCGCAGGCAGACTGCCGAGTTTTGTTCTTGACGCGGTAAAAAAACACAAGACCGGCGACATTATTCCGGTTCGTACGCCCAACTCATTCCAGATTTATAAAATCCTCGGCGTACGCGATCCCGGCGACACCGCCTCTCAGACCGTCACTCAGACGCACCTGCGTCAGATCCTGATGCGTCCGACCAATGTCACGCCTGAGAATGTCGTCGTCACGCGTCTGAATCAGCTTAAGGACCGCCTTGATAAAGGTGACGGCGATTTTGCCTCTCTTGCCCGTCTGCATTCTGCTGATCCCTCAGGTACCAGAGGCGGCGATCTCGGCTGGCTTTACCCGGGAGATCTTCCTCCGGAAATTGAGCAGATGCTGTCGAAACTCAGCCCGGGCGAAGTTAGCGCTCCGGTAAAAACTCCCTACGGCTGGCACATCTTCCAGGTACTGGAACGCAGAAACCAAAGCGGTGTCAACGAACGCCTGAAACAGCAGGCGAGAGACATCCTCAGAGAGCAGAAGCTCGATGATGCGATGCTTGACTGGGAACGCAAACTGATGAGCGAAGCTTATATTGAGAAGCGCGTCAATAAACCCGCTGAATAATGTTTCATACTAAGACGCTTAGAGAACCTAAGCGTCTTTTTTCCTATGGCAGAAGTCTTAAAACATCACAAAGCCCGTAAAAGATTCGGGCAGAACTTTCTCAACGACGACTACTGGATTCAGAAAATCGCCGATGCGGTTGATCCGCAGCAAGGTCAGAAAATTATTGAAATCGGACCGGGCCAGGCCGCCCTCACCCGACAGCTTATTGCCGGCGCCTCTCACATTTTCTGCGTTGAAATTGACCGTGACCTGGCCGCATGGCTGCGTACGCAGTTTTCTTCAGGCGCGCTGACGATCATAGAAGCCGACGCGCTGAAGTTTGACTGGAGAACGTTTTCCGAAGGAGAAAAACTTCGTGTTGTCGGAAATCTGCCCTACAACATTTCTTCTCCGCTGCTGTTTAAGCTTGCGGAAATCTCCGACCGTGTAGTCGATCAGCATTTCATGCTTCAAAAAGAAGTCGTCGATCGAATGACAGCCGCGCCGGGGAGCAAAACCTACGGCAGACTCTCCGTGATGCTTCAGCACAAGTACCGCATGGCCAAGCTCTTTGACGTGCCGCCTGAAGCCTTTACGCCTGCACCGAAAGTCGTCTCTTCCGTTGTGCGAATGATTCCGCTGGAAAATCCTGCGGAAGTGGATGAAAAAGCTTTCCATGACGTTGTCGCGGCCTCATTCGCTATGCGAAGAAAGACCCTGCGCAACAACCTCTCTAAATGGATTTCCGACGATATGATCCGAGAAGCCGGGATTCAGCCCGAGCAGCGCGCGGAAACCATTCCGGTTGAGAATTTCATACGCTTGGCGCGCTTGGTAAGCGAAAACAATGTTTCGATCACAATCCCGGGAACCGTGGTCGATTAAAGGACGCTGTGACTGATTGAGTAGCCTTTAAGCTTTCTCTCGAACTCGCGATAGTTCGGACAGTACATTTCCACCCTGGCCCAAAAGTTCTTTGAGTGGTTCATGTGCTTGAGATGCGCGAGCTCGTGACAGATAAGATAATCGATCACGTCCTTAGGCAGAAATACCGCCCTCCAGTTCAGTCGAACAATGCCTCTCACTGAGCAGCTTCCCCAGCGTGTCTGTGCCGAAGAAATGATGAGCTTGGAAAACGGAATGCCTAAATCATCAATCGATGATGTCTTCAAAAGAATCTGCTCCAGAGCGTACTGTCTAATCTCTTCTTTCAGCACTCTGGTAATCGCCGTCTCCCATAGTTTGTCGTCATTCGTGTCTTTAGGAGGACAGACGCGAATCTCTCCCGCACCGACGCCCTCATCTCTTCGATTATTGACAAAAACGAGTCGGTGCTCTTCGCCGTAGATAGTGACTTTTCTGTTCACTGAAAGCTGACTTGAAGCTTCCTTCTGCTTCTGAAGCTGCCGCAGATACTCCGTATGCCATTTCTCCAGGGCTCGCAGATTTTCGTCCAGCCAAAGCAGTCCGCGCTCCTTTGTTCCGCCTGTAGGAACCGTAAGACGCACTTCACCGTCTTTGAAAGAGGCGCGGTATGACTTGGCGCGTTTAGATCGAATGACCTGAATCTGCACCGTTTCTCCATTCAGATCAACTTCAGCGCCCCCTCTCCTGCTGCGGATATGCTGCAGCTTGGGACTCAGCTCCCGCTCAATCTCTCTGTAGAGCGCCGCAAGCACTTGATCGGAGCGCATATTAAAAGGCACCAAAAGCGCATAATCCATATCCTGATCGTCACACGGAGAAAGAACCGACTTTCTGCATTTTTTCCCGTAAATCACTCTCACGTGAATCTTCCTGCTGCCATGGATAACTTCCAGGACTTCACCCAGCTTATAGGACGAGAACAGCGAAGAAAGTGAGTCATTGATCTTTTTGGAAACCCTGTCTATGAGTCTGTCGAAATCAAACGGATCATTCACGTCGTCAGCCTTTTTGTATTAACTTTTTATTATGCGAGCAGCTTACACAGGCAAGTCTCACTGCTGTTCGCCGGATTTTTTTCGGTAAAACTTCGGCGAGATTTTGGCCATTTCGTTTTCGATAATCTCAAACACCTTCTCGTTGAGTTCGTGCGCACTCATACCTTTCGGGTTAATCGGAGAGTTAAAGACAACATTAACCAGTCCCGGACGAATCACAAAAGAGTGTTTCGGCCAGCATTCACCGGAGTTAAGCGCAACAGGGATCACCGGAGCGCCGGTGCATTCTGCCAAGCGCGCCCCGCCGCTTTTATATTTCACCACTTGTCCCGGAGCCGTGCGTGTGCCCTCAGGGAACAGGATAATGCCCCAGCCCTTTTCAAAGAATTTAGGAACTTCCTGCTTCATCAGAGCAAAAGCATTGCGCCCCTGAGCTCGGTCGATGCTGAACATGCCCAATGAAGCCAAACCCCAGCCGAAAATCGGAATCTTGTGAAGCTCTTTTTTATAGATATAGCTCAGGCGGCGCGGCACAAAGGCGGTGAGCGCCAATGTCTCCCATCCGGACTGATGCTTTGAAAGAAGAATAAAAGGACCTTTCTTCGGAATATTTTCCATCCCGATAAAGCGATAGTCCACGCCACATATAGCCTTCATCAGCACTACGATGACGCGGCACCAGGATCGGATAATGGCATAGCGTCCGCTTTGCCGGCAGAACGGAATACACACTAAGAGCGCAAAACCGTAAATGAAAAGGAGCACTACAAAAAACAGCCAGAAGACTGCAGAACGCAAACCGTAAATTACTTTCATTCTGATTCAATATAAATTTGAATGTCTCAGAGACACGAAGGGCCGCATACGCGGCCCTGATTCAGCGAATTAGGAAGCCAGGCACGAAAGCTTCGCTACCTTATTCATCGCTTTATGAAGCTCATTCAGAAGCGTCAGACGATTCCTCTTGAGTTTCGGATCCTCAGCATTGACCATAACTTTATCGAAGAAGGCGTCAACCGGCGCTTTAAGCGGCGCAAGTTCCTTCAGAACGGCGTCGTAGTGACCGGCGCTGTAATCTGCGCCGAGTTTCGGTTCGACCTTGGAAATCGCCTCATAAAGCGCTTTTTCTTCGGGTTCGACTAAGAGAGTCGCATCCACTTCGCTGCCGGTTTCTCCGGAAGACTTCTTGAGAATGTTCTCAATTCGCTTATTCGCGGCGGCCAAAGATTCGGCTTCAGGCATGCCCATGAAGTCGTGTACCGCTTTAAGTCGTTTGGGAATATCGCTGAGAAGTTCGGGGCGGACTTCGATAACGGATTCCACTTCGTGTGCGGAGTAGCCTTTATCCTTGAGCATGACGCGCAGACGGTCGCTGAAGAACTGACGAAGCTCGTCAGAGGTATCTTTCACTCCGGGAGCGGTCATCTCGATCTGCATCGCAATCTGAATCAGATCATCCAAAGAAAGCGGAAGCTCTTTTTCCATCAGCATTCTCAGAACGCCCAGAGCGTGACGGCGCAGAGCGAAGGGATCCTTCTCTCCGGTCGGAAGCTGACCGATACCAAAGAGTCCGGCCAGAGTTTCCATCTTGTCTGCAAGCGCAACCGCAAGACTTTCTCTGGTGGAAGGCAGCTCGTCGCCGGCGTATCTCGGCTGATAATGCTCGCGAATCGCCAAAGCGACTTTTGCGTCTTCTTTATCATGCTCGGCGTAGTACTCGCCCATAATGCCCTGAAGCTCGGGAAATTCTCCGACCATGAGCGTACGCAGGTCAGCCTTGGCAAGCATCGCAGCGCGGTCGGCAAGTTTCGGATCCGCATCAATCTTCTTGGCGACCTGTTGGGCGATTTTGCGAACACGTTCGCTTCTTTCGAGCTGTGTGCCAAGCTTGTTGTGGTAAACCACATTGGAAAGTCCGGAAACTCTCGACTCAAGCGGCTGAAGCTTGTCCTGGTCGTAGAAGAATTTGGCGTCCGCCAGTCTTGCGCGCACCACGCGGGCGTTGCCGGAGCGGATAGCGTCTCCGCCGTCCGTTGCCTCAATCTGTGAGACCAAAAGGAAGCGGTTCTTGAGTTTGCCGTTCTGATCACGCAGCGCAAAATACTTCTGATTCTGCTGCATGGTAAGAATCAGACATTCTTCCGGCACGGAAAGGAATTCTTCGTCAAAGCTGGAGTCGTATACCACGGGCCACTCAGTGAGCGCAGCCACTTCGTTCACCAAATCCTGCGGCATGATGATTTCAGCATCAAGACGCTTAGCGGCGTCTTTGAGTTCCTGAACCATCTTGTTTCTTCTTTCGTCAAAAGAAGGAATAACCTTGGCGGCTTCCATTTCTTTGGCGTAGCTCTCGGCGCTCGTGATTTCGACCGGCGCCTTGCAGTGGAAGCGATGTCCGCGCGTGTCTCTGCCGGCCTTGAGACCGAAGAGTTCAACATCGACAACCTTATCGTCAAGAAGCGCGACTAAATGCTTAACCGGACGAACGAATTCAACGGTTCTTCCGTCTTCAAGCTGATAAGACATGACCTTAGGAATCGGAAGCTGTTTCACCGCCTTATCCAAAGCTGCCTGCAGACCTTCGGCAAGAAGAACGCCCGGCTTGATACCATCGTAGTAAAGCTGATCCTGCTTGCCGTCATTGACAACCGCAAGCTGAGACGGTTCGCATTCGATACCGAGCGCAGCCATTTTCTTTTTGAGCGCAGCTGTTGCGTTTCCGTCGGCGTCCAGACCGATCTTGGCGGGAACCAGTTTCTGACGGAAAGGTTTATCAGGAGAGCGCTCGGAAATCGCGGTCACTTCCGCCGCGATTCTGCGAGGCGCACCAAAGGCGGTCACTTTCGAATCCTCGGCGGTAAAACCCTGCTCTTTCAAGCTGTCGAAAAGAGAAGCGGCAAAAGCGGAAGAAAGATTTTCCAAAGCTTTCGGCGGCAGTTCTTCTGTCTGAATTTCAATCAATAATGTAGCCATTTTCCAACCTCTTCTCGTTATGCTTTGGGCTGACACATCGGGAAGCCCAGACGCTCTCTCGAGTCGTAGTAGCTCTGCGCGACTGCCCTGGAAATCTGACGGATACGGCCGATGTAGGCGGCACGTTCAGTCACACTGATCGCGCCTCTGGCGTCCAGAAGGTTAAATGTATGTCCCGCTTTCAGAACCATTTCATAGGCGGGAAGCGCAAGATTCAGATCCATTAGTCTCTTGGCTTCGCTTTCGAAGTAGTCAAACTGCTTAAGCAGTTTCTCGGGATCACTTGCTTCGAAGTTGTAGTGACTCTGTTCGACCTCATTCTGATGGAAAACATCGCCGTAGGTCAGAACATGATCTCCGGAGGCGTCCTGCCATTTGGTGTAGACCAAATCGAAAACGTTGTCGCAGTTCTGCAGGTACATCGTCAGACGTTCCAGACCGTAGGTAATCTCACCGGTAATCGGTTTGCATGTGAGGCCGCCGACCTGCTGAAAATAAGTAAACTGAGTGACTTCCATGCCGTTCATCCAGACTTCCCAGCCCAGACCCCAGGCACCCAGCGTCGGATTTTCCCAGTTATCTTCCACAAAGCGAATGTCATTGACTTCAGTGTCAATACCAAGCGCTCTCAGAGAACCCAGGTAGCGGTCCACGATATCGGTGGGAGCCGGCTTTAAGACAACCTGAAACTGGTGGTGCTGATGCAGACGGTTCGGATTCTCGCCGTAACGCGCGTCTTTCGGTCTGCGGGACGGCTGAACATAGGCGGCTCTCCACGGTTCAGGACCGAGAGCTCTTAAAAACGTGGCCGTATGAGAGGTACCGGCGCCGACTTCAATGTCGATCGGCTGAAGCAGCGCGCAGCCCTGGCCGTTCCAATATTCCTGCAGGCGCAGGATCACTTCTTGAAATGTAAGCATGGTAATTTTTATCAGTATGAGAGAACTGAAAACAATTTTTCTATTGTAAACGGTTAAGTTTAGTCTTTCGCGTAATCGCAAGCGCAATTGCGGCAAAGAAAAGCAGGAACATGAAGATCACGGAAGGAAGATCTCCGTTCCGCGCGTACGGGGTCGGTGCTCCTTTTGCGGTTGTGACCGTCACATCGAGTTTGCCCGGCGCCATGAACGGCAATTCCGCCGCCACAGTGCCGTCCGGCTCCACATACGCTGTCGCTCCCGTGTTGGAAGCACGCACCACCGGACGAGCAAATTCAATCGCCCGCATCCTGGATATGTTCAGATGCTGCGGCAGCGCAAGCGAGTCTCCGAACCAGCCGAGATTGGACAGGTTAATCAGAACATTCGGACTCGAAGCGTCTGTCCACCAATCCCGCACTTCTTCAGCAAAGAGATCCTCATAACAAAGCAAAAGCGCAGCCTGGGCATTTCCGAGATTAAACGCGGCCTGAGAGGACGAACCTCGAACCAGGTCTCCCATCGGAATGCCGAGCATGTCGATAAACCAGCGGAAACCGAACGGGACGTATTCTCCGAACGGAACAAGATGCCTCTTGCTGTAGCTCTCGATGATCCTGCCCTTGGACACCTCAACCACCGAATTCGCATATCCGTCTTTCATTCGTGTGAATCCGCCGAAAATCATGCGGCTTCCGTTATCCGTGCCCTCTGTAAAACGCTTCCAAATGTCCTTCGGAAGACGATCCAAAGGAATAGGGAAAATGGTCTCAGGCAGCACCGTCACCGTTTCCGCAGCGGCTCCGCCCTCTTTCATCAAAGTGAGATAGCGTTCAAAACTCGTTAACGTCCCCATCGGAGAAAATTTCTCATCCTGTAGGACTCCGCCCTGAATCAGCTGAAAACGAACCTGCGCAGCCGGCTCATACCATTGAATTCGTCCAAAAAAGATCCCGCCTGTGATTACCGCAAACATCACCGCCAAACAAACCAGTCTTCTTGTCGAATCTCTGAATGAAAGAACGAAGACGGCAATAAGCACTGCAATCAATGCGGACAGAAAATTAATGCCTGTCGCTCCGACAATCGGCGCATAACCCGAGAGCGATCCTTCAACATGCGCGTAAGCGGAAGCCGCCCACGGAAAACCGCTCAGTATCCAGCTTCTCAGCCACTCGAATATACCCCACGAGGCGGATGTCCCTAATACGAAGGCAAGAGGGAATCCTTTCTTTAATGCCGGAGCGGAAAGAGCGGAAAACGCCGCGGCCGCGGCCGGAAAAATCGAGAGAAAAGCCGCGAATAAAAACGCTGCCGCTGCCGCAAAAAAAGCGGGCTGATATCCGTAGGTATAAATCGAAACATACACCCACGAAATGGCATAACAGAACCAGCCCAAGCCAAAAAGAAAGCCTTGCGCAAACGCCTGCTTTACGCCATGAGACTTTGATAGACAGATAAATAGAACGGATAAGGCAATCAGCTGCAGAATGGCTCTGGCCGGCGCAAATGAAAAACCCTGAAGTACCCCGGCTGCCAAGGGAAGAAAATATAAGAGTGCTTTTGTTTTCACGTTGACAAATAAAAAACGGGACGATTCCTCATCCCGCTGTTATCAAAATTAGTTTGGTTCCACCGGTGCCGGTTCCGCAAGTTTTTCAACATTCAGCATCTGAACCTGCCGCGCGACTGCTTTCGTGACTTTGAACCGATAGCCGTCGAGATCCACAAATTCACCTGCGTGCGGAACATGCTCAAGTTCATCGCTGATCAGACCGCCGACACTGTCGTACTTATCATCAGAGAAATGCGTACCAAAGACGCGGTTAAAGTCATCAATCCGCGTTGCGGCTTTAACTCTCCAGTGATTTCCTCCGACAGAGACAATGTCGCTTGCGGACTTGTCCGTGTCGTACTCGTCATCAATCTCGCCGACAATCTCCTCAAGCACATCTTCAATCGTAATCAAGCCGGAGATGGAACCGAACTCATCGACCACGAGCGCCATATGGTTTCTTTTCAGGCGGAATTCTTTCAAAAGCACGTCTGCGGGCTTTGATTCCGGCACATAAACCGGCTGTCTGAGATGCTCTCGAATCTGATACTGCGGATTCACAAACAAGCGAAGCAGATCCTTAGCCAAAAGAATACCGAGCACGTTGTCTTTATCTCCGTCGACCACAGGAAAGCGCGAATGTCCGGCTTTGACTACGTCTTTAATCCAACTCTGCGAGTCTTCCGAAATATCGATCACCGTCATCTGCGCTCTCGGGATCATCAAATCCTCGGCGCGAAGCTCATGGACTCGGATAACGCCCTCGATCATAAGCATGGCGTCATCGGTCAGGATTTTCTTGTCATGGGCCTGATGAAGGTCGTCAAGGAGCTCCTGAGTATTTTCAGGCGCATCTTCATGGAAAAATTTCTCAGAAAGTTTCTCAAAAAAATTCTTTTTACTTTCTTCCGGATTGTCTGACATAAAACGGTTTCTTAAAAAGTTTCAGCGATCTAACGCAGCTCTCGCGGCACATAATTCCGATCAGGGTAAGGAAGATCATAACCGAGATTGTTCAGAATATCAGTCTCGAGCTGTTCCATCTCCTCGGCCTCGTCCTGTTCGATATGATCGTAACCTCGGGCGTGGAGGACTCCGTGCACCACTAAATGCGCCAAATGCTCTTCAAGCGACTTGTTCTGTTCGGCCGCCTCACGCACCAGAACCGGAAGACAGATCGCGATATCTGCCATGATCGGATTTGTGCAGTAGACGAAAGTCAGAACGTTTGTGGGTTTTTCTTTGCCGCGGAAACTCTTGTTCAGCTCAAGTCCCTCTTCCGCATCGACAAAGCGGATCGTCAGCTCCCCGGGCAGGCCCTGCGCGGCTGTGCGAATCCAGTGCTCAATATTCTCTTTGGCGGGAATTTCGAGCGCTTCGTCTTCCTCTTCCTGCAAATGGATTAAAAGTTCTCCGTCCTGAGGGCCTTCGGATTCGATTTCCGCAAGCGCCTCCGCCAATTCTGGATCTTCTTCAGCTTCTCTGTTCAGAACCTGATCAGTTGTTTTTTCCATTCTGATACTCCCGTTTCTCTGCTTTTTCATATGCTTCGACAATACGGGCAACCAACGGATGGCGCACGACGTCAGCAGCCGTAAAGTATGTGATCGATATGCCCCGAACTCCGTTAAGGATATTGGCTGCCTCAACCAATCCGCTGCGCTGTCCGCGCGGAAGGTCAATCTGCGACGCATCTCCTGTGATAACGGCCTTAGAGCCGAAACCGATACGCGTGAGGAACATCTTCATTTGTTCTGGCGTTGTGTTCTGAGCCTCATCAAGGATCACAAAAGAAGAGTTTAACGTTCTGCCTCGCATATATGCGAGAGGCGCAATCTCGATCTTTTGCTTTTCGAGAAGCCGCTGAGTTTTTTCGGTTCCGAGCAAATCGAAAAGCGCGTCATAGAGCGGACGCAGGTACGGGTCAACCTTCTGACTTAAATCGCCCGGGAGAAATCCGAGTTTTTCGCCGGCTTCGACCGCGGGACGAGTCAGAACAATACGCTCGACCTCTCCCTTCTCAAAAGCGCTGACCGCGGCGGCAACCGCTAAGTAGGTCTTGCCTGTGCCGGCCGGCCCGACGCCAAAAGAGATGTCGTGTCCGATAATACTGCGGATATAGTTGCGCTGCATCGGTGTTCTACCCTGCAGGCCCTTACGGTTTGTCCTAAGCTCGGGCACCGGCTCTTCGGCCTGAACTTCTTCAGGCGCATCCTTCTGACCGACTAAGTACAGCTGAATATCTTCGGTTGTCAGATCTGAATTCTTTTTTTCGGCAAAAGCGGCCAGGTCCGAAAGCGCTTTAAGCGCTTTGCGCGCAGCTGCGGTTTCTCCCCGAATCTGAAAATGCGCGCCTCTGCGCGAAATTTCCACATTTAGGAAAGTTTCCAGCTGCGTTAGGTTTGAATCCAGCGGACCGACTAAGCTCGCCAAATCGCTGTTCGTAATCTGAAGGGACAGGTTTAAGGACGTTCCAACATCCTTTTGTGCTTTATCCGGCATCAAATAATCTCGCCTCCAAGCGTGTGGGGATATACATCTGTAATTTTCAGATTAATCATTTGCCCGATGAGGTTTGGCTGCCCATTAAAAGTAACGATACGATTATTGTCGGTGCGTGCAGACAGTTTTCCTTCACCTCTTTTTGCCGCGCCCACCACCAGACATCTTTGGACCGTACCAACCATTTTCTGAGAAATTTCCTGAGCATGTTCAGTATTCAGAGCCTGAAGGCGCTGCAGGCGTTCCAATTTAACGGACTGCGGCGTGTCATCCGGCATGTCGGCCGCAGGTGTTCCCGGACGCTTGGAGTAAACAAACGAGAAGCTTGTGTCGAATTTGACGTCCTGAATGAGCTTCATTGTTTTCTCAAAATCTTCCTCTGTCTCATTGGGGAAGCCGACAATGAAGTCTGTCGCGATACTAATGTCGGGGCGCACCGCGCGGAGCTTGCGCACAATCGACTTGTATTCAAGGATGGTATAGCCGCGTTTCATACCGGCAAGCACACGGTCGCTGCCTGCCTGCACCGGCAGATGCACGTGATTGGCCAATTTAGGAAGCTTTGCGTAAGCCTCGACAAGGCGATTCGTGAATTCTTTCGGATGAGAAGTGGTATAGCGGATTCGTTCAATACCCTCAATTTCCGAGACGTACTCAAGAAGCAGGGCAAAGTCGACGATCTCTCCGTCGGGACCTTCTCCGCGGTAGGCGTTCACATTCTGTCCGAGAAGCGTCACTTCTTTGACACCTTGCTCTGCCAGCTGCGCGACTTCAAGCAGAACGTCTTCGAGAGGACGTGAGAACTCTTCACCGCGGGTATAAGGCACGACGCAGTAGGAACAGTATTTGCTGCAGCCTTCCATGATGGAGACAAACGCAGTGGCCGCTTCCGAAGTCGGTGCGGGCAGATGGTCAAATTTTTCGATTTCCGGGAAACTGATGTCTACCTGAGGACGATGCTCCTGTTCATTCTTTTTCAGAAGTTCCGGCAGGCGGTGCAGGGTCTGAGGCCCGAAAACGACGTCCACATAAGGCGCGCGACGAATGATGTTCCCGCCTTCCTGGCTTGCAACACACCCTCCGACGGCAATTTTCAGACCGGGTTTTAATTTTTTGATTTCACGGGCGCGTCCAAGATCTGAGAAAACTTTCTCCTGAGCTTTTTCTCGAATGGAGCATGTGTTGAAAACAATCAGGTCCGCTTCTTCGATGTTGTCTGTAACCTGATAGCCCTGTGCTGCTTTGGCGATGTCAGCGATTTTGCCGGAATCATATTCATTCATCTGGCAGCCAAAAGTCTTTAAATAAATTTTTTTCGCGTTCACGGTTTATGTCCGGTGGCGGTAGAGATAAAAATAAGTTATGCGTACAAAAAGACGCTCTCATAGAAATGAAATTCTATGAGGACGGCTATTCTAACGCAAAGATTCTTAAAGAAATTATTACACTTCCGACTTAGGAGAGCGGTAGAGCGGCGCCTTCTCCCGGATGTATATGGGATGCTTTGAAAGTTTCATCGCGCTAAGGCTTCCGCCCCAGAGGCATCCGGTATCCAGCGGATAAATATTGGGGCAGTCGGTCTCCCCCAAAGTCGACCAGTGTCCGAAGACGATTGGATCTTTTTCGGTTTTGCGGCCGGGGTAGTTAAACCAGGGAATGAACTGCGACGGCGTGTCTCCCGGTGAAAGTTTCTGACTGAAATCCATCGTACCGTCTTCATTCAGATAACGCGTACGCGTCAGCACATTCACGATCGCTCTGAGCCGATCAAGTCCCTTCAGACCCTTCTCCCACTGCTGTTTACCGAAAATTTGACCGATTTCAGCTTCCCACTTATCGGAGCGAAGGAACTCCTCAACTCTGGAAGCCTGCTTCAGACAGTCCTTCACGCTCCATGAATGATGCACTGCGGCATGAACGCAGAGGAAACCCTTGTCGTAGAGCGCCATCGGGCGGTGACGAAGCCAATCGATGATTTCATCCAAATCCGGGGCCTGAAGAATCGGGTCAAGCGTATCGCTTGGAGAAAGTTTTCTTTGACCTGCGCAGACCGCAAGGAAATGCAGTTCGTGATTACCGAGCAGGCATTCGGCGTTCTTCATGCGCATCACGGCCCGGATCGTCTCCAAAGACTTCGGACCGCGATTGATGATATCGCCGATGAAAATAAGACGACGCTGAACAGGCAGCTTCTCGAGCAGCAGGTTCAGCGTATCAAAACAGCCGTGAACATCTCCGATTGCAAAAGTTTTCAATCCATTCTCCGATAAGTGTCGGCGCGCTCATACCCGGTCTGATCCGGTTTTGCCTGGCGCCCTAAAAACAAAATATCGGTCTTCTGTACGTCTATAAAACTTCCCTTGGTTTTGCTGTACGTATATCTATACGTCAATAAAAACCCCATTGGGGGCCGTTAAGCGTCGTAGAGATACAGCAGGGAAAAACCGCAAAAGCCCCGTATTTATTGGTTCGGACAAAAAAATATCCGAGAGCTTTTTGGCTCTCGGATGGGTATCTGGTGGCGAATCAGGGACTTGAACCCCGGACACAAGGATTATGATTCCTCTGCTCTAACCAACTGAGCTAATTCGCCGTGCTAACGCTGTTTCGTTAGGAGGTTGAATATTACATACGAAATTCAACTTCGGCAAGTCGAGAGTCTCTTTCTATGTAATTATTTGTAAAACTATCTCCACTGAGCGTAGAAATGATGCACCGGTCCGTGACCATGACCGATGTGCAGTTCGTCCGCATGAATGATCGCCTGAGTAATGTAACGCTTGGCTTCTCTTGCCGCCATTGGAATATCGGAAGAAACCGGAAGGAGCGCCGCTAATGCCGAAGACAGCGCACAGCCGGTCCCGTGTGTGTTCTTCGTATTTGTTCTCTCAGCGCTGTAGCGAATCATGTGGCGACCGTCATAAAGCAAATCCATCGAATGATCCACATTCTCCTGATGACCGCCTTTGAGATAGACCCAGCCGGTGCAGCCCTTCATCTTCCAAAGATCATTGGCAGCCTCTTCCATCTGATCATCATCCGTAATATCAACCGCCTGAAGAAGCTCTGCCGCCTCCGGAAGATTCGGCGTAATGATTGTGGAAATCGGAAGAAGTTCCTCTCTCAGTGTGGAAATCGCTTCTCTTGTCAGCAGCGCATCGCCGCTCTTAGCCACCATCACCGGATCAAGGACGATAAAGCGCGGCTTCCAGTAACGAAGACGTTCCGCAATCGCTCGAATCAGATTCGAATCAAAAAGCATCCCGATTTTTACAGAGTCAATGTGGACATCTTCAAAAAGCGTATCAATTTGACGCACTACAAAATCGGTAGGGATCGGAAGCGCCCCTTGAACTCCGACGGTGTTCTGCGCAGTCACCGCTGTGACAACACCCGTCGCATAGGCACCAAGAGAGCTCATCGTTTTAATATCAGCAAGAATACCGGCGCCGCCTGAAGGGTCAACACCTGCGATAGTCAGAACGGTAGGATGCTGAGTCTGCATCATTTCTTCTCCATTGTTTCTGCATTGAATTTATTAAGATTCGTATCTTTCTTCTGCGCCATAAGCTCATCGATCACCGCGATCGTCCGCTCAGCCGCACCTCTTTGGGCCTGCGCGAATTTAGCCGCCGCAGCGCCAACCGAAGCCGCTTTACCGCTGTCCGAGAGAAGCTCGTCAGCGCGCTGCAAAGCCTGACCCGGATCCTGAACGCTCAGAACCGCGCCCTCTTCACGGGCCTTTTCGATAATGTACTTAAAGTTATAAATGCTCGGACCGACAATCACCGCCTCTCCAATGGCGCAGGGCTCAATCACACTTTGCGATCCGTAGTCTCCAAAGCTTCCGCCCATAAGGACAACGTCTGAGAGCGCATAGTAAAAGGCCATTTCTCCCATACTGTCACCGAGCACCACGTCCGGGCCTTCACTCAGTGAAAGAACTTTTTTCCAGTCACGGATATCCGACCGTTTTTCTACTGTGAAGCCCGATTTTCGAATGAGTTCCAGCACCTCTCCAAAGCGCTGGGGATGACGGGGAATCAAAAGGAAAACCGTGTCTTTGAGCCGACCGTTCGCTTTCGCTTCCTTAAGCGCGGAAAGCATGCTTGCTTCCTCGCCATCGCGAGAACTCGCAAAGGTCAGAATTTTGCGCTCGGAGAGCTTTCTAATCTCTCGTCCGGTGCGCACATGTACAGGATTGGGCTCGTAATCAAATTTCAGATTGCCGAGTACTCTAACCTCTCGGCATCCGGCTTCCTTCAGTCTGGCCGCGTCTTCTTCCGATTGAGCAAGCGTCAGTGTCAGACGCGACATCGCGTCACGAATCAGACTGCCGACCTTTTTACCTTTATCTAAAGACTTCTGAGACAGGCGCGCGTTTGCCAGCACAACAGGCAGCCCTGCCTGCTTTGCCGCATATGTCAGGTTCGGCCAAACCTCTGTTTCCATCAGCAGACAAAGCGAGGGCTGAGTCTGACGAATAAATTTTCTCATCGCGGCCGGCGTGTCATAAGGCAGATAGACCTGACTAATGCGGGAGCCGAATTTCTTGCCGAATTGTTTACTAACCTCTCTGCCGGTCGGCGTCATATGAGTATATAAAACGTCAACCTGAGGCCACTTTCGGAGAATACTTTCCACAAGGGAAAATGTCGCTCTTGTCTCGCCCACGGATACCGCGTGAATCCAGATGCGCGTGCGGCCCGGCGTGACCGGGGGATAATGGGCCGTTCCAAAGCGCTCATCCCAATGCTCGGAATACTCCGGCTGCTTCTTTGCGCGCTTGGAAAGATAAAACATCGCAAAAGGCGCCGCTATATACAAAAGCGCACTGTAAACAGGACGCGGAATCATCATGACAGCACCTCTTCAAAAGCTTCAGCCACCTTCTCAATGCTCGGGCAGCTTCCAACGCCGCCAAGCGCTTTCTTCTTCGCTTCTCCCATAAGCGGCACGAGCTCTATCGGATAATCACGGAAGATGCCTACCGTCGGAATACCCATCGCGGACGACAGATGCGTCATCCCGGTATCCAATCCGACAACCGCTTTTGCACCTGAAGTTTTATTCATGAGCTCACCGATGGACATCCTAGGAAGCACGCAGGATGTACTGCCGATTCCCTGACTGATTCTTTCAACGCGCGACTTTTCCGCTTCGGAACCCCAAGGCAGAAGAATTCGATAACCGCGCTCGGAAATGATTCGGCCAAGCTCTATCCAGTAATCTTCCGGCCAAAGCTTAGTCTCTCGGCTTGTGTTGCAGTAAAAAACGACAAAGGGCGCTTCACTCTTCTGTTCAGTGAACTGAAACAGGAACTGAGGAGCGTCAGACGGGATTTCGTAACCGAGCGCAAGGGCAGCCAGACTGCGGCACCGCTCTACCGCGGAGAGCTGTCGGCTGACAGAGAATTTAGAGTGATAAAAGAAGCTCGCCAGCGGCTCCTTAATCGATGATCGGTCATAACCGGCAACCGGAGCATGAGTCCAGGAGGCCAGAACAGCACTTTTGATCAGGCCCTGCAGATCAATGACTAAGTCATATTTTTTTTGCCTTAAAGCGGACTTTAAGGCGGAAATCTGTTTTCGAGTTTCTGAGTTCAGCAAACTTTTTTTCCATTTGCGAACAGAGCAGACGAGCACCTCATCTACTCCTTTCGTCAAACGGGGAATGTCCGCAAAAACATCTTCGGCCAGCCAATCGATTTTCGCCTCCGGGAAATGCTTCCTGATATCCGCTATGACGGGTACCGCATGAACAACATCTCCCATGGAGGTTGTCTTAACAATCAGAATTTTCATGACCGGCCGTGAAAATCAGAAAGGAATTTTCGCTGTGGGAGCGACTTTCAGAATCTCTTCTTTAAAGCGCTTCATGATGCGTTCAAGCGCTTCCTTAGTGTCGGCCTCAAAACGAAGTACAACAACCGGAGTCGTGTTGGACGGTCTTGCTAAAGCGAAGCCGTCATCCCACTCAACGCGAATACCGTCGATACGAATAATGTCCTTCGCATCATCAAACTTCGCGTTCTTGCTGAGTTTCTCAACCAGCGTGAAATTCTCGCCTTCTTCGGTCGGAATCTGAAGTTCCGGGGTAGAAACCGCGTTCGGGAGATCTTTGAGCGGCTTATTCGCGTCATCAAAACGCGTCACGATTTCAAGCAGTCTTGTCGCGGCGTAAACACCGTCGTCAAATCCGGGCCAGCGGTCATGGAAGAAGATATGGCCGCTCATTTCACCGGCGAAATCCGCATTCACTTCTTTCATCTTCGCTTTAATCAGCGAGTGACCGGTCTTGGACATCACGCAGACGCCGCCTCTTGACTCCACGAACGGACGGATGTTTCGTGTGCACTTAACGTCGTGAACAATAACCGAGCCTTTCTTATGCGCAAGAATATCACCCGCAAAGAGCATCGCCTGGCGATCCGGGAAAATGATTTCTCCGTCTTTGGCTACAACACCAAGACGATCACCGTCTCCGTCAAACGCAACACCGATCTCTTCGTCTCCGGATTTAAGCTGAGCCTGAAGATCCACCAGATTTTCGGGCTTGGACGGATCCGGATGGTGGTTCGGGAAGTTCCCGTCCACATTAGTAAACATTTCGGTGACTTCCGCGCCAAGCTTGGTTAAGAGTTTCACCGCAAGAGGACCGGCAATACCGTTGCCCGCATCCACCGCGACTTTGATCGGACGGGAAAGTTTTACATCGGAAAGAATCTTTTCAATATAGGCGGGAACAACATCCACTTCTTCGTAAGAGCCCTCGTTCGAAGCCGTGTAGAGGTCGCCGCTGACGATGCGGTCATATAAAGCAGCGATACCGTCTCCAAAGAGCGTCTCGCCTGCAAGCATCATTTTCAGACCGTTGTACTCGGGAGGATTGTGACTGCCGGTAATCGCCACGCCGCTTCCTGTATTCAGGTAAACCGTGCTGAAGTAGAGTACCGGTGTTGGAACCGCTCCGATGTCATAAACACCGACTCCGGCCTTGCGAATTCCTTTAATCAAAGCCTTCTGAAGCCTTGGGCCGCTGAGTCTGCCGTCTCTGCCGACACAAATTTTTTCAACTTTTTTCTCATGGGCAAGCGTTCCAAGCGCCTGACCGATCTGCTCGCAGGCCTCCTCGGTAAGTGTCTTGTCAACAATGCCTCGGATGTCATATGCCTTGAATATAGAGCGTGAAATTTTTTCAGTCATTTGTATGTTCCCTAACGGTGATACAAGGATTCTAATCTCGGAATCGGTCTGATGAGAGCTCAGGCCGCAGTGAAGGCGCTAAAATCAGCAAATTAAAGTGTATCAAGACAGATAAATCATGGAACTTCGGGACATTAACCTAGACGCCATTAAAAATTCTTCCGTGCTTGTCGTAGGCGACGCGATGCTGGATCGATACTGGTTCGGAGACGCGTCTAGAATCTCTCCTGAAGCACCGGTCCCCGTTGTCAAAGTCACTCGTTCCGAAGATCGTCTCGGAGGAGCCGCCAATGTGGCGCGAAACGCCGCAAGTCTGAAGGCGCGGACGTCCCTTCTGGCAATCATCGGGGAAGACGAAGCGGGCAATAAGATCATGGACCTGCTTGAAGAATGCAGCGTTCGTCCCTGCCTGTATCGGGTTGCGGGCTTTACCACTACGCTGAAGCTGCGCATTCTCGCGCGCCATCAGCAGATGCTGCGTACCGACTTTGAGTCAGAAATCGCTCCTTCCGCACTTGAACAGCACTCCAACCGATTTTCAAGCCTTCTCCCCGACCATGATGTTGTCATCCTTTCCGACTATGGCAAGGGCGGACTTGACCGCATTAAACACATGATCGCTGAAGGCCGCGCGTTCGGCAGAACCATACTGGTCGACCCGAAAGGCTCGGACTACTCCCGCTACGCCAATACCACCGCGATCACACCAAATCGCAACGAGCTGGCGCAGGTCGTCGGTCAATGGAATTCCGAAGAAGATCTGATGAACCGCGCGCAGAATCTGCGCCAAGAGCTCAATATTGAGAAAATCCTTCTGACACGCAGTGAAGAGGGCATGACGCTTTTTGATGACAACGGCGCTTGGTCTGTTCCCGCACGTGCTCGGGAAGTATTCGATGTTTCCGGAGCCGGCGATACCGTCATTTCCGTACTCGGCGTCATGCTTGCCGCCGGATACGATTGGCACACCGCCGTCAAGATCGCCAACAAGGCGGGCGGCATCGTGGTCGGCAAAGTCGGTACGGCCACGGTTACACCCGAAGAACTATTTCCAAATCTCTAAACGAAGAGGCTAAACATGAGTTTTATTGTCACCGGCGCCGCCGGCTTTATCGGAGCAAATATCGTTGCCGGACTGAACAAAAGAGGCTTCACCGATGTTGTCGCAGTCGATCATCTGAAAAAATCAGACAAGTTCACTAATCTTGCTGACAATCGGATTTCCGACTACTTCGATAAGGCCGAATTCATTGAACTCGTCAGAGCCGGAAAGATCGCCAAACCGGAAGCCGTTTTACATGAAGGCGCATGCTCGGACACAATGGAACTCGACGGCCGCTACATGATGGAGAACAATTACCGCTACACCGTGGACTTATTCCGCTGGTGCCAGCGCGAACGAATCCCGTTTATTTACGCGTCCTCGGCGGCAACGTACGGCGCCTCCAGCATCTTCAAAGAAGACGTCCGCTACGAAAAACCTCTGAATGTTTACGGCTACTCTAAATATCTCTTTGATCAGGTACTTCGTCGTGAAATGCAGTACGGTCTGAGAGCCCCAGTCGCAGGACTCAGATACTTCAATGTCTACGGTCCGCACGAACAGCACAAAGGCCGTATGGCTTCCGTCGCATACCATCAGTTCTTCCAGTACCGCGCCGAAGGCAAGGTAAAACTCTTTGAGGGCTGCCTCGGCTACGCGAACGGTGCTCAGATGCGCGATTTCGTGTACGTGGACGATGTGGTGGAAGTAAACTTCTTCTGCCTCGATAAAGAAATCACCGGAATCTACAACTGCGGTACGGGTCTCGCTCAGCCCTTCAACGATGTCGCGCTCACTGTGGTGAACACACTGCGCGAAGCCGACGGCAAACCCGCACTCACACTTGAAGAAGCCGTGATGAAGGGAGAAATCGAATACATTCCCTTCCCGCAGGCTCTGGTCGGCAAGTATCAGGCCTACACACAGGCAGATCTGACAAACCTTCGTGAAGCCGGGTGCGAAGTTCAGTTTAAGTCCGTTCAGGAAGGCACACGCGCTTACATGCTGCATCTGCTCGATAAAGTGAAATGAAATATCGTTTTATCTTCACCAAGCGTTCCGAAAACCCAATAAAAGCCGCTTTTTTAGACCGAGACGGCGTGATCAACATTGATCACGCCTATGTCGGAAACCGATCAAACTTTGAATTCATTCCCGGCGCGATCGAAGGCATTCGGCTTCTTAGGGATAAAGGCTTTGTCCCGGTTATCGTCACCAATCAGAGCGGCATCGGGCGCGCAAAATACAGCCTGCATGAATTTTCTGAACTGACGTTTTGGATGGCTGGCGTGCTGGAAGCTTCCGGCGCCGCAATCGGTGCGCTCTATTTCTGTCCGCACCATCCGACAGGCGCATTTGCTCCCTACCTCAAAGCATGTACCTGCCGCAAACCGGAACCAGGAATGATTCTTGCCGCCGCGCAGGACCTGAATATTGATCCTGCCGCGAGCGTCATCATCGGAGACAAATGTTCGGACATCGAGGCTGGAGCCAGAGCCGGTGTCCCCCGACGCATTCTTGTCAAAAAAGACGGCACGCACCCCTTCCCCGACTGCAGTACTGAACACGAGACCGCAGATAATCTGCTTTCCGCCGCTAAATTATTATGAGTCAACATCTTCCGCCACCCGCATTCGAACAGAAGATCGTAACCACGGATCAGCTCGAAAGTCTTCACGAACAGCTTCCGCACCCCATCGTTATGACAAACGGTGTGTTTGACATCCTGCACCGCGGACATGTCACCTACCTTGCGCAGGCCAGAGCGCTCGGCGCAAGCCTGGTCGTCGCAGTCAACAGCGACGCATCGGTTCGTCAGCTCGGCAAGGGCCCGGATCGTCCGATCAACCCTGAAGCGGACCGCGCTGCGGTCCTCGCCGCCCTGGAAAGCGTGTCCAACGTCGTCATTTTCAAGGATAAGGTGCCGCTTGAAATCGTAAGAAAACTCCGCCCGGACATTTACGTCAAAGGCGGAGATTACAGAATTGAAGATCTGCCGGAAGCAAAGATCGTTCACAGCTACAGCGGCAAGGTTGTCACCGCAGCGTTCGAATTTGATCGGAGCACTACGAAACTGCTCCGTAAAGTAAGAGAAAGCTAGATAATTCGATAGCCTTCTTTTCTGGCGTAATGGACTGTGGCGTTCAGGAACCCCTGCTTGGAGCCGCAGTCAAAGCGCTCGCCCTCATAACGGCAGGCCAGAGTGTTTCCCTTCGGGATTTCTCTTCCGATCGCGTCCGTCAGCTGAATTTCACCGCCGGCGCCACGGTCAATGTGCTGAAGGCTGTCGAAAATTTCAGGTTCAAGAACATAGCGTCCGATCACCGCAAGAGTGGACGGTGCCGTCTGCGGATCAGGTTTCTCAACAATTGAAGAGATCTTCGGACAAACTTCGTGTTCATCGTCGACTTCAACAATACCGTACTGCTTCGTCATCTCGCGGGGAACTGTCTGAACAGCCAGAACATTGCCGCCGTTGTTTTCCGCTCTTGCAGCGATGAGCTGAGAAATCGCCGGTTTCTTCGCGTCAATCAGGTCGTCGGCCAAAATAACGGCAAAAGGTTCGTCACCGACCACGGGTTTTGCGCACAGAACCGCGTGACCAAGCCCGAGCGGCTCGGGCTGACGAATAAAGATGAAATTGATTCCCTGCGGAACCACCGCTTTCAGGGTCGCAAGCAGCGCGTTCTTTCCTTTGCTCTTCAGATCGCGTTCAAGCTCGGGAGCGCTGTCAAAATGATCTTCGATCGCTCTCTTATGACGACCCGTGATGAAAATCATATCTGTGATGCCCGCAGCAGCGGCTTCCTCAACCGCATACTGAATAAGAGGCTTATCTACTATGGGGAGCATTTCTTTAGGCATCGCCTTAGTAGCAGGAAGGAAACGGGTGCCAAGGCCCGCGACAGGGAATACGGCTTTTCTTACAGGTTTCATATCGGTATTAGGTTTACTCAGTTGAGCTAATCGAATTCTAATATCATTCGGCTTCTGTTCCAAAGATTTTCTCTGGTTCAGCCGTTCGCAATCGCCTTGGCAAGCACGGACGCACCGTCTGCGTCGCCGTCCTTGTATTCGTTGCCCCAAATTTCCTTGAGTTTGGCCCGCATTCGTTCCTGGCAGAGCCTGCCGATGTCATGGCGCGTCATTTCCGGTGTCGGAACGATCGGTTCCAGAAAATGCACAACCGCATGCGCATCCTCCATAGTGACCACATTCCACAGTGAACCGAACAAGGTGACGTCGCCGGCAAAAGCCGCTTGTTTTGCAGGCTTGCCTTTATCCATATAAACCAGCACGACCGGACGAACCACCGCGCCTATTTCGGCCGCAGGAGCTAAAAAGTTGGATTTAATCGGCAGCAGCTCATTGCCGAAAGTCGTCGTACCCTCAGCAAAAATTGCCACCGTTTCGCGATTGCAGAGCGCTCCTCTGATGTCGTCGTTAATCTTGAGAATCGCCCGCTTGCTCGAACGATTGATAAAAAGTGTTCCGATCGCGCGCGCAATCAGCCCGAATATCGGCCATTTTGCGATTTCGGCTTTCGCAATAAACCGAGACGGAATCTGAGAGTCCAGCGTGAAGATATCCAGCCATGAGACATGATTGGACACCACAATGCATGCGGGCGCTTCATCGGATACACCGCACTCGTGCAGTGACTCGGGCACGCTGCCTTCGTAGCGGCACTTGACGCCGGCCTTCTCTAAAACACGCCTTGTGTAGAAAGCGAGCATCCTTCCTTTGCTCTTTTGATCCGCTTTTTGAAACGCGGTATAGGCCTGAAATAAACAAACGAGCGTATACATCACCACATTCAGGAAGCGAGCGCTGCCTTTAATTTTTTTCATTACTGTTCCTTTCTTCTCAGCCACTGTTCCAGAATAACAGCCGCGGCCTCATCATCAATATAGTCCGCCCCGGAGTTTTCTCTTTCTGCCTCAACTGAGCTGAATCTTTCATCTTCGCGCACGACAGGAAGATGGAATCTGCCTTCCAGCTGATTGGCAAACTTTTGACAGGTTGCTGTCATCGAGTTCGGTTCTCCATCCGCATGCCGAGGCACGCCAACCACGATCGCCGCAGGTGTCCATTCTGAAAGCAGACTTGTGATTTCTTTCCACTTCTGCTCATTTGTTTTCCAGGAAATGATCCTCAGGGGCCGAGCTGTTTTTGTCAGCATATTGCCGATAGCAACACCGATCCGTGCCAGACCGTAGTCAAAACAAATAATAATGGCGTCCTGAGAGAGCCTCTCCAAAACTGATTGGGTCATGTAAATTGAGTCGGATACAAATTAAATAATTCGATATTTTAGAGTTCGGGCGCCTCACCGCTCAAAGTTCGTCATCAAAATAGTGACGGTCATAGGAGGCGGGCTTACAATTTCAGCAGATTCTTTGGAGAGGATAATGCTCGAATTCAGTGCAACACTTTCGGATGCTCTGGCGCCCGTTACTTTGATTTCCGGAGTAGGACTCCTCCTGGTCTCAATGTCGGCGCGCTACTGCCATGCCGCCTCACGGATCCGACAGCTCCTTGCGGAAAGAGCGGCCGAACCCGAAGATCTTCATGAAGAAATCGATCAATCCATAGACCTGATTTTCAAGCGCGCAAGTCTTCTGAAAAACGGAATTCTGACGCTGATGATTTCCGCTGCGTTCAGCAGTCTGCAGATTCTGGCAATCGTCATAGAACGTCTCTTTGATTTTGATCTGTCTCTGACCAAATCTTTGATGCTTTTAGCCTCCGTTATTTTCATTGTACTTTCGAGCTGCATTTACGTTGGCGAGGTTCAAATTTCCGTCAGAGCGATCGGGCTGTCCGTTCACCACCATGACCATCCGCAGTAGGAGTGCACAATGATTTCGTATGCCGTTACGCTCTCCGATGCTTTAACACCGATCACGCTGATCTCAGGCGTCGGTTTACTGCTGCTCGCCATGACTGCCCGCTACAACTCCACCACGGACAGAGTCAGAGCGCTTTTAAAAGAACGCCGCAAACTAGCGCCTAAAACCGATCCGATTCTTGAGCAGGCGATTCGACTTACTTATGAAAGAAGCCATTTGCTGAAGAACGCCATTCTCGCAGTGACCACCTCAGCCGCATTTGCCGGAATTCTGGTTCTTGTCACCATTTTGGAACATCTCTGGAATCTGAATTTTGAAGTTTGGAAGTCAACGATCCTTCTGACAGCCGTCGTATTTATCGTGGTTTCCACGGTGTTTTTCGTCCTAGAAGTTCAAATTTCTCTGCGGACACTCAAGACTTCCATCGATCAGATTAGGCGCCCATAGTGGTCCGATAATCCAACAGCCTCCCTCTTGTTTGAACCATCATTACCTCATCAAACATTAGGAGGCTATAAATGTCTGACAACAACAATATCAACGATCGCGTCAAAAAAGATTTGGTTCTTCCTCTTAAGCAGCATGCGAACGGGATCATAGGCTGGGGTATCTTCAGCATCGTCCTGGGAACTATCGGTCTGTTTGCTCCGATCGCCTTTTCCATCGGTGTCACGATCTTCATCGGCGCCATGCTTCTGGTGAGCGGCGGCACAGGACTCGCCCTTTTCTGGAAGGCTGAAGGATGGGGCGCAAGAACGGCAGCGATCATTCTTGCACTGCTGACCGCGTTAACCGGTTTGCTCTTGATGTTCTATCCGGTCGCCGGTACTGAAACACTCACGCTGTTCCTCGCTTCTTACTTCATTGCCGTGGGCTTGATTAAGTGCTGGGTCGCGTTCAGAAATACCGATGCGAAAGGCTGGGGACTGATGCTCTTCTCGGCAATTGTCTCTTTGCTGCTTGGCGTCTGCCTGTGGTGGGGATGGCCTCAGAGCTCCGTTTGGATCTTCGGTATCTTCGTCGCAATCGAACTGATCTTCGACGGCTGGACAGGCGTTATGTTCGGTCTGGAAGTTAAATCCATCGGCAACCAGTCTGAATCGTAAAAAGCTGAACCGCACTTTGCGCTTCTGACTGAATTAACCGGCGTTGTCTCAGCGCCGGTTTTTTGTATTAATCACCGTAAAAACAAACGCCCACTGCTTTCTTTGCAGTGAGCGTCTGCTGCATTCTCTACCGGCCGCTCTGCGGTCGGCCGCTAAATCATCCGCTACTGCTCCGTGACGATTCTTGGCTTTTCTTCGGCCTTGCGCTTAGCTTCTTCCACGTCGGCTGACAGCTGATCAAGAATGGCGTCTGAGAACTTTTCCAGGCGATCAATCTGACTGTTCGAATCCAGTGTCAGCAGATCGTCAAGCGCGATCTCCGGAGCAAGGAAGGTATACGTCACACGAATTCCCTGAATCGTATCGTCAAGCGTGAAGGAATTGAGCTTTTCAGGAAGGCCCTGCGGCGACACAACGGGGAGCAGGTCGCGGCGGATCGGCGCGTCCGTACGCTCAATGATCGGCATCGGACTCTCAGAGAGCTTCTGAAGCATGTCTCTCATTCCGGCAAACGGCACAAAGACGTGAAGCATCATCGCGTCGCGTACCAGATGATTCCACTGAGCGCCTTCGATCTCTTCCGTTCTCGGAATATCCTGAGGAATCAGACCGGTTTCACCGATCGACTGCGTCATGCACATGGCAATGTCTCTTGTCCAGTCAGGAGCTGTTCCGAGTTTGTAGTACACATCCTGCTGCATGAGGGTCGCAGTCGCAAAGAATCCGTAATTCGGCGTTTCCGCAGAAATGTGTTCAAGGATGGTACGGGCGTGTCTCAGGTTCTTGATCATCACCGGGAAACTGATGACACGGAACACTCCGTCGGGAGCCGCGAAATAAGTCGGAAGACACTCGTTCCCTTCAAGCCAGGTCAGATAGTACTTCCCTTCGAACTGCTCTTTTGCTTTCGCGTCCCAGTTCTTCGGAAAACCGTCTTCGTAAAGCATAGCAAAAACCTGAATCAGAGGCGTTGTGTCATCCTGCTGTGTGGCGCTTCCCTCTTCACCGTCCCAAACCTGAGAGGCGGTGTACTTGTGCGTCTTCGAGTTCCAATTCAGCACAATCTTCGCCTTCTGCTCAGGATCGGACCATTCCGCATTGAAACCGTCCGCATTGATAATCAGAGTGCCGTGATTGAGAGGTCCGAAAACCAGATAGGAAGGAAGATCCTCTGCAGACTTCACTGCCTGCGGTTTGAAATTTGCCCAATCGAATTTTTCGCGTTTCGGCGGTTTGCTGTTGATCACTGCGAGCTGGAGAATCTCGCCAAGATTAGGATCATTCAGAATGTTGTCCTGCTCAGTTTTTGTTTCGTCCATTTAAATTCCTAAACAAGCCTGCTCCTTAAAAGCTCCAAAGCTCTGTGCAGGCCTGCGTTATTGATAATGCTTTCCGAAAGTTTACACGCAAAGAAAGAGGGCGGCCTATTTGACCGCCCGCTCTGAAACACCTTGTGCGTAATGACCCGTAAAAACGGGACTTACGAATAGTTTTGACTTAACCGACCCAAACTCGTGCGTTCTGGAAGATGCGCGCCCACGGCGATACATCCTTCAGCAGAGGAGAGCGCCATGAGAGCTGCACCGCACGCCAGCTGCGCTCCGGATGCGGCATCATGATCGTCGCGCGGCCGTCCGGTGTCGTAAATGCCGTCTTACCCATGGGCGAACCATTGGGATTCAGAGGATAAACTTCTGTCGGCATCTGTTTGGAATCCGCATAACAAGCCGCTGCAATCGCCTCAGCCTCGTCTTCCTGATTTTTCCAATACGCGCGCCCCTCACCGTGAGAGTTGACAATCGGGAGCATCGCTCCGGCCATTCCGGCAAAGAAAATCGACGGAGAATCCATAACCTTCACATTGACCAGACGCGCTTCAAACTGCTCTGAATAGTTGCGTTCAAAAGTCGGCCAATGAGCGGCGCCCGGGATTAAGTTCTTGAGCTGAGAAACCATCTGGCAGCCGTTGCAGACACCGAGCGTAAATGTGTTCGGGTTTTCAAAGAATCTGCGGAACATGTTCTGAAGTCCGGCATTGTGCAGAATGGTCTTAGACCATCCGCCGCCTGCTCCGAGAACGTCGCCGTAGGAGAATCCGCCGCATGCGGCAAGGCCGACAAATTCGGCAAGGTTCGCTCTGCCGGAAAGCAGATCAGTCATATGGACGTCAACCGGATTAAATCCGGCCTGCATAAACGCGCTCGCCATTTCATTCTGGCTGTTTACGCCCTGCTCTCTCAGAATGGCAACCCTCGGACGGACGCCCGTATTGATATACGGGGCCGCAATGTTCTCTTCAGGATCAAAACCCATCGCAAGTGTAAGACCGCCGTGATGCGGGTCGGAAATCAGATCATTTTCACTGTCAGCGCATTCCGGATTGTCCCGCATACGGGCAATCTGCCAGCTAACCTTGGACCAGGCCTTCTGCAGATTGGCTCTCTCTTCGGAGAGAACACACTTGCCTTCCAGGTAAATATTGAGATTTTCTTCCGGAATCAGGTTGCCAAGATACATCAGAGTATCCTGAAGGCCTTCAGCTTCAAACGCTTTCACGACTTCGGAAGAACGCCCGCGGGTCACCTGAATCACCGCGCCGAGCTCTTCATTAAAGAGCGCTTCATTGAGCGTCTTGCCGTCTTTCACAAGACCGTCGGCAACCACTTCGATACCGACATGGCTTGCGAACATCATTTCGCACAGCGTCGCCGCTAAGCCGCCGTCGCTGCGGTCGTGATAGGCAAGAATCGCGCCTTTTTCCGCAAGAGAGCGAATGACACGCATAAATTTCTTTAAGTCTTCCGCATCGTCCAGATCCGGCGTAACGGAATCAAATCTCTGTGTCACCTGCGAGTAAACCGAACCGCCAAGTCGATCCTGACCGCGTCCGAGGTCAATCAGCAGAAGCGAGCTGTCAAGAACATTCTCGGCAAACATCGGAAGCAGATTGTCACGCACGTCATACACCGGAGCCGCTGCCGAAACCACCAGGGAAACCGGAGAGATCACATTCTTATTTTCTCCGCTTTCGTCCTTCCAGGCAGTCTTCATCGAGAGAGAATCCTTACCGACGGGAATACTGACTCCAAGTTTCTGGCTGAATTCGCTTGCCGCCTTAACCGCGTCAAACAATGCCGCGTCCTGACCGGGAACGCCGCAGGCGCCCATCCAGTTGGCAGAAAGAATAATACGGTCAAGATCCACATCCGCGCTGACGATATTGGTCATCGCTTCGCCGATTGCCATACGGCTCGCCGCTGCCGCGTTGGATACCGCCAGAGGCGTTTTCTCGCCCATGGCCATCGCTTCACCGCGGAAGCTTTCATAGGAAACTGCGGTCACTGCGGCGTCGGATACAGGAACCTGCCAAGGCCCGACCATCTGGTCTCTGACAACAAGACCGCCGACGGTTCTGTCGCCGATAGTAATCAGGAATTTCTTACTGGCTACGGTCGGGTGCTCCAGCACTTCGTAAAGGGCTTTTTTCGTATCCGCGTCTTTCAACGCCTTCATCGGCTGAACTTTTTCATGCTCTGCGACTCGGTGCATCTTGGGTGTCTTGCCTAAAAGCACGCTCATCGGCATATCGACCGCGGGCTCCTCTCCTTCCGAGCGCGTCACAACAAGTTCATCATCTTCGGAGATCTCGCCGAGAATCGCATAGGGGCAGCGCTCACGCCTGCAGTACTCTTCAAAAGCTTTCAGACGGCTCGGATCAATCGCAAGCGCATAACGCTCCTGCGACTCGTTGCACCAAATCTCCAGCGGGCTCATGCCGCTTTCTTCGATCGGCACCTTATTCAGATCCAGCTTCGCGCCCTTACCGGAAAGATCGGCAAGCTCAGGCATCGCATTGGATAAGCCGCCTGCGCCAATATCATGAATCGCAAGAATCGGATTCTCAAGACCCGCTTCCCAGCAGCGATCGATCACTTCCTGAGCTCTTCGCTCCATTTCGGGGTTGCCGCGCTGCACACTGGCAAAATCCAGAGATTCACTGTTGGCCCCGGCGCCCATCGAAGAGGCTGCTCCGCCGCCGATGCCGATACGCATTCCCGGGCCGCCCAGAACCACAAGAAGCGTTCCCGGAGGAAGCGCCAGCTTGTGTGTCTGATCGTCTCGAATGTTGCCGATACCGCCCGCAAGCATGATCGGTTTGTGATAGCCGTAACGGCGTCCGCCGACATTGGCTTCAAATGCGCGGAAATAACCGAGAATATTCGGACGGCCGAATTCGTTGTTAAAGGAAGCTCCGCCGAGAGGCGCTTCGACCATGATATCCAGAGCCGAAGCCATGCGTTTGGGAGCGCCGTAATAGGGTGCGTCCTTCGAGGGGCCGCTGACGTCTTTGTCATTTTCCCAACCCTGCACCGCGCCGGGAATTCTCAGAGAAGAGACGGTAAATCCTGTCAGACCCGCTTTCGGACGAGCGCCTCGGCCGGTCGCGCCTTCATCTCTAATCTCTCCGCCCGAACCTGTAGAGGCGCCCGGGAAGGGAGAGATCGCCGTCGGGTGATTGTGCGTTTCAACCTTGAAAACGGAATGAGTGCGCTCGTTTTGCGTAATGTACTCGCGGCCGCCCTCGGAGTTTTCGTTTCCGCGGGGATACATGCGGGGAACTTCTTCGCCTTCGAAAACCGCGGCATTGTCAGAGTAAGCGACAATCGTGCCCTGCGGATGATTCTTGTGCGTCTCGCGAATCATGCCGAAAAGACTCTTGTCTTCGTCTTTGCCGTCAATCGTCCACTTCGCATTGAAAATCTTGTGTCGGCAGTGTTCGGAGTTCGCCTGAGCGAACATCATCAGCTCAACGTCCGTCGGGTTGCGTTTCAATTTCGTAAATGCGTCGATGAGGTAATCAATTTCGTCATCATTGAGCGCAAGACCCAGCTCAACATTGGCCTTCTGCAGCGCAGTTCTGCCTTCCGTAAGAATGTCAACGCTGCGCATTGGCTGTCCTTCAGCCTCAGCAAAAACCACTTCCGGAGCCACGTCCGGAGCCACCACGCTTTCAGTCATGCGGTCGTGAATCACGGCTGCGATTTTTTCTCTCTGCTCTTCGCTCAGGCGCTTATCGTCCTTCATGATCAGCTCAAAGCAGGTGCCTCTTTCCACGCGAAGCACATTTGTCAGGCCGCAGTTGCGGACAATATCGGTCGCTTTGGATGCCCAGGGAGAGATTGTTCCGAGACGGGGAATCACCATGAATTTCTCTTTTGCGGAAGTAAGAATCGCCTCTTCCCCGTAAGTGAGAATGGACTGCATGGTTTCGAACTGAGAAGCCGACAGGGTGCCGTCCGTTTTTACAAAATGGATGAACCGAGTGTTCAGTGTGACCGCGTCAGGCGCGATACGGCGAATTTTCTCAAGAAGTCTTTCAGTACGAAAATCCGACAGGGCTCTGGATGCGTCTAAGCGAAACATGGACGTCTGACTCATTTTTTTATGCTGCCGCAGTCATCAGGGCTGCAATGCAGCTTCCTCCGAAGTTAGGTTAGTTGAGGTTAAAGTAATTTCGTCTATTCTAAATTGAAGTGCGCGAATTTCCCGAACTCTTGCGTGCTCAGGCATCGAACCTTCCGCAATAAGCAAAACACCCGGGAGACTGCGCTCTCGGGTGCCTGAAAATTTTTCCTCTACGGGATAAGAACCACACGATAATCATTAATGTTGGTTCTCGTAGGACCGGTATCAAAGAGATCGCCCAGTTTTTCAAAAAACTCCTGAGCGTTATGCTCTTCAAGATACTTCTGCGGATCAAGTCCGAGTTCCTTGGCTTTTTCCATCGTGTCCGGTCTGAGAATTGCGCCTGCGGCCTCTCCGTTGCCGTCAACGCCGTCCGTATCAGCCGCAATGGCGTATATCGGATTGCCTTCAAGCTCGAGCGCGAGCGCAAGCAGAAATTCCGAGCAGGGACCTCCCTTGCCAATGCGTCGTCCCGTCAGCGTCACAGTGCACTCACCGCCGGAAAGCAGAACCACCGGCTTGCGTCTCGGCTTGGAGAGTTCAAGACGGATTTTGCGGGAAACCTGCTGAGCGACTTTTTTCGCTTCTCCCGAGATTCCGTCTCCGACAATAACCGGACGCATTCCTTTTTCCTTAAAGAACGCCGCAGCTGCCTGCAGTCCCTTAAAGGAATTGGCGATAATCTTGTTTTTCACGCCGCGCATACGGACGTCGCCAATCTTCGGCGTCTCGGGGATGGCGCCGCGGGCACCGTTGCGCAAGTGCTTGAGAATGGATTCCGGCGCCTCAACTTTAGCCTGACTGAGATACCAAAGCGCATCCGCATAAGTGGAAAAATCTTCCGCACACGGGCCGGAAGCAATATCTGACGGATTATCTCCGACGGTATCGGAAATGATCAGTGAGAGAACCTCGGCACCCTTGGCTCGAGCCGCCAGCGCAAGCTGTCCGCCTTTAACTTGGGACACATGCTTGCGTACCGCATTAATATGATCGATGCTTGTTCCGGACTTCAGCAAATCTTCCGTCACTTTGCGAATGTCTTCAATCGTGACACCCTCCACCGGAAGCGAAAGAAGGCTGGAGCCTCCTCCGGAAAGAAGCGCCAGCAACATGCTGCCTTCTTTCAGCCGATCAAGCTGATCCATCATGCGCTTTGTCGCATCCAGATTGGATTGATCCGGAATCGGATGAGATGCCTCAAGCACTGTGATCTTCTTGGTTTTTTCCGAATGTCCGTGACGGGTAATGACAACGCCGGACAGTTCTTTTTCCGGCCACGCCTCCTCTACAGCCGCAGCCATGCTGGCAGCCGCTTTTCCCGCCCCGACCACAATGACATCGCCGGCGAACGTTGTTGGAATATGAGGCGCAACCACCTTATGAGGATCTGCCGCGTCTATCGCCGCGTAGAAGGACTCCATGAGGAGCTGCTCAAACTTGTCTTTTTCTCGTTTCAAGGGAACCTCTAATTTTTCTTTAAGTTTCCTAAATATGTACCGGTTTTACTAGAGGGGATTCCTCTTATATGCTCCGGCGTGCCCTCCGCAACAATCATCCCTCCGGCATCTCCGCCTTCCGGGCCGATATCTATAATCCAATCAGCCGCACGAATCACGTCAAGATTATGTTCAATAATCAGAAGCGTGTTCCCTGCGTCTTTAATTCGCTCAAGAACCGATAAAAGCATCGAGACATCGTGAAAATGAAGCCCCGTCGTCGGTTCATCTAAAACGTACAAAGTTCGCCCCGTCCCCTTCTTCGAAAGCTCATGCGCAAGCTTGACCCGCTGCGCTTCGCCTCCCGAAAGAGTAACGGCACTCTGACCGAGTTTGATGTATCCCAGCCCCACATCGGAAAGCACCTGAAGCTTCTTAGCGACCGCAGGAATATTTTCAAACACATTCAAAGCCTCATCCACCGTCAGTTCCAGCACGTCGGAGATGCTCAGACCTTTGTATTCAATTTCTAATGTTTCTCGATTGTAGCGGCTGCCGCCGCAAACGTCACATGGAACATACATATCCGGGAGGAAATTCATCTCCACGCGAACCAGTCCGTCCCCCTCGCAGGCCTCACAGCGGCCGCCCTTCACATTGAAAGAGAAGCGCCCGGGACCGTATCCCCGTTCCTTAGCCAGAGGCGTTTCCGCGAATAATTCACGAATCGCAGTGAAAAGTCCGGTATAGGTCGCAGAGTTCGAACGCGGAGTTTTCCCTATCGGGCTTTGGTCCACCGCGATGACCTTGTCAAAAAATTCCAGCCCCTGCACTGACTGATACGGCTCAGGCGTCGTGTTAGCCCGATTCAGTTTTTTTGCGGCCGCCGCATATATCGTTTCATTCACCAAGGTGGATTTGCCCGAACCGGAGACGCCTGTCACGACCGTCATCAGCCCGACCGGAATCGACACATCAATATTCTTCAGATTGTGTCCGCTGCAGCCGCAGAACTTTAGGAAACGACCGTCCGGCTCCAGCCGTTTTTCCGGAATCCCAACCTTAAGCCGACCGCTTAGATACTGCCCCGTCAGAGAAGCCGGATCGGCCGTAATCTCCTCAGGAGTCCCCTGAGAAATAACTCGGCCTCCGCCAACGCCCGCACCCGGTCCCATATCGACAACATAATCGGCTTGGCGAATCGTATCTTCGTCATGCTCGACGACAATAACTGTATTTCCGAGATCTCTGAGCGCATGCAGCGTTCGTATCAGCTTCTCGTTATCACACTGATGAAGGCCGATCGAGGGCTCATCGAGAACATACATCACGCCGGTCAGTCTCGATCCGATCTGGCCCGCCAGTCGAATCCTCTGCGCCTCTCCGCCGGAGAGCGTATCGGCTCTGCGACCGAGCGTAAGGTATGAGAGACCGACATCTTCGAGAAACTTAAGCCTCAGCACGATTTCTTCAATGAGCTTTGTACCGATTTCCTGTTTCGCTCCGCTCAGACTCAAATGCTCAAAATACTCTTTCGCTTTGTTCAAGGGCATTGACGAGACGTCCTGCACCGTCTTCTTCTGCCCGTCTTCTCCGATATAGGTGTTTCTTGCGGCTTCGCAGAGGCGCGCACCCTTACAGACGGGACATACACACATGGAACGCCATTTTCCGAGCTCACTCTTAACCGCAGGGACATCCGTCTGCTCGTAGCGGCGGGCGGTCAGCGGAATAATGCCTTCAAAGGGACGATCACTGCTTTCAAAAACTTCCCCTTTCCCGCTGATGAATCTGAGTTTCACCGGGGCATGCGTACCCCAAAGAATCTGACGCTGTATCGATTGATCAAGATCCTTCCAAGGCGTCGACAAAGAAAAACCGAGCGCGCGGGAAACATCTTCCAGCATTTCGTAGTTATAGCGATGAACCGGGTCCCAATCTTCAATCGCTCCGGCCGCAAGAGAAAGATCATCCGAGGAAACAACTTTCGCTGGGTCCCAGTCTTCGATCTCTCCGAGACCGAAGCAGGTCGGACAGCTTCCGCTCGGGCTGTTGAACGAGAAGAGCTTGGGCTCCATCACCGGAACAGAGTAGCCGCAGTAGGGGCAGGCGAACCGATCCGAGTAGATCTCTTCGCTCGCCTCTTCCATATCAAGCGCAATAACTTTCCCGCCGGAAAGCTTCAGCGCGCTTTCCGCCGCTTCGGCAATTCGCTGCCTCGAGTCAGAACGCACTCTGAGACGATCCATCACAACGTCAATATCCGAATGATTTTCCGAGAGCTCCGGAAGCTCATCAATCGTATAAATTTCTCCCCCGATACGAAAACGCGTAAAACCCCGAGCCTGCAGATCTTCCAGAATTTCGACCGAGGGCCGTTTGGTGCTCCGATCGATCGGTGCAATGATCATCATGCGCTTATCCTGACCTCGAAGCAGAATTTTGTCCGCGATTTCGGAGACGGTCAGTGCCTTGAGCGCGATATGATGATGAGGACAGTACGGAGTGCCGATCCGAGCAAAGAGCAGCCGCAGATAGTCATAGATTTCCGTGTTGGTGCCGACGGTAGAGCGCGGGTTGCTGTTCGTCCCTTTTTGCTCAATAGCGATCGCCGGAGAAAGACCTTCAATCAGATCAACATCGGGTTTTTCCATCAGTTCAAGGAACTGACGCGCGTAGGACGACAAACTCTGAACATAGCTTCTCTGACCCTCTGCGTATAAAGTGTCAAACGCAAGGGAACTCTTTCCGGAGCCGGACACTCCGGTCAGCACAATCAGTTTCCCGCGGGGCAGATCAAGATCGATATTTTTCAGATTATGAGTCCTTGCACCGCGAATTCGAATATCAGACATACGCGACCCCAATATTTGTACCGACATATTACATATCTTTTGAAAATCCTTCAGAAACAGTACGGAAGCGAGCACAAAGCAATTTCAGCGTATCGGTTTGTACTTCGGTAGAATGAAAAAATTAATGCGCTAAGGAAACGAAATGGCATCAGTCAACAAAGTCATATTGATCGGGAACCTCGGAAGAGATCCGGAAACCCGCTACACCACAGACAACTCGCTCCAAATTACAACGCTTGCGTTGGCAACGACGACCTACAGACGTTCTCAGGACGGCGGAAGAAACGAAGAAGTTGAATGGCACCGCGTTGTTTTATTCGGCCGTCAGGCTGAAATCGCACAGCAGTACCTGCGCAAAGGCTCTCAGGCCTACATCGAAGGAAGACTGCGTACCCGCCGCTGGGAGAAAGAAGGTCAGACGCATTATTCGACGGAAATCATTGCTGATTCTCTTCAGCTTCTTGGCTCCAGAAATGCTCAGAGTGAACCTTCCGGAGAATTCGAAAGCGTCTCCGCCTACAAAGGCGCCCCTGCCAGTTCCGATTCTTCTTACTCGAAAGGCCGTCCCTCTTCCGCTGATGAATTCGAAAGCCCGCGCACGCCCCGTCAGAGCGCACCCTCTGCTCCTTCTGCCCCCTCCGCGCCCGCCGCACCTATCGGCAGACCGGCGGAAATGGACGATCTGGACGACGACGTTCCGTTCTAATAAGAATAAAACCGCCTCGAATAAGCGTCGCTTATTTTCCAAGGCGGTTCAGATTTTTTCTCAGGCGTCGGGCTCAATGCCCGACGTTTTGTTATTCGTGGCGTACCGCCTCAATCGGATCAAGCTTGGCCGCCCGTCTGGCCGGGAAGTAGCCGAAAACAATACCAATGCACGCGGCAAACCCGAAGGCAAGAATGTTGATGGACGGACTGAAAATAAAGGGCACGTTCATGATGTGTGTCAGAAGAAGCGAGGCGCCAAGCGCCAACGCGACCCCAAGCAGACCGCCGAAACAGGCCAGCATGACCGATTCGATCAAAAACTGCAGCAGCACTTCACGCTCAAGCGCCCCGATTGCCAGGCGAACGCCGATCTCGCGGGTACGCTCCGTGACGCTCACGAGCATGATGTTCATAATGCCGATGCCGCCGACAAGCAGACTGACCGCCGCCACGGCACCCAAGAGCATAGTCATAACCTGACTGGTCTTGGAAATCGTCTCAATCAGCTCAGACGTATCCAAAATATTGAAATTGTCCATTTCTCCTTTGGAAAGAGACCGTCTTTCGCGCAGAAGCAGCCTTGCGCTCTCCTTGACACGTTCGATATCACTGCCCGCTTCCACCGCGACCGTAATCAGAGGAACTCGGACATTGCCGCTCAGCCTGCGCTGAAACGTGTTGAGCGGAATAATCACAACGTCGTCCTTGTCCATCCCCATGCCCGACTGTCCTTTCGGTTCAAGCAGGCCGATGATCTGACAGGAAAAACCTTTAATACGCAAAAGCTGACCGAGAGGATCCACGTCGCCAAACAGCTCTTTGCGTACCGTTTGACCGATCACGCAGACAGCGCTGCCCGCGCGAAGTTCGGAAGGCTCAAACTCTCGTCCTTCCTGAACCGTTAGACTGCTGATGGGAAAGTATTCATTGGTTGAGCCGATTACCGACGTAGACCAGTTCTTACCGTTGGCAACGACCACCTGAGTTGATGTGCGGGAAGGGGCCACTGCTTTAATACCGGCGATCTGCGTCGCAAGCGCTTCCGCATCCGACTCTTTAAAGGAAGGGGCGCCGACTGACTGACCGGGCCCGAGCCTCTGACCCGGACGAATCATAAGACTGTCAGAACCCAAGGACGCAATCTGATCTCTAACCTGCTGCGTCGCGCCGTTGCCGATCGTCACCATCGTGATCACCGCGGCCACGCCGATAACAATACCGAGAACCGTAAGAATGGAACGCATCGGATTTCTGAAAATCTGGCGGAGCGCCAAAAGCAAAGCGTTGCCGATCATACTTTCACCTCCTGCGAGTCAGACTCTACATTCCCATCCACGAAACGGACCGTTCTGCGCGCGTATGCCGCCATATCCGGTTCGTGCGTCACTAATGCGACCGTAATGCCTTCGTCTTCATTGAGTTTCTGGAGCAGTTCCATGATCTCCACAGAGCGATGCGAATCCAAGCTTCCGGTCGGTTCGTCCGCAAGAAGCAGCTTCGGATGCGTCACAATCGCTCGCGCGATGGCCACACGCTGTTGCTGACCGCCGGAAAGTTCTGCGGGCGTGTGATCCTTCCATTTGCAGAGCCCGACCTTATCGAGCGCTGCGAGCGCCAAATCGCGTCGGACTTTTTTATTCTCTCCGCGGTACAGCAGGGGAAGTTCCACATTTTCAAGCGCGCTCGTTCTTGCCAAAAGATTGAATCCTTGGAAGACAAACCCGAGATACTTTCTGCGAAGCAGCGCCCGCTGATCCCTTGTGAAATGTTCGACGTGATGTCCTTCAAAGAGATACTGGCCGCGCGTCGGGGTATCCAATGCGCCGATCAGATTCATGCAGGTCGATTTCCCGCTCCCGCTCGGACCCATAATGGCGAGAAACTCGCCGTGAGAAATCTTGAGATTAATATCATGCAGCGCGTCAAAAGCTGTTTCCCCGCTTCCGTAGCGCTTACCGATACCGATCAGCTCAACTAAGGGGCGTTCTTCAGACATTATTTGGCTCCGCGTCTTTGATCTACTATGACCTCGTCTCCGGCTTTCAGAGGGCCGTCAACCACCTGTGTTCTCTTGCCGTCTGAATAACCAACCGTAATCTCCACAGGCGCGGCTTTGCCCTCACGCAGTACGTATACCGTCGCTTTTTTCTGACCTGCGCTCGGACTCAGCACGGTTCCGGAACTCTTCTGTGCTGACGAGCGGCGCATCGGAGGGCCGAACATCCCCATTGCGCTTTCTTTCTTTTCAGTCGCTTCGGAGGGCTGGAAGCGAAGCGCGGTATTGGGCACTAATGTAGCGTCTTTCAAAGACACAGTCCGAATGCTCGCTGTCGCTGTCATTCCCGGCAGCAGAAGCATGTCGGGATTGTTCACTTCCAAATACGTGACATATGTGATGACGTTGTCCGTTTGCGTCGAACCGTACGCAACCTTCTTCAGTTCAGCCGGAAACTTTCGATCCGGATACGCGCTCACCGTGAAACTGGATTTCTGTCCGGGTTTGACCGCACCGACATCCGCTTCGTCCACGTTAATGCGCAGCTCCAAACTCTTTAGGTCTGTGGCCAATTTCAGCAGTTCAACCGCCTGCAAAGTCGCCGCAACGGCATAACCGGGTTCCACGGAACGCGCGAGCACGACTCCGTCGATCGGAGAAACGATCTTCGTTTTCGATAAGTCGGACTCAGCGGATTTGAGTGCCTCTTCGCTGTCCGTGATTTTCGCTTTAGCGCTGTCCACTGAGGCCGCGCTCTTTGCCACTAAAGCCTCCTGAGCGTCAAGTTCCGTCTTACTCGGGCTCTTGCCTCCCGAAAGACGACGCACTTCCTGAAGTCTGGCAAGTTTCGCCTTTGCTTCCTTCAAAGTCGCCTCGGCTTCAGCCAAGCTCGCTTTAGAGAGCTGCAGCGTCGCCTTGGCGCGCTCGACAGAAGCAGACAGCTTAGTGTCGTCAAGCTCAATAAGAATCTGCCCTTTTTTGACCGGATCATTCACATCCACGTTAACTTTACGGACGATGCCGGAGAGTTCGCTGCCAAGGGAAACCGTTCTGATCGGATTCAGTGTTCCATTTGCCGTGACGTCCACACGCAGACCGCCCTTTTCCATCGGCGCGGTCACAAAAGAGACCTTCGAATCGGAACGCGAGCCGTAAAGATAGTAGCCGCCATAGCAGCAGATGCCTATCACAGCCGCCGCGGTCCAAAAAGATGCCCGTTTATAGAAAGGACGAGGCTGTTTCTCTCCGAGAAGAGCCTGTGTATCCGCGTCCAACGTCTTTTTGCTGTCAGTTTTATTTGTCATTTTCTTTGAACTCCTGAGGAACAGGCCAACCGCCGCCAACTGCTTTGTATAGAGCAACATAACCGTTTGAAATTTCTGCTTCCACGCTCGCAAGCGCTTCCTGAACCGTCAGCAGGGTGCGCTGAGTCGTTAGAACCACTGTGAAGTCCTGCAGCCCGGCGTTGTAATCCTGCTGAGCGGAAATCGCCGCGCTTCTTGCCGAGCGTTCCGCTTCCCGAAGTGATTTCTCTCTGAGCTGCTGCGCCCAAATGGTATTGAGCGCGTCTTCCACTTCCTGAACGCCCTTTAAAAGGCTCGCCTCGTAGTTAATACGAGCCGATTCAAGCTGAGAATTGCGCTGCTCGAGCTGAGCGAGAAGTGAGCCGGCATGGAAGATCGGAATGTTCAGCGTGCCGAAACCTGAAGAGGACTGTGTTCCGGCGTCCCCCAAGGCGCCAAAGGTCGAAGCGGAAAAGCCGAATGAACCGCTGATCGTAAGGCTCGGGAAAAGTGCCGAGCGAGCCTGTGTCACGCGCGCCATCGCCGACATCACCTGAGCTTCCGACGCCCTCACATCCGGACGATTGCGAAGCACTTCTCCGGGAATCGACAGCGCAAGATTTTTCGGCGGCTGAGGAATCTCTTTTACCTGATGCTGCCCGACTTCATCGGGACGGCTGCTGGTGAGCACCGCAAGAAGATTGCGGTATTGATGAACCTGAGCCGCGTATACGGGAATCGACGCTTTTGTCTGCTCAAGCGAAGTGATCGCCTGATCGACGTCCGTGGAGGAAACCAGTCCCGCTTTGTAGCGCCAATTTGCCAAATCGTATGCTTCCTGCTGGGTTTTCAGGTTCTGCTCGGCAACGGATACTCTTCTCTGAGCCAGACGCAGGCTGATATAAGCCTGAGCCACACGGGCGGCAATCGCAGTCTGCACCTGACCTAAGGAAGCCTTACTGTAGAGATAATCGGAGAAAGCGGCCTGCGCAGCGGCATAGCGGCCGCCGGCGTCAAGCGTTAAGCTGAGATTCAGCCCTATCTGAAAAGAGTTCGAGCCGGTTCCGCCAAAATGGCTTCTTCCGCCGCGAAATTCACCGTCGGCCTGAGGAAACATCCCGGCGTTAGCGATCGTCATCGCGGCATCGGCCTGTCTGAGATTCTCCCGGGCGACTCGAATATCCGTATTGGCGCTCTGGGATTTCTCCACTAAAAGAGCGATCTCGGGATCGGACCAGGTGGCCCACCACTCGGCTAAGTTGTTGATTGATTCCTGACATTGAACACTAGGTCCCAGCCAGCGCTGCGGAATCACATTTTTCTGCTCTTCCGTCATCTGAAAGTCCGGTGTCGTGACGCAGCCCGTCAGCGTCGTCAGGACCACGGCTGTTGCGAGAATAGAGGCGGTGGATTTCATATTTTTCTTTTCAGAGATGTCCTGTAAGTTAGTTTCTCAGAAAAGAATTATTTGCAAATTACAAAATATTTATATTTGAAAACGAGTGTTTCCTGCGCTCTAATCTCGAAACAACTTTCAATAAATTAAGTAGCTAGCGATCTTTTTCCAGGACCTGCAGAACCTTAGGCAGCAGATGTTTATTAGAAGCGACCGCGGATAACTCTTTCAGCGGGTTTCCGCCATTTGTGCTGACCAGCGCTCCGCCCGCACCTTCAATAACCGGTACAAGCGCTGCCACATCCCAATAGTTGAGATCCGGGTCGATCATGATGTCGGCTCCTCCCGTCGCTACAGAGAAATATCCGAAGCAGTCGCCCCAGGTGCGGTAAAGCTTGGCTTTATCAACCAGTTCCTGAAGCTGATGGCCGCCTTTCTGTTCCGGAGTTGTCCAGTGAGAAGTCACAAGAAGCGTCGCGTCTTCGAACCGCTCTGTGTCGCGAACGTGCTCCTCACGCACGGATCCGTCGCGAAGATGAAGCTCTGTCTTCTTTCCGTCTCCCATCAGCCAAACGCCGACGTGCGGGTGCGAAATCACTCCGATCATCGGGCGGAACCCTTCGCCGCTGTCCTTCTCGACGGCGATCAAGGTACCGAAATGAAATGCGTTGGTGATAAACGCGCGCGTTCCGTCAATCGGATCAAGAATCCAGCGGTATTTGGGATACTGCAGAGCTCTCGCCTCTCTAATGCCGTATTCCTCTCCGAAAATGCCGTGCTCGGGGAACTCTTTTTCAATCCACTCGCGCATGATGCGCTCTGCCCCTTTATCCGCTTCGGTCACCGGCGTATGGTCTTTTTTGTCAAAGACTCGCGTTCCGGAGAGAAATCTCGGAAGGATCTCTGAGTTTGCGAGCGAAATTAAGTGCTCGATCGCCGGTTCAAAGAGTTCAAATTCTTCTTTGGTGCACTCGGAACAATATGACTGAAATTCCATGTCCATTCCTCACAGGGTATACGCCCGGCGTCCGTCAGGCAGAAACAATTAAATAATTTGTTTTTTTACCATAAAAGCATCTCGACAAAGCGGGATGAATGTTTCACAATCAGAAATACTTTATCAATCACGAGGAAAGGATTAGAGCATCATGCCTATTTTTAAAACAGAAAATCTCCGAACCGTTGCGTTAGTTGGACATGGAGGGTGCGGCAAGACCACTCTCGCTGAAGGGATTCTTGCTAAAGCTGGCATGATCATCACCTGCGGTTCTGTCGAACGCGGCACCACCGTCTGCGACTCTGATCCGCTTGAAAAGGCTGTGCAGCACTCTCTGCGCGCTGCCTGTACGCATTTTGAATGGGACAATGTTGACGGCACCGAAGTTCGCGTGCACATGATCGATACCCCGGGATACCCGGACTTTGTCGGACAGGCTCTCGGCGCACTTGACGCGGTTAAGACCGCGGCTGTCGTTGTCGACGCGACCGCCGGAATTCAGCTGATGACACGCCGAATGATGGACTGGGCTAAAGAACGCAAGTTAAACCGCATGATCATTGTCAACAAGATCGACGCCGAACATCTGGACCTGCCAAAACTGATCGAAGAGCTCAAAGAGGCTTTCGGTAATGAAGTAATGCCGATTAACCTGCCCGCAAACAACGGCTCCCGAGTCATCGACTGCTTTGCTAAAGATCACGGTGAAGCCGATTTTCTGAGCGTCGAAGAAGTTCACCGCGCTTTCGTAGAACAGGTCGTTGAAGTGGACGACGAAGCGATGGAGCGCTACCTCGAAGAGGGCTCTGCCGATCCTTCCACGCTGCACGGTCCGCTCACTCAGGCCCTGCGTGAAGGCCACATCATCCCGATCTGCTTCGTTTCCGGCAAAACCGGCGCCGGCGTCGACGATCTGATCAATGTGATGGTCCGCCATCTGCCGAACCCCTCTGAATCCAACGCTCCGCTCTTTACCGACGAAGAAGGCAACGACGTCAACATTACCGCTGATCCGGAACTGCCGCTTGTCGCTCATATCTTCAAAGTCGTTAATGACCCGTACATCGGCAAGGTCGGCGTCTTCCGCATTCATCAGGGTACCCTGCACCGCGATGACCAGCTGTTTGTCAACGACAACAAAAAAGCGATCAAGATCAGTCATCCTATGATTCTTCAGGGCAAAGAAACAACCGAAGTCCGTGAATTGGTACCGGGTGATATCGGCGTCGTTTCAAAGATTGAAGAACTGGTGTTTGACAGCGTTCTGCACGCCTCTCATGAACACGACAACATTCGCATGAAGCCGCTGAGCTTCCCGAAACCCATGTTCGGTCTGGCGATCTCTCCGGCACGCCGCGGAGACGAAGGCCGCTTGTCCGACATCCTGAATAAGCTCCTGTCCGAAGATCCGACACTTGAACTTGAACACGATACGACGCTGAACGAAACCGTGCTTCGCGGTTTAAGCGCTCAGCATCTGCGCAGCGTTCTTGAAAGAATGGCTGCTCAGTTCAAACTCGAAGTCAACACACGCACTCCGAGAATTCCGTATCGCGAAACGATTTCTGCCAATGCGGAAGGTCACGCCAGACATAAGAAACAGACCGGCGGTGCCGGCCAGTTCGGTGAAGTTTATCTGCGCATCGAACCGAAAGAAAGAGGCACAGGATTCGAGTTTGTCGACGAAGTTAAAGGCGGCGCTATCCCCTACAACTTTATCCCGGCTGTGGAAAAGGGCGTCAGAGATGCGCTTTCAACCGGCTTCGTCGCAGGCTACCCGATCCATGACGTTCGCGTCGTTGTTTATGACGGTAAGAGCCATCCGGTTGACTCTAAGGAAGTCGCGTTCGTTTCAGCAGGCAGAAAAGCCATGCTCGATGCGCTCTCCAAGGCAAAACCGACTGTGCTTGAACCGATCGTTGAAATCGAAATCGTCGCGCCCGACACCTGCATGGGCGATATCACCGGCGACCTATCCAGCAGACGCGGTCAGGTGACCGGCACAGCCAACCTAGCGGGCGGCATGATGCTTATCTCCGGTACCGCTCCTCTCTCCGAGCTCGACGGCTACGCTGCGCGTCTGAACGCCATTACTCAGGGCGCGGGAAGCTACTCTATGGAACTCGCGGGCTACGCTCCTGTTCCGATGCAGCGCCAAATGGAGCTCGCCGCGAACTATCAGCGTAAAGATGACGATGAATAACCTCGGCTTCTGCTTCTAATCTGACAGCAACGGCCGGAACAGGAGTTCCGGCCGTTTTTATGTCATACAAAACCGTCTTTTACTCGGAATGTGCCATAATGATCGATTCGAATTAGTAACGAGACAGTTCGAGCAAAAAATGCCTATTTATTCATATAAATGTTCTAATTGCGGTTACACAAAGGACGCTCTTCAGAAATACTCTGACGCTCCTCTGACCCACTGCCCTAACTGCGGAAAAGAAACCCTGGTCAAACAGCTCTCCGCTCCGGGCTTTGAGCTCAGAGGCAAAGGCTGGTATGCAACCGACTTTAAAGGGGGCTCCTCTGCCGCACTTCCAGCCTCGCACGCACGCGACGACAGCAGCGGAAAGAAATCTTCCTAAGGCCCCGCCTTCGGCACTTTAAGAATCTTCCTGCACCGGTTTCGTATATTCCTAATCACATTGTTTAAAATTAACCAATCACCATTTTAGGCATCTCTGTGATGCCTGAGTTATCGGAGTTTTTGAATGCGTACACAATATTCCGGTCTGATTGACGACAAATATATCGGTCAGACTGTTACCCTCTACGGCTGGGCGCACCGACGCCGCGATCACGGCGGAGTTATCTTTATCGACCTCCGTGACCGCGAAGGTCTCGTTCAGATCGTTTGCGACCCTGATCGACCCGAAGTTTTTGAAACAGCCGACAAAGTCCGCAACGAATTTGTTCTTGAAGTGACCGGTTTGGTCCGCGCACGCCCCGAAGGAACCAGAAATGAAAACCTCATTTCCGGCGCCGTTGAAGTTCTGGCTCAGGATCTGAAGATTCTCAATCCTTCCGCTCCTCCGCCCTTCCTGCTTGACGATGAAAATCTTTCGGAAACCACTCGTCTCACATACCGAGTTCTCGACCTTCGCCGCCTGCCGATGCAGCGCAACATGAAGCTTCGCTACAAGGCCGCTATGGCCTTCCGTCGTCACCTTGACGAACTCGGCTTCATCGATATCGAAACTCCGATGCTGACAAAGAGCACTCCGGAAGGCGCTCGAGACTACCTCGTCCCTTCCCGTGTTCATGACGGCCAGTTCTATGCTCTTCCGCAGTCTCCTCAGCTCTTTAAACAGATGCTGATGTGCGCCGGCTTCGATCGCTACTATCAGATCGTTAAATGCTTCCGCGACGAAGACCTCAGAGCAGACCGTCAGCCTGAATTCACACAGGTCGATATCGAAACCAGCTTCCTTAACGAACTCGAAATCCGTGACATCATGGAAAACCTGATCCGTCACGTGTTCAAGGAAACGATTAATGTTGACCTGGTCAATCCGTTCCCCGTCATGCTTTATAACGACGCAATGAACAACTACGGTTCGGACAAGCCCGACCTTCGCGTCAAGATGAAGCTGACCGAACTGACCGACCTGATGACCAATGTTGACTTCAAGGTCTTTAAGTCCGCTACAGAACTTCGTGACGGCCGTGTCATAGCCCTTCGCGTTCCGCACGGCGCTTCCATGCCCCGCAGCGAAATCGACAGCTACACCGAGTTTGTCAAGATCTACGGTGCCAAAGGCCTCGCCTATATCAAAGTCAATGACGTTAAAGCCGGACGTGAAGGTCTTCAGAGCCCGATCGTCAAGAATATTTCCGACGAAATCCTCCAGGCCATCATCGAAAGAACCAGCGCTCAGGACGGCGACGTTATCTTCTTCGGCGCTGACCGCAAGAAGATTGTTTTCGACTCTCTCGGCGCACTTCGCCTGAAAGTTGGCCACAGCGAATTCGGCAAGTCACACGGCCTGTTCGAAGAAGGCTGGAAGCCTCTCTGGGTTGTTGAATTCCCGATGTTCGAATATGACGAAGAGGAAGAACGCTGGGTCGCCTGCCACCACCCCTTCACCAGTCCGAAGGACGGCGACGAGGACAAACTCGAAAGCGATCCCGAAAACTGCTACGCCAAAGCCTACGACATGGTGCTGAACGGCTGGGAAATCGGCGGCGGCTCTATCCGTATTCACAAGGCCGGCGTTCAGAGCAAGGTCTTCTCCGCGCTCAAGATCGGTCCAGAAGAAGCTCGTCAGAAGTTCGGCTTCCTGCTTGACGTCCTCCAGTTTGGTGCGCCTCCGCACGGCGGTATCGCATTCGGTCTCGATCGTATCGTAACGATGATGACCGGAGCAGACTCGATCCGTGACGTAATCGCGTTCCCGAAGACTCAGAGAGCACAGTGCCTGCTGACACAGGCCCCGTCTCCTGTGGACGAAAAACAGCTGCGCGAACTGCACATCCGCTTGCGCAACGAACACAAGCACGAGTAGTAAACAAAAGCGGGAGCTCTGCTCCCGCCTGCTTAACTTTGAGAAAACCGCCGCTTTTGGGGCGGTTTTCTATTTTTATGAACGATGTTTTGCGCCCAATACCGCTGAACCGGTAAAACAGAAAATCAGGCTGCATGCAAGTGCGCAGACTCCGACGAGACCCGCACCCACATAAGGAACCGCTGCAAAACCCAAAGCCACGGAAACCTTGCTTCCGATAAACGCGCCGCCGCCAATGCCAATATTGAAGATCCCTGAAAACATGGATGTAGCAACGTCAGCCGCGTCTCGCGCGGTGTTCAGAAGCAGCGTCTGAAAGGCCATGCCCACCGCACTGATACAGGCGCCCCAAACGACAACCAATACATACATCGTCCATGTCTGCCGCATCGAAAGGACAAAGAACCCCAGACACAGCGTCAAGAGGATCAGCGGCACAAGAAGCGCCATAGAGTAATGCTTATCCAGCGACCGGGTGCTCAAAATCGTCCCGATAATCCCCGAAATACCGAATACGAAAAGGACCGTAACCGTCTCAGATTCAGCCATACCGGTGACCGTCGTGAGAATCGGGCTGATATAGGAGTAAACCGTAAACTGACCGAGAATGACCACCAGTGTCAGCAGATACAGCTGTACCAGAGCAGGCCTGCGGAGAAGATCCGGAAGGCTCTTGAGAGAACCGGCCCGGTTGCTTTCGCAAACGGGCAGCACAAAGTAAATCACAAGCCAGATCACAGCCGCAGCCAGACCGATGATAAAGAACGCGCCCTGCCACCCGACAATTTGTCCGAGTCTGGTACCCAGCGGTACGCCCATAACTGTCGCGACAATCGTGCCGCCCATGACCATCGCCAGCCCGAGCGACTGCCGTCCAAAGGGCGCCACGCGCGCCGCGAGCGGCGTCATAATCGACCAAAAGACGGAGTGCGTTACAGCCACGCAAATTCGCGCACCCATCAGCTTCTCAAAGGTATCGGCCCATAAAACTAGAAAATGGCTCAGCGCGAAGATAAAAATCAGCCATAGCAGAAGCTTTCTTCTCTCCAGCTTTGCCGTGACGATCGTCAGCGGAAGCGACAGAAGTGAAACCACCCAGGCATAAACCGTAATGATCAGACCCGTCTTGGATACCGACTCTCCGATCGACTCCGCAATATTGGGCAGCAGCCCGACCGGAAGAAACTCAGAAGTATTGAAAACAAACGCCGCAAATGCCAGTCCGATCGTCGGAAGCCAGGCCTGCAGTCCGAACTTGTGTCTCTGTGGTGCAGACATGCTTAGCTCTGCTTTATTCCATTAGTTCAGATCCCAATCCGAATCCCGCTGAGACCAAGGATCGATACTCAGCACATAGCGAAGCACCTTATCATCCTTGTCGTCAAAATCAACCCACAGTGCCATTGGAAAGCCGGCTTCATCCTGATAACGATACATGTAGGTGTGTTCGCCAAGCAGCTTGTAGTGCCATGTTTCGCAGGGCCGGCCGAACATGACGTAAATGTCTTCGCTGTCCATCACTTTCGGCTTGATCTGATTGAAGTACTTCTGCTGCAGCAGCTGATCTTTGAATACCAGATGTCCCTGCGGATCAAAAATCATCAGGTAAGACCTCTGTTCCATCGGCTGCATCGAATACACAACGCGTTTTGACCCGTCCGCGAGCGTCACCTCCGAATCCGGTTTGCCAAGCTCGGAAACCGTGTGATCATAGGTGTCGTTCATCTTGATCAGGTCAGGATGCGCGCACGCCGAAAGAAAAACGATCGCGAGCGCACCCAAAAAGATTCTCAAATAATTCATCACTGTTACTTCTCCTCGTCTGACTCTTCGGTCTGCTCCGGATAGTTCGAATGCAGCTGATTCAAAAAGCCTAAATAAACCGCTTTAAAAGCCTTCTCCGAACAGCCCATCAGAACGGCATCGTCCAGCGCTTCTCTAAGCATCTCCGAGATTTCCTCGTAATTCTCATCCATGACTTTTATTTTTTCCGTACAGGATACGGGAGAGCCGTCCGGCTTTCGCCACAGACCTTTACGCTGTTCACTGATTATTTCTGCTTCTTTGGCCATAATTCTCAAACTTTTTCAGAACTTTTTTCATCTCAGCGGAGTCTAATAACTTACAGCCGCCAAGCTTCTGTATTTCAGCCCACATTCGGGCCAAATTTTCGATTTCCCGAGCCAGCCCTTCTGCCTCTTTCGCATTGGCCCCGCAGGCGACTGCTCCGTGGTGACTCAGAAGACAGGCTCTGCCGCTCTCGCCCAGTGTCTTCACGCAGCCCTCGGCGAGCGCCTCTGAACCAAATGTCGCATACGGCGCACACGGAATGCTTTCAGTTCTGCTCACCGCCGTCATATAAGTAAACGGAGGAATGCTTTCATCACGACAGGAAAGCACCGCCGCAAACGGCGAATGTGTGTGCGCAATGGCTCGCAGCTCAGGACGAGCAAGGTAAATTTCCGAGTGAAGACGCCACTCCGACGAAGGTTCGCGAAAGCCGAATGAGCAGCCGTCAGACAGGCGGACAAAGCATATATCTTTGGGCTTCAGACAGTCGTAGCTCATGCCGCTCGGCGTAATCAGAAATCCTTCTCCCTCTTCTGAAACTGTTCGGATAGAGAAATTCCCGCTGCTGTTGATGTTCAGCCCCTCGTGAGCTAGGCGTCTTGAACACTCAATCACCATACGGCGCAGTTTTTTATTGCTCGGCATCTTTTCCGTCCTTCCATATTTCTTCAAGCTCATTGGCTGCAAAAACTCCCTGATCCGTCACAAATGCAGTAATCAGCCGCGAGGGCGTTACATCAAAACCGGGATTCATAACTTTCTGCGAGCGGCTTGTAATGAACACCGAAGCAGGAAGACCATTCTCATCTGCGCCGTAAACGCGCCGGATTTCATCTCCGCTTCTTTCCTCGATTGGGATCCCGCTTCCGTCTTTCAGCGACGCGTCAAATGTCGAAACCGGAGCCGCAACGTAAAAAGGAATATTGTTGTCCGCCGCACTGAGCGCTTTGAGATACGTCCCGATCTTATTGGCCGTATCTCCGTTTGCTGCGATTCGATCTGCGCCGACAAAAACCGCGTCAATAAGCCCTTTGCGCATTAAGTGCCCGCCCGCATTGTCCGCAATCAGACTGACCGGTACGCCGCAACTGCATAATTCCCAAGCGGTCATGGCGCCCTGAAGTCTCGGTCGGGTCTCATCTGCGTAAACTTCAATCGGTATGCCTTTCTGATGCGCCGCATAAAAACCCGCAGTCGCAGTTCCCGGCCCGACCGTCGCCAGAGCGCCTGCGTTGCAGTGCGTCAAAAGCCGAACCGGACGACCGAGCTTTCGATAAAGCGCTTCGATAATGCCTAAGGCATATTTGCCGATTTTCAAACTCATCCGGCGCTCCTGCTCAAGAATACTTTCCGCTGAATCCCACGCGGCCGCTTCCCTTTGAGAAGCAGGCAGAGAAAGAAGCGCTTGCAAAACCTTATCTACCGCCCAGGCAAGATTGACTGCAGTCGGCCGGGCAGATTTAACCCTTTCGGCCGCTTCATTCAGCGCCTTATTCGAAGAGTCTTTGCTGCAGGCGAGCGCCATCGCGGCGGCCCCGGTGATGCCGATCAGCGGCGCGCCCCGAACCGCCATACTGCGAATCGCCTCACAGGCCTGCTCCTCGTTCTGCAGAGAGAGGACCGCGACGCAATGCGGAAGCGCTCGCTGATCCAGAATTTCAACGCTCCGATTAACTGAATTTATGCGGATTGTCTCCCGCTCGAGCGGCTGGCTAAGCTCAAACATGCCTTTCTCCGAATGTTTTCGTCATGAATCAGTAAAATTGTAAAGATATCCGAATATCGGAAACTGATGCGTTAATTTCTGAGAATTAACGCGCCCTGCGGTAAATTAGTCCGAATAGTCTGCGCCTAGAGAGCTCATTAAAATGGATTTCAGTCACTATTTAAACAGTCTGCTCAACCCGAAAAACATTGTCGTCATCGGAGCCAGTGAGCGGGAAGGCAGTTACGGGACCCTGATCTGGAACAATCTTCAGGCAGCGTCGCCGAAAGCCAAACTGTACGCCGTCAATCCGAAATATAAGAAGATCGGCAGCGCACGCTGCTACTCGTCCGTGACTCAGATCCGCTCTGATGCCGACCTGGTCATTATCGTCTCGCCACCTGAAACTTATCTGAAAGCCATCCCGCAGGCTGTAGAGAAAAACTGCCGCTTCATTATGCTCTGCGGAGGATTCTCAAAATCAGAGCTGACCGACGAAATCACCCGACTGATCGATGAAACCGCGGCCTCGGGAATCAAAATTATTGGCCCCCAGTCCCTCGGCTTTATCTGTCCGAGAGCCGGAATCAACGCATCCTTTTTCCCTCAGATGCCGACAGCCGGCTCCGTGGGACTCGTCAGCCAGTCGCCCGGTCTCTCCTGCTGCATGATGAACATCACAGACGGCTTCTCTTTCGTAATAGACCCCGGTTTAGAGCGCACTTTAAGCGCGGCTGATTACATCGATATGCTGGCGCACGACAATGCGACCAAATGCATCGCCCTTTACCTGGAATCGTTCTCCGAACCGAGAAAACTGCTGTCCGCTATACGAGCCGCATCGCAGAAAAAACCGGTCATCCTGCTCAAGGGAGGTCAAACTGCGGGATCGGCTGATATTGTGATCAACAACAGCGGTGCCAGAGAAGATGAAGACGGAGTGATGGAAGAGGCACTGCGCCGCTCCGGCGTATTGCTGGTCAATTCATTACGGGAACTCAATTACGCAATTCAAGTCTTCACGGCCGGACGTGAGCTAACTCAGGACACCTTATTCGGCCTCGTCAACAGCAAGGGCCTGGACTCGCTTTTGGCGGATCACGCCTATCGAAACGGACTTAAATCTGCGTCCATCGACAGCGATACCGCCCAAAAGCTCCGTGACGATTTCCATGTTTCTTTCCCGTTTGCGAATCCGATCAATGTCGGTCTCGGCGCTTCGGCTTCCGAAACCGCGGAAATCATCCGGCTGCTCCTATCGCTGCCTCAGTGCGGCGGCATGATCGCAGGTATTGTGATTACACCGGCTTTCAACCCTGAGGAGTTTACGGATCTCATCATCTCGACTGTCGAAAAATCCCGCAAGCCGTTCATCATGACCTGGATCGGCGCGGAAATTAATATGCCCGCGATCCAAAAACTTCGTGCGGCGGGAATTCCTGCCGTCTCCGATATGAGAGGCGCCTGCATCGCCCTGAGACTCCTTAGCGAGTACCGACAGTCAAAGCAGGACAGCCTTTTCGGCACCTTCTCCGTCAAGCCGATTAAAAGTGAGGACTTCGAAGGCGCGAGGAAAATCGTGCGCACAGCGGTCTCTCAGAACCATCGCCTTCTCTACGAGGAAGAAGCGAAAAAACTGCTCGCGAGTATCGGAATTGAAACGACGGCCGGCATTTCCGCCGGCTCCCTTGGAGAAGCCATTGAAGCGTCCAAAGCCTTGGGCTTTCCGCTTGCAGTGAAACTTCGAATGGACGGCCTCGTGTCAAAGAGCGAAGCGGGCGGCGTCATACTCGGCGTGCGCAGCGAACGAGAGCTCAAAAACGCTTGGAAAAGCCTTAAAGAACGAGTGGCCTCAATGTTCAGCGCGGAGGAGCGCTTCGGCGTCTTCCTCCAAAAAACATTAGACACAAACAATAAGCGAGAACTTAAAGTCGGCTTGAAGATCACTCGGCACTTCGGCCCGATCGTTTACCTGCAGGTCGGAGGCCTCTACGGACCGATCTGCGGCGCAAGTGTCTTCAGTTTTGTTCCGCTGTCGCTGAATGATGCGAAGCGGATGATCGCGCAGGAACCTTTCAAAACCTTGCTCGGCGCATATAAGGGCTTAGGCAGCTGTGATACCGAAGCGATTATTCGTATCCTGATCAGACTTTCTGAACTGGCAGTGGAAATTCCCGCACTCCGGTCCATAGAAATTGACCCTCTGCTGTGCGGACAAAGCGATGCCATCGTGCTCGATGCTCTTTGTGTCATCGGCTCCGACGAGCTTCGCTCTGACGAAAAGGCTTCTCATCTCATTCTGCCTTACCGGCGCCCGACTGAGAAAAAAGAAACCGGCAGATTCGGACTCCTGAAGTTCTGCTCCGCCTCCTTGGCAAATAAAGAGGCTTTCTTAAGCTACCTGACCTCGCTTTCGGACAACAGCCGCCGACTTCGATTCCACAGCGCGAACACTTCCCTGGAAATCGCTGCCGCATCCTCGCTCAGTTACGACCCGGACAGAACGTTCTCAATTCTTGCACTGGAAAACAAACAGGACAGAGACGAAGTCGTCGCTGAGGCGCGCTTCTCTTTGCTTCCGAACGGAGAGGATGCAGAATTCGGAATCTCTGTCCGAGAAGATAAACAGGGGCAAGGCATCGCCTCTGCTCTGATGTCAGAACTTGAGGCTGAAGCAAGGGCTCGGGGCGTTCGTTCACTCATCGGATATGTGCTCAAAGGCAACGACAGCATGGCCTATATGATGGGCAAGCGCGGCTATCGCAGAGAAACTGACGAGAACGATCCGCATGTGGATCTGTTTGTTCTGGATACGTCTGCTGACTCGAATTAGTCAGAAAACGGAGTCTTTCAGACAGTTTTAACTCAGAATAAAGAAAAATCGGCCGCGCCGCAGAACTTTGCGAAGGCGGCCTTAACGTTATTGGAGATAATTGATTATGGCTATCGTCACAACAATCGAAGGAAGCATCGCGAAGATCTCCATCGATCGTCCGGAAAAGAGAAACACACTTGACACAGAAATGTGCCGGGAACTCAGCAGACAGTTAATCGACCTCAGCGAAGACAATCGCGTTCGGGTGATCATGCTCACCGGACAGAACAACGTGTTCTGCGCCGGACTGGACATCGAGGCTCAGGTCAAAGGCGACAAGGAGCTCTTTGAGTCCTTCCGCAGAGTCATCGACGCATTGGATGCCTGCACCAAACCAATAGTAACCGCTGTTTGCGGACCGGCTGTGGCCGAGGGGGCAGCTCTGCTCTACCACTGCGATCTGATTTTCTGCGGAGAACACGCAATGTTCTCTCTTCCCTCGCTAGCTCTGGGTAAGACTCCGGAATACGGCATCAGCCTGCTTGCGGTAAAAAGCGCCGGCTACAAACTCGCCGCGCAGAAGCTGCTTCTCTCAGAACCGATCAGCGCAGCAGAAGCCGTTGCTATGGGCATTGTTAACCACATTGTCAGCGACGAGAAAGTCACCGCTGCGGCCGACGCGGCAGCTGCCCGCCTCGCTTCGCTTCCGCCAACCGCTCTGAAGGCGACAAAGCGTCTGCTCAAAGCGGCTTATCTCAGCGGATTGAGCGAGCAGCGCAAGCTTGAAACGGAAATTGCCGATCAGCTCGAAGGAAATGCTGAAACGATCGAAGCGTTTAACGCTTTCCTGGAAAAACGCAGCCCTAAGTTCGAAGACTAAAACCAAAACGTGCCCTCTTCCGGATTAGGATTAGAATCCGGATTCGGATTATCAGGACGATAAACCGGCTGAGGACGCCCGTTTTTATCGAGCGCAACAAAAACAAGCTTGGCCTCCGTCACCTTTACGATGCGGTGATTGTCCTTGTGCAGACGCTCCGCATAGACTTCTACGTCAACCGTGATGGAGGTGTTGCCTACTTTTATCACCGTCGCATAAAAAGAAACAACATCACCGACCCAAACCGGCTCTTTGAATGTGAAACTTGTTACCGCCACAGTCGCGGTTCTGCATCCTGCTGTGCGCGAAGCGATGGAAGAGCCGGCCAAATCCACCTGACTCATAATCCATCCGCCGAAAATATCCCCATACTGATTTGTGTCGGGCGGCATCGCAATGACTCGGATTGCAGGCTGTTTATCGGGAAGCGCATCGACCTGATTGGGCATTTTTTCTCCTTTTGTTTGAAATTTGCTCGAGATTGTAAAACCGAAAACGCATCAAAATTAATTCGAAGAAAGTATTCGATACGCCGCCTAGGATTACACGGCTTTCTCAACGGTATACTTTTCTAAAAGAGAAAAGAGAGATTCAAATGCCAATGATTCAAATAGATAACGTGAGTAAATGGTACGGCGACTTTCAAGTACTGAAAAATTGCTCCGCAAAAGTAGAAAAAGGAGAAGTTGTCGTCATCTGCGGGCCCTCCGGATCTGGAAAATCGACTCTGCTGCGCACTGTCAACGGACTTGAAGATTATCAGGAAGGCCGAGTCATTGTTGACGATATCGACATCGGCGCCCCGGGAACCAACCTCACGCGTCTTAGAGCAAAAGTCGGTATGGTGTTCCAGCATTTCGAACTCTTCCCGCACCTCACTGTCAGCGACAACCTGACGCTCGCTCAGATGAAAGTGCTGAAAAGAAGCCGCGCAGAAGCTGAAAAGCGAGGTCTGGAGCTGCTTGCCCGCGTCGGCCTGGAAAAACAGGCGTCGAAATTCCCCGCACAGCTCTCGGGCGGTCAGCAGCAGCGCGTCGCCATCGCCCGCTCTCTGGCAATGGATCCTGTCTGCATGCTGTTTGATGAACCGACTTCCGCGCTTGACCCGGAAATGATCAACGAGGTGCTGGACGTAATGATCGGCCTCGCTAAGGAAGGAATGACCATGATGGTCGTCACGCACGAAATGGGATTCGCACGGAAAGTCGCAAATCGGGTTCTGTTTATGGATGCGGGAGAAATTGTCGAACAGGCCCCCGCTGAAGAGTTCTTCACGAAACCACGAAGCGATCGTGCCCAGAAATTCCTCGCAAAAATTCTGCAGCACTGAGACATACACAGCACAATTTTGCAGTCCGAGAACCTGCACAACCTTCTATAATGATCTATTCCAATAAATTACTGCCTGCGCTGATGTGAGATGGGCGGGCTTAGATAAGGAACGATCAATGAACGTGGTTTCTGAAGAAGGAATTCTGAACTTAGGCCGGCAGGTGCTGATCGAAGAGGCTGATGAAGTACGAGCTCTGGCCGACAGACTCGGAGAGCCCTTTGTCAAAGCAGTGAAACTGCTTCTTTCTTGCAAAGGAAGAGTTGTCGTCAGCGGCATCGGAAAAAGCGGCCATATCGCACGTAAAATCGCCGCGACCCTGGCTTCTACCGGAACCCCCGCTTTCTTTGTGCATGCCGCAGAAGCCGCGCACGGCGACCTGGGAATGATTACCAAAGAAGACGTTGTCATTGCGATTTCCTACTCCGGCACCTCCTCTGAACTGCTGGCGATTATCCCGACGGTAATTCGCGAAGGCGCCCCGGTTATTTCCATCACCGGCTCGGACGACAATACACTTGCCCGTGAAGCAAACGTCAATTTGAACATTCATGTCACACGTGAGGCCTGCCCGCTCAACTTGGCGCCTACGTCATCGACTACCGCGACGCTTGCCATGGGCGACGCACTCGCCATCGCCTGCTTGGACGCTAAAGGATTCGGTCCGGAAGATTTCGCGCGCTCTCACCCGGGCGGCGCACTCGGCCGAAGACTTCTTATCCACGTATCCGATCTCATGCGCCAGGGCGATCAGATGCCTGTCGTCTTGGAAAACGCTTCCGTAATGGATGCGGTTAAGGAAATCACCAAAAAACGCATCGGCATGACCGCGATTGTCGATTCGGACAACAAGGTCAAAGGAATCTTCACTGAGGGGGACCTCAGACGCCTGATCGAGAAGGTCGGAGACATCCGTTCCGTACCGATCGCTGAAGTCATGACCGCAAACCCGACAACCGTTGCCCCTTCCGCTCTGGCGGCAGAGGCGGCCAAAATACTTACATCCACGCTTCGCAACCAGCTTTTGGTCGTGGATGAAGCCGACCACCTCATCGGCGCTCTCCATGTGCACGATCTGATGACGGCAAAGGTGATCTAATGAAACTGACAGATATCGCGAAAAATATCAAACTGGTCTGCCTAGATGTGGACGGAGTCCTCACAAACGGCTCCATTGTGATTTCCGGAGAGGGAGAACTGTTCAAAGAGTTCTACGTCCGTGACGGACTCGGCATTAAATTCCTGCAGGATGCGGGAATCCAGGTCGCAATCTGTACGGGCCGCACCTCCACAATTGTGACGGAGCGCGCTAAAGAACTCGGAATAACACTTCTGATGCAGGGCCAGAAAGATAAGCGTGACGGCTTGGCAGACATATGCGCTCGCGCAGGCGTCAAGCTTTCTGAAACCGCATACATGGGAGACGATATCCCTGATCTCTGCCTTTTCCCGCTCGTTGCCCTTTCAGCCGCGCCTTCAGATGCTGTTCCTATGATCCTGAGAGAAGCTGACTGGATATCCGCTCAGCCCGGCGGCAGAGGCGCCGTCCGCGAACTCGCAGAATTCATCCTCGAGGCTCAGGACAAAATGGAATATGTCGTCCGCAAAAGATTCAACACGGAAATCTAAATGAAAGACCGCTTTATCTCTTGCATCGCTCTTGGACTCTTGGTCCTGCTTTGCGGATTAAGCTACTGGTACTCCGTCAAAGCCGAACTTGAAAACATCACGCATCTGTCAGACTTGGAGTCTCCGGACTTTATCGCCCGCGACATTACGATTACCAAGTTTGACAAGGACGGCAAAGCCAGCGCGAGAGTTTTCGCCAAAGAAGTGAAACATTATTCGGACGGACATGCCGATGCCGTTCTTCCGGAATACGCCTCCCTTAATCCGAACGAGGCTCAGGTCACAGCCAGAAGCGATACTGCCAAGATGGTGGAAAGCGGCGCCGTGATTCACTTCTATGACAATGTGGACATCCGCCAGGCCGCAAAGAACGGCTCTCCGGCATGCAGACTTACCACTTCTCAGCTCGACGCCTACCCGGATGACAATATCTATTCGTCAGACAAACCTGCAACGCTTTATCGGGGCGAAGACACCTCCAACGGCGTCGGATTTGACTATGACAACGTGGACCGAACATTTAAACTTCGCTCCAGAGTTCAGACAACCCTCCAGCCGAACACAGTCAAGAACGTTCAGCGATAGAAAAACGCTTCTTCTGCGCCTGTCTTTTCGTTATTCTTTCTAAGACTTGTAGTAGGATACTAAGTTAACTTTGAAGTGACTTTCTTTCTGAATAAAATGAAAAAACTGCCCCTCTCCATCCTTCTTGCCTTATGCTCAGTTCTGCCGGGAATCGCTTCAGCCGAAAGCGCCGACTCGTCTCAGCCGATCCAAATTTTCTCTGACAAGTTCGATGGCGACGATGTGAAACAGGTCGCGGTCTACACCGGCGACGTGGCCGTCCATCAAGGGACCTTGGAAATCCGCGGTGCGAAACTTGTTTTGACAATCGATCCTCAGGGCTATCGCCACGCGGTTATGACGCCTCAAAAGGGAAAGCTCGTCACATTCAAACAGCGTAAAGATGAAAAAACACCCGGCGTCGAAGAATGGATGCACGGCAAGGGCGACAAACTGACGTACAACGAAAAAACCAATGAACTCACTCTGACCAACAATGCTCAGGTCTCGCGCTCGGAAAACGGCGTCATGAAAGACGAAAGCAGAGGAACTGTCATTACCTACAACATGACTACATCCACCGCTGACGTTGTCGGCAGTAAGAATCGCGGCTCAGCCGGCAGAGTATCCACTGTGATTGCGCCGCGCGACAGCAATTTCGACGCGTCTAAACCGATCGAACTTCAGCCGAGCAAAGGAATTAAGAGATGAGCGAGAAACACAGTCTGGACGGAGCAAATGTCCTTGAAGCGCTCAACCTAAAGAAAATCTACGGACAGCGAACGGTTGTCAAAGACGTCTCTCTGCGGCTGCACAGCGGCGAAGTCGTGGGACTGCTCGGACCGAACGGAGCCGGCAAAACAACTACGTTCTATATGATTGTCGGACTGGTCGCATCCAACGGCGGCCAAATCCTTCTGAACGGCGAGTCGATTCAGCACCTTCCGATTTATAAACGCGCGCGTATCGGCATTACGTATCTGCCGCAGGAAAACAGTGTATTTCGTACGCTCACGGTCGAAGAAAATATTCAGGCGATCCTGGAGCTTCAAACTAATCCGGACGGCTCTGCGCTCTCAAAGAAACAAATTAAGGAAGAACTGGACAACCTGCTCAACGAGCTTCAGATCACGCATATCCGAAACAATCTGGCTCCGACCGTCTCTGGCGGAGAAAGACGCCGTACGGAAATTGCCCGAGCGCTCGCCGCAAGACCGAGATTTATTCTTCTCGATGAGCCGTTCGCCGGCGTAGACCCGATCGCAGTTATCGAAATCCAGCGCATCGTTCACTACTTAAAAGAACGCGGCATCGGCGTCCTCATTACCGACCATAACGTACGCGAAACACTCGGCATCTGCGACCACGCCTATATCATCAGCGACGGAAGCGTACTAGCCAGCGGAAAACCTGAGGCAATCGTGGAAAATCCGCTCGTGCGCAACGCATACCTCGGCGATAATTTCTCTATGTAGGAGCTATGGCTCAGACGCTTTCACTGCAGCAGTCTCAGCGCATGGCGCTTACGCCGGAACTGAGACATGCCATATCCATCCTTCAGCTTTCAACTGCTGAGCTGACACAGCTCATTAACGAAGCAATTGATCAAAACCCCCTGCTTGAAGTCTCCGATACGAGTGAAGAGGCTGCCGACAGTTTCGACTCGGATCAGCAGCTGCGCTGGGAAGGCACCGCCTCCGATCAGGAACCCTGGGAGCGAAAAGAACATCCGGAAAGTCTGGCTGAGCATTTACTGCGGCAAGTCGGCTGTCTTTCTCTCTCGGATAAAGAAAAAAGTCTTCTTGCCTGGCTTATCGGCTCATTGGACGACAACGGTTTCCTTTCCGCGCCTATTGAACGGCTCGCAGAGGAGGCAAAGATGCCGGCCGAAATCAGGCTCTCCGATTGGAAGGCCGCTTTGAAACTGCTGCAGAGTTTCGAGCCCTCCGGAATTGGTGCCCGCGACTACAAAGAATCTCTGCTAATCCAGCTGAATCATCGCAGATTGTCAATGCAGTCTGATCCGGTAATCTGCGCGCTGGCCTCTCAAATCGTCCAAGAGCATTTGGAGCTGCTCGCGAAACGAAGTTTCGATAAAATTCGCCCGCTCCTCGGATGCGCATCCAAGGAGCTGGAAGAGGCTGTTCGCCTGATTGCCGCTCTAACACCGCATCCTGCCTCAGAATTTTCAACGGATTCTATTAACTATGTCACTCCGGAAATTCTTGTTCGCAAGACAGGCGAAGGCTGGTGCGCCGAACTGATCGAGGCTTCGCTGCCGAAAGTCAGGCTTAACCGAATTTATGCTGAGGCCGTCACCGACAGCTGTCATGACCAGCTGTGGAAAGACAGACTCCATGAAGCATCCGAGCTGATCAAAAACATCGAACATAGGCGTATCACACTGCTTCGCGTCACTCAGGCGCTCGTGCGGCGGCAATCCGATTTTTTTGAATCCGGACCGCTCTGCATGCGCCCTTTGGTCCTTCGCCAAATTGCAGACGAACTTGAGCTGCACGAGTCAACCGTCTCCAGAGTCGTTTCAGGAAAATACCTGCAGTGCGCAAGAGGCGTCTTTGAGCTGAAATATTTCTTCTCTTCGCAAATCGGTGACTCCAATGAAGCGGTTTCATCAATCGCAGTCAAAAACGAAATTGCAAGACTTATCGCCTCTGAAAATCCTTCTAAACCACTCTCAGACGCGAAAATCACCGAGCTTCTCTCTGAGCGAGGGTTCTCCGCCGCACGGAGAACGGTCGCTAAATATCGCGATGCACTTGGAATCGCACCGGCTTCTCAGCGTAAAAAAATTCGCTGATTCACGTTTACAATAACTGATTGATCAAATCGAGTGACGCATTATGAATGCACTGTGCCTGCTTCTAAAGCCCGAAAATATTCTGCTTGGTATTTCACCGAGCAGTAAGAAACGTGTATTCGAACAAGCCGCTCAAGCTCTGTCGCTGATTTACCGACTGGATCGCAAGGAGGTGTTCGACGCACTCATCGCGCGGGAAAAGCTTGGCTCTACTTATCTCGGCTACGGAATTTCTCTGCCGCACTGCCGCCTTCCAAACCTAAGTCAGCCATGCGCCCTTTTCATCCGGCTGCACGGGCAGCTCGAACCCGCCCGCGCCGGAGAAGAACCGACGCACAGTCTGTTCTTTCTCTTGGCTCCGGAAGAAGCCTGCAGCGAACATCTTGAACTTCTGGCCGGCGCCGCGGAAATTTTTTCCGACGAATCCATCCGAACAAAATTATCTCAGGCCAACACTTCGGAAAAATTTTGCGAAGCTCTGAATAAATGGTGCGCTGAGAAGTACGAATCGGATAAACGTGAGAGTTAGATTTTTATGGCAACTTATCAGCAGCTCTTCACCCTCTGCAAGCGCAAGTTTGATTTCAACTGGCTCTACGGCCAGTCTCATGCGGGAGATTCGATTGAGCTCTCGCCCAACGCTGTTAACTATCCGACACTCGCAGTCGGATTCCTAAACATTATTCACCCAGATCGACTACACATTCTCGGACCGGCTGAAATCGCATTCTTTGATCAAATCGGCTCAGAATCCCGAAAGAGCTTGATCGCGAAACTTGCCTCAGACAAATCTCTCGGCTTTGTCCTCTGCGCTAACCTTAGCCTGCAGCCGGATATGGTGCAGGCGCTGATAGAACACGATCTGGTTGTTTTCAGCACTTCGGAAACGCCGGAGCGGGTCCTGACACTCGTAAGACAATACATTGTTCGCCTGCTTGCGCCAAGCTGTTCAATGCACGGCGTTTTTATGGATGTATTCGGCATGGGCATTCTCCTCTCCGGTCAAAGCGGCATCGGCAAAAGCGAGCTTGGCTTGGAATTAGTCACACGAGGACACGGTCTGGTCGCAGACGATGTGGTCGATTTCATTCAAAGAGCGCCTGATTGGGTCGAGGGATCGGCGCCCGCGTTACTTGCGAACCTCCTGGAGGTCCGTGGAATCGGTCTGCTCGACATTAAAACAATCTTCGGAGAAACTGCGGTACGCCGCAAAATGCGGCTTAACCTTGTGGCTGAACTCAAGCAGTTTGATCAGGGCGAACTCATGGAAAGACTGCCCGAGACAGAACTGTTCACCGAAGTGCTCGGACAGCCGATCAGAAAAATGATCATTCCAGTCGGCGGCGGACGAAACCTTGCCGTGCTGGTCGAAGCCGCCGTTCGAAGCGCGATCCTTCAGCTGCGGGGAATCAACACAATTGAGGAATTCTTCCAGCGGCAGCGCAAACTTATGATGGCCGAGGACGGCTTGTAAAAACGGGGACTTGAAATGCAGTTAATCTTGGTGACCGGCCTGTCCGGAAGCGGTAAATCAATCGCGCTGAAGCAGCTTGAAGATCTGGGCTACTACTGTATCGACAATCTGCCCGGTAAATATGTCGTGCCTGTCACAAAGCATCTTCATTCCGTCCGAAGAGAGCATCTTGCCGTTTCACTGGATGCACGCAGCGATGTTTCACTCTCCGAGCTCAGCCGCGATCTTGAAGATCTGGTCGCTTCCGGTGTGCATTTAAGGATACTGTGCCTGACAGCTTCAACAGATGCGCTTGTCCAAAGATATTCCGAGACCAGGCGTCAGCACCCTCTAAGCCAAGCCGACTCAGATTCTCCCGAAACGCTGGTTGAAGCGATTGAAAGAGAAAGGAAACTGCTCGAGCCGATCATGGATGACGCGCATATCATTGACACCACAGGAATGCTCCCCAACACACTGAAGCATTGGGTGCGCAGCTTCGTCAACGCCAAAAAAGGCGCCATCCTCCTCACTTTCGAATCATTCGGGTTCAAAAAAGGACTGCCGATCGCCAGTGACTTGGTCTTCGACGTTCGCTGCCTTCCTAACCCCTATTGGGTTGAAGAGCTTCGGCCGCTAAACGGAAAAGATCAGCCGGTTATCGATTTCCTCAGCAAGGAACCTCTCGTTCGAAGCATGTTCGAAGACATCCGTGGTTTTGTGGAAAAGTGGCTTCCCCACTACGAAGCACAGAATCGGCACTACCTTACGGTCTCAATCGGCTGTACGGGCGGACAGCACCGCTCCGTCTATATTTGCGAGCAGCTCGGAAAATATTTCTCCGAGCGCTGTGAGGGCGTCATTACGCGCCACCGCACGCTCGACGCCGCAAAATAATTTTTCCTGCCTAAGCAAGAAATTCCAGTAAGAACGTCTTTAAAGGCGTCGCAACAGCTGCGTTTGTCAGCTCTTCCAATGTGAACCATCGACCTTCGGGGGGAGACGAGAGCGGAACCGTACTGAGCGAAATCATCAGTTTCAGGTGCGTCAGCCGATGCGTGATGAATCCGCATTCGCGGGCGTCTGAAGGCAAAACCTGCGCCTCAGGAAGGACCCAAAGATTTTTCCAGTACCGACTTTCTCTCTTGATTAGAAGAACTTTTCCGTCCCTGACGTAGATCAGCATATGGATCGGTTCTTCCGGCACAGGAGCGCGTTTCTTTTTGGGCGGATAGCTTTCCTGAAGTCCTTCGGCACATGCTCGGCACATTTTCTGAAGAGGACAAACTTCACAGCGCGGTCTGTTTCTGACGCAAACAGTCGCGCCCAAATCCATCATTGCCTGTGCATAGGCTCTTCCCTCTTCCTTAGGCTGGATCTCTTCGGCTGCAAGCCACAGCTTCTTATCGAGTGCTGATGCACTGAGCCCGTCACCAATAAGCAGCAGACGGGATAAAACCCGTTTGACATTACCGTCTAATATCGGAGACGGAATGTCCGTACATGCGCTGCGTATCGCTCCCGCTGTTGAACGGCCGATACCTGAAAGTGTCACAAGATCCGATATCTCTGTCGGGAAAACTCCGTTGTATCGCTCTGCGACCTCCTGTGCGCAGCGATGCAGATTCTCCGCCCGACTGTAATAACCGAGCCCTGCCCAAAGCTGAAATACTTCCTCCCGGTCGGCTTTAGCAAGCGCTTTAACTGTCGGGAACCGCGACATAAATTTCAAATAGTAAGGAATAACAGTCTTTACCTGAGTCTGCTGAAGCATGATTTCAGCAACCCAGCGCGGATAAGGTTCAGTGGTTTGCTGCCAGGGCAAATCATGTCGGCCGAATTGCTTCTGCCACTCAATAATCGCTCGTGCGGGATCGCTCTTTTTCATTCAAATCAAAAAAAATTAGCCGCCTCAATGAAACATCGGGCGGCTGAATAAAATTAAAAAATGATTAGGCCGACTGCTTTCTGTCTTCCATAATGAGGTTGAGCAGAATTGCGGCAAGGGTCGCTGTACCGATGCCTCCAAGTTCAAAACCGCCAATCTTCAGAGAGAAATCGCCTGCGCCGATAATCAGTGTAACCGCAGTCACGATTAAGTTCTTGCTGCTGGCAAGATCAATTTTGTTTTCAATCATGATGCGCACACCGGCAGCGGCAATAAATCCGAATACCACCACAGAAACCGCTCCGAGAAGCGGACCTGGGATAGTTTGAATGACCGCACCAAACTTCGGCGAGAAGCTCAGCAGAATCGCAAACAGACCGGCTACGGGGAAAATCAAGGTAGAGTAGACGCGGGTAGCCGCCATCACGCCAATGTTTTCTCCGTATGTGGTCACGCCGGGGCCGCCGCCGAAACCAGCGATGATAGTCGCTAACCCGTCACCGAAGAATGATCGTCCGATATAGGGATCCAGATTTCTATGCGTCATGACATTGACCGCTTTGATGTGTCCTAAGTTCTCTGCGATCAAAATAACAACCACCGGAACAATGAGGATCATCGCTTCAGGCTGGAAAACTGGAGCGGAGAAATGCGGAAAGCCAAACCAGCTGGCGTCATAAAGCGGCTGAAAATCAATCGGCTTGCCCAGACCCATTAAGTTCGTAAGGATCCAGTAGAAGATATACGCGATCACAATACCGACAAGAATCAGGAGCTTTTGCAGGAAACCGCGAAGATAAACAGCGACAAACCCCATGATCAGAACCGCTGCAGAGGCATACCACTGTTCAAAAGTCGTTGTACCCATCCCTTTTACCGCCACAGGCGCCAAATTAAGGCCGATCGTCATAACGATGGAACCCGTGACAACCGGAGGCATCAGCCGCTCAATCCATTTGATTCCGGTAAACATAACAATGAGACCGACCAAGGCATACACGACACCGCAGGCGATAACACCGCCCATCGCAACCGGAATATTCGGATTCGGTCCGCTGCCGGCATAACCGGTAGCCGCAATAACGACCCCGATAAACGCGAAACTTGAACCCAGATAACTCGGGACGTGACCGCCAACCACCAGGAAGAACAGCAGCGTTCCGATACCGCTCATGAAAATCGCAACATTCGGGTCCAAGCCCATAATTAATGGCGCTAGAACCGTTGAGCCGAACATAATCACAACATGCTGAATGCCCATGGCAAGCGTTTGGCCTAAGGGCAGTGTTTCATCAGGCGCAATAACGCCTGCCGTCTTCACGGACCATTTTGGAAAGTATGAATTTTTCATTTGATTTAACTAGATGGATGCTCCGTACATTCTAATTAATAAAGTCTTAACAATCACATTTAATACGTTCTTTTCTTCTTTTCCTGTTACGAAGATAAATAATTCCGTCGGTGCGATAATAGAGCTCTTCGAAAATTGACGTAAAATTCGTGACTTATCGATAAACAGGACAACAAAATGCCGGAGCTGAGCTCTCAAACGCAAAAACAAATTAAACACAGAAGAACCTTCGCGATTATTTCTCACCCTGACGCTGGTAAAACAACTCTTACCGAAAAGCTGCTTCTTTTCGGCGGAGCAATTCAGCTCGCAGGCGCGGTCAAGGGACGTAAAGCCGGCCGTCATGCAACGAGCGACTGGATGGAAGTTGAAAAACAACGCGGTATTTCCGTCACCAGCTCCGTTATGCAGTTTGAGTACGACGATCACGTAATCAATCTTCTCGATACCCCGGGACATGAGGACTTCTCGGAAGATACCTATCGAGTACTGACCGCCGTTGACTGCGCAGTCATGGTTATCGATGCCGCCAAGGGCGTGGAGGCGCAGACAATTAAACTTTTGGAAGTTTGCCGTCTGCGTAAAACTCCGATTATTACGTTCATCAATAAACTGGACCGCGAGGTCCAGGACCCGATCGATCTGCTCGGAGAAATTGAAAACGTCCTCAAAATCGAGTGTGCCCCGATTACATGGCCGATTGGAATGGGAAAAACTTTCCGAGGTGTGTTCTCTCTTCTGGACAATAAGCTTGTCCGTTTCACTCCGGGCGGCGAGAAACTTAGCGACGATGTCGAAGTTATTGAGGGACTGGATAACCCGAGGCTCGATCAGCTGTTCCCGCTGGAAATCGGGAACGTCAGAGAAAGCATCGAGCTCATTCAGGGCGCTAGTGAACCTTTCTCCTTGGAACGTTTCCTTGCCGGTGACCAAACGCCTGTCTTCTTCGGCTCCGGTGTCAATAACTTCGGTGTGCAGGACGTCCTGGACGCGCTCATTCGCTGGGCTCCGACTCCGCAGCCTCGTGATGCCGGCAAACGCATGGTTGAACCGGATGAAGCCAAATTCAGCGGCTTCGTCTTCAAGATTCAGGCCAATATGGATCCGAAACATCGTGACCGCATCGCGTTCTTCCGCGTCTGCTCCGGCGAGTACAAACCCGGCATGAAGGTCTACCACGTTCGTGAACAGAAGGATATGAAGATTCCTAACGCTCTGACCTTTATGGCCAACGACCGTGTCCTTATGACCGACGCTGTTGCCGGAGATATTATCGGTATCTATAACCACGGACAGCTTCACATCGGCGACACCCTAACGCAAGGCGAAATACTCGGCTTTACCGGTATTCCTTACTTTGCTCCGGAATTGTTCAGAAGCGCACGCGCCAGAGACCCTTTCAAAGCAAAACAGCTTCATAAAGGCTTGAAAGAACTCGGCGAAGAAGGCGCGATTCAGGTGTTCGAAGATGAACTCGGCAACCTTCTTCTCGGCGCGGTCGGCGCACTTCAGTTTGAAATCGTTGCTCAGCGTCTGGCGACCGAATACAACGTCGACGCTATCTACGAAAACACTCCGATCTCAACCGCCCGCTGGCTGACATACCCGGATGAACAGACGAAAAAAGATTTTGAGCGGGAACAGGCTCTGCGCCTTGCAAAAGACGCGGAAGGCAATCCGGTGTACCTTGCGACAAGCGTATACAACCTTCAGACCACACAGAAACACTGGCCTCAGGTGACTTTCCACGTCACCCGAGAACACGGTCAGAAGCTCAAACACACCGACACGGATATTGCGATTTAATCCGATCTGCCGGGAAGCCTTTACGAAAGCGCTTCCCGTGCTTCCGGGAAGGGAGAAAGCACGCGCTTCAGTATTCCCTTTATATACGCAATCAGAACTCCGTAGTTCACGATCGGCACACCTGCCTCTCTGCACTGCCGCTGTCTGGAAAGCATCGCTCTGCGGTTGATCATGCAGGCGCCGCAGTGAATCACAAGTTTATAGTCGCTGACATCTTCCGGAAATGAGTCTCCGGTATACCATTCAAAAGACAGCTCTCCGCCGACATGCTCCTGCAGCCAGGCGGGAATTTTGACACGTCCGATATCTTCAGCCTGACACTGATGCGTACAGGCTTCCGCGATCAGAACTTTGTCTCCCGGTTTAAGTGATTCAATCGCTTTGGCACCTTCGACAAGCCCTGTCAGATCGCCCTTATTTCTTGCCATCAAGATCGAGAAAGATGTTAGAGGAATTTCCTTAGGAACGATTTTCGCAGCCTTGCCAAACACCTGACTGTCGGTAACGACAAGGGCAGGCGGAGTTTTCAGATTATCCAGCTGAGCGGCAATAAGGTTTTCTTTTGCGACAATCGCGTTCGCGTTGGCATCCAGAGTGTCTCTAAGCGCCTGAACCTGAGGCAGAATAAGTCTGCCCTTGGGCGCCGCTGTGTCGATCGGCACGCAAAACACAACGGTATCGCCCGGGTTCAAAAGGTCCCGAATGAGCGGCCTGTCTTCAAAAGCGCGCGGCGCCGCAGAGAGAATTGCCGAGCGAAGTCGGTCAAAGCCGCTTTTGTTCAGCGCGCTGACGACTATGAATTCTTCTTTAACCTCCGCCTGAAGTTTCTCAGCAATCTCGTCTGCAGACGGCACGGTATCGCACTTATTAAGAACCAGTAAATAAGGCGTTCCCAGTCTTTTGAACTCTTCAATGAGTTTTTCTTCGAATTCGGAAAAAGGGTTTGCCGCATCCATCACAATGAGCGCGACATCTGTCTTAGTCATGACTTCCCGCGTCTTGCCGATGCGCAGCTTTCCTAAATCGCCGACATCATCGATACCCGCAGTATCAATAAGCATGATCGGCCCAAGCGGCAGTAGTTCCATCGCTTTGTAGACAGGATCGGTCGTTGTACCAGCAATGTCGCTGACCAGCGCAATTTTCTGTTTCGTAAGCGCATTGATCACACTCGACTTTCCGGCGTTTCGTCTGCCGAACAAACCGATGTGAATTCGTGTCCCTCTGGGACTCTGATTCATTTCTGCCATGATAAGCACCTTGCTTGAAGAACTTTCAGTATAAAGATTAAAGCCATAAAAAAAGGGGCCGAAGCCCCTTTCTTGAAATCAATCCGACGAGAAATTATTTCTCAACGACCTTGATAACGTCACGCTGAACCCATGTGGGAGCGTGGTGTTCGGCGGCCTCGTAGGAGATGTCGCCGGAACCGATGCGCCAAATGCCTTTGAAGTGTTCCATGGAAAGGAGCGCCAGAGGAATATGAGCGCAGGTGACCATTGCTGTCACGATGAAGCTGCCCCAAACGTGGGTCATGAAGAGCCAGTAGAAGACAGTTTTACCGAGAAGAGGTGCACCCATCCAAAGCAGCCAGCCGGTGACGATGAGGTAAACAACCGCAGCGATGAAAATGAGATAGCTCATCTTCTGGCCGCCGTTGTAACGGCCCTGGGGCGGAACTTCAACCGGTCCGAAGGGGATCTTGAAGAAACGACGCGGATAGCCGCCGAAGTTTCTGAACCAAAGAATGGTGTTCTTGTCCCACTCGAGCAGGTTCTTCATCGTCACTGCGAAGCGTTCCGGAGCGAACAGAACATAGCCGATGAAGTTCAGCGTGAACAGACCGCCGAGCCAAATGTGCCAAACCATCAGAAGATTGGCTGTTTCATCGGAGATCTTGCCCATCATGTTACCGAAGTAAACGATGGCGCCTGTGAAGAACAAAGCGTACCAGCAGATCGCGTTGATAGAGTGGAATACTTTGTCGGAAGTGTGGAAGCGCAGAATACGTGCGCCTTGCATTTCAGCGTTAGACATGATGTTCGGCCTCCGTCATAGCGAGTTGAGAGCGCGGTGTGTAGTGCGTATGGTTGAGTTTGTACATTTCGCCTTCAACAGGTTTACCGTTCATATCCTTATAAACCTGCCAGCAAACATCGTTTTCATGAGAAGAAGTCAGCTTCATCTTCTGAAGACGCTTGTCATCGGCATACAAACCGGCCTGACGGTCAAGAATCACCTTATTTCTGGAAGTGATCAGCTTCGTGATCGCTGCGCCGGCAGCGACAACTGCGACCGCACAAAGACCGATAACCTTGAGGAATCCACGACGACCTAACAGGGCAGGTACATCACGTTCGGTATATTGATATTTGCTCATTTGATATTCACCCTAGTTAGAGTTTGACAGGCAGCGGAGTTGTCGGAGCGAGCCAAGCGGAACCGGCGCCCTGGAGCGGCTGACCGCCGCCGTTGACACAGCCGCCGGGGCAGTTCATAACTTCAATGAAGTGCCAGCGATCCTTGTCTTCGTTGATAATCTTCATAACTTTGTGCAGATCCTGCAGCGCGCCGTTTACAACCGCAACGCGAAGTTCGAAGATCTTTCCGCCCTGAGCTTTCAGAGGAATCGGAATAGTGGCTTCAACGAGGGAGTTGTTCATACCGCGAACTGTGATGATGTCCGGATCTTTGAGCTCTTCTCCAGAGAGAATTGCGTAAGCTGTACGCAGAGCCGCTTCCATAACACCGCCGGAGCAGCCGAAAATCGTCCCGGCACCGGTGTATTTTTCCATTGTCTTGACTTCATGAGTCTTGGGCATTGTGAGCGGATTGATACCTTTGCGGCGCAGAAGTTCGGCGATATCACGAGTGGTCAGACTGTAGTCGATATCGGGGAAGGCGGGAGTGTCTTTGGGCAGATAGCCGTGTTCCACGTTCCACTTCCATGCGTCGACAAACTCAGGACGGCTCGCTTCGTAAATCTTGGCTGTACAGGGAGTAACAGCAACCATCACGACATCGCGGGGATCCTTGTTCCAAATGTGCTTGGCAGCCCAGCTCTTGGCGAGCGCGCCGCCCATCTGAACCGGGCTCTTAGTTGTGGAAACATGAGGAATCGCAGAAGCGAAGTTAATTTCCATGTTTCTGACCCAGCCGGGGCAACAGCTGGTGAAATGCGGCAGCGGATGATGAGCCATCTGGTTCACTTCAGGGCTTCTTTCGCCTAAGCACCAGTATCTGACTTTCTTAATGAATTCCGTACCTTCTTCCAGAATAGTCTGGTCAGCGGTCTGGTTCACGTCGTAAACAGTGAAACCTGCTTTTTCGAAAGCGTTAAGCATCTGCTCGGTGCAGAGATCGCCGGGCTGGCCGCCGAATTCTTCAGCAAGCGCCACGCGAACCGCGGGAGACGGGTGAGCAACCACGAATTTCTTCGGATCGTCCAAAACCTTGAGAACGTCCTCGACGAAGGACATCTGTTCAATCGCGCCGAAGGGACATGCGCTCAGACACTGTCCGCAGCTAACGCATGCGTCATCACGAATCTTATGAATGCTGCCGAGACCGCCGGTAATCGCATCAACCGGGCAGAATTTGCGGCATGTATCGCAGCCGACACAGTTGTCTTTGTTAATCTTAATAATCCCGCGCAGTTCGCCTTTGCGGAAATTACCCTGATATTCCGGTCCGTCTTCACCGCGGCAGCCTTGCGGCGGACGGAAAGTCACTACGTTCATAGTAGCCATCTTTCAACTCCAGAGCTTGAAATGGGAAATAAAAATTTGATCCGAAAAATTCTTGTTTACGCTGTACACAAAAGTGACAGCCGGACCAATATAAAAACCTTATACATCAGTTTACGGGCTGAGTTACATCGACTCAATTGGTCTAATACGTAAAGTCTAGGTAGTTACCCTTGGAAAATGGGAAAAATAAGGGTTTATCCGATAAGACATATCTCTTAATCGGACATTTCGTCTTACATATCTGATTCTTTGAGAGGTTTTCTCAGTTCTGCGCGAATATTATCCATCGCCGAGTAAAAATCTTTCATCATGACCAGTCCCAGCAGTTTGCCTCTGTCAGTCACAATAAACTGGTTGGGATCGTCCGGATTCTCTTTAATGGCACCTGCCAGCTTCAGTCCCAGAACTTCTTTAAACAAAGCTCTATCCAGATTGACGCCGTGCACTTCTTTGAAATAGCGGCGGTTCAGACGCCCTGCGAAAAGACCTAAAAGAAGACGATACTGAAGTACATTGAACTTATCAAACGTCCGCTTTCTTTCAACACCGTTTCTTCCCGATCCGATGCGCTCGTTATAGCGTCTCAGTGAGAATGTATTCACATAAAGCGTGTCACCAAGAAAACTAAACGCTCCGGAGCCTACGCCGAGATATTCGTCGTTATCGATAACGTATTCGTCAAATCCCTCGTTGTTGGACTTGCCGAACGCCCAGCTTGAAAGCTGCGTGTAGTCATGGCAGAGCGTATCAAGAATAATTCGATACTGCTCAGCCATAATTTCCGGGGGCGCTGCGATCTTGTCCTTGACGCTGCGTTTTGTCTGGCTCGTCACCATCAGAGGATAAGTAGTAATCTGACGCGGCGACAGCTCAAGCAGTTTGGCTAAATCCGAACGAAGAACTTCGTTGGTCTGTCCGTGAAAACCGAAGATCATGTCAACGTTGCAGATCGGGAAAAGCTCCTGAGCCTTTTGGATGTAGTCGAAAACCTGCTTGCCGGTACCGAACTTATCACGCTCGGTCATCTTCAGAATTCCGTCGTCAAAGCTCTGTACACCGATCGACATGCGGTCTACTAATCCTTTAAGCATCGAAATGGACGGATCGCCCATTACCTGAGGATCCGTCTCGCAGGAAACCTCCTTGATGCCGGGAAAGAGCGTACGGGTGAGCTCGATCGTCTTAACAAGCTCATCCATCAGAACAGTTGTCGTACCGCCGCCAATATAAAGCGAAGTAAAGTTGTACCCCATGTCATGAACCGACTGTATCTCTTTGCGCAGGTTCACAAAGTATTCACGGGCTTTGTATTCTTTAAACAGAAAACGATGGAATGTGCAGTAAGAGCAAAGCGTCTTGCAGAAAGGAATGTGCGCGTACATCATGTACTGATGACCTTCCTGCGGTTTGGGAAACTCCTGAAGAATGCAGGGATCCAGAGTCAGATTTTTGTCCAGGTAGTACTGCATGACCGCTTCGGTCGCCCTCAGCATCCAGCCCGGTGCAATTGCTTCTGATTTCTCGTGCTTTGCGTTTCCTTTGTACGCAGTGCGGATCGTTTCCGTTGATTTTTCCATGATGACTCTTACTACGTTAGTTCGACCGAGAATTATAGGTTATTCGCGGCATGTGAACTTTTTTTGGCCCCCATATACATGTCATCAATCAGCGATCCGTATTTTTCGTTCATGGGCTTTCTCTTCAGCTTCAGCGTCGGTGTCAGCAGACCGTTGTCAATCGTCCACTCGTCCAGCGTAAGCGTGACATTTCGCGGCACAGCGTATGCCGGAAAGGTCCTGCAGGCCTTTTTTACCTGCTGAAGCACCGCGCTCTTGGCGCTGCTTGCGGTGAGCGAAACCTGATCCTTCGGATCCAAATGCAGCGAAGAAGCAAGAGCGCTCCACCGCTCGCAATCCAAGGAAACCAATACTCCAATATAGGGCTTCCCGTCTCCTACGGCATAGCACTGGTTCACCAAAGGAAGCGTTTCCACCGCACTCTCGATATCCACCGGAGAAATCTTTTCACCGGTCGACGTCACAATAATCTCTTTGATTCTGCCGACAATTTTCAGACGCCTGTCCTCATCAAAACGGCCCTGATCTCCTGTGTGCAGCCAGCCGTCCTCCGTAAAGGCTTCCTTGGTCTCTTTTTCGCGATTCCAGTATCCGCGCATCACCAAGTCGCCCTTAATTTGAATCTCGTCCTTGTCGCCTAAACGAATTCCGACATCCTTCAGCGCTCTTCCAACCGTGGCCGGATCGTTATCCGTTACGTTATTTCCGCTGATAATCGGAGAAGTCTCCGTCATGCCGTAACCTTGAATGACGGGAAGACCGAGTCCGCAAAACACTTTTGCCGCTTCCGGATTCAAAGATGCCCCGCCGCTGATCGCAACACGAAGACGGCCGCCGAACTGGGATTTAAGCGTCCTGGAAATTTTCCCGCCGATCAGTTTGTTCGTCACTGAATCAATCAGCGGGGGCACTGACGACGCCACCCGAATTCGATTCTTTCTGCAGAACACTCTCCAGCCGGCGTTCACTGCCGTTTCGAAAACCTTCTTGGCGACAGGACCTTTATCCAAAAGCACTTTATTGAGCTTTCCGTAGATACGCTCATATACGCGGGGAACGGAAATCAGAACATTGGGTTTGGCAATCCTGAAGTCCTCCGCCAAGTACTGAAGCGATCGATTGAAAACAATCGTAGAGCCGGTTGCCAGCGCGAGATAGTAGCCCGCCGTCCTCTCAAACATATGGGAAAGAGGAAGAAAAGAGAGGAAGATATCACCGACTTCCGGCTTCACGTGAGCAAGCGTAGAGCGAACATTGCTCGTAATGTTTTTGTGTGTCAGCATGACGCCTTTGGGTCTGCCGGTCGTTCCGGAGGTGTACACAATGCAGGCTAAATCCTGCTCGGTCGGAGAGTCCGGAAGATCGGCATTCTGAGAGGCCGACGCAAGCCAGGCCGCAAGCGCGCTGACCATACCGCCTGACGGCGCTTCATCATCGGTAATGATGACCTTCTTCAGCGCCGAAAGGTCAAATCCGGCTTCTTTAATTTTTTCCCACTTGGAAACTTTGTCGGTGACAAGAACGGATGCGCCGCTGTCCTGGAGAATATATGCGCTCGATGCGGGAGTATCAATTGCGTGCAGCGGGACCGGGACAAGAGTATTGGCCATCGCCGCCTGGTCAAAACAAACAGCATTGACGCCGTTGGGCAAAAGCATCGCGACACGATCGCCTCGCTTCAGGTTGAGAGCGGCAAAAGCTTTGCGCCAGCTCAAAACTTTTTCTCCAAGCTCGCTGTAGGTAACGGAAACCCATTCCTTTGTCGATTTGTTGAATTCCCGTAAAGCCTCGTCCGAAGGCCCTTTGCAGACCCGATTCTGGAAAAATTCACACAGTGTTGTTAACCCGTCAAGAGCCCTAGCTCGCTCTTCCTTGCTATCTGTCACGATACTATCTCCCATAATACCTGCTAGGCTAAACATAAAAATAAGTATTTAACGACGTAAAAAATCCGTGTTTACCCTAACAAATCCGCAGCGAAAAAATTTCTTCTTTTTTCGAAAAATGCGCAATCAAGCGGGTGCGGCTTGATGTCTGCCGGCAAAGGTCAATAAAAAAGCCGCTGAACGCGGCTCTCCAAGAGAGGAATGTTTCGGCTAATTGGCCGGCATAATCCTAACCTCCCAGCCGGAGCTGCACTCCGTCACGAAAGGATAAAAATTCTTGCTGGCCTGGCACCAATACATCGTATTTCCCGACGGCGCAGGTGAAACAACAACAGGTGCCGGGGCTGCAACAGGCGCAGTCACAACCGGAGCCGGAATAACCGTCGGCGCGGTCACGACAGGCGCCACCACTGGTGCTGTGTAAGTCGGTACGGCCGCAGTGACCGGATAAGCCGGAGGAACATAGCTTGGCGCAACATACGTGGGCGACAAAGCATTGCTAATGGCTCCGGCCACACCGAGTCCGAGCCCTAATGTCAAAGCTCCGCCCAAGACATCTCTGCCGAAGTGGCGCCAGGGTCCGCCGTGGTGATAGCGAGGCGGAGGGGCCGGTCGAAAACCGGGACCTCCGGGAGGAGGACCGGGACGGAAGCCCAGACCGCCGTGGCCGGGGCCGCCGGGACGAGCATCAGCAAGCGATCCGCTCAATACAAGACACATGATGGAAGCGGTAAAGACCCCTTTTAATAATTTAGATTTCATAGAGACCTCCTCTTTTGCTTCTGTTCTATACGAATAGTTTGGACTTTATCAGCCCGAAAATCTCAAATTATTTTGCAAGAGATTGTTTTTCTTCCAACTGCTCCCAGAGCTGATACTTCTGCTCAAGACAGCTGCCGACATCCGTAAGTTCGTCCCCAAGCTTCAGTTTGTCTTCCGCACTCTTTGCGGCATAGTCGGGGGACTGCATTTGTTCAATCAGCTCGTTCTGCCGTGTCTCAAGCGCTTCAATTTCCGCGGGCAGCGCCTCCAAAGCCTGTCTCTCCTTATAGGTCAATCCGCCCTTGGGCTGCCGTTTCGGCTTAACAGACTTTTCTTTCGGAGCCTCTTTTGCCGCTTCCGTCTTCTTCTCTTCTTTCCCCTCTTTTGCCCGCCAGCGCAGCCATTCTTCATAGCCGCCCGCATACGAGGTCCACTTGCCGTTCTTGTCCGGCGCAATCGCAAACGTAGCGACGTTATCCATGAACTGCCGATCGTGAGACACAATCAGTACGGTACCGGGATAACTGCTCAGCGTATCCTCAAGCATCTCGACGGATTCAATATCCAAGTCATTGGTCGGTTCGTCCATCACAAGAAGATTTGCCGGCTTGGCAAACAGTTTCGCAAGCAGCAGTCTGTTGCGTTCACCGCCTGAGAGACTGCCGACTTTGACGTTCATTCGATGCGGTGGGAAGAGAAAATCCCCGAGGTAGCCGACAATGTGCTTTTTCACTCCGCCGACTTCAACCCAGTCGGAGCCCGGAGAAACCGTCTCCTGAAGCGTTTTATCCGGATCCAGTTCCGTTCGAAGCTGATCAAAATAGGCGACTTGGAGATTGGTTCCGAGTTTGACCGTGCCCTCATCCGGAGCAACCTGCCCGAGAATAATTTTAATCAGCGTACTCTTTCCAACCCCATTGGGTCCGAGCAGTCCGAGCTTATCGCCGCGCATCACGCGCATGGTCAGATCATTAATCAGGCAGCGGCCGCCGTAACTCTTATAAACGTCAGTCAATTCGGCAACGATTTTGCCGCTTCGCTCACCTGCGTCGATGTTCAGATCAACCACACCCAAACGGTCTCTGCGGTTTTCTCGTTCAACACGCATCTTTTCAAGCCGTCTGACGCGGCCTTCATTGCGCGTGCGCCGCGCTTCAATGCCTCGGCGAATCCAAGCCTCTTCCTGCGACCACACTTTGTCAAAGTTCTGACGCGCCTTCTCTTCGTCCGCAAGCTCGGCCGCTTTGCGCGTCTGGTATTCTTCGAAATTTCCGGGATAGCGGCGCACAACGCCTCGATCAAGCTCCCATATAGAGTCAACGATACGGTTCAAAAAGGCTCGGTCATGCGTAACCGTTACCAGTGAGCGGGATTTTTTAAACTCGGAAAGAATAATCTCTTCAAGCAGCTCGATCGCGTCAATATCCAAATGGTTGGTTGGTTCATCCAGCAGAAGAAGATCCGGCTCAAGGGAAAACGCCAGCGCAAGCGCCGCTTTTTTCTTCTCTCCGCCTGATGCCTTGGACAGATCCGCATTTTCATCCAGACCGAAGCGATGCAGATATTCCGATAATCTGCTCTGCAGCTGCCAACGGTATTTACTGTCGGCAATGTCATCAAAGCGGCCGCGAAGAACAAGCGACTCCATCAGCGTCGGAGCCTCAGGAAAAAAGGGTTCCTGTTCCACATAAACCGCGTTTAAACCGTTTTGTATGTGAAGCGTTCCGTCGTCAAGTTTCTCCAGCCCGGCAAGCACTTTCATCAGGGAGCTTTTTCCTGTCCCGTTTCGTCCGATCAATCCGATTCTCTGCCCTTCTTCAACCGTCAGATCGACAGAATCAAGAAGAGGCTTGTCCCCCCAGGCCAGGTGAGCCTGCAATATCGAGATCAGACTCATAATCCTGCATCTCCGGCATCTTCGGTGAACTGCACTAAATCTTCTTCCGCGGAACCGGTCTTCGAAGGATTCACCACCGCCTTGTCAAGCTGACGAATAACACGCTGTCCGTCTTCACCGGAATAGGTCAGTCTGCCGCTCATGCTTTCCGAGAATGAAAAATCTTTGGCCCACTTCAGCCATTGCTCTCCAACCTGCCAGGCATCAATGCCCACGGCAAACATCTGCCGCTCTTCCTGACTCATCTTGTCGTACACCTTCATATAACCGGAGTAGGACGAGAGCGGAAGTTTTGTTTCTGCGGGAAGTTCAAGCGTAACCATGCCGACAAGATCATTGGCTTGGGTCTTTGCCTGCATACGATCCTGCAGATGCAGAGGACTTGTGTACGTTGTTCCGAATACGGGAAGTTCCGGCGGAATATAGGGCCTTAAAAGACTTGCCTGCTGTGCGCTCATCGCAAAGAAAACGCCTCGGAAGCTCTTTCCGCGCATTTCCTGACGAAGATAACTCAGCTGCTCAGGGGAAATACTTCGGCGTTCAGCGGACACGCCGGACTTTGCAAGCTCTCGCTCAATTGTTCGGGCAAGCTTGTCGTCATAATCGCTGCCAGTCGTGAAAATCACAAAACTCTTTGCCGCGTTCTGCTCCGAAGCAGTGTTCTCAAGCGCGATCTTAACCAGCTGCTCGGCTTCGCTTTCAACCGACATGTCCAGCGTGAGCATCAGCTCGGGGACGCGCTCCGTGTGCGCTCGATTAATCGCGACCACCGGGAGAGGAAGATAACTAAGCTCTGAAACCGCCTGCACCGCCGGCTTTGAAACCGGACCGATCGCAAGCATCGCGCCTGCGTCCGCAGCGGAGTTTAAAACATCACGTACGGCCGACGGTTCACTCAAAGTGAACTCCACCAGCTCATACTTATCCTTTACTCGCTCGTAGGCTGCCCGGATACCTGCCCGCAAAGGGTTCGTAGCCTGCCACAAAGGGCTGCCCTTCGGCGATACAATCAATGCCACTTTCTGTCTCTGCACCGCTTCATCCGTGTGCGCAGAGCCTGAACTTTCCTGAGCGACGGCATTCATCGATAAGGAAACCGCCAGGACAGCAGTTAAGCTAATTAAACGGCATCTAACCAATGAGGTCAAAATGGACTCCTCGAAACCTTGCTTCGAAATTGAAAAAATACTCGACAGCATTTCTCTTGCATCTCAGGATCTTCCCGCTCCGGCCCTTTATATCGTAGGACTGCCAATCGGCAATCTCGGCGACATCACGCTGAGAGCGCTTTGGACGCTCTCTCAGGCAGATTTCATCGCGGCTGAAGACACCCGAGAAACTAAGAAATTACTTGAGAAGTTTAATATACAGGGACGGCTCTTCCCAGTGCACCAGCACAACGAGCATGAAGGAACGGAAAAAATCCTCGAGTACCTCTCTCAGGGACTGAGAGTCGCACTGGTGACGGACGCGGGCACGCCCGCAGTCTCGGACCCCGGCTCAAAAAGCGTCGCAATTGTTCGTGAGCACGGCTATCGCGTCATTCCGGTTCCGGGCGCAAGTGCCGTTGTCACGGCCATGTCCGCTGCCGGTATGGCGCCTGAGGGCTTCGTTTTCCACGGCTTCCTTCACGGCGGTAAAAAGGAACGTCGGGACGAAATCGCCAAACTCGTTTCCGGCGGACGCACATTCATCCTCTACGAAGCGCCGCACCGTATCCTTAAACTCGCGGAAGAACTCGCCGAAAATGTTCCCGCGCAGAGAAAAATCGCCATCGCAAGAGAACTGACAAAAAAATTCGAAAATATCGAATCATTAACCGCTTCCGAATTGACTGACTGGTCAAAGCATCATGAGCCTAGAGGAGAGTATGTAGTTTTAGTAAATGCGGAAGAGAAAAATACCGAAGAGGAGTTAAGCCAGGAGCTTAGAGAATGGTTGGATAACCTTATTCCGCTGCTTCCAACTGGACAGCTTGCGGCAGTTGCCAGTAAGATTTCCGGTTTATCCAAAAAAATTATCTATAACTATATATTGAGCAAGAAAAATTCCTCTTAACCGTCGCGAGCGGTCAGGACGGAATTTCTGCAGAAGGAGATGTTAAATGTCCAGTAAGAAGAACAAGGTCGAGACACCCGAACCGAACCAGCAGGCTGCCGTTCAGCCGGAAGCTGACGAGAAAGATCCTTTCCAGACAGAGATCGAAGGAATCACGTCTTCTCCGATCACCTCAGAGGCCGAAGCCGAAACTTACGTCACCAAACAAATGACGGCCGCCGCCAATGAGCATGAAATGGCGGCTCTGATCTCGATTCTCGACGGAGAAGCTCCTGCCGACCGCAAAGCGATTCTCAAGGCTCTGGTGCAGCGTGAGAAAGTTAAAGACGCCTCTTCCAAGCCTGAACCTGTCGTTAGCGAGAACGAACTGAACGAAGACTGGAAAAACGGCGGCTATCCGTACAAAAACCGCATGAGCCGCAAGCTCTACGAAAAAGAAAAGTATCTTCTTCAGGTCGAACTTCTCAAGCTGCAGACTTGGGTTAAGGAAACCGGACAGCGCGTTGTAATCCTCTTTGAAGGACGCGATGCTGCAGGCAAAGGCGGCACAATCCGCCGCTTCATGGAGCACCTGAATCCCCGCGGCGCACGCGTGATCGCTCTGGAAAAACCGACTGAGAGAGAACTTGGTCAGTGGTACTTCCAGCGCTACGTTCCGCATCTGCCGACCGCCGGCGAAATCGTCCTTTTTGACCGTTCCTGGTATAACCGCGCCGGCGTAGAACGCGTTATGGGCTTCTGCACCGATGAACAATACCTCGAGTTCATGAGAGAATGCCCGGAATTTGAGCGTTTTCTTACAAGAAGCGGTATTTATCTGATTAAGTTCTGGTTCTCCGTCAGCCGTAAAGAACAGAGAAGACGCTTCAAAGAGCGCCAGGTTCATCCGCTCAAGCGCTGGAAGCTCTCTCCGATCGATATGGCCTCCCTCGATAAATGGGACGACTACACAAAAGCCAAAGAAGCGATGTTCCTGAACACCGACACGGTCGCCGCTCCCTGGACCGTCATTAAGAGTGACGATAAAAAACGCGCACGCCTGAACGCGATGCGCTATGTTCTGCACTCACTGCCCTACACCGACAAGGATCTTGACGCGATCGGCGCCATCGATCCGTTAATCCTCGGCCGAGCCAACACCATCTACGAAAAGGGTGAGCACAGCGATATCCTTCTTCAGCTTAGCAACAGCCTCGTCGGCGTGCAGAGAGATTCAAAGAAGAAAGGCAAATAAGCCTCTTTGTCTCTAAAAATAAAAGACCGCACCGTCACTGCACTGCGGTCTTTTTTATTGTCTAAAAACAGCAAAAGCCGCAGTACGCGGCTTGATCATAAACAGATCTGCTTTACAGCAGCTTGTAGCGTCCCATGTATTCCGCCATGGCCACGACACGACCGTCCAGACTGTAGTAGATCTCTTTGAGCGAGGGCGTCTTTTCAAACTTCAGCCAGCAGTCCGCCGCAAACGCTTTGAAATAATAGCGGTGTATTCCAATCGGCGGCTTAGGCCCTATATAGCCCACTTTCCCACGGTCGTTCAGTCCCTGAAAACAATTGGGATAAAGCACCTTTGGGTCGGCTCCTTCAGGAAGATACAGCGGAACCGCCGGCAGGTTGTAGACAATCCAATGGATAAATGTCCGCTTCGGCGCCTGCGGATCCGGCGCATCCGGATCCATGCAGACCAGAACGATCGATTTGGCTCCCTCAGGCAAATCCGTAATCTCAATCGCAGGAGAAATATCTTCTCCCTGCTGAGTGAATTTTCGAGGGATCATCCCGCCGTTGCTGAAGTTGGGACTGCTGATCAGCATATCGTCCTTCTTACGGGCGCTGAGCCTGTTCTCTTGTCTTGGAAGACTTAACCGCACGAACCACGCTGTCAAGCTGTTCGGAGATTTCTTCCACAATATTGTTGGCCGTCACAATCCCGCAGAGACGTCCGTTGTCGTCAACCACCGGAAGGCGGCGAATGCCCTGCTCTCTCATGCGGGCAAGCGCGTCAACCACTGTTTCATTGGAGTTGGCGGTGCAGACCGGAGAACTCATCACGTCATCCACACTAAGGGCCTGAACATCTTTTTCCAGCGCAACGACTTCCAGAGTAATGTCGCGGTCAGTCAGCATGCCAAGGGGATGATAGTCTTTATCAACAACGACTAAACTGCCGACATGCTGCGAACGCATTTCCTTTGCCGCATTTAAAAGCGGAGTTCCGGCAGCAATCGTTGCGACATGATGCACCGCCAAGTCAATAATCTTTAATGAGCGAGCTCTCATTTGTACCTCTAATCAAATCAACCGGTTTAGAACCCGGCTTCTCAAATAAACTCTATGTCTCATTTTTAGTTTAGCAAAGAGACAGCGCCTCTCACGCAAGTAGCGACAGTCAGCAACCCGACAGCAAAAGGCTTCTCATCGACTTGGTTTCTCTATTGTTCGTCCTCAAAAGGAGACGCTTTGAGATCCTTAAAGTCAAACAGGTTTTCATCTACCAGATGCGACGGAGCGACATGGGTAAGACTTCTAAAGATGTTTTCCACCCGACCCGGCGTCTGCCGATCCATTCGCTCGATAATCGCCTTCATTTCACGACGGCAGACGTCATCAGCGCCGCACATCTTCGGAATAACGTCATAACCATTGACACGGCACCAGCGGGCTAAATCCTTTTCTCTTAAATAAATCAGCGGACGAATGACAATATGCTCCTTCGCGTCGCTTAAAAGCTTCGGCGGCATCGCTTTCAGCCGCCCGCCGTAAAACATATTCAGCATCAGCGTGCTGACCACATCGTCCATATGATGACCAAGCGCAATCTTTGTACACTTCTGCTCACGCGCTACCCGGTAGATAATGCCGCGTCTCAGACGGGAACACAAAGAACACAGATTCCTACTGCCCGGATATTTCGACTTCACAATCGAAAAAGTATCCTGATCCTCAATGTGATAAGGAACACCGCTCTTTTCCAAATGGGCTTTCAGCCGATCCAGCGGAAAATCCGGAAGATGCTGATTCAGACTGAACGCAAGCAGATCAAAGTGTATCGGCGCTCTGCCGCGAAGACGAATCAGAGCGTCAAGCAGCGCATAGCTGTCCTTGCCGCCTGAGATGCACACCATAACTTTGTCACCGTCCTCAATCAGGTTGAAGTCGGTAATGGCCTTGGCGCAAAGACGCACCAGACGCTTCTCGAGCTTTCGGTTCTCAAACGAGAGACGCGCCGGTTTATCTTCCTGTCCGCCCTCGGACTCTTTAAACTCTACTTTCTGAAATTCTTCGGCTCCCATCAGCACTCCTTCGGTCTCTGCGAATCATCCTGCACAAAAAACTCCTCTATCCCCGCCGACTCCGCATTCGGATATACCTCAAGTTTTTCACTTCGGATGCGCAGCGCAGCAACTTCCTGATCCTTCAGCAACTCTCGGGCAATCTCCCCGATCAGCGTTTCCTGAAGATCAAAATGCCCACGCGCTATTGTCTTTTCAATCACCTGGGGAACTAAGTCATAGTTGTATACCTCGCTGAATTCACGAGGAATCCCCGGCGCCTTTCGCACATAAAGATCAACATTGAATCTTACTTTCTGGACTTTGTTTTTCTCATGTTCATAAACACCGATTTGGGCCTGAGCAATGTAATTCTTTATGATGACTTTTCTCAGCTGTCCGCTGAACATTAAATTGTCGAAAACCACAGGATGTCCTCACTGCACGGATGTGTAAAATCTAACTATGCGATGGATATTAACTATTTTTATCGGGCTCTGCGTTCTGACCTCAGCAATCCCCTGGCTTCAAAAACTCGGCATTGGAAAACTGCCGGGCGACTTGAATCTTTCTGTTTTCGGCAGAAAGATTCAGATTCCTATTGCCAGTACCATGCTGATCGCAGTTGTCTTAATGCTGATCGGCAAATTCCTTTAAGTAAGCTTCAATTGCCTTCAAAGAAGCCGCACGAATCGCCTGCGGGATTTCCTTTCTATCCTCTGCCACCTCTGCCGCGGCCTTCATATCCACACTCATAAGCGCCTCAGCGGCGCCCAGCCAAAACGCCTGATCCTTTATGGCCGAAGCGCTCTCCAAGAGCTTCATCAGAGAAGCAAAACGCTTGGGACGGCGCAGTGCGTCCTTTCGCTTTAACGACTCGAGCACCTCCTCTGCAGAACCGCTTCGAAGCTCGGCGCCATGAAGCGTTCGACTAAACTGCAACGCCAAGTCCTCATTTTCTGAAGAGACGCGTAAAAGCTTAAAGATCTCTCCAAGAGCGCTCGGATCTGTGTCGAGAAAAAGCAGCGCGAAGCGCTCCGACTCTGTATAGGAGTCATCTGCCGCATCAGTCAGATCCATCGTCTTAGATGTCAGACGCCACTTGGGAAAGGAGCTTGAGAGATAACCGCAGTCTTTCAAAACCTCAAAGAATCGTGAAGGCTTTGCCTCATGCAGCGCTTTCATGAGTTCCCGCCCGACACGCTCGGCCACGAGATAGTCCGTCTCTCCGCTTTCAACGATGGATCTGAGCAGGCGCTTCGTCTCGTCGGCGATCGTGAAATCCGGCAGCTTCGCAGCAAAGCGCGCCGCGCGCAGAACTCGAACCGGATCCTCTTTGAACGCGTCGCTGACGTTTCGAAGCACTTTTGCCTCCAAATCCCGGCAGCCGCCGTAAGGATCGGTCACATGCCCGTTCTCATCCATCGCGATAGCATTGACAGTAAGATCGCGCCGATACAAGTCCTGCTCCAAAGTGACGTTCGGCGCCGTATAAAACACAAAGCCCTTATAACCATTGCCGCTCTTGCGTTCTGTTCTCGCCAAGGCGTATTCTTCATGAGTTTTCGGATGCAAAAAAACGGGAAAGTCTTTGCCCACGGGCGTATAGCCCTGACAGATCATTTCCTCGGGCGTCGCTCCGATGACAACCCAGTCACGATCGGAGGGCCGAACCGCAAAGCCTCTTTCCTGAAGAAGCTTATCCCGTACCCAGCCGCCTACAATATATTTTTTCATTCCGAACTCTGTCGAATCCTATGCTGTCAAATAAGAAAACTGTCCGCGCCGCACTGCTCGAACAGAGAAACACACTTAAAAAATCAAACCGGTGGGCCGAACTTAATGCCGAACTTTGTCAGTCCGCAGCAGATTGGCTGAGCCGGGCGACGACTCAAACCATCGGACTCTTCTATCCTATCGGAAGCGAACCCGATATTCGGCCGGCTGCCCTTCGACTGAGCGCTGAGAAAAGCGGGCTAAAACTTTACCTTCCTGTCACGGTCGGCAAAGAAATGATTTTCCGCCAATGGCTGCCGCAGCAGAAGCTGATTCAGGGGAAATTTGGAATTCCCGAGCCGCAAAACACGGAGTGCGCCGCTCCGGATCTTCTGCTGGTCCCATGCGTCGGCGTCGATCCTCTCGGGCACCGCCTCGGCTACGGAGGCGGTTTCTATGACCGCTATCTCCAAAAGGCCGATCCGCGCCCGTTAACCGTCGGGATCTGCTTTTCACAGTTTGCCGCCGCGCAGTTTCAGACGGAACCGTTCGATGCCGCAATGGACTGGATCATTACGGAAAAAGGTGCCGTCAAAGCAGCACCTCTTCACACTATTCCTCCGCAAGCTCTCTAAGCGCTTCCTGCACCTGCTGCTCGGAAACCGACTCGGCAAGTTCATTAAAGACGCCAGTCAGCGCCGCCATTCCCTGAGCCTTAAACTGCTTAACCAGCGCTCCGGTCTCCTTGCCGGAAGCAAGGCCTCCCGCTGTCACCAGAAGATTTCCGCTGGCATCAACCAGCTTGAAGTAAAAGAGTCCGTCTTTCTCCCGATACTGCTTCACCACACACTTGCCCTTGCGCGTCTTAACTTTTTTCGCTTTATTTTCAAGAGCTCGGAATGCTCTCAGGCCGACCGCCTCACGCACCTGAGCGACGAGTTCTCTGGCCATCGGACGAATCCTCTCCACGCCTTCGATAAGAATCTTCTCTACGACTTCCGGCTCCCGCATATACATTTCATATTTTTCGCGCATAGGACCGATTTCACCGTTAATTGTGCTAAAAACGATCTCTTTGGCCTCTCCCCAGCTCAACCCTTCACGAAGCGCCTTGCGGAACGCCTCACGCTCTTCATGCGTCGCGAACGCCTCATAGAGCTGAGTCAGCGATGTGGAATCCGGATCCTTCGGCTCGCCCGGAAGTTTGGAATCCGTGACCACTTTCATAATCGCTTCTTTCAGCGCCTTCTCTCCGCCCTCAAACAAAGGAATGACATTGTCATAACTCTTGCTCATCTTGCGCCCGTCAAGACCAGGAAGAACCGCGACCTCCTCGTCAATCAGCGCCTCGGGCAGCGGAAGGATTTCTTTGCCATTGCCGTAAAGCATGTTAAAGCGAGCGGCAATATCACGGCACATTTCAATGTGCTGAATCTGATCTCTTCCGACCGGAATCAAATTTGCTTTGAAAATCAGAATGTCGGCCGCCATCAGAATCGGATAGCAGAAAAGACCCATTGTGACATTATTGTCGGGATCTTCTCCGTCGCGTTCATTCGCTTCAACCTTGGCCTTATATGCATGCGCACGATTCATCAGCCCTTTGGAAGTCAGACAGTTAAGAATCCAGTCCAATTCCAAAGTTTCCGGCAGATCGCTCTGTCGATAAAAGTGAACGCGATTCGGATCAAGACCGCAGGCAAGCCATGTAGCGGCAATCTGAATACGGCTCTTTTCAATTCGATCCGGATCCTCGATCGTCTTGATCAGGGCGTGGTAATCAGAAAGAAAATAAAAACTCTCCGTACCGGCTGCAAGACTCTTTTGAATCGCGGGACGAATACAGCCCACATAGTTGCCCAAATGAAGAGTACCACTTGGCGTAACACCTGTTAAAACTCGTACTGTCATCGATCTTTCCTTACTTCGATCTGTTTCACTGAATAGTTGGATTTTAATTAGTTGTTCGCTAAAACAGAAAGAGGCGGATTTCGTCCGCCTCCCACTGAACGCTTATCGCGAAATTTTAGTCTGCCAAGCCGGCAGCTTTGCGCAGCGCTTCTGCTTTGTCCGTTCTTTCCCAAGTGAATTCTGGCTCTTCTCTGCCGAAATGACCGTATGCGGCAGTCTTAGAGTAGATCGGACGCTGCAGATCAAGCATCTTGATGATGCCTGCAGGTCTCAGATCAAAATGTTCACGGACGAGTTCGGCAATCTTTTCATCAGGGATGACGCCGGTACCTTCGGTATAAACAGTGATATTCACAGGGTTGGCAACGCCGATGGCATAAGCGACCTGAATCTGGCACTGCTTGGCAAGTCCTGCGGCAACGATGTTCTTAGCCACGTATCTGCATGCGTAGGCAGCTGAGCGGTCAACCTTGGTCGGATCCTTGCCGGAGAAGGCACCGCCGCCGTGCGGGCAGGCACCGCCGTAGGTGTCCACAATGATCTTACGGCCGGTTAAACCGCAGTCGCCCTGAGGGCCACCGATTACAAAGCGGCCTGTCGGATTGATCAGATACTTGGTGTCGCGAAGCATTTCCGGAGGAAATACCGGCTTCACAATCTTCTCAATCACGGCTTCGATGAATTCGGGCTTCATCTTGTCTCCGTCGCTCATCTCAGGCGCATGCTGAGTAGAAAGAACCACGGTTTCTACCGAGACGGGACGACCGTCAACATAACGCATCGTGACCTGGCTCTTGGCATCCGGACGCAGGTAAGGCATTTCGCCGGTTCTGCGCATCAAAGACTGCTGTTCAACTAAGCGATGAGCGTAATAAATCGGAGCAGGCATCAGCGCGTCAGTTTCGTCACAGGCGTAGCCGAACATCAGACCTTGGTCGCCGGCGCCTTTTTCCAAAGGATCGTCCTGCGCGGAATCAACACCCTGCGCGATGTCGGGAGACTGCTTGTCAAAGGCGACGAGAACAGCACAGCCTTTATGATCAATGCCGTAGCTGCTGTCGTCATAGCCGATTCTCTTCAGCGTGTTGCGAACCACTGAGGGAAAATCCACATTGGCTGTCGTGGAAATTTCGCCTGCCAGCATCACAGTGCCGGTCGTACACAGTGTTTCAGCCGCAACGCGTGCCGTCGGATCCTGTTCCAAAATGGCGTCAAGGATCGCATCGGAAATCTGATCGGCTACTTTATCGGGATGTCCCTCCGACACAGACTCGGAGGTAAAAAGATATTCTTTGGCGGATTGTTTCATGTCTTGCTGTACTCCAATAAAAATTTAACCAAAGGAGACAGCGTCGCGGAAGCACGCTTCCGGACGCTTTAGCGGAATTTCGATATCGCCCCGCAAGTTGTCCTTTAACTCGGCGAACTCAGCACTATAATCTTCGAGCATCGGCTTTTCAAGTCCAATACCCTAGCTTGGAAAGAAAATTTAGCAAATTAACATTTTTTTATCTTAAAGACTGACGTGGCGAAGAAATCTGCACTTAATCAAATCATTTCCCGCACCTGTGTCGGGATTGTGAACTCGATGGTCAGCTGGAAGCAGTCCTCGCGGACCGCTCTGGCCGATTTCCTCGGCACGGTCACCTGGTACGTGCTTGCGCGCCGACGCCATATCGCCCTTACAAACCTCAGGCTGTGTTTCCCGGATTGGACCGAAGAAAAACGCACAGCCACAGCGAAACAAGTCTTCAGGAACCTCGTGCGTGCCGCGCTTGACCACAGCGTACTGGCCAAGGGAAGCGCCGAGCAGGTACAGGCAATGGTCAAATTCACCGGAAAAGAGAAATTCCTGGAACTGTGTGATGAGGGTCCGCTTATCGTTGTCGCCCCGCACTTTGTCGGTCTGGATGCGGGCGGTATCGCAATCAATACCTTCAGACGCGGCGCTTCGCTTTATCAGACTCAGTCCAACCCCATTTGGGATAAATGGGCTTATGACGCCCGCAAGCGATTCTCCGATCCGGTCCTGATTCCAAAATCCAACTCCGCGATGAAACAAGTCATCCGTGTCATTCGTGAGCCCCTGCCTTTTTATTACCTTCCCGATATGGACCACGGAGAACGAAATTCCGTCTTTGTCCCGTTTTTCGGAGTTCAGGCCGCGACACTGCCCATGGTCTCTAAATTGGCAAAGCTGACTAAGGCAAAAGTGATCTGGGGCATCGCTGAAACAACCGACGAGGGCTACATCATGCATCTGTCGGACCCGCTTGAGAATTTTCCGACGGATGATCCCGTCGCGGACACCGAACGCCTCAATCGGGAACTCGAACAATTTATCCTCAGACATCCGGACCAATATCTGTGGACACATCGCCGCTTTAAAACGCGGCCGCAGGGAGAACCGCCTGTTTATTAGGCTGCTATTGCGAAAAATACGCGGATTGCGCTTACGCATTAGTAGAATGATGAGATTAACTATCCGTTGAGGACGCTGTGAAAATTAAATTCACGAAAATGCACGGAGCAGGAAACGACTTCGTGGTGCTTGACTGCACTGAAAAACCGTTTTCCCTCACAGAAAAGCAGCTGAGACATTTGGCTGACCGCCATTTTGGCGTCGGTGCCGATCAGATTCTGGTTGTTGAAAAACCCGATGATAACTCTGTCGACTTCAAATACCGAATCTTTAACCAAGACGGCGGAGAGGTCGAACAGTGCGGCAACGGCGCGCGCTGCTTCGTTAAATATGTCAGCCAAAGAAAACTGACGGACAAGAAAAAAATCCGCGTCCAAACGATGAAATCCGTCATTGAGCCCGAACTGCTCGATAACGGAACGGTCAAAGTCAATATGGGAATGCCGTCTTTTACCCCGGCAGACCTTCCGTTTAATCCCGCCGGACTGCCGACAAGAGAAGTAAATGGTGAGCCTCAGTGGGCAATCCGCTTCAAGGGCGAACTCTGGTGGTTCTCCGTCAGCTCAATGGGCAATCCGCATGTCACGATCATTGTCGACGACGCTGCCGGCGCGCCGGTTGCTGAGCTCGGCGCGTTTATCGAAAAACATCCGGCCTTCCCCCGTCGCGTCAATGTCGGCTTTTTGGAAATCATGAATCCCCATGAAGGCAAAGTTCGGGTCTGGGAACGAGGTGCCGGAGAAACACTCGCCTGCGGAACCGGGAACTGCGCGGCCGCAGTCACCAGCATTCACGCTCAGTTCATGGAATCACCCGTAACGCTTCACAACCGAGGCGGCGATCTGACGCTTCAGTGGGAAGGAGAAGGTGAAAACGTTGAACTTATCGGCCCTGCCGTTTACCTATTTGACAGCGAGATCGAACTTTAATGAACTACTCACTTGAAGATAATCAGAAAGCTGTCCGATTTGTCATCGATTACCTGACGGACAACCCGGATTTCTTTCGACGCCACCCCGACGTCTTCTCTCATATGAGCTTCCCGAGACAAAATCGGGAGGGTACACGCTCTATTATCGAGTGCCAGAACGAAGTTCTTCGGGCAACGCTCACGACCATGGAAGTTCGGGAAGAGGAAAATAAGCTTCGGGAAAAGGCGCTTTCAGAAGCAAAAGACACCGAATCCGTTTTGGATCTGGCAATTTCACTGCTTGCCTGCGAAGACAATATCGGACTTCCGGATACGGCACTCGAGTTCTTCAAGAATGCCTTCGACGCTTCGTACGGATTAATTCGACTTTGGCCGGCACGTCCAAATTTTGCCTTCTTCCCCTATGCGGAGCGTCTCGGACCGGAGATTGAGGAGTCCATTGCGCAAATGGAAGGCCCCTTTGCCGGGAAAAATTTTGGAGATGAGATCGCCGCATGGCTCAAGGTAGATCCGTCAGAGACGCGCGGAGTTCTTCTTCTTCCGCTGAAGAAACAGGACGGCAAAGCCTTCGGGCTTATCTGTCTTTGCGATCCCGACGAAAAGAAATTCTCCGCAGCTCAGCGGGAGCCGTTCCTCAGAGGCGCTTCCCGAGTCTGCGAGGCCGCCCTCGCTCCACTTACCGAATGAAACTCAAATGACACAGTCTATTGCTACTATTACATTGAAACCCGGTAAAGAACGCGCCCTGCTGCGCCGTCATCCTTGGGTGTATGCGACCGGAGTCGCGTCTGCATCCGGACGTCCCAAGAGCGGTCAGACCGTTCGCGTCCAGGACAGCAAAAAGAACTTCCTAGCATGGGCGGCATTCTCTCCGGAGTCCGCGCTGCGCGCCCGCTGCTGGTCCTTTAACGAAACCGACGTTATCGACGAAAACTGGATTGATGAAAAAATCCGTCTGGCGATCGCCGCAAGAGAACCTCTGCGCAGCAGAACAAACGCGATTCGTCTGATCTTTGGCGAAGCTGATTTTCTGCCCGGACTCATCGTCGATCAGTACAACAACCAGATCGTGACGCAGTTCCAGTCTGCCGGGGTCGAATACTGGAGAGCTGAAATCGGCAAATCGATCGTCAGGCACACCGGTATTTCCGAGGTCTATGACCGCTCTGACGCGGCAACACGCGCCAGAGAAGGCCTGCCAGAGCGCAAGGAAGTACTCGAAGGGAACGAACCGCCCGAAGAAGTCGAAATCGTTGAAGACGGGATCAAATACGGCGTGGATGTACGCAAAGGACATAAAACCGGCTTTTATGTGGATCAGCGCGACAACCGTCTGCTCGCCCGTAAACTTGCCGAGGCGTTCCGCCGTAAACACGGCAGGGGCCTGAGGGCTTTGAACTGCTTCTGCTATACCGGCGGCTTTTCTCTGGCGCTGAAAGCGGGCGGCGCCGACGAAGTTGTCTCGATTGACTCCTCAGCAGATGCGCTGACCATGGCTAAAGAAAATGCCAAGCGAAACGGCTTTGACGACGGCAGTATGAAATGGATCGAAGCGAATGTTTTCGAAGCGCTACGGAAATTCCGCGATGAGGGAGAGAAGTTCGATCTGGTCATTCTTGATCCTCCGAAATTCGCCTCCAGCCACCACCATGTTGAGAAAGCCGCCAGAGCGTACAAAGACATTAACCTTAACGGGCTGCGCATCCTTGGCGATGACGGCCATCTGCTGACTTTCTCATGCTCCGGCGCCATTGACGTGGACCTCTTCCAGAAAATTATCGCCGGCGCCGTCATTGACTCCAAAGTGGACGCATGGATGATTCAGCGTCTTGGCGCAGGTATGGATCACCCGCTTTTGATGACTCACCCGGAAGGAGAATACCTGAAAGGTCTTCATCTGCTCTCCAGAGGTCCGGCTTAATTCTGACAAACGCTTTTTTCAGGCTTGATAAACAAAATTTCGAGCCTGTTTTTTTGTAAAGCTCAGTGACATGGAAAATACCTAATTCGTTTAAAACACCGGCTCAATTTAAGTTTTCTCTTTCCTTAAGCCCTGAAAACTAAAGCGGCTGAATCGGTTTTCTTAAGGATTGGGACTTGTTTTAAATTTGGTTTTCTCAGCTTGGTTTTTTAACTCTTGCATTAATAAGAATGTTGCTGTATAACCCACTGTTCAAATTAAATGGCCTCAAAGATTTTTCTATTTTGTTCAAACGATTAAGGGGGAGCTATGGACAAGTTGATTCCGGTAACAATCATCACCGGCTTTCTTGGCGCCGGAAAAACGACGCTTCTCAACAGAATCCTTACTGAGGAACACGGACAGAAAATCGCCGTCATCGAAAATGAATTCGGCGAAGAAAGCATCGACAACGATCTTCTGGTTCGCAATGAGGACGAAGAAATCATCACGATGAATAACGGCTGTATCTGCTGCACGATTCGCGGTGATTTGGCTGAAAACCTTATTCGTTTAATGGAAAAGAAAAAAGAAGGCTCAGCACAGTTCGAACGCGTCATTATTGAGACGACCGGATTGGCTGATCCGGGCCCTGTCGCACAGACGTTTTTCATGGATGAAGAAGTCAGCCAATTCTATATGGTCGATGGAATCATCACCGTCGTGGACGCTCTGAACGGAGGACGTACTCTTGATGAGCAGGAGCCCGCACAGGCTCAGGTTGGATTTGCCGACCGCATCCTTCTTTCCAAGGTCGATCTGGTCGACTCGGAAATTGTTGATGATCTGTGCGCGCGTCTGCACCGCATGAACCCGCGCGCTCCGATTATCGAATGCAACATGGGCAATGTTGACATCCGCGAAGTGCTCGACATTCACGGTTTCAACCTTGACGCTGCACTCGAGCTCGACCCGGACTTCCTCAAAGAGGCTCAGGAAGAAGGCGAACACCACCATCATGGCGATCATTGCTGCTGCGGCCACGATCACGACCACAATCATGATCATCACGACCACGACGGAGAGTGCAGCTGCGGACATCATCACGAGGAGGGAGAGACATGCAGCTGCGGTCATCACCATCATCATCCGCGTCATGATGACGAAATCGCAGCGTTCGTATTTGAATCCGACAAGCCGTTCGATCCGGCTCGGCTTGACAGCTATATGCGGACTCTGACACAGGTATACGGTCCGGACATGCTCCGCTACAAGGGTGTGCTGTATATGACCGGAACCGACAGACGCATGATTTTCCAGGGTGTGCATATGCTGATGGCTGCTGATCTGGACAAGCCCTGGGGTGATCAGAAACCGACAAACAAAATTGTATTCATCGGCCGCCGCCTGCCTAAAAAGGCGATTCTGCAGGGACTCGAAACCTGCTTGGTTTAATTAACTCATCTAAAAACCGCTAGGGAGAAGAAACATGGCGACTAAACGTAAATCTGCTGCTCAAAAAGCGCTCAAAGAAGCCGCTGAGCTCGCTCCTCTTGTACAGGCCGATCAGAACGGAACGGACGCAAAAACCAGCGAAAAGGCTGCGCAGAAGGCTGCTGAGTATCTGTTAAAGACAATGGGCTCCCAGACCGGAGAAAAGATTGTCGTCGACGGAATTACTATTCCGACTCAGGCAGAACTTCTGAACATGCCTGAATCCGACTACATGAACGAGGCTCAGCAGGCTTTCTTTAAGCACCTGCTCAAAGAAAGAGAAGCTCAGCTTCGCAGCAACGCCGGCGAGACAGCCGAACATCTGCGCGAGAACAGCATTGTTCCCGATCCGGCAGACCGTGCCACGATCGAAGAAGAACATGCACTTGAGCTGAGAACCCGTGACAGAGAACGCAAGCTCCTTAAAAAAGTTCAGGAGGCGCTGCGCCGACTCGAAAACGGCGAATACGGCTGGTGTGAAGAAACCGGCGATCCGATCGGTATTCCTCGTCTTCTCGCCCGCCCGACCGCAACGCTCTCGCTTGAGGCTCAGCAGAGAAGAGAACTTCGTCAGAAGCTCTACGGCAACTAATAAAAAAACCGGGTGCCCAAAAGACATCCGGTTTTCTTTTTGTCCAAAAGTACGAAAATCAGTTCAGAGGCTGAGCAGAGTAATCTCCGGCCTTTGAAAGGGCCTCGTTGACTTTTTCCGTTGATACGGGTTCTTTAACTGTCAGAACTGCGATCGCGGGGGAAAGCGTAACTTCAACTTTTTCCGCAAGAGGTTCAAGTGCTTTCTTGACACGGGCAACACAATGCATGCAGTGGACACCGCTTAACTCAAAACTTTGTTCCATCGTTTTAGACCTCCAATAATGGATTATTCGTGTTGCGATTCTAGCGCTCCGAAGTGATACTATTCAGAACCGCCAATAACTTACAGCCCGATTTGTTGGAAGAAATCAATGACAAACCTCAGCACAAAATCCGTTCCGGCTCAGCTGAAAGCAGAGATACTGTCGGAAGCCCTCCCGTTTATCCAAAAATTTCACGGCAAAACAATCGTCATTAAATACGGCGGCAATGCAATGACCGACGAACGCCTTCAAAGAGCCTTCGCCCGCGATGTCGTTCTGCTGAAATTAGTCGGCATGAACCCTGTCGTCGTCCACGGCGGCGGCCCGCAGATCGGCGAGGCTTTAAACCGGGTCGGCAAAAAAAGCGAATTCATACAGGGTATGCGCGTCACTGACGACGAAACAATGAAAGTCGTGGAATGGGTGCTCTCCGGACAGGTACAGGGCGATCTCGTAACACTCATCAACAGCTTCGGAGGTCAGGCTGTCGGTCTTTCCGGTAAGGACGGAGGGCTCATTAAAGCCAGAAAACTTAAACTGCAGGATATTCAGGATCCCACAAAGTTTTACGACGTGGGCCGAGTCGGTGAAATCGAATCCGTTAATCCGTCCGTCGTTAAAGCTCTGCAGGATGACGCTTTCATCCCGATTATTTCTCCGATCGGAGTCGGCGAGGATGAACTTTCCTACAATATCAACGCAGACGTAGTCGCCGGAAAAATCGCAGAAGTTCTTCACGCAGAAAAGTTAGTCATGCTGACTAACACCCCGGGCGTCCTCGACAAGGAAGGAAACCTCATTACCGGTCTTTCTTCCGGAGAAATTGACGCTCTGTTTGCCGACGGAACAATCTCAGGCGGAATGTATCCGAAAATCTCATCCGCTCTTCAGGCGGCCAGAAACGGAGTCAAGGCTGTCCACATTATCGACGGACGGGTTGACCACTGCCTCCTCTTGGAAATCCTGACGCCTCAGGGTGTCGGAACCATGATCAGAGCAAATTAGCATCAAACAGAGATGGAAGAAAAGAAAAGTAAAAGAAAAACCGGCGCCGAGCGCAAACTGGAAATTCTCAGAGCGCTCGTCAGCCTGATCAGCGAGTCCGAATCCAAACACATCACAACCAAAACGCTCGCACATCGTCTCGGCATTTCTGAGGCCGCCCTTTATCGGCATTTCCCCGGAAAAGCCGAGATGTATCGAGAAGTCATTAAATACGCGGAAAATTTTATTGTTTCGTGGATCAATAAGATTGTGTCTGAAAACGCTTCCGGCTCGGATCAGGTGAAAACGCTCTATAAGCTGCTTTTATCCCTGCGCAGCGCCGAACCGGGTCTGATCTCTCTCCTGTGCGGAGAGGCGCTCGCGCTCGAAGATAAATCACTGCAGCAAAACATCAATAAGATCTACGGCTACATTCAGATCGCGTTTAAACAGTCGCTCAAACTAGCGGCCGCCCAGGGAGAAATTTCCGCTTCGGCTGATGCGGCCGAGCGCGCTTCATTTCTGCTCTCCCTGCTGCTTGGCCATTGGCTGAGATTCATCAAGCAGGATCCTTCTGAAAAAGATGCCTATACCGACTCGGAACTCGCGCTCGTCCTTGCCGGATAGAACGCTTCTGCGGCAATCAGATAACGAAAGCCCGGGCTAAACCCAGGCTTTCCGCTTAGAGAACTGTTATTTCTTAACAGGCTCCACTTTCATCTTAATACCGCTCTCAAGCTCAATCACAGAAGCTTTGGCATTTTTCGATACCTGCTCCTTGTCAACCTTCTTGAGATAATCGATCGCCTGATTCAGCTGATAATCATCAGCGTCGCCGTAACGATAGAACTTCGGACGCTTCTTCACCGTTTCAGACTTCGCCTTCACCGGTTCTACCTTTTCGGTAATGCCGGATGCATCTGTCTTCACAGGAAGCGGTGCCTCGGCCTTCTTCGGTTTTTCAGAAGCCTTCTTGGCATCTTTGGCGGCCTTATCCTCCGGAACTTCCAGATGGTTGGAGAGGTCCGCTTCGCGAATATCGAAGTCAAGGAAATTGCCTTCGGCCGTATCTTTTACTTCAACATCCGGAGAAATGCCTTTGGCCTGGATAGAGCGGCCGCTCGGCGTAAAGTAACGAGCTGTCGTCAGCTTAATCGCTGTCTTCTTCCCTTCACTGCGCATCGGAATCACGGTTTGAACGGATCCCTTACCGAAGGACTGAGTGCCCATGATCGTTGCGCGCTTGTGATCCTGAAGCGCTCCGGCAACAATTTCACTGGCGCTCGCGCTCGCGCCGTTCACCAGCACAACAATCGGCATCGTCTTGGTGACTTCAGGAAGCTTCTCCACCGCGGCGTCTTCGCGAACAACCTGATAGTCTTTCGGAGAAGTTATGTATTCCTTCTTTGCGTCTTCAATCTGCCCCTTGGTCGATACAACCAATGAACCTTTCGGCAGGAAAGCCGCAGAGACTCCGATCGCAGCATTGAGCAGTCCGCCCGGGTCGTTGCGCAGATCAAGCACCAAACCGTTCTTCAGATTGCCGCTCTTATTCAGAGACTCCAGAGCGTTAGCTAAATCACTGCTCGTTCTTTCCTGGAACTGAGAAATTCTGACGTATCCCATACCGTCGGGCAGAGGTTTGGATTTAACCGACTGAACTTTGATAATCGCTCGGGTCAGCTTGATGTTAATCGGGCCAGCAGAACCTTTTCTCAAGATCGAAAGCTCGATATTGGTATCCGGCTTGCCGCGCATCATCTTGACGGAATCATTCAGCGATTGGTCTTTAATCAGTTTGCCGTCAATCTTGAAAATAATATCGCCTGCTCGGATATGCGCTCTCGCCGCAGGCGTATCGTCGATTGGCGAAATCACCTTCACGCCGGACGGATCTGCGCTGACTTCGATACCCAGGCCGCCAAATTCTCCGGCGGTCCCTTCCTGAAGATCTTTGTAGGCTTCTTCGTCTAAGAAAGCCGAATGCGGATCAAGTCCGGACAGCATGCCGGAAATCGCTTCCTTCATCAGCTTTTTATCTTCTACCGGTTCAACGTAAAACTGCTTTACAGCCCCGTAAACATCCGTGAACTGACGGATTTCATCCAGAGGGAGTATTGAGGCTCCCTGCTTGGCTGGACCGGCCAGAGAGGCGCTGATCAAAGCACCCGCGACCATTCCGCCGGAAACAAGAAGCAATCCTCGAAACATGTTTTTCATAAAATAATTTAAGAAATCAGTTGTTCTTTTAGTAAGAGTTTAAAAAGATTATCAAAGATTTATCCATCCTGTCGGATCGATTGGTTTCCCATTGTGACGCATTTCAAAATAAAGAACCGAGACTGACCCGGAACCTTTGCCGACCCGAGAAATCACTTCGCCGCTCCTGACGGAATCTCCAATGTCCTTTTCAAGCTCCGCATTATTGCCGTAAACAGAGAAGTAACCCTTTCCGTGATCAATGATCAGCAGGTTTCCATAGCCCTTCAAATAATCAGCGAACACGACCTTTCCGCCGCGAACCGCATACACCGGCTTGTCCCCGGTTACACTGAAGAGCGTTCCCTTCCAGGTTCCCATCTTGTCGTCGCTGCCGCGTTTCTGGCCGTAACGAGCCGCAACGTCGCCCTGAACGGGCGAGATCAAACCGGCCGCTGCTGTCGGCTGCACCTTCGCTGCAGCGGTTCCTGAAGAATCTGAGGCTTTGCGATGCGCAGCAGATGCGAGCGCTTTGGACTGCTTCGCCGCTTCACGCTTCTGAATATTAGTTATGAGGTTCCCCAATCTGGCCTCATCCTTCTTCAGCTTCTGCAGACTGCCTGATAGAATAATAAGTTCACGATCGAGCTTGGCTGCGGTTCTCTGCCGCTCCCTCCGTTCCTTATTCAGACGCGTCTGCTCTTCCCTTTCGGCTGAAAGCATTTTATTGAGCTTGTCGCCAGTGCGCTTCGAATCCGCCAGTGCCTTGTTCAACGCCTTTTGTGATTTTTCAAGACGCTTGATGGATTCCTGAGAACGCTTAGCCAGAATCTGCAGCATTGTTTCCCGTCTCATCGCCTGATTCGGATCGGAAGAAGCCCAACCTGGACTCTTCGTCTGCGTCTGCAGCTCAACTCTCTGCCGATTGATGCTCTCCAGCGCTCTTTGCTCAAGCGCCAATTCACTTTCCAGACTGACAACACGCCGCTTCTGTGCGCCGAGTTCGCGCTCGGCTTTGCTTCGCTGCGTACGAATCGTTCTGAGCTTCTGCCGAACGGCACGAATCTCTGTTTCGGATTTTTTCAGCTCTGACCGAATCTTTTCCCGATCCTGAGAGGTCGATTCAATCGAAGAACGAATCTTCTCAATATTGCCCTGAGTTTCCTGCTGCTGGGCGCGAGCCGCGTCAATGCTGTCCGGTACAGCTCCGACCTTCTTCGCGGCAGTGCGGCGTTTTGGAGCGCTTTTAGAAGACTTCGATGATGCCGCCTTTTTCTTCACAGCCGGCTTGATAGCATTCTTCTTTTTGACCGGAGTCTTCTGCACAGCAGCCTTCGCTGATGAAGACTGAACGGCAAAAGCGCTCGGAGCCGCCGCACACAAAGCGGCGGCACTCACGAGCGCAATGACCAGCAAAGAGCGTGCGTGCATCAAGAGTTATTTTTGAGACTTGCCCTGAGCAGCAACAGCAGCCATCTTCTGCTTAATCGCTTCCTGATCGCCAAGATAGTAGCTGCGGATCGGACGCATATTTCCATCCAGTTCGTAGACAAGAGGCGTTGCGGTCGGAACATTGACGCCAACAATATCTTTGTCGGAAACATTGTCCAAATGTTTGATCAGGGAACGCAGTGAATTGCCGTGCGCAGTAATCAGAATCTTTCTTCCGGCTTTAATGTTGGGGACGATTTCGTTTTCCCAATAGGGCACCACACGGGCCACCGTATCGGCCAGACATTCTGTGAGCGGAAGCGTATCGGGATTAACAGCGCTGTAACGACGGTCAAAACCCGGCCACATCGGATTATCCTTGGTCAGTGCGGGCGGCGGAACGTCATAAGAGCGGCGCCAGATCAGAACCTGTTCGTCTCCAAAGTTTGCCGCTGTCTCTTTTTTGTTCAGTCCCTGAAGCGCTCCGTAATGACGTTCGTTCAGGCGCCAGTCATTAATAACCGGCAGATACATCGCGTCAAGCTTGTCCAGCGCAATCCAGAGGGTGCGTACGGCGCGTTTTAAAACCGATGTATAGCAAAGATCAAATTCAAAACCTTCGGCTTTAAGAATCTCTCCGGCCCTTGCCGCTTCCTGACGGCCTTTTTCCGTCAAATCGACATCAACCCAACCCGTGAATCGATTCTCTAAATTCCACTGGCTTTCGCCGTGTCTCATCAAAACAATTTTGTACATAATCTTTCCGGAAATCGATCGTAAACCTTGATTGTATCAGTCGGGGAGGCAATAGAGATAAAGACTCGACCGCCGCAGCGAGAATAAATCGTCCTTGGCAGGCGCCTTTTTACGGTCAGTCCGCAATTTCCTATGGAATCAAAAGAATCGTTTTGATAGAATGCCTTATTTGTTTGATTGCCGGCTCCGTAAGGCGGGAATCCGCGATACCGATCGGGCTAATTTTATTTACCAACAAAATGGATTTTATTACTGAAAATATTCTGCTGATCATCACGTTTATCGGTTCAGCAATCCTTCTCGCGTTCCCTTCCTTATCCAAGTCCAGAAACGCCGGCCTTAATCCCGCAGACGTCGTAATCAAGGTGAACGATAAAAACGCTCAGCTTGTCGATGTCAGAACTCCGAGTGAGTTCTCCAAAGGAACTTTGGCAGGCTCAGTAAACATTCCGGCTGCTGACTTGATCGCCAAACTCGATTCTCTTGATAAGAATCGTCCGGTCATTCTCGTTTGCCAAAATGGCAGAAGAGCACAGCAGGCACTGAAACAGTTCAAGGGAAAAGGCTTCTCTGAGGTCTATACACTTGACGGCGGCATTGTCGCCTGGCAGGCCGCCAAGCTTCCGCTCACCGGCCTTGAAATTTCCAAACGCGGCCGTAAAGGCAAGAAATAATTAACCATCATTTAACCCTTGAAAAGGAAACAAAAATGGCAGAAAACGAAACAAACGCAGCTCCTGAAGCAGCTGCTCAGGATCAGGGCCCTCAGTTCGCTATCCAGCGTATTTATCTGAAGGACGCTTCCCTTGAAATGCCCAACGCTCCGGAGATCTTCCTTGCTCCTGAAGCGCCGCACGTCGATATCCAGCTCGAAGTTGCCCAGTCCGCTCTGAGCCAGCCGGATCTGTATGAAGTCGTTGTTCGCGCTACAGTGACCGCGACAACCAAAATCAATAACGAAGACCGAACGGTTTTCCTTGTCGAATGCAAGCAGGCAGGTATCTTCCTCATGAAAGGATTTGAAGAAGAACACAAGACAATGGTTCTCGGCATCACCTGCCCGACAACCATCTATCCGTACCTCCGCAGCAATGTCTGCGACCTGCTGACACGCGCAGGTATGCCCCCTGTTTACCTCGGCGAAATTAACTTTGAAGCCTATTTCGCTCAGAGAATGCAGGAACAGCAGGCTGCTGAGCAAGCTCATACTGCACAGTAAACGCTAATCTGCAAAGACCGCTTCCGATACAATCGGAAGCGGTTTTTTATTTTTTACTGCTATGAGAAGAAAAGATAGAAGAGAACAAATTTCAGTTGGCGTTTTTTGCGGCTCTCGAGAAGTAGAGGAGTATGACTTAACCGCTTCTGCGGAAGAGGTTGGAGAGTTGATCGCAGGCTATGGGTACCGTCTGGTATTCGGGGGCGGCAATACCGGTCTGATGAGTGCTGTCTCCCAGAGCGCTGTTGACTTTTACGCCCCTGTTGTAGGAATTATTCCGAAATTCCTAAGCTCGGTAGAGAAGCCCGCGGACAACCTCACAGAACTTATCTATGTCGATACAATGGCTGAACGTAAAGAGCGTATGTTCCTAGAGTCCGATATGTTCCTCGTTCTTCCGGGAGGCGTCGGCACGCTCGATGAGGCTTTCGAAGTCATTACCAATAATCAGCTCGGACTTTTCCGTAAACCGATCGGATTTTTTGATGTCGATGGGTACTATCAGAAAATTCATGAATTTTTCGAAACCGCTATCGATTGCGGCCTTATCAGCGATACAGTCAACGATCTCTGCTTTTTTGACAGCAACATCAAAGCGCTTTTTGAGAAACTGATAGGCGCTCTGCCGGACTAAACTCCGCCTTCGAAATTATTCTGCCGCCAAGCTTCGTAAACCGTAACGGCGACAGAGTTGGAGAGATTGAGGGAACGGTTCTTCGGCCGCATCGGCAGCCGTATCATATGCGCCGCATCAAATAAATCTCTGATCTCCTGCGGCAGGCCGCTCCCCTCAGAGCCGAAGACAAACCAGTCCCCGGGCTCGAAAGAGACGCTCTGGACTAACTGCTTCGCTTTGGTCGTCATTGCGAACATGCGGGCTCTGTCGGGCTCTTCGGCTGCCAAAAAGGCCTCAAAAGAGGGATAGACCTTGATGTCGGCATATTCCCAGTAATCAAGCCCGGCACGCTTCAGATGCTTGTCTTCAAGCGCAAACCCCAGCGGCTCGATAAGAAAAACCCGACAGCCGGTATTGGCCGACAGACGAATAATGTTTCCGGTATTCGGCGGAATCTCCGGATGGACAAGCACTATGTTGAACATGACAAACTAAACCTTTCGCATAAATGCGCCTTCACTCAGCCGCATCATCCTTCAGTTCTGACTTCAATACGGCAAACGCCTTTTTTTCAAGCTGACGAACCCTTTCCTGACTGACACCCAGCTCTGCTGCCAGATCAGCCAAAGTTGCGCCTTTTTTGTCTTTGCTTTCGTCAAAAAGCCAGCGCGCCTCAATAATACGCCGCGAACGAGGATCAAGCTTCTTTACCGCTTCAGGAAGCTCTGTGCTAAGCACTTCTTCGTACCGAGCCTGCTTTAGCCTGCTGTCCGGGTCGTCCCCTTCATCAAAGAGCCAGTCCTCCGGCGCACTGTCTTTTTCCCCGCCGCTCGGTTCATCAATCACAATGTCCGCGCCGGTCATGCGCTGCTCCATCTCAAAAACTTCAGAGGGCTTCACTTCCAGCTGTTCGGCAATGCGATTTGCGTCGTCCAAACCCAACAGCTTGGTATCGTCCTTCATCTTTCTAAGGTTAAAGAAGAGCTTGCGCTGAGATTTAGTCGTCGCCACTTTCACCAGCCGCCAGTTCTTCAGAACGTAGTCCTGAATTTCAGAACGGATCCATGTCATGGCAAACGTCACTAAGCGGGCGCCATTATGCGGATTGAAACGCTTAACCGCCTTCATCAGACCGATATTGCCTTCCTGAATCAGATCTGAGAACGGAAGCCCGTAGCCTTGATACTGACGGGCAATAGAAATCACCAGCCGCAAATGCGACATGATCAGTTCGCCTGCGGCTTCCATGTCCCCTTTGTCGTGCAGCCTAACCGCTAATTCGTGTTCACGTTCAGGCGTCAGGATCGGGGCACGGTTCGCGGCCCGAATAAAATCCGCCAGCGTTCCTGATCCTGTGTCAGGAATCGCCAACGGCGTCGGCTTATAAGGAGCCAGCGCAGTGCAGGGCTTTTTCTTGGGTTCTTTGTTATCAGCAGTCATTGCCTTCAATTCTAAGCTAAAGGTTAATAACTAGAACTTCAGGGGCTTAGTCAGGGAAGCCGCGACCATTGAAGAAAAAACTGTCGCGAAAATAGTCATCAGCGCAATCAGCGCAATCACAGCGGCGCAGGTTTGTACGTCTGCAAGAAGCTTCACTTCAAAGGCTTCTTCCAAAAGGGGGATACTGCCCCAGAGCGACAGGGCCAAAAGCATCGAGCCAAATAAACACGAAAGCAGCGAAGCCCAGAAGGCAACCAGCATCTGAGGCGCACAAATCGAAAACCGCGAAGCGCCAAGCATGCCGAAAAGCCGTTGTTCATCGCTCATAAAGCTCCGCAGTCTCAGGCTGCTCTGAACGATCAGCATGGCCACTAAAAGCACAGTCGGAACCGCAAGCGCAATAATACCCAGCGCAATCGCCTCTCTGAGCGTATGACGCTTCTCGATCCACTCAAAATTCGCCGTAACTGCCTCTACACCCTTCATCTTCTTAATATCGGCGGCGTGCTCGCGCATCTCTGAAACTGAAACATCAGCCGGAAACTGAAGCGCAAGGATCAGCGGCACTTTCTTGCGAGCCTCAACCAGTTTCAAAATATCTTTTTCCAACACGTCAGCCGGCTGAATCTCTCTCATCGAAGAGGCCGGGGTGAGACTCTGAATCTTCTGTACAAGTTTTTCCGTCTCCTTATCATTCAGGGTAGGATCGATGAAAATCGTTGCCTCATCACCCATCACTCCGCGGTGCGCCTGATAAAAAGAATAAAAACTCAGTACCATCTGACCGAGAAGACAGAACGCCAAAGAAAGAATCGCGACAACTAAGAAGAAGGTTCTTTTCCCGGTTTTTAAAGAGCGCTTGGCCCTTTCCGCAGTGGAGATCATTTCTGCACCTCGTTAAGGTTAAACACGCGAAGCGCTCGAATCTCAAATGGAAGAGGATAGCTTGAGGTCATTACGATCGGATAACCGATCTGTGCAAGTTTTGTGCAGATATACAGAAATTCTTCCTGAGCGTCATTGTCAAGCGCTTCCATCGGAGAATCCGCCAGTATGAGTTCCGGCTGATTCACCAGCGAGCGGGCGATAACCAAACGCTTCTTCAAGCCGACTGAAAGCTCTGAGCCTTTTCTTTTAAGCTCCGGCTCTAAACCGCATAAAGCTGCGCACTCCCTCGCGTTGCTCGCAGCCTCCTGAACGCTCTTCCCCAGAAGCAGCGCAGTCAGCTGAAGGTTTTCTTCAATCGTATAGTCTTCGAGTATGACGGGATCGGACGGAATCATGCCGATACGGGAGCGCCACTGCCGAAGCTGATGCTCGCTCATCCTTGATATCGCATTCCCTTTGATAAAAACCTCTCCGGATTCGGGCAGAGAAAGACCTGAAATAAGATTAAGCAGACTGGATTTTCCGGAGCCGTTATTTCCAAGAAGCAGGACAAATTCTCCCTCTCGGATCTCCATGGTCACAAGAGGAGCTCCGTCACGGTTCCATCCCTGAAGCGGAACCTTCACCATTCTGACGAGTGCTTTCATTTCATACTCAGCTTAACCTGATAACCAACCTTTTCCCACGCCAAAGCTTCCTGCTCAATCATGTACTTCGTCAGCGGATGCTCCCTGCACCAATGCTCGGGAAGATGAATTTCAAAAACTTTCCCCGCTTCACTGAGCGACATCTTCGGCAGCGCTATGTCGTGCCGCGCATGCACAAAAATCGCCGCCAAACGAATAACAAAGACCAATTCACGGAAACTTTTTTCTTCGATCTGCGCTTCAACCTTTCTCAGCTGCCCGCGGTGCGAAAGCACCAGAGCGGCAATTCTCTCCTGCTCGGAGCGGGAAAAGCCCGCCAAATCGCTGTTGCGAATAACGTATTCACTGTGCTTATGATAGTCGCTCCTAGAGAGAAAGAGGCCGACTTCATAAAGCCGAGACGCCCATTCCAAGGCTTGTTTTTGTTCCGCCGAAGCATGCGGCTTTAAAAGGCCCAGCAGCTGCAGCGAAAAGGATGCCATGCGCTCGGACTGCTTTTCATCGGAGTGCGTGCGCTTTAAGAGCGCACTGACTGAACCGGTACGCGGATCAGAATTCAGCTGACGGCCGGCAAGGTTATAAAGTAGCCCGTAACGGAGCGCTCCGCCCGAAACCTTCATTTTGTCAATCCGCAGCTTCTTAAACACCGCAAGCAGAACCGCCACGCCGCCCGCCAGTACCTCTCTGCGGTCCTCGCGCAGCCCGTCGAAATGAAGATTATCAATGCGCCCGGAGGAAATAATCTTCTCTTTCAGCACCTCAAGCGCGTCAAGCGTAATCGTGCCGTCCGTCAGGCCGTTCGAGCGCAGAATCGAAGAAACCGCAGAAACCGTCCCTGATGAACCGTAAGCTTCCGACCAATGTCCCTTCGTAAAGGCCGACACATTGCCGTCCAGCACAAATTCCGCCGCCAATATCGCATGCCTAAAACTCTTGGCGCTGATATTGCCGTCCTTAAAGAACGAGACGGAAGTGTTAACGCAGCCGATATGGAACGACTCTCCGTCTAAAACTTCATGGCCGCGTCCAACCACGCACTCAGTTGACGCGCCGCCGATATCAACAATAAGCCTGATCTCGTCCGAAGCCGGCAGCGCAAAGCTGCAGCCCATGTAAACAAGGCGCGCCTCTTCTTTGCCCCTGAGAATTTCAATCTTATAGCCCAGAACTTTCTCGGCCTTCACTAAAAACTCTGCCGAGTTTTCCGCGGCTCGAAGCGTCTGAGTTCCGACTGCTCGTACTTGGGCGGGCGGAAAACCCTGCACTTTCTCGGCAATTCTGGAAAGCGCCGTCAGCGCTCTTTTCTGCGCAGCTTCAGAAAGATACCCGTTCTCATCAAGCCCTGCAGCCAAACGGACCGTCTCTTTCCATCTGCACTCGCTGAAAATATTTCCGTCTTCTACTCGGGCGATCTCCAGCCTGAAGCTGTTGGACCCTAAATCTATCGCGGCTAATCTCATCTTGCGTTACTTGTCCAATCCGACCAAAGCGGCTGCGAATTCATCTGCGTTAAATGTCTGCAGATCATCAATCGTTTCTCCGACGCCAATGTAGTAAATCGGAATCGGATTTTCTCTGGAATAGGCCAGCGCGACCAGCACTCCGCCCTTTGCCGTACCGTCAAGTTTTGTAATGATCAGCCCGGTCAGTTTGGCCGCTTCGTCAAAAGCTTTCACCTGAGCCAGCGCATTCTGTCCGTTTGTTCCGTCCAAAACCAGAATTGAAGCGTGCGGTGCCCCTTCCATCGCTTTGCCCTGAACGCGCTGAATGCGCGAGAGCTCGTTCATCAGGTTGGTCTGAGTAGGAAGACGCCCTGCGGTGTCCACCATCACAATATCCATTCCTTTCTTTTTGCCGCTGACGATCGACTCGTAAGCAACGGATGCCGGATCCCCCTTGTCCTGAGAGATGACTTCAATTTGGTTTCTCTCGCCCCAAACTGCCAGCTGCTCCCGCGCCGCTGCGCGGAAAGTATCCGCCGCCGCCAAAAGCACTCGCTTGTTCATGAGACTGAAATGCTTGGCAAGTTTACCGATCGTGGTTGTCTTGCCGGCGCCGTTAACACCGCACATCATTATCACCAATGGATTGTGCGCGTCAAAATCTAAAGACGCTTCGCAGGGTTTCAAAAGTTCCGCAATGATCTCTTTCAGCGCGACCTTCACTTCGTCCTGTGTTTTAAGACCTTTGAGTTTGATTCTGTCGCGCAGACTATCCAGAATCTTCGCGCTTGCTTCCACCCCGACGTCTGAAGCAATCAGCTGAAACTCCAGCTCTTCAAGAAATGCTTCGTCAACAACGCCGCCGGTAAAGATGCCGACAAGGTTAACTTGAGTTTTTTTAAGACCTTTCTTCAGTCTGGCAAACCAACCCGTTTTTTCTTTCGTGTCACTCATGTTGAGTATTTTTCATTTAAAGTTCAGGTAATCAATTAATCTGAGAGTTTACCAATGCCTGGAAACTGTAGCGGCAAAGTAAGGATCATTGGGGGAAAATGGAAACGAACCCCGTTGCCCGTTTTGGACGCAAAAGGACTAAGGCCCACCGGGGATCGCCAGAGGGAAACACTCTTTAACTGGCTCGGACACCTGTTCGAAACTTTTGAAGAACGGACAAGCCTCGATATGTTTGGCGGAAGCGGCGCCCTTTCCTTCGAATTCCTCAGCCGAGGCGGAAAAAGCGCGGATGTTTATGAAGTCAACCGCTCCGCCTGTGCGCAAATTAAGAAGAACGCTGAAAAACTCGGCGCGCCTTTACACGTGCACTGCGCCGACAGCCTGACGATAAAATCCGCAGGAAAACAATATGACGTGATCTTTATCGATCCGCCCTTTGCTCTAAAACTACAGATGCATGCGCTTAAAACCGCATCCGGGCTTATTAAACCCGACGGGCTGATTTATGTCGAATCGCCCGAAGAAATCTCAGACGCATCTCTTTCAGAAATCGGACTTCAGGCCGTCAGACGACTTAAGTCCGGCGCCAGCTCATTGCTTCTGGCGCGTCAGACGGAGCAGTAAACATGGTTATCGCAACATACCCGGGTACGTTTGATCCGCTTACGCGCGGACATCTCGATTTAATCCGCCGTGCGGCGAAACTCTTCCCTAAACTTATCGTCGCCTGCGCAGAAAGTAAACGCAAACACACGCTTTTTACGCTTGAGGAACGCCTGGAAATGATCCAAAACGCCACCGCAGAGATGTCCAATGTCGAGGTGTACGGTTTTACGGGGCTTTTAGCGACTTTCGTTCGGGAACATCACTCTCAGTGCATCATCCGGGGCGCGCGCGCTGTCAGCGACTTTGAATACGAGTTCCAAATGGCCGGTATGAACCAGATTTTGATGCCGGAAGTGGACACCCTATTTCTGACGCCTGCCGAACAGTACCAGTTCGTCAGCGGCTCATTCGTGCGCGAAATCGCTTCCATGGGCGGCGACGTAAGCGGCTTTGTCACCGATGACGTCGCTTCGCACCTCAGAAACAAGTTCGTCGCATTTAAGCAAAGCAGCGATTAATGCGCTCTGCGCACCGCAGAGTTTTTTCCCGCCGCTCGACGAGCTTTTCTTCGTCCGTACTGCGTACCTTCGGACTCCAGTAGGAGTCCGGGTAGGAGGCGTCGTCACGATAGCGTGCAATCAGATGCCAATGCAGATGCGGCACCATCGTTCCGAACTCGGCCAAGTTAATTTTGTCCGGAGAAAGCTCTTCATTCATGATCCGCTCAATCTCGCAGAGCGCGCGCCAAAGAATCAGACGATCCTCTTCAGACAGATCACTGTTCTCTTTCACGTGCTCGTTCCAAATTAAGCGAAAGTATCCCGGGAAATCCGGGTCATCGACCCGGATCACACGGAATTTATCGGTCCTTACGACCTCAAGCTCGCCCTGAGGGGCGCATAAAGGACAATCTTTGACCATTACAGCAGTACCTTTTCAATCGCTCCGTCACGGAGCTTATTTAACGTTTCATGCAGCCAGCCGTCTCCGTATCTTGAGCGCATCATCTCCACAATCAGAAACTCCGCCTGTGATTTGATCGCGTCCGAATACCGGCTCATGCCCTGCAGACAGCCGGGACATGTCGTCAGAACCTTGGTGGTTCCGCTGAAGTCGCCCGCCTTGAGCTTCGCGGCCGCGCCTCTCAGGCTTTGTTCTTTCGCAAAACGAACCTGACTGGCGATGTCCGGTCGGGCAATCGCAAACGTTCCGCTTTCGCCGCAGCAGCGCTCAGAGAGCACCACCGAAGAGCCGTCCTTGGGATGAATCAGCGCGTTTACCGTCTCAATTGGCACGCCTTCCTTAAGCGGTGTATGACACGGATCGTGATAGATGTAGCGCGTGTTGTAGGCGCCCTTAACGGACACGCCCTTACTGAGCAGATAGTCATGGATATCCATGACGCGGCAGCCCGGGAAAATGGACTCAAAGTTGTACTCGCGTAGCTGATGCAGACAGGTTCCGCAGCTGACAAGCACCGTGCTGATCGAGGCATAGTTCATCGTGTTGGCAACACGATGGAAAAGAACCCGATTGCGCGTGATGATTTCATCGCCCTTATCCTTCAGACCGTTCCCTTTCTGCGGGTGTCCGCAGCAGCGGTATCCGGGCGGAAGGATAACCTGCACGCCCAGGTCATAGAGCATGCCTAAAACGGCGATAGAAACCTGACTGAAAAGTTTCTCATTGCCGCAGCCCGGGAAGTAGAACACGGACTCTCTCGGCTGATCCGAAGCGGCAAGCTCCTTGTTTTTTATCACCGGAATAAATTTCGCATCCTCAATATCAAGCAGCTTGCGCGCCGTCGTCCCGACATAATCCTTCGGGAGCTTGCGGTTAACGAGATGAATCACCTCTTCCCGAACACTCGGACGCCCCGTGCTGAATCCCGGATGACGCGCACTGCGGGCAGAGGCAATTTTCAGCATGTCCGAAGCCGCCCTTTCTGCCTGGAACCCATATTCAATCAGTCCCTTGCGGGCCGCTCTGACCGCAAGCGGGTTCTCAAGCTCAAGGAATTTAAGTCCGGCAGCCTTGGCCGGATGGAAGCGCTCCTTATGCTTGGCGTGCAGCATATCGCGCATCAGCATAGTGACGCGGCCGAAGTCAATCTTAACCGGACACGGCTTCTGGCATTTCTGACAGATCGTGCAGTGATCTGACACATCCTCAAAGTCGGCGTAGTGCTTAAGAGAAACACCTCGGCGGGTCTGCTCTTCGTAAAGAAACGCCTCCAAAAGCAGCGAGGTCGCAATCACCTTATTTCGAGGAGAGTAGAGCAGATTGGCATTGGGAACATGAGTCGAACAGACCGGTTTGCACTTGCCGCAGCGCAGACAGGTCTTAATCTCCTCGGAAATCAGACGAGCCTCGCTTTTCTGCATAATCAGAGACTCATGTCCGAGCAAATTAAAACTCGGCGTATAGGCAATCGAAAGATTGGCCTGCGGTCTCAGCTTGCCTTTGTTGAACCTTCCGTGCGGATCGGTCTTGTCAAGGTAGTCGTAAAACTCGTCAAATTCTCCTTTGCTCACAAAATCGATCTTTGTCATGCCGATGCCGTGCTCTCCGGAGATCGCTCCGCCAAGCTTCTTTGCGACATCCATGACATACGCGACGCCTTCGTTGGCTTTACGGAGCATTTTCACATTGTCGGAGTTGACCGGAATATTTGTGTGAACATTGCCGTCCCCCGCATGCATATGAAGCGCAATGAATACTCTTTCGCGGAGCACTCTCGCATGAATTCGGAAAATCTCATTTCTGACATTTTCAAAGGAGTCGCCGGCAAAAATGTCATTGAGCTCTTTCAGAACCTCCTGTTTCCACGAGACGCGAATCAAATGATTCTGAACAAGATCGAGAAGCGTCAGGCCGCCAAGATCCTTTGGAAGACGCTCAGAACGCTTTCTGCCAAGCTCTTCCAGCCGCTCAACCGCCTGCTTCGCGTCCTCATCCAGATGATGAAGAATATAAGTCCACTCGGCCTCAACCTTGTCCAAAAGAACAAGTCCGAGCGGAACTTTCTGACTGAGAAGCTCCTTCTCGGTGTAGCCGCCGGAACTCACTGCGAGTTTTCCAAGGCTGAGCGGCCCATCGAGATAGCACTTGGTCTCCCGAATCATATCGAGCTTATTCTCAATCGAGCAGCAAATATTGAAGCGTTCCACCGCGTTTGTATAGTCGCCGATCTTATCCAGAGGAATCACAACGTCTTCGTTCAGCTTAAAGGCGTTGGTATGCTTTGAAATAGCGGAGGTCTTTGAGCGTTCAGCCCAGAACTGATGGCGTGCTTCCGGGGTCTTCGCCACGTACGTGTCACCGTTTCCGGACAGCGCTATCTTGCGGACTTCCTCCACATACTTGGAGATGCTCTCCTCGCTGCTGCCGATAATGTCTCCGACGATGACCATCTTAGGGTAGATCCCTCTTCCGCTCTTTGGTGCATAGTTAATCGCATGAAGATAACGATCATCGAGATGCTCAAGACCGGCAAGCATCACGCCCTCGGGCTGGGGCTCAAAGAGCTGAGAAATCTGATAAATAGCCGGACCCGCGTTGCTTGCCGCTCCGTAGAACTCCAAGCATACGGTCTGAGTGAACGCGGGCATCTTGTGCACGATAAATCGGGCGGATGTGATAATGCCGTCGCAGCCTTCTTTCTGCAGTCCGGGAACTCCGCCAAAGAATTTATTCGTCACGTCCTTGCCCAAGCCCGGCTTACGGATTGTGCTGCCTTTGATCCGATAAGTCCTGCGGCGAATCTCGGCGGCTTTCTCCGGCGCGCTTCCGCCTTTTTTCCAAACAGCCTCGAAAACCACATCTTCCTGTAAGTGGATTTTGCCGAGATTGTGGTTGACGCGCGTCACCTCAATCCAGTCACCGTTGGGATCAACCATTCGGTACCAATACACGTTGTCGGCGGTTGTTCCCCACAGAACCGCCTTCTTGCCGCCGGCGTTTTCGGCGATATTGCCTCCGATCGTGCAGGCGTAGTTGGAGTTGGGATCAACAGAAAACACCCAGCCCTCGGAGGCTGCTTTTTCGGCAACCTGTTTATTGACGGCGCCTGCTCCGGCAAAAATCGTCGCATGCTTTCCTTCAAGGCCGTCGAGCGCACGGAATTCAACATCGGAAATGCGGTTTAGCTTCTCCGTATTGATGATGATTGTGCGCGGATGGAGCGGGACAGCCCCGCCGGTATATCCGGTGCCGCCGCCTCGCGCGATGATGGTGAAGTTCATCTCGATACAGGCCTGCACAATACCTGAGACCTCTTCCTCTCGGTCGGGATAAACAACGGCGAACGGATACTCCACGCGCCAGTCGGTCGCATCCGTCACATGGCTCGCTCTGGAAAAACTGTCAAAGCGAATATTCTGACTCTTCGTGTACTTCTTCAGGCGCTTCAGCACAAGCCTTCTTAAGTCCCAGGACCGCTCAAAAGAACTCTTGAATTTCTCTATAACAATCAGCGCCTTCTGAACCAAAAACTCAACCTTTTCGGCTGACTGCGGATCAAGTTTAGTGATCTGCTGCTGCATCGAACGGATGCGATGATAAAGCGCGCCCACCAAAAGTCCTCTGCGCTTCTGGTTAAAGAGCATATCCTCCTGAAGATAGGGGTTGCGCTGAATAACCCATATGTCGCCCAGCACTTCGTAAAGCATCCGGGCAGACCTTCCGGGACGGCCGTCTCCGCGAAGCTCTTCCAAAACATTCCATGCATCTTCTCCGAGCAGTCTCACAACAATGTCCCGGTCCGAAAAAGACGTGTAGTTATATGGAATTTCACGCAGTCTAAGGTTGTTCAATTTTTCTTTCGACATCTCTTTAATCATCTGGAAATTCTCTGTTCATGCCATCATTGTGCAATATTCTCGAGTAAGAGTCAGAAACTAAAACGCTCTTTTTTATTTTTTGGCCGCCTTAGTGCTATTTTTTAACTTTACCAATCACAAATCACAAAAAATGCTTGAACAAGAATATCTGCGTCGCATCCTCAAGGCTCATGTCTATGACGTTGCAAAAGAAACTCCGCTCCAAAAAGCCAAACTGCTTTCCGAGCGAATTGGAAACAACGTCATGCTCAAACGAGAAGATTTACAGAGCGTGTTCAGCTTCAAGCTGAGAGGCGCCTACAACAAAATGGCCAACCTGACGCCGGAAGAACGCGCTAAAGGCGTAATCGCCGCAAGCGCAGGCAACCACGCCCAGGGCGTTGCACTCGCCGCAAGCAAACTCAAGTGCCGCGCGGTCATTGTGATGCCGATTACCGCACCGGCGCTGAAAATCAACACGGTTCGCCGACTCGGCGGTGAAGTCGTTCTTTACGGCGACTCTTTTTCCGACGCCGCTGCCTATGCGGCTGAACTTCAGGCCAAAGAAGGCCTGACTCCGGTTCCGCCGTTCGATGATCCGGACATCATCGCCGGTCAGGGTACCGTCGCCATGGAGATCATTCGTCAGGCCCAGAACGCAAACGGCGCCATCGACGCGGTCTTTGTACCCGTCGGAGGCGGCGGCCTTCTCGCCGGCGTTGCCGTCTACGTCAAAGCGCTGTATCCGGAAATCAAAGTGTTCGGCGTGCAGACGGTTGACTCCGATTCTATGAATCAGTCCCTCAAAAACGGCAAACCGACCTTCCTTGCCGATGTCGGACTTTTCTCCGACGGTACCGCCGTTAAACTTGTCGGTGAAGAAACCTATCGTCTGTGCGAAAACTTTGTTGACGGCATCATTCTCGTTGACACGGACGAAGTTTGCGCGGCAATCAAGGATGTGTTCCAAGACACACGCAGCATTCTCGAACCGGCAGGCGCTCTGTCCGTCGCAGGCATCAAGAAATACGTCAAACTGAACAACATCAAAGACCAGAACTTTGTGGGCGTTCTTTCCGGCGCCAACATGAACTTCGACCGTCTTCGCTTCGTCGCTGAACGCGCCGAACTCGGCGAACATCGTGAGGTGCTTTTCTCCGTGACAATTCCCGAACGCCGAGGCGCGTTCAAGCAGCTGATCTCGCTGCTTGGCAGCCGCAGCGTTACGGAATTCAATTACCGTATCTCGGATGCGGACAAGGCTCAGATTTATGTCGGCCTGCAGACAGAACACCGCAGCGAAGCTCAAGGCATTAAAAAGCTCTTAGAAGAAAACGGCTTCCCGGCAGTTGACCTGACCGACAACGAACTGGCAAAAACACACCTCCGTTATATGGTCGGCGGCCACTCCAAACTGGCAGTCAACGAACGAGTCTTCCGCTTTGAATTCCCTGAAAGACCCGGCGCCCTCTTCAAATTCCTCTCCTCGAGCGCGCCCGACTGGAACATCTCCCTGTTCCATTATCGGAACCAAGGCGCCGATTACGGCCGTATTCTGGTCGGTCTTCAGGTCCCTCAGGAAGACAGCGAAAAATTCGGCGCATTCCTGCAGAATCTCGGCTACGCCTACGTAGAGGAAACCGATAATCCTGCTTATCAGCAGTTCCTGGGATAATATCGGCACGGCGGTCCGATCGCGGCCGCCCTCCTTGAGGAAAATCCAATGAGTCTGACCAGCAAAGAATCGGTTGACAAAGTCATGCAGGGTCTGCCGCCTCAGGCGCGTACCGCCCTTAATGTCATGGCCGAAATGCAGAAGCGGCCGCCCGAAGACGTGCTGCGTGACGAAATTCGCAATTACATCGCGGGACGTCTGCCCGCTATCGATTTAGAGGGTGCGGTCAAAGCTATTCAGGAGCGCTCATATCAAGCCGGATACCTCGTCGGATCACTGCGAAAGTTTGTCAGCAATTGGAACCGTGAGGATTAATTGAAAAAAGCCCGACGCCGGGCTTTTCTCAACTTCCGACTTAGTCGGCGATGCGAATCTCTCCGTTTTCTTCAATCAGCTGAAGATCGCATTTCTTTTTGCCGTTGATCTCTTCAACCCAAGCCGCTGTCGGCACCTCTTCTTCGAGATTGGCGTTGATATATCTCTCGGCTTCCATCTTCGTTGCAAAATTTTCGCATCCGTTCGGATACTGAACGATCACTTCAACCACTACATCCCGTCTCAAAACGTCACTCCTTATAGTTGGCTACGATCCAAACGATCGAAGCTATTAACTTCAGAGCATACTCAATGTGCAGCGACTCGTTCGGACCGTGCGCGTTCGAATTGGGACCTAAGCCGCCGGCCACCATAAACTGCGCCTTAGGCCACGTCTTCGAAAACACATTCAGCAGCGGGATAGAGGCGCCCATTCCAAAGTAACAGGGCGCATTGCCCCAAAAGGCCTGAGAACTCTCCTCGAATGCCTTCTGAAGCCACGGCGCGGTTTGAGGCGCTGTCCAGCCGTCGCTCTCTACCGTGGAGCTGTAGCTGACCTTTGCCTGAAAAGGCGGATTCTCCGTCACAATTTGAGAAAGTGCGCGGGACGCTTTAACCGCATCTACGCCCGGCGGAAGGCGAATGCCGATCTTTGCGGCGGTAAAGACACGCATAACATTGCCTGCGTTTTCGACCTTCGGCACACCGTCAATGCCCGTCACTGTCATTTCCGGACGCCAGCCTCTGTTAAGCAGACAGGTCAGAGCATCCCTGCTCAAAGGCTGAGTGGCCCCCGCAAATGGGAAATGGGACCAGACTTCGTCACCTAAAAGCGCCGCGACCTGCCGGTTTTCTTCCACCGTTTCGTCGGAAATTTCTGTTTTAAAGGCTTGCGGAAGCATCTCTCCGGTAGCAGAATTCTCCAGTCGGTCCAGAAGATTGCGCAGAACCATAAAGGAGCTCGGCGCAATTCCGCTTGCTTCCCCGGAATGCACGCCTTCCGTCAGTGTCTGAACCTTCAGAACTCCGCCGAGCATTCCGCGCAAAGAGCGAACGATCCAAAGTCGATCGTAGTCACCGCAAGTGCTGTCAAGCGCAATGACCAGCCCGATGTCGCCAAGGCGCTGTCTGCATTTGTCCAGATACGCTTCATAGTGACGCGAGCTCGACTCTTCACAGGTTTCAAAAAGCCCGACGCATCTCGGATGCGCAAAACCGAGCTCCTGCATCACTTTAACCGCGCCAAGCAGTGAGTAGAAGGCGTAGCCGTCATCAACAGAACCGCGGCCGTAAAGACGGCCGTTCTGCAGCACCGGAACCCACGGAGATTTGTCGGCGTCCCAGCCCTCGTTTTCCGGCTGTTTGTCCAAATGCCCGTAAAAGAATACCGAACGCTCAAATTTATCAACAGAACTCGGCTCTATCTCAACAAGAAGACACGGCGTGCAGCCCTCGTCTTTCACGATTTCGCACTTGAGCCCTCGAATCCCCTGTTTCTGCGCCCAAGCCTTCGCCTGCTCTACCGCGAATGCCAAATGACCGGTCTTTTCCCAGCTGTTGTCAAAGTCCGGTGAAAGAGCAGGAATACGAATGAAATCCTCCAGCGCGGCAAGCATCGATGTTTGCCAAAAACATTCTACGCTTTCATAAATCTTCTGATGCACCTTTTACTCCTTTAAAACGAAAGCCTTGATATTCAGCGCATCTCGAACAATGGCTGTCGCGGCTTTCGCCTGCGCCTCCGTCATGCCGCTGCCGACCACCACTTTATGAAGCCCGTTAACGAGCTCAATGCGCACCTGCGCACCCATTTTATCCCCAAGAACTTCCGTGAACTGCTGCTTGAGTTTTAAGGCGTTCTGCTCGGAACGGAACACGCCGAGCTGCACGGCGTATTGCTTAACCGCAGAAGCCGCGTTTACTGCTTGGCCCAGCTGAGATTCAGACGCGTGTTTTTTCAGTGCGCTGATGACTTCGGCTTTTGCCTCTGTCTCAAACGTGTTCAAGGTGGTTTGATCAGCATTTCCGGCTTTTTCCAAAGCGATCTGCGCCCCGGCTTCCAGTACACGCTCAACCGGATTCTGATTCAGCGGCGGCTGATCCTTTTCTATGATGACGCGATCGGCGGTAATACTCGGTGAACTCGAAGAGGCAAGGGACTCCCCTTCGGCAGCTAAAGTAGCGACCTGAGCAATAAAATCCGACTCTTTGGTTGAGCCGCTCTCGCTTGAAGACAATACTTTCTTCGCCACGGGCGCGGCAATCGAAGCAAGAACACTGCCGTTTGTGGTCGAAGGAATATTCCCTGCCGCGATCTGCGCTCGTGTAATGCGTTCGACCTTCACTTTGGCCGTTCCTTTATTGACATAGCCGAGACGCGAGGCGGCCGCATAAGAGAGATCAATCACACGACTGTGCAGAAACGGTCCGCGGTCATTGACACGAACAATAATGCTTCTGCCGTTTTCCAGATTCGTCACTTTGGCATAGCTCGGAAGCTCCATCGTGGTATGCGCCGCTGTCATCGCGTACATATCGTAAATTTCACCGGTGGAGGTTTTCTTCCCGTGGAACTGTTTGCCGTACCAGGAGCCGTAACCGGTCTGTACCAGAGGCTTGTCTCCTGTCATCGGAACATATGTTTTGCCCATGACCTTGTAAGGACGGTTCGTCGCGGCAATCGGCTTCTCTACCTTCGGCACCGCATTCTTCGTTTCCATACCGATCGTACCTAAGGCAGAAGGCGGTCCGTCGTTATCGTAGTACTTGCCGTCTTTTTGTGAGGTTCCGCAGCCGGCGAGAATCGAGGCCGCGGCCGAAAAAATCAGTATCTGCCAATAACGTCGTTTCATGTTTTTTCTTATTCAGCTAACTTCGGTAAGAATCTCCGTACAAAGATTCTTTTATGCGGCGTCCGGCGGAAATTTTCATCAGCAGTCCGCAGCAGATGCCTAAAATCAGAAGCGCAGTACCGCCGTAACTCATAAAGGGAAGGGGCACGCCGACAACGGGCAGGATCCCGCTGACCATTCCCATATTAACAAAGGAATACATCAAAAAGATCGCTGCAATGGCTCCGGCTGTCAGACGCTCAAACATGGTTGAAGCGACCGAGGCGATATAAAGCGTACGCATAATCAGCAGCGTGTAAAGGAGCAGCAGTCCGACATCTCCGAAAAAACCGAACTCCTCGGAAAATACCGCAAAAAGAAAGTCACTGGTTCGCTCAGGAATAAAATCCAAATGCGCCTGGGTTCCGTTCATCCAGCCCTTTCCGGTCATTCCGCCCGAACCGATCGCAATAATTGACTGCAGCGTATGAAAACCCGCACCCAAAGGATCCGAACTCGGATCCAGCAGAGTCAAAACCCGCTGTCGCTGATAGTCATACATCATGCTCCAGACAACGGGAAGCGCAGCCGCCGCACACGAAATCATCAACAGTAAAAATTTCCAGCTGAGTCCGGCAAAGAAGATCACGGCAAAGCCGGAGGCGCAGACCAAGAGAGATGTGCCAAGGTCAGGCTGCTTCAAAATCAGCGCAACCGGCAGAGCAAGCAGAACAAACGCAACCGCATAGTCCCACCAGCGCAGAACGCCTTCCTGAGCGGTATAGCGAATCTGGAAATACCAGGCGATCAAAAGCGGCGTCGCCAGCTTCATGATCTCCGAGGGCTGAATGCGGACTACGCCAATGTCGAGCCAGCGCGTCGCGCCCTTGGTATTCACGCCGAAAAGCAGCGTTGCGACCAACAGAAGAAGACCGACCGCGTAAAGAGGAATCGCGAGTCCCTTCATCCATTTCATGGGAATATTGGCGAAAACCAGCATCGCCGCTCCGGCGGCCGCTAAATTTCGAATCTGTCCGTCAATACGCCAGGGGAAACTGTAGCCTGCAGAATAAAGCGTCACAAAACCCCAGGCGCTCAGCAGCGTCACAATCGCCAGCAGTGTCCAGTCAATCGAAAAAAACACACTGAGAAACGTTTTCAGCACCTTCACATAGAAGGGTTCTTTGTGCACAGTAATCAACGAGTTCAACGTTTATCTCCCTTCTGTCCGTTTTTCCCGTCCGTCCTCGCCGCGGGCTTCTTCACAGCAGTTTTTGCGGGCGCTTTCCCTGAAGCTGGCTTTGCGCCAGCCTCTTTAGATGAGGCCCCTTCCCGCTTATCTTCGGGAATACGGCTCTGCACCAAGTAATAATCCAAAATTTTCCGAGCAAGCGGCGCTGCCGCGGCAGCGCCGAAGCCGCCGTTTTCCACCATAATGGCAAGCGCAATCTGCGGCTTGTCCACAGGAGCAAACGCTATAAACAGGGAGTGGTCGCGATGACACTCCTTAATCTTGTTCTTGTCATACGTCGCGCCCTGCTTGATGCCTAAAACCTGAGCGGTTCCGGTTTTTCCGCCGACGGTGTAGGGCGCGTTGGCAAACAGCGCGCGCCCGGTTCCTTTGAGCGTCACATCGTGCATCGCGTTCTTAATAAAATCCACATTCTCTTTTTTGAGCGGAATCACATCCACCGGATCCTTGGCAATAACCTCTTCTTCCCCGGTCTCCGCGTTGATAATCTTCTTCACCAGGTGCGGCTTCATCACAATGCCGTCATTGGCAAGGGTTGCCACCGCGTGCGCCAGCTGCAACATCGTAAAAGAGTTGTAGCCCTGACCGATACCGATGGAAATCGTATCGCCAACCGCCCAGCGCTGTTTAAAGCGCTTCTGCTTCCATTCCTTCGAAGGAAGAATACCGCGTGCTTCGCCGACAAGATCGATCCCGGTAATCTGCCCAAAACCAAAGGGTTTCATGAAATCATGAATTCGATCAATACCCATGTCCTGAGCAAGCGAGTAGTAATACACATCTGAAGAAACAACAATCGAACGATGCATATCTACGGGTCCGTATCCGCGCCCTTTGGTGGAATCGCGAAACACATGATTGCCAAGCTGAAAATGGCCGTTGTCCTGAATGACACGCTTCGGATCGCGAACTTTCATCTCCAGCGCGCCAAGCGCCATAAAGGGCTTAAACGTGGACCCGATAGGATAAGTTCCTCTCAAAGCTCGATTCATGAGCGGCTTGTCTTCGTCCTGGTTCAGCTTGTCCCAGGTCTCCTGATCAATACCGTCAACAAATAGGTTCGGATCAAAACTGGGATTGGAAACAAAGGCGAGCACATCTCCGGTCTTCGGCTCAATGGCAATGACCGTGCCTCTTCTGTCTCCTAGCTCTTTCATGATCATGCGCTGCAGGCCCATATCAAGCGTCAGAACCAAATGATTCCCGGTCTTGGGCTGAGTCATTGACAGCGAACGAATGGGACGGCCTGAGGCGCGGACCTCAATTTCTTCAAAACCGGGTTTGCCGTGAAGTTCGTCCTCGTAAGAGAGTTCAATGCCGGTCTTGCCAATATTGAGCGTACCGGAGTAATCACGACCGCGTCCGCTTTCTTCAAGGCGCGTCTGATCTTTCTGTGAAATTCTTCCGATATAGCCGACGACATGCGCCGCGGCTTCCGCCTGCGGATACCTGCGATGCATGCGGGAACGAACTTCAACGCCGGGGAATCGCCAGGACTGAGCGGTAAACCGAGCAACTTCTTCGTCTGTCAGACCACTCTTAATCGGCACCGGGCTCAAACGAGGAAGCTCATCCTTCAGACGATTAAAACGACGTAGATCGCCTTTGGAAATACTGATGATTTTTCCGAGTTCATCTATGGTTTTTCTAAAATTCGGCGTCTCTGCCGGCGTAATTTCGAGTGTGTAGATCGGATCATTCGTCGCGAGAATTTCGCCGTTTTTATCAACAATAGTCCCGCGCCTCGGAGGATGCGCGGTTTCTGTTTTCCGGTTGGCTTCCGCCTTAACGACAAGTTCGTCGTACTGAATAATCTGCAGCCACACAAAACGAAGCGTCAGTATTCCAAAACACAGAAGCGTAACAAACAGAAAGAACCAGCAGCGATTAATGAACTGCTGCCGGTGTTTGGATTCGAGCTCCTGGACCCTTCGTTTCATAATGCGTCAGGCGGCCTCAGCCGAGATAAAAACGTCTGGATAAAAACCAAACCCACAGCGGCCAGAAGACAATAAACAGCAAAACCTGGAGGAACCATGCCGCATCAAAGCTTTGCTGAGACAAAAGAAAGCTTTCCACGGTTTTCAAAACCGCGGGAAGAAGAAAAACCGGCAGCAGAGATATTGCCTGACTGATCGGAGAGAGCCAAAGCAGCCGAACACTCATCAGTTCAGCACAAAATACCACGACGCAGTAAGTCAGCGCGTGCTGACCGAAAACGGCCCCGGTATCAGCATCCGTGAGAAGACCTAAGCAGAATGCGAGCCAGTAGAAAATTCTGTTGGGCTGATGAATCGCCCAGAAAATCAGCGTCATCACGAGAAAACTCGGAAAAAACGGCCAGTGCGAACTTGGCAGCAGATCAAGTAGCCAGGACAACAGAAGCGAACCGTAGACCCAAAGCGGTCCGGCCAAAGTCGGATCATGAATTGACTTATCCGGACGCTGATAGTTAAAGCCTTTGGAAAAATTACTCATCGCTTGGCCTTTCTTCTCTGCTGCGGATCCGCCGGCTCCTCCTCTTCAACCTGAGGAAGCTTGGATTCGGTATCAACAAACATCACCAGTACGTATTCACTCGTACCGATGGACTTTGGTGCGGCAATGCTCACGTCAACATAAGAACCGGCCTCGCCGGGGCGAACGGAAGTCACGGTCCCTACTGGAATCCCTTTGGGATAAATACCGTCAAGACCGGAAGTCACAACCTTTTCACCAACCCTGATTTTGTCGCTGAACGGTAAATCGCGGCTCTGCAGCGTATCACCGTCTCCGGTACCGCGGACAATGCCTCGAACATGCGATTCTGTAAACAAAACGGGAACTTCCTGATTCTTATCCTGAATCAGCTGCACCTGACTTGAACGCTTGGAAACATGAATGATCTGACCGGCGAGCCCGGTTTCCGTGACAACCGGCATCCCGACCTCAACTCCGTCGTCGCTTCCGCCGTTGATCTGATAACGCTGAGTGAAGCCGTCGGAGAGCGCCCGACGAACTTCAAACATCACTGAATGCACCGGGTAAAGTGCCTTTTGCTGAAGCATCTCCTTCAGAACGCGATTTTCATCGCTCAGAGTCCCGAGGCGAAACCTTTCCATTTCGCTCTCGGCCAGACGCTTCTTCAGCACCTCATTTTCATTAACCAGCTTAGATTTCGACTGAAAATACTCCGCCGCTTCTTCAATACCGCGGGACGGAGCGGTAACACCCGTATGCAGGGCATCCGCAACCCACGCAAAACCGCTTCGGACAGGCTCCATCACCTGCATTTGATGATCAACAACCATCATCAGAATGGCAGCAAACGCGAAGAAACCAAAGCTTGTAAAGGAAGAAGCTCTGGGAGCATTAAACTTCAGGTGCTTTGAAGGCCCGAGCATCTTGTCCTATTTCTAGCCGAAACAGAAGATTGAATCTTCGATCTTACCGATACCTTCGAGCGCAACACCGCAGCCGCGGACAACGCAGGTCAGAGGATCATCAGCGACAACGACAGGAAGACCGGTTTCTTCCATCAGAAGACGATCCAGGTCCTTCAGCAGAGCTCCGCCGCCGGTCAGCATCAGACCGCGTACGGCAATGTCCGCGCCAAGCTCTGGAGGCGTCTGCTCAAGCGCCTTTTTGACCGCTCCGACAACCTGATTCAGCGGTTCGGTAAGCGCTTCAAGCACTTCGTTGCTGGAAATCGTAAATGAACGAGGCACACCTTCCGCAAGATTGCGGCCTTTGACCTCAAACTCGCGCACTTCACTGGAAACGAATGCCGAACCGATTTCTTTTTTGATTCGTTCAGCCGTCGGCTCGCCAATCTGCATGCCGTAGTTGCGGCGGATGTAATCAATGATCGCCTGATCAAACTTATCGCCGCCCACGCGTACGCTGCAGGCGTAAACAATGCCGCCCAGAGAAATCACTCCGACCTCAGTTGTGCCGCCGCCGATATCAATCACCATGGAACCGGCCGCTTCACTAACCGGAAGACCTGCGCCGAGCGCGGCCGCCATCGGTTCTTCAATCAGAAAAACCTGCTTGGCACCGGCTGCTTCAGCACTCTCTTTGATCGCGCGGCGCTCAACCTGGGTAGATCCGTAGGGGACGCAAATGACAATTCTGGGACGAGGCGTGAAAATGCTGGGGGTATGCACTTTCTTGATAAAACTCTTGAGCATCTGCTCAGTAACCGTGAAATTCGCGATAACGCCGTCCTTCATCGGACGAATTGCGTCAATGTTGCCCGGAACGCGGCCAAGCATGTTCTTTGCTTCTTTACCAACCGCTCTGACGTCGAGCTTTCCTGAATTTCCTTTGTCTGTTCGCACGGCCACAACACTCGGTTCATCAAGAACCATTCCTTTGCCGCGACAATAAATAAGCGTATTGGCTGTTCCTAAGTCAATCGCTAAATCATTAGAAAAAAAGTTCCTTAAACCACCGAACATGTAGTCCCCCTGCCACTCCACCTTGGCACATATTTAGTAACCGCCCAATTCGAACGAAGGGCAAACGTAAATGATAGACTAAAAAAGGTATTTTAGGCCCCTGACGGAGGCCGGCTGTTACTTGCAGAAACAACAGTTATTGCAAAAACTCATTCATTTTTTAGGAAGTTCATGTCTTTAACCATCAATGACGTGCGCAGAATTTCTGATCTGGCGCGCATCGACCTTTCGGACGCAAACGCCGAAAAACTTATGGTCGAGCTTAATGACATTCTGTCCATGGTCGAACAGATTCAGTCCATCGACACCACAGGCGTAGAGCCCATGCCGCACCCGTTCGGGGGCGCTCAGAGACTTCGTGAAGACGAAGTCACGGAACATAACCGCAGAGAAGAAAATATGCAGAATGCTCCGGACGTCATGGACGGCTTATTCCTGGTTCCAAAGGTGATTGAATAAAATGACTGATCTCACACATTCCACTGTCGCCGAGCTGAAAAAGCTCCTGACTGCAAAAGAAGTCTCTGCTAAGGAAGTCGCTCAGGCGTACCTCGATAAAATCGAAAAAACAAGCTCTCTCAACGCGTTTCTTGACGTGCGCCCTGAGGTCACACTGAAGGAAGCCGAAGAAGCAGACAAGAAAATCCGCTCAGGCGAGGCATCCCCGCTCACCGGCATCCCGATTGCGCACAAGGATATTTTTGTGACGCTCAAGTGGGCGAGCACCGCTGCCAGCAAAATGCTGGAAAACTACATGAGCCCGTTTGACGCGACCGTCGTCGAACGACTTCAGAACGCCGGCTTTGTCTGTCTGGGCAAAACCAACTGCGATGAATTCGCTATGGGTTCAACAACCGCCAACAGCGCTTACGGCAAAACCTACAATCCCTGGGACGCCAACGCGGTCCCCGGCGGCTCATCAGGCGGTTCTGCCTCCTGCGTCGCCGCGCGCATCGCGCCTGCTGCAACAGCCACCGACACGGGCGGTTCAATCCGTCAGCCCGCGGCTTTCTGCGGCGTCACCGGTATTAAACCGACTTACGGCAGACCGAGCCGCTGGGGCATGATCGCATTTGCCTCCAGTCTGGATACCGCCGGCATCATCGCTCAAAGCGCTGAAGACTGCGCTATTGTTCTTTCTGAAATGATCGGTTTTGACAAGCGCGACTCTACCAGCATTGAACTGCCGCCCGAAGACCTGACAGTCGGTCTGAATGCCGGCGTCAAGGGTCTGCGCATCGGCGTTCCCCGCGCCTGGATCGATAAGGCCGAACCGGGCCTGCGCGACGCCATTTACAAGGCACTTTCCGTTTACGAAAGTCTCGGCGCTGTTCTCGTCGATATCAAACTCGACAAAGCCAACCTCGGCGTTCCTGTCTACTACATCATCGCGCCCGCGGAAGCAAGCTCCAACCTCGGCCGCTTTGACGGCGTCCGCTACGGACATCGTGCGAAAGACTATAACGATCTTCTCGACATGATCAAAAAGAGCCGTGATGAAGGCTTCGGCCCTGAACCGAAACGCCGTATTCTGATCGGCACTTACGTTCTTTCGCACGGCTATTACGACGCCTACTACATCAAGGCTCAGCAGGTACGCCGCCTGATCGCTCAAGAGTTTGATGCGATCTTTAAGAACGAATGCGATGTCATCGCCGCACCGGTCTCCACAGATGCCGCTTTCCGCTTCGATGCTAAAGCCGATCCGCTCTCTTTATACCTGAGCGACTTGTACACCGTCCCGGGATCTCTTGCAGGACTGCCCGGCCTCAGCCTGCCCTGCGGTATGAGCGAAGGCAAACTGCCTTACGGTCTGCAGCTGATCGCGCCCAAGTGCGAAGAAGGCCGCCTGCTCGGTACCGCGCATGCCTATCAGCAGGCGACTGACTGGCATAAACTTGTCCCCGCCGGATACTAGGAAGGAATACAAACATGGAATGGGAAGTAGTTATCGGGCTGGAAACACATGTCCAGCTCTCAACAAAATCTAAGATTTTCTCCGGCGCTTCCGCCTCTTTCGGCGCAGAACCGAACACACATGCCTGCCCGATCGATCTGGCGCTCCCCGGCTGCCTGCCGGTCCTCAATAAGAGCGCTGTGGAAAAGGCGATTCGTTTCGGCCTTGCAATCGACGCAAAAGTCGCAAACCGCTCCGTCTTCGACCGTAAGCATTATTTCTACCCGGATTTACCGAAGGCCTATCAAATCAGCCAGTTCGAACTGCCCGTTGTCATCGGCGGACGAGTCAGCTTCCAGGTCGAAAACCCCGATGGAAGCACCTACCAAAAAACTATTAATCTGACCCGCGCGCACCTTGAAGAAGACGCGGGCAAAAGCGTTCACGGCATTGTGCATGGAAAAACCGGTATCGATTTGAACCGTGCCGGAACGCCGCTTTTGGAAATCGTTACGGAACCGGAACTGAGAAGCTCCGCAGAAGCCGTTGCATACGCAAAAGCGCTGCATGAACTCGTTATGTGGATCGGCGTCAGCGACGGCGATATGCAGAAAGGTAATTTCCGCTGCGACGCCAACGTCTCTGTCCGACCCAAGGGCCAGAAAGAATTCGGAACCCGCTGCGAAATTAAAAACCTGAACAGCTTTAAATTCCTTCAGGCCGCTATCGACTACGAAGTTCGCCGCCAGATTGGACTGATCAGTGAAGGCGGAAAAGTGGTACAGGCCACACGCCTCTATGACCCGGACAATGACGAAACACGCGAAATGAGAACGAAGGAAGACTCGATGGACTACCGGTACTTCCCGGATCCGGATCTTCTCCCGCTTGAAATTTCCGACGAATGGATCGAAGAGGTTCGCGCCTCTATGCCTGAACTTCCTGAAAAGACGCTTGCGCGTCTCATCAACGAATACGGCATCAGCGAAGCCGACGCCCTGCAGCTGATCTCTCACCGTCCGCTCACCGAGTACTTTGAGAAAGCAGCCGCTAAGCTCAAAGACAAGAAGATCGCGGCCAACTGGGTCAAGGGCGAAGTTATGGCTCAGCTCAACGCCGCTGAGCTTTCGATCGAAGAAAGCCCGGTCTCAGCCGAACAGCTCGGCGATATTCTTGTTCGCTACAGCGACGGCACAATCAATCAGAAAGGTGCGCGTACCGTCTTCTCCGCGATTTGGGAAAAGAAGGGCGACAAAGTTGATGAACTGATCGAAACGCTGGGCCTGAAGCAAATCTCGGATACCGGCGCCATCGAGGCGGCTATTGACGCAGTGCTTGCCGCCAACCCGAAGATGGTCGAAGAATTCAAATCGGGCAAGGAAAAGGCTTTCAACGCTCTGGTCGGTCAGACCATGAGAGCGACAAAAGGCAAGGCCAATCCGGCTCAGGTCAATGAAATTCTGAGAGCAAAGCTCGCTCAGTAAACAAGCTCACAAAAAGCCGGTTTTAACGCCGGCTTTTTTGTGTCTTTTGTTTACTTAACGCCGTAACGCGCGCGGTAGTCGGAAATAGCCGAACTATAAGCCGACAGCTCTTTTACATCGGATTCCTTCAGATATTCCATCAGGTCCGCAAGATTGGCGATCGCAACGACCGACATCCCGTATTTGTGTTCGACTTCTTCAACTGCCGAACGCTCTCCGACGTCTTCAGCGGTGCCCGAGCACTCCATCCTGTCAAGCGCCAGCAAAACTCCGGACGGGCAAGCCCCGCTCGCTTCAATAATTCTGACCGACTCATTGACGGAAGTTCCAGCGGAAATAACGTCATCAATGATCACCACGTGCCCTTTTAAAGGAGCGCCGACAACCTTGCCGCCTTCTCCGTGATCTTTGGCTTCTTTGCGGTTGTATGCGAAGGGAATGTCATGACCGAGCTCGGACATGCGGATTGCTGTCGCCGCGGCAAGCGTAATGCCTTTATAAGCAGGTCCGAAGAGCATGTCGCACTGAATGCGTCCCTGTTCAATCGCTTCAATAAGCGTTCTGGCGTAGAAATCCGCAAGCGTACGCAGCGAAGCGCCGGTGTAGAACAAACCGGCATTGAAAAAATAAGGCGAGAGACGCCCTGCCTTGGTTTTGAACTCTCCAAAGCGGAGAACGTCCGAATCAATACAAAACTCAATAAATTTATGTTGAAGTTTGGACATAATGTTGTCAGGAACTTGCTGAGGAAAGAAAGCTTAATTTTAGCGGCTCCGAAGTTATTTTCCCGTTACAAAGACGAGCTCTTTCAGCTCTCACGGCCGTTGTAATATAGACAGCATCTTTATCAACGGGTACCAACGTGCTGAAAATCATTACCGCCAACACAAACGGCATCAGAAGTGCTGTCCAAAAAGGCTTTCAATCCTGGCTCTCTGCGCAGGACGCTGACATCGTTTGTATTCAGGAGCTCAAGTCTCAGGATCACGAGGTCCCCGAAGAACTTACTCTCGGACCCTCCTCCTTTCGATACTTCCACTGTGCGGAAAAAAAAGGCTATTCGGGGTGCGCGGTACTGACCAAAAAAGAACCGGATGAAGTCATTATCGGATTCGGCAGCGAAGAGTTCGATCGTGAAGGAAGGTATGTTGAAGTACGCTTTAAGAACCTGATCGTCGTCTCCATCTATTTCCCTTCAGGAAGTTCTTCAGAGGAACGTCAGCAGGCAAAATTCCGCTTCCTCGATGTCATTTTGGACCGCTTAAACACACTAAAAGCCGACGGACGGGAAGTTGTCCTCTGCGGCGACGTCAATATCGCGCACAAGGAAATCGATATCAAAAACTGGAAAGGAAATCTCAAAAACTCCGGGTTCCTTCCGCAAGAGCGTCAATGGCTCACTGATCTCTTTGCCAACGGCTGGACAGACGTCTTCCGTAAGCTTGATCCCCGGCCTAACCAATACACCTGGTGGAGCAATCGCGGCAGAGCGCGTCAAAACAACGTCGGCTGGCGTATCGATTATCAGATTGCGACACCGCTGATTGCAGCAAAAGCCTCCAAAACCGACGTGTACCGCGATGAACGCTTTTCGGATCACGCGCCTCTCACCGTTGTCTACGATTTCGATATCAAATGAAAGCAGAACAGATTCTCTTCTCTCAAGGCTTCGGCACACGTCATGAATGTCGGGGCCTGATACTGCTTGGCAAGTTCACCGCCGCAGGCATGCCTGTCGAAGACCCTGATGAAGATATTGACACGAAGGATCTCGTCTTTACCGTTGACGGCACCGCTTGGCCTTACTACGAGAAAGCCATCGTGATGATGAACAAGCCTGAGCACTACGAATGCTCACTCAAGCCGCTGCACCATCCTTCCGTGATCAGCCTGCTCCCGCCGCCGCTTAGAACCCGAAAACTGCAGCCGGTGGGACGACTTGACGAAGACACAACCGGACTGCTCCTTTTTACCGACGACGGCAAACTCATTCATCGCCTGACACACCCTAAAAAACATGTTGACAAGGTCTACCGAGTCACACTCAAGCATCCGATTACGGACAACCAGATCAGTACGCTGCTCAAAGGCGTGCTGCTCAAGGATGAAAAAGCGGAAGTCAAAGCCGGCTCCTGCGTAAAGATCACAGACAATGTTATCGAGCTCACGCTCGCGCAGGGCAAATATCATCAGGTAAAACGCATGCTGGCTGCGGTCTCAAACCGAGTCACGGCACTTGAACGCGTACAGTTCGGACGCCTTAAACTCCCGGCAGATCTGGCGGCCGGCCAATGGCGCTGGGTCGCGTCAGCCTCGGAGATCACGGGATGAGCACCCTCGGCTCAAAACTTCAGAATTGGTTCGGCGCGTTCCGCATTTATCTGCAGCCGGTATGTCTGAGAATGTTTTTCCTCGGATTCTCCGCAGGACTTCCTCTGCTGCTTGTCCTCGGTACTCTTGGATTCTGGCTGCGCGAGGCGGGAATCGACCTTAAAACCATCGGCTTCATGTCCTGGATCGGATTGGTCTACGGATGCAAATGGCTGTGGGCGCCCCTCGTCGATAATCTCAAAATTCCCTACTTCTCCGCGAAATTGGGACAGCGGCGCACGTGGCTGATCCTCTCGCAGCTCATGCTGATGCTCTCTCTCTCGGGCATGGCTTTTTCCGACCCTCGCTTCCATCTGCCGCTGCTGACGTTCTTTGCGTTTCTGACCGCCTTTGCGTCTGCGACACAGGATATTTCTCTGGACGCCTACCGTATTGAAAGCGCGGATACCGATCTGCAGGGAGCGCTTGCAGCGACTTATCAAACCGGATATCGAATCGCTATGATTTGGGCCGGAGCCGGCGCCTTCGCGCTCGCGGCGCTCTTCCAAACGACTCCGGACAGCGTCTACGATCAAAAGGGCTGGACCGTCGCTTATCTGATTATGGCCGCCTCCATCGGTGTCGGACTTCTTACCTCGATTCTCTCGCCCGCCCCTAATAAAATCGATGAGGCAGACAAACTCAGGGAGCTGCGGGAGGTCAAAAGCAAGGTCAAAGAATTCGTCAGAACGCACGACGCTCTGCCTCAGCCCGCTGCGAAAGTTATCGGCTGGCTCAAAGTTATCTGCTGGAGTCCGATCGCCGACTTCTTTGATCGCTACAAGTGGCATGCGGCCGCCATTCTGCTGCTCATTGCCACCTATCGAATCAGCGACGTTGTCATGGGCGTTATGAGCAATCCTTTCTATCGAGATCTCGGATTCAGTAAGGAAGAAGTCGCCGCTGTATCGAAAATTTTCGGCGTCGTCATGACTTTGGTCGGTACATTCGTCGGGGGAGTTGTCGTCCTGCGCTTGGGCGTGCTTAAAACGCTTTTTATCGGAGCGCTGCTTGCCTCCGCGACCAACCTGCTTTTCTCCTGCCTCGCAGGCCTCGGCCATGACCTCGCATTCCTCGTCTTTACCGTAAGCGCGGACAACCTCTCCGGAGGTCTCGCGAGCGCCGCCTTTATCGCATACCTCTCAGGGCTCACCAACGTCCGGTATTCGGCGACTCAGTACGCGGTCTTCTCCTCCATCATGCTGATTCTGCCTAAGTTTCTCGCAGGTTTCTCCGGCGTTATGGTCGAAAGCGTCGGATATGCCAATTTCTTTATCATCACTGCGGCGCTTGGCATACCCGTCTTGATCCTCATCCCGGTAATCGGGATGCTGGAGAAATCAAAGCATTAATTTTTGCTCTCTTCCTCCATCGGCTCATTAAGCTCCGGAAATGCGTAGCCCTTTGTCACATTGGCGATCTCCGCGACACAGCTGGCTAAATCGGAGAGCGCCGCGGGCAAGTCCTCAAGCGGCGCTTCCTTATCGAGGATTTGTTTCGTTTCTGCGAAATCCCCCAAGCTCTCCTGCGGCAGATGACGCAGAATTCCGTGCAGCGCCAGGGCAATCTTGGGAGAATCGGATTTCTCCAGGAAATCGGGCCAAATCTGACCGGCTTCTAAAAAGCCCATGGCAAACGGCTCCAGAGCCTTAATCGCTTCCTTTCCTTCCAAAACTCTGCCTCGCTCGTCTTCGGCATCAAAGTAGATCGGATCAAGGGGCTGCGAATTGGCAAGCGTTTCTCCAATTTCACGAAAACGTTTTATGAGCAACTCCCTCAAACGCTTGTCTTCTGAGGCACTGCCTGTAGAAGCCGAGGCTTTGCCGTTCGTGGAAAGAATCCGCCCAAGCCAGCTTCTGGTATCGGGAAGAGTCGGCAGCAGCTGTATCGCGGTCATAAAACCGTCTGCTTCCGACGCGTCCATCGGTTCCGCACTTTCATCCACCGAAGCAAGCAGCTCATCGAGTTCACTAAGCTCATCAACCGTCATTGCGTTACTCTTTTCAGACATTCCTGTTCTCCTCTTTTTCCCAAAACTGATCCAAAATCTCGGCCGCGTGAGGACCGTCATGCGCTTTTGACAGCTGCTGTACCAAACGTACGCAGGCAGAGTGCTTAAGCCCGAGAACCGCTTCCTTCACTTCGGGAATATTCATCGGCGCCATCGACAGCTCCTTGATGCCCAGACCGATAAAAATCGGTACCAGTCTGCTTTTTCCGCCTGCCTCTCCGCAAATCGAAATCGGTTTCTCTGCTTTGGCGGCGGCCTTCGCACTCATCTTCAAAAGCTTCAAAACCGCCGGATGCAGTTCGTCATAAAGCGGGGCCACCGCAGCATTGCCGCGGTCCACACCGAGACAATACTGAATCAGATCATTGGTGCCGATGCAGATAAAATCAGACGCTTCCAAAAATTCCTCAATACAGAGCACCGCCGCCGGAAGCTCTACCATAATGCCGACTTTCACATCGGGATTAAACGGTACCTGCTCTTCACTAAGTTGCGCCTTGGCCAGCGCAATATAGCGCTTTGCTTCTTCAATCTCATGAAGGTTCGACACCAGAGGCAAAAGTATCCGAACATCAAAACCGTGTGCCGCTCTCAAAATCGCACGAAGCTGAATTAAAAAGAGATTCGGATTCACCAGCGAAAAACGAATTGCCCTGAGCCCTAAAGCCGGATTATCTTCCTTCTCCGCCCCGGACGAAACATTCTGATGAAGCGCTTCAGGAGTCAAAATCTTATCGCCGCCGACGTCAATCGTTCGAATCGTGACCGGACGCTTTCCCATCCCCTCGATAAGCGTGCGGTAGCTTTCGTACTGCTCCTGCTCTGTGGGAAGAACCTGCCGCCCCATAAAAAGGTATTCGCTCCTAAAAAGCCCTATTCCCTGCGCGCCGAGATGCAGAATATCGTCAAGTCCGGAAACCATTGCGACATTAGCCTTGAGCGTCATGCGAAAACCGTCTTTGGTCTGCGCCGCCCGTCTTCTTGCCCTGAATCGCTGAGAATAATTTCTTTCCTGATCCTTGACGCGTGAAGCGATCTCTTTGGTTTCCTTCGCATCCGGATTGCAGATAATCGTTCCGCTGTGCGAGTCAACAAATACTCGATCACCGCTCTGGATCAGCCCGACAGCACCGCCTACGCCGACAATGGCCGGGATAAACAGAGTTTGAGAAAGTACCGCGGTATGCGAAGTGGGGCCGCCCTTCTCCGTTACGATGCCGACAAGATCGAGCTCCTCATACTCGGTCAGCCAGATCACGTCCGCAAACGAAAGGTCATGCGTCACTAAAATGACAGATTCATCCGCCGCATCCCGAACCTGTTCCCCAAGTCTGCGCCCGCCGGTCAGCTCTTCCTGAAGCCGTGTGACGACATGCTCAATGTCATCGCCGCGTTCAGCCAAATAAGAGTCGGACAGATTCTCAAATACCTTGCGGACCTCTTCGAGATGCTGCTCGAGCGCCCACTCGGCATTAATCAGCTTCTGCTCAATCAGACGCGAAGTTTCCGTAAACAATGTCTCGTCATTCACAAGCATTCGGAAAACTTCAAGGAAGGCTTTCACCTCTTTGGGCGCTTTCTTGGGCGAGCGCCGGATCATCAGATCAAGCTCCTTGTTCACCGCCGTAATCGCGGAGGCAAGACGCGCCACTTCCTGCTGAGACTGAGAAGCCTCAATCTGATACTGAGGAAGCTGCAGAGAGCCGGAATTCATGACTCTGGCCTGGCCAAAGCCGATCCCGCTGGAGACGCCGACTCCTCTTAATTCCTGCCTGGGACGAACCGCTTCGTCAGTCATGGCTATTCCTGCTCTCCGAATTTGCTGTCAAATAATTCTTTTACCGCCGCTAAGGCCGCATCCTCGTCTGTTCCGTCCGCTGTGACGGTAAGCTCCGTACCTTTGGAAGCCGCAAGCAGCATGACGCCCATGATCGACTTACCGTTGACCTTTCGGCCGCCTTTCTCAATGCGAATATCACTTAAAAATTCATTGCCCTTCTGAGTGAGCTTAGCAGCCGGACGAGCATGCAGACCAAGACGATTCAATACCGTTACCTGAATGGATTTCATTTTTTTCCTTCAATGAGATACGCGGTGACGCCAATTTCTTTTGCCTTCTGTTCAAGCTCTTTCAAAGAAAGAGAGCGATAGCAAATCATCTTAAAGAGAAGCGGCAGAGAGAGCGGCACAAGAAATAAGCAGGGATGTGTTTCGCAAAATCCGCGCATCACATTGCAGGGCGTCGCACCTTCAATATCAAGAATCACAACACGTTCTTCAGCCTCGATGGAATTCCATGCCTCAGAAAGCTGTTTCTGAAGCGCCTCAGCCGAAGCGTCCGAATCAATATCAACAGCTATGAAATCCGGGACCTCTTTCATAATCTGAAGAGTCGCTTCCCTAAAAGCGCTCGCTATCGGCTTATGCGCCGCGATTATCAAACTCACGCTCATAACTGTCCTTCCAACATGTTTAACTCCTTGAAAGTATATATTTCATCCGGCAGATTTGCCGTACGCCATATTCGCAGACAGAGAACCTTCTTTGCACAGACTCCGTACCAACACAGGCGCAGAAAACAATAAAATATCAAAAACCAACAGAGGAGACGCTTATGGCAATTGTTACCTTTAAAAGCAAAGCCGCCGGTGAAATTTTTATGTTCCGCGAAACCGCAGAAAAAATCTTTAAAGTCATCGGCAAACCTTTAGGCCTGAGAGGCGTACTCACACCCGAAGAGATCCCTGACGCCATCGCCGCACTGAAAGATGCAATGGAAAAGGAAAAAGAATTTCTCAAAGGCCTGCGCGAGCGTGAAGACAAACGCTTCCGCGAGGGCAAAGACCTGGATGAGGAAAAGAAACCCGCTATCGAAGCGCCGGTCTACTTCACTCAGCGCGCTTATCCGCTTCTTGAAATGCTCGAAAGAAGCCTCAAAGAAGATACGCCTGTCGTCTGGGGTGTTTAAGCCCGCCAGAAACCGCGCGTGAAGAGTACGAGCACAGTAAAGAGCTCCAAGCGTCCGATCACCATCAGGAAGCAGCAGAAAGCAATCTGAAAATCGTTGAGGGACGCAAAGTTATAGGCCGGCCCAAGACTTCCAAGGGCCGGTCCGAGATTGTTCAGGCACGCCAGAGCCGCCGAAAAAGCCGTCAGACCGTCCAGCCCTGAAAGCATGAATGTGATTGTGCTGAAAAGCGCAATGATCGTGTACAGCATCAGGAAGGCCAAAACCAAGAAGACTACCTGCTTGTCAATGGTCTGAGACCCAATCTTGAGCGGGCGAACCATCTTCGGATGCAGAATTCTCTTGAACTCCAGATTGCCCTGCTTCACCAAAGCAATCGCTCGGATCATCTTGATGCCGCCGCCGGTTGACCCGGCGCACGTCGCAAAACAGCTTGCCAGCAAAATCAGCAGCTGCGCCACAAGCGACCATTCACCGTAGTTCGTGTTCGCAAAGCCGCCAGTACTAATCACAAAAACTGTATTGGTCACGCCGTAATAAATCGCGTCTGAAACTGTGGCGTACGTTTTGTCATAAACCAGAAGGAACGAAATAAACGCAGAGAGCAGAACAATCGTCAGGATCCATCCGCATGTCTCCGCGTCCTTCAGATAGGTTCTGAACGAGAGCTTCCTCCAGGCGGTAAAGTGCATGGAGAAGTTAATGCCGCCGATAATCAGAAAGATCACGCAGACCCAGTCCACCGTCCGGCTCGACCAATAGGCGAAACTCGCGTCATGCGAGGAATACCCGCCTAAAGAAACCGTCGTAAAGGTATGCATGATCGCATCATCCCAGTCCATGCCGGCAAAGTGATAGCAAACTGCGCAAACGACGGAAATCGCAAAGTAAATGTTGTAGAACGCTTTGGCAGTATCGGCGATCCTCGGCGTTAGGCGCCCTTCTTTGAGCGGCCCTGTAGACTCGGCGCGAAAGATCTGAGCGCCGCCCACGCCCAAGAGCGGTAAAACCGCCACGGCCGTCACCAGGATTCCAATACCGCCCATCCATGCGAGGAAACAGCGCCAGAAATTGACACTGATCGGAAGACGATCCAGCCCCGAGAGAATCGTCGCGCAAGTCGTCGTAATCCCGGATGTCGCTTCAAAAAACGCATGTATGAAGGAAATATTTTCAATATTGACATAGAGCGGGATCGTCGCGGCGAGCGCAAGAAGCACCCATGCCATCGTGACCAGCAGAAAACCGTCTCTTGGAATCAGCTCACGCTTAAACCGGCGCGTGCTCAGCCACAAAAATAGCCCGGTAAAGAAAGTAATGCAGAACGCGATCTCAAAACCGGCCTCAGCTCCGTCGTTTTTCCATAAAGATAATGCAAGCGGGATCAGCATCGATAGAGAAAATCCCACCAAAATCGGCCCAAGCACGTTGAGCACGGGCAGAAGCATGAGTCTGAGTACGGGCGGCAGCATCGTCATGATTAAAAGAAACCTACTGATGGAGCAAATAGTTTCTCAACATCAGAAATCTGCCGCTTGCTGCCCATAAACACAATCACCTGGTCCCCGTCCTGAATAACGAGGTCCTTATCGGCCATAAACACTTCAAAGATGCCGTTCACTTTACGAAGCACACATCCGATCGAAGTGCCGTCTGGCATGGAAATCTGAGCGGCATGCCGTCCTATGATCTTTGAATTCTTCTCATTGCCGTGTGCGACGATTTCCATCACTTCGGCTCCGCCTCTGCGCAGCGTGTGCGCAGACAAAACATCGCCCTGACGAATGTGACGCAGCAAATCCGAAAGCGTCGCTTCCGTTGGAGAAAACGCGATATCAATACTGGTGCCCTCAACCAAATCAATGTAGTCAGCACGGTTGATCAGCGTAATGGCACGATGCGCACCCAATTTCTTCGCAAGCAGACACGACATGATGTTGTCTTCGTCATCACTGCTGACGGCAATAAATAAATCGGTATTCGCAATGCCTTCATTCACAAAAAGACCTTCGTCCGTCATATCTCCGTGAAGCACCAGAACGGAACTTGAAAGGTTCTGCGACAGGAACTGACAGCGCTCCAAGTCCGGCTCAATGATTTTGACGTTGTAGACATCTCCGGAGGCTGTCTCCACATCGTCGAGCGCTTTGGCAAGCTGCAGCCCTAAGCTGTCACCGCCGACAATCATGACGCGATCGGAACGACGTACCCGCTGACGAAGTACTTTGACAACGTCCATCGCGCTGTCCTTGGTTGTGAGGAAGAAAATCTCGTCTCCCGCCTCAATCACAGTGTTGCCGCGGATATCATCCAGACGGTATTTTTGTCGGTAGATGGAAACAATCTGAACTTTTACGCGCGGCAGCAGACTATGAATAGTGTCAACCGTTTGGCCGCACATCTTGGCCCCGCTCACGACTTTAACGGACATCAAAATGACGTCCGCCTCGGAAAACTCAATGACCTGCAGCGCTTCCGGATAGGTAATCAGCTGAACAATATAATTCGTGATCGCCTCTTCCGGCCATATAACGGAAGTCGCACGAAACCCCGCAGTCGACAGAAGCGCCGGATATTCACGAAGCTCATCATTGCGCACACGCGCGATGCGCGACGGAACATTAAAAAGCTGCTCGGCAATCAGAGTTACGGCGAGATTGGTTTCGTCATTAGCGGTCACGGCAATAATCATGTCCGCGTCCACCGCTCCGGCCTCGGCAAGAACAGAGGGAGACGTCGCGTCGCCTACGATGCCCTGAAGGTCGTAATTATTCTGAATGTCTGTTATGCGGTCCTTGTCTGTATCAACAATCGTAATGTCGTTGGACTCAGACACTAAATTCCCTGCAACGGAAGAACCGACTTTCCCCGCTCCAACTATGAGAATCCTCATTTATTGCTCCATTGCCGGAGATCAGGTCTTCGGGAGGCTACTCGCGGGCTCTCACCGTCTTTCCAATCTCAATTCCCAGCTGCTTAAGCTTTCGATACAGATGCGTGCGCTCTAATCCGGCAAATGCGGCAACACGCGAAATACTATTGTTTTCTCTTTTCAGCAGATTCAAGAAGTAAAGCCGCTCAAATTGATCTCTGGCTTCTCTGAGCGGAGCGGAAAAGTCCACCTGACCCAGCAGCGCTTTGGTGTCCTCTGCGCTGGTGCGCGGAGGCTGATCCGAAATTGCCGTCACTCGGGCATCCGCGGAATGAGAACCGGAAGATCGGTAAGAGCTTCCGGAAGCCAGGAACGGATGCGCATAAACCGTCGTATCCCGCAGCGCATCAATACGCGCGGAGGCCTGAGAGTCTCCGATTCTGGGCTCCTTAGAACTCTTCTGCAGAGCTTCCTTCACGGCGCTGATCAGACGAGAAAGCGCAATCGGCTTTTCCAGAAAATCCACAGCGCCGAATTTGGTCGCTTCAACGGCTGTATCCAGAGTGGCATGACCGCTCATCATGATCACAGGCGCTGTCAGCTGTCCGCTCGAACTCCACTCCTTCAGCAGAGAAATCCCATCGTTATCCGGCATCCAGATATCCAAAAGGACCAAATCCGGATGCTGGTTCATCGCAGCTCGTGCCGCACTGGCGTTTTCCGCCAGAAGAACTCCGTAACCCTCATCAGAGAGAATTTCTGACAAAAGTTCGCGAATGCCGATTTCGTCGTCTACAACTAAAACAACTGCCATAAAATCTTTACTTTCTGAATAATTCTTACTTCTCTATGGACTTCTATTCTATCAAGTCCGAATTCTTCCTAAACGGTCCAAAGCCTTCTAAAAACAAAAAACAGAGCGGCTCCGCGAACCTCTCCCTTTTCATCCGTTAAATTCACCGCGGTAACCGACGCTCCGTGCTCATCAACGATCTTCTTGATCATGGCAAGGCCCAGACCTGTGCCGGAAGACTTTGTCGTCACATAGGGCTCAAACGCGTGTTCCAGAATCTGTTTGGTGAACCCCGGACCATTATCGCTTACTTCCAGGCTGACGCCCTCGGCCTCTCCGCTTGTCTCGTTCCTTATCACCGAGGTGCGGATCGAAACCACTAGCTGCTCCTTGGAAGGAAGCGCCTCCATCGCATTGGAGAACAAATTATGAAATACCTGACGAAGCTGATTTGCATCCCCCTCAATCGCGGGCATCGGCTCCTGTAGAGCCAGCTGAACGCGAATCCCGGCCGCCTGATAGAAATGAGCCACTTCCTCAATAAAAACAGTGAGGTCCAGACGGTCATAATGCGGCGCTCCGATCTTTGCATACAGGCGAAAATCATTAACCATCTGCTTCATTGCCGTGACCTGGCTGACAATGGTTTTGGTCGCCCTTTCCAAAATTTCCTGATCCCGTCCCTGAACCTTATCCTTAAGCTTCATCTCCAGTCGCTCGGCGGCAAGCTGGATAGGCGTCAGCGGATTCTTAATCTCGTGGGCAAGACGACGGGCCACCTCGCCCCATGCCTCCGTTCTCTGAGCGGCCGCAAGCGCGGTGACGTCGTCAAAAACCAGCAGATATCCTTTGTCTTCGCCAAGCGTCAGCCGAGTCGCTCTCGCAAAAATATTGAGCTTTTCCTGAAGTTTGTCCGGCCGCTGATATTCACACTGAATCGAAATGTCAGAGTTCTCTTCTGTGCAGAGCGCAAGCTTTTCACTCACCACCGACGCGAAGGCCGGCATGATGTCCTTCAGCAGAGCGCCTAAGCACTCGGTGAGATTGATGCCGAGAATTCTGGAAGCCGCTGAGTTGGCGGAAATCAGCTGGCTGTGGCTGCTGAGCACAATCACACCGGAGGACATCTTTGCCAGAATTCGTTCCAGGTATTCTTTGGCCTGACCCAGTTCTTCACTGCGGCTTTCCAGATCTTCCCGCGCCTGTGCAAGCTGCCCGGTCATTGTGTTGAACGAACGGGCAAGCTCCCCGACTTCATCGTTTGTCCTCACCTCGGGAAGCTGCTCATACTGGCCGGCGCCGACTCGCCGAATGCCTTCCAGAAGCAGCATCAGCGGTTTGCTGATGCGGTTGGCCATAATCACCGAAATCGCTATCGCGCCAAACATGGAAAGCAGAAGCACCAGCGTCAGTGAGATGGAGTAAATGTTGCGAAGGCCGCTGCGGGCGAGAACCATTTCCTGATAATCCCGATAACCGTTCATCAGCGTCTCGGCATTGCTTGCAAGCGAGGGCGGGACATTGTCAATCAGTTCGAGAAAAACAGACTCTCTGCCGGAAGAAGGAGCATCCAGCATAAAAATATCCTTCTGCGAACGCAGCGCGAGCGAAATCGAACCGTCAGCCGTCGGGATAGGAATCACGACCTGAGCTCTCTGAAGTCCCGGATTATTGTCATCAATCGTCTGCCAAAAACCATGCGTACGCGCCGCCTGCAGCACTCGATTCGAAGGAACGGTCGGAACCAGTTTGCCAAAGGAGCTGCCGGAAACGGCTAAGAGATTGCCGCTTGAGGTGATCAGCACTGCTTCCTGCACCCCCTCGCGCTCCCGTGCGGCATCCAGCACGGCGAGCCAGCCGGAGGGCGGAGTTTCTGCGATTTCTGCTGAAATTTTACGAGCCTTCACCAGCACATTGGATTGGAAATTCTCAAGCACTTCGCGGCCGAGCGTAAGACCTGAATCCAGAGCGCGTTCCACTCTGACGTCGAACCAGGAATCCACGGAATGGTGAAGAAACTGAACAGAAACAGCAAAAATCAAGATTCCGGGAAGCACACCGGTCAGCCCGAGCGCAAGCGCAAATTTCGAAAGAATTTTGACACCGTATTTTTTTCGCTTCGCATTGCGGTAAAGCTGGTAAAGAAGCGCGCCGACCATGCCCATGAACACGAGCATCACAAAGGTGTTGATATACAGGAGAACGGTATAGTACTTTTCAAAAAATACCGTGTTCTGGCTTGCACTCACCAGAAGAAATAAAAGCACACAGCTAAGCCCTATTAAAGCCAACAGAGCCAATCTGAGATACTTTGACAACTCAGCCCTCCGAACGGGTTATTTTGACAGGGAACCAACCGCTGTCTACATTCCAGCCGTCTTCGCGACGGAGCGTAACCTGGAAGGGCTTAGGCAGCTTGCTTGTGTCAAGGTAAAATCGTGCTTTTGCGCTGTAGCCCTCCGGATTTAATTCCCGATACGATCCTAAATAGAGGTTGGAGACATTTTTCATCATGGCGAGCGCGGCCGCGGGCGACTCAAAACTTTGCGTCATGCCGCCGATGCTGAGCTTGTATTTGCGTGTGAGCGGATTGAAGCTCAGGCGAATGTGCTCAGATGCGCCGGCAATGTCACGATCAAACCAATACCAGCGCTTTTTTTCAACTTCAACTTCCAGAACAAAGCTGAGCGTAATCCCGCGCAGAAGAACATCCATAAGCTCGTCGGTCAGCTCAAAATTAAACTCGCCATTGAAGAACAGCCCGCTCGACGGAGTCCGCTGCGCAGAAATCTCCGCCGTCACCGGCTCAACCGACGCTGAATACGCCTGACCGACCGCGCTCAGCACAAGCGCGGCAGCCAGAACAACCTTCTTCAATAACATTAAATCTTCTCTATAAGCGCGTAGAAAAATCCATCATGCGTCTTCGGGAAGAATTCCGGCTTATCCTGAACGCCTTCAGCAGGCGGCAGACTCAGGAGAATCTCCTTGTCAGGACCGATAGGAATCAGTTTGGCGTCCGGATGCTTGGAACAAAACGACTCTATCTGTGCAGGACCTTCCTCAGAAAACACTGAACATACAGCATAAAGAATTCTTCCCCCTTTTACCAGAAGAGGCCATAAATTCTCCAAAAGCTTTGCCTGAGTACGAGCCAGCTGAGCAATATCTTCAGGCTTGCGGGACCACGGAATGTCCGGGTGTCTGCGAACAATTCCGGAAGCCGTGCACGGAGCATCCAAAAGAATTCTGTCAAACGGTTTGCCGTCCCACCAGGACTGAATATCCGACGCATCCGCAACTCGGACGTTCGCCTTCAAACCCAGCCGATCCAAATTTTCAGTAATGCGGACGGCCCGCAGAGGATCAATTTCCAATGCGGTTAAGTCCACATCGGCCAGCTCCAAAATATGCGCGGTTTTCCCGCCGGGCGCAGCACAGGCGTCCAGTACGCGCATCCCGTCTTTTGCGCCGAGAATCGGTGCGGCAAGCTGACTGCCCGCATCCTGGACCGACACCAATCCGTCGGCAAAACCGGGAATATCCCGAACCGGACGCGGCTCCTCCAAGCGAAGTCCGTACATACCTTCAGGAACACACACGATTTCCTTAGCACGGTAGTCCGCGAGCACATCTTCAAGAGCGGCTTTTCTCTTGTTGACGCGCAGCGTCAGGGGAGGATGCCTTCTTTGCAGCGAAAAAATCTCTCGCGAGGATTTTCCGAAAACGGCCTCATAGCGGCGAATCCACCACATGGGCGCGTTGTAGCGGACCACCGGACTGCGCTCAAGCTCATCGGTCAGCCGGCGTTTTTCACGAAGATAGCGCCGCAGAATCGCATTAACGAAGTTGGCCGCTCTCATGGTCTGCGGATCCGACTTCGCCGCGATAACCGCTTGGTTGCAGACGGTAAATTCCTGCTCCTTGCCTTCCTTTAGAAGACTAATCGAAAGCTCCAGCAGCGCCGCGGTCTTCGCATCGGGCGCCCTGCTGACCAATTTTGCGACAGCGGCTTCAGCAAAAGCCCTGCGCCGACTGACGCAGTAAAGCAGGTTTTGACAGGCGCCCCGATAAGCAGCGTCTCGGGGAATTTCACTAAGCGCCTTATCAAGAGAAACTCCGCCTTTGATACTGATCCAGGGCGCCGCGGATCGAACCAGCGCCTCAGCCAAACTGCCGCTTTTCATTTGAAAATCTCTCCCGCTTTAATCGAATGACCGGAAAGAAAGTCCCGCACGTCCAGTTTCTTTCCGCCGGGCCTCTGCAGACGTGTCAGACGCAGCACCGTTCCGCCGCCGCAGGCCACACAGATTCCTTTTGCGTCGCTGCTAATAACAGTTCCCGGCGCCAAGCTCGTTTTACCCGAGTCGGCAGCAGCCATCCAGGCCTTCAATACTTCATCATTTAAACTAAAGAAACAGCCGGGCGCCGGATTGAATGCCCGAATTCTGCATGCGATCTCCTGAGCCGACTGTCCCCAGTCAATCCGACCTTCTTCCTTAGACAATTTATTGGCATATGTCGCGCCTTGCGGCTGCGCTCTCGGCGGATATGCGTTCGGATCATCTAAATACCGGAGCAGCATCTCGGCGCCAAGCTCAGAGAGCTCACGCGTCAGATTCTCAGCCGTATCTTTCTCAGTGATCGGAACCGACTCTTCCATCAGCATCGGCCCGGTATCCAGTCCCGCATCCATCTGCATGAGCGTAATGCCGGTCTCGGCGTCTCCCTTCTCGATCGCGCGTGCAATCGGAGCGGCGCCTCTCCATGCCGGCAGGAGACTGCCGTGAATGTTAACGGCCTTGATTTCCGGATGCTCCGGCGAAACGCCTCTCGGTATATCCAGCACTTCCTGAGGAATAATGAGTCCGTAAGCCGCAACCACAAGAACATCAGCGTCAGCAGCTTTCATTGCTTCAATCGCTTCAGCGGTTTCCTCCAGCCCCTTGGAGCGGCGAAGCGTCAGCGGCGTCAGCACCTTAATTCCGGCGCTCAGAGCGGTCTGCTTGACTTCGCTTGCCTTGAGCTTTCGGCCTCGCCCTGAGGGCCGATCCGGCTGACTCAGCACCAGCACGACCTCATGCTCGCTTTCGATCAGTTTTCTGAGAGCCTCGGCTGCAAAGTCCGGCGTTCCGGCAAAAACAATTCTCATCTTCTCTTTCTCCGGCTATATCCGAATATGACAAAGTCTGATTGTATGACACGTGCGGATGTTTCATAATCCAATCAGTTACTTTCCGAGCATAGATATGCCAATCGTTGATCTGAAAACCGTCAAGCTGAACTACGAAATTCTCGGTGATCCTGCGCTTCCTACCGTGCTGCTGATCATGGGACTGAGCATGCCGGCATCAGCATGGCCGGATAAATTCATTGAGCAGCTGCTTGTCAGAGGCCTGCGCGTCATTACCGTGGATAACCGAGACGCGGGTCTGTCGGAGAAATTCAGCAACAGAAAAATTCAAACCTCGGTGCCGATCGCGATCGGCCGCGCTCTGCTGAGAATGCCTGTACCCGCGCCCTATCGTTTGGAAGATATGGCGCTTGACCTGGCAGCTCTTCTGGATTACTTAAATGTGCCGCGCGTTCACGCGGTGGGCGCCTCTATGGGCGGAATGATCGCACAGATACTTGCAGGCATCCGTCCCTCCCGCGTCTGCTCTCTGACGTCAATCATGTCCGCTTCGGGGAATCCTCGTACGGGTTTTGGCAAACTCAAGGCGATCTACTCTATCCTGAGCCAAAGCTTGGGAGATGACTCCGAACAAGAGAGGAAAAAACGTTTGACTCAGGTCTTCATGACATTGAAAAGTCCGCATTATCAGTATCAGGAAGAAGATCTGGAGCGACAGCTTGCAGACGTCGCAGCTCACCCGCTCGATCCTGCGGCCGGAGAAAGACAGCTGCTTGCAATTCTGGCGAGCGGCGACCGCTCGCAGCAGCTCTCGCGGATTACCGTACCGACTTTAGTCATCCATGGAGAGGACGACCCTCTGCTGCCGCTTTCCGCGGGCAAGGAAGTCGCAGAATTAATTAACGGCGCAAGATTTATGTCCCTTCCGAAAATGGGACACGACCTTACGCCGATACATTTGGAGACGATCGCTGACGCAATCGCCGACCTTGTCTGGTCTTCGGACTGTTAGGCGCGGGCGGCCTGCTTGGCCGCTTTCGCCTCTTCAAGACGCTGCTTTTGAATCTTGTGACGAATACGCTGCTTTTTCAGCATGCTCAGATGATCAACAAAAACAACTCCGTCAAGATGGTCCATTTCATGCTGAACACAAACCGCGAGCAAGCCGTCACAGTCCATTTCATAACTGTTGCCTTTAAGATCCTGAGCGCGCACTCGGACATTGGCCGGACGCGTCACCTTATCGTAAATACCGGGTACGGAAAGACAGCCTTCTTCCCAAGGCTTGGTCTCTTCGCTTGAAGAAACAATCTCCGGATTAATGAGAATCTTTAAATCATTCTTTTCTTCCGTGACGTCAATCACAATTAGGCGGATGTGACGATCAACCTGCGTCGCGGCAAGTCCCACGCCAGGCGCTTTATACATCGTCTCAGCCATATCGGAAGCCAGCTTTTCAAGCTCTTCGTTAAACTCTGTCACTTTTGCGGCTTTCGTCTTCAACCGCGGATCCGGATATTTCAAAATAGGAAGAATGGCCAAAGTAATCCTCTCAACTAAATCTTAATCATCAGCGCTCTCTCAGAGCCGCAGCATTTTAAACGAGCTGCGTCTCGAACGCTTACAGAAGATTGTAAATCTCCCAAAAGTCAATTGGTTGCAGTCATCCCAAAAAGTGCTAATTTAAAAAAAGAATGTTTTGAGTTTTCATCATGGGTAAATCGTTAGTTATTGCTGAAAAACCTTCAGTCGCCGCAGACATTGCCAGAGCTATCGGCGGGCTTAAAAAAGAAGGCGATCATTATGTGGGCGAACACTATATCGTGGCGTCCGCCGTCGGCCACCTGCTCGAGCTGAAAGAGCCGCCGGAATATGAAGTCAAAAGAGGCAAATGGAGCTTTGCGCATCTGCCGGTCATTCCCTCGCACTTCGATCTCTCGCCGATTAAAAAATCCGAAGCAAAACTCAACTCACTTAAGAAACTGATCAAGAGCCGGGAAGTAGACAAACTCATCAACGCATGCGATGCGGGACGAGAGGGCGAGCTGATTTTCCGCTATATCGTCGAAGCGGTTAAATCCAAAAAACCGATCGAGCGGCTGTGGCTGCAGTCAATGACGAAACACGCCATTGTTGAAGCGTTCAAACACCTGAGAAGCGACGAAGAAATGCAGTCTCTTGCCGATGCGGCGCGAAGCAGATCGGAGGCGGACTGGCTTGTCGGAATTAACGGCACAAGAGCGCTTACAGCCTTCAACAGCAAGGACGGCGGCTTCTTTCTGACGACCGTCGGCCGCGTGCAGACGCCTACACTTGCACTGGTCGTTAAGCGCGAAGAACAGATTCGCGCCTTTGTGCCGACCCCGTATTGGGAGGTACACGCCGAATTCAAGGTGGCCGAGGGAAACTACAGCGGAAAATTCTTCGACCCTAAATTTAAAAAGAGCAGCGATCCGGTCAAAAAGGCCGAACGATTATTCAGCGCCGAAGAGGCCGCTAAAATCGCAGACGCCTGCCGCGGAAAAACCGGCACCGCGGTCGATACCTCTAAACCGTCAACTTCTAACTGCCCCGCTCTGTACGATTTGACAACACTGCAGAGGGATGCGAACTCCAGATTCGGATTCTCAGCGAAGACCACCTTGGCAATCGCTCAGGCACTCTACGAGAAACACAAACTGCTGACCTACCCGAGAACCGACGCGCGAGCGCTTCCGGAGGACTATCTTCCGACGGTGAAGAGTACGCTGCAGCTGCTCGCAGAACACAGTCCTCTGGGCAAATACGCGGCTAAGGCGCTCAAAAATGACTATGTTGTGTTCAGCAAAAAAGTCTTTAACAACGCCAAAATCAGTGACCACTTCGCGATTATTCCGACCACTCAGGAGCCTAAGACCACCTTGTCCGAAGCTGAACAGAAGGTCTATGAACTGGTAGTCAAGCGTTTTATCGCAATCTTTTATCCGCCCGCCCAGTTCAATAACACGACACGCGTCACCGAAGTCGAAAACTACAGCTTTATTACCGAAGGCAAAGTTCTTGTCAGCCCCGGCTGGCTTGAAGTTTACGGCCGCTCCGCCGGTGAAGACGGTGCTGAGCTGGTGCCGATTAAACCGAAAGAATCAGCCCTCACGCTGAAAGCTGAACCTACTGCTCTTGCAACCAAGCCGCCTGCTCGCTACACAGAAGCCTCGCTGCTGAGCGCGATGGAAGGCGCGGGCAAAACACTCGAAGAAGCTGAACTGCGGGATGCGATGTCTGAAAAAGGCATCGGAACGCCGGCGACACGAGCCGCAATCATCGAAGGACTCATTCAGCAGAACTACATGATCCGGGAAAACCGAGAATTGGTCCCAACCGCAAAAGCGACTCAGCTCCTGACCCTGCTCAAGGGGCTGAAAATTCAAACACTCTCGGAGGCCGAACTGACCGGTGAGTGGGAATACAAGCTCTCGCAAATCGAAAAAGGCAAGCTCTCACGCAAGGACTTTATGACTGAAATCGGCGGCCTCACTAAGGAGATTGTCGACGCCGCAAAAAGCTACGGCGCCGACACGGTCCCCTTAGATAACCCCGCTATGCTTAAAACGCCCTGTCCGAAATGCGGCGGTCCTATCGTAGAAAACTACCGCAGATTCGCGTGCACAAAATGCGGCTACAGCATTCCGAAACATCCGGGAGGACGCACCTTCGCTCCCGATGAAGTTGACGAGCTGCTGACTAAGGGCAAAATCGGACCGCTCGACGGATTTATCAGCAAACTCGGACGCCCCTTCTCCGCCGAACTGAAACTTGGTCCTGCGCCCGATTACAAGATTGATTTTGACTTCGGAGAAAACACTTCACAAGTCACCGTCAGCGTCGATGAACTGCGCAAGCAGGAACCCGTCGGCGTCTGTCCGGTCTGCGGCGCAAACGTGTATGAAACGGAAAACGCTTACGTCTGCGAAAATCATGTCGACCCGAAGGCTAAGAAGAAATGCGCTTTCAGAAGTTCCAAGGTTATTCTGCAGCAGCCGATTGCGCGTGAACAAATGGAAAAACTTCTGAAAACCGGCTCCACAGATCTGCTGACCAACTTTGTCTCCAACCGAACCAAACGGAAATTCTCCGCTTTCCTGGTTCTGGAAAAGGGCGGAAAAATCGGCTTCAAATTTGAAGAAAAGCCCGCAGGAGAACAAAAGAAAATCGCCGGACGGCGCACCACGAAAAAAACAGCCGAGTAATGCGTAAAAACGGCGGGCTTAAAGCCCGCCGTTTATTACTTCTGCTCTTCCTGTTCAGAGTCCTCCGATGCAGAGGTCTGCTCTTTCTTATCATCAACCTTCGTGACAAGTATCTGATCGATTCTGTGCCGCTCAACGTCGATCACTTCAAAACGATAACCTTCGTAGACAAATCGGTCCGTCAGCTTCGGAATTTTTCTCAGCATATACATCATAAAACCCGCAACCGTTTCGTAGGTTTCATCCTCCGGCAGGGGACCAAAATCGAACACACGCTCTAAATCGTCAATCGGAGTCGCGCCGTCAATCAGCCAAGAGCCGTCATCACGCTGCACAATCTGCGCCTCATCCGGCGTCAGAACAAATTCGCCCATCACAGTACTCATGATGTCATTGAGCGTAATCACACCAACAGTCAGCGCATATTCATTCAGCACCACCGCAAAGTCGGAGCGCTGATTTTTGAACAATTCCAGAACCTCTGAAAGAGTGAGCGAATCGGGAACCGCAGGGATTGAAGAAATGCAGTTCTGATCTTTAAGAGAGAAGGTCTTGCCTTCAATGACGCGGCGAAGCAGGTCTTTTGCGTCGACATAGCCGATAACATGGTCAATGTCGCGGTCGCAGACCGGGAATTTATTGTGCGGGCTTTCCGCAATCTTCTTTGTGATGCTTTCGTAGCTCTCGTCAAGCGTGAAGTAAACCACATATTCACGCGCCGTCATCGCACTCGGAACAAGCCTGCTTTCCAAATCCATCACGTTTTCAATTGCTGCCTGCTCCGTCGGAGCGATAAGCCCCGCTGCCGCCCCTGCATCTACCGTCGCAACAATATCCTCACTCGTCAGACGGGTTTTATTCTGAGTCGGCAGCCCGAGCATCTTCATAATGGAATTGGAAATAATTGTGAGAACCCACACAAAAGGCTTGAGCAGGCGAATCAGCACCTGCATGGAACCGATGAGGCGGACGGATATCTCCTCAGGCTTTGACATCCCGATGCGTTTTGGGATGAGGTCGGCAAAAATAATGAAAAGAATCGTCACTACAACAAATGAACAGACAAACGACGTCGTGTCCAGATACTGCTGAGGAAGAATCGGCTCAAGAAGTGTGTTGAAAATTCCCTTAAACGCAGGCTCACCTACGATACCGCCGAGAATGGCGACCGCATTAATGCCGATTTGAATCACGGAAAAGAAGGGACCCGGCTTTTCCTGCAGATTCAGCACTTCCTGCGCTCGGCTGTCTCCGGCTTCCGCCATTTGCGTCAAACGAACACGACGCGAGCCGGCCAGTGAAATTTCAGAGATAGCAAAGTACGCCGCCGCAAGAATCAGCAGAAAAATAGCAAAAATTTTCAGTGTTAAATCCATAAAGTCCCCTCAAATTGATACACATAGGTACAAGCCTACCAAATAGAAAGGACCTGCGGCGGATACCAGACTATAGATAGGGGTTAATATTGCACAGACGAGCCTTCCTTAAATCATCTCTTAAGGTTTCGGCTTCGCCCATAAAATGAAGAATCAGTGCCAGAGAGTTGGCGTCCAGCTCAAACACCCGGCGCAGGTTTTCCGCCCGATGCGTTATACGAAACGTCGCGGAGCGGAATCGTCCGTTGCTTAAAAATTCATCAAAGGCACCCAGCTCCTGCAGTTCGTCAAAAACCTTCAGCGGAAAACCGCTCATTTCTCGGAACTCCTCGGGGCTCAGCGTCGTACGAATCTCAGTCACAATCGCAGTGCTCATAGCCGTTCCTCCTACAAATTCTCTCTAGGGTTAAACGTTGAAACCTCTGAGAGCCTCTTATAAAGCTCTTTCTCCTCTTCGGTGGGAGCGGGAGGAACAACAATAGAAATCACGAGATACATGTCTCCGGCAGCACCCTTCTTGTTCGGGAACCCCTTTCCCGCGATACGGATCTTTTGACCGGCTTTAGCACCGGCCGGCACCTTAACGGAAATCTTGCCGCCTGAAAGCGTCGGTATCACAGCTTCTGTGCCAAGCACCGCCTCATACGGTGCAAGCGGAACGGTCAGATAAACATCGCGCCCGTCAACACGGAAACGTCCGCCTTCACTGATGTTGATCGTAATGTAGAGATTGCCGTTCGGACCGCCGTTATAGCCCGGGCCGCCCTTGCCTGCCAAACGCATTCTCTGGCCGCTGATCGTTCCTGCGGGAACCTTGACCTCCAGAGTCTTGGTGACGTGACGCACCCTGCCGTCGGCTCCGGCCTCTGGTTCACGAAGCGAGAGACTGACTGTGGTGCCGTTAAAGGCCTGTTCCGGCGTAATCTGAACTTCCGCATTCAGATCCTCGCCCGCCTCTGGCTGACGAGCGCGAGAGGCGCCCATATGCGAGAACAGATCGGAAAAATCAAACCCGCTGTCGCCGAAATCAAATCCGCCAAAGCCGGAAGCACCGGCTCCGCCGAAACCGCCCCATCCCGGAGGCGGCTCAAAATTGCTTCCGTCGCGGCGCTGACCGAGCTGGTCATATGCGGCGCGTTTTTCAGGATCCGACAGCGTCTGATAGGCCTCATTGACGTCCTTGAATTTCGCCTCCGCGTCCTTCTCTTTAGAAACGTCGGGATGGTATTTGTGCGCAAGCTTTCGGAAGGCTTTCTTGATATCTGTCTCAGAAGCTCCGCGTTCCACTCCTAAAATTTTGTAGTAATCCTTGTATTCCATAACAAGTCCTCTTTAGAGATTTGATTAGTCTCTACTGTTTGTCCCGAATATGTTGAAGCCCAGACTAAAAATGGGCAGATGCGGACATTGAATTTAGTCCCTGAAAAACATTTTCCGGCGTGCTGCTTATGGTAAAAAATAATTACGTTGTTAATTCCATTTGGAGAAATCAAAATGAAAAAAACACTGACTGCCGCGGGCCTTGTCGCGGCTTCGTTCGCCTTTGCCGCAGCCGCCTCCGCGGGCACCGTTCTGGACAAAGTTAAATCCAGCGGAGTCGTCGTCTGCGGCGTGAACACTGCTGCGCCCGGCTTCTCAAACGCTGACAGCCAGGGAAACTGGACCGGTCTGGATGTTGATTACTGCCGCGCTCTGGCCGCCGCGGTCCTGGGCGATGCAACCAAAGTTAAGTTCGTTCCCCTCAACTCTCCACAGCGCTTCTCTGCGCTTCAGGCCGGAGAAATCGACGTGCTCGCCCGCAACACTACCTGGAACCTGACTCGTGACGCCTCCTTAGGCGCAGTCTTCGTCGGCACTAACTACTATGACGGACAGGGCTTCCTGGTTCCGAAGAAACTGAACGTCAAGTCTGCCAAACAGCTTAACGGCGCCACTATCTGCGTACAGTCCGGAACCAGCAGCGAACCGAGCGTCGCCGACTATTTCAAGTCCAACAACATGAAATACAAGGCTGTAGTCTTTGATACCACTGAAGCAACTCAGGGCGCTTTCCTCTCCGGACGCTGCCAGGTTTACACCACTGACATGAGCGACCTCGCCGGCGCCAGAACAAAGGCCGCCAACCCTGATGACTACATTATTCTTCCTGAAGTCATCTCCAAAGAACCGCTCGGACCTGCCGTTCGCCGCGGTGATAATGAATGGTTCCAGATCGCCCGCTGGGTGCTGAACGCCATGATTGAGGCCGAAGAAAAAGGCATTACATCCGCTAATGTCGACGAGCTACGTAAAACCAGCACCGACCCCAATGTGAAGCGTCTGACTGGTGCAGGCGACGATACCGGCAAACTTCTCGGTCTGGACAAGGATTGGTCCTATCGCATCGTCAAACAGGTCGGCAATTACGGTGAGAGCTTCGAAAAAAATCTCGGACCGAAGACTCCGCTTGCTCTGCCCCGCGGTATCAACAACCAGTGGACTAACGGCGGCATCCTGTATGCGCCTCCTGTCCGCTAAAATCTAGTTTCGACTAATAACAGCTATCACTGAGGCAGGTCTGTCCGACCTGTCTCATCATTATTATTAAAACTATGAATCGGCACGGCGACGAGGCTTTCCACAGGCGGGAGAAATCAAGAAAAAAGAAAGCGTTTATCTGGCAGTTCATTCTGCTTGCTGCGCTTTTAGTAATTTTCGGAAGCTTCGCATTTAACATCTCATCCAACCTCGTAGCAAGAAATATTCATTCCGGCTTCGGTTTCCTAAGCGAGAGCGCGGGTTTTGAACTGGGAGAATCGCTCATCAGCTTCAGCTCGACAGAATCGTACGGACGAGCGTTTTTGGCCGGCCTGCTCAATACCATTCGTGTTGCGGCAGTTTCCATTATTACCGCCACAGTCCTCGGCATCATCGTCGGCTTAATGAGACTGTCCAAACATCCGCTGCTGAAGTTTCTGGGGGCGGCGCATGTCGAGTTCTATCGAAACATCCCTCTTATCGTTCAGTTGCTGCTGATCTATCTGCTGATCACGGAACTGCTTCCCGATTCAACGGAAGCGCTGCATTTCGGCTCTTGGGCCCTGCTTTCCAAAGCCGGACTGCAGTACGCAGTCCCGACAGATTTTCATGCAGCCGCCGCAGCCTCAGCCGTTTCAGCGATCCTGTGTTTTATTTTCTGCAGAAGAACTTTTATTAAAACTTATACCGGCCTGATCTCCAGTACATTAGCGCTCGGCTGCGCCTTATTGGCGGGCGGCGCGGTCTGGTTCGCCGCGGGCATTATTTTCGGCTGGTCCAAACCTGAACTTCAGGGTTTTGCGATCGAAGGCGGCAGCTCCCTTTCTCCGGAATTCCTTGCTCTTTGGATCGGTCTGACACTGTTCACCTCCTCAGCAATTGCAGAGATTATTCGTGCCGGCGTACTCGCAGTCCCTAAGGGACAATGGAACGCGGCTCTTTCACTCGGCATGACGCAGATGGAAACCGTCAGCTACGTTATCTTTCCTCAGGCCCTCAAACTCGCTGTACCTCCGCTTGCCAGTCAGTATATGAATCTGACAAAGAACTCTTCCTTGGCGGTGGTGGTCGGCTATCCGGATCTTGTGTCGATCGGCAATTCAACGATCAACTTAAACGGACAGGCACTGGAAGTCATCGTCATCATCATGTCGGTATATCTGGTCCTGAACCTCATTATTTCCGTCCTGATGAATAAAGTTAATGCTTTGGTGACCAGGGGGGCGCGATGAAACATCATCAAAACCGCGGACTGGCATACTCTCTGCGCTCTTCGCTCTTTTATTCTCCAATCGCTTCCGTAATCACGCTCGGGCTATTTCTATTCGTGGGTGCCGCAGGCTGGTACGCTTGGAAATGGGGTGTTTCCGACGCTATTTTCAGAGCTGACTTTCAGGCCTGTCTGAAAAATCATGACGGAGCCTGCTGGGGATTTGTCGCGGAAAAGTGGCGTCTGATCATTTTCGGCCGCTTCCCCTACGATGAACAATGGCGGTCCGCCGTCGGCACCAGCGCAGTCCTTCTTATGCTGTTTGTCTCCGCATTCCCTCAAACCTGGACCAAGACCGGTATAAAGATCCTCGGTGCACTCTGGCTCGCCGCTCTGGCAGCGTTTTTCATCTTCATGAGAGGAGGTATTTTCGGCCTGAGCTCCATCGACCCGGACTATTGGGGCGGCCTGCCTCTGACAATCATTCTGACGCTTTTCGGCATGACGGCTTCAGCTCCGATCGGCATTCTTCTTGCGATCGGTCGCACTTCCAAACTAACCGTCATCCGTAATATCTGCATCGGTTATATCGAATTGGTCCGCGGCGTGCCGCTGATTACAGTTCTCTTCGTGGCCTCTTTCATCTTCCCGCTCATTCTCCCGCCGGGCTGGAGAATCGATGCGTTCTGGCGAATCGTCATCGGTATCGTGCTGTTTCAGGCCGCTTATATGGCTGAAACCGTCCGAGGCGGTCTGCAGACCATACCGAAGGGGCAGTTTGAGGCCGCGGCCGCACTCGGACTGAATAAGTTTCAGACTTATGTTTCAGCGATCCTGCCGCAGGCGCTCGCCGCGATTATCCCGGCTTTTGTCAATAATCTGCTTTCAACCTTCATGGACACTTCCCTTGTCACGATCGTCTCCATGTATGACCTCACCGGAAGCCTTCGTCTCGCTTTGGGTGATCCCAATTGGCGCAACTTCTTCCTTGAAGGGTATTTGTTCATCGCCATAATCTACTTTGTATTCAGCTTTATTATGTCCCGCTACAGTGTTTGGCTGGAACAGCGAATTCTAAAAAAGAAACAAATGGCGGCTCAGGAAGGACAAAAAAATGACGATGCAGATCGTGTTGGAACATGAAGTAAAAATCGGAAGTGAAGAAAACCGCTTCGAGCGTGAGCAGGTATGGCAGGCGCTGACTTACGTCTTACTGAATCGACATAAATTCAGTGACCTCTTTACCGAAATCGAGGCGATCGAACGCAAAGAAGAACCTGGGAAAATAACCCAGAAACTGCGCGTGCAGATGCACAGCGGCCACTGCATTGAAGAAGTGCTCGAATTTTTCCCTGAGGATCGCGTTCTTACGACAATTGACTCGGCTGCGCATAATCCGAGATCCACACTCGAAATCAGAATCGTGCGCAATGACAACGGTCAGTACGCGCTGCACTTCACGTATAAAGAAGATTTAAAGGAAAAGGCAGAAAGAAAATTGGAACACCCGCGCGAAATACAGGGGCTCATCCATAACGCGTGGAAATTAAAAGATGAAGAGCTGACCGCAGGGGTACTCGGACTGCTACTGAAAGGGAATGTAAAGTAACTGCGCTAAGGCCGCCTGCGCAGACCGTCTGAAGCAAACAAGAAACCCTCCGAAGGAGATTCCGACGGAGGGTTTGGAAACTATGAATCAGACAAAATCGCTTTGTATAAGCGAGACTCTGTCTTAGATCGCACCGACGAGGTCGATAGACGGCTTCAGAGTGTCTTTACCGGGTTTCCATTTGGCCGGGCAGACCATGCCGGGGTTGGCTTCAATGAACTGAGCAGCCTGAACCTTGCGCAGAAGTTCCTTAGCGTCACGACCGATGCCTTCGTCATGGATTTCGCAGGCAACGATACGGCCGTTCGGATTGATCACGAAAGTGCCGCGCTGAGCAAGACCGGCAGACTCAATCATCACGCCGAAATTGCGAGAGAGCTGACCTGTCGGATCGCCAAGCATCGGGAACTGAACCTTTTTAATGGCTTCAGAAGAGTCGTGCCAAGCTTTGTGAGCAAAATGCGTATCTGTGGAAACAGAGTAAATTTCGCAGCCGATCTTCTGGAATTCAGCATAGTTGTCAGCGAGATCTTCAAGCTCTGTCGGGCAGACAAATGTGAAGTCAGCCGGGTAGAAGAAAACAACAGACCACTTACCTTTCAGATCGGCGTCAGTGATGGTCTTGAATTCGAATTTTTCAAAAGCCTCAGCTGTGAACGGCTGAAGCTGTGTTCCGATAAGGGACATTCATTTCTCCTTTAATAAAAGTGCGACAACAATATCGGACAACTTCCGGCAAATCAAACCCCTTACTGGCCATTATGGGGTTTCTTTTAATAACAACTTATATATTCTATTTATATTCAATAAGTTAAATATCATTTATTTCAATTTTTTCTTTGTAACTCCATATTTCTTGCTTATTCGAACAAATCTTCATAAGATAGGCGCTTTTAGAGGAGTTACCCACCAATGACTGCATCTGCATCACCTCAGGCTGCCGCGCTCGCGCCGGTCCCTTCCATTGTCACTGATACACTTGATCGGCTCTCCCTGATACCGATCATTAAAAGCGCTCTGGAACAAATTAAAAAAGATGAAACTCTGACGATTGAGGATCAGATCAGTCTGACTGAAGTTGAAGCGCCCCCATTCCATGAAGAAGCTCGCGCTGAATACTTTGCGCGTCAATTGAAGGAACTTGGCCTTAAGAATGTCCGAATTGACGGCATCGGTAATGTTATCGGCGTTCGTCCCGGAAACGGAAACGGCCCCCGCCTGGTGCTGGGTGCGCACCTTGACACCGTTTTTCCAAAGGGCACAAACGTTAAAGTCCGTCGGGAAAACGGCATTCTCTATGCCCCCGGTATTTCCGACGATGCCAGAGGTCTTGCGGTTCTTTTAGAAGTTCTGCGAACACTTAACGCTTTTGACATTAAAACCGAAGGCGACCTTCTTTTTATTGCCACCGTCGGTGAAGAGGGAAACGGCGACTTACGCGGCTCCAAACACCTTTTTGCTGCCGGAGAAGAACATATCGACGGTTTTATTTCCGTTGACGGTGCCGATGTCGGCGTACTGCTTCACGGCTCCACCGGCTCCCGCCGATTCCGCGTCACATTCAGCGGCCCCGGAGGACACAGCTGGAGCAATTTCGGTATTCCGAATGCCAACCATGCGCTCGGCCGCGCAATCGCGAAAATCGCTGACCTTCAGGTTTCCGAGTCGCCAAAAACGACCTTCTCCGTCGGTACTGTTCAGGGCGGAAGTTCAATCAATGCGATCCCCGCAAAGGCTCAGCTGGAACTCGATACCCGCTCAATCAACAACGATGAGCTGAACAAACTTGTTGAACGTATTCTCCCGATCTTCGAAGAAGCTTGCGAAGCCGAAAACAAGCGCTGGAACGCGACAGAAGAGACGAAAATAAAACTGAGCATTGAACCTATCGGACACCGTCCTGCCGGAGATCAGCAAAACGACAGCCCGATCCTCCTTGCGGCTCGTGCCTCTATGAACCATCTCGGAATTGCTCTCACCACATACGGCTGTGCAAGTACCGACCAAAACGTTGCATTGAGCCTTGGTATTCCAGCTACTACGCTTGGAGGCGGTGGAAAAGAGGGCTATAACCACTCCCTAAAAGAATGGTATGACCCGACAGATTCCTACCTCGGCCCTCAGCTCACATTCCTGAGCGCACTTGCTCTTGTCGGTCTCGAGGCTGAAACTCTGCCTCTTTTACCAAAAAGAAAGTAATCTAAACGGGTAACTTAATACGCCCTTCATGCTTGGGCCGAACTAATTGGGCTAAACTTTCTCCGTCTAGTTCTATTTAATTCCATTCGGATGAAGGGCGTGTTAATAAAAATAAAGATTGCGGCGGCTATGCTCGCGCTGATCGGCCTCGGGATTCAGACCGGTTATGCTCAGGAAACCGGAGTAAAAGAGGCTAATAAGGCTGAAAAACAACTCAGCAGTGATAGTGAAATACCAAAAGTTCACCTCAACAGCCGACTGCTTTTTCAAATCATAGCCAGTGAAGTCGCCCTTCAGCGCGGACAGGCGGGCGCTGCTTTCCGCACTTATCTCGCGATAGCTGACGAAACCAAAGACCCCAGATTAGCCGAACGAGCCGTTCAAATTGCAGTCGCGGCTAACGCGCTGAAAGAATTCCGACAGGCAACAGCAACTTGGCTCAAGCTCGCACCTTCCAACCGGGATGCCCAGCGTCATTATTTGTCTGCAAACATTCTCTCCGGCAACTACGCTGTCGCGTTGCCGATTGAGTCCGCCTACCTGGAGAATTCTCCGGAAAGAGGAAAAAACATCCTCGAACTTCAGGCTCAGCTCGCCCTGGCGAAAGACCGCAAACAAGCCCTGCAGTTTTTCCAGTCGGCTACCGTCAAATACCGGGATCTCTATGAAACCCAGCTGGGACTTGCGCGTCTCGAGCTGCTGAACGGCAACATGAATACTGCCCTCGAATACGCGAAAAAAGCGTACTCGATCAATGCCAACGAGGAGACCGTTTCGGTCCTTGCGGGAATGCTTGCCGGAGTACAGCCCGAAGAAGCGATGAAGCTTCTCACTAATTTTCTTCAGAAAAAGCCTGGCAGCAAGGCTGCCAGAAACGCTTACACGCAGCTTCTGCTTAAAAAAGGAGATTACAAATCCTTTGACAAACTGGTTTCGCAATACACCAATGACCCGGAATTCGTTCTCTCTGCAAGCGCCAGTCTGCTTGAACTAAGACGCTTTGAGTCCGCAAAGGAGCTGCTGGAAGGTTTTGTGAAGCAAAATCAGAACAAGTCGGATCAGAATGAGAATCTCTCCAGAGCCTATCTAATGCTCAGCGATGCAGCGATTCAGGATAAAGATTTTCCTAAAGCTGTCCAATACTGCTCCAAAGTAACAGGAAAGCTGGCCTCCGCAGCTTTTCTCCAAATGGCAAATATCTATGCTCGCCAAAATGATTTCCCTGCAGCCCTAAAAAGCCTGTCTCAAATCGGTACGGAGAATGACGCAATTTCAGAGGAGAGGTATCTCCTGGAGGCACGAATCTATCTGGAGATGAATAATCGCGCAAAGGCTAAAGCGGCGCTGAATGAAGGACTGAAAAAGCTCGCTTACTCAAAAAGCATGTACTACGAAGCCGCAATGCTTGCCGAGCAGGACGGCGATCTGAAGACTGCAGAAAAACACCTGAAGAAAGCGATTGAAATCGACCCTGATTTCTCGGGTGCATATAACTCGCTTGGCTATTCACTGCTTGAATCTGCTCCGAGAAGAATTAAGGAGGCTGAGCGCTATATCAATCGAGCCTATGAGTTAGACCCGACGGATCCGTTTATTCTTGATTCAAAGGGCTGGCTGGCTTTTAAACAGAAGAAGTATGCCGAAGCTGAAAAATATCTGAACGAAGCACTCGATAAATTACCTGAACTCGATGTGTACCTCCATTTAACAGAACTTTATTGGACAACCGGGAAAAAGAGTCGGGCTTTGGAATTACTGAAGAAGGCTGAAAAAGAGTGGCCGGACAACATTGAAACCAAACTTCTCAAGTCAAGACTGAAAATAAAAGATGCGGCAGCTAAGTAAAATCTTTTTTCTTTTCCTGACTGCACTTCTGAGTGCATGCAGCACCCTGTCTGTCCCTGAAAATACAGAAGTATGGACAGGGCGATTTTCCGTCCTCAGCCAATCTGCCTCATCCGCGGAACGACACAGCGGAAATTTCCGTTTTACGGTCAGTCCTGAAAAAAAGACGCTTTTGATCACCGGACCGCTTGGAGCATCCGTCGCCAAGATAGAAGAAAACAGCACCGTTTCAACGATGGAAACAAGAGAGGGAATCCGTCGTGCGCGCAGCACCTCTGAACTTCTGAACCAAGCGGTAGGCGTTCCGGTCAATTTTGAAGAGCTTCAGAGCTGGTTAGAAGGCTCTTCGAAAGCCTCCGCAGCTGCGCAGGGATGGAAAGTTGAAATTTCGCGAGCTCCGAACGGCGATGTTCAAAGAATTTTCGGCAAAGGAAAAGCACCCGCTTCTGACATGAATATCACGATTACGCTTCTGCCTAAAAAAGAAAAGTGAACACTTACTTAAACCTTCCCGCCCCGGCTAAACTGAACCTGTTCCTGCACGTCACCGGAAGAAAGTCTGACGGCATGCATCTGCTGGAATCGATTTTCGTTCTAATTGACTTACGCGATCAGATCGACCTTGAGGAGCTTCCCTCGGGCGCAATTGAACGCGTCGGAGATATCGAGTGGGACGTGGAGAAAGATCTCTGCTGGCGTGCAGCAAAACTTCTTCAAAGACTTGCTCCTCAAAAAGGCTGTCGAATTACAGTTCGTAAACAAATTCCTCACGGTGCCGGCATGGGTGGAGGATCTTCCGACGCCGCGACCTGTCTGATCGGTCTAAATCGCCTTTGGGGACTGAATTTAAGCAGAACCGAGCTCATGCGTTTGGGATTGGAACTTGGTGCAGATGTCCCCTTTTTCATATTTGGCCAAGATGCATTTGCGGAGGGAGTCGGTGAAGTACTGACCCCCTGTCCGATCCCTGACTTTAAGGCCCTAGTCGTTTTCCCGAATGTTTCTGTGCCTACTGCCAAGGTGTTCGGAAGCCCTGATTTGACAAGAAATACTAAATCTATCAGAATGTTGCACTTTCCAGGACTGGTCTCCGCCTTTCCGCTTGCGCTCATCGGGCGCAACGATTTAGAGCCCGTAACGCGCAGTTTATGTCCTGCCGTAGAGGACGCTTTCAGACTAATGAAGCCGATAAGCCGTCCTCGAATGACAGGATCAGGATCGGCAGTTTTTTCCGCTGTAGAATTAGGTTCGGAAGTCTGTCCGCTTGCTCCTCTGCCTTCGGGCTGGAAGCAGTGGATAGTCAAGAGTTTAAAGATTCATCCGCTCAGTGGGTGGATTGAGTCGTAGTACGTTGGAAACACAGGGGAGTCGCCAAGTGGTTAAGGCACCGGGTTTTGATCCCGGCATACGAAGGTTCGAATCCTTCCTCCCCTGCCATACCGACGTCTGTGAGTTCTTTTAACGCTGTTATCTTTCCCGATAGAGCAAACATCATGGTCCAAATGGTTCCAGACAGCCTGATGGTCTTCTCAGGCAATGCTAATCCGAAATTAGCGCAAGCTGTTGTTCAGCATCTCAACATTCCTCTGGGAAGAGCCACTGTAAGTCGCTTCTCAGACGGCGAAGTTCAGGTAGAACTGAATGAGAATGTCCGCGGCAGAGACGTATTTATCGTTCAGCCGACTTGTGTTCCCACCAATGACAATTTGATGGAACTTGTCATTATGGTTGACGCTCTCAGAAGAGCTTCTGCTGCCCGAATCACTGCTGTTATTCCTTACTACGGTTATGCACGTCAGGACCGCAGACCGCGCTCCACTCGTGTTGCCATCAGCGCGAAAGTGGTTGCCAATATGCTTCAGGCAGCCGGAATCGACCGCGTTCTGACAATGGATCTTCACGCTGACCAGATCCAGGGCTTTTTCGATGTTCCTGTCGATAACATTTACGCCAGCCCGATCCTTTTAGGTGACCTCTGGAAGCACAACTATTCCGATCTTGTTGTCGTTTCTCCGGACGTTGGCGGAGTGGTTCGCGCAAGAGCTGTGGCAAAACGCATGGAATGCGATCTTGCCATTATCGATAAGCGTCGTCCCAGAGCGAACGTCTCCGAAGTAATGAATATCATCGGAGAAATTGAAGGAAGAACCTGCGTCATTGTTGATGACATTGTTGATACCGCCGGAACTCTTTGTCATGCCGCCGATGCTCTGAAAGAGCGCGGCGCCAAGAAAGTTCTCGCCTATGCAACACATCCGGTTTTCTCCGGCAACGCCGTAGAAAAAATTACAAATTCTGCTCTTGATGAGGTCGTTGTTACTGATACAATCCCGCTTCGTCAAGACGCTCTTGCCTGTCAGAAGATTAGACAGCTGAGCTGCTCTTCTCTTCTGGGCGAGACGATCTCTCGCATTGCTTGCGAGTCCTCAGTAAGCAGTCTGTTTGCTGAGTAGTTATGTCCCCTCTGCCGGCTGGTCGCGGCCGGCAGTATTATTTTTGGAGATTTTTAAATGAAATTCACTGCTGTCACACGTAAAGCGCAAGGTACGGGTGCGAGCCGCCGCCTTCGCCGTGCGGATAAGCTTCCCGGAATCGTCTATGGTGGTAAAGTCGCTGCGACTCCCATCGAGTTAGATCACAACGAAATTTTCCATGCTCTTCGCAAGGAAAAATTCCATGCATCTATTCTTGAGATGGTTCTTGACGGAAAGAGCGAACGTGTTCTGCTCCGTTCTTTCCAGATGCATCCTTACAAGCCTCAGGTTCTCCACATCGACTTCCAGAGAGTCGCTGCTGATGAACCGATCCGCATGAACGTGCCTCTGCACTTTGTCGGCGAAGAAACCAGCCCGGCCGTTGTTGCTGAAAAAGCCAACATCAACCACGCTATCTCCGAGCTTCTCGTTTCCTGCCTGCCGGATCAGCTGCCTGAACACATCACTGTTGACCTCTCCGGTCTTACAGTTGAAAAACCGATCCACGTTTCCGACATTACTCTTCCTGAAGGCGTTACAGCCATCCTCAAACCGAACGAGGATCCGACTGTTGCTTCTGCTGTCATCATGGCTGAGGAAGTTGACGAAGCTCCTGCTGAGGAAGTTCCAGCTGACGCCGTTCCTGCTACAGCAGAGAAGTCTGAGGAAGCACCGGCTCAGTAATCATCTGAGTACTCAAAATGCTTTGCCGCGGCTAAGCCGCGGCTTTTTTTATTCATAATTAAAAGATTAACTAATGATGGGAGCTTAAATGTCATCTAATCCATTTGCCGATTTAGGGCTGTGTGACACACTGGTCAGTTCCCTGGCCAAACTTGGCTTCGAAGAACCGACACCTATTCAAACAAAGGCTATTCCCGAACTTATTCAAGGCCGAGATGTCCTCGGTCAGGCTGCCACCGGAACAGGAAAAACGGCAGCCTTTTCTTTACCTCTGATTCAGCGCTACTGTCTGGATCAGAAACCCGGAAAACCAAAAATTCTTATCCTTACACCGACCCGCGAACTGTGTATTCAGGTTTCAGAAGCAGTCAACAGTTTCGGAAAAGATTCCAATATTGTTGTTCTGCCTGTATACGGCGGTCAGGAGTACAGCCGGCAGATCCGAGCCCTCAACCGCAGGGTCCATATTGTTGTCGCAACCCCGGGAAGAGCTTTGGATCACATAAAGAGAGGAACGCTTGACCTCTCAGACATCCAAGCTGTAGTACTTGATGAAGCTGACGAAATGCTGGACATGGGTTTTGCGGATGAACTGGATGCGATTTTCGAGGCTCTTCCTGCAAAACGTCAAACCGCCCTGTTTTCAGCCACCTTGCCTGCGAGAATTTCTAAAATTGCAGAAAATCATCTGCACGATGCATGCCACATTCTCATTCCTAAAGAAAAAGTTCCCGAAGGAGAGCAGCCCAAAGTTAAACAGACTGCTTATATCGTCGGAAAAAATCATAAAACCGCGGCGCTTGGACGCATTCTTGACATTGAAAGTCCGAAACTCGCTATTGTGTTTGCAAGAACCCGCAATGAAGTTGACGAGCTGGCAGAATCTCTAAGAGGCAGAGGCTACAGCGTTGAGCCGCTTCACGGCGGATTGGATCAAGCGCAGCGCGACCGAGTGATGAAACGCGCCAGAGCAGAACAGGTTGACGTGATCGTGGCAACAGACGTTGCTGCGCGCGGCATTGATATTGATCACCTGAGTCATGTCATCAATTTCGGTATCCCGTCTTCTGCAGAAACATACATTCACCGTATCGGAAGAACTGGCCGTGCAGGACGAGAAGGCACAGCCATTACCATTCTTGAACCGCGCGAAAGCCGCTTACTAAAGAATATTGAACGAATCACTAAACGCAAAATCAGCGTCCTGTCCGTACCGACCGCGACCGACGTACATGCTAAACGTCTTGACCTCACCCGTGCTTCGCTGCATGAGCTGCTCGTTGGAGATTCTGATCTTGGACGCTATCGTTCAATCGTTGAAATTCTTGGTGACGAATTCGACATTATTGACGTTGCCGCTGCCGCCATCAAACTTGCTAACGAAGCTAACTGGAAAGATGTTTCTGACGTCGATCTTCCCGAAGATCTTTCTTGGAAAAAGGAACACAGCAGTGTCGATCGTCGAGAAAGCTTCAGAGAGGATAGAAGAGCAAAACAGAGAGTCCTCTCTCCCGGAATGGTCCGTTTGTTTATCGGTACCGGAAGAGATGCAGGCATTCGTCCTCAGGACCTTGTCGGCGCGATCGCCAATGAAGCCGGAATTCCGTCAAAACTTATCGGAGCCATTGATATCGCTGACAGATTCTCCCTCGTTGAAGTCGATGAAAACGTTGCTCAGGATGTAATATACGCATTGCGCGACGCCTTTATTAAAGGACGTCAGTGCATCGTCCGCTATGACCGTGAAGGGGCGCCTAGAGACAGCGAACGCGTTCCCTATCATTACAAAAAGTCAGGCGGGAAAGAGAAACGGAAAAACAAAGCTCCGAAGAAAGCGTTTAAATGAGCAAGGCAATACGTTTAATTGTTGGATTAGGAAATGTGGGTGCCTCCTATGAAGGCACCCGGCACAATGCAGGTTTTCTTTTTGCCGATGAAGCAGCTCGGAAGTTCGGCGGATTTTTTTCTCCTGAAAAGAAATTTTCAGGAGATGTCTGCAGAGTAAAGATAGACGGTCGGGAAGTTTTCATCCTTAAACCGTCAACCTTTATGAATTTATCCGGGATTGCAGTGGCCGCCCTCGCCTCTTTTTATAAAATTCTGCCTGAGGAAATTCTCGTCGTCCATGATGAGCTTGACCTTCCTCCTGGAAGTATCAAGCTCAAAGAAGGCGGCGGAACAGCTGGTCACAATGGATTAAAGAGCATCACCGAAAAGCTCGGTACTCCTAATTTTGTTCGGCTTAGAGTCGGGATCGGTCATCCGAGAAACAAGCAGCTCAGCATACCTGTGGCTGACTATGTTCTGACACGTCCTTCTCCTGACGACCGTCAATTAATTGAAGACGCAGTCGAAAGAGGAATTGAAAATACTGCTTTAATCGCCAGCGGAAATCTGAAGGAAGCGGCAAATAAACTTAATGAAAAAAGAACGAGTACTCGTTAGTGCTTGTCTTCTCGGCTATCCAATCAGGTATGACGGATCGGATAAGAAAATATCAGACGAGCTTATTGATCGATTAAAAAACTCAGCCGAGGTGATCTCCGCTTGTCCTGAGATGCTTGGCGGTCTTCCCTGTCCGCGGCTTGCATCCGAGCAGCAGTCACACACCGGCAAGGTCATTGCTTCAGACGGCCGAGATATTTCAGTTTTTTTCAGATTAGGTGCGCACGAGACACTGAATATCTGTAAAAATTATGGAATTCGAGTAGCAGTTCTCAAATCGAAGAGCCCTTCTTGCGGAAAAGGTTTTATATATGACGGCTCCTTCACCGGTCAGTTAACTAAAGGTGAAGGTATTACTTCAAGGCTCCTGTCCGAAAACGGAATTAAAATTTTCAATGAATCTGAAGTTAGCCAAGCAATTGAAAAGATAAGAGGAAAATAAATGGGTTTGAAATGCGGCATCGTAGGACTTCCTAATGTTGGTAAATCTACGTTATTTAATGCACTAACTAAAGCCGGAATTGCGGCAGAAAACTATCCGTTCTGCACGATTGAGCCGAACGTCGGTATTGTTGAAGTTCCGGATCCGCGTTTAGCGAAGCTTGCAGAAATTGTCTCTCCTCAGCGCATTGTTCCTGCAACAGTTGAGTTTGTCGATATTGCCGGGCTAGTGGCCGGAGCCAGTGCGGGTGAAGGATTAGGCAATCAATTCTTAGCAAATATTCGTGAATGCGATGCGATCGCTCATATCGTCAGATGTTTTGATGATGAGAATATCGTTCATGTATCCGGAAAAGTTGATCCGCTGGATGATATCTCCGTTATCAATACTGAATTAGCCCTGGCCGACTTAGCCTCAGTTGAAAAACAGCTGAACAAGTACTCTAAGCAGGCTCGTGCCGGCGGCGATAAGGAAGCGTTGAAACTGGTCAAAGTGCTGGAGAAACTTCAGCCGGTCCTTAATGAAGGCAAACCTGCCCGCATGGTTGACTTAAATAAAGACGAACTGGCTATTATCAGACCCCTGTTCCTGCTGACGCTGAAACCGGTTATGTACGTTGCAAACGTAGAAGAAGACGGTTTTGAAAATAATCCTCTTCTGGACAAGGTCAAGGAACATGCTGCAGCTGAAAAAGCGCCTGTTGTTGCCGTATGTGCAAAGATCGAAGCTGAAATCTCAGATCTTCCTGACGAAGAAAAACAGATATTCCTTGAAGATATCGGCATGCACGAACCGGGTCTGAATCGCGTTATTCGAGCCGCCTACCAGCTGCTAGGCCTGGAAACATACTTCACTGCCGGTGTTAAAGAAGTACGCGCATGGACCATCCATAAGGGAGATCTTGCTCCTCAGGCAGCCGGCGTTATTCACACAGACTTTGAGCGCGGTTTCATTAGAGCCCAGACAATCAGCTATGACGATTATGTTCAATACAACGGCGAGCAGGGCGCTAAAGAAGCTGGTAAGCTGAGAGTTGAAGGTAAAGACTATGTTGTTCAGGATGGCGACATCATGAACTTCTTATTCAACGTATAAAGATGGCACTGACAAGTACCCGACAAAGACAGGAAATTGGGGAGAGGCTGCGCGAGGAACGTGAAAGGCTGGGATATTCAGAGCAGCAAATTTCACAGCTTCTCGGCATTCCAATCGATGCCTACATCCGTTTTGAGGAAGGCGACAGCGATCCTGGCATTTTCAGAATGCCGAGACTTTCCAGTATTGGTTTTGACGTTTTGTACATTATTACGAACGAACGTCATGTCCCTGGAAGGGAGGAAGATGTGCTGCTTCAAAAATTTAGGACACTATCTTTGAAGGGGCGCGTGACGGTGTTCAACACAATAGACGCCCTTGAGCGGCTTGCCCCAAACATCAAAAGAAAAATTAGGAACGTTAAGCGAAGCAAATAAATCCTATAGGCCTCGTTAAGAGGCCTTTTGCTTGCTCATAGCAGATCGATGAACACCCATTGGCGCAGGCGAAATAACTCACCTGCGAAGATTTTGGGCGGCTAGTCATATTCACGTTCGCCAAAGAATGCCTTCTGAAAGCGAATAAATTTATCACCCCTCTGCACGGACAAAATAAAACCTCTCACCGCATTCGCAGCAAGAGGTTTTAAGAATGGAGAGCCCGGAGACTACCTACTTTCGCAAGAAATACAACTCACTATCATCGGCGTGGAGGCGTTTCACTGT
>Ga0073906_1000039_pt1 | contig 181120 bp, 157 predicted proteins | sample Inofromicrocosms_FD_65485 | JGI IMG/M metagenome (GOLD analysis project Ga0073906, IMG submission 65485) | Mouse cecum microbial communities from Vienna, Austria - Inoculum for glucosamine and mucus D2O microcosms | ecosystem: Host-associated > Mammals > Digestive system > Large intestine >...
ATAATGTACGACGAATATGGCAACGCAATGTATGACTACGGCAAAGGCATGAACGCAGGCCTCAACCGTCCCATCTACGGCGACTCCAACGCCATATCCCAGGCCATCCTGGACACCAACTCCCTCGAAGGCAACACCTTCTACGGCTTCGCATTTGCCGAAGTCAGCCTGCCTTACGGCTTCAAGGTAACATCCAACAACACCGTGAACCTCGACGAGTACCGCAGCACATCAGTCACCAATCCCTACTACGGCCAGTACAAGACACAGAACGGTATTGTTACCAAGGCTCACACCCGCACCATCAACTACACATTCCAGCAAATGGTGCAGTGGAGCCACCTCTTCAACAACAAGCACAACGTCAACATCCTTGCCGTTCATGAAAACTCCTGGGAGCGTTTCTACACTCTATCCGGACGTCGTAACTCCATGTTCTCACCCGAGAACCACGAACTTGCCGGCGCCATCATCGACGGCAGCCCCAACTCCTACACCACCGACTACAACAACGAAGGCTGGGTGTTCCGCGGTCTTTACGACTACGAAAACAAATATTTCGCCAACGTTTCATATCGTCGCGACGGCTCCAGCCGCTTCCATCCCGACCACCGCTGGGGTAACTTCTGGAGCTTTGGCGTCGCCTGGATGATAAACAAGGAGAAATTCTTCAACGTCAAAGCCTTCGACATGCTCAAATTCAAGGCATCCTACGGCGAACAGGGCAACGACCGTATCGGTAACTACCGCTACACCACAACCTACGACATCGTCAACAACAACGGCAGCCCCGCAGCAGTACCCTCCTCGATGGGTAATCCCAACATCTCTTGGGAAAAAGGCGGCAACTTCAACGTCGGCTTCGACTTCAGCCTCTGGAACAGCCGCCTGAACGGTACAATCGAAGGCTTCTACCGCCGCACCACCGACATGCTCTCGCTCTTCTATCTGCCCTCATCATTCGGCTTCACATCGTACTACGACAACATCGGCGACATGATGAACGGCGGTATCGAAGTCGACCTTGCCGGCACCGTAATACAGACCCGTGACTTCACATGGGGTCTGAACCTCAACTTCACATGGTATAAGAACAAAATCACCCGCATAGCCGAAAAGAACCGCTCGCTCGTCCTCGACGGCCATGCCGGTTACACCTCCGGCTCATACTTCTACGGCGAAGGCCTGCCCCTGTACACATTCTACATTCAGGAATATGCAGGCGTGAACTCCGAAGGTATGCCCATGTGGTATCAGGACGTACTCGACGCCGACAAGAAACCCACCGGCGAACGCACCACCACCACCGACTACAGCCAGGCCACACAGTACGCCATGGGTTCGGCACTTCCTCCCTGCTACGGCGGCTTCGGAACATCCATGACCTACCGCGACTTCGACCTCGCAGTCGACTTCGCCTATCAGATCGGCGGTCAGGTGCTTGACTCCGACTATGCCGGCCTTATGGGTTCGCCATCTCCCACAGGCACCGGTGGCTCAGCAATCCATGCCGACATCCTCGACTCATGGACAAAGGACAAGCCCAACGCCGAGATACCTATCTACAAGTACGGCATGAATTACAACAGCAGTTCCTCCTCTCGCTTCCTGACCGATGCCTCCTACCTGATGCTCAAGAGCATAAACTTCGGTTACACAATCCCGCAGCACCTGACCCGCAAACTCACGCTCGACAAGGTGCGTGTATATTTCTCCGCCGACAACGTATGGCTCTGGTCGCAGCGTCAGGGTCTTAACCCCTCACAGAGCATTGCCGGCAGTGCCAACAACACCTACTACACCCCAATGCGTACCCTCTCGGGCGGCATCAACGTAACATTCTAATTCCGTCAGTACAACAATGAAAAAGATAAAGTTATTCACACTCGGTCTTGCCGCGGCTTCGTCACTGATACTGACGGGCTGTCTGGAAGAAACCATTCCCACCAACGGTGTGACCGAAGCAGCGCTGCAGACCTCGCCCAAAGCCGGCGAAGCACTGCTCAACGCAATGCCCGCACAGCAGAAAGAATGCCTGATCCTCGGTCGTTCCGGCCTTCACTTCGACATAGGCTATCCCGGCATGCTCCATATCCGCGACGTCATGACCGCCGACCTCGCCGTAGCCAACTCCCCGTCGGGCTACGACTGGTATGAATCCTATGAGATGCTCGAACACATGGGCAACGAATATATATTCATGCAGTATATCTGGAATACGTACTACCGCACCATCCTTGTGGCAAACAACTCGGTCGCCGTATTCCCCGCCGGCACAGGCGACAAGACTGTCGATGCCTACCGCGGCATGAGTCTTGCCACTCGCGCAGCCATGTATCTTGAGCTGGCACAGCTCTACGAATGGCTTCCCAACGCCGCCACCACAAACATGAGCGATGACGGCTTCGATATCACCGGCCTGACCGTGCCCATCGTGACAAACGAAACTTCGCAACAGAGCGCCGCCGACAACCCGCGTGCCACACACGCCGAAATGTCAAAATTCATTCTGGAAGACCTCACTGAAGCCGAACAGCTTCTTACCGGCTACCGCTACGACGATGTCGACCAGCCGAACATAGAAGTTGTCTACGGCCTGAAAGCCCGCTACTACATGTGGGAAGCCAACTACGCCGAAGCAGCACGCTACGCACGCCTGGCAATCGAAACCGGAGGGCACAAGCCTCTGACTTCCGACGAATGGTTAAGCACCACACAAGGCTTCAACACCGCTTTCTCATCATGGATGTGGGGCATACATTATGTTGCGGAAGACTACGCCGTCAAGACCGGCCTGCTATGCTGGGCTTCATGGATGTGCAACGAAACACTCTACGGATATGCCGGCGCAGAACCATTCAACCTTATAGGCAAGGAACTCTACGACCGCATGAACAACACCGACTTCCGCAAACTCTCCTATAAGGCTCCCCAGGGTTCGCCTCTGGCCGGACGTGAACCTATCATCTACCAGAACGCCTACTCCACTTATCCGGACTACACCTCATTCAAGTTCCGTCCAGGCAACGGCGACATCGAGGATCCCAATGTAGGCAACGTGGTTTCATACCCGATGATGCGCGTCGAGGAAATGTACTTGATCGAAGCCGAAGCTACAGCCCACAGCAATCCCGCTGCAGGCAAGGAACTCCTTGAGAAATTCGTCACGGAATACCGCGACACCGAATACAAATGCGAAAGCGCCGACATCGTCGACGCATGCTTCCAGCAGAAACGCATCGAGTTCTGGGGCGAAGGCATCACATTCTTCGACTACAAACGCCTGAACAAGGGTGTCGACCGTACATACGAAGGCTCAAACTTCAAGGACGGCACACGCTTCAAAACCACCGGACGTCCGGGCTGGATGAACTTCATAATCACCCGTCAGGAAACACAGAGCAACAAAGCCGTCAACGGTTACAACAACCCGAGTATAAACAATCTCTTCACATCCGTCGACGAATAATTTTCTAATCTTCTATACGCACAGATATGAAACTTTCAAAATATATCATGACCCTTTCGGGCATAACGGCTCTCTGCCTGGCGTCGGTAGCCTGCACCGAAAGCATTGAGTACCATCCCGGAGCCGAATCCCACGGGCCTTACTTCCCGTTGGATGTGGCTCCCCAGCAGGTGCTCGACGACGCCGGATTCTTCGAGGTGACAGTGGCCAGAACGGGAAATCTCGCCGCCACATCATTCGAGGTGTCGAGCAACGCCGATCCTGAGATATTCACCACAGCGCCACAGGTGTCTTTCGCCGACGGATCGCTGACCGGCACATTCAGAGTCGACTATGATGCCGCAAAGATCGAAGCCGGCAAATTCTACGACGTTACATTCAGCCTCGGCGAAGACGTGGAGCCTAACAACTACGGCTATTCCTCAATGGACTACCGCCTCCTCAAGCCCATCACCGAATGGACCGACTACGGAACCGGCTCCTTCTACAACGATATAGCCGGCACGCTTCTCAACAACATCAAGCTGCAGTGGATGCGCAACTTCGACCGTACCGATTACCGTTTTGTCAATCTTCTGGGTGAAGAAATGCCCCTCGACATCTACTACGACGAAAAAGAAGAACGCTTCTTCTGTCCCAAGACTGTCGCATGGGCTTCCGGAACACAGATGCCCTCACAATATGGCGACATATACGTTATCGACAACTACACATGGTGGACAAAGAACCCCGACGTTTCCTCCATACGCGAATGCGCATACGCCAAATCCGAATTCCTCGAAGAAGACGGCATGATGGCTCTCAACCTCTGCTACGGAATGACAGGCGTTCCCACCACACCTTACGGTATGGGCTTCTGCTACTTCATCCTCGACGGTGTCGGCGAATGGTCGCAGATGGTAGCCGCAACCTATAAGGACGGATGGCTGATGCCCCGCCTGATCCAAGACTACAACGAACAGCAGGGCATGGCTTATTCCGTATACGTACAGCAGAACAAGACCAACCCCAACCGCTACAGGATGGTAAACATCTACAAAGCCGGTTACGACAACCTGCAGGACGGTTATGAATTCGGCAATCCCACCGTTTTCAACTACAACATATCCGACGGTTTCGACTTCATCGAATTCGACACAACGGATCCCGACTACATCGTCTTCCCCCGCCAGTTCTCCGGCTACGAAGGCTCGTTGGCTGACCGCCTTTACATCGGCGACGAAAAATATGAAATCGGCGACTATGCTTCCGTCTACGGAATCGAAGGAAAAGAAGAAGCCTTGGCACAGTCACTGAACACATCAATTAGCTCGCGCAATGTAGTCACCGTGCGTTATCCGGTGTTCAACGGCCGTGAAAAGCAGTTCGACGAAGATATCGACATGGACCAGATCGAGAACGAAAGCGAACTCGGTGATGTGGTCTACGGACTCGTACTGCCAAAGCATCAACGCTCGACATGCACCCTGACCCTGCCACGCCGTTTCGAGGCTCCCGCAGCACGCGAAGCAAAAGCACGCAGCGGCGCAGTACTCAAAGCCGTACGTTACTAAACAGGTAATAACAAAATAAAAATCGCCGTACCTCAAATCGGGGTACGGCGATTTTATTTAACCAACTTTTACAAGTATTGCTTTACAAGGTCAATTTTTCAAGCTAACTTTACAGGCTTTTTCGCCAAAATCGGCAAAACGGAACAAGCAATGGAAAAAACATCAATCAAATACCATAACGATATTACAAAATGAACGTAAACCGACATTTTGCCTCTTTCATTATCGCAGCCGCATGCGCTACAGGAACATGGGCGGCAATACCGCAAGGGTACTACGACGACTGCGAGAACCGCGGAGGCCAGAGCCTGCTGACCGCTCTGAATGCCACGATCGGCAGCCACACCACCGTCAGCTATAGCGGACTGTGGAACCTGTACAAAACATCAGACGTCAAAGCCAACGGCAAAATCTGGGACATGTACTCCACCAAAGAGTGGAATCCCGGAAAGGAACAGTGCGGACAATACTCGTCGATAGGCGACTGCTATAACCGCGAGCATTCATTCCCCAAAAGCTGGTTCAACGACGCCTCGCCCATGGTATCCGACGCATTCCATATCTACCCCACCGACGGAAAAGTCAACGGACAGCGCAGCAACTATCCCTACGGCGAATGCGCCAACGGCACACGCGTCAGCTCAAGCGGCGGAGTACAGGCACTCGGCAAACTCGGCCGTTCCACATTCGAAGGATACAGCGGTACGGTGTTCGAACCCGACGACCAGTATAAAGGCGACTTCGCCCGCAGCTATTTCTACATGGCCGCATGCTATAACACCCGCATATCCTCGTGGAGTTCCGACATGCTCGCCGGCAACAACTTCCCATGCTTCAAGCCATGGGCAATCAAACTACTGCTCAAGTGGCACCGCATGGACCCTGTAAGCCAGAAAGAAATAGACCGCAACAATGTCGTCTACAATCATCAGCGCAACCGCAACCCGTTCATCGACCATCCCGAGATGGTCGAGTATATCTGGGGCGACCGCGCCGACCAGCGCTGGACTTCGACAGGCTCTGCTGCAAAACCTGAAATCAACCGTCCGGTCGACGGATCCACAATCGATCTGGGTCTGACAGCAACAGGCATCGAAACATCACGCAAGATAAACATACGCACCACCAATGCCGGCGGAACCGTCGACCTCCGCATCGTCGGCGCCGGATTCAGCGTAAGCCCGTCGAGCCTCGACGCATCGGCCACCAATTCCCAGGCAGGAGCAGACATCACTCTGCGATGCCGTCCGTCGTCGCTTGGCGATGTCAGCGGCTCGCTCACTGTCATAGCTGGCGAAACACGAGCCACACTGACGCTAAAAGCACGCGCCGTGGCCGGACTCCCTGCCGGACCCGCCGACGAAATCAGCGACGACGCGTTCGACGCCGTATGGACATTCATAGGCGATGCCGACGCACAAGGCAACTACACCCTCGACGTACGCGAATCCGGGGCAAGTATCAGCGGATTCCCGCGCAAGGTTCCTGCCGCTTCCGGACGCTTCAGAGTCGACAACCTGATAGCCGAAACAGACTACACATATACCGTAGCATCTATCACCAAGACATCAGAACCCGTTGCCGTACGCACCACATCGCCCATACCGCTGATCGACTTCCTCTTCGACGGCGACCTGTTCCTGATTTCATCTCCCGGCGTACCGTCCGAACCCGCCGAACTGCTGATGGAAGTCGAGAACATCGACAGCGACATCACCGTAACCGTAGGCGAACCCTTCGAACTGTCGGCCGACCTCAGCGAATGGAAGCGCACTCTTGTGCTGTCGCCCGACGACGACCATCTTTACATACGCCTCAACGCCACCCGCGACGGACTCTTCGCCGCAAATCTTACAGCCACGGCAGGAAGCTATGTCAACGACAACATAGTGATCGAGGGCCGCGCAACGTCCACACCGGCTTTCGTAGAAGATTTTGAAACGACACCGGCCGGAAGCTACGACCGCAAAAACTACCAGGGCGACGCATGTCTGTGGCTTATGGAGGACTGCGGCGTATGGGATAGCGATCCCGCATTCAGCGGCGGACGTGCCGCCCGTTTTGGCAAGAACGGAAACGGCCTTCTCGAAATGCTCGAGGACAAAACCAACGGTGCAGGAATCGTCACATTCCACGCACATACATGGCGCAACGACGGCGACGCAGAGGTAGCCGTAGAGTTTTCAACCGACGGCGGAGCTACATTCAACAAGGCCGGAACCGTCAAAATCGAAGGAGAAGAATACAAAGCTTATACAGTCTACATCCGTTCGACCGCACCCACGCGCATACGCCTGCGCCAGACAGCCGGAGAGCGCTTTATGGTCGACGTCCTGTCGATAAGCGACTACACCACAGGCGTGGACGATATCCTTGCCGAACGCCATACTTGGGCCGCATACGCATCCGGCAGCGTGCTGACAGTCGAAGTAAGCGCAAACGAAGCATTGAACGGCGCAATCTACGGTGTAGACGGAATCACGTATTTCAACGGTGAGTTCACTCCCGGCGTGAATACATTCGACAGCCTGCCCGCCGGTGTCTACATAGTCACGGCCGGCGACTTCGCACGCCGCGTAGTCATCCGCTAACGGCCTTGCCCCGCAAGCGCGAGAGCCACGACGTTTACCGATTTCGGTGACGTCGTCGGCTCCGCCGACTGCAAAAGGCCGACACACTCGGCCATGGTCGCCCCCGAAGTAATAACATCGTCGACCACCGCCACACCGAGTCCGGCGAGTTCCTCGCCGCGAACGACCTCCATAGTGCCCGCCACATTACGCAGGCGGGCCTCAAAAGTCTTTCGGGTTTGAGTCTTATGTCCCCGCCGCGCCACAAGATTGTCGCCGACGGGGATATTTAACATCTCAGCCAGACCTCGTGCGATTTCCTCACTCTGGTTGAAGCCGCGACGCATACGTTTCGTCCAGTACATAGGAACGGGAAGCAGCACATCAAGCTCTGCGAGCCATTCCGCGGCATGCCCCGACGGCGCGGCGGCCGCTGCGGCAAGAAGTTCGCAGCCCATCATGCGTCCAAGCCCGCGCGCCAGACGCGGACGGTCGCCGTACTTGGCACGGCGTATCAGCGCCGCATATTCCGATGCACGACTGTAGCGGAACCATGCCATGCAGAAATGCGGCCGGGCGCGACCGTCCAGAAGATCATGGATTTCATTGTATGGCCGGTTCCAGCAATCCGTGCGCGGCAAGTCGAGCAGACAATGGGTGCATATCGCATTTTCATCGGGCGTAAGTCCCCGCCCGCACACAGTGCAACACTCAACCGCAGCCAACGACGCGACCGAATCGAAAAGATACTTCAGTGATGAAACAAAGGACATCCCCCCGTTCAGCAACCGCCAAGCAGACGGTAAAGATTGCGGCAGCCGTCGTCGAGCAGGTCAAGAACAAGTTCAAAGCCTTCGGCTCCCTCATAATACGGATCGGGAATATAGTCGTAGCGCATAGCTTTGCCGACAAATTCAGCCATACCGACTATCTTGGCCCCGGCCTCGACCGTAGGAGCCAACGCATGCAGATTGCGTAGATTGCTCTCGTCCATACCGACTATGATATCGAAGTCGTCGAAATCGGCCACTCTCACCTGACGGCAACGGTGTATCAGCTCAAGTCCGCGACGGCGGGCATGGATACGCATTCTCTTGTCCGGGAGGTCGCCCACGTGCCAGTCGCCCGTTCCCGCCGAATCGATCTCCCATCGCGATGCATCGCAGCCGGCATCGGCAATGGCACGCATCACACCCTCGGCCGCCGGAGAACGGCAGATATTTCCGAGGCAAACAAACAGCACCCGCAAACGTGGAGCCGTGCGCAATTTCTCTACAAGCCTTTCTGTCGATGCTTTCATAATGGACAAAATATGGATTGGGGTTATAGTTTGCAAATATACTGATAAGTCGAGAGCAAAAGCAAATTTATTTGATTTTGCCGAGCGGAAGTATATAGGGCTTAAGCCAAATATACTGATAAGTCGAGAGCAAAGCCAAATTTATTTTGACGAGCGGAAGTATCCTGATACGAAGTAATAATTTAGCAAAAACAGACGAAAAGAGCTATCTTTGCATAAAATATAACGGATATGAATAAAGGAATCGCCGTCTACTGCGCCTCTTCCGACAAAATAGCGCAGACATACTTCGATGCCGCCCGCCGGCTCGGACATGCTATAGCCGCCGCAGGTGTGCCGCTTATCGACGGTGCCGGGCGGATAGGTCTTATGGGCGCCGTCAACGACGCCTGCCTCGACGCGGGCGGATGCGCCATAGGCGTCATACCCGCATTCATGGTCGAACTCGGGCTGCAACACGACGGACTGACCGAGTTGCACGTGGTGCGTACAATGCACGAACGCAAAGCTAAAATGGCTTCGCTGGCACGTGGCGTGATCGCCCTTCCCGGAGGAATAGGCACATTCGAGGAACTCACCGAAATCATGACATGGCAGAAACTCGGACTTTTCGACGGACGTGTAGCTGTGCTGAATACCGGCGGTTACTACGATCCATTCCTTGCTATGCTTGACCGCGCTGCCTCCGACGGATTCATCGACACTTCTTTCCGCACAGGCTTCCTTGCCACCGAATCGGTAGACGAAGCCTTGCGTTTTGTACTGTCCTGACCTCTAAAATGAATCAGATAGACCCCTGGATAATCGATTCGATAGCCGTCGACACCACCGGCTCGCCACGCTATGTCTATGACCCACAGGCATGCAGCCGCGCCGACTCCATAGCCGAGGCAAAAGCCGCCGCACTGTCGGCCGTGGAATCCGTACGCCCGCGAGGCTCAGAAGAAGGGATAGCCGGCAGACCGATGCCACCATCACCATTGTCATCGGAATGGCTGTTGCCGGCACTTATGGCCTTACCCGTACTGCTCGCCATAGAAGCCGCGACAGTCGGCCGCGTTCTGCGCCGCTACGTATCCGACCTGTGGAGCACGCGCCGCCGGCCTAACGTATTCGATTCATCTGAAGCTCCATCGGCAGGAGCTTTGCCTGTAGGCATAGCAATGGCCTTGCAATATGTGGCATACGGCGGCGTGGCGCTTTATTACGCAGCCGTCCCGGAACCGTGCAGCGCCACAGGTGTGGCGGTAGCATGCGGAATAGTCGCCGCCTATTACCTTTTTCTCCTGGCCGCATACTCTCTGACAGGATATGTTTTCGGCGACACGGAACAGCTCCGCCGTTGGATTTCGGGCTTCGTTGCCAGCCGCAGCCTGCTTGGGGTCGGGCTTATCGTTCCCGTAATGGCAATGATGCAATTTTTACAGTGGCGAAGCGTATTTCTCACCGTCATCCTGATTCTCTACCTCGCGGCAAGATTGATATTCATAGCAAAAGGGATTAGAATTTTTTACCACAAAACAGGCTCTTTGCTCTATTTTATTTTGTACCTTTGCACATTGGAAATCATACCGCTCTCAGCTGTAGCGACATTTTCCGTGCGCTACCTTCCGACGATAGGCTGAGGCGGTTTAAAGTGTTAGAAGAGTGAAAGTTAAAAAAATCTTAGTGTCGCAACCCAAACCGACCTCCGACAAGTCGCCCTACTACGACCTGGCGTCGAAGCACGGCGTTGAAATTGTCTTCCGTCCCTTTATCAAGGTCGAGGGTCTGACGGCAAAGGAATTTCGCCAGCAGAAAGTGTCGATTTCCGACCACACTGCGGTGATTTTCACAGCCAAGACCGCCATAGACCACTTTTTCCGCCTCTGCGAAGAGATGCGAATCACTATTCCGGTGACTATGAAATACTTCTGCACCAGCGAAACCATCGCAAACTACCTGCAGAAGTACATAATATACCGCAAACGCAAGATTTTCGCAGGCAAGACAGGCAAGCTTGCCGACCTTGTGCCCGCAATGCTTAAACACAAGACCGAAAAATTCCTGCTCGCGGTATCAGACGTCAATAACGGCGACAGTGAAAACATCCTTGTCGAGAACAAACTCGACTATACCCGCGGCGTGATGTACCGCACTGTCAGCAATGACTTCGGTCCCGACGAGGCTTTCGACTACGATATGCTTGTCTTCTTCAGCCCGCAGGGAATAGAATCGCTGCTGAAGAACTTCCCCGACTTCAAACAAGACAACATAGCGATAGCCGCACTCGGTGCCACAACCTCGAAATCAGTGACCGACGCCGGTCTGCGCCTCGATGTGGAGGCTCCTACGGCACAGGCACCGTCGATGACCGCAGCCCTCGACTTGTTCCTTACAAAGGCCAACGCCTGAAGCCTGCACAATGGCATCGTTGCGCCTTTATAAGAAAGAAAAACTTTGCTCCGTCGTAGCCATAGAAAAACTCTTCGGCCGCGACGGAGCAGAACTTTCGCAGCTGGCCTACCCGCTACGGCTGGTCGCACGCTCCAATCCGCGACGCAGCTCCGACTCGCCTGTGGCATTTCTTATCAGCGTCCCTAAAAAGCGTCTGCGCCATGCCGTCGACAGGGTTCAGATGCGGCGACGCATACGCGAGGCATACCGCCTCAACCGTCATCCCGCCCTCGATGAAATGAACGGGTCTGATTGCCGCGTGGACGTAGCCTTTATCTATGTAGCCGACCGCCTTATGGAATACGCCGCTGTCGAACGTGCCATGAGGCGTCTTCTGACAGCCATAGCCCGGCACTATGTTCCGCAGACAGATCAACCTGAGGATGAAAGTATTGTACAAAGCCATCCGTAAGGCGACAGTCGCCATACTGAGCCTGCCAATTCTGTTTTACAGAGCATGTATCTCGCCTCTGACACCACCGTCATGCCGCTTCGTACCTTCGTGCAGCGCATACGCGCTTGAGGCTCTGCGGATACATGGTCCCCTGCGTGGCTCATGGCTCGCCATACGAAGAATATTACGCTGCCATCCCTGGGGAGGCAGCGGCTATGATCCGGTTCCGCCCAGGAAACAGAAATCAGGGATTTAGAGATGTGGACGGTTTATAGTCTACTAATAAATAAGGGTTTAGAGAATTGCGTATGCAAACTCTAAACCCTTGATTTTAATCAATGAACTAAAATTCCCGGCTTATATCGACAGGCGACGCAGGGTATTCAGAAGCTCGCGGTTGATAGGCTTGTCGTTCTTGATAGCCTTGGAGAAAGGCACATAGACTATTTCGTCGTTCTTCACGCCTATCATCACATTGCGTTGGTCCTCCATAAGAGCATCGATAGCGGCCGCACCCATCCGGGAGGCAAGTATGCGGTCGTTTGCCGTCGGAGAGCCGCCGCGCTGCAGATGGCCGAGAATAGACACACGCACGTCGTAGCCCGGATATTCGTTCTTTACGCGCTCGGCAAGGCCCATCGCGCCACCCGTCACAGGGCTTTCGGCCACCAGAACGATGGATGAGTTCTTGCTCTTGCGGAATCCGTTCTGTATCAGTTCGGCAAGCTGGTCGACCTCGGTCGAGATTTCAGGGATGATGGCAGCCTCCGCTCCGGAAGCTATGGCTCCGTTAAGGGCAAGGAAACCGGCATCGCGCCCCATCACTTCGATGAAGAACAGACGCTCGTGGCTCGTTGCAGTGTCGCGTATCTTGTCGACACACTGCATGATAGTGTTGAGCGCTGTATCATAACCTATTGTGGTATCGGTGCCGTAAAGGTCGTTGTCGATAGTTCCCGGCAGACCGATAATAGGGAAATTGAATTCATTGGCGAAGATACGTGCGCCCGTCAGCGAGCCGTCACCGCCGATGACCACCAGAGCATCGATCTCATGGCGTCGGATAACGTCATAGGCAAGCTGACGCCCTTCGGGTGTCTGAAATTCCTTGCAACGCGCGGTTTTAAGAATAGTGCCGCCCTGCTGTATGATATTCGATACATTCTGCGTGCGGAAGTCGACGATATCGTCGGCAATCAGACCACGGTAACCGCGATAGATGCCTTTGACTTTAAGTCCGCTGAAAATAGCCGAGCGGGTGACGGCGCGGATAGCGGCATTCATGCCCGGAGCATCACCGCCGGATGTAAGGATGCCTATACATTTGATTTCTGCCATAATACCTTTGTTTATACGGACATCGTCCTTGGTTCAGACTGCAAAGTTACACAAAAATTCCCTCGCCTGCGGTTGCAGCAGGCATCTAAAATCAATTAATTTTGTTAATTTTGGGCTACTAATTCAAAAACATGAAAACAGGCACACTTTACGTCAGCGACATGGACGGCACACTGCTGTCCTCCGACAGCCGTATCAGCGCTTTCACAGCCGCTTCATTACAGCGTCTGGCCGACTCCGGAGTACTCTTCACCGTGGCGACAGCACGAACGGCAGCAACCGTAGAACCGTTGCTGAACGGCATCACAACAGCCCCCTATGCTGTTGTAATGACCGGTGCGGCACTGTGGCATCGGCCCTCAGGCTCTTATACGGATTGCCGTTTCCTTGCGCCGGAACTGCAACAACTGGCAATCGCGACCTGCCACAACGCAGGCATATATCCTTTCGTATATACTCTCGAAAAAGGAAATATCCTCGACGTATATCATGCCGGAGCTACATTGAATAATTCTGAAGAGATATTCTATAAAGAGCGCTGCAATCTCCCGCTCAAGCGCTTCCACCTGTCAACTCCGCCGCCTGATTCAGCGGCGACAAAAACACTGCTTCTTTTTGCAATGGGACCGCGCAAAGATATCGAACTTGCAGCAAACGGACTAAAGAGGCTGACACCATGCTATGTGTCTTGTTATCCCGATATTTTCGATCCGGAAACAGCTTTTATTGAAATTTTTTCACCCGGCGTATCAAAAGCATCCGCAATCAATATGCTGAAAGAAAAACTCGGAGCGGAAAAACTGACTGTTTTCGGCGATAATCTCAATGACCTGCCAATGTTCGACATAGCCGATACTGCCGTGGCTGTAGCCAATGCGCAGGACGCCGTATGCGAAGCCGCCGACATCCGCATAGGCCCGAATACCGATGACTCCGTCGTCCGATATATATTGGCGGAGGAAGCTATGACCGATTAGATGAGAGAGTAGAGGTGAAAGATTAAAGAGTTAACTTCAAAACTTTTCGCGTTCCAATTCATAACTCTTGAATTCACTGTTTCTGATACTCGGTGGGGGACATTCCTGTCAAATGTTTGAAATATTTGCCGAACGACGACTGATTGGAAAAATTAAGCGTATAGGCCACCTGCTGTATGTTCTTCCCCGAAAAACGCAGCAAATTCTTGGCTTCCATAATCACCAGATCGTCGATCCACCGCGAAGCCGAACGCCCTGTAGCCTCTTTGACCAGCAAAGAAAGATATTTGGGAGAAATGAAAAGTTTCGAGGCATAGAAATTCACCGAGCGCTCCTTCATGTAGTGGAGATGAACCAGTTTTATAAATTCAGGCACATAACTGCTTCTGCGAACAGTTGCCGCCGAAGCGGAAACTTTGTCGCTCTCCCGGTCATTTGATTCTTCCTGAATACGGTAAAGCATCAGAAGTATCTGATAAAACAGAGCGGATACCAGGCTCGACGCCACATAACGGCACAAGGTGGATTTGACGTTATAATCGGCATTCATGGCCAGCATCTCCATATATCGTGAAATCATGGTAAGATCCTCGCCTGCGAATTTCATCAGCCCGCGCTTACGCTCTTTCAACAGGTTGGTATCGAATGCGGTAAGGGAGATATTTACATTATGTAGAAAGTTCTGCGACATAAACAGGAAATATGCTCCGACAGCATTCCAGTCCGGCGACGTTATCGAAAATACATTGTTATCGAAGATATTTATCATCATTCCGGCCTCGACATGGCGCTGCTCGAAATTCTGGTCAATAATTATCTCTCCATGCGTCAGCAGAATATAAATCTGTCCGGATATTCTTGTAGCCGGCAACTGAGGCATTTCATGATGCGCGCCGGGTTCGAAACGGGCACAGACATAGTTGTTCTCAAGCTTGCTGACATGGGTGGCTGCCGAACAAAAACGATTCAATAGCTCGTTCTGGTTTTCGTCGACAATTAATATATCCTGTTTCATTCTACAAAAGTAAGAAAATCTTCGTATGATAAGGAAAAGTGATTAAAATATATAGCCGCCATAACGCAAAAAAACATTAATTTTGTATTTGTATGGAGAAACAGATCTCGGAAAAATCGGAATTCATAAACGTCATGAAGCTATTTCTGCTTCTCGGCGTGGTATTGGCTCACTGCAATCCGGGCAGTTCCCCCGCCTCGCAAGGCGCCGACAGCACGGCAATGGCTATTACCGAATACATCACCCGAATGCTGAACACATGTCCGTCCTGTTTCTTCATTATCTCAGGTTACCTCTTTTTCAGAAATACAACAGATCGTTTCAATGCACAAATCTACGGCGACAAGCTACGGCGCCGCGCACGAACTCTGCTTGTACCTTATCTGGCATGGAACACGATATGCGCCGCGTTGCTCATCGTCAAAGCCTTATATCTCGGCTTTCCGGGCATCGGAATCGTAACCGACGGAAATGTCGACTGGCTTAAGTTGCTCGAAGGTTTCTGGATGGTTGAGAGCAACAAGCCCTACCCTCTTGCATTCGCATTCTGGTTCATACGCAACCTGATGGTTTTCATGCTGCTATCGCCTGCCGTATGGCTGATTGCACGAAACAGATGGTTGTCTTGTACTTTTTTTATAGTCTATATTATCACAGATCTCAACTTCCACGGCCTGCAGTGGTTCGTACTCGGAAGCACCCTTGCCCTGTGCGGATTCGGACTTCCACAGGCAGACTCCCGGCGAGGAATTCTGTTCGCCGCCGCGGCATTGCTGTCAGCTTGCTTCTTAAACAGCCCAATGCCCGAATCAGCCGCACGGTTGCTGCTGCTCGCATTCACAGTATCGTTCTGGCTCGCATTATCCGCATTGGCACGGGCAATTGCCGCACAGCCGTCGCGGAAAATACTCAAATTACTTATTCAGGCGAGCTTTTTCATATACGCATTCCACCAATGCTTCTGCACACTGACGGTCACAGCGTGGCTACGAGCGTTCGGGACACATACATTCACGGAAGTCATTGCGGCATACCTTATGTCATTCGTCGCTCTTACGGGCATATCCACCGCCGTGTACCTTCTTATTAAACGCACACTTCCGGCCATGACCGGAATGCTGACAGGCGGACGCTGACACACACATATCAATGTTTGAAACACTACACTGCATATCTCTGCGGACAATCAAATACAACGACCGCAACACAATCCTGAGCGCATGGACCACAGAACACGGACGCATGACATTCGTCATGCCTGAAGGCGCCGGACGCGAGGCCGTACGGCGACGTGCAATGACGATGCCTCTGGGAGTATTCGAAGGCGAATGTGACCTGCGTCCGGGTCGTGAAATACATTCTCTGCGCGACATGCGAGCCGACACCGCCATATCGTCCACCGGCCTGCATGCCTCGCCCACGAAAGCCATGTTGTCCATCTTTCTTGCCGACGTTCTCGATGCTGTGCTGCGTCCCTCGGCACCGGATTTCATGTTGACAGAATATCTCCGATACGCCATCGCCACCCTCGCCGCCGAACGTCGGCCGGCGGCACTGGCAAACTATCATATTGTGTTCCTCTTCAAGCTGATGTATTTCGCAGGAATATATCCCGACATGGACTCATGGAGTCCCGGAGCGGTATTCGACATGCGCGACGGACGCTTCCGCCCTACACTGCCCCTTCACGGCGCCGTCCTGACAGGAGAGGAAGCCGAAGCCCTGCGCACTCTCGACCGCATCGATTTCAGCAACGCGGCTCTGCTGAAACTTAACAGAACAGAACGCTTGCGCGCAATCGACAGAATTCTGGAATATTATTCGATACACATCGCACCGGGACTTGATTCCCTGCAGTCGCTCGAGGTGCTCAGATCTCTTTTCTGAAGTTTCTCCAGCATCTGCACCGGAGTCAGTCCCGACACAGGATGCATCCACCCCGGAGCCAGTCCGGCCATGGGAACAAGTACAAATTCACGTATATCCATACGCGGATGCGGCACAATAATGTCGGGGCTGTCTACCACACAGCCGTCGAGCGCAATCATATCTATATCAATCTCGCGATCGCGATAGCTGCCGTCAGGATTGCGGTGCGGCATATCCGATATGTCTTTCTCTATTTTTTTCAGACATGCAAGGATTGCACGACACGCCCCACAAACATCCATGGCAGAAAAAGACGTATCGCTTATATCGATCTCAAGACCTATATTAAGGAATTCCGACGATGAACTGAATCCCCACGGAGCACTGCGAAAAGGACGCGACATGCGCGCAGGCCCCAAAGCCATGACGACAGCGGCGACCGCACGCCCGATAAGGGCGCGGCGGTCGCCGCTGTTCGATCCTATATTGAGGTATAGATACCTGAAGCCCATCAGAGCGATGTGCGGGCAACTTCCACTTCTTCAAAGGCCTCGATGATGTCGCCTACGGCAATATCATTATAGCCCTTGATGGAAATACCGCAATCGTAGCCGGATGCAACCTCTTTGACATCGTCCTTGAAGCGCTTGAGCGAACCGAGTTCTCCGGTATAGCGCACTATGCCCTGACGAATAAGGCGCACCTTGCACGAGCGTTTGATCTTGCCTTCACGCACCATACATCCGGCGATGGTGCCGACACGCGAGATATGGTAGGTTTCGAGAATTTCGGCCGAGCCGGTGATTTCCTCACGCAGTTCGGGAGCAAGCATACCGGCCATGGCATCCTTAACTTCCTCGATAGCCTGATAGATGACTGAGTAGAGGCGTATTTCGACACCGTCACGCTCGGCTATACGGCGTGCGGCCTGAGAGGGACGCACCTGGAAGCCTATGATGATGGCGTTGGATGCGGCTGCGAGGGTTACATCGCTTTCAGAAATTTCGCCGACAGCCTTGTGAAGCACGTTGACCTGGATTTCTTCAGTCGAGAGCTTGATAAGCGAATCGGAAAGTGCCTCGATGGAACCGTCGACGTCACCTTTGACGATGATATTGAGTTCCTGGAAGTTGCCGATTGCACGACGACGTCCGATATCTTCGAGTGTGAGAATCTTTGTCGTGCGCAGGCCCTGCTCGCGCTGCAGCTGTTCGCGTTTCGACGCTATCTCGCGGGCCTCCTGTTCGGTGTCGAGGACGTTGAAAGTATCGCCGGCGGTAGGAGCGCCGTTAAGGCCGAGGATAAGCGCCGGTGTGGCGGGTCCTGCTTCCTTGATACGCTGGTTACGTTCATTGAACATGGCTTTCACTTTGCCGAAATGGTTACCGGCAAGCACAACGTCGCCTACACGCAGAGTTCCGTTCTGCACAAGTACGTTTGCCACATATCCGCGTCCTTTGTCAAGCGACGATTCGATAATGGTACCTACAGCGTTACGATCCGGGTTGGCCTTGAGTTCGAGCATCTCGGCTTCGAGAAGCACCTTGTCCATCAGCTCGTCGACACCTGTACCTTTTTTGGCTGAAATGTCCTGCGACTGATATTTGCCGCCCCATTCTTCCACCAGATAGTTCATAGCCGCCAGCTCTTCCTTGATTTTGTCGGGATTGGCATGTGGCTTGTCGACTTTATTGATGGCGAAAACGATAGGCACACCTGCTGCCGAAGCATGATTGATAGCCTCGACGGTCTGCGGCATGACGGCATCGTCGGCAGCGACAATTATGATACACAGGTCCGTTACCTTCGCACCGCGGGCACGCATTGCCGTGAATGCCTCGTGACCGGGTGTGTCGAGGAATGTTATATGGCGACCATCGGCGAGCTTGACGCTGTACGAGCCAATGTGCTGTGTTATGCCGCCGGCCTCACCGGCGATGACATTGGCCGAACGGATATAGTCGAGCAAGGAAGTTTTACCATGGTCGACATGACCCATGACGGTAACAACCGGCGGACGGGGCACGAGATCCTCTTCACGGTCTTCTTCCTGATGGATGGCATCTGCGACTTCAGCAGATACATATTCGGTCGTGAAGCCGAATTCTTCTGCCACAATGTTTATTGTTTCGGCATCAAGACGCTGGTTGATCGACACCATGACTCCGAGGTTCATGCAAGTGGCGATCACATTGTTGATGGGCACGTCCATCATCGAAGCCAGGTCATTGGCCGTAACGAATTCGGTAAGTTTGAGCACGCGGCTTTCGGCTTCCTCGTTCATGGCAGCCTCGCGGGCACGTTCGGCACTGGCCTCGCGCTTCTCTTTACGCCATTTGGCGCCTTTCTTAAGAGCCTTGTCTTTGGCTGTAAGGCGGGCGAGTGTTTCTTTTACCTGCTTTGAAACGTCTTCCTCGTTGACTTCTGCCGGAGCCTGCCTACGGGAACCGTTACGGCCGGATGAAGCTGCCGCTCCACGTCCGCGAGCACTGGAATCACGACCTCCGCCGTTGTTTGCACCGCGGCCACCGCGCTCGGCATTGGATCCCCGACCCTGTCCGCCACCGTCGCGGCGCTGGTTGTCATCGCTGCTCTGACGGCCGACTTTCTCAATGTCGACTTTTTCCTTACCGGTTATACGGCGACGCTTCTTTCGGTCGGCATTGTCACCTGCAGCTGCCGCACCGCCGCGCGCACGTTCGTTACGACGCTCTTCTTTTGTCTTTTTCTTCGGACGCGTGGTCTGGTTTATGGCATCAAGGTCTATTTTACCTATGATATTCAGGCTGGGAGCGGTTTTCGGACGCTCGATGGTGAACACCTCTTCGTCCTTGCTCTGAGCCGGCTGCGGAGCAGGAGTTGCCTCATCAGCTTTTTTCACTTCCGGTTCTTTTGTTTCTTTCAATTCCTTGGGTTCTTTGACCTCTGCGGCAACATGATGCACCTCCTTTTCAGGAGTCACATTTCTCTGCTCCGGAGCAGCAGTTTTTTCCTGCGGCTTTTCTACGGGTTTTTCCGCCTTCGGCTGCACGGCAACACGCGGTTTTTCCTCCACGCGGGGCTGTTCTGTACGGGGTGCTGCCGGCTGCTCTACCGGCTTTTCCACTACAGGTGCTTCAGTTTTCACTTCCGCAGTGCCGATGGGCTTCACCACGGGACTCCCGTCGGCATTGAGTTCGAGCTTGCCGAGAATACGGGGCTTCTGCGATGTTTCGCTGCTGAGTCTGACTTCTTCAGGCGCAGGCTTCGGTGCCGGTGCAGGAGCGGCAGCGCGTGCGCGCTGACGTACCGACTGTATCTGCTCCGAACGGTTCTTCAAGTCCTTGTCGCTTTTGAATTCATTCATCAGCAGACCGACAACGTCATCCTCCAGACGGGTATTCGGATTCTCGTCGACGGTGATGTTTTTTTTACGCAAAAATTCGATAACGGTCGGAAGCGATACGTTAAGGTCTTTTGCTACTTTGCTTATTTTAGTTTTCGCCATATATATTGTTCTCGTGCTCTTTTTTAATTTTGGTGCTTAGGCTTCTGTATCGTCTGAGTTCTCCGCTTCTTCTGCAGCCTCGTCCTCGTATTCCTTGCGTAGAACAGCCAGCACATCGTCGATGGTGTTTTCTTCAAGGTCGGACTTTTCGAGAAGTACTTCGCGAGGAGTGTTCATGACGCTCTTTGCAGTCACGCAGCCTATGTCCTTAAGGGCGTTGATGACCCATTCGTCGATTTCATCCTTGAAGTCGTCAAGGAAAATATCGTCCTCGTAAATCATTTCCGTGTCGCGGTATACGTCGATTTCATAACCTGTCAACATTGTAGCCAGCTTGATGTTATGACCGTTCTTGCCTATGGCAAGCGACACTTCCTCGGGACGAAGGAACACTTCGGCCTTGCGGGCTTCCTCGTCAAGACGTATAGTCGATATACGGGCCGGCGAGAGGGCACGCTGTATAAATAGCGATGGATTAGTGGTGAAGTTTATCACATCAATGTTTTCGTTGCGCAGTTCACGTACAATGCCGTGTATGCGCGAGCCTTTCACACCCACGCAGGCACCAACGGGATCGATGCGGTCATCGTAGCTTTCCACAGCGATTTTGGCACGTTCGCCGGGGATACGTGCCACGGCGCGTATGCTGATCAGGCCGTCGTGGATTTCAGGCACCTCAAGTTCGAAAAGGCGACGCAGGAAAGCTTCGTTCGTACGGCTGACGGTAATCTTCGGATTGTTGTTGCGGTTATCGACATTGGCGATGACCGCACGTACGGTTTCACCTTTGCGGAAGAAGTCGCCGGGAATCGACTCGTTCTTCGGAAGAATAAGTTCGTTTTTCTCGTCGTCGAGAAGCAGGGTTTCACGCGACCATGTCTGATACACCTCGCCAACGACAAGTTCGCCTTCAAGATCCTTGAATTTATTGAACACCGCATCTTTCTGCAGGTCGAGAATACGGCTCTGGAGTGTCTGGCGCAGATTAAGGATTGCGCGACGTCCGAATTTCTCGAATATTATCTCGCGCGAGTGCTCTTCTCCCACCTCTGCCTCGGGATCGTCGTCGGCACGGGCATCGCTTAGGGAAATCTGGAGATTGGGGTTCTGGACTTCGCCATCGGGCACAACCTGCAGGTTCTGGAAAATCTGCACGTCGCCTTTATCCGGGTTCAGGATCACATCGAGGTTCTCGTCTGTGCCGAACATTTTGGCCAGCACATTGCGGAAGGATTCTTCGAGCACGCTGATCATCGTGGTCTTGTCGATATTCTTCAGTTCCTTGAATTCGGCGAACTGCTCGACCATGTTCGGTCTTTCCTCTTTCTTTGCCATTGGTTTATGATGATTTTTGGTTTATCTGTATGTAATTATGATACGGATTCAGAACTTTATCAGGTAATTGACCGACTTGCAATCGGCGGCACGGAACTCCTCGGGCTGCATTTTCACTACCGGACGTTTTGCGCCTTCTTCTTTTACCTTGACAGGTATTTCGACTGTGAAAGTAATGTCGGCAGTTTCGGACTCAGGTCCGACAGCGGTAAGAACACCGCGAAGCTTGCGTCCGTCGCGCGTAAGGATCTCTACGTCGTTGCCTATGTTCTTGACGTACTGCCCGCGTACTTTGAAAGGCGCGGTAAGTCCCGCAGAACCGACTTCAAGGCTATAGTCCTCTATGTCGCGGTCGAATACACTCTCTATATGCCGGGTTATGTCGGCGCACGTATCTATGTCCATGCCGTCGGGAGAGTCAAGTTCTACGGTAATATCGTTCGACGCGCTGACGCGGATGTCAACCACGAACATGTCGGTTCCGGCCAGAGCCTCTTCAACTGTCTTTGCAAGTAATTCTTTATCGATCATTGATATTTACGATTTGTGTACTTAAAAAAGAAGGAGGAAGCGTCAGCCCCCTCCAACTCTTGAAGTCGTTGTGCAAAAGTACTAAAATCCGATGCAAATAGCAAATGCAGAAGCAACAGACAAGCCCATAGCGCAAATAAATTACGCAATTTTATTGTTTATTATATATTTTTATATAGCCAAAGCTCTTTGTTTCCATTTACTCCTGCACATCATCGTATTTCTGGAAGAGGAAGTCATTATAAGGAAAACGCGTCAGATGAATTTCTTTAGCCATCTCGTAAAGACGGTTACGAAGCTCTTCTATGTTGGTTCCCTTGCGCGCCGAAACAAACACGCAATTGTCGTTCATCTTTGCCATCCAGGTAGCCTTCAGCTCGTCGAGCGGTATATTCTCACGCGTACGGGGCGTAAGATCATCGGCATCCTTGGGTGTATGGCGGTAGGCGTCGATTTTATTGAACACCAACAGCATCGGTTTGTCAGCGCCGCCACACACATCCCGCAGGGTCTGGTCGACCACAGCTATCTGCTCCTCAAAATTCGGATGCGAGATGTCGACCACATGCACCAGTATATCGGCTTCCCGCACTTCGTCGAGGGTGGATTTGAACGAATCCACCAGGTGCGTCGGCAATTTGCGGATGAATCCTACCGTGTCGGTCAGCAGGAATGGCAGATTATCGATTATGACCTTGCGTACAGTAGTATCGAGTGTGGCGAAAAGTTTATTTTCCGCAAACACATCGCTTTTGCTCAGCAGGTTCATCAGCGTGGACTTACCGACATTTGTATAGCCGACAAGAGCCACGCGTGTAAGCTTGCCGCGGTTCTTTCGCTGAACTGATTTCTGCCTGTCGATGGCGCGCAGCTCTTCTTTCAGACGTGCGATCTTGTCAAGGATTATACGGCGGTCGGTTTCTATCTGTGTTTCACCGGGTCCGCGCATACCTATACCGCCACGCTGTCGCTCAAGGTGGGTCCACATGCGGGTAAGGCGCGGAAGAAGATACTGGTACTGCGCCAGTTCCACCTGTGTCTTCGCATTGGCCGTCTGTGCCCGCTTGGCGAATATGTCGAGTATCAGGCTTGTGCGGTCGAGAATCTTGACTTTCAGTTCGCGCTCGATGTTGAGCACCTGCTTTGAGGTCAGGTCATCGTCGAATATCGCCATTGCCACATCGTTTTCTTCTATGAAAATGCGTATTTCGTCGAGCTTTCCTTTTCCCACGAATGTACGCGGATTGGGATAGTCGACGCGCTGAAGAAAGCGCCCTACAGTTTCTGCGCCGGCTGTTTCGGCCAGAAAAGCAAGTTCGTCGAGATACTCGTTGGCACGCTCTTCGTCCTGTGATGGGGTTATCAAACCCACAAGAACGGCGCGTTCATTAATAGTCTGTTCTGCTTTTACGTCAATCATTATCAGGGAAACAGTTGATAGCTGGAAGAAGAGAAATTGTAATTACAAAGCTACGGATAAGCCTTAAACTTATGATGAGGGTTTGTTTTCGTAGGGACATGCCGTGGCATGTCTTGTACACATCTTGCGTATGATGCGGATCTATCGAGGCTTAGACATAAGCAGACGTGCCACGGCACGTCCCTACAATCATTCTCATTAAATATTTGCAAAGGTACGTATAAGTCGAGTGCAAAACCAAATTTATTTAGACTTTGCCGGGAGTATTCAATCTCTATATAAACAAATCGGCACAAAAAATGGCCGTCAGGGACGAGTTTTGTTCCTGACGGCCATTATATGCCTGAATATGTATTAGAAATAGAATGTCATATAGAGGGAACCGCCGATGTTATCGGTGCCGAAACGCGCCTGGCTGTTGCCGGGGCTTACCAGATCTGTGCGTTCCTCGATGCGCTGATAAGCGTTGTTCCAGCCTTCGGATGTGACATAACCTTTAGCGGAACCGCCTCCGTATACGTAAAGGTCGACTTCGGCTCCTATGGCGACTTTGGGAGCCACAAAGCATTCGACTCCGGCCGAAGCATATCCGCCGACAACAAAATTCGGGCCATCGGTGCGCTCTTGGGTCACACGGTACCCGGCAGGGATGTTCCCGGGTTGTCCGATTACAGTGGTAGGACGATGGTTGAATTCCGTTATTTCATTACCGTATGAATAGCGTACATCCGATGTCGAGAATCCGGCGAGGATACCGAAACCGAACACACCCTGCACGCGGCGTTTGCCGACACGATATTCGGCTCCGAGAGTCAGCGATCCGCCCGATTTGGTGTAGCGGCGGCTGTCAGTCACTTTTGCCTCGGAATTTGGATCGAGGAAAAGGCCGAGATCGTCTGCGGCATAGCTGCGCGTATTGTCATGGGAAAGGGTAAGTCCCAGATTTGCCTTCAGCCCCCATTGGTCGGTGAGCATGTATTTACCCATTATCGAAACATTGGGACGTGCAAGCATGTTGTCGTACTCCATCGGGCTTGCTCCTATACTTTCCTGCTCTATGTCCTCGTTAAAACAGCTGCCTATGGTACGCAGCACGGGTATGACATCGAACCCGAGTGCCCAGTCACCGGCTTCAGGAGTATAGACCGGCTTCGATTCGCTGTTCTGAGCCACGGCTCCCGATGCCATAAAGGCGGCGGCAGCGATAGCTATGATATGTTTTTTCATCTTTTCTTACAATTGAAGTTAGTAAACAACAGCCTACCAGTTATATTTGTTATAACCGAATATTTCCTGATCAACTTCAAAGGGATTGAAGAGCATGCCGTTGAAATCGAATACTTTTATCACGCCTGCCATTTCGACACGCACACTGCGGTCTTCTCCCGACATAGCCGACATGGCATAATAGCCATTGAGCTGATGAGGTATATAGCTGCGGTATTCACGTTCCACTTCGTTGACCACACGGGTTACGGTCGTAGCTTCGTAGGTGGTGAAAGTGCCGTTTTTAGGCATAGCCTGCACATTGATATCGAATTCAACAGGGAAAGCGGGAACCGGCACATTAAGTACATATTTGCCTGTGGCATCGGTCGTGCAGTTATATGTGGCTGAAGCGCCGCCATTGCGATACACCACGGCGACAATCAGGTCGACGGCACCGAAGCCTTCCCATTCATAATCAAGCTCCGCATCCCGGTAGCCTATGAGTTCGTTAGTTTCCGGGTCGCGCACAGCCTCGATGGGAGTCATCTTTTCGACATTGCGATTATAAAGACCCTGAATCTGGGCATAGGTGGCATAAGTTTCGGGGAGCACCTGCGGGTCGCGGTGGGAGCAGGTCATGTTGCCGTAGTAAATCCCGTGGTCGCTAAGAGAAAGGCTCTGTTCAGCCCAGCGCACAACCGGATTCTCGACCGTGACAATGGAATTGTTACGACGCTCCACAGTAGTCATCGTGCCGGCGAAATCGGCCGTACGCACCGTTGCGTATACGGAATTGCTGCCGGTGGGCACTTCGATCGAATAGTGACCGTTCTCGTCGGTACGCGTGCTGAATGTGCTCTTACCTTCAAGCTTCGAGTCATAACCCGAGTTGTCGACCGTAACAAAAACTTCGACGTCGGCCGCAGCTTTGATATCGTAAACAAATTTTCCATCCCGGAGCGATGTGCCGGCATTATAGACAATATCTCCGGATATGGTCGCCTTTCCCGGGACATTTCCGATGTTAAAGCCTGTCTGTTCTTCAGAGCATGATGCGAGAAGCATGGCTGCCATTGCGGCAAAGCCTAAGATCCTGTACGTTTTCATTTCAGGGATTTTTAGTGTGATTGGTTTAAATATTGTATCTGTGTTTTCTGCGTGTTAGTCCGTGTTTTTGGCAAAGGTAAGAAGATTTTTTAATCGACAAAACAAAAATTAAGAAAAACTCACATGGACTTCTACAAAAAAACAGGCAGTAGACCTCGGTCTACTGCCTGTTTTGAATTCCGAGCGGCAAACGGGGTTCGAACCCGCGACCCTCAGCTTGGGAAGCTGATGCTCTACCAACTGAGCTACTGCCGCATTACTTCATGGCAAAGTTAGCCAATTTTTTTTATTCAGCGGCAATATATAAGTTTTTTTCTATAATGCTACATATTATCCGTATTTTCCTGTGTATACTGTTCGTCCTGCATCGGCCCCCAATCTATAACGGCTCCGAGCGCACGTTCGCCGTCGGAACGCACGATCTCGCATAGCGAGCGCCCCGGGCACTCGGGATCGTTGTCGACCACACGCAGCACGACATCTTCGCCATAGCGGCATTCCCGACTGAAACTCAGATCGAGGCGACGGATTATGTGGGCATCGTGCCATTCAAGGCTCCAATGATTGAGAATCAGCTCTATGTAGCGCAAAGTATTGACGTGGCGATTGAAGTCGAGGTCGCAATACCCGAAGCGGTGATGTGTGACAGAGGCATCGTCGGGCAGCCGTCCGAGGCGAACCGACGAGGCTATAGGACACTCGCGTTCACGCAAAAGCGGGAAACGGTCGCGTTCGAAAGCGGTCAGGTCGGCCATCGCGCGGGCACTGAAATCCATGGCTGCCCAGACGGTACGCATATAGCCTATGGTCGAGCCGTCGTAGCGGTCGGTCATCTCGAAGTTGCGCTGAGAGAAATGACGGTTATAGCCTTCGATCCATGTGGCGAGGGTATAACGGTCGTTTATGCGCGGATAGCGTTTCATCTCTATGACCAGACGACTCAGCACCCATCCCATGTTGGCGGTGATGAGTTGGTCGTAACCTATTCCGAGGGCGTTGGCATGCTCGGTGGCGACTTCGATGACGCGCTCTGTGACGAGCGTCGGCGGCATCAGTCCGCGGGCATCGCTCTCGCCGGCAGTGAGGTCGTAAGTGTGGACGTGGAGCGGCGAATGTTTCATTTCACTTGTCTGTTCTGATTTATTTAAAGAACCATCCACGGCTGATTTTGTTAAGGGTTTATCGAATTTTTAAAATATTTAAACGGGGCTTCACGGAGCGGCTGTCACTGCTATCCGCCGTGAACCCGTGTCGAAATGCTCTCCGTCGGCTGTTATGGTGGCGCGGTAAAGATATATGCCGCGCTGAACGCGCCTTCCCGCACCGTCGGTAAGATCCCAGCTGACGGGCACTGTCAGGAACATGTCGGAACGACCGCTCTGCCGGCGGCTCCATAGCGGTTTGCCCATAAGATTATAGACCGTCAGCTCGACCGTGACCATACGGTCGGGCTGGTCGTGGCTGAGGTAGAAATTCGCCACTGTCGACGCCGGATTGGCGTCGGAATATATATCGAAAATCTTAGGCGTGCGCGCCGAATCCACAAAGAAATCAATGGTCTTCGACGCCGAATTGCCGGATGTGTCCCATACGCGCAAGGTAATGGTATGGTTGCCGTCGGTAAGTTCTTCCATCGGATAGTTTATCACTCCGGAAGGAGTGCCGTCGGCCGACGGTGTGAAATAATACGTAAGGTCGCTGAACGTACGCTTTCCGTCAAGCTGGGCTGTCATCTGATGTCCGATTCCGGCAGTGGACACGTTCAGCCCCGTATCGTCGGATATGGCAGCGATAAGCATCGGCGTCGAGTTTACGGCATCGCCCGATGTGAAGCTTTCATGATTGAGCACGAATGATTCGATCACCGGAGCCGACGTATCGGGAATCGCGGCTTCGTCGAAACCGTAGACATAGAAATCGCTGCACAGCCCGACGGCTTCATCATTGACTGCCGTAGAGTAGGCGTACATCGACATTGTGGCAGGACGGAAATTCTGCGATATTTCGGCAGGCATGGCCACGTCGAGCGTAAAACGCCCGCCGCTCACACGCGCCGACCCCGTGAACACACGGTCACCGTAATCCTCAAACACCTCCTTAGGAGTATCATTGTTCCCTTTCGTAGTCACGGATTTCTCTGCGTCGAGAATATCTACTGTTACCACGCCTTCAAAATCGCTCAGAAGCTCGCCGGCCGGCGAGAGCACAGAACCGCGGATCACAGTCTGCTGCAGAGCGGCAAGCGTAGGCTGGTTGTCGGCATTTACTTCGATGTCGCCTATGCTGTCAAGACGCACTACATTGTCCGGTATGGCCAGACGCAGAGCCGGATCGCCCATGAACACATACCTCAGGCGGTTGAGATTGGAACGTCGCACACCGTCTTCGGATCTGATATCGTTCTTTGCCCGCCGGTATATCTCTCCCGGAGCAAGAAAACGTCCGTCATCACCACGCAGACCTATTGCACGACCTATGGCCGACGAAAGCAGTCCGTTATCGGATATATATACGGGACGCGTAGCGCTTATCACACCTATGGCGCCGCCGTAACGTTCCTTGAAAAGAATCTCGGCACCACTGATATCCGACGCATCCATGCGCAGGAAATCACATGTAGCGGCATAAATGAATGGCCAGTGCCTAAGATACATATTATTCAGGTCGGTATAAGAGAGCTGTCCCTCGCCTGTCCAACCGGTAGTGTTGGCATGACCTACGAAGTTCCACCACACCACACCTTCGTCGAGGTAGCGGAACATAAGCGAACGAGCCTCGGGATACTTGCCGCCTGATTTTTCGTATGCGTCCATATAGACCTTGCGGACAAGGTGCTGGTTGCCTTCTGTCGCAGCCAGACCGTTGAGCATGCGTTCGGTCTGACGCACATGGATTGCATCGTCACCGTCGTCGGCCAGGAACATAAGCCTGTTCTTCCAGGACGAGCGTCTGGCTCCGGCGGCATATTCTTTTATTTTCTCGACAATGGAGCGAGCCTCGTCGGCCGACACCACCGGAATACGGCCTACGGCTACCGACAGGCGGTCGAGTCCCATATCGGCACCGGCTCCGTCTTCAAGCATGGCTATGAAGTCGTCGGTACAGTATCCCGTATTGTCCGACAATGATGCGGTGACTGCCCGCGGCATCCACGCAGGGATAGTGGGATAAGCCTCCGACTTACGCAGAGCTGTCAGATGGCGGTTGTCGAAAGTCATGCGTGCCAGCAGCAGGACATAACGCAACGGACGGCCGACTCCGGCCTGCCCGCGGTCGTAAAGCATCTTGAGATAGCGCCTGAGTCCCGACACATCGGCTGCTCCTGAAGAGAATTCATTATATACGTCGGTTACATCAAGAACCCGTACTCTCAGAGAATCGGCACTGTTGCGGTGGATTTCGGCTATATTCTCGGCATGACGCATATAGTCGGCAGGCGAGAAAATCACCATGTCGACACTTTCGTCGGCATGGAGGTTCTGAGAATCGACAAATGATTCAAAACGCGGCTGTGGAAGAGTGGCTCCGTCCTTGCAGGCCACATAGGAGCGCCACGTTCTGCGTCCCGACGACCAGCATGCAGCCCCTCCGGACAGAATGTTATCCACGACCAAAGGTAGCGACGGATCCGTGACATCCCAGAGTATCAGACCGGCGGCATCCTGCACCCCTCCGAGGGCAAGAGCCGGAGCATCACTCCAGAATTCAAGATAGCCTGAGGCCGGCAGACGCAGTTCGCGTTCATAGTTCAGCGCGAGATAGTTGAGCCATGCCTTGAGGACAAAGCCCGACTGGCGCATGTTTATACCGATATCAAGTACTGAAGCTTCAGTACGGGCTATGCTGAAATCATGACGGGCCACGCTTTCCGACGCATGTGTGTACGAAGCGCTCCCTATGGCCTGTATACGGTCCGAAGTGTTGGCGGCGATAGGCTGGTTGTTGCAGGTGAAGGAAAGAGTGGAGGAACTGGTGGAGCAATCGGCGATGAACGAGCTTTCAATCCATGCCTCACCACCGGAAGCGATATCCTCGACATCGAAGCGCACACTATGGGAAGTCGTATAGCGGAAGTCCTCGCCGACGAGCAATGCTCCGGCTTCGCCGGGCGACACAGACTCTATTTCATGATGACGGCGGTCGAAGAATGTGGTGGCGGCTTCGTCCACACTTACGGCGTCGCCCGTACGGCCTAACGACGGAGCAGGCGACTCATCAGAATTTTCGACGGCTGTGACAAAATAATAAGCGGCAGATGTGTAGTCGTTCATTACCCAGCGGAAACGGCCTCGCTGGGTTTCAGCCCATTCGCCGGGTCCCTGTGCATAAAACACCACGCCGCGGGCAGTAACAGCCACAGGAACGGCGGGAAGATCGTCGACATAGCTTGCGGCATCAAGCACATCGCCTATACGGCGCCCACCGTAGCCATGCACGCGTACGGCGGAAAGATCATCGAAGCCCCACGAACGCAGTGTCGTCACAGGCAGCAGGAACAGACCGGAACGGTCGACAGAGATCTTGACCCACCGTCCGGACGCAAGCCTCGAGGATTCCGCGTATATGCCTGTATCGAAAGCCGCCGATATCTGAGGAAAGACCGCAGACACCAGCAGCAACACAATAAGACCTGATGTGCGGCAAAGAAGAGGAAGAGATTTATGATGATTGGTCATGTTTCTGTTGTAGCGCTATTTATTCTTATTTATAACGCGGTAGAAGCCTTTTTATTGTAAACGTCCGAAACGTGTCCGCCAAGCCGAACTGTCGCCGCGGAAAGTGTTGAGATCCACCGGTCCTCGCACACCACGCACTCGCCCCTGATGACTGTACTGCCAGAAAGTCCAGCCGTCGCCCGGCAATGGAGGTGACGTAAAGGAACAGATCCATACGCCTATACTGTCCGTCCCCTCGAATTTATGATGGACAAAGCGCCAGAAACCGTTTTTGTTTGTATATACGGCCACCTCACGGCCTTGCGAGCGGAGATGGTCGATCATGGCCTGTAGGCGCGCCTGCACTATTTCTGTCGGACTGTCGGCTGCATTGCCCCACTCCTCGACATCGATAGCAAGCGGAAGGTCGAGAGGACAGGAATCGACGGCTGCCATAAGATTTACAGCTTGACGGCGCCCGTCGCAATCGAAACGAAAAAAATGGTATGCCCCGACAGCCAAGCCGGCAGAACGGGCCGAGGCGTGGTTGCGCCTGAATGAGCTGTCGCGGAACTCCAGGCCTTCGCTGGCCTTGAGATACACGAAAGTTATGCTGTCGGCGGCAACAGCATTGAAATCCACTGTCCCGTTGTGCGCCGAAATGTCAATACCGCGGATAGGATAGAGATCGCGGTCAGGCTCTACATGCGGCAACCTTACACGCCCGGCACGCTGCCAGGCCGTCATGGCGACAAGTATGGCCGTGACGGCGATGACGAGTATGGCAAGCACACGGGCTAATCGGTCCTTAGGAATATCCATAAGGCAAAGTTAGCGTTTTTTCATCAAAAAAATGAAGGGCTTCCGCGATTCACATCGCAGCTGCCCTTGGTAGAGGTATCAATCTTCAATCACATATAATCCGTTGCTTTAATCGCATGAACGGATTTTATGCAAAGGAGTAATTTTTTTTCATATAATGCAAGAAAAAACGACAGGCCGGCGTCAAATATCGACGAAACGGCCTGCCATCCTTTGTTTTTATATTTTCAGTCTTCTTTCAGCTCCATCATGCGGGCAAGATATTTGCCTATGATGTCAAACTCAAGATTCACGCGGCTTCCTACCTCGATGCTGCGGAAATTGGTATGCTCGAATGTGTAGGGGATGATTGCGACACGGAATGAATTCGGCGTGCTGTCGCAGACTGTCAGGCTTACTCCGTTCACGGTTACCGAACCTTTTTCAACTGTCATATAGCCTTTAAGAGCCATCGCGCGGTCTATATCGTACTCAAATGTAAAGTAACGACTGCCGTCGGCATCGCTTACGGCCGTGCATACGGCTGTAGTATCGACGTGTCCCTGTACGATGTGGCCGTCAAGACGTCCGTTCATTATCATCGAACGTTCGAGATTGACAAGACTTCCGGCGCACAGGTCACCTATGTTCGAGCGTTCGAGGGTTTCGCGTATGGCGGTCACACGATATGTGCCGTCGGGATTCACTGCCACAACCGTAAGGCACACTCCGTTGTGGGCAACAGACTGGTCGATGCGCAACTCGTCGGTGAACGAACAGCGGACTGTAAGGTCTATATTTCCTTCGTTACGGTCGACACGTACAACCGTAGCTGCTTCTTCTACTATTCCTGAGAACATAAATGCTTGGTGTTTGGATTAGAGATGAGTGATTGGATAGTAGGGACGTGCCGTGGCACGTCTTCCTAATTTAGAGATGAGGGAGAGTTCAGCGGCGGAAGCCTGCCTGAAGCCGCAGATCGACGCGGACTGTGGTACCGGGCACATATCTGAGATGTACGATGGCGTTACCTTTACTGGTGTCTACATCCACGCTTGCATTGTCGCATCCGCTGACCGAACCCGTCACATTACCCGACGGAATGGAATAAACCGTCAGGTCAAGATCTATCGCTTCGGGAGCACCGGGGTAGCTACCCTCCGAGGTGATTTCCACTGATGTCAGCGACGAATCCTCGGCCATTGATCCGCGGAATTTCAACAGACGGTATTCATTCTTTTCCAGCGATGCAGGCGACAGGCGGTTGTCGTCGTAAAGAGTATATTCGGAATCGACTCCCGTGCGGGGATAGTAGCCCACCGACAGGCGTCCGGGATTATAGTCGCCGGTATTCTCCATGGGATAGTCGGCGGAGGGAATGAAAGCGCCGGCACGCACAAAGAGGGGCGTGGTGCCGAGCGGCGCCGGATAGTCCTCGATGGTGGAACCGCCCTGATAAACGATTGCCGGACGACGGTAGTCGATCCACACAGAACCCTCAGGGAAAGTGACGGAACGCGAAACAGCACCCTCGGTCATGACAGGAGCGACAAGAATGTCACACCCCCAGAGAAATTCATCATCTATGTTGGCATAAGCGGGACTTCCTGCGGGAGCATGGAAATTGAGCGGACGCACCAACGGCCAGCCCTTGGTCGCGTTTTCCCAAGCCAGGGTATAATTATATGGAAGCCAGCGGTAGCGCTCGCGGATAAGTCCGCGGATTATGTTTTCATACTGAGGATAGTTATAAGGCTCGGCGAACTGCTGAGCATGCGTACGCAACACGGGTGAGAATAAGCCCAACTCAAGCCAGCGAACATAAAGTTCGGGCATGTAGGGCGAGGCCTCGTCGACAGCGAAACCGCCGACATCATGCGACATATATCCCAGACCGCTCAATCCCGAATTGAGCATGATGCGCACCTGCGGTTCAAGACCGCCCCACGAGCGCGACACATCGGTCGACCAGGGAAACACGCTGTAGCGCTGCAGCCCGGTTGTACCACCGCGCATAAGGCACATCAGACGACGGTCGGGATATTCTTCCTTGAACAGGTCATAGATTATGCTACTCCAGTCATTGCCGTACATGTTGTGGTACTGACGTGCCGAGAGGCCGTTGGCGTGTATGCCGCTTTCGGGATGTACCTCGGGTTCGCCGAGGTCACCCCACCATGCGCCTACGCCCATATCGGTCAGTTTCTTATATCGGTCACGCAACCACGAACGAGTTTCGGGATTCGACACATCGAACATCGAGCCTTCTCCTACCCAGATCTTTACCTCCAGAGGTCCGCCCGTGCTGTCGGCCACAAACATCCCTTTGGGCGCCAGTTCATTGTAATTGTCGATAGCGCGTCCGTTGCGGAGGACGTAAGGCTGAGATATAGCTGTAAGGTTGACACCTTTGTCGCGAAGTCCGGCAAGCATGCCTTCGGGATCGGGCCACTGTTCAGGCTCCCAGGCCAGACGTCCCATATCCTGTTCCTTGCCGTACCAGTAAAGGTCGAGCACGATACCGTCGACAGGATAATTGCGACGTTTGAGTGTGTCGATAGTGCCTATGGTCTGTGCCTGCGTGCGGTAGCCGTATTTTGAGGTAATGTAGCCGAGCGACCAGAAAGGCGGCAGATCCTGACGCCCTGTCAGGCGGCTGAGCTGTTCTATGGTTTCAGCCGGAGATTCGCCCGTACCGACCACATAGTAACTTACCGGTTCAGGATTCTCGCTTATGTAACGTATCGTGTCGCCTGCAATCAGTTCTGCGGGAGCAAAATCATCGAAAACAATTGCAAAACCGTCGGCAGACACCAGCAAGGGCATTGTTATGTTCATCTGGCTTATCCTCGGGTCGGAGCCTGTGTAACCATAGTTCTGACGGTTGTACATAACAAGCGTATCGCCACGCAGGTCGATCGAATGGCCGCGCTCACCGGCACCGTAAAGCGGCGCACGACTGTCGGTGACGATCTCGATGACAGTGCGGCCGTCGGCAGTGCGGCGACGCAGACCGCTGTCGGTAAAGGTCGTACGGCCGTTGCTTATGGTGACGGCACCGTCGGCGGCGACAGTATACGAAAGTTTCGATGAATCGGGCGCTACGGACTCAAGCGGAAGCACGACCCGCGGTTTTGCCTCGGCGGCATCACTGCCGGGAGCTACACGCACGACGGCATCGCCGAGCTGACATACATCAAGACGTTGCGATCCATTTCCGCAAGACGCAAATATTGTCACGGCAACAAAGCCCAAGGCAGAAATTTTAATGAATTTCATAACTTTATTATCAAGGTCTATTTTTAACAGCATAAATTATCATCTTACGGATCAATCCAGTAGGTATATCCCAACCAATGGATCGACGTGTCGGCGGCATCGGGATTATAAGCCGGCGTATGTTTTCCGGTACGCGGATCGCGCTTGCCCGCGCCCATGCGTGCCGCCTTGGCCACGGCTGCAAAATTTTTGGAATCCTTCAGCACTTCGGCCCAATGATTCTTCAAGCGTTCCATCCGGTAATTGTTCATATCATCGAAAAGCCCGACAAGAACTGCGTTTGATTCCATGTCCTCTTTTTTCCAGACGCTGTTTGCATCGAGATATGCCACAGCCGAAGCTAAATCGGCTACAACAGATGTCTTTTCATCAGACACCGCTTCCACGGCAACTACATCCCGATCGGATATGTCGGCAGGTGCTTCCGGACCATTCAGCACATCCGGAACTTCAGTCGCGGGAATCGCCTCTTCTTCCGGCAAATCATCGACGGTCTGACGGGATTCGACAGATTCCGGCGCTGCAGCACGTTGCTCTTCCGAAACATCGACACTGAAAGCAAGCCAGCCTATCAGCACTCCTGCAATTAACGACACAAATGAAAGCAGAACAGTAACAAGCAGGGAACGGCGCGCACGCGAACCTACATATATAAGATTGTTGATTTTAGAAGTACCCTCGGCAATGGTGCCGCTTCCGGTAACATATCCTTCGACCGGACTTGCCGTAATCTCTTTTTTTGAACGGATTTCAAAACGCACGGGCGAGGCATGGTCAGCCGTGCTTACCGGCAGCTCAAAACGATAGACCTTGCGCAATTCCATAAGCTGCACAAGCGCCTGTGTGGTCGACGCCAGGTCAAGACGTCCAATATAAGGGAAATAGCCATGTGCCGAAATCTCGACTTGCGCACGTTCAAGTTCGGAATATGTGAATGTGGTCGGTTCGGTGATTTCCACCCCGTTGACTTTCACTATGCAATCGCTTTCTATGGGCTGTTTGTTCTGTGCCGTTATGTAGAACGATGCAGGAGAGATTGCCTTACGGGCCACAGAAGTATCCGGAGGCGTTATGACAGTCGCGGATTCCCCGACTGTGATTTCTTGCGTAACAGGTTCGAAGCCGGCACGTCGCCAAACGATTTCTAATGTTTTGCCTATGGCAAAAAGATAAGTTCTGTCGAACGTATGCCTCATAATGTGCGGAACAAAACCTTCCCGACCGGGTTCGGGAGCCGACAAGGGCACAGTACGCTCAGAAGAATAAGTTTTAAGAATACGAGCGTTATACTTCGCTTCGAGTCCTTCGCCTTCAGGGAGCAATACGACTCCGGCGTATGAAGCAAAAGCCGGCTGATAGCGGTCGGCATAAAAAGCTTCGAGAGCCATGCTGTCCGAGCCGCCGACAAGACAAACGGCATATTCCCGACCTTCGGACGGAATATACCAGAACTCCTCGTCGGCAACAGGATAATCGGTCGCATAAAGCGTACGCAGTTCGGCCAGATCGTCGGCACTGACCGAAGCTCCGGAAATAATGGAAGTGGTACGCTCCACGACCGCCGACAGTTCATCTGCGGTTACAATAAGTCCGGCAGGAATGAACAGTGTCGCCTCAAGATGGTCGACAGGCCTCTCGGGGATGGTGCGTATGATCGTGAAAAAACATCCGCTGTCGAGATAACTGACGACATAAAATATATTTTTCCGCACCGCGTCATAGCTGACAAGCTCAACAGCACGGTCGAGGTCGTGTATATGCCTCTGCACATCGTCCCATGGATTGAGATTGACAAGGCTCTTGAATCCACGCTGCGATTTTGATATATATAGCTGAATTTTTGCCATTCCTGACCTGTTTTTCTGCAAAGTTAAGTCTTTGACTTGAATAAATTTAATTTTCGCCGTCAAAAAGAGCCACATATCGCGAGGCCACTGCCTCCGCGGCAAATTTTTCAGCCACACTGCGTCGGAGAAGTTCGCGGTCGCTATCTGCGACCAGACAGGACTCAAGACAACGGGCAAGGGATTCGGGAGAAAGATATTCCGCTATACAGCCCAGACCAGGACTATCGATTATATCCGACTGCCCGCCACGACCGAAACTGACAGCACGACAACCTGACGCCAGTCCCTCGACAAGCGTGCCGGGGAGTGTTTCATACAACGACGACGACATCACCACATCGCCATGGGCATATAATTCAGGAATCATGGCCGGATCGCTGACAGTCCCAAGCCAACGGTACGGCAGGCGCAGGCTATCGAGAATTGAGCGGTCACGCAAAGCGCCGAAAAAAACCGCACAGGCCTCCGGCGCCATGCCGGCTTCTATCCGATCATGCAAGCGGTTGAGAGCCTCTATGGCTATATCGAATCCCTTTATCGGATCGTCGAGCCGCTGTGCGCCCATCAGTATTATACGCCCGCGCTCCGGCAGACCGAGCGCGGCACGTGTCGACAGCGGCCGGATACGGAAACCATCAAGGGGAAACGCGTTTGGTATCATCTCTATCCTTGCATCGGCAAGAAGGCTGCTGCTCCGCGCGCAAGATGCCAGCCAGCTGCTTACAGCCACAAATGTGACAGGCACGCGGCTATAAAGCTCACGCTTTCGCAACCACGTACGGTGCGAAATATCCGACACCGAAGGGCGAGAGCGATGTATCATAGGACAAAGGCCACAAGTTCCGCCTGCGGCATAACGGGAGCACTCGCCGGCATGATGGCATATTCCGGTCATGTTCCACATGTCGTGCATAGTCCAAACGATTTTCTTACCCATGGCAGATATACGTGCTATCTCCCGCAGGCTCAGCGTGCCCTGGTTAATCCACGACAAGACGACGACATCAGCCTGACGAACAAGCGGATGACGATGCAGCGGAAGACCCGCGGCAGCTGTAGACACCTTGAACAGATCCGAACGATTGAAACCGTTATGCAAAAATATGTCGGCACATTCGCGCAGAAAAGCGGATTTCCTCGAAAAGACATTTCCGGCAAGGGTTACGGAACTGTCGCCCGAAGCACGGTGGCTCACCAACATCGAGGCGTCCACACCGGCGGCACGAAGCGCACGCACAAGCCGCAATGTGACAACAGCCGCACCGCCACCGTTGTCGCTATGACAAATGAATACCGCTTTCATCGTGATTTTAAGCGCCGCGAAAGAACTGCGGCAAGTTCGCCGACAAGCATATTCTCCCGACGGACTGCTATAAGGACAAAAAGTAAAATCAGAACAGCTCGTGCCGCGCCGGTCAGAAGAGCGCCCATATCCATAGCCGGAAGCGCATACATACCGACGGCATATATCCCGGCGGCAATGCCGAAATATCCCAGTATACGGCCTGTTTCATAAGGGATGGGATGCTTGGCTCGTCCTACGAAATAACTGGCTAACATCATAACGCCATAGCTTGTCAGGGCGGCCCAGGCGCAGCCCATGTAGCCAAGACGCGGAACAAGCAGCACATTCATGGCAAGCGTAACGGCCAGACCGAGCAGGGAAAACCACATTCCCCACACCGTGCGGTCGGAAAGCTTGTACCACAGCGACAGGTTGAAGAATATGCCGAAAAAGAGTTCGGCGAGCATGATGACAGGCACTACGTCGAGTCCGCTGTAGTAGCGCGATGATATGAAATGACGAACGATGTTGAGATAAAACATCACACCGAGGAATATCACCAGAGCGAAAATCACGAAATATTTCATCGCGTCGCTGTAAGCTTTGTTGCGGCTCTCGCCTGCCCCCCGGTCGCGTGAGAATATAAAAGGCTCATAGGCGAAACGGAAAGCCTGGAGGAACATGACCATCACGATCGCCACTTTATAGTTGGCACCGTAGATTCCCAGTCCGTAGGCAGCTTCGGCAGGGTCGCTGACAAGGACAGGATAAAGGATTTTGTCGACGGTCTGATTCATGATTCCCGCCACACTCAACACAAGCAAGGGTGCTGAATAGGTCATCATCTCACGCCACAGACGGGAATTGAAACGCCAGCGGAAACCACGTAGCTCGGGTATCATCATAAGCATATTCACGGCCGATGCGATAAGATTCGACAGAAAAATATAACCTATACCGAAATCAGCATCGTATATCCCGCCAAAAGTATCGGGCGCCCACACAGCCAGACGCGGACACAGCAGGATAAAAAAGAGATTCAGACCTATGTTGACGCCTATGTTGGTAAGGCGTATGGTGGCGAAACGGACCGGCCGTTTCTTATATCGCAGATAGCTGTACGGTATGGCCAGAAAAGCGTCGAGAGCCACACATACGGCCATCATCATAACGAACGACGGGTGCCCGGCGCATTCCATGACATCGCTTATCGGATTGAGGAACATGGCGACAAGAAGCACAAACATGGTCGATGTAGTCGCCAGCGATATCAGGCAGGTGGAATAAACCTCCATAGGATTGCTCCATCGCTCGTGATTGGCAAAACGGAAAAATCCGGTTTCGATGCCGTAGGTAAGTACAGCCATAGCAAGAGCTACGACAGAATATACGTATGTCACCACGCCGTAAGCCTCGGGAGCGAATACGGCGGTGTAGAGCGGCACAAGCAGCCAGTTGAGGAAACGCCCGACTATGGAACTGAGTCCGTAGATGGCTGTATCTTTCACAAGACTTTTTATTCCCGACATTATAGTACTATTGATTTCATCCGAACAATCCGAAATCGTCGATACGCGACTCTCCGAGATGCTCGTAAGCCAAAGGAGTCACCTCACGGCCGCGCGGAGTACGCTTTATGAATCCTTCCTTGATAAGATAAGGTTCGTAAACATCCTCTATTGTTCCGGGATCCTCTCCAAGAGCTGTCGCGATGGTAGTAAGACCCACGGGTCCCCCGCGAAACTTAGTTATGATTGTACGCAGAATTTTGTTGTCGATTTCGTCGAGTCCGTATCGATCGATGTTAAGCGCCTCAAGGGCATAGCGTGCGATAGCTACGTCTATTACCCCCGAACCTTTTACCTGTGCGAAATCGCGCACGCGCCTAAGCAGGGCATTCGCGATTCGTGGGGTTCCGCGGCTGCGCAACGCTATCTCAGTGGCCGCATCCTGATGACAGACTATGCCCAGAAGCGAAGCCGAACGCAGAATTATGCGCGTCAGCACCGGAGCCTCGTAGTATTCAAGATGGAATTTGATGCCGAAACGTGCCAGCAACGGAGCCGTGAGCAGGCCGCTGCGGGTAGTGGCGCCGACAAGAGTGAACGGGTTGAGCGTTAGCTGCACGGTGCGCGCTCCCGGCCCTTTATCGATCATGATGTCAATGCGGTAATCCTCCATGGCAGAGTACAGATACTCCTCCACCACGGGACTAAGGCGGTGTATCTCGTCGATAAAAAGCACGTCGTTCTCTTCGAGCGAGGTAAGGATGCCGGCCAGATCGCCGGGTTTATCGAGCACAGGACCGGATGTGATTTTAAGTCCTACGCCAAGCTCGTTTGCCACAATTCCGGAAAGGGTTGTCTTGCCCAGGCCCGGAGGGCCGAAGAGCAGCGTATGGTCGAGTGCCTCGGAGCGCATGCGCGCGGCCTGCACGAACACGCGCAGATTCTCGATTATCTTTTCCTGCCCGTTGAAAGATTCAAAACGTCCCGGACGCAGGGCTTTTTCTATATCGCTGTCGCCGGGCACAGCCGTGGCGGAATCGCGTATGTCGAAATCGTCGGATGATGACATCAGTCGCTTGTCTGTATTTTTTCTGTTACTTTTTTGTAAATCATGTCGGGGCGTATTGCCATAAGACAAAGCAGATCTTTTCGGAAGCATTCCTTGTTGCCGAAAATAGAGCATGGCCGGCAACTCAGCGGCAGCTGCACGGTATCGGCATCAGTCTGCCGCCAGCCCTTGAATCCGCAATAGGGATGCGTAGCTCCCCACACGCTAACCGTCGGCGTGCCGGCAATCGCCGCAAGATGCATATTGGCCGAATCCATGGTCACAATCGCATCGAGGTGGTTGAGCAATGCCAGTTCGGCAGCGAAACCACAACGCTTTGCCGCAAGGGATGTGACGAATGACGAACCGAAACGAGCGACCCAGGAATCAAACACACGGCTCTCATTTTCACCGCCGCCGAAAAGAAAAATCCGAACAGGGCTGCTGTCGGTAGCGTCGTCGAGCAGACGCTCTATCACAGCCTCCATTTTTTCGGGAGGATATATCTTGCCGGCATGCGCGGCAAAAGGCGCAACGCCTATCCAGCGCTCACCGCCGGCGCGTGGTGCCGTTATTCCGGAAAAGAGAGCAGGATCTGCCTTGCAGCGTCCGCCGTAAAGCCCGTCGAAGCGTTCCGAAACCGGCAAGCCGGCTTTATAAAATACCTCCCGGTAGCGTGCCCGTTGCGACACCATGGGCAACATGACCTTGTTGTGGCGGCGCGTCAGCGCTCGACGGCTCGACCGGCCTTTATTTATACGGAATACCGGTATCCGGCGCAAACGGAAGAAAAAGCCCATAAGACGCGTACGGAGGACATCGTGCAGATCGAGAAATGCGTCGACATCGTACTCTTCCACCAGTTCCGCCACCAGACGACGCATACCGGCAGCCCCGCGGTAGTCCTGTTTGACATCGGCACCTACAACCGTCAGATTGGCCGGAGCATTGACAAATATCGCACGCATCGACGGACGGGTGACAAGTACAAACCGTACGTCGGGATAACAGCGACAGGCGCTGTAAACCACCGGTACGGTCATGGCCACGTCGCCGTAGGCTGAGAATCGCGCCAACAGTACGCTGAGCATCCCGCGTTCGTTGCCCGTGCCGGCCTTACTTAGTTGCGCCATATAAAACGGGATTGGTATCGGCGTCGTTATACATCTTCATCTGCCTGTAGACCTTCATATATTTCCGTCCTGCACCAATATCATCAAGCAATTCGTCGATGGCGCGTGTAAGGTCGGCACGCTGTTGCAGAAGCACATCGAGTTTGCCGGCACAACGTGCACGGTGTGCGGCGTCAGCATCGGCACGCGTGGCTTCGGCCTGCATGTGATAGATCTTCAGCGCCAGAATCGACAGGCGGTCGAAAGCCCATGCCGGACTTTCGGTGTTGATGCGCGCCTCAGGAGCCGGAACGACATCGGCATAACGCTCGCGGAAATAGCTGTCGAGTTCCTCGACCATATCCGTACGCTCCTGATTCGAGCGGTCGATACGACGTTTAAGCGCCAGAGCGGCCACAGGATCGATATCCGGATCGCGTATTATATCCTCAAGATGCCACTGCACGGCGTCGATATAATTCTTGGCATAGAGCGTATGCTCAACAGAACCTTCAGCATAGGGATTTACGGCCTGAGCGTCGACGTCATCGGTCACATGATAGGCGGCCACTGATTGCTCAAAAATGTTGTAGCAGTTTTCGGCGAATGTCATTGGCGTGTAGTTTTTAGGGGAGAAAGATTAGTAATGTTATTTTGTATTTCTACAAAGATACAAATAAGTCGAGTGCAAAAGCAAATTATTTGTGCTTTGCCGAGCAAGAGTATCTAAGGCGAAGCCAAAGATATGCCATTTTCATGAAAAAATCAACACCCCGGTATTAAGATTAAAAGTATGGAATCAAAGCGAAGACACAACGATTTTAAGCCCGTCGCTCTCTCTGCCCGTAGTAGAAGACTATATAGGAAGCTTACCGACTATCTGAATCCGTGTCATTTTCGCGCTTATATCGTTCTTCGTATTCGACAAAAATTCGTTCAATGTCTTTTTTAAGTTCAGGAATATGACGCACGACCAAACTCCACAGAAATTCAGGCTGCAGATTGTCGTAGGCGTGTATGATTCGGTTGCGTGTGTCGATTATGGCTTTTGCATTTGGAATATCGACAGACGGATCAGACTTTCTTATCCGGTTTATGGCCTCTCCCATAATTTCTGTTTTACGCTCTACGACACATTTACGCATTATATCATTCTCAAACAAATCATATCTGTTAGGGAAGTCCACAAAGCAACTCTCCATATCGTTTATAGCGTCTAACACATCCTGGAGATATGTCAGGATTTCTTCAATAGCCATAGATCATCTGTTTTGTTCGGTTGACATTGGCAATGAAGTATTTGTTTCGCAGACCTCCTTCTTCGATCAAATCAACTTTTCTGCCTAAAAGCCGTTCCAATGCGTCACGAAAATCAAAGTAATTTGTAACATAATCCCACTTCTCATGGTCGGTTGTATCGAAGCCCACAAGTAAATCCACATCGCTTTGGTCGTTGAATCTATCAGTAAGGATAGAGCCAAAGACTGCCAAAGTCTTGACCTTGTGCTTACGGCAAAGGTCGATGATTCGTTGCAGATTCATCTCAATCAGCTTCATAGTCGTTTGTGTTACAAGCACAAAGATAGTGATTCTTCCTGATATACAAACACTCCAGGTCTGAAAATCGTTGAAATCTGAATCTGAAAGATTCCTGAGTTAAACATCATAAAATAAACGTCACGTCATGAAATTTCGTTATTTTTGCAGGAAATAAATACAATCCCGACAAAACCGGAAGAATATGAAAATCATAAATTTTGCCGAACAGCCCTCTCTCGTAAGCCAGTATCTGGCCGAGATGCGCGACACCGGCATGCAGACCGATCCGTTGCGTTTCCGACGCAATCTTGAGCGCATTGGCGAAATCATGGCTTACGAAATCAGCAAAACCTTGCACTATCGCACTGTAGAAGTTCCCACTCCGCTCAATGTCAACGCCTCCTGCCAGGTAATCGACGAACAACTGGTGCTCGGCACAATTTTCCGCGCCGGTGTTCCTTTCCATCAGGGTTTCCTGCGCTACTTCGACCGTGCCGAGAATGCTTTCGTATCAGCCTACCGCAAATATAAAGAGAAAGAGAATTTCGACATCTGCATCGAATACCTCGCTTCACCCCGCCTCGACGGCAAAACACTGGTACTCTGCGACCCCATGCTTGCCACAGGCGCTTCGATGGAGCTTAGCTACCGCGCCCTGCTCACCAAAGGCTCTCCGGCCAAGGTGCACATAGCGTCGGTGATAGCCTCCCGTCAGGCTGTAGACTACATGGCTTCGGTAATGCCAGAAAACGCCACACTCTGGGTGGGTGTCATTGATGAAGAAATCAATGCACACAGCTACATCGTTCCCGGTCTGGGCGATGCAGGCGACCTCGCCTACGGAACAAAGGAATGAAGATTACGATCAGCGACTTTCGGCTACAAGTGCGAGCCATTGTCCCGGACTGTCGCCCGGAACGCCGCTGAAAATTATATCATAGCTGCCGACACTTGCTGTCGTTCCATCGGAACGGCGGCAAGTTATGGTAGCTTTTTTTTCGCCACGGCTACTGCGCGGCAAGGCTATGTCGCGGCGAAAATCTGCGTCAAGCCATCCCGAGCATTTCACCAAAGCCTCTTTTAGAGTCCATGCCTCGACAAGACTTGAGTCAGAGCCGCCATATTCTTCAATTTCTTCTTCGGACAGTATACGTGATGCCACACGACGCAACTGAGGCGCACGGTTGAGACCCTCTATATCGAGTCCTATTTTTCGACCCGGCGCGCCGATTGCTACCGCGGCATACGCCGTACTATGACTAACGGATATTTCAACTCCGGCAATAAAAGGCGCCCCCGCATCATTGTGGCAAAGCTGCGTATCCGCGCCGAACACACGCGCAACAATACGTCCTACAGCGGCAATCTCACGTTCCCGACGGGATGGAAAAGCCCTGTCGATTGGTTCTATGAAAACACGCACATCTTCTTCCATCGCGAATCATATTTTAATTCTTCTCTCTCAAAGAGTGCAAAAGGCGCATTACATCGGCACGTATGGCTGCTGTCACCGGCGCAACAGAATCGGCTGTCGCCCGACGGTCGAGTGCATCGAACGCGAAAGCTCCGCTAAAAAGCAGCTTCCGGCCGTCATGCGCCAGAAAAAGCACGGGGGTCACGATAGCTTCATCGGTATAGGTAAGTTCGCACACAAAGCCGACATCGTTTACAAATACAGAGCTTTTAGCCGGCGCGCCGGCGAGATTGAGAGCAAAGCGTTGCCGGCGGTTAGCTATCGCCGAAGAAAGCCGCTCCGCCGACATTTCATCGTTGACACTCAAGTAGATTTTCCCTCTGTATGCGGGATAAAACAGATCAAGGCCACGGTCATTGGCCGACGCGCAGGCCGTAGCCGCACTGTTGACCTCGAAACTCAGCGGTCCGGATTGCAATCTTGAATAAAGCGTATCAGGAACCGCCACACGAGGATAGGCATAACGCAGAGGAACGTCGCTGCCTTCCGGCAAGGATGCTGAAGAGCGGTCGCCGCATGAAACGGCCATAACAGCGGACAATATCAGGAGCAGAAAAACAGAAATCGTTTTCATTTCTTTTCCTCTTCCGTTTCACAGGAAGAAGGCATGACCATGACGCGCACTTCTGTGATACGGTGATCCGTAACATCAAGCACAAGGAAACGGCAGCGGCCATAGACAAGCGGCTCTTTGTCGCGCGGGAAGTCGCCTTTGATATTCAAAAGCATACCTGCCAAAGTTTCGGCATCCTGTGTCACTTCTGAATAGTCGTCGGCTTCGAGTCCGGTCACACGGAAAAAGTCGGTGAGCAACGTGCGGCCTTCGAACACGAAAGTATCATCGCGCAAGCGTTTGTAGGTGGTGTCGGGTTCGTCGTATTCGTCGTTGATATCACCGACTATCTCTTCAAGCACATCTTCCAATGTGACAATACCTTGTGTGCCGCCATACTCGTCGACAACTATGGCCAGATGTATTTTCAGTTTGCGGAAATCCTCGAGCAGGTCGTCGATCATGCGGGATTCGGGCACGAAGTAAGGCTTGCGAAGAAGCGTCTGCCAACGGAAGCCCTCGGGAGTTCCGGAACTTATGAAAGGCAGAAGATCACGTGAATACAGTACTCCGACAATCTCATCCTGTGTACCGCGGCACACCGGAAGACGCGAATATCCGCTTTCGAGTACGATTTCCATCACGCGGTCAAAAGGCATGGAGACTTCCAGATCGGTGATTCCTATCCGGGGCGTCATTATTTCGGCAGCAGTCGTATCGCCGAAGCGAAGTATGCCTTCAAGCATCTCCTTGTCGTCGCCGCTTGCGCCCTGGGCTATCTCCAGAGCCTGCGACAGTTCGTCGGTAGTAATATTGTGAGCACGCTTCGTGACCACCCGGTTGACAAGCGATGTCGAGCGCACAAGTGTCGACGACATAGGCGAGAAAAATTTCATTATCGCCCCCAGCGGTCCGGCGGCGAAACGCGCCCAGCTTACAGGATAATTGTTGGCATAAAGCTTGGGCAGAATTTCTCCGAACAGCAGAATAAGGAATGTAAGCAGGACTGTCTGCAACACAAAACTTGCCACTGCACTCATACCGTCGAAAATAGGCCCGAGAGCAAAATTACAGAGCACTACTATTGTCACATTTACCAGATTGTTCGCGATAAGTATGGTCGCGAGCAATTTCTCCGGCGCTTCAAGCAAAGCTACGACTTTCTTGCCCCGCGAAGTTTCCGCAATCTCATCGAGTTGCTGCGGAGTCAATGAAAAATAGGCGATTTCACTGCCGCTTACGAAGCCCGACATCACCAGACACAACAATGCCAGCAGAAGGGCGACGCATTCCCCGACACCGAATGTCGGAGGCAATATATCGGCACAAAGATTTGATACAGTCAGTAAGGATGTCAGCGGCGCTATGGCCGGTAATGGCTCTATGTCCAAGGTTCAGTAGGTTTGGTTTGACTTCAGTTTAATATCACATGTCCGGAATAGTAACAGGCATCCGCAGCGGTCTTATCTGGCAAGCATGTACCCCATTCCGGGGCGGTTTACAATGCAATTGCCGATCTCTCCCAGCTTTTTACGCAGACGCGAGATATTTGTGTCGACCACGCGCTCGTTTATTCCGGCTGTCGTGCTGTCCGACCACACCTGACGGTGTATCTCTATGCGCGACACGAAAGAATCGACATTGCGCACCAGAATAAGCAGTATTGCGAATTCTGTTTTCGACAGCATCAGTGGGACATCATCGATTTTCGCCGTCCGCGAATCCGGATCTATGGTCAGGTTCCTGAAGCTGATTGTGCGTATCTGGCGCGCGGCAGGCGCACGACGACGACGCAACACCGATTTCACCCGTGCGAGAAGTTCCCGGAGAGAAAACGGTTTCTGGATATAGTCATCGGCTCCCTCGTCAAGAGCATCCACAACCATGCGCTCGCTGCGATAAGAAGAATAAATCAGCACCGAAACGTGAGCGGTCGGAGGATTGTCCTTTATATCACGTAGCAGATCCAGTCCGTTGTAGTCCTGTTTCATGGCATCGGCAATCACAAGATCCGTATCAGTCAGACGCGCCACATCGACATCGAGAGCCACACTCTCGACGCCAACTTCATAACCTTCACTCCCGAAGTTTACTTTCAGGAGCTCGGCGATGTTTTCATCGTCGTCTACTATAAGGATTCTACCCAGTGCGTTTGCGGGTGCCATTACGCTTCTTCTATGGATTTCGCTTTACAAAGAAAGCGAAATTTTCACAAAAAATCCGCCTCAGTAACCGGATTGTGTCACTATTGTTTTAAAATTTTATTATCATACAAGTGCTGTTTCCATGCTGCCACACGATTGTGTTCCAACAAAGAAACAGACGGCGCATACACGCCTGTTTAATTCTCCGAATCATAACCCACACTCCCCGCAGAGTCATTCCTTATTCTTCCGGAAGCTGTCACGGAGAGTATCGATTACGTTTATTATATAGTCACCCGTCTTTTCCAGATCGCCTACAATATCCATATAGTATATGCCGGCCTGGTACTCGTAGTGATGTTCGTTGATGTTGCTTACATTGGCTCCGCGCAACGCGTTACGGTAGTTGTTGATCTCGCGTTCACGGTTATAAGATGCTATCAGCGACTTTTGGTTGACATTCTCGACATCGCGCAACTGCTCTACCATCATCTGCATGGCGCTCCGCACATAGTCGTACATTGTGTCGATGTTCGAATATATTTCATTATTGAACTCGGCGCCGGCCTCAATCTTGCGGTTGAGGATCTTCCCTATACCCATGCAGCTATCGGCTATGCTCTCTATCTCACTGATTATATTCAGCATGGCGGCTATACGGAGCTTACTTTCGTTCGACAGCCTTCCTTCTGCGCAACGGTTCAGGTAATGGGCTATCTCAAGTTCCATGCGGTCGGATATGTCCTCGTATTTCTCAAGACGCGAGAAAAGCTTGTTGAAATCGTCGCTCTTTTCCTTTGTGTGTATAAGCGTCTGTGCCATGTCTATCATGCGGCCCACGCGCTCGGCATAGACCCACATTTCTTTCTCGGCCTGTGCTATACCGAGTTCCGAAGCGTTGAGCAGACCGCGGGAGATAAACTTGAGGGTAAATTCTTCGTCGTCACCTTTCTTGCCGGGCACCAGGAACATGACAATCTTTACATAGATATTGGTAAGCCATATCATCACCGACAGGTTGACAAGATTGAAAGTGGTGTGGAAAATTGAAAGGCCGAAAGAAACGCTCATCTGCATCATGGCCACCTTTGCTACAGCCTCATGCCCCGCCGGCAGTGAATTGTCGAACAGATGATTGTAAATCTCGGGGGATGTCTGCTCAAGATGGTTGACAAAAGCATAAAGCGCATTAGGGTCGCCTTGACCTATGGCTTCAGTCAGCCAGGCGTTGAGGTCGGCGAAGGGCACGAATACACACAGACACCACAAGGTACCGAGCAGATTGAACAGCAGATGCCCCATAGCCGTACGTTTGGCGGCCACATTGCCGCTCAGCGAAGCAATAATAGGTGTAATCGTCGTACCTATGTTGCTTCCCAGTACGAGAGCGCATGCAAGATCGAATGTTATCCAGCCCTTGCTGCACATTATCAGCGTTATGGCAAAGGTGGCGGCCGACGATTGTATGATCATGGTCAGCACAAGGCCGACAAGAGTGAATATCAATATGGAACCTATGCCCAGCGATGCGTATTGCCGCAGATAAGCGAACATCTCCGGATTGTTCTGCAGGTCCGGAACATACTGGCTTATCATATCCAGACCCATAAAAAGGAAAGAGAATCCGATAAGGAATTCGCCTATAGACTTGGTTTTGCTCTTATTGGAGAAAAGCAATATTGCCGCAAGACCGATAAGCGGAAGGACAAACATCGATATGTTGACCTTGAAGCCGAAAAGCGCGATAATCCATGCTGTGAATGTGGTTCCGACATTAGCGCCCATGATTACGGCCATTGACTGCGCAAGAGTCATCAGACCGGCGTTTACGAAACTTACCACCATCACCGTCGATGCCGACGAACTCTGAATCAGAGCTGTTATGGCACAACCGGTCAGCATTCCGGTAAAGCGGTTGCGCGTCATTGCCGACAGGATATTGCGGAGGCGATCGCCTGCGGCCTTCTGCAGGCCCTCGCTCATCACTTTCATGCCGTAAAGGAAAAGACCTACGGCACCAATAAGACCTAAAAAGTCTAAAAAGCTGTATTCCATTGAATTATAGTAGGAAGCAGCGGCCAATAGGCCGCTCCCTGCTGTTTCTTGCGCAAAGATATGAATTTCAACGCAAAAATACAAAAAAACACGCGGAACCGTATGTTACCGCGTGTTTTCATAATGATTTACCGACTAATAAGCGTTTAGAATGTGAACGCTACATAGAAACGTGTCGAAGCGAAATTTCGTTTGATTTTTGTGTCACTGTCAAAACCTATCCCTTCGCCATCCTCATCTATGTCGAGTTCAAGGGGCTTGAATTTGCCGCTTCCCCAACGGCCTTCGACACCGACAGAAAAGGCGCGGTAGGTCAATTTTCCACCGAAGTCGAACATGTTGCAATAGGCGAACGAGGCTTCTGTTTCGCCATCCTCGCTGACGAGAATTGCACCGAAAGTAGGAAGATAATGGAAGTACACGGATGCACGAAGATATTTCGCAGCATTGTCGAACATCGACAGCGGTGCGATACCCACATTCACTCCGACACCGAGAGCGCTTATCTGCATGTTCCAGCGTCCGAGATTAGAGAAGCGTTCAAGAAGATCGCTTTCGTCTTCATCATAACCATCTTCATTGCTGCCGCTTCCGAGCATATCCCAGTTATCGGATGCTATGTTCTGGTTCTCGAAACGAGCTACCGATATATCGGTCCAACGCATGTCAAGCCCTATTTTCACCATTCCGGCAATAGGACGCTTGGGAAAATAGTATGTCGTGCCTTTGGCTATAAAAAAGCTGTATTTGCTTTTCATGACAGGGTTATAATCGGTACCCATGTCCTGAAGTGCATAACCGAGCATTGTATATTTGCCTTTATTCCATATCTGTTTGTACTTGGCATCAAGGTTCCGGCGGTTCAGTTCCTGATTGGCAAGTTCGAGCGACTGACGGAGTGAGTCTATTTCTTCCTGAGTGGCAGCATCACGTTCCTGTGCCATAGAAAGCGGAGCGGATACGGCCAGAGCCAACACAACGGCAAGAGTATAAGTGATAAATTTTTTCATGATCGGTAGAATTGTGTGTTATCGTGCGTAATTGTACTGATGTACATCCGGTACACCATTTATCAGCATTTTTTCAAGGGCTATCATACCGAAGCTGTTCAGCTGATAGGCGAATTCGATATCATATTCCCCGTCATCCAATGTGCCGTAGAAGCGTGCGGGCAGATGTTCGGGCGCCTTACCGAAAAGCCCTGTTGTGCCATACACGAACATAGGTGCCCAGAACGCGCTCCATTGTCCTGTCTTGTTCTTAAGATTGGTAGAAAGCACCGTCAAGGATTCTTCATCAGAGATAATTGTTTTTATATCTCCGGCTTCCCATGTTATAAGCGAGTAATCGTCGCCGTTGTCTATACGCACAAGATGCCCGTCGTTATCGTAGGTACAACTTTGGGAATAATCACAATCAAAAATCCATTCGTTTGAGTTGGGATCATAATCGTATTCAGAGTCTTTCCACTGTGCGATCGAGCCGTCGGAGTTAAATGTTATGTCCGACCATATACTGCGGCAGGTATAGCCGCCATATTCGCTCTCCGTTATGGTGATTGTCGCGGGGTCGTAGCCAAAATCCATTTCTATGTCGTTGATACGGTCGGAAATATGCGAAAGACGGCCACTGTCATCATAACTGTAGCTTACAAGATCCATACCATAGAGGGAGATAGATGTCAGGCGTGTGCTTTCAGCATCAGGATTTTCAATACCTTCGGGATCACTGAGCCTGCAGGAGGAGGCTGAGAGGGCAAGCATCAGAGCCGCGGCACCATACATGATTTGTGTTTGTGTGATTCTTAACATATAGATTGGTTTAAAAAACTTTATTAGCAGCGGCAAAATTACAAAAACATCATAAAAAAATCTAACGGCTGATGTTTTTTAACAGCAAAAAAAACGAATATTATTATGTGTTTTTGCTATATAAGTACAAATAGAGCCGAGGAGTTTGTACGAGGAAGAACCGTTAGCGCGAGTACATCCTCTGAGCCTACGGCACTGTCGCCGGCAACATATTTTATTTCGCGTGCCGACAATGCGGCTCCGATTGTGGCAATAGCAAGCTCAGGGGTGTTGTTGTCCTTGCTAAGATGGCATAGGAAGACGTGGCGCAGACGCGGAGAATGAATTTCGGCGAGGTATTCGGCAGCAACGGCGTTGTCGAGATGTCCTCGATCCGACACTATACGGGCTTTAAGATATTCCGGATAAGAACCGCGACGCAACATATCGGCGTCATAGTTGCTTTCAAGCATCAGATATGCGGCACGTCGGATATAAAAGTCGGCGCGATCAGTGATACAGCCGGTGTCAGTGGCGACAACAATGCAACTCCCGGCACCTTCGATACAGAATCCTACATTATCGGTTCCGTCGTGACTTGTTTCAAAAGGCGTAACGGTCAGCGGTCCGACAGAGAAAGGAAACTCCTTATAGACAGCGCTATGGTAGTCGGCCACACGACGCGACATATTATGACGCCGGAGAATACCGTTAAGCGTGCGGGGAGTGGCGTAAAGACGCATGTGGCGGTTTCGGCGCAGCAGCGCATAAGCATAGCGCACATGGTCGCCGTGGTCGTGTGTAAGAAGTATCCCGCCTATAGTAGCGGGATCGATAGAATTTGCGGCAAGCTGCTCCATGACATAATTGTTGTCGACTCCGGCATCGACAAGCACTCCGCAGGTCCGGGTGCCTATATATGAACAGTTTCCGCTGCTTCCGCTTCCAAAAGAAATATAACGCAGTCGTTCACGCGGAGCAACAATATCGTCGGACAGTTCCGACAAACCCGAATGCTCGGAGCCGGTATCCCGGCTGCCGGAAAGCTCGCAGTTATCGGAACTTCCCGACGGCACGGCGCTGTCATCCCCGAAGATATCGAAAAGCCCGGGGAAATCGCTGCTATCGGTTTTGCTGCGTCTGCGTGCCATTTTAATTATTTTTCAGCTGTATATCAGGAATATCGCCGGAATTTTGTCGTAATCGTAAGTTTCACTGCGCCAGCGCCGCAAGGTCAGCGTGCGTACACTCTGCCGCGGACCGGTAAGGTCGGCAGCCACACAAAGGAGCATGTCGGGCGGCAATGTACGTGCCAGTTCGGCAACAAGACGGTTGTTGCGGTAAGGCGTTTCAATGAAAATCTGGGTCTGCCGGCGTGTCCGCACCGACTTTTCCATCTCGCGCAACCGAGCCGCGCGACGTCCGGCGTCTATAGGCAGATAGCCTTCGAATGCGAAACTCTGACCATTGAAACCTGAGGCCATAAGTGAAAGCAGGATACTCGACGGCCCTACAAGCGGACAGACCTCTATTCCGCGGCGCTGTGCGGCAGCCACAAGGTCGGCACCGGGATCGGCTACAGCAGGACAACCGGCTTCGCTGATCACGCCTATGTCCTCTCCTGCAAGCGCCGGTGCAAGCATGGCTTCCACCGCCTCGGGAGAAGTATGTTCGTTGAGCACCTCGAAATGAAGATCGTCTATCACTATTGAACGATCGCATGCTTTCAGAAAACGGCGCGCCGTACGCAGTTCCTCGACAACGAAGTGACGCACTCCCCGCAACAGCTCTATGTTACGCTGCGGGAGCACCTCCGAAGGCGGGACGTCGCCAAGCGACGACGGAAAAAGATATATTCGGCCGGTCTGCATTCCTGAATAAATTATTTCAGAAGAAATAGGCCACGCGCACACTCCACTGTCGTCCGCGGGCACTGAAGTCATCAAGCAGACGGGTCTTGAGCAGATAAGTCATACCCCATGTATACTGCAACGACACCTGCCATCGGCGCCAAAGCTCAACACCGCCGCCGGCGGTAAGTCCGAGGTCGCCTCCGGTATATTTGTAAGGGTTGCCGACACCTTCATTTCCACGCACACTGCTATGTGCAATGTTGATTCCGAATTCGGGACCTCCGTAAACAAAAGGCGCAATGTAGTCTTCCAGTCCGTTCATACGGGTCCACTTGAAGCGAACATGTACGGGGATGGTCAGCTGATGGAGCAGCACGTCGGAACGTCCGAAGCCCTGACTGCTCCATATCTCGCGTTCGCCCAGATTCACCTTGGCGCCTGTCTGGTTATAAAGCAGACCGAAATCCATGCCGAAGCCTATGCCGGGGAACATCAATTCGCCCTGGATGCCGGCCTGGAAGCCGACGCGCTGGCTGACTCCGACAAGATCCTGTTTGAATTTGAGATTGGTTATGTTGACGCCTGCGACAGGAGCATAGCGGAATTCGGCACGAACTATGCCAGGCACCGCTGCAAGCGCCGCCACTGTTATAAGGATGGCGAGAATACGTTTCATATCATAATGGCGGGAGAGGGATTGCGATTATTATGGAATTATCCGGACAAAGATAGCGAAATTTCGTGAAGAGCGAAAAATTTAAGGTCCCTAAAGTCTTTAAAGACCTTAAGGACCTTAAATTTTATGGAATAAACAGTTTATTTAACTGCTACTTTGACAGCTTCTGTGCCGGCTGCAACGATATACAGTCCGGGGGCAATACGGCTGAACACAGCTCTACCGCCTGCCACAGTGGAAGCTCCGGACAAACGTCCGGCTGCGTCGTACAGTCGTACGTCGGCGGCCGACGGCGCTGTTACTACGACATTACCGTTCTCGACACGGACAGTAAGTTCACCGGATACACCCGCACCTATATTTTCGACTCCAGCCGTGGCATCGATGGTGTTGGTATACAGATAAAGTTCGGGGAGCAGCGGATTTGTCATGACGCACATAACCTCCGGATTGGAACGCAAGAATGTTGTCACACCGCCTTCGATTGTATATTCGGTGCCTTCGATAAGGCTTTCTCCGCTAAGGTTACCTTCCTCGTCGAATTCGGGAACACCGATGAACCATGTGTACACGGTAGGAGTTCCGTCGACCTCCGCCTGAGTCGAAAGATCGACCTGATGGTTCACTTCTTCAATATGCAGAGCTTGCTGGTTGCCATAGTGATAAACATTCAGCCCCGAACGCGGACGCGGAAGGGTCGAGAAGTCAAAGAGGTTATTATTGACATAAAGCACTCTCAGACGAGGAGTCTTGCTTATATCAAGATGACTCAACTTGTTGTGGTCAAGCGTCAGCTGTTCAAGACCTGGCGCTCCTGACAGATCTACATTTTCTATTTCGTTATGAGAGAGAAGGACTGTATTCAGTAGCGGATTATTTCCCGCTGAGAATGAAGTCAGCTTGTTGTTCGACAGTGCGAGATTACATAGTGTCGTCACACTTGAAAGGTCGGCCTCGGTAAGCCGGTTTCCGCTGATGCCGAAATCGGAAACGCCTTCGATCTTGCTGAAGTCGAATTCGCTGAAATTGTTGTTGTCGAGGAATAGTTCGAAAAGCGACGGCGACGGGGGCAATGTTATGTCGGTCAGACCGGCATTGCTGACAGTCAGGTGTATCAGTTGTTTCATACCTGACAGGTCGAGATTTGCCATTGTCGCACCGGTAATTGAGAATACGCCCAGATTGCCGGGTGCTTCATAGGAATACACCTTCACATTGGCTCCGGCCACGGTTGTGGCGTTGAAATTAGTGTATGTATTGCCAAGCGTATACTGCTCAAGGGAAGAGCCGTCACCTCGCCAGTCGATGAATATGGCCGCGGCCTCGACTGTAGCGGCCAATGAGAGGCTTACGCTTTCACCGCCTACGGGAGTCGTGAACGAACCGAGCACATTGGTAGGCATACCGGCAGTTTCGACTTCGGTAGTACGCAACTGGTTATCGCCCGAGAACTCAGGCAACATGGGGTGCGTCATTCCGCAATACACCTTTCCGAGATCGGTTTTATTGAAACGCGATACACCGTCGGTCACACTGATATCACCGTCGGCAACAGGAGTTCCGTCAGCCAAATACCATGTGTAGACAGTTCCCTGTCCGTCAATTATCCGGTTCTGCTTAGTCAGGTCGATACCGGGTGCTTTTGTCGGTATCGATATGACACTCTGAGGTGCATATACATAACCGGCGAAATCAAGATACGGTACGCCTGCTATTCCCAAGCGGTTGCCGGACACATCGAAGTGCTCCAGAGAATTGGTTTCCGGCATTGTTATCTCCTCAATGAGGTTGTTGGAAACATTGATATCCGTAGCCTCTGCCATATAGCTGAGATTGACGGAAGTGAACTTGTTGTAAGAAATGTCTAAAGTCTTTATATAATCAAAATCCTTCAACTGGTAATCGCTAAGTTCGTTATGGCTCAGGTCGAGATTGCGGATAGCGCTGTGTGCGTTGAGTGTCATCTCGGAAATTCTGTTATGGCTCAGGTCTATATCACTCAGTGCATTCTTACTATAGCCGAACGAAACGCCTTGAAGATCAATCTTGGTAAAATTGTTACCACTGAGATCAAGCATGCGCAGGCATCGGTTGCGGCGCAAGTCGATGTCGTAGAGGGCGGCATCGGACACGCGGAGTTCACGGAGTTCCGTCGCTTTTGTCACGTTTATATCATAGATTTCCACTCCATCTATGCCGAAAGCGGTCACAACCTCTCCTTCAGGAGCATATATCGTAACCTTATTATTGCCGTTGCGCACTGCATCCACATTGGCCTGCAATGGCAGCAGGTCGGTGGTAGCTGTAAATTCCACAGGATTGCCGTCACCGAGATCCACCATGAACTTCTTCGGAGTAGCTTCTGTGGCACCATCCATACCTACACTGAAGCTGATGCCATCGCCGCTGTAACGCGAGCATGAGAAATCAATGACAGCTGTCGGTTTTCCAAAATCAGCCTCACTCTTAACTTTGAAATTGGAGGTATGAAGGTCGGCGTATGGAAAAGCGGCATTTGCGAAACGTACGAATACAGAATCCGAAGGAACCTTGTTAAGAGTGAATTTGCCGTCTGCAAATGTATAGAACGACGCATCAAGCTTCTGAGCTTCATTTGTGACGGAGTTGAGCGAATAAAGAACCGCATCGGTATTAGTACCCTCTCGCAACACCTTATCGGAAAAATCAAGGACTGTGCCCACGGCATAGGACCTATCCATAGGTATTGCGCGCTGGTTGTAGACGTAGTCATTGAAATTGCCGTTGTCAAGCGGCAAGGTTGCAAAATCAAAGTAGTTCAATGCGATATCCAGATTATAGATACCGGGATTCTTGCTTATGTCAAGCTTGGAAAGATAGTTGTTTTTGAGTCCCACTTCTTTCAAAGCTATATTTTTGCTGAGATCTATCTCCGTCAGATGATTTCCAGCCATGAAAAGGAACTGCAGCGAATAGTTTGCACTCAGATCGATAGAAGATATTTTCTTATCGGTGTTCAGTGTTCCCGATTCATGGACAGCATAAAGCTGTGTAAGATACGGATTATGACTCAGGTCAAGCGACGTGATCGCCGATTCGCTGACATTAAGAATCATCAGAGCCTCATTATTGCTCAGATCAAGCGATGAAACCGGACAACTGTCGACAGACAGCCTTATAAGCTGCGGACATCCCGAAGTGTCGCATTTGCGTAATGTATGGCATGCCCATGCGTCGAATGACCGCAAAGCAGGATAGTCCGACGGACTAAAAGACTGGTCGATCCATTCCACGACCTGCATTTCAAGAATCGACAGATCCGCTTTGTTCTTTCCTATCACAAGAGGTGTTTCTTCACTGAAAGTATTGCCTGAAACATATATGGCGGCCAGTTTCGTGTTAGGAGTCAGATCAAGTGCTTTAAGCTCGTTATAACTGAGATTGAGAATCTGAAGGTCAGGACATGCCGTAAAGTCTATACTCTCTATATAGCATCCTTCAGCATTGAAATATGTGATTTTATCGACATCGCCTGTAATGGTGACAGTCCCGGCTTCTGAAACAGTGCAGGACACTGTCGTTCCCGTAAGTTCGTTCGTGTCCGGATCTATAGTACTTATATCGACAGGATATTCTGTCGGGCCGAAACCGCAATCGACATCAATATAGGCGTCGGCGACATCGGCACCGACGACAAAATGGAATGCGTTACCTGTACCCTGTATGTTATAGACGTTCGTCTTGAACGTGAGCACACCGCCCGCCGAGGCTGCCATAGCGGCAAACATAGCCAGAAGGACGAAGGCAAATATTCTTGCTGTTTTTTTCATTTTATCGGATTAATGACTGATTATTTGATAGTTATTTTTTGAGAGTATGAACCGTTGACACACAGGATATATACTCCGGCATCAAGAGCGGAAGCGTCAAGTGTGAGCTGGTCTGCGCCGGCACTCGCCTCAAGGACTTTTGCTCCGGCAACATTATAGACTGATGCTTCAATGGCCGCAACTCCGCCAAGGAAGACCTCATAGCTGCTTCCGGAAAGCGGACGTACCATCAGACGGCTATCGGCTGACGGCGCCACAGTATTTATTTCCCCGCTAAGACGTATAGCTTCTTTCAGTCCGTCGTAAGCATTAAACTTGCCGGCGCCCCAACGGACGCGCTCAGCCTCGTCGTAATCCTCGTCACGGACTGCGGTTTCGGCCACGATACGCTTTACATCGTCAATAGTCAGATAAGGATTTGCTTCAAGCCACAAAGCGATGGAACCTGCCACAAACGGCGTCGACATTGAAGTTCCGACAGCCTGCTGCCAATAGTTCCGACGTTCGGGACGCGCGGCAATAGCCTGGATATCGGCTTCTTCGACGTTGTTTTCCGCATTCTCGACAAAATATGAATTCGTGGAGGATATGATAGCTGCGCCGGGAGCGCAGATGTGGGGAAGTTCACGGCCGTCGGACAATGTGCCGTAAGAACTGAATGAGCTTACTTTTCCGGCCGGGAAGCGTCCGTGATAGCCATATACGCCGCCATCGATCGACGCCCAGTCGTCGCGGGTGTTATAAGAACCCACAATCAGCACATCATTGCCGCAGGCCATATCGGAAATCGAACCGTCGGTGCTGCCGGGATCATAGCCTTCGGTTGCGTAATTGTTGAAGCATGTGAAAGAGCCGTCGCAGTACGCTTCTATTTTCTGCCCCGGTTTACCGGTGACGACAAATCCCAGGACATAGTCGCCGGAAGCATTTGTCGAAGAGTTATCCCTCGTATAATAATCAATTATATTGTAATAGCGGCCAGTGCCCGTACCGGCGGCTTCATTGACAGGATCGATCAACCAGCCGACACCTACATAACTGTTGTTGTCGAAAGCCCGCGAGAACGATGCCGACGTGATGTCTGAACCTGAGGTATTGACAGAAGCATAGTACTGGGGAACACCTTCTTCCTGTCCGGACTGAACGGGCATACGGTAAGCGATTGTGCCGCGGCGGCGGTTATAGATCACAGCCTGCATCTCGAAAGGAGTATCGTCGTCACTATAAATATACACTTGGCCGTAGCGCACATTGCCCGCCGGCATAGCATAAGCCTCGATGAATGTCTTGACCTCGGTATCGCTCTCTGTCAGTTCTTTCTTGACCGCTATGGGCAAATCGCCCTCGTTGCCTGCAGAAAGGCATATTATGGCATCTTCGGCGGCAAGATCGAGAAAACGGCACATCGTGCTGCGCGGATCATGCGGACCGAGGGTGGAGCCGAGCGACAGGCTGATCACAGTCGGCTGATTGGATGCGTTGATGATGTTTTCCACACCCTGGGCTATCATTATATCCTGAAGATCACCGCAAGAGGATGCTATGTCGGACTCGTAGGCTACTCCGTAGAAAGGGTTGTCGATTTCCTCAACGCGTCCTGACAAAGAATTCTCGCGTATGCCTGCATTGACTTTACCGCGATAGCTGCCGGCAAGTATGCCTGTAGTGTGGGTGGCATGAAATGTTTCATCCGTATCGGTAGTGAACTGATCGATATTTTCCGGTCCGTACTGCAACTGGGCATAACCGTAGTCAGCCTTACTGTCGGCATAGACATGCGAAAGATATATGAAACGGGATTTTTCGTTCTCGTCCTTGAAATTGATATGCGAGGCATCCATGCCCTGGTCAACGGTTCCGACAGTAACGCCACGTCCTGTGTAAGCCTTAGGCAAGTCTTCGCCGGCATGTATGCGGCTCACTCCGGCCGAGGTACGGGCCAGGTCCATGGCCGGACGGATGTCCCGCGCCAGCTGCATGGAGCGTATGGTACGGGACTCAGCCATGCGTTCGACATCGGCAAGCGGCATGCCTACAACGGCAATATCACCACGCACAAACGACACGCTCATGCCTTCGGCTTCAAGATCGGCGGCTGTCATACCTTCGGCAAGTGTGACAAAAGCCCCTACACGACCTGCTTCGGACAGTGCGCTGCGGTGCCCGTCAATAGCTTTGGCCGCATTCGACAATCCTTTTTGTTCAAGACGCAGACGATGGAGCGCCATACGGCTGCCCAGATCAAGTTTAGACTCTGCCTGCACAGTCGACGCAAGCAGAATCAACGCCATTGCTGTAATGCTGTATTTTCTCATTTTCCGTTATTTGTAATTTTTTTCTGATTCGATTAGGATAAGACATCTCGGTCCGACATTACTTATCGGACCGAGATGATATATGATTTATCAGCGGACAAAAACCTTGCGACCGCCTACAATATACATGCCGGCAGGGAGCTGACGCACTTCGTCGCCATCAGCCCGGCGCAAGATCATCACACCCTGAAGATTGTAGACATCAACCTTTTCATTCAGAGATGGACTTACACATTCGATTCCGGAAGATTCATTGTCTGTAATGCGCAAAGCAGTGGCGGCGTCGACATCGATATGGAATACACCTTCGTCATCGGCTGTCAGAGTATTTTCACCGTTCATGACTACGATAGCGTCTTTTTCTTCCGGCACAACAGTCAGATGCGTACCCTTATGCACACGGAACGATGCAGGCTCGGCGACTTCAGCCATATAGTCGGTTTTTACGCTATAAGGTGCCACAGCATCGGAATTGACTGTCACATCGCAAAGAGAAGGAGCACCATGCAGGAATATCTTGATCACATCGTTGTCTTCGATCGTGAATTCATAGCTTGTGCTGCCGGCATACTGGGGTGCATAGCTCTCCCCGTTGACGAATACCTCCATGGCTTCACTCCATCCGTAAGGCGAGAACATGAACGGATTGAAATTTCCGGCGAAATCAATGAAATTATAACCGTTCTCAAGTGTGTAGCTGTTACGCATTGAATCCGAGAAATTATAGCCGTAAGGAACAGCCGTGATTTCATCAACATATACGACAGCTTTTTTGTCAAGGACAAATTTGCCTCCTGTGACTGTGAATTCACTGCCTTCGGTAACCCTTATGACCGAAGCGTTGCCGGAGTGGTCGTAACCGTCGGAGTCCATAAAAGAATCAACATAGTATCCGCTGTTTACCTGGAAAGAAATCTGTCCGCTTTCTTCGCTAACCTTTAGCTCGTTACGTCCGGGAGCAAGAGCTATGACATTGCGTGACGACGAGTATGAGCTGTTGTCGTAAAGCGTGATCATGTCGGGATCATCTATATTAACTATAAAATTGATGTTGCCGTAGGCACGAGCCACTATATCCACATTGGATTCGCCTGTGGCGACAAAACTCCATGTCGAACCATAGAATGATTGCACCTGTCCGTTGAGTGAAAGACTCTCAAGCACGAATCCGCCGGTAAACATATTGATGGTCACACGGGTACCGGCCTTGACGGTAAAGGCTTCGTTGAGCAGCGGAGTCGAGCCGTCGTCAGTCGTTACAGACTGTATGAACGGTTCTTCATACTCCGGGCCGTTCAGAGAAGGATCGACATTGATTTTGACAGCGACATCCACATCGGGGTAATTGTACTCTACGTCAATGACATCGCCATCGGCCATATCGCGAATATAATATGTACCGTATTCCGGTGTCATGGCTGTTCCGTTTCGTTTAACGGAATACAATTCACGTCCATAGTTCGCACTGGCAAAAGCGAAGTTTTTTTCATTTTCAGGATCGAATCTGATTATATTCTCTCCATCATGCAGATTAAGGGAATTGCTGCTGTTACCTCGCTGAACTCGCACACCCTCGGCATTGTCGACATTGATTGTACATGTCGACGTACGCACGTCGGCATACGACGCAGTTTCGACCGTAAACACATCGTCTGCTTCAATATAGCTCCAGCTGATGTTGCATGTCGATAAACCGGTGGTATAATCAGCATATACACTCATGCTCACGCCATCCTGATTTTTTACGGACTTGATGAAATATTCATCTGAGCTGGCGCAGATTTCAATACTGTTGCTATATTCGCCTTCGGTAAATTCAAAGACATTTTCGACCCCCACATTTTCCACTTTATTATAGTTATGTGACAGGGAAATCCGTTCAGGATGGTCGACGACCACCTTGGCGGTGAAAGTAGCGGCAGAAGCCGATATCATGCCCAGTAGGGCAAACACAAGAAGCAGGTAAAGTTTTTTCATATTATGATAATTGGTGTTAATTGATGATCCGATGTGCAATTGACTGATGAATAATGTTTTTTATCGTTGCAAAGTTATATCAATATTTCTTTTCGACCAAATATTTTTCATTGACATTCTAAAGCAAATTCAATTAATTTTATTGAAATCTATAACCATTTACACCTCTTTTGTTCTGATTATTGCTAATTTTTGTCAAACAGAACCAATGGGTGGTTATCAGACAAAGGGAGCCGGATTTTTTTCGTAATTTTGCAGGTCTGAAATATCAACATCTACAATCCCCGAAAAAGCGTCAGATGAAAACTGCCATAATAGTAGCCATGGGCAAAGAATTACAATTGCTTCTGCCCATCATAGAAAATCATGCCGTGACAACCGTAAACGGTACGGAATTCCACACCGGAAACATCGCCGGCCACGAGGTAGTCGCCATGCAGTGCGGTATAGGCAAGGTAAATGCCGCCGTCGGCACCCTGACTATGATCGACATATTCCATCCCTCATTGGTAATCAATACTGGCGTCGCCGGAGGAACAGGCGCAGGAAACGACGCACCCGGAATACTCGATGTCGTGCTTGCCTCGGGCGTAGCCTACCACGACGTGTGGTGCGGACCCGGAACCGAACCGGGCGAGGCCTCAGGATGTCCGCGCATATTCCCCTCTCCCCTACCTCAGGAAACGGCCGGACAACTTGGCGCACATAGCGGTCTGATTGCCTCAGGCGACATTTTCGTGTCGCGCCGGAGTGAGGTCGACCATATTCTTGAGCTTTATCCCGACGCTGCGGCCGTCGACATGGAATCGGGCGCCATAGCGCAGGTTTGCCATATCAAAAGCGTGCCCTACGTGTGCATGCGCGTGATAAGCGATACCCCAGGAGCAGCCGACAATATCGCACAATACGAAAATTTCTGGACTGATGCTCCCGAGGCAACATTCACAGCCTTGAAGAAACTGCTGAAAATGATATGAAAGACATCCCGAGCCAACGCGGAGCCGCTCTGTTGAGGCGATGGATCGCCGAAGGAGAACACAGCCGCCAGGATTTCAAATTCATGATTTCCGACGCCCGCAAGATAGCACGCTCGATCTCCGCTTTCGCCAATCGTGAAGGCGGCCGTCTGCTTATCGGAGTGAAAGACAACGGAAGTATCGCCGGCGTGCGAAACGAAGAAGACATATATGTGGTGGAACAAGCCGCACAGATATATTGCTCTCCGGCTCAGGATGTTGAATTCACGGCATATTCCGTAGATGCCACCACGCACGTCATCTGCGCCTCGATAGCACGCGCACAACAAAGACCAGTTGAGGTTCTTGAAGCCGACGGCATACGCCGCGCATATTACCGCATAGCCGACGAGAACATAACAGCACATCCACTGATGGTAAGAGCATGGCGCCGACGAAGCGAGAATGATTCACCGCTGTTATTCAGTCTTTCCGAGTCCGAAGCGGAACTGCTCGATCTGCTCGATTCAAATCCGGAAGGCATGCGCCCGCGCGACATAGCGCTGGAGATACACCGCAGTTCGGCGGAAACCGACAACTTGATTGTAAATCTGGCATCCATCGGAATAGTCGATTTTCGCCACGCAGGCTCCGAATTCCTTATCGTAAGGACATCGGACGAATCGGAATCAGATTGAATCCAGTTCGAGAATTTCTTTGAGAATATCGACCGCGGCTGACACACTGCGAACCTCGGCCACGGAAAAACTGCGCCGCCCGTTGCGCTCGCGGATCTTCACGCGACGGGAATTGCGTTGAAGATAATTCAGAAGACGTCCGAACATGGCCGACTGGTAGTAGGCCCGGTTGTTTTCGTCGACAAAGAAAAGATACATCGTGTTCTGCTTTATCGAAAGCTTCTCTATACCGAGCCGGCGCGCCAGCCCGCGCAAACGAGGCACTCTCAGAAGTTCCCGCGCTGTATCGGGAATACGCCCGAAGCGGTCGCGCAACTGAAGCTCGAAAGCCTGAAGCCTTTCTTCATCCTCTATGCTGTCGAGTTCTTTGTAAAGCGCTATACGTTCTCCCTCCTGCGGCACATAGTCGTAAGGGAACATCAGTTCGAGGTCGCTCTCTATGGTGCAGTCGGCAACAAACTCGTCGGACGCGAACGTGTCGACCGATGCTTTGGCGACATCCGCGAACTCTTCGGTACGCAATTCCGTGACAGCCTCACGCAATATCTTCTGGTATGTTTCATAGCCAAGGTCGGCAATGAAACCGCTCTGTTCTGCTCCGAGTAGATTCCCCGCGCCACGTATGTCGAGGTCCTGCATGGCTATGTGTATCCCCGAACCAAGATCCGAGAAACTTTCTATGGCCTGCAGGCGACGGCGCGCCACAGGCGACAGCGGCAGCTGCGGCGGCACCATAAGATAGCAGAACGCCTTGCGCGAACTGCGGCCTACACGGCCGCGAAGCTGATGCAATTCGCTGAGTCCGAAATTCTGAGCATTGTTGACTATTATCGTATTGACATTAGGCATGTCTATGCCGCTTTCGATTATGGTTGTCGACAGCAGCACGTCGTAGTCGTGGGCGGAAAAAGCGTTGATCGTAGCCTCGAGTTTCTCGGGAGGCATCTGCCCATGGCCGACGGCTATGCGGGCATCCGGCACCAGACGGCGTATCATAGCCTCAAGCTCATACAAGCCTTCTATGCGGTGGTTCACGAAAAAGACCTGGCCGTTGCGCGACAGTTCGAAATTGATGGCTTCGGCAACAATGTCGTCGCTCAGCGCATTGACAGAAGTTATGATCGGATAACGGTTAGGGGGAGGCGTGTTTATCGACGAAAGGTCGCGGGCACCCATCAGCGAGAACTGCAGAGTACGGGGAATAGGCGTGGCACTCATGGTCAGAGTGTCGATATTCACCTTCATCTGCTTCAGTTTTTCCTTGACGGCGACCCCGAATTTCTGCTCTTCGTCGACCACAAGCAAGCCCAGATCCTTGAATTTCACATTTTTGCCTATGAGCTTGTGGGTACCGACAATAATGTCGATTTTGCCGTCGGAAAGGTCGGAGAGTATAGCCTTGGTATCCTTGGCCGTACGGGCGCGAGAGAGGTAGTCCACCCGCACCGGAAAATCATGCAGACGGTCTGAAAAAGTATGGTAATGCTGGTAGGCCAGAACAGTGGTAGGCACAAGCACCGCCACCTGTTTGCCATCGGCTGCAGCCTTGAAAGCGGCGCGCACCGCTATCTCGGTCTTGCCAAAACCGACATCGCCGCATATCAGGCGGTCCATTGGCCGGTCGCTCTCCATATCGGCCTTGACGGCACGCGTGGCCGTAAGCTGGTCGGGCGTATCCTCGTATATGAACGACGCCTCCAGTTCCTGCTGCATATAGGAATCGGGACTGAACGCAAAGCCCTTTTCGTCCTTGCGGGCAGCATAAAGACGTATAAGATCGCGGGCTATATCCTTGAGTTTGCTCTTGGTGCGGTCCTTCATCTTCTGCCAGGCGCCGGAACCGAGCCGGTTGATTTTCGGCGGCACACCCTCTTTTCCGCGGTATTTGGCAAGCTTGTGGAGGGCATGAATCGACACAAAGATGATGTCATTGTTCTGATAAACAAGCTTTATCATCTCCTGCATACGACCGCCGACATCGGTCCGCATCAGTCCCGCGAATTTTCCCACACCGTGATCGACGTGGACAATATAATCTCCGACCTCGATCTGCTGCAGTTCGCGCAACGACAGGGCGAGGCGTCCCGAACGGGCACGGTCGCTCTTAAGCGTGTACTTGTGGAAGCGGTCGAATATCTGATGGTCGGTGAAAGCGCAGATTTTCATCGCGTGATCGACGAAACCTTCGTGAAGCGTACCGTCGACAGCCGTAAAATCTATTTTGTCGCCTCTGTCTTCAAAAATCACCCTCAGGCGTTCGAACTGCTTGTCGTTGTCGCTGAGTATGTATATCTTGTAGCCATCGGCAGCAAGCGATGTGAACGATTCGCTGATAAGATCGAAATTCTTGTGATAGATTCCCTGCGGCGAACACTGAAAATCAAGCATGGGGCTGCTACGGCGGCGTCCTGCCGCCGACGGTGCAGACGTTTCAGCCGCAGCGGCTGCGGTGAAAGCCACACGGCAACGAGTGGCCAGAACAGCGGCAAATGCGTCAGGATCGATAACATTGTCGAGAGCGCAGGCATCACCTTCATCAGCCATAAGCGTCGAACCGGACATCTCTTCGGCTGCGACAGCGCGCAGACGCTCAACGGTAAATGATTCATTGCGCAGTGCCACTATAGTATCGGTGCGCATGAAATCAAGCAATGAAAGCCGTCCGGAACGTCCGCCGGCCGACTGCGCCGTGACCGCAACATCGTCAAGCTGCGTTTCGGAAAGCTGTGTTTCGACATTGAACGTACGGACGGAGTCTACCTCGTCACCGAAAAAATCAATACGTACAGGCAACTCCGATGAATAGGCGAATATATCGAGAATCGAACCTCGCAACGCGAACTGTCCAGGCTCGAAAACATAATCGGTTTCGGCAAATCCCTTGCTGCGCAACCAACCGACGATTTCCTGAGGGTCATGGCTTTCCCCTTTACGCAGGCGCAGGGTGTTATCGGAAAGCTCCTCGACCGACGCCACGCGTTCGGCAAGTGCCTCCGGATAGCTCACCACATAGCGCAAAGGCCCCGAGGTATCGGCTATACGGTTCAGCGCCTCGGTGCGCAATATCCGCGCCGCTTCGTCGGCCTGTCCGTACTTGATGTCGCGTTTATAACCCGACGGAAACATAGCCACTGCGGCTTCTCCACCCTCGGCCACACGACACAGATCATGATAGAGATAACCGGCATCATCAAGCGAATCGCCGACAACAAGAACAGGCCGGCCGGCTTCGGCCGGCAGCATTCCAAGCATTACGGCAGCCGACGAACCAGCTACACCGCAGACCGTGCCGCCGGAAGCAGACGCCATAGCCTTTACCGCCTTGCTTCGGGCGGGAGTGCGCAAAAGGGCGCAAAGTTCTCTGACAGTCATCGCTTTACCGTCCCTACTTCTTTACATCGAGTATTTCCTTATAGCGCACCGGATCGCAAAGCACCGCCGCGGCTTCGGCAAGAACAGAATCACCCGCCAACCCACGGCGCACCATCTCGGCATCGGAGAAATAACGTTGTCCTATTTCCGTGTCAAGTATCTCGACAATACGGTCGCGGTTTATGTCAAGATCATGGTTAAGGTCATGCTTGAGCATATCGGCCAGCCTGTCGAACTGGGCGGACACGGAGTCGGTCATATAGCCTTCTATTTCCGCGGCCTTGCGCAGATATTCCAGGCCGCTCTCGCACTGGCGGTCGTAGCTGAAACGCGCCGGATCAATGGATGCCTTGAAATCGGCGAACATGGCGCTGTCGACCGTGAACGACGCGGCTTCGGGCGCATCGGGATGCGCGGCCACGTAACGAGTCGCGAAATCGAACGACCACAAATCGTTGACAATATTGTAAAGCAGGCGGTTGCCGTCGGGAGCCTCACGGACGATATCGGGCGTGATACCGCCGCCGTCGCGCACCTCGCGACCCGCACGCGTATGGAACACATTTGTCAGCGAATCGGGCGTACGCGCCACGCTGCCGTCGGGATTGCGGTGCGAATAGTCTATGGCCTGTATCAGACGGCCGGAAGGGATATAATAGCGCGCCACCGTTATTTTAAGCAAATCGCCATAAGGAAGGGGACGAGTATTCTGAACCAGCCCCTTGCCGAACGAACGCTCGCCTACAACGACAGCCCGGTCAAGATCCTGAAGCGCACCGGCCACGATTTCAGAGGCCGATGCCGTTCCTTCGTCGATAAGCACGGCAAGAGGCACTTTAGTGCTCTGCGGTTTCTGCGTGGTCTTGTGGATTTTCGTATCCGACGCATCGCGTCCGCGTGTACGCACAACCTCAGTCCCCTTGTCCACAAAGTTACCGACAATCTGCACGGCGCTTTCAAGCAAACCGCCGCCGTTGCCGCGCAAATCGAGCACTATGCCGCGCAGACCGGGATGAGCCAACAGGGAAGCCACAGCCTCCTTGACGGCCCTGGCGCTGCGTTCGTTGAATGTCGTCAGGCGTATATAGCCAGTGCTGTCGGGGCGCATCCCGTAATAAGGCAAGGGATTGACCTTTATGTTAGCCCTTGTTATATCGAAATCGTGTATGGAATCGGCAACATGCGGCCGGCAGACGGTAACACGCACTTTGGTGCCGGCCTGTCCGCGCAGACGTTTGCTTACATCGCCTACCGCCATAGATGGCGTCACGGTATCGCCGTTCACGGCTATTATGACATCGCCGGCACGAAGCCCTGCATTTCTCGCAGGGGAATCCCATTGCGGCTGCTGGATAAGCACACGGTCGCCACGCTTGAGAATATAAGAGCCTATGCCTGCATATTGTCCCGAAGAAATGGAAAGAAGTTCATCCTGCTCGTCGGTAGGATAATATTCGGTATAAGGATCGATCTGATTGAGAAGTGCGCCTATGGTATTGCGCATTATTTCGCGGTTGTCGACAGTATCAACATAGTTGGCCTGCAATTCCTTGGCGATAGCATTGAATGTATGGAGATTGCGTGCCAGCTCATCTTTCGACGACGGGGCATTCCTGCGGCCGGATGCGGCAAGAGAGCACAGCCCCAGCACAGCCGCAAATGTCATATAGAAGAAACGTTTCATTCTTTTCAAACAAAATTTTGCGTCACGGAGTTTCCGAAACGCAAAGATAGCGATTTTTTTGCTACTTTTGCCCTACCCTAACAGCTATTGACATTTCATGCGATGAAACAATACCTCGACCTACTGCGCCATATCCTCGAGAACGGAAGCGACAAATCAGACCGTACCGGCACCGGTACGCGTTCCGTATTCGGATATCAGATGCGTTTCGACCTCGCCGACGGATTCCCCTTGGTGACCACAAAGAAAACACATCTGAAATCGATAATCCACGAACTCCTGTGGTTCCTGAAAGGCGACACCAACATCCGCTATCTTCAGGAAAACGGAGTCCGCATCTGGAACGAGTGGGCCGATCCCGACGGAGATCTCGGACACATCTACGGCTACCAGTGGCGCTCATGGCCCGATTACGACGGCGGCTCTATCGACCAGATCTCACAGGCCGTCGACGATATCCGACACAATCCCGACTCCCGACGCATCATCGTAAGCGCATGGAACGTAGCCGACCTGCCCAAAATGAACCTCCCGCCATGCCACGCGTTCTTCCAGTTCTACGTGGCCGGCGGACGCCTGAGCCTGCAACTCTACCAGCGCAGCGCCGATTGTTTTCTGGGCGTTCCATTCAACATCGCATCCTACGCTCTTCTGCTGCAAATGATGGCACAGGTGACCGGCCTGCAAGCGGGAGAATTCGTCCACACCCTCGGCGACGCACACATCTACACCAACCACTTCGACCAGGTGCGCCTGCAACTGAGCCGCGAACCCCGTCCGCTACCGAAAATGAATATCAATCCCGATGTAATGGATATTTTCAGTTTCAACTACGACGACTTCACACTCGAAGGCTACGACCCGCACCCCCACATCAAAGGCATCGTGGCAGTTTAAAGGCAGGCTGCGACAACTCTCCCATAAACGTCAAACAATCAAACAAAAACTTAATGCTGTCAATAATCGTAGCCATCGACCGCGACGGCGCCATAGGACGCGGCGGCGATCTTCTCTACAGAATCTCTGAAGATTTGAAGCGTTTCAAGACGCTTACAATGGGCAACACACTGATAATGGGACGACGCACCTTCGATTCTCTACCTCGCGGACCGCTGCCCGGCCGGCGAAACATAGTGGTATCACGCCGTGAAGGCCTGACAATCGAAGGAGCCGAGGTCTATCCGACTCTCGAGTCCGCCATTTCAGCGGCCGCCGACGGCCCCGGCGATGCCTTCGTGATCGGCGGTGCCGAAATCTACAGACAGACCCTCGCGGCAGCCGACCGGCTGTACCTGACCCTTATCGACGCGTCAAGCCCCGATGCCGACACATTCTTCCCTTCAATCGATCCCGAAGAATGGCAGGTGGACGAACAGGAAGACGAGCGTGTCGACCCTAAATCGGGACTATGCTACCGCTATGTCAACCTTAAAAGGACATAATACCGGCGCATTCGCGCTTTCAGCGAACGCATTCCGCTGTTTTTTTACTTCTTTTTTTGCACAAAGTATTGCACAATTGAATTTTTAGTAGTACTTTTGCATCGCTAAAGTTCGAAAGAACAAGGCGTATGGAAAATCAAGCTTCAATAGCTCAGTCGGTTAGAGCATCTGACTGTTAATCAGAGGGTCGTTGGTTCGAGTCCATCTTGAAGCGCTAAACCAATCATTATCTTTCCATATCTGCTTCAATAGCTCAGTCGGTTAGAGCATCTGACTGTTAATCAGAGGGTCGTTGGTTCGAGTCCATCTTGAAGCGCCAGATTCAGAGTCCTTAAAGGCAACAGCGCCTTTAAGGACTCTTTATTTACAAGCATAGCACCCCCCGCGCGCGAACTAATTAGAAAAAAGGTTAAAAGCCTGCTGTTTTAGCGTTTTCTCGGGTGCTATTTAGTAATTTTGTCGTTTGATGAAACAGACACTGACCGTTGACCGCGGCAATTCGATGACTAAGATTGCACTATGGCAGGACGACAAGCTATGCCGCCTGCTCACCGCAACCTGTGCCGACGAAGCTGACTGCGTGCGGCATATAGCCGGAGAAGCAGGCCGCTCTGCCGCCGCCATAATCAGCAGTGTCAACCCTCATTCATCACCATTGCTCGAAGACGCACTCAGAAGTGCGGCAGAAAAAGTCGTAGTTTTAAACGCTGCCACCGAATTGCCCGTCGCCATCGAATACGCATCGCCCGAAACCCTCGGTTCCGACCGCATAGCCGCCGCCGTAGGAGCACGTGCCGTAGCCGGCCACGGCGTCCCCGTACTGGTTGCCGATCTCGGGACAGCGGCCACATTCGACCTGCTGACAGCCGACGACCGCTATACGGGGGGCAACATATCGGCAGGCGTCGGAATGCGTCTGAGCGCGCTCCATGCCCGTTCCGCCCGCCTGCCCGAGGTGTCTGTCGAAGGTCCCGTCCCGACATGGGGCTACGACACCGACACAGCGCTACGTTCCGGAGCTTTGCGAGGCGTGGCCGCCGAACTTGAATATTACCGGCTACAGGCACCGGCCGGAAGCGCCGTCGTACTTACCGGTGGCGACGCCGAAGCCGTCGGCAAACTTGTCGGATTCAACTATATAATTGAAAAAAATCTTGTCCTGCTGGGACTTAACCGCATCCTACATCATCACAATGAAGCTTAAAAGAATTTTCGTCCTGATGGCCTGCATGGCCGCCATAGCTACGGCATCAGTCGCACAGAACGGCACCATGACACCATATTCCCGTTTCGGCTACGGCATACTGCGCGATCAGGCCACATCGGCCCAGCGCGCCATGGGAGGCGTAGGCTACGCCATGAGTTCCGGACGACAGGTAAACGTAATGAACCCCGCGGCATACGCAGCCATCGACTCGCTCACATTCCTTTTCGACATGGGCATAGACCTTACCGCCCTGTGGTCGTCGGAAACAGTCGACGGCAAACGCAACAGCCACAAGGACTTCGGAGGAGGACTCGACTATGCCACAATGCAGTTTCCGCTCGGAAAGTACATGGGCATGTCGGTTGGCCTGTTGCCCTACTCTTCCGTCGGATATGCTTTCGGTTCCAAAATCGAGAACGGCATAGACTCCCGTCAAGGCTCCGGAAGCATTAACGAACTTTACGTAGGACTTAGCGGACGCCTGTTCAAGGGCTTTTCAATAGGTGCCAACATAGCCTACATGTTCGGCACACTACTCAACGATTCATACGCCATAGTAAACAACTCAGGCCAGAGCGCGCTGTTCCAGAGAGAGATAACCGTACGCGACTGGCATCTTACCGCCGGTCTGCAATATGGAGTCGACATCACCCCGCGCAACCGCATCACGGCCGGCTTGATATGGTCGCCCGGCAAAACCCTACTCGGCCATGCCAACACCCTGACCTACGACACATCGACCGAAAGCGGGCCTGAAATCAACGAGGAAGTCAAACTGCGCGACAACTACAGCATTCCTGAAACATGGGGTGCCGGTCTGGCATACCGCTGGAACAACACCCTCGACGTAGAATTCGACGTCACATACCAGCCCTGGAGCAAAGCAAAATACCTCGGTTTCGACACCGATGAAGCCCGTACGGAGGTATTCGCCGACCGCATAAAATATGCACTCGGCCTGCAATACCGGCCCGACGCACGCGGCTCCTACTTCAAGCGCATACAGTACCGCCTCGGCGGATACTACAACCGCGACTATCTGGTGGTACTCGGCAACAACGTACGAGAATATGGCCTGACTGCAGGTTTCGGTTTTCCTGTAGCCGGATTCAAGACAATCGTCAACCTCGGACTGGAATGGAAACACCGACAGGCAACACCGGATCCGCTGCTTAAAGAGGATTATCTGAACATAACAATAGGAGTCAATTTCAACGAAATGTGGTTCCGTAAAAGTAAAATTTACTAAACCGGCCACACATTTTCCGACTGATGAAACAGTTGCCGGCGGCAATTGCCGCTACCGCATTGATGCTTTGGAGTGCCACAGCATGCCGGCAGGAACGCCAGAGCTACGTCGCCAACGCCGGCGCCGGCGATGTCACCCCCACCATGGCCACTCGCGACGTCGAAACCTTCATCAGCGATTCAGGATACACCCGCTATCACGTTACGGCTCCTCTGTGGCTGATGTTCGAGGACGCGGAAGAGCCGTTCTGGCGTTTTCCCGAAGGTCTGGAACTGGAGCAATACGACCTGCAACTGCAACCCGAATCAGATGTCGTATGCGATTCGGCCATATACTTTTCACGAAAACGCCTGTGGCAACTCGACGGCAACGTAGTGATGGTCAACACACAACGCGACAGTTTTCTTACACAGCAGCTTTTCTGGGACCAGAATTCACGGAAAATCTACAGCGACTCTTTCATACACATTGTCAGAACCGACCGAATAATAGAAGGCTACGGGTTCGAATCGGAGCAGAACATGAACTCTTACATAGTCCGTCGGCCGACAGCCATACTGCCTGTAGAAGGACACCGTCCCGGCTCAGGCCGTCGCGATTCCACCGCCGCTAAAACCGACAGCATGCGTCCTGCCGAAACACCGCGCAAACCAGCCGCCCGCCCCGTATCGGCCATCGACGAGCGAATCGACAGCCGTTCGACCATCGCACCATCAGGCGACAGCAAAACCGTCGCACAACCAATGAAACTCACGAAAAAAAACAGATAAAAATATGGAACTTGGCACCTGGATAGCCATATCTCTGGTCTCATTACTCCTCTCCGGTCTGTTCTCAGGCACGGAAATGGCCTATGTGACAGCCGACCGCGTCCGCACCGAACTCGATGTGAAACGAGGCGGTCCGTTATCGCGAATCATCAACCGTTTCTATTCCAATTCGGAACTGTTTATCTCCACCATTCTGGTCGGGAACAACATAGTCCTCGTTATCTACGGCATGGGAGCAGCCGCATTGCTCGAACCTCCGCTGCGATCGATTTTCAACAACGAAGCGATCGTACTGACATGCCAGACGCTCGCATCAACAGCCGTCATACTCCTCATCGGAGAATTTCTTCCCAAGACCGTATTCGGAATCAATCCGAACAGTTCTCTGAAAATCATAGCATTGCCTATATACCTCTTCTACATCGTTCTTTATCCGATATCGCTGTTCACCGTCGGGCTGTCGCGCCTGCTGATGCGTATGGTCGGAATCCGCAACAGCGATAAAAAGCTGCGGCTGATTTCAATAGGCGATCTCAACGACTATCTTGAGGAAACAATCGACGACCTTCAGGATCAGAAAGAAGAAGTTGAAAACGAAGTCAAAATCTTCCGGAATGCCCTCGATTTCTCCCAGACTCATGTGCGCGACTGCCTTATACCCCGCAATGAGATTGTGGCCGTCAACATCGACACTGTCACACGCGAGGAACTGTCGGCATTGTTCACATCATCCGGACGCTCCAAAATCATAGTTTTCCGGGGCGATATCGACTCGGTTGTAGGATATATCCATGTCAGCGAACTGTTCGATCCATCGGTCGACTGGCACAGCCGGATAAAGCCCGTGCTCTATGCTCCGGAGAATCTTATGGCAAACGTCATGATGCGTCGTCTGCTGCAGCAGAAACGCTCCATAGCCGTCGTAATAGATGAATTCGGAGGCACGGCAGGAATGCTGACCCTCGAAGACCTCGTAGAAGAGATATTCGGCAATATCGAGGATGAACACGACAACTCGCGCCTTACCGCCCGCGAACTGGCCGAAGGAATCTATGAATTCTCCGGACGATGCGAAATAGCCGACATCAACGAACGCTTCAATCTCGACATACCTGAATCCGACGATTATCAGACCCTTGCCGGCTACATACTTTGTTCAACAGGTACAATTCCCGCCCAAGGCGACAGCGTGGTTTTGGAGCCATACCGCTTTGAAATCATAAGAAAATCAGCCAATCGCCTCGAACTGATACGAATAGTCCACGACACCGAAGCCTCGGCTGAAGAAGAATAAAACCTGCCCGGCATTCAGCGGGCAGGAACAAGACATAAACCCTGCAAGAATGACCGAAGACTTTTGTCCTAACATCATGGTCGTTCCTGCAGGGTTTATTTATCACACGCCGATCGGCTGCTTTTTTCTTACTTAAGCTTATTAATCACGGGACGGCGCGAAACCATACCCGGACGCACTGAGATTCTGCGTTTTCCGGCAACCTTATATACAGGGTTGTAGTCGCCCCATTCGCTGCCTTCCAGAGTCAGGAAATCCATACGCAGGGTAGTGCGCTTACCTTCCGAATCTTTCGCCATTATAAGCAATGCCTGCCAGGCGTCAGGAACCTCTGCCGACGTAAATGTATATTCACCCAGCCTGTTTATATCGCTTGTGACATCGATTGCATCACCGCCGGTCGCAAGTTCGTGCAGTTCATAGCCCATGTTCAGGCGGTCGTCGCAAAGGTTCATATCCATCATGCGCACATACGCTTCTTCGACATTGCTGGGATTGATTTCAAAATTAACACTTACCTTACCCGGCTCCTTACTGCGGCTGAATATGCTGATTTCCGGACCTTTTTCTTCATCATCCTCCGCAGTAGCATAGACATCTACGTCCTTTACATTGCCGTAGTTATCCACAGCGCGCGCCATAAGGACATATTCACCGCCACCATCGATAGGCCATGTGGCATTCTCGATTTCCGGTTTTTCAGGATTCATACCGTTCAGCTCGTCAATAGTCCATATCTGCCCGAACACGCCCATGATAAGATCTTTGCCATAGAACTCCACAAAGCTCTCCATCTGCGACTTAGGCCCGTATGACACTACTATATATTGTATATTGTTCGACACGCTAAAGTCAAAAGCAAGCCCTTCGGCATTCTGGCGTATGAATGTTATGTCAAGCGTACCGGTGCTTTCTCCCGGCTCCAGAGTCGACACGTCCGTAAAATCAAAGAAATCAAGCGGCATCTGAGTCACGGGGTCGACTTGCCATGCGCATAAGTAATATTTAGTGCCGGGGCGCACATTCTGGCGGTTACCGAGTCCGTCATCGGCCCAGTCTGTCTGCGTGTAGCTTCCTGTTCCGATTCCGAGATAAGCCACATAAGGAAGATAAGCCTTCAAGAGCTGCAATTTCTCGCTGTCGTCAAGCTCGTCGAAAGTTGTTCCGAAATTATCCATCGCGCCATACCATAAGTCCCATTCCGAAATAATTCCATGGGCATAAGCCGTATTCTGGTTCGTCGCGCTGACAGTATAAGTGATATTGTTTTTACCCACATTGTCTACGCTCAGACGCAAAGGAGCGTCCACAACGCCTTCGGGAAGATGGAATGTGGCATAATCAATGTCATCGACATCATACTTGGCAACCACCTGGTCGCCTTTGATAAGATACATTATTTCTTCAGCGCATACAGGGCTGAATGATGCTGCAAGAAACAGCAAAGGTAGTATAAGTTTTTTCATGAATTCTTGTTTTTTGATTGGATACTTTACTGTCTGACGACCTTGATGCTTTGTTTACCGCAAGTCAGCACATACACTCCGGCACACAGACTGCCGGTTTCAAGCGTGTTCACGCGTGCGTCGGTCATCGTGGCCGATGCGACACACGTGCCTTTCAGATCAAAAAGACGTATTTCAGAGCCTTCCGTAAGACCACTGACATTAAGCCTGTCTGTAAAAGGAAGCGGCCAGACGGCAAGCGAACCCTCGTCGGGCAGCTTATTCAAAATACTGCTTAGCTCACCGATAAGCACCTTGTCAATCTCTGAATAGGCAAGCTCTTTGACAGATCCGGATACATCGCGTACCGACATCGCAGACTGACCGAAATCCAGCCTGTCAACCTTGCCCAACGCCACAGTATGCGTAGAGCCATCTTTAGAGATGACTACCACCGACTTATCCTGAGCCGACACCGTGACCGATGCCCAAAGAATAAGCAATGCGGCAAGCAATTTCTTGGAAATTTGTGAAATGATTTTTTTCATTGCATATTAGTTACTGGAATTTATAAAACAATAGCCACATGATTCTTTTTGCTTAGATTAGACGACCAAAATTATACATAATGTTTTATTTTTACAAACAAACGCAACAATTTTTTTTCATTAGTACATAAAAAATATCCTTAAAGCTTTTAAAAGCTTTAAGGATATAATAGGGTGTATATTTAAATCGTTTAGAAATCGATTACCTCGACATCGAAAATCAGAGTTTCGTCGGGACCGATCTGCGGGCCGGCACCACGTTCGCCATAGCCGAGATTACCGGGAATGTAAAGACGGACTTTACCTCCTTTGCCGACAAGACGGATACCCTCCGAGAAACCGGGAATAACCTGTTTCAGATTGAACGTGGCGGGTTCACCGCGCTCAACGGACGAATCGAACACAGTTCCGTCGATTTTCTGACCTACATAATGCACAGTCACGTCTACGTCGGCAGCGGGATGCGTAGCTTCGCCTGCATTCTCAATCTTGTATGCCAGACCGCTCTCTGTCACCTTGATTTCAGGATCGGCGGCACGGGCAGCGTCGACAAATGCGCGTCCGGCTGTGGCATTATCGCTTTCTTGGGCTTTCTCTACTGCGGCTGACTCATCGTCGGTCTTCGCAGCTGCGGCGGCCTCTGCGTCGCGTGCGGCCATTGCAGCATCAAGAAGACGGTTGAATTCAGCACCATAGTTGGCCATGGCCTCAGGAGCCATGCTGTCCTGCATGAAAGATGCTTTGAATGCAGCGATAAGTTTGGTGCGGTCAATCTTTATGTTCTCGCGTTCTTCAAGCATCTCCACCTCGCGAAGCATGGACATACCTACCTGAAGACCCATCTGAACGTCGCGATTGCCCTCGCCGGCATTGAACGCCATCTGCACGCCATTCAGGAAGTCGGTTTTGGCCCCGTCACCATGTTCCTGGGCGCGGTTGAAATCGGAAAGCATCAACGAGCCTACATATTCGCCGTAAGCATTAGAAAGTGAATCGGCGGCAAGTGTGGCGGCTGTCTTGGGGGCGGCATCCTTGCAGGAAGCGAAACCGAGAACGGCAGCGGCGGCAAGAGCGCCCATGAGAATCTTTTTCATCTATATTTATTTAAAAGTTGAACAATCATTTTGGATTGACCTCAAGCAACTCTACGTCAAAACGCAGCGCAGCACCCGGCGGAATAGCCCCCGGAACGCCTTCGTCGCCATAGCCCAGCGAAGCCGGCATGGTAAGGCGGTAAATACCTCCGGCACGCATTTGCTGAAGACCTTCGGTGAAACCGGGTGTGAGATCAGCCACAGGAAAATCGGCCGGAGCCTCATCAGCTTCTATGGCATCGAAAACCGTACCGTCGGAGAATGTTCCCCGATAGCGCAAGCGCACCACGTCGCCGGCTCCCGGAACGGGTCCGTTTCCCTCTTTCAGAGCAGTGACCACCAAGCCGTCGGGCAGGGTAAGCGCTCCTTTTTCGGCAGCGGCGGAAGCTAAAAAAGCGGCTTCTGCCGCTGCGTCCGCCACAGGCATGGCAACGCGGGCGGCGGCATCGAAGCGACGGGTAAGATATGCATCGGCCTGCTCGGGAGTCAAGCCCACAGGCCGTCCGGCAAGGACTTCAGCCAGACATGCGCCGAGCGCTATCCGGTCGACTGTAAGCCCCCTGTTTTCAAAATTCCGTACGGTGCCGTCCACGACATTGCCGACAAAAACAGCCAACGCCGTGGAAAGCGAATCGGCGGCAACAGCATCAGCGGCATATACCGCCGGCGAGAATGCCGCTGAAGCGGACAAACAAAGTGCTATGAGGCCACGTAGCTTCATTACTTGCCTACTACCTTGATAAGGTTGACATCGAAAATAAGCGTCTGGTTAGGGCCAATCACACCGCCGGCACCCTGCGGGCCATAGGCGAGCTGTGAAGGAATGAAAAGACGCCATTTCGAGCCGGCTTTCATCAGCTGAAGAGCCTCGACCCATCCGGGAATCACCTGGGTGACACCGAAGGTGGCAGGTTCGCCACGTTCTTCGGAAGAATCGAACACAGTACCGTCGATAAGCTTGCCTGTATAGTGCACGACAACCTGATCGCCGGCCTCCGGACGGGGACCGTCGCCTTCTTCAAGAACCTCATACTGAAGTCCTGATTCGGTAGTCTTTACCTCGCTGCGCTTGCCGTTTTCTGTCAGGAAAGCCTCGCCTGCGCGCGCGTTCTGCTCGCCCATCACTTTGGCGGCCTCGTCCTGCTTGGCCTGCAGTTCGGTGAAAAATTTCTGTATTTCGGCTTTTGCCTCATCGTAGGACATACGGGGTTCTGAACCGTAGAACACGGCTGCTACGCCGTCGGCAAAATCCTGTACGCTGATTTTCTCTATTCCGGATGAGCGAAAATTATTGCCCATGCTGAGTCCGAGCGCATAGCTCAGACGGTCAAATTCCTGATTCACGTCAGTTTTGTATTATGTATTATTATTAATATTGTATGTTATAGAACGGAGCGGACGCTCTTTTTGTTTAATCCATCTCAAGGTCGCCGCCGAGCACCTCGTGCCAGGGCAGACCCTGCCGGGCAACTTCCTCAAGGAAAGGATCGGGATCGAATTCCTCGACATTGTGTACACCGGGCTTGCGCCAGCGTCCCGTAAGGAACATCATGGCTCCTGTCATGGCAGGCACGCCTGTGGTGTAGCTGACAGCCTGCATTCCGGTTTCCTTGTATGCTTCCTCGTGCGAGCAGTTGTTGTAGATGTAATATGTCAGAGGCTTTCCTTCCTTGTCAAGACCGGAAATGCGGCAGCCTATAGAGGTTTCGCCGTGATAATTCTCTCCAAGATCCTGAGGATCGGGAAGCACGGCCTTGAGGAACTGAAGAGGCACGATTTTGGTGCCGTTGTAGTCGACCTCGTCGATACGTGCCATGCCTATGTTCTGGATAACGCGCAGATGCGTCAGATATTCCTGGCCGAATGTCATCCAGAAACGCGCGCGCCGTATTGTCGGGAAATTCAGAACAAGCGACTCCAGTTCCTCGTGATAGAGCAGATAGGACTCGCGCGGGCCGATATTGGGGTAGGTGAGGGGACGATGGAATTCCAGAGGGCCTGTGGTCACCCATTCGCCTGCTTCATAATAACGGCCGTTCTGGGTGATTTCGCGTATGTTGATTTCAGGGTTGAAATTGGTTGCGAAAGCCTTGCCGTGGTCGCCGGCGTTGCAGTCCACTATATCAAGCGTCTGCATCTCGCTGAAATAGTGTTTGGCGGCATAGGCGGTGAACACTCCGCTTACACCCGGGTCGAAGCCGCAACCGAGGATAGCCGTCAGACCGGCATCTTCGAAACGCTTGCGGTATGCCCACTGCCATGAATATTCGAAGTGGGCCTCGTCTTTAGGCTCATAATTGGCCGTATCAAGATAATTGACACCGCACTGCAGGCAGGCTTCCATTATGGTAAGGTCCTGATAAGGGAGGGCGACATTTATGACAAGTTCCGGTTTATGACGGCCTAAAAGGTCGACAAGTTGCTCTACAGAGTCGGCGTCGACGGAATCGGTTGTGATGTTGCCGGCACCGATAGCACGGGCAACGGCATCGCATTTCGATTTTGTACGCGAGGCCAGCACGATTTCAGTGAAAACATGCGGATTCTGGGCGCACTTGTGGGCCACGACGGTGCCGACACCACCGCAGCCGATAATCATGACTTTTGACATTGACGTTTTATGCTTGTTAGATTATTGAATTTTCAGTTCCGGCTTCCTTTGCAGCACCGGCATGACGGCGCTTTTCAACCGCTATACATACGAATGTGAATATGCCCAGAGCTATCAGCAAAAGGGTCTGACATCCCATCACCAGATTGGCGTAAGCGCCTGCGCTGGCACGGTCAAGACCATAGATGCTGAGGGCGAAAATCACAGCCCACTGCCACGGACCTATTCCGCCGTTGGAAGGTACTCCCATGGAGATGGACGACAGTACGAATGTGACAAGAGCGGCCAGAACACCATGTTCGGCAAGAATATCGCGGGTGAAAGGGAATGCGAAAAAGGCTATGTAAGTGGTAAGGAAATAACTTCCCCATAAGGCCACGGTCCAAAGCAGCCATTTGCCGCGCCCCGGCATACGGAAAACGACAGCAAAACCCTGCCACAATTCGCGGACAGCCGACTGCACGCGTGCAAGCCATCCGCTTGCATTGCGGCGCGTCATAAGCACCCATACGGCAGCGGCAAACGCCACAGTCGCAGTCCAGAGCCACGGAGAAGCCAAAATGCGTCCGATTGCGGCATAGCTTTCACCGTTCTCGGCCAGAAAACCAAGAATCGCTTTCTGCGCCATGACAAAAGTGAACAAGGTCAGCAGAAGCACAGTGACCGTATCGGCAACACGGTCGGCTACCATCGAGCCGAAAACACTCGTGAACGGAGCACGCTGACGTTGGGCTATATAACCTGTGCGCCACAACTCGCCAAGACGTGGAAAAACAAGGTTGACGGCGTATGTGCCGAAAATACTAAGCACAAGGACAAAAACAGGCGGCCGGATACCGAGTGCCGCCAGCTGTATTCGCCAGCGCATGGCCCGGAACACATGCGAAAAGATGCTGAGTCCCATGGCAAGCCCTATCCAGCGGAAATCGCACTGATTGCGGATAATATCTGTCATCTCCTTGAAATCCACGCCTGTAAAAAGCAGATAGCATAATCCCACACTGATGACCAGAGGCACCACATATTTCAGCAGCGATCCGATAATATTCTTTTTCTTGTCTTTGGCTGTCATATCGGGAACAAAAATACAAAATTTTTAGTTAATGGACTAAATGTTCCTATTGTTCTGTTTTTTTGTTAAATTTGCCGTGTTCAAAACAGCATTGTCATGACACACGAATATGACTATCTTGTAATAGGTTCCGGCATAGCCGGAATGAGCTTTGCTCTGAAAGTAGCAGCCCGCGGCGGCAAGGTGGCACTTGTCTGCAAAACCACCCTCGACGAAGCCAACACAGCCCTCGCTCAAGGCGGAATAGCCTCTGTAACCAATCTTGAGGTCGACGATTTCGACAAACACATACACGATACCATGGTCGCCGGCGACTGGCTCAGCGATCCGGAAGCCGTAGAAATGGTCGTGAAAGGAGCACCCGAGCAGATACGCCAGCTGATAGGGTGGGGCGTCGACTTCGACAAGAACGAGGACGGAAGTTTCGATCTTCATCGCGAAGGAGGACACTCCGAATTCCGCATCCTCCACCATGCCGACAACACCGGATTCGAAATTCAGGATTCCCTGATCGCCGCCGTGCGCTCCAATCCGCAGATCGACATATTCGAGAACCATTTCGCCATAGAGATAATCACACAGCACCATCTTGGCAGGATAGTGACACGCCGTACGCCCGACATCACATGCTACGGCGCATACGTGCTCGACATAGCCACAGGTTCCGTCGACACATTCCTTTCAAAAGTCACGGTCATGGCAACAGGCGGATGCGGCGCCGTCTACCAGACCACGACAAATCCCCTTGTGGCCACGGGCGACGGAATAGCAATGGTATACCGCGCCAAAGGCACAGTGAAAGACATGGAATTCATACAGTTCCACCCAACGGCACTTTTCCACCCCGGCGACCGCCCGTCGTTCCTTATAACCGAAGCCATGCGAGGCTACGGCGCCGTGCTCCGCAACCTGCGCGGCGAGGAATTCATGCAAAAATACGACCCGCGCCTGTCGCTGGCTCCGCGCGACGTGGTGGCCCGGGCCATCGACAGCGAGATGAAACTATACGGCGACGACCATGTCTACCTCGACGTGACCCACAAGGATCCGGAAGAAACAAAACGCCACTTCCCCAACATATACCGCAAGTGCCTTTCGCTCGGCATCGACATAACCAAGGATTATATCCCGGTAGCACCGGCCGCACATTATCTCTGCGGAGGCATAAAGGTAGATACAAACGGCGAATCGTCGATCAGACACCTGTATGCGTTGGGCGAATGTTCATGCACCGGACTGCACGGCGGAAACCGTCTGGCCTCGAACTCGCTCATCGAAGCCGTTGTCTATGCCGACGCAGCCGCGCGACATGCACTCGACGCCACACGCCACATATCGCTGCGGCACGACGTGCCGCAATGGAACGACGACGGCACCCGTCACCCCGAAGAAATGGTGCTTATAACCCAAAGTATACGTGAAGTAGGGCAGATCATGGGCGCCTACGTAGGAATCGTGCGATCAAACCTGCGCCTCGACCGCGCATGGAACAGGCTCGACATTCTCTACGAGGAAACGGAACGCCTGTTCAAATGCTCAAAAGCCTCACGAGAGATATGCGAACTGCGCAACATCATAAACGTTGGCTACCTTATAATGCGCCAGGCAAAGGAACGTCATGAATCGAGGGGCCTGCACTACACGCTCGACTATCCGCCGGCCGAAAAAAAGCTTGAGGAATTCAAACATTAGAAAGCCCCGGACGGTTACATAAGCAAAGAACGAACATGAAGCGCCGCCTGCTCCTAAGCACAATCGCGGTGACGCTTGCCGTCATCGTGTCGGCTCAGGAAATGCCCGAGCCGGCAAGTGTCGTGCGCAATCCTTATCGAGGCTACTCGTGGACAGTCGACACCGAAGGCGACACACTTCTGTTGATACATCTGCGCGAACTGAACGTCTATCCGGCTCTTCGATTCAAAAACAAAAAACAGGAAGATTTCTACTGGCGCACTGTCCGCGACGTCAAACTGACACTCCCTTACGCAAAACTTATTGCGGAAACACTGGTCGAAACCTACGAATACATCGAAACATTTCCGACACAGAAAGAACGGGAGGATTATCTTAAAGATATGGAAAAGGCGATTTTCGAGCAGTACAAACCCATTCTCAAACGTTTCTCGAAACGCCAGGCCAAGGTGCTGATAAAGCTCGTGCAACGCGAAACACACCAGACAAGCTACGACATCGTACGCGCTTTTTTAGGCTCTTTCCGGGCCAACTTCTGGCAAGGATTCGGAAAACTCTTCGGCGTAAGCCTCAAAAGCGAATTCAAGCCCAAAAAAGACAAAAACGACGCAATGCTCGACCGTATAGCCCGCTGCGTGGAGCAGGGAACTCTTTAACGCAATGGCCTACGACCCCGCATCAGACCTTACGCGACGACGTTTCGACGCATTCATGCTTCTGGAACGCAATCTGTCGGAAAATACACGCATCGCGTATCTCGCCGATTTCGACCGTCTGGCCCGTTGGCTCGAACCGCTGGGCATACACCCGTCCGGAGCATCGGAAGAAAACCTGCTCGACTTCGTAAGCGGGATACACGATCTGGGAGTTGCCGCACGCACTCAGGCCAGAGTATTGTCGGGAACACGCGCTTTCTATCGCTTTTGCCGGCTTGAAGGCATACGAAACGACGATCCCACGACCAACATCGATTCCCCACGCATCGGACGTCAGCTGCCCGATGTTCTCGGCGTCGAGGAAGTGGATGCCATGATACGCGCTGCCGACTGTTCCGACATGCTCGGTCTACGGAACAGGGCGATAATGGAAATCCTTTACGGTTCGGGGCTGCGTGTCAGTGAATTATGCTCGCTCGAAGCGGCGAGAATGTTTCTCGACGATGAAGTGCTGACCGTAACGGGAAAAGGGAGCAAGGAACGCATGGTGCCAATGTCGGCCACAGCTGTCGATGCTGTGCGCGCATATCTTGACGTGCGCGCCGATTTCAAGCCAAAAAGCGGTGAAGATGCCTTTCTTTTCCTTAACCGACGGGGGAGGCGTCTGACCCGCGTAATGGTGTTCTATATCGTGCGCGGACTGGCCGAAGCCGCAGGAGTCATAAAAACCATATCGCCGCACACGCTTCGCCATTCGTTCGCAACGCATCTCCTTGAAGGCGGCGCGAACCTGCGCGCCATACAGCAGATGCTCGGGCACGAATCAATCAGTACCACCGAAATATATCTGCATCTCGACAACACACGCCTGCGCGAAGAGATACTCAGCTTCCACCCCCGCAACATGCAAAAATCCTGAACGCCATCAGTCGGCCATACGTTCCAGATAAGGAGTAGGCTTGAGCTGACAGGCTTTTTTCAGCAACTCGCGGCCGCGGGAAGCGTCCCCGAAGTCCTTTTCATAGCTTCCGAGATTCAACAGCGCGTCGAGATTGTCGCCGTCAATCTCAAGAATATGCTCCCAGACCGCTACCGCATCGACCGTGCGCCCCTGCATAAGCAATCCCGAGGCAAGGACATTAAGATAATCCGTATTATCAGGCAGGCCGACAAGCAATTTACGGGAATAGGTGACCATAGCCTCCGCATCGCGTCGGTCGGTATAGTAGTCGAGAAGTCGTGCGTCAAGAGCGCGTGAAAGCCACGGCAGAGCAGAGCGGCAACGCAGAAGGAACTGTTCGTAGCGCCCAGCCTCGCCAAGAGCCATGGCATCGTCGCAAAGCGGTTTCAGCACATCGTCGAGGGCTATGCTCCGGGCCAAAGCACGCTCAAGAATCGAAGGAGCCACATCAGGCTGACCGCCAAGGTCGGCAGTTATTATAACACGGGAGTACGTACGCGGATTATCTAGCTCACGTTCAAGCAGAAGCATATAAAGCGCATTGGCACCGGCCCATTCACGAGCCTGATAGGCACGGTCAGCCCGCGCGGCAGTCTGCACGGCCACATTAGCCGCATCATGCCCCGACATTACACCAAGCGACGCCATAAATAATATTATCGCTGTTATTATCCTCATCTGTAAAATACTTATCTTTGCAAAAATACGAATAAATTTGCCGAAAATATGGAATCAAGAAGTAAATACGCATCCGAACTGAAACGCAGCGGCCGCTGCAACTGCGCGCAGGCTGTAGCCTGCACATACTGCGATCTGGCAGGCATAGCCCCGGAACAGATGGCACTCATGACTGCCGCCTATGGCACAGGGCTTGGCAACACTGAAGGTACATGCGGCGCGATAATAGGAGCCGGAGCGGTTATCGGAGCTTTGAAAGGAAGCAATCGCATAGAGGCGATGACAGCCATGCGACGTCTTATGAATGAATTCGCCGCACGCAATTCCGGAGCCACACGTTGCCGCGACCTGAAAGGAATCGGAACAGGAAATGTTATCCGCGAATGCCACGACTGCGTGGCCGATGCCGCCGAAATCCTCGAAAGCATAATCGCCGAACACTAATCTCTGATCTCCGAACTCCCCAATCTCAATAGCGGAACGAACTTCCGCCGAGAAATTCGCGCAGCAGCGATGTCGACGGCACCGGATGCGACGGAATCGGGAGGAAATAGCTCAGGAACTTGCGCAGGCGGTAGGCTTCGGCATATTCCGGCACATCGGAAGCCACTCCGCGCAGCACGCTTTCTGCCTCGTCTTTCATCACGCCGAGTTCGAAAATCAGCGACGAATTGAACATTGCGTCAGCATTCTCCTGATAAGGAAAAATCCATTTTTCCTCGCCGCGTCGCACGCTCGGCCAGCGGCGTATGGTTTCCTCGGCCGACGTCCCGCGATACTTGTAATCGCGGATTATGCGGCGCAGCAAACGGTTGTCGGTCGTCGGCACCCAGTTATGGTCATCGATCGAAAGGGTGGTGAGCGACGAAACATAGACACGGAACTTCTGCCGCTCTTCGATCTGCGACGTCAGTTCGGGATTAAGCCCGTGTATGCCTTCGATAAGCAGAATGGAACCCTCTTCCATTCGTATGGTATTACCGCGGTAAGTACGACGACCTGTTTCGAAATTATATGTCGGCAAAGCCACTTCCTCTCCGCGAAGAATAGCGTTGAGATCGGCATTGAACTGCTTAAGATCAAGAGCATACAGACTCTCGTAGTCATAGTCGCCGCTTTCGTCGCGAGGAGTAAGCTCCCGGTTGATAAAATAATCGTCAAGCGAAATCATCTGCGGCTTAAGCAGATTTGTCATCAGCTGTATCGCCAGTCGCTTAGTAGTCGTGGTCTTGCCCGACGACGAAGGCCCGGCAATCAGCACCACACGGGCGCCTCCCTCGCGGTAACGGCGTGTTATCTCGTCGCTGATATGCGCTATCGACTTCTCGTGGAGAGCCTCGGCCACATTGATTATATCGGACTCGCCGTGACCGGCCACACAGCGGTTCAGCTCGCCGACGTTGCGGCAGCCGACAATACGGTTGAACGCCAGATAATCGGTAAAGGCGCGGTACATCTTCTCCTGACTGACAGGCACGGCAGGCACCGATGGATTCGCGGAATCATAGGACATCAGCAGGAATCCTTCCTTGTAAGGATGCAGATCGAACACATCAAGCAGCCCGGTCGACGGAGCAAGCGCTCCATAATAGCTGTCGCATATACCGTCGAGCCTGTAGAACGTCGTATAGAGCCTTCCGGTGGAACGCATAAGCATCACCTTGTCGGCGAGTCCCTGGGCAGAAAATATGTCTACCACATCGGAGGTAAGCATCTCGCAACGCTCGAAAGGAATATCCAGATCGACCATCCGGCGCATTTCGGCACGCAAGGCATCGATCTCAGCCTCTCCAACATTCATACCCTCAAGCCTGCCGTAATATCCGTGGGAAATGGAGTGTTCGAAGCGCAGGCTTGCCCCGGGATAAAGCCGCGTTACGGCACGATAAAGCATCATGCAAAGCGAACGCACGTAGACGCGTTCGCCGGACGCCATGGTTTTGGAAAGAAATTCCACCTGTTTAGGCTGGTATACGGCATACGACAGCGATTCTGTCTTGTTGTTCACTCGTGCGCACACAGGACGAAAACCGAGTTCCGAGGATAGCCGGCCGGCCGTTTCGAGCAATGTCTCGCCACCTTCGACATCGATATATCGGTCGACATTGCGGCAATATATGGCTATTTTCTTTTTCATTTCCTTTTATGCTTGAAAAGTTTTTTCAGGATATTCTTACGTTGCAGGCGCCGGCGGGCATCGGCGATTGCCCTGCGGGCATCTTCGGCCACATGCCAGGCATCCAGACCGGCAAGCGACGCATAGTGGCGGGCAACCCGCTCCGTAGCGGCATCGTCGTTGGGAAACAGACGCCCGAAATTCGACATCAGGCGCCGATGCGACCTAACTCCGAATGCCATGCGGTTGATGTCGACAAGAGCGAAATCATACGTGCCGTCGGGCAGACGCCGCCACAGGATATTGCCCGGAGTGAAATCTTTCATCCATATTCCCGCCCGGTGAAGCCGCAGCATCACAGCAGCTATACCGCGTGCGATGGTGTCGAAATCGGCCATACCGGCACAACGGCGTATATCCTCGCGACCGTCGAGTTGCTCGCTCAGGAAATAACTCTCCGACAGCAATGCGCCGGCACACGTGCGGCACTCTATCCATGCCAGAGGCTGCGGAGTGGAGAGTCCGGCCTCAAGCAGGCGCAAGGCATTGTCGTAAGCCCTTCGTGCCTTTCCATGGCGGAGAACACCATAGGCAAAACGATTTATGGCATTAGGACGCCGGAATGCCTTTATATTCAGGCGATATCCTTCCGGACCGTCGAACGCCGCCACTACATTGCGACCCTGATAGATTTCCACAGCCTGAGCCGGAACGCCGCCTGAAGCTATATCGCCGACAAGAGCGGAAAGAGCGGAAACATGCGCAGGATGTATGTTCTGGCGTATCTTCATAGACTGTCACTTCTATAGATTCCAAGTATGCGAGCGTAAAACCGTTCGTAGGAAAAACGGCTCTCGAAAGTTCGGCGTGCCGCCTCTCCCATGTCGCGCCGCAAAGCCTCATCAACGGCCAAACGCCGGATAGCGGCAGCAAGAGCAGCGACATCGGACGGCGGAACAAGCAGTCCGTCGTGCCCGTCGGTGATGATCTCTTTCTGCGCGCCATTCGATGTGCTCACGACGGGAAGCCCCTGCGACATAAATTCAACGACTGTCAGGCCGAATGGTTCACGCCACACGGAAGGAACCACACCTATGTCAGCACAACGGATATAGGCATACACGTCGTCGACATGACCCGCCCATTCGATACGCGACGCGATGTCCAGTCCACGCGCAAGGCGGACGACAGGCATAACGTCACGGCTGTCGCCGCTGCCGCAAACCGTCAGCCTCAAGTCGAGATCAGACAGCTCGCCCATGGCACGCACAAGAACTTCAAGCCCCTTTTCAGCCACAAGACGACCGGCAAAAACAAGGCGTACTGGACCTTGTTTTTCTTCTTCGGGAGCCGCGACAGCGTCGGGGACAATCACCGAATTATGCACTACATGCAGCTTTTCCGGTGCTACGGCAGGAGATGTGGATAAAAATTCATCACGTGCGAGTTCACTGACAAATACTATGGCATCGAGCCTCGAAAATAGTGCGGCAGCTGAACGTCCGGTCTTAGCTGCTTTTACAAGATGACGCGTACAGACGATGCGCACCTTATCCTGATCGGCCATAAGCCGGCGGGCGCGCACGGCCATAGCGGCATCCTTGAAATTATGGACATGGACAACGACAGGCGCAGCCATGCGGTTCAGGACACGAGCGAGCAGGGTAGGGGTAAAGGGGTCGAGAGCACCGCGCAAGGGCAGATATCCGACAGGAATGCCCGCGTCGGTGAAACGGCGTGCCACTTCGGGAATACGTCGCGACAGTACGGCCACACTATGGCCGTCGGCGGCGGAACGCCGGCATAGGTCGAGCGCATAGCGTTCGCCACCGCCCCACACTTTGTTTGATATTATATGTATAATGTTCATGCCTTGGTCTGTTCTTTTGCCATACGTCGGGCTGTGCGATATGCGGCAAGAGTGGAAACATAACGGCTGACAGCGATGTGCCGCCCCTCCCGCCCGTCCAGGATAGCCCCGTGACGTACATGGCAACGGACAAAAGCGCCCGTGGCGCGAAGCCATGCGCCGAAAACGCCGACGTCGCATCCTGAAGCCGCAAGCACGCGCCCGCGCATGCGCGCATGACGCGTTTCTTTAAATTCAAGTTCGGATATGGATCCGCAGCGGTAATGGTTTACACATCCGGGAAGAAGTTCCGGACACACACTGTCGGAATGCGTGATGCGTTCGCCCACATCGCGAAGATCCCAGGTTGCATAACGTTTGTCAAAGAGGCGTACCTGACGTTCAGGACCCCAACCGCTGTGGCGCATGGCTCGGCCACAGATAAAATTATTTACCGTAGCGGAGTACATGCGATGTCTGAAACCCTCGCGCCGCAAATCAATGATTGCCTGACGAAGTTCTTCGGAAAGCACCTCATCGGCATCAATCGAAAGGACATGCCTGGATGTGGTAAGTCCGGTTGCATATTGGCGCTGCGAACCGAAGCCTTCGAAATCACGAACGGTTATACGGCAGCCGTAACGACGGCAAATGTCGAGTGTGGCGTCGGTTGAATGGGAGTCAACGACTATTATTTCCGACACGACACCGACAAGCGAATTCAGGCAGCGTTCTATATTGGCTTCCTCATTAAATGTGATGATTGTGGCTGAAAGAGGCTCCATCTTTTTTTGCGGAAATTGTGTAATGATTTTTCAATGGTGGGGTAGGGGAGAGGAAAACCGCACACATCTGCAAATTTAATGAATTTTGTTCAATGAAGGACAGGGCGGCATAAGTTTAGTCTTGAAGGTCTTGTTTCAATGCTTTGAGATTATAAAATACCGGGCAGATGGAGGGGCGCGTTTCAAATTTTCAATTCTCAGAAGACAATTTCATCCATTACAGCCTAAATATCAGGAGCTTCAACGCTTTTTACGCCATTGCGAATTCGTGTCAGAAAAATTTCGAGGCCCGAGAATTCGCATTTTTAGCCTAAATTTTCTATCTTTGTGTTTTAATAAGCAAGCAATGACGCCCGTTTTTCAATGGACATGTTCGGGTGTTGAACGTCCCGAGCTTGATTATCAACGACTTGAGAATTGGATTACTCAAGTCGCGCAACGCCACAACCGCTTTGTAGGCGCTTTGACCTATATCTTTTGCGACGACACTACAATTATTGATGTGAACCGCCGCTATCTGAACCACGATTACTTCACTGACATAATAACATTCGACAACTGCATGGGGCAAATGCTGCGGGGCGACATGTACATATCGCTCGACACCGTGCGCACAAACGCCGAAGCTTTCGGCGGCGGAGATTATGACAGGGAACTTCTGCGTGTGATCATTCATGGCGTACTGCACCTGTGCGGAATAAACGACAAAGGGCCGGGCGAACGCGAAATAATGGAACGCGAGGAAAACGAAAGCCTCTGGCTTTTATAAACAGTCATCCTCGTCCACCGTTACAAGTCAAGAAAGGAATACAAGAATGCATTTCGATTACGATGTAATAGTTGTCGGAGCCGGACACGCCGGATGCGAGGCCGCACATGCCGCCGCGCGTCTTGGCGCACAGACACTTCTGATAACTATGGACATGGGCAAGATAGCCCAGATGAGCTGCAATCCGGCCATAGGTGGAATAGCCAAAGGACAGATTGTGCGTGAAATCGACGCCTTAGGCGGCATGACAGGAATTGTCACCGACCGCACATCCATACAGTTCCGTATGCTCAACCGCTCCAAAGGCCCCGCCATGTGGAGTCCGCGCGCGCAGGCCGACCGCAACAAATTCTCAGCCCTGTGGCGCGAGATACTTGAAAATACAGACAATCTATATATGTGGCAAGGCTCTGTCGACAGGCTGCTTTTCGACGAGGAAGACAAGCTTGCAGGCGTAGCCACCGCTGAAGGTGCCGAATTCAAGGCGCGGAAAGTAGTGCTCACAGCCGGCACATTCCTCAACGGTCTTATGCACATAGGCCGACATAAATTCGAAGGCGGACGCATATCCGAACCGGCATCCCACGGCTTGACGGAACAGCTCGCCGCACGCGGCTTCCGCACAGACCGAATGAAAACCGGAACTCCCGTACGTATCGACGGTCGCAGCATAGACTTCAGCCTGACGGTCGCGCAAAGCGGCGACGACGACTTCCACCACTTCTCATTCCTCCCCGAAATTCACAGCACATTGCGCCGACGCGACTGTCACATCGTCTACACCAACGAAGAAACATGCCGTATACTGCGTGAAGGCCTGCCCGACTCGCCGCTGTTCAATGGACAGATACAGTCCATAGGCCCCCGCTACTGCCCGTCGATCGAAACAAAAATCGTGACTTTCGCCGATAAGACCGAGCATCAGCTCTTCCTCGAGCCTGAAGGAGAAAGCACGCAGGAATACTACCTGAACGGCTTTTCTTCGTCAATGCCTATGGACATTCAGATAGCCGCGCTGTCTACCGTTCCGGCGCTCGCCGATGCAAGGCTATACCGCCCGGGCTATGCCATAGAATATGACTTTTTCGATCCGACGCAATTGCTCCACACACTGGAAACACGCCTTGTTCCCGGTTTGTATTTTGCCGGCCAGGTCAACGGCACCACCGGCTACGAAGAAGCGGCAGGCCAGGGCTTGATCGCCGGAGCCAATGCCGCTTTGGCGGCTCAAGGACGCGAACCGTTCACTCTGGCGCGCGACGAAGCCTACATAGGAGTACTCATCGACGATCTTGTCACAAAAGGCGTCGACGAACCGTACCGCATGTTCACCTCCCGTGCGGAGTACCGTATCCTGCTCAGACAGGATGACGCCGACATGCGCCTTACCCCGCGCGCTCATGCCATAGGACTCGCCGACGAGCGCCGTATGCAACTCGTGGAAGAAAAACGCCGCTTGCGCGACGGCCTGATAGAACTCGCACGCACTTTCAGCGTGCGTGCCGAACGAATCAATCCGGTTCTCGAAGCACTGGGTACGACACCGCTCCGACAAGGTGTAAGACTTATAGATCTTATACAACGCCCTCAGCTCAACATAACACTGCTCGCACCGCATATCGACGCCCTGCAGAACGCAATCGACGCCATTCCCGCCGAACGACGCGAGGAAATAGTGGAAGCAGCCGAAGTGCTGATAAAATACAGCGGCTACATCGAACGCGAGCGTGCGGTTGCCGACAAATTGCGCCGGCTCGACGAAGTCCGCATTCCTGCCGGCTTCGAGTTCGATACCATAAACTCGCTCTCCACAGAAGCCAGACAGAAACTTTCACGCATACGTCCCGCCACAATAGGACAGGCGTCACGCATACCGGGAATATCGCCATCCGACATCAACATACTTCTGTTACTCATGAACAGATAAATGTTCCACGTGAAACACTAATAGACTCAAGAATAATAATATCAACAATTTAACCATAAGAATCATGGAATACATCAAATCCAAAATCCGCGACGTGCAGGACTTTCCCACGAAAGGCGTCCTGTTCAAAGACCTCACCACGGCATTCAAAGACCCGCGCGCGCTACATATCATAGGCTGGGATCTTTCACAGCTTTACCGCGACAAAGGCGTGACCAAAGTCGTAGGCATAGAATCGCGAGGCTTCATCGGAGGCTCCATTCTTGCATTCGAACTCGGAGCCGGCTTCGTGCCCTGCCGCAAACCCGGAAAACTGCCCGCCGACACCATCCGCCAGGAATATGCCAAGGAATACGGTACAGATGTGATAGAAATACACCGCGACGCAATCGGTCCCGACGACATAGTAGTACTCCACGACGACGTGCTCGCGACAGGCGGAACGATGGCCGCCGCATATAAACTGGTCAAAAGCCTCAATCCTAAAAAAATCTACGTGAACTTCATCATCGAGCTTACATCGCTCAACGGTCGCGACGCCCTTCCGGCCGAAGCCGAAGTAACATCGCTGATCAAATATTGAGCCACGGGCATCCCGATGCCAAAAAAAGCAGAACAAACGCCGCCCGTTTCCGAGCGGCGTTTGTTCTAATTAATAGGTCCAAATCGCAAAATACAGTTCCAAGAGCATGGCACTTTCAAAAAAATCAGCCGAACTGGCGGAAAAAATCGCCATTCTACCGTCCACTCCCGGAGTCTATACATACTACGACGCCGGAGGAACGGTAATATATGTCGGCAAGGCCAAGAATCTCAAACGTCGGGTATCATCTTACTTCAACCGCACGCACGACAGCCTGCGGACGAATCTGCTCGTACGCGCAATAGCCGACATGAGCTACATCGTGGTGCCCACCGAGCAGGATGCGCTGAATCTTGAGAACTCAATGATAAAAGAACATCAGCCCCGCTACAATGTTCTGCTGAAGGATGACAAATCCTATCCGTGGATTGTGGTTACGAACGAACACTATCCGCGGGTTTTCATGACACGTCAACACATACGCGACGGTTCGAAATACTATGGCCCGTACACCAACACCTCTGTAGCCCGCGCCGTGCTCGAACTGATAGGAAAACTGTATCCCGTGCGCACCTGCCGCCATGCAATCACGCCCGAATACATATCAAAAGGAAAAGGACGCCTCTGCCTACAGTACCACATAAAAAAATGCCGGGGCTGCTGCACCGGGGAAATAGACGCCGCGACATACCGGGCTTATATCGACCGCATACGTCAGATTCTCCGAGGCGAAACTCAGGAACTACTCGACTATCTGCGCGAAGAAATGGCACGGCTGGCATCAGAACTCCGTTTCGAGGAAGCGCAGGAAGTCAAAGAGAATTACCGGCTGGTTGAAAACTACCGCTCGAAAAGCGTAATTGTCAGCCAGACCATAGCCGACATCGACGTGTTCGGAATCGACGACGACGGCAGCCCCGAGGTATATGTGAACTATATGCACGTTCGTCGAGGAGCCGTTGTCCGCTCCATAACCCTGCGCTACAAACGGCGCCTCGACGAAAGCGCCACGGAGATTCTGGCCTACGCCATGGAGGAAGTTCGCCAGAGCTTAGGAGCAGAATATGCCGAAGTCGTGGTGGCCGAAGCTCCGGAAATAGAACTGAACGGAGTCACCTTCACAATCCCGCAACGGGGCGACAAAGCCAAGCTTCTCGACGTTTCGCAACGAAACGCCCGCCAGAACCGCATCGACGACCTCAAGCACATGGAGAAACACAACCCCGAAGAACGAACCGAACGCCTGCTGCAACGAATAAAGTCCGACTTCCGTCTGAGCGAACTTCCGCGCCATATAGAGTGTTTCGACAACTCGAACATACAGGGCACAAATCCTGTCGCTTCCTGCGTGGTGTTCCGCGACGGAAAACCGTCGAAACGCGATTACCGGCATTTCAACATACGCACCGTCACCGGACCCGACGACTTCGCCTCAATGAAAGAAGTACTCACCCGACGCTACACCCGACTGATGCAGGAGGGTGAAGAACTTCCGCAGCTTGTGGTGGTCGACGGCGGAAAAGGACAGCTCAGCGCTGCGGTAGAGGCATTCGACGCAATGGGAATAAGAGGCAAGGTGGCACTTGTAGGCATAGCCAAACGACTGGAGGAAATATACTTTCCGGGCGACAGCATACCTCTATACATCGACAAGAACTCCGAAACACTGCGTGTGGTGCAACACCTGCGCGACGAAGCCCACCGTTTCGGCATAACCCACCATCGCAACCGCAGAAGCAAATCACAGATAACCAGCGCATTGGACGACATAAAAGGCATTGGAACCAAAAGCGCCGAAGCCTTACTCACCCATTTCAAAAGCGTGAAACGCCTGACCGAAGCCGACATCGACGAAATAGCCGCAGTGGTAGGACCGGCAAAGGCATCATTGATTTACAACGAGTTACACCCCGAATAAAGAAACATCAACCCCGAATAAAACATGAGAATTGTAGTGCAACGCGTCACCGGCGCCGACCTTCGCATCGACGGAGAACTTTTCAGCAGCATAGGCCGCGGCCTTATGGCTCTCGTAGGAATAGAATGCGGCGATACCGAAGAAGAGCTGCAATGGATGGCCGATAAACTGGCCGGACTTCGCGTGTTCGACGACGCACAAGGCGTCATGAACCTTTCTGTTCAGGAAACCGGAAGCGATATCATGGCCGTAAGCCAGTTCACACTTCTGGCATCGACCCGCAAAGGACGCCGTCCCTCCTATATCAGGGCTGCAGCTCCGGCCGAATCGGCACCACTCTACGAACGCTTCTGCCTTATGCTCGAAGAACGTCTGGGCCGCACCGTCGCCCGAGGCCGCTTCGGTGCCGACATGCAGATCAGCCTGACAAACGACGGACCCGTGACAATCGTAATCGATTCACGTCTGCGCGAATGATGCCGTCGATAATTTTGCAGGGCTAAGTTTTTTTCGTATTTTTGACTCCATGAACGAAGCAGAAGACAAGAATATCAGTCTTGCGCAGATGCAGCGCATTGTCGACGACTGGATACGCACTGTCGGCGTACGCTACTTCTCTCCGCTGACAAACATGGCAGTCCTGACAGAAGAAGTCGGCGAAGTAGCGCGGTGCATGGCCCGCCTGCATGGCGACCAGTCGACAAAAAGCAGCGAACGGCTGAATCTGGCCGACGAACTGGCCGACGTTCTGTGGGTAGTATGCGCTCTGGCAAACCAGACAGGCGTCGACCTGACCGAAGCATTCATAAACAATCTTTATAAAAAAAACGTTAGGGACTCGGAGAGGCACAAGAATAATCCCCGCCTGAAAAATGAGAATCCCGTAGAACAGAAATCAGAGAAACATAACTGAACAAAATAAAACAAACCGAATCATGAGCGACAACAAATATCTCGACGCAATCAACGCGAGCAAAGTAACGGAAGACGACGCTGCAGTCACTGCCGCCGTACAGAAAATCCTTGACGAACACGAAGCCGAAAACCATACACAGGACATCTACAAATTCCTGTTCAACACAATCGACCTCACGACACTCGAAAGCACCGACTCCCCTGAATCGGTGGCACGATTCACCGAAGCCGTAAACGAATTCGAGGAACAATATCCCGAACTTCCAAACGTGGCCGCAATCTGCGTCTACCCCAACTTCACCCAGGTGGTGCGCGCCGTGCTCGGCGTAAGCTCCGTCGACATTGCATGCGTAGCCGGCGGCTTCCCATCGTCGCAGACATTCGAAGAAGTCAAGATTGCCGAAACAGCCCTCGCAGTCGAAGGCGGAGCCGATGAAATCGACATAGTGCTTAACCTGGGATACTTCCTCGACGGCGACTACGAAGGCGTATGCGACGAAATCAGCGAACTGAAAGAAGCCACACGCGACGGACGCCTGAAAGTCATACTCGAAACCGGCGCTCTGAAAACCGCAGCCAACATCAAGAAAGCATCAATACTGTCTATGTACTCCGGTGCCGATTTCCTGAAGACATCCACAGGCAAAGGATATCCCGGGGCAAGCCTCGACGCCGCCTATGTGATGATGCAGTGCATAAAAGAATACCACGAACAGACAGGTATTAAAATCGGATTCAAGGCCGCCGGCGGAGTATCGGACACCAAGACCGCCGTACAGTACTACACACTGGCCAAAGAAATCCTCGGCGAGGAATGGCTCACCAACGAATATTTCCGCATCGGAGCCAGCCGCCTTGCCAACCGTCTGCTCGGCGACATTCTCGGCCACGAAGTAAAGCACTTCTGAACACGGATCAAGGACCAATCAAAGCACACGCAAGATGAAAATATGGATATATCGCGACGGCCGGCAGCAAGGTCCTTTCGACCTTGACAACCCCGGCGACATCTCGATCGATTCCACTACCCCCGTATGGTACGAAGGACTCGACCGCTGGAAGCCCGCAGGACTCTGCCCGGAACTGAAAGAATTTCTGGGTTCATCCGCAGACGGCGAAAAGACAGAGGACAGCCCGTCAGCGGAAACTTCCGGACAAAGCGACAAAGCGCAAGCGCCACAGCCAGGCCCGGCACCCGCTTCCGCCATCGGTCGTCCGGCTCCTCCTGTGGCATCAGCCGCAGCACCCGCCGAATGCCCGCCCACCTACATAGGCTGGTCCATATTTCTGACCATCTGCTGCTGCTCGCCGCTGAGCATCGGTGCACTGATTGCGTCGATATGCGTTGTCACGGCCTGGAACTCCGGACGCCATTCCAATGCCCGTAAAGCCTCGCAATGGGCGGCATGGCTTATCATGACCGCCATCGCACTGGGATTCCTCCCGATGATGCTTATGGGCATATTCATGCCGGGATAAAGCCACCCTTCAGTGAACCGGCAACTGAAAAAAAATCATAAAGCCGCTGCCGCCGCACTTGCAACAGCATGTGCTGTGGCAGCGCTTATCTTTTTCTACCGCCACTTCAATCCGGCCGACGCCGCCAGCCACGCCCCGCGCTGCATCCTGCGCGCCATAAGCGGCTACGACTGCCCGGGATGCGGCTCGCAGCGCGCATTCCATGCCATGCTCAACGGCAATATCGCCGAAGCATGGAACCACAACGCCTTTATCTTCTTCGCAATACCAGTCGCCATTTTCTATCTGCTTGTAGAAAGCCGCGCCGGTCTGCGGTGGCCCCGCTTGCGGCGCATCGCCACACATCCCGCGACAATAACAGCCATAACAGCCGCCATAATCGCCTGGTGGATACTCAGAAATATCTTTTAGCATAACAAGGCCAAAGACTGTTGATAACTTTTTTGGGAAAAGTGACAAAAAACAGAGTTTACAGTTGTAAATTTCTGCCGTCAAATTAGTAATTTTACGCTCTAAAAACTGCGCGCACGCGCATAAGGAATCATGAGCGAAGAATTCTACCACACACCCGTCCTCCTTAACGCCGCACTCGAAGGCCTTGCCATAAGCCCCGGGGGCACTTACGTCGACGTCACATACGGTGGCGGAGGCCACTCCCGTGCAATCCTGTCGCAACTCGGACCCGAGGGACATCTCTACGGATTCGACCAGGACAGCGACGCTGTGGCACGCGCAATCCGCGACGACGCGCGCTTCACAATGGTCCACGGCAACTTCCGATATCTGCGAAACTTCCTTCGCTACTACGGCTGCGAAGCCTGCGACGGAATTCTTGCCGACCTCGGGGTATCGTCGCACCATTTCGACGACGCCGAACGCGGATTCTCATTCCGTGCCGACGCTCCGCTGGACATGCGTATGAACCGCCGCGCGCGACGCAGTGCAGCCACCCTGCTGGCCGAATCCTCCGAAGAACGGCTTGCCGAGATCCTGCGCCTTTACGGAGAAGTACGACAAGCAGGCCGCATGGCACGCGCAATAGTCACCGCACGCACACAATCACCTGTCGACACCACCGGCCGCCTGCTTGAAGTGTTGCGCCCTTTGGTCGACCCGCGCCGCGAAAAGAAAGAGCTTGCGCAGGTATTTCAGGCACTACGCATAGAAGTGAACGGTGAAATCGACGCATTGAGGACATTCCTTGAACAAGCTCTGTCGGCGCTTCGCCCCGGAGGACGTCTGGCCGTCATTACCTACCACTCGCTCGAAGACCGTCTTGTCAAAAACTTCATGCGTGCCGGAAATTTTGCCGGAGAAGTCAGCAAAGACTTCTTCGGGCGCGCCGAAGTGCCATTCCGGCTCGTCAGCAACAAACCTATTGTTCCCGACGCTTCCGAAATCGAAGCGAACCCCCGCAGCCGCAGCGCCAAACTGCGCGTTGCAGAAAAATTATGAAACGATAAATCAATCCTCAACTCTCCTCAACCGCAATGCAGATAATTCCGGGAAACGCCCGCAAGCACACTTACGCCATCTTCCAGCGCGTAGCCATAGGCCAGTTGCTGTCGAGCCGCTTTTTCAAGCGCCACCTCTTCACAACAGGAGTGGTCGTATTGTTGTGCTTCTTCGCCATATCGGTAAGATTCGACTGCACCACCTCCATGCAGACCATAAATGCCCTGCGACACGAAATCGAGGTAATGCGCACCTACAAACAAAGCGAGCGTTCGCGTTACATGACACTCACCCGCGAATCGTCGATGCAACACATGGTCGACTCTCTTCGTCTTGGTCTTTCCGTGCCGGAGCACCGTCCGCTCTCCATCCCTTATTCCGACACCTCCCCCCATGAGCAACAGTAACAGAAAATCAAACAAAACAAAAAAACGTGGAAGCGGAAGCCTGTTCGTGCTGTCGCGTTTCGCACTGGTGCTCATGATTGCCGGCATAATAGCCGTAGGCAGCGCCTATAAACTTATCGACACCACCATCATCCACGGCGCCGAATGGGTGGCCAAAGGTGACTCCACGCTAAACGTCACCGCCCCCGTTCCCCCGCTTCGCGGCGAAATTCTCGCATCCGACGGTTCCATCCTCGCTACAAATCTGAACTACTACGACGTGCGCGTCGACTTTCGTGCGTCGCGCTTCCGCACCGCCAAATACGCACATCCCGACACACTCGCTGCCTTAGCCTGTTCACTTCACCGCTACTTCCCCAAACGCGACACATCGGAATGGCGCAAATACCTCGCCCGGCCTCTGAAAACGCCCCGCAATAAGCGCTCACGCGCCTTTCTGGTAGCAAAAGCCGTCCCTAAATCCATAGCCGACAAAATACGGCACTTCCCGTTCTTCCGCATATCGCGCAACGCAAACTATACCGGCCTGTCGATCACTCCCGTGCTCAAACGCGCCTACCCCTACGGCGACATGGCCCAGCTGAGCATAGGCCGTGTGGGCGAAGTGGAAAGCGGCGAGATACGCGGCGTGTCAGGTCTGGAACGCGCGCTCGACACCATGCTCTACGGTGTGCCGGGAGTCAAACGCAAACGGCTGTTCACAAGCGGCGAAGGCTACTGGCAGGAAACAGCGCCACAGACAGGAATGGGTGTACGCACAACCATCGACATACGGATGCAGGATATTCTCGAGTACGAACTCGGCGAAATGCTGCTCAAGGCCAAGGCCGAATGGGGCACGGCGATACTTATGGAAGTGTCCACCGGCGACATCAAGGCCATCTCCAATCTCGAACGCGACCCAAAGCGCCCGTCGCGCTACATCGAAGCCATGAACCGCGCCGTCATGGCTTTCGAACCGGGTTCGGTAATGAAAGTTATGAGTATGGCCGTGGCTCTCAACGAAGGTTTTGCACATCCTATAAGCCGTTTCTACAGCATAGAAGGCGGGGGATATCCCTATCTGGGACACAAACGAATATCCGACACCCACTCGCCCGGATCACTGCCCGTGAGCCGCTTTCTTGAATATTCGTCGAACATAGGCATGGTGAAACTGATGATGCCCCACTTCAGCGACGATCCCAACCGCTTTCGCGCCGCACTGGCCGACATGGGATTCTTCGACCGTTTCAACACCGGCATAGCACTCGAACGTCCACCCTACTTTCCGAAACTCAAGATAGACAACGGCGGACGCCTCAATCTCTCGCGCATGGTATTCGGCTACACCACCATGATACCGCCGCTCTACACCTGCGCTTTCTACAACGCCATAGCCAACGACGGACGTTTTGTGCGCCCGCGCCTTGTCAAAGGCCTGCGCCTGCCCGACGGCCGCGACTCGACGATAGATGTTTCGTATGTCCGCGACCGCATACTTTCCAGTGAAAACGCCGCCATACTCCGCCGCATGATGCACGACGTCGTGTGGGAACAAGGTGGAACGGCCAAACTTCTGCGCAACAACATAGTCGAAATCGCCGGAAAGACAGGAACCTGCAAAGTGGCCCGCGAAGCTCCGCGCGACAGCCTCGGACGACGGCTGAAAGACGTACCTTTCAAGGCCGGATACATCGAGGGAAAATACCGTGTAGCCTTCTGCGGCTTCTTTCCCTACGAAAACCCTCGCTATACATGCGTAGTGCTCGTATGCTCGCCGCAGGGACAATACCGCGGACCGGCCTCCAGCGCAGGCACGGTGCTGAAAAACACCGCCCTGAAAATGTATGCGCGCGGAATGCTCGACGAGAATCCATCGCTGGCGTCGCAACAGAAAGAGGCTTCCGACGGCCCGACCGTCTACGCATCATTCAACGACCGCCGCAGTGAAAATCTACACAAAGCCTACGGGCTGAACCGCTCAAGGCGCATAGCATCGCCGGCAGCATCAGCAGATGGTGTGCCAGACGTGCACGGCATAGGACTCCGCGAAGCGCTTGCCAGACTCGAATCGGCCGGATACTCCGTGGCTTTCGACGGAATCGGCTATGTCGAGAGCCAGGAACCCGCCGCAGGCACAAAAGCCTCGCCCGGAACCCGTGTGCGCCTCAGACTACGACATCTCGAATAGAATCAATCAGAATATGCAGAAAACAATCAAGAATATAAATAAACTGCTCGCATCCCTGCCGCAGGTAACAGCCACATACGGCCGCCGGACAAGCGACGACGAGGAAGTGACATCACTCTGCGCCGACTCGCGTGCAGTAGAATCCGGAGCCATGTTCGTGGCCGTCCGCGGTCCGCTGACCGACGCACACCGCTTCATACCGGCCGCCATATCCTCCGGCGCGAGAGTAATCGTGTGCGAGGACATCCCCGGCGATAATATGCCTGACGGTGTCCTTTGGGTGCGCGTCCCCTCGTCGGCCGCAGCACTCGGCCACCTGGCCTCATGCCATTATGGCGACCCGTCGCGCCGTCTGACCCTTGTAGGTGTCACCGGCACAAACGGTAAAACCACCATCGCCACCCTGCTCTACGACATGGCACGCAAGCTCGGCCACAAAGCGGGACTGCTATCCACCGTAGTCAACAAAATCGACGAACGCGAAGTCGAAGCCCACAACACCACTCCCGGCCCGCTTGAGCTGAACGCCCTGCTGGCCGAAATGGTCGACAGCGGATGCACATTCGCGGCCATGGAAGTAAGCAGCCATGCAGCCCACCAGCACCGCATAGACGGTCTTCACTACGCAGGAGGCATATTCACCAACCTGACTCGCGACCACCTCGACTACCATAAGACAGTCGAAGCCTATCTGGCGGCAAAAAAATCGTTCTTTGACATGCTGCCGCCCGACGCATTCGCCCTCACCAACGCCGACGACCGCAACGGCTCCGTAATGCTCCAGAATACACCGGCACATCGCCGCTGCACATACAGCGTGCGTGGCGACGCCGATTTCCGCGCACGTGTAGTCGAGGACCGCATCGACGGCATGCTTCTCGAATTCAACGGACGCGAAGTCGAAACCATGTTCGTCGGCCGTTTCAACGCCTCTAACCTCGCCGCCGTCTACGGCGCCTGCATCATTCTCGGCTACCACCCCGACGACGTACTGCCGGCCATCAGCAGCCTCCATCCTGTGGCAGGACGTTTCCAGCCATTCCGCTCTGCCGAAGGAGTGACAGCCATTGTCGACTATGCCCACACCCCCGACGCCCTCGTCAATGTGCTCGACACCATTAACGAAGTCGCCCGAAGCGGAGCACAGATAATAACCGTCGTAGGCTGCGGCGGCGACCGCGACCGCGGCAAGCGCCCCATCATGGCCGCCGAGGCCGCACGCCGCTCCACCCGCCTTGTGCTCACATCCGACAATCCGCGCACCGAGGATCCACAGGCCATACTCGACGACATGGCGGCAGGACTCGACGCCACACAGGCCGCCCGCACCCTGACCATCGCCGACCGACGCCAGGCCATACGCACGGCTACGGCACTGGCACATCCGGGCGACATAATACTCGTAGCGGGCAAAGGCCACGAAACATATCAGATAATCGGAACCGAAATACGCCACCACGACGACCGCGAGGAAGTCTGCGCCGCTCTCGGCATACCCTTCTTCAACTCCTGAACTTCAACCCATAAACTCCAAACGGCGTGCTGCGGCACGTCCCCATCAAGATGCTGTATTACCTTTTCACCGAACTCCTCCCTCCCGACTTCCCCGGCTGGCGGCTTATGACATACGTCACATTCCGCTCCGGACTGGCATTCGTACTGGCTATGCTGATAGCCATATTCGTTGGCCGTTATATCATTGGCCGCCTGCAGCTGATGCAGGTGGGTGAAATCATACGCAACCTCGACCTCGAAGGACAAACAAAGAAAACAGGCACACCGACCATGGGTGGCGTGATAATAATAGCCGCCACAGTGATTCCATGTCTGCTTGCCGCAAAGCTTAACAACATCTACATGCTTCTGATGCTGCTGGCCACGCTATGGCTCGGAAGCATAGGCTTCCTCGACGACTACAAAAAACTTAAGTTCCACAACAAGGACGGCATGAAAGGCAAATACAAAATCATAGGACAGGTCGGCATAGCACTGATCGTGGCCGTGACAATGTTCCTCAATCCCGACATGGTCATAGTGGAAAACAACGAGATAATCGACGCCGGTACAAACCGCGTCGAGGAAGTCATATACAACACCGAAGTCGTAAAATCACCGCAGACCACAATTCCTTTCGTAAAGAACAATAACTTCGACTACTCATCCCTGACCTCATGGATGGGCGAACACGCCGAAACAGGCGGGTGGATCGTGTTCTTCCTGATCACGATATTCCTCGTCGCTGCAACAAGTAACGGAGCTAACCTCAACGACGGACTCGACGGCATGACGGCCGGACTGTCGGCTGTAGCCGGCGTAGCACTGGCGGTAATGGCATATCTGGGCGGCAACATCATATACTCTGCCTACCTCAACATCATGTATGTGCCTGCGAGCGAGGAACTGGTAGTCTACATGGCAGCTTTCGTAGGCGCTCTCGTGGGTTTCCTGTGGTATAACTCATATCCGGCACAGGTGTTCATGGGCGACACCGGCAGCCTGACTCTCGGAGGCATAATAGCCGTATTCGCAATCCTGATCCACAAAGAACTGTTGTTGCCGATACTATGTATGCTTTTCTATATCGAGGATCTTTCCGTGGTCCTGCAGGTAGCGTATTTCAAAAAAACAGGCGGACGACGCATCTTCAAAATGTCGCCACTGCACCACCACTTCCAGAAAGCCGGCCATTCAGGCATCGACGCCCTCATACAGCGTCCCCTGACTCCGATTCCCGAATCCAAGATTGTGATACGATTCTGGATCATAGGCATAATTCTGGCCGTAGTGACCTTCGTTACATTAAAAATCAGATAAACAGTATATCATCAGACAAAATATGAGCAAAAAGAAGATTGTCATACTCGGAGCCGGCGAAAGCGGCACAGGTGCCGCCATACTGGCAAAAGACAGAGGATTCGACGTTTTTCTGAGCGACTGCGGAAACATATCACCCCGCTATCGCGACGTGCTCGAAGCCGAGCATATCGAATTCGAGGAAGGCCGGCACTCGATGGAACGCATACTCGCCGCCGACGAAATCGTAAAAAGCCCGGGCATACCGCTCGACGCTCCTGCCGTGACTGCTGCAAAGGCAAAGAACATACCGATAATCAGCGAGATAGAACTGGCAGGCCGATACACCGACGCCAAGATGGTGTGTATCACCGGCAGCAACGGTAAAACCACCACCACAATGCTGACACACCACATACTGACCCATGCCGGAATCGACGCCGGACTGGCCGGAAACGTAGGAAATTCGCTGGCATACCAGGTCGCACGCGATCCGCACGATGTCTATGTAGTGGAACTCAGCAGCTTCCAGCTCGACAACATGTACGACTTCAAAGCCAATATAGCCGTACTGCTCAACATCACTCCCGACCACCTCGACCGCTATGACCACGAGATGCAGAACTACGTAAACGCCAAATTCCGTATACTCCGCAACCTCACTCCGGCCGATGCGTTCATCTACTGGAAAGACGATCCCGTGGTGGCAGCTCAACTGCGACGCATCGAAACCGAGGCATCGACCTATGCCTTCGCCGAACAGCAGGAAGAAAATACTGCCGCCTACATCGATGCCGAAAACAATTTGATTTTCAACACTCCCGGCAGCAGCCTGACAATGCCGCGCGCCGACCTTGCCCTCAGCGGACTGCACAACCTCTACAATTCCATGGCAGCCGGCCTCTCGGCATGCCTGCTGAACATACGCAAGGACGACATACGCGAAGCCCTCAGCGACTTCCGCGGTGTGGAACACCGCCTCGAAACAGCCGGTGAAATCGATGGCGTGCTATGGATAAACGACTCCAAAGCCACCAATGTCAACTCATGCTGGTACGCGCTCGAAGCCATGACACGCCCGACCGTGCTTATACTCGGCGGCAAGGATAAAGGAAACGACTATTCCGAAATCCTGCCTCTGGTCCGGGAAAAAGTGAAAGCCATCGTGACAATGGGAAAAGACAACAGCAAGATCCTTGAGTTCTTCGGTCCCGAAGTAGAAACGATACGCGACACGCACAGCCTCGACGAAGCCATAGAGGCATGCCACAGTCTTGCCTCTGCCGGCGACACCGTGCTTCTCTCGCCATGCTGCGCCAGCTTCGACCTCTTCAAAAGCTACGAGGATCGAGGACGGCAGTTCAAAAATGCCGTAAAGAAACTCTCTTCTGAAAAAAAATAACTATTGCCGACCCAATACCACTCTCCACGACGATGAACGATACCATCTCACCGGCGGCACCGGCCGCCACAGTCGCTCCTGCTCTAAAACCGCGGACCGACCATCACATCTGGGGAACCTATATATTCCTTGTGATCGTGTCGGTAATAGAACTTTTCTCGGCATCGATCCAGGAAATCAATGCCGAGAACATCTACGCGCCCATCATTCGGCACAGCGGTTTCATTGTAATCGGACTGCTCATCATGCTCGGGCTGCAGAAAGTGCACTACCGGTATATCTATTTCTTCATTCCTTTGTTCGTAGTCGCCAGTATGGCCGCAATGCTTTATGTGAATTTCGCCGGCACACGCATCAACGGCACCATGCGCGCCATAACAATAGGACCTGTCAACGTCCTGCCCGCCGAATTCCTGAAACTCGCCGTAGCTTTGGGCGTAGCCTGGATTCTGAGCCACGGACAGCTGAAAGACCGCCGCGATGTGAGCCGCGGATGGTTCATCGCATGTGTGGTCTTTATCTGGGTCTGCTGCCTGCTACTGTTTTTTCACGGACTGACAAATACCATACTTGTCGCCGCCATAGGCTTCTCCATGATGCTCATAGGCGGTGTTGGCTTCAGGAAATGGCTGCTTGCGGTTTTTGTAACCATGCTTATAGCCGGAGCAGGCATAGGTGCGAAGACCATGTTCAAATCAGGCGAAGGACCCACCGAAGAGCAAAAAACCGAAGCGCGCCTTAACCACGAGGAAATAGGCGAATCGACAGGCATAGGGCGAGGCTCCACATGGCGCGGGCGCGTCGAGCGCTTTCTGGGCGGCGAGAAATACAAAGAACCACTCAACGACCTCAACAAACAGGAACAACTGAGCTACATAGCCCAGGCCCGCGGCGGTATCATAGGCAAAGGAATAGCCCATTCCCGCGAGAACGCACGTCTGCCGCTTGCTTTTTCCGACTACATATTCGCCATAGTGGTCGAGGAACTCGGACTGTTGGTAGGCTTGTTCCTAATTCTGTGCTATATGTGGATATTAGGCCGTGCGGCAGCACTGACAATGAGCTTCAAACAGACATTGCCTGCGGTGATGGTTCTGGGCTGTGCCTGTGTCATCGTCTTTCAGGCGCTGATACACATAGCCATTGTCACCGGTTTCTTCCCCGTGTCCGGACAGCCGCTGCCTCTTATATCCAAAGGCGGGACATCGATCATAGCCACATCCATGGCCATAGGCATAATGCTGAGTGTCAGCCGTCATGCCGCACGCGTACGCGACAGCGGCGATACCGCTTCCGACGAACTGGAGATTCTTCCTGAAAACGTACGCAGCGAAAATCCCGCAATGCTCGTCAGAGAAGAGAAAAAAGACTGAGCGCCCGGGAGCCGGAACGATTTATGAACCGAAGATATCGACAATGAAAGAAAACAATAATACCACGGCATCCTGTCCTCTGCGCTTCCTTGTCAGCGGAGGAGGCACGGGCGGCCACATATTTCCGGCTCTCTCGATTGCCGGAGCCTTACGACGCCGTCACCCCGACTGCGAGATTCTGTTTGTAGGTGCCGAAGGACGCATGGAAATGGAACGCGTACCGGCCGCCGGCTATGAAATAATAGGCCTGCCGGTGAGCGGTTTCGACAGGCACAATCCCCTGCGCAATATAAAAGTGCTATGGCGCCTGTGGCGCAGCATGACAAAAGCCCGCGCTATCGTGCGGCGCTTCCGTCCCGACATCGCAATAGGAGTAGGAGGCTACGCCTCGGGACCCACGCTTAAGGCTGCGCAACGGGCCGGCATCCCGACACTTCTGCAGGAACAGAATTCATACGCCGGAGTGACAAACAAACTTCTTGCGGCAAAAGCATCAGCAATATGTGTGGCATACAAGGATATGGAGCGCTTTTTCCCTGCCGGCCGCATAGTCATGACCGGCAACCCTGTCCGCAAAGCCCTCACATCGTGCACACTCTCGCGCGAAGAAGCGCGCCGCGCCCTCGGTCTTGAACCCGAACGTCCGCTTGTGCTCGTCGTAGGAGGCAGCCTCGGGGCACGCACGATAAATTCGGCAATAATAGCTTCAATGGAATCAGGGAAAGAACTCCCCTACCAGATATTGTGGCAAACCGGTAAAAACGATGCCGAACGATGTCGTCAGGCTGTCGACAAGTACAAGCCGTCCGACATACGCTCATGCACATTCATCGACGACATGGCCACAGCCTACCGTGCCGCCGACCTTGTGGTGGCCCGCGCCGGAGCCGGAACCATAAGCGAGCTTCAGCTTCTGGGCAAAGCCGTCGTGCTCGTACCGTCGCCGAACGTGGCCGAAGACCACCAGCGCAAAAATGCCGAAGCCCTCGCCGTGCGCGATGCCGCAGTGATGATTCCCGATGCCGACGCTGCTACAGACCTTATGGTAGCCGTCGACTCTCTTATGAAAGACGGGAACCGACGCCTGAAACTGGAGCGGAATATCGCATCAATGGCCATGACCGACAGCGACGAACGCATAGCCGACGCCGTCGACAACATCGTGTACCGAAAATCATGAACTCTATCCAAGATTAATGAAATGAAAGACTTCGACAATATATACTTCGTCGGCGCCGGCGGCATAGGAATGGCCGCACTGGAGCGCTATTTCCTTTCACGAGGGAAAAAAGTAGCCGGCTACGACCGCACTCCGTCGCCCCTTACCGGAGAACTGGCCTCGGAAGGCGTTGAAATAAGTTTCGACGATAGCCAGGATGCAATTCCTCAGAAATTCCGCGACCCGCTTTCGACACTGGTCGTACGCACACCGGCAGTGCCTGACGAAAACATTCCTCTGAATTTCTTCCGCAACGGAGGATTCACGATCATGAAACGCTCAGAAGTGCTCGGCGCCGTCACCCGCGACAGCCTCGCGCTCTGCTTCGCGGGCACACACGGCAAAACCACCACCTCGTCCATGGCCGCGCATATCCTTCACCACGGCGGCATAGGCTGCAACGCTTTCCTGGGCGGCATACTCGGCGGGACTTACAACAGCAACCTGATCCTCAGCGCCGACTCGCCTTACTCGGTCATCGAAGCCGACGAATACGACCGTTCGTTCCACACGCTGACACCGCACATAGCAGTCATCAACGCCACCGATCCGGACCACCTCGACATCTACGGCACTGAAGAAGCATATCTTGAAAGTTTCGCGCATTTCACCAAGCTGATACGTCCCGGCGGCTCACTCGTACTCCGGCAAGGCATGAAACTGATTCCCCGTCCCGCCGAAGGCGTGGCGGTCTACACTTTCGGACGCGACAGCGGCGACTTCCACGCCTCACGCATACGCCGCACGCCCGGACGCATAGTTTTCGATTTCATACATCCCGGCGGAACGATAAGCGACATCGAGCTTGGCGTGCCTGTCGACATCAACATCGACAACGCCATCTCCGCTTTATCGGCATGCTGGCTGACCGGACGACTCACACCGGAAATAGCGCGCAATGCCATGGCATCCTACCCGGGAGTCGAACGACGCTTCCAGTTCCATCTGAAGCAGGACAGCCCCGACGGAAAAGTAGTGATCGACGATTACGCCCACCATCCCGACGAACTCAGCCGCAGCATAGAATCGGTCCGCGCGCTTTATCCGGACCGACACCTGACAGTAGCTTTCCAGCCGCACCTGTACAGCCGCACCCGCGACTTCGCGCCACAATTCGCCAGTGCGTTGTCAACCGCCGACGCGGTAGTACTCGTCGACATATATCCGGCACGCGAGGAGCCTATTCCCGGAGTAAGTTCGAAAATTATCTTCGACCGGGTGACCGCATCCGACAAAGTGATGATTTCCAAAGAGCAATTTGTCGATACAATAAAAAATCGTAACTTTGAAGTCCTGTTGACCGTCGGTGCCGGCGACCTCAATCTCTATGTGCCACGGCTTTGCAGCCTGTATATTTAAAGTTTACAGTTTATGGTTTAAAGTTTAAAATAACAGCATGCTCGAAAATACAAGCCTAAACTTTAAACTATAAACCCTCAACCCTCAAAAAATTGATAAACAAGGAATCAGTTATAATGTGCGTGCTGACCCTGCTTACGCTGGGTTATCTCTCTTTCTTTCTGCCGGCTACCTCGAAAATGGCCGCCGCCGATTGCCTGACGCGCATAGACGTGACAATACATGATTCTCTTGCGACCCACTTCCTCACACAGGCCGACATAATAGAGGAATGCGGCATAGATCCTGATACACTGAATCGTACAAAGCGCTCTACATTCGACCTTTACGGTCTTGAAAAGCGTTTACGCGCGTCGGACAAGATACAGTCGGTGAACACCTGCATACTCTCATCCGGACTTCTGCATATAGACGTAGTCCCTATGACTCCGGTAGCACGTGTGTTCGAGCGCGGCACAAATTCCTACTACATCAACGCAAGCGGAAAAAAAATCTCCGCCGAACCGCGCCACCATCTCGACGTGCCTGTCGTAGTCGGAGCATTCGACAGCCTTAAACCGCCGGCACGACTGTTGCCCCTGCTCGACCATATAGCCTCCGATCCGGGACTGTCGGCACTGGTATCGACCGTAGTCCAGGAAGCGGACGGCGATATCATCCTCGTGCCGGTAATCGTAGGACACGTGGTTAATTTCGGCGACACATCATGCGTGGCCGACAAATTTGCGCGTCTGCGCAGTTTCTACCGTCTGGTAGCTCCGCACAAAGGCTGGGAAATGTACGACACCGTAGCCGTGAAATGGCGGGGACAACTCGTGGCAACCAAACGCCACAAAGCACTCGACGAGATAAACCTGCCGACCGTGGCCGAGGACGCATCGATGTTCGACATCGACGACGACGAAACAATCACCGATCCACTGACCGTAGAAGCCGGAATCGACAACGGCTGACACCATAATCAACAGACATTACAAACAGCGCAAACCGCACAACAACATATTCGTCCACCACATGGAACAGAGAAGCATAGTAGCAATAGAAATCGGATCGTCGAAACTAAAAGGCGCCGTAGCGGCAGTTGACCCGACAGGCGCACTGACGGTGCTCGCCATAGAGGAAGTTCCGGCGACAAATAACGTGCGTCACGGACGCGTACAAAACGTTACAGAAGTATCGTCGGGACTCAACGAGCTTATACGCAAACTTGAGAACAATCCTGCTGTCGCGCCACGCAAGATTTCTGCGGCCGCTCTGCCCATCGGTGGCCGTTCGCTGGCAAGCATAAGCGCATCGGCGTCGCTACAGATCAACAAAGAGATAGAAATCACCGACGAAACCGTCGAACGGCTGAAGAAAGAGGCTGTCCGCGACGTCGTGACGGCAAAAAATATCGAAGCGATAATACCACGTCATTTCTGGGTGAACAACGTGCAGGTTCAGAACGCCGTCGGCACTTTCGGACGTCAGCTCCGCGGCGATTTCACCCTTATGGCCTGCTCCAACGAAAACCGGCGCAATCTGCAACGCCTGAAAATCGACGGCATCGACAGCACCGGCATACACTACTTCCTCCGCCCGCTGGCCATAGGCGAACTTGTGCTTACGCAGACAGAACGTCAGCTCGGATGCGCTCTCGTCGATTTCGGTGCCGAAACCACCACTGTTTCAATCTATAAGGACGGAGCCTTGTGCTTCCTCTCGACCCTGCCGCTGGGTTCGCGGCTGATCACACGCGACCTTATGTCCGGACTGAACCTGACCGAGGAACGCGCCGAAGCATTCAAGACCGGACAGGGCAACGCCGTAGCTCCCGAAAGCGAAGCCGCCGACGCCACCTCGCGCGAAATAAATGCCTACGTACAGGCTCGAGCCGGCGAAATCGCCGCCAACATAATCAACCAGATAGTTCTGTCAGGCTACAAGACCTCCGATCTGCCGGAAGGCATAGTGCTCGTAGGAGGCGGTGCCAGACTGCGCAACTTCGCCGCACTTCTGGCAGCACAGGGAAAGATACAGGTACGTGCCGGCGCCATGCCGCCTACCGTGCAGTTCCGCTCGGCTGTCGAACGTTCCCAGGAAAACATCGACATAGTCGCCATCCTGACAGCTGCGGCTACATCGATGCCCGAATGCACTTATATACCCGAAGCTGCCGCAGCCTCGGGACGCAACCACCACGACGCACTCGGCGATGAGAACGATATCCGCCGCCGCGACTACGATATACATCACCCGGTCCGCAAGGAAAAATACGATGATTCTGACGAAAACCTTCTGAAAGACGATCCCGACGTCGATGACGACAACAACGGCAAGAACCGCGACCATGAGCGCGAACGCAACAGTCGACGCTTCGGATGGTTCCACAAATCCGACCGCAACAAATCCAAAGATGAAGAACCTGATGACGACATCGAAGATGAAGACTACGACGAGGATTATGACGACGACGATCAGCAGGAAGAAGAATCCATAGGCCAGATGCGACGCCTTCTCAACGGATTCGCACGCATCTTCACCATACCCGAGGACGACGAAGACGACGACGAGGACGAACGCCCGTCGAAGCACTGAAAACAGCCGCACGGTTCCCCGGCCCGACAATATCATCTGTTAATCAAGCAAGACGCAAAAAATCATGGAAGAAGAAAATACATATCTCGATAAATATCGTCCGGACTCCGAAAACCGGGCACGCGATCTGCGCATACTTGTTCTCGGAATGGGCGGCGGCGGCAGCAACGCCGTCAACCACATGTACCGCCAGAATCCCGAAGGAATAGAATTCGTGGTGCTCAACACCGACGCCCAGGCACTGCGGATGTCGCCCGTACCGACAAAACTCCTTATAGGACCCAACACTACAGGCGGTTTTGGCGCCGGCGGCAAACCTGAAATCGCACGCGAAGCTGCCGAAGAAAGCATAGAGGAAATCGAGGCTCTGCTTGAGCCGAGGCCAAACATGGTATTCATCACCGCAGGCATGGGCGGAGGCACGGGCACCGGAGCCTCCCCCGTGGTGGCGCGCGCCGTCAAAAGTCGAGGCATACTGACGGTAGGCATAGTCACAATTCCTTTCTTCTTCGAAGGGATGCCGAAAATACGAAAAGCCCTGCGCGGTGCCGACGAACTGGGAAAATATACCGACGCCCTGTTGGTAATCAACAATGAACGCCTCACCGAGATATACCCGAAACTCGGCTTCACACAGGCTTTTGCCAAAGCCGACGACATACTCACCACCGCCGCAAGCAGCATCTCCGAAATCGTGACCACCCCGAGCATGATCAACCTCGACATGCGCGACGTCGACTCGACCCTGCGCGACGGAGCTACAGCTCTTATCTCCGTAGGCTACGGCGAAGGCGAGAACCGCATGACACAGGCCATACAGAACGCTCTCCATTCGCCCCTGCTGCGCGACTCCGACGTCTATTCGGCAAAACGACTGCTCTTCGCATTCTATTTCTCGCCCGATATCGACCCGCCGTACACCGCCGAGGAATCGAACGAAATCACACAGTTCATCCGCGATATGAACCTCGAGGTCGAGGTGATCTGGGGCTACGGACTCGACGACAGCCTCGGCAACCAGGTCAAATTCACGCTTCTGGCATCGGGCTTCGACATAACCGTCAGCGATACTCCGCGCGAAGGACGCCAGACCATCGAAGGCGCACAGGCTCCGGTGGTCGAGGACGATCCGGAGATGAGGCGCCGGATGGCCGAGATGTACGGCAACGAAAAAGTCGAGGAAGTCATACGCAAGCAGGAAACACAGAACTACATCATACTCGACGCCGACCAACTCGACAACGACGACGTGATAGACATGATAGAGCGCACTCCGGCATACCAGCGCGACAAACGCGTGGCATCGTCGGTGCGCACAGGCGTGCAATACCAGGCCGCAACCCGTGCCGACAACAACCGCAACGACAATAAAAAGACCAATTCCATATCTTTCTCGCCCGATGACCTCTGACAAAAAGCCCCGTCTGGTGGTTTCGACCGGAGCCGGTATCAGCGCCGAAAGCGGCATCAGCACTTTCCGCGACGCCGACGGCCTGTGGGAAAACTACCCTGTCATGGATGTGTGCTCGGCCGACGGTTTTGCCCGGAATCCCGCCCTCGTGCATGAATTCTACAATGCCCGGCGGCGCCAACTCTTCGAGGTCAGGCCAAACGAAGCGCACCGCATCCTTGCCGGACTTGAAAAGAACTTCGAGGTCGACGTGATAACACAGAACGTCGACGATCTCCACGAACGCGCAGGCAGCAGCCACGTGACACATCTCCACGGCGAGCTGATGAAAGTCCGCGCCATCGACGACGAAAGCCTCACATGGCGGCTTACTGAAGCCGCGGCCGCGACAACGCCCGACACCGTCATCGACGGACACCGGGTGCGGCCGCACATCGTCTTTTTTCAGGAAGCCGTGCCCATGTTCGAGCCGGCAACGCAGATAGCCGCTCAGGCCGATATATTCGTGATAATCGGCACAAGTCTTGTAGTCTATCCGGCAGCAGCCCTGCTACGCTATGTCAGGCCGGGCACACCGATCTACTACATAGACCCAAGACCGGCGTCAGTTCCGCCCGACGTACACGTGATACCGACAACAGCTACCGAAGGAATGCGTATACTTGAACGCGAGCTACTACAGAAATATTTATGAAACGTTTCCTGCTTATATTCATCACAGCAATCGTCGCGTCAATTATCCCCGCAGGAGCACAGATTCTTACCTACGGCGACGGCGCGCTTGACACCGACAGCATAAAACGCGACTTCTCGAACCAGCCTTATTTCGGGCTATACAAAGACAACTACTTTATTTTCGGTCCGTCCGTAGGTCCTCCGGCCACCAAACAGAACACAAACATAAAATTCCAGATCTCCATTGCGCAGCGTCTGACGCGTGCCACTCTGCCATGGGGTACATATCTCTATCTGTTCTACTCGCAGAAATGCTTCTGGAATGTCCTGGAAAATTCCATGCCTATGACCGACCTGAACTTCAACCCCGGCATAGGTCTTACAAAACCGCTGTTCGTCAAGAACCGCTACATAGGCAAGGTATCGCTTATCATCGAGCATGAAAGCAACGGCCGCGACAGCATCTGGTCGCGTTCGTGGAACAAAGTGTCACTGTCGGCCAACATAATGCTCAGCCGCAACCTTATGGTCCACGGCAAATTATGGATTCCTATTGTCGACGGCATGAACAATCAGGACATACTCAAATACTCCGGCATATTTCAGACCGGTTTCCAGGCCATAACCAACAACCGTCGTTTCAACTTCGGAGTGACACTTGTAAAACGACAGGGCTGGAACCTGAATTTCAACACCATCGTCGATGTGTCGTTCCGCATACTGAAAAGCGACAACCAGTTCCTCTATCTGCAATATTACAACGGTTACGGCGAAGGCCTGCTCGACTACAAACAATTCCATTCGCAGCTGCGCCTCGGGCTTCTTATAAAGCCAAAACTATTCAGCGAATTCTAATTCCATAACACACAAAAAAACGCCCCATGCTCGTCAAAACCTACGGAGCCGCCGTCCGCGGCATTGATGCCATAATAGTGACGGTCGAAACTGTAGTCGACCGGGGTATAAACTACTGCATAGTAGGTCTGCCGGACACTGCTGTCAAGGAAAGCCATGAACGGGTGCGCTCGGCACTCAAACAGTCGGGCTACGGGTTGCCCCGACAGTCTGTGACTATCAACATGGCGCCGGCCGACGTGCGTAAAGAGGGAGCCGCCTACGATCTGCCTATCGCCATATCCACCCTCGTAGGAGCTGAAATAATAACAGCTCCATCCTTGTCGGACTACGTCATTATGGGCGAACTGTCGCTCGACGGCAGCGTGCGCCCCGTGCGCGGCGTGCTGCCCATGGCCATAGAGGCGCGCCGGCAAGGCTTCAAAGGCATGATAGTGCCGCGCGACAATGCCACCGAAGCCGCCGTGGTCGACAATCTCGCTGTCTACGGAGTCGATCGTCTTGCCGACGTCATCGACTTTCTGCGCGGAGCCTCGGAACTTAGACCTACGGTCGTCGACACACGTGCCGAATTCGCCGGTGCGACAGGACTTTTCGACTACGATTTCGCCGATGTAAAAGGTCAGGAGAACGTGAAACGCGCATTCGAGGTTGCCTGTGCAGGCGGCCACAATATCCTGCTCGTCGGTCCTCCAGGGGCAGGAAAATCGATGATGGCCAAACGGCTCCCGTCCATAATGCCGCCACTGACTTTAGGCGAAGCTCTTGAAACAACAAAAATACACTCCGTTGCGGGAAAACTGCGAGCAGGCTCACGCCTGATGACTGTACGTCCTTTCCGTGCCCCGCACCACACGGTGTCGCCAGTAGCACTTGTCGGAGGAGGCTCGTCGCCGCTGCCCGGAGAAATATCTCTGGCCCACAATGGCATCCTTTTCCTTGATGAATTCCCCGAATATCCACGCTCTGTCCTCGAGGTGCTGCGCCAGCCGCTCGAAGACAGGCATATCAGCGTGTCGCGCGCACGCTATTCGGTGGATTATCCCGCAGGCTTCATGCTTGTGGCATCGATGAATCCATGTCCCTGCGGATACTATAACCATCCGACAAAAGCATGCACATGCCGCCCAGGCCAGGTACAGAAATATCTCGGCCGCATCTCCGGCCCATTGCTCGACCGCATCGACATACAGGTGGAAATCATGCCCGTTCCTTTCGACGAACTGTCGTCGATGAGGCGTGGCGAAAGTTCGGCCGATATACGCCGCCGCGTGGTGGCCGCACGCGAGCTTCAGGCACGCCGCTTTGCCGGCGAAAGCGACATACACTGCAACGCACAGATGAACTCCCGCCTGATATCGCGCTGCTGTGTCCTTGAACCTGAGGTAGCCGGAATACTCAGGCAGGCTATGGTGAAGTTCGACATGTCGGCACGCGCCTACGATCGCATCCTGAAGCTTGCCCGCACTATTGCCGACCTCGACGCCAGCGAGAGTATAGGCGCCTCCCACATGCGGGAAGCCATTTCATACCGCAATCTCGACCGTGCCTCATGGGGAAGCGCCAAAAACACAACGTTCTGAAAGTTTATCTTCTCTTCAGCGACTGGCCCAAAAGAAAGGCGCAGAGTCGCACGGGAGCGGAATCGGGATGCCGCTGCATGTAGCGGTAAAACAAGTAAGGAACAAATATACCCGACAGAAGCGACAGGACTGTATGCACCTGCCACGGCAGCCGCACGAAATGACCGAGCACCTGCTGGCTCAGTACATTGAAATACCACGAGAGCAGAAATATCATATAGTTAGCCCCGAAGAACGGATCAAGAAGCGTGATACGGCGTTCTTCAAGTATTTTTGCTCCCGATATACACGCACCAATACCCGCAACGGAACACAAAGGCATCCACGAGCTGCCTTCCAAGGCGAAGAACAAAGCAACCCAAATAGCCCAAAGAAGCATGAAAACGAAAGGAGAAGTCCATCTCATGATGACATCGACACCGTCCATATTGCGGGCATAGACTATTCCAAGGACAAAAAATACGGCAAGTTTTCCGGCATACGCAAGAGAAAAAGCCGACGGCAGATATGAAGCCGCCGAAAGCAAAGCGGCTCCTACTGCAATCATGACAATATCGACTGCCGCGGCCGGTATCCCGAGCCGTGAGGTGAGTACCAAAATGCAGAAGCACACGACAAGAAGAGTGAAACTTGCCTGAAGAAACCACAGATAAGGTATCACCATATAGTGCGGATAGACAAAAGCCCTGATCAACGAATCAAGGTTCATCTCTACAGTTTCGTCGGCAATAGGAGAAAAATATGCACGCGGCACGAATGTGATCAAGGTCAATACTGCAAAAGGGAGCAGGAGCCTGCGCAACTTAAGACTCACGAAAGTGCCTGTATATCCGCGCCGCTGTCCGTCCACAGCCGAACGTGTAGTATAAACCATCAGAAAGCCGGACACGAACATGAACAGAGGCATACGGAAAGAGTGCATCATGCGGTAAAGAAGCATCGAACGTCCGTAGTCGCCGTCAGGATATTCATGGAACGAATGGCCGACGACTACCAGAAAAATTCCGATAATCTGCAGATAAGCTATAAACTTAAGATATTTCTTTTCTGTCATTTTCCCTCCGGAGGATACATCTGCAAAGTTAGTATAAATTGCGTAACTTTGCGCCTGCATTTCCACAAGAATCTGACACAGATGAACACTACAGACAAAATATCCGCCGGACGTGGCTTGTCGGCTCTGTCGCCCGTTGCGGTCTTCCTGCTGGTCTATCTGGCCGTGTCGCTGTACATAGGCGATTTCTACCGTATGCCTCTGTCGGTGGCCATACTCGCAGCTTCAGTATGGTCGGTAATGATATACCGCGGCCATAGCCTTACAGAACGTATCGAAACTTTCTCGCGTGCCGCCGGCCACAGCAATATCATGTACATGATCTGGATTTTCGTGCTTGCCGGAGCTTTCGCCAGCCTCGCCGAATCCATAGGAGCCGTCGATGCCACAGTAAGCCTCGCCTTGTCGGTCTTCCCATCACAGCTTGTGGCCCCTATGCTTTTCTTTACCTCATGCTTCATGTCGCTCGCCGTCGGCACATCGGTCGGCACCGTCGTGGCACTGACACCTCTGGCCGTGGCTCTGGCACAAAGTGCCGACGGAAATGTCCCTTTTCTGGTTGCAGCGGTGCTTGGCGGTGCTTTTTTCGGCGATAACCTCTCATTCATTTCCGACACAACCATAGCCGCCACTCGCTCACAAGGCTGCTCCATGGCCGACAAATTCAATGCCAACCTGTGGATCGCTCTCCCTGCGGCGTTAGTTACACTTGCAATATACATAATAATCGGAACAGATGCCTCAGGCGGCAATACAACGGAAACAAACGCAAACCCGTTGCTTGTGGTGCCCTATTTGGTAGTTATCGCTGCCGCTCTGGCAGGCAGAAATGTCACGATAGTGCTTTCACTGGGCATAGCCACAGCTTTGGCATTCGGCAGTGCCTACGGCTACGGAGCCATAGAGATGGCCGGATTCATGGGAAAAGGAATAAATTCTATGGGCGAACTGATTGTGATAACACTTATGGCCGCAGGCATGCTGGGTATAATAAAAGCAGCCGGAGGAATACAATATCTCCTTCGGGTCATGACCGCCCGAATCCACGGACGGCGCGGCGCACAGGCTGTTATGGCACTTCTGGCCGGTATAGTCAACCTGTGCACGGCCAACAATACCGTCGCTATAATCACAGTCGGCGGAATAACCCGCGACATAGCCGACCGTTACGGCGTCGACCGCCGCAAGAGTGCGTCGCTCCTCGACTCGGCATCATGCGTCGTGCAATGCCTGATTCCCTACGGCGCACAGACGCTTTTAGCGGCTTCTCTGGCAGGAATATCGCCTGCGGCTCCGTTTCCCTACCTCTACTATCCCTGGGCGCTGGCAGCCGCTATAGCGCTTTCCATAATCTTCATGTATCCGCGACATCTCAACCGCCGCGGATGAAACGGGAAAGGCCGGCAATAATGTTAAATGTTTTCGACTTATACGTATATATCACAAATCAATTAATGATAATGATTGTAGGGACGTGCTGCAGCACGTCTGCCTATGCTTTACGTAAAGACGCATATAAGACATGCCACGGCATGTCCCTACAAGAGTAAACTACTATAAACTTAGATATTCCCGCTCGGCAAAGTCCAAATAAATTTGGCTTTGCTCTCGACTTATACGTATCTTTGCCTCTATGAAAAAAATAATAAGAACTGCTACGGTAGCGGTCATATCAATTCTGCTGGCCGCAGGCATCTCATGCACCGACAACGAACAGTTCCGTGTCAACGGCACAATCGAGGGTAAACCTACGATCAATCTCCGCGCCGTATACTGGGCTGACGGCGCTTACCGCCAGCTACTTACTGCTTCACGCGACGGTGAATTCGAATTTTTCGGAAGTTCGAAAACTCCTGCCGTGGTAGATATCATGGACCATGAATACCGGGTGATAGGGCGAATCTACATCGCCAACGGACAAAACGTAGAGTGCACACTCGACCGCTCCAACCCGTTCAACATAAGCGCTTCAGGTAATGAAACCGTGGAAAAATGGACACGCTTCCTGAAAGAGAACGCCGATTCCCTGCGTTCAGGCTCCGGGACAGCCAATGCAATAATCGGACGCTATGTAAAAGCAAATCCTGCCGATGTGGTTTCGACTTTGTTGATGCTGACAGCTTTCGACGCATCAGCCGACCCTGCCGGCGCCGATTCACTGCTTTTCAGCATAGACGTTTCGGCACGACCGTCGTCGCTTACATCAGGTTATAATTTTTTGCTTGAAAGACTTATCACAGCTGCCGATACAATCAATCCCATCGTTTATTTCGACGCCGCCACAGGAAAAGGGGCAACATTCCGTCCCGAAGATTCCGGACGTTCGATGATTGTGTTCAGCACCGAGGACAGCCCGTCACGCGACAGCTTGCTGACCGCAATGCGACGCCTGCGACGCAAATACGACAAAAAAGAACTTGAGATAGTCGATATATCGCTCGATCGCGATACCGTAGTATGGAAAAACCATATACGCCGCGATTCCGCCACCTGGCGGCAAGGATGGGCGGCAGGTGCCATGGCCGCTCCCGGAATAAACGGCATAGGTATAAACCGACTCCCGTTCGCCCTTGTATGCGACTCTGCGGGGGCAACACTCTACCGCGGCCCGTCAATCGCATCGGCAGAAAAAGCGGCCGATATATAAGCGACGCATAATCAAAAATGTCGTGCCGCTTGTTTATCAGATAAAACGACGCACGACATGAAAAATATACGCACACTTCTGAAAGTCGCCGGTGGCGGCATACTGTTAAGCTGGCTGACGAGTTCGTGTGCCGGACTCGGAGTCGATCTTGATTATGACGATGGTTACTACTATCCCTACTGGTCGCCGGGCTATAACGGCGTCATCTATCCGCCCGCATACGTCCCCGACATAATGTATCCTTATCCCCCGTGGCCTTCTTACAGACCTTTACCTCCGGCGCCGCCATCATCGGGACGTCCTGAATTTGTCAATCCGGGACTTAACAGACCGGTTATACGTCCACAAGCACCCGACGGCAGCGAACGACCGGGAAACTGGTCGCGTCCCGACGGAAACGGCACGCAGAATCCACCATCCATACCACGTGGAGAAAGTCCTCGCGGACGGCGCTAAATTCTTATATAAGGTGTAATTTGTGTTTCTCGAAAAATGTTCTGGCTCCTGGCTGCGATTCCGCTATATATGCCATAACCTGAGATTCCGTCCACATGTCAGGTGTAGGTTCGGCATTCGATTCAACAGCTTCTATCGTGAAAGCGTCGTTGCCCAAAGCGTCGCGCATGAACGAATGTATAGCCTGCGATGCCTGATTGAACATATCAAGGATTATGCCGTTCTCCACAGTCAGCACATATCGGTCGGCAACACCTGATGGCTGCGGTCGGCTCGAACGCATCATGTTTATTATAACATGCTCTGTAGGGTGCGATTTGATATATGCAGTCCATGCAGCCGCAATCGCCGCATCATCGTATGGATTGCGACGCACATTATCTCCCGCGGCAGTATATTCCGCCGCCGACTCAGCCGCCATGCCCGACGACGCTGTTCCGTTTCTTACGGCTTTTAAAGAAAGCTTGGGAGCTGCGGTCGCCGCAAGATGCGGTGCCTGCACCGATTTTACCGGAGCAGGAGCAGTCCGCCGGATTTGCGGCTGCGGCTTCACTTCTGCGGAAACCTGTTGCTGCTGAAGCGTATCTGTTCCGGTATGCGTTGCCTTCAGCGGTTTTAGTTGCCCCCCGTCGCATCCGCTTTTATCGGACGAGGGGCTAAACGCTTGGCACAGCTTAATGAGCGTAAGCTCTATAAGGAATTGCTTGTTTGTGGCCATACGGAAATTGAAGTCCGCATCGTTGCAGATATCCATGGCCTTGTAGAGGAAAGTAGGGTGGAATTTCGCGGATTTCTCAGCCAGACGCGCACGTTCGGCATCATCGGTTTCAAGCAGCACTATAGTGGAAGGGTCGCAGGCAACCATCAGGTCGCGCAGATATAGAGCAAGTCCATTGATGAAGAACTGCGAATCGAATCCTTTTTCCCTTACTTCTTTGTATATAAGCAATGCTGACGGGACGTCGTGTGCGGCAAAAGCATCGACAAGCCGCCCGTAATAGCTGCTGTCAAGTATATTCAGGTTCTCTATAGTCGAGGAATATGTAATGTCGCCACGCGACGATGCCGCCACCTGATCGAAAATAGACAAAGCGTCGCGCATGGCACCGTCGGCCTTTCGGGCTATCACTGTCAACGCTTCCGGCTCGGCCTTTATCCCTTCCGATGAAGCCACATGCGCCAGATGCGCCACCATATCGGCTACGGTGATGCGGTTGAAATCGTAAATCTGGCAACGGGAGAGAATTGTTGGGATAATCTTGTGCTTCTCTGTAGTGGCCAAAATGAATATCACATAGGAAGGCGGTTCCTCAAGCGTTTTAAGGAAGGCATTGAATGCCGAAGCCGACAGCATGTGCACCTCGTCGATGATGAACACACGGTATTTTCCTATTGTCGGCGGCACCATGACCTGCTCTATAAGCGCTTTCATGTCGTCGATACCGTTGTGGGATGCGGCGTCGAGTTCTATGATATTGAGCGAACGGTTTTCGTTGAACTGGCGGCATGAGTCGCATTCGTTGCAAGCCTCCCCGTCGGCACTTCGGTTCGAGCAGTTGATGGTCTTGGCGAAAATGCGCGCACACGAGGTCTTGCCTACGCCTCTTGATCCGCAAAAAAGATAGGCATGAGCCAGACGGTCAGTGGCTATGGCGTTCTTCAGAGTGAGTGTAAGCGCACCTTGCCCGACGACGCTGCTGAAAGTCGACGGCCGATATTTACGGGCCGATACGATGTATTGTTCCATGATATGCAAACTTACGAAAACTTTTATTTTCCGACAAGTTTTTCGGGCGGGGAGATAAGGAATAGCCGCGAACGGGCACGCGTAACGGCCGTGTACATCCAGCGGTACAGTTCCATGCCGAGCGATTCCGGAGGAATATAGCTCAGATCGACGAATACATTACGCCATTGTCCGCCCTGCGCCTTGTGGCAGGTGACGGCGTATGCGTATTTCACTTGCAGTGCATTCCAGTATGGGTCGGTGCGCAATGCCCGCAGACGCGTGTCGGCCGGAGTGTCGGAAGAAAAAGCATCCGGGTCGTAAAGTATGCCGTAATACAGTTGTGAAAGTTGTTCGCGCGACAGGGCGGCGCTCTCCCCGCCAAGGGCGTCAAGGATCACTTTCGCATCGAATTCCACAGCTTCAGCAGCTCCGGCAGTGTCGTTGCCGGGCAATACCGTCGAAAGACGCACGTCGGCGAAACGCAGTCCGTAGCGTGTTTCCGTTCCGTAGACGCGCTCTACGGCAAGAATATCGCCGTTTGCGACAAAGTCCAGACCTTTTACCTTCTCAGCTGTGAAATAATGATTTTTCGCAACTATAAGCATGTCGCCCGCCGAGAGTATTTCTTCCCGGTAAAGGACCTGAGAACGTATGGCGGCGTTGTAGTCGGCGGCACGACGGTTACTCCGGCAGATTATGATTGTTTCTTCAAGTCCATCTTCAGCGTATGCCTGCTCTATACGGTCGGCAAGTTCCTCGCTGTCGACTATACAGACATCGGCAAAAGGTGATGTTACAATCTTCGGAACCGGAACAGAATCCGCATCATTCTGCGCTTCCTTGAGCCTCAGCATTGCACGGCGCAATCGGGTAGCATTGTAGAGTATGCCCGAACCGGCGGCCTGACGTGCCGTTTCGGTCAGTGTGGCATGAGTGACTTTCAAGCCGAAACGCCTTAACACATCAGCATCCATCGCCGGAGAGCTGTCTGTTCCTACCGGCGGAAGTTGCGCCGTATCGCCAAGAAGAATAAGGCGGCAGTTCTCACCCGTATATACATATTGCACCAGATCGGCAAGTATGTCGGGAGAATCCTCCCGGGTGCCGGAGGCTATCATCGATGCCTCGTCGACAATGAAAATAGTGTCTTTATGTTTGTTCTCACGGACAGGAGCCAAAGAGAAATCCGTCTGCTCGCCGATAGCCGAACTGTGACGGTAGATTTTGCGGTGTATTGTAAAAGCTGGATGTCCCGATGAATTTGCCGAGAAAACCTTTGCTGCACGTCCTGTCGGGGCAAGCAAGACCGAACGGATGCCCACCGAAGCCAGAGTGCGTACCAATGCGCCTGTCAGCGAGGTCTTGCCTGTACCGGCATATCCATTGAGAATGAATACGGCATCGGAGCGCAATGCCGGAGCACAGAATCGCGCCAAAGCAGCTACAACTGCCACTTGCTGCTCGTTTGCCTGATAAGGTAAGGCAGTCAGCACACGCCCTGCAAATTCCTTTACATCCACATTACATATATACTTACAAAATCAAATAATCGTTATTAATTATTAATTTACGATTTTAGAGCGATTTTTTACAAAATATGTGATTACCTTTGCCGTGTGAAATTCCAAATGGAATAGTGTTTTTCACTCAGAGTCAGAATTAAAGCAAATTAATAAGTGAATCATAGGTTAAGTATGTCACTGCCCGGGACGGGTAGTGACATTTTTTTATACCTGTGCTTTTGCTTTGAATGCCGCGGCATAAGCCCGTATCTGCTTCAGCATTGCCAGCAGTCCGTTGCTCCGTGTAGGAGAAAGATGTTCACTGAGTCCTATCCCGTCGATGAAGCGGAGATCAGCATTGAGAATTTCATCGGGGCTATGGTCGTTGAGCACTGTAAGAAGCAATGATATTATACCTTTTACTATTATGGCATCGGAATCGGCCGTATAGTGCACAGTTCCGTCGGAAGCCATTTCGGCATCAAGCCACACACGGCTCTGGCAGCCTTCGATAAGCCTGTCAGAAGTCTTAAGTGATTCAGATATAGGAGGTAGCGCTCCGCCAAGGTCTATTATATAACCATAACGGTCCATCCAGTCATCGATTTCGCTGAATTCGTCGATGATTTCCTGTTGTCGTTCTTCTATTGTCATCTGTAGTGTTTTTTTATAATGACAAATATACGACATTTATTTCAGACAGCAGAAAGTTGCGTTCAGATTAAAGATTGTGTACTGACGGCTTTTCGCGATATAACACACTCATTACAGTGCGTCCTACCGCTTCAAGCGAAGCCCGGTCGATCTGATCCATATTATCGGCATGTGTATGCCAACTTGGAGGAAAACCGGAAGTGACAGGATTAAGACATTCGATTATATTTGTGGTAGGTATTCCGGCCTCTGTCAGAAATACATGGTCGTCGGTCACCGCACCGCCTACCTGATTGATGAATATGCCGTTAAGCCCAAGAGCCTTAGCCTCGTTCCATACTTTCGCAGTCGGCACTGAAGCATAACGGTTCGCAAACGCTTCTATATGGAAGCGCGCATCGCGTCCGCCTACCATATCAAGAAGTATTCCGAAACGCGGCAGATTGCCGAGATTGTATGGCACCATGTTTTTAAGCCAGTACTGTGTACCCAGACACCAAGTTTCAGGACTGTTGGTAAAACCCGAATTCGAGCCATAATCTTCGGCATCGACAAGGAGTATGTCGACCCCAACCGGCGGTTTGCGCAGATTCAGGTTACGTGCTATCTCAAGCAGGACTCCTACGCCGCTGCCGCCATCATTTGCACCGGGAATCGGCTTGGCGCGAAGTTCCGAATCGGTTTCATTGTCGGCCCAAGGACGGGTATCATAGTGTGCGACAAGCAGAATACGGTCATTTTCCTCGCCGGCGTATGATGCAATTATATTAGAGATGGGAAGTACATCACCGTTATAGGCAACTACACTTCCGTTCTGGACAATAACGGTATCGGCATCGAAACGTCGCAGTTCTTCTACTAACCAGTCACGGCAGGCATCATGGGCTGCTGTGCCGGGCACACGCGGACCGAAAGCCACCTGCCGGCTTACATTATTGTAGGCGGAGTCGGCATTGAAAAAATTGAATTCGCGTAGCGCAACTGCATTCTCAGCCGGTACATCACTCGATTTTCTATGGCTCGAATTACAAGAAAGAATTGCACCCGACAATAATATTATTCCTGTGATTGTTGCAATTTGCCTGTGCATGACGGATAGTATTTGATTGGTGCAAAGTTACAAAAAAATCACAAAACAATTGCGTTTATATTAAAATTAACTTTCAGATAATTAAATTTAATATTTTTCACTATTTTCGACCGAAATCAGCCGGGATTTCGCCCCATTTTTCCGTTTCCCATTTCAGCAAGGGGTTGACTATGTCGTTTACAGCAATCCATGCGTCGGCACGGGCAAGAAGCTCACATGTGCGGGAATTGGCAGCCGATGGTGTAATGGTAGTCTTTGAATGACGGCGACGAATCCACGAACGAGCCGTAAGCGAATCACTATATATGGGAGTCGTATAATCACCGTTTTTATGGAGAAGAGCTGCACAATGTATGATAGCCAGATATTCGGCTATATTGTTTGTACCGCCCTCGATAGGACCTATTCTGAAAATTTCCTTACCGCTTCCGACATGCACAGCCCTATATTCCATAGGTCCCGGATTTTTTGCACAGGCACCATCGACAGATATGGCATCTTTCCGTATCTCAGGATTGGAACTGTAATCAACAGGAGTAGCCGGAACCATACGTACAGCCAACTTGCGCATCAGTGCGAGCTGCTCGGAGGCATCTCCTCTGAAAGCCTCGGTAGCCTCAGTCTGTGTGGGATATGAACGGTATTTCGCGCCGGGAAAATTTTCTACCTGCATTTTACACTCTTCCCACGAATCATAGATTCCGGGCGCTCGGCCTTCCCAAACAACATAAAATTTTCTCTTCTGATAGGACATGCTGCACTTATAGTTTATGCTTTAGAAAAGAAGGTGACGCTGCACTTTTATTCATTAAAGTTATTACGAAAACTGAAGAAAAAGATTTATGTCGACATGACGCACACCAAGGCTTCGGGCTACGGATGCGTTTACACACTTGCCGAGAAAAGTATATGCCGCACTCCTAAGTCCCGCCTTCAGTTTAAGTGCGTTACTGACTCCATCACAGACAAGTATATCGTCGAGCATGGTTACGAAAGTATTGCTCATCGCCATTGCCACCGTCCGGGGCACTGCATTGCCGGCGTTTATATAGCATACACGTCCGGGAGCATTCATGGAATTATCGGAAGGAGAAGCCATGTCGAGATCCACAAGTGTCATCGACGGAAATGCCGACCCGGGGTCGGATGTAAGGTCGAAACTTATCACTCCGCGTTTCATCACAGCCGCCATATCGGAATCGACACGTGTGCGCCGCGGATCGGATGTATCGGTGGCTACAACAATATCGGCCGAGCGTAAGGCATTTTCAAACACCCGAGGATGAACTGCCGATGTTATCACACCGGATCCGAGAAGGCGGATGGCTTCACGCAGACGATATATATTATCATCGAACATGCGTACGGTCGCACCAAGCCCGCGTGCTGTTTCGGCAGCTGCACAAGCAGCTATGTCGGAACCTATTATCATGACCTCGCACGGCACTACTCCTGCCACACCGCCTAACAGTATGCCTTTGCCATGTATAGCGTCGGCAAGCAGCGAGGAAGCTATGGCGATAGCCGCACGGCCGTCGATTTCATGCAATATGTCGGCGAAAGGTAAATTACCTCCTTCATCTCCTATAAGATCAAGGGCAAGTGCTATTATATTCCGTTCCAGAAGAACTTTCATTCCGTCAACGGCATTCTCGCCATAATGCAGGAAACTGAGCAAAAGAGAGCCACGACGCATCTTACGCGCATCGGAAGCAGACAATACAGGAAGATATACCACTATATCGCAGCCGAATGCCGCCGCACGGTCAGTTATCTCCACACCCGCACGGAGATATGCCTCGTCGCTGTAATGTATATGCCGAGCGGCATCACGTTCCATCCTGACGGTGAAACCACGGTTTACAAGCATGGCTGCAGCCTCCGGCGTAAGCGGAAAGCGATGTTCCATGACTCCGGCAGCCGCAGGCAAACCGATGCTTATGGTACGATTCAAAACTGTAGCGCTCAGAAGTTCTTCAAGTGGTGCTGGACCGTTCATTATTTTGTCAGATATTTAATTCTTTAATAAACCTTTCTACAGAGCAGTTTATTTCCGATTCCGATTCAAGCCGGCTTGAATCGAATCGACATGAAGCCTTTTCATAATAATATCGGCGGCTTTGCCGGCGCTCCGCGATGAAAGCGAGCAATTCATCATCGTCACATGAACTGTCGACAAGAGGACGTTTTTCGGCCGGCGCCTCACGCAGTCTTCGCAATATGACATCGTCGCTTGCCTGCAGAAGCACACATGTTCCCGTGCTGTTCATAAACTCCATATTTCCATGGTGGCAAGGTGTTCCACCGCCGCATGCTATCACCAAAGCGGAATCCTTCTCTTTTTCCGATTCACTGACCACACGCCGCAACACACGGCTCTCGATGTTACGGAAGTATTCTTCTCCGCGCATAGCGAATATATCCGCCACTTTCATTCCGGCTTCCTTTTCCACTTCTTCATCAAGATCTACAAAACGATAACCCGGACGTGCGCCAAGCGCACGCCCGAGCGTAGTCTTGCCCGAAGCCATGAAGCCTATAAGAAAACAGGGTCGCACGGACTGGGAGAGTATTTTTCAGTCTTTCTTGAGAAGATCGCGGATTTCTGTCAGCAATTCTACTTCCGAAGGTGCTGCGGGAGCTGCCGGCTCTTCCTTGACAGGTTCCGGTTCGCGTTTCAGCTTGTTCATGGCCTTGATGGCAATGAATATGCAGAAAGCTATGATTACAAAATCAATAATCGTCTGTACGAAAGCACCCCATGTAATAGCCACTTCCGGAGTAATGACTTCAGTTCCATCCTGTACCCCTTTCTGAATAACCCATTTGTAGTCTGTAAAATTTATTCCGCCGGTAAGCATGCCGATAGCAGGCATAAGCACATCATTCACCAGTGACGTTACAATCTTGCCGAAAGCGGCACCGATGATAACACCGACAGCCATGTCAATAACGTTGCCACGCATGGCAAACTCTTTGAATTCCTGTAAGAATTTTTTCATAGTGAATTACTGAAATTATAATAGTTGATGATTTGCAAATATACGAATAAGTCGAGAGCAAAGCCAAATTTATTTGGGCTTTGACGAGCGAAAGTAGCCACGTCTTAATCTTATTGGAAGAATATTCGATTAAACATTAATACTTATAAGCATTATCAACAATTATTGTAGAAAACCGGTTGATAAACTGTCGATATTATTCCGACAACTTTAAATAAATAAATTTGGAAAATAAAGATGATACCCGGTATATACAATATTTTCTTCTCTCAAAAAAACAGGCATATCCATTTATCACCGCATTTTGAACACTAAAAAAGCAGGTTTATAAACAATCTTTTCTGTAAAAGTTTTCTTCATCAGCAGTTATAAACATAATGTAGATAATATGAGTTTCATATTGGTTATTAGAAATTTAAATGTTCAAAGTAAGTTGATTACCTGACATTAGAATACAATAATGCAGAAATGCAAATGACAAGCAAAAAAGTTATTGCTGTTATCAACATCTATTATACTTCATACAGAAAACCCTTATTTTTTTTAAAAAAATTTTTATTAAAGAATTAAAGCATGATGAAAATGTGGATAAGTATAAAGTGAAGAAATATACGAATCAGTAGTCGAATATATAAAAATTAATTTCCGCAGTTATTTACATAGTGTAGATAACTGCGGAATGCGTCTTATAATCAAATATATAGACTGTTTAAATCTATATTGATATGGTAATTTGACAACTGTTGTCATACCCGGAACCGTGGAATTTCGACGTACTCTACAACAATTGCTGAATTTGTAGATGAAAGACAACGATCACAACATTTATCAGTTTGTGACCGTTGTAGTCGAGATTGTCTGAGAATTATTATATCTATTGAAATCATCATTGAAAAGTATAATAGATGATTTTACATTGATTTTATACACTATGTTGATAAGGTTTGTAAATATCTGATTTTTTAATATATAACTGTGTTTATAATTGTGTGTAAAATTAAAATTGGGTAATAAAAAAAGCCTCTGACTATTGTCGGAAGCTTTTTCAGTTGTGGAGTATAGCGGACTCGAACCGCTCACCTCGACACTGCCAGTGTCGCGCTCTAGCCAGATGAGCTAATACCCCGTTATGGTGATTTTGCGATGCAAAGGTAGCGTAAATTTATTAATTTCAAAATGTGACAAATATATTTTAACGTTTATTTGCATCAAGGAGCGGCTTATCGTCCCATACTTTCATATATTTGCGTATAAATAATTTTCCGATGGCAAAAGACCTGTTCAAACGCTATATCTGGCTTGTCGATACTATCCGCCGTTATGGCCGTATATCACGTCGTGAACTCGACGAATGCTGGCGACGCTCCCCTTTCTCGGAAGGAGGCATGCCGTTGGCGCGACGTACGTTCTATAATTACCGCCAGGCTATTGCGGAACTTTTCAATATAGAGATCGATTTCGACCCGCGCACATACGATTATTTTATCCGTACAGACGGCAGTGCGAATGCCGAAGGGCTTACTGACTGGCTGCTTAACTCGGCTGCCATGAGTGAGGTAGTAGGTTCGGCATGTGCTGTGGCCGATAGGGTGTTTGTTGAGGATGTGCCGTCGGCTCGCGAACATCTGTCGACTGTCATCGAATCTTTGAGGGAACATCATCCGCTCTGCTTCACCTATCATCCGTATTACCGTAGCATTCCGTCGCGCGGGGTGGTGGTAGAACCGTATTTTCTTAAGATTTTCCGTCAGCGCTGGTATGTCACCGGATTGCATAGGGAACAGAAAAAGATAAAGACGTATGCTCTCGACCGTATGTCCGACGTTCTTCTGCTGCCTGATGTGTTCGACGATGATCCGTCGTTCGAACCCGAAAGTTATTTCCGCGATTCATTCGGCATTGTATTTACCCGTAACGAAGTCAAGCGTATAGCTTTGCGCACCGATCCTCGTCAGGCTAAATATTTCAGGGCGCTCCCGTTGCATCGTTCACAGGAAGAAGTGGTCCACGACAGTTATTCTATCTTTTACTACCGTATGCGCATAAGCCCCGATTTTGTGGAGGAACTTCTGAGTCACGGAGCGAGAGTGGAAGTACTTGAACCGCCGGAATTGCGTGCGATGATGCGCACTGAACTCAGCGATGCTCTGGCACTGTATAAAAAAGACTGACAATCAGAATTTCACTACGATTTCAGCCGACATAAGATTGCGTGCAGGCTCTGTGCCGCGTTCGTTCAGATAGTGTTCGTAGTTAAGGCGCAAGTCGGCGCGAAAAATTTTGTAGATGTAAGTGAGTGTGACACCTGCAGTCAGGCGGTTGGCATCGGTCAGTCCTTCCTCGGAACTGCGTAAAGCAGTGTGGCGGGCCATTCCGTCGAAACGTCCCTGAACAGAGAACTGATTGAACACCGTGCGTTTCAGTGGCATGTGCCAGTCGGCCATGGCCATGTAGGAGTGTGCGCTGCGTATATTGCCTCCGCAGTAGTTTTCGAACATGTATTCGGCGGCCAGAAACCAGCTGTCGTTTTTCCATCCCATAAAAGCGTCGATAAGATTGGCACGCAGTTTCTCAGGTCGTAGCGATGCGTACGATACGGAGGTGACGATACCTGTTGACGGTGAAGTCATCGTAGCTTTTGCAGCGTATGCCACAGTGCGGTTCCACGGTGTGTGCGAACTTATGGAACCGGGATTGAAAGCACCTGCTTCGACTGTCAGAGGCAGGCTTACAGGCAGTGTATATGCGATACGGGCGCCTACAGCGCGGTAGTTCATCACCTGTTTACCCATGAATGAACGATTGCTGAAAAAATAGTTTGTCGGCGAGCGGAATGTTTCAACACCGAAAGGCATGCGGAATTGTCCGGCGCGCAGATTCAGTCCTTTTAATATTCCGACACGTGCGTACGCATCGAGAATCTTGATGGTTCCGGCGTCGCAGAAGTCGGTCTGTATGTAATAACCTATTGTCGGAGCTACGTTGCCGCTGACGTTTACACGTGCGTTTCGTATCTGGAAGCGTTGGTCGCCGTGTTGTGTGTCTATTTCCCACCGGGCGCGGACAACACCGTGTATTTCAGGCATATAGTCGACTTTTTTTTCTTTTGTGCCGGAATTGCTGTTTTCGGCGGCTGTTGCTGGCATCAGGCTTATTGCTGTTGCAGCCATTAACGCTGTTATGTGTTGTCGTATGTCGGACATGCTTTGTTCTTTTGTGGCAAAGTTACGAAAAAAAAGCTATCATTAGGCGCTTTTGGCCAAAGCGGCATGTTTTATCCGCTATATCTTTTTGTTGGAATTAATTATCTTTGCGGGTAAATCACATTATCATGTTTCCGGACGCACTCAACTTCGATATTTTTCTTGCCGTGATGGCCGTCACGGCTGTTGTGGTGTTCATTGCCCTTCATTATGTGGAGGCGGGTTATGGCGTTTCGTACACCGGACGATGGGGTCCGACGATCGACAACCGTCTTGGCTGGGTGCTTATGGAAGCTCCCGTGTTTATAGCCATGGCTTTGCTCTGGTGGCATTCCGGCCGGCGTTTCGAGGCAGCGCCGCTGGTAATGTTCCTGCTGTTTGAATTCCATTATTTCCAGCGTTCTTTCATTTTTCCGTTGCTTATACGCAGCCGCGGACGTATGCCCCTTTCCATTATTGCTATGGGCGTGACATTTAATGTACTGAATGCCCTGATGCAAGGCGGATGGATCTTCTATATAAGTCCTGAAGGCCGCTATCCGCTCTCCTGGCTATGGTCGCCGCAGTTCATAGCGGGAACTGTCATATTTTTTGCCGGATGGATTGTCAATGTCCACAGCGACTATATAATCCGTCATCTGCGCCGTCCGGGCGACAGGCGCCATTACATTCCGCGCGGAGGCATGTTCCGCTATGTTTCGTCGGCCAATTATTTCGGAGAATTTGTCGAATGGACGGGCTTTGCCATACTTACATGGTCGGCTTCCGGAGCGGTATTCGCTTTGTGGACTTTCGCCAATCTGGCACCACGTGCTGGCAAGTTGCGCGACCGTTATGCCCAAGAGTTCGGTGAGGAATTCACTTCACTCGGCCGCAAACGCATCATACCTTTCATATATTAAAATTAACCCATAACTGAAAGATACACTGCAATGTACGAAAATTCAAAACTTTTCACTCCCGTACAGATAGGTCCTGTGACACTGCGTAACCGCACCATACGCTCGGCTGCGTTCGAAGGTATGTGTCCGGGCAACAAGCCTTCGCAGGAACTGAAGGACTACCATGTCAGCGTCGCTCGCGGCGGCATAGGCATGACTACGCTCGCCTATGCTTCCGTTACCCGAAACGGCCTTTCTTTTCCTCGTCAGTTGTGGATGCGTCCGGAGATAGTACCTGCCCTGCGCGACATCACCGACGCCATCCATGCCGAGGGAGCCAAGGCATCAATACAGCTCGGACATTGCGGAAACATGTCGCACAAGTCGACCGCAGGCGAAACGCCGATTTCAGCTTCGGGACGTTTCAATATCTATTCCCCTACAAACGTGCGCCGCATGGCCGACGACGAGATTGTGGCCATGAGCCGCTCGTTCGGCGACGCCGTGCGGACTGCCCGCGACGCCGGTTTCGACTGTGTGGAAATCCATGCCGGCCACGGCTACCTGATAAGCCAGTTCCTTTCGCCGTATACCAACCGTCGCCGCGACCGTTGGGGCGGTTCGCTCGACAACAGGATGCGCTTCATGCGTCTTTGTATCGAAGAGGTGATGCGTGCCGCCGGTTCCGACATGGGAGTGGTGGTGAAGACAAATATGAACGACGGTTTCCGCGGCGGCATGCAGACTGACGATTGCCTGACCGTGGCCCGCGAGCTTGAACAGCTCGGCGCGCATGCGCTGGTTCTTTCCGGAGGTTTCGTTAGCAAGGCTCCGATGTATGTCATGCGCGGCGAGATGCCTATACGCACGCTGACGCATTATATGGACACATGGTGGTTGCGCTGGGGTGTGCGCATGTTCGGCAAGATGATGATTCCGACCGTTCCCTATGAGGAGTGTTATTTTCTGGATATGGCGCGCCGTTTCCGCAGCGAGCTGAAGATGCCGCTGATTTATGTTGGCGGATGTTCGAAGCGTTCGTCGATAGAACGTGTGCTCGACGAAGGTTTCGATGCCGTGCAGATGGCGCGTTCGCTGCTGGCTATGCCCGATTTTGTCCGCCGTATGGAAGAGGAAGGTCTGGAGGACAGCGGCTGCGAGCATGTCAACTACTGTATAGGCCGCATGTACACCCTTGAGATGAAATGTCACCACTGCGAGAATAATCTTCCCGATTCGCTCAAATGCGAGATAGCGAAAATAAAGGAACGCAGCGCCCGATGAATGCCGACATAAATATGCCGGAAAAGCCATGGGCTGTCATCACCGGAGCCTCGTCGGGTATAGGTTTTGAATTTGCCCGCGAGCTTGCCCGCCGTGGATATTCGATTGTGGCTGTCAGCAATCAGGAGGATGAACTCAAGAACACGGCGCGCGACCTGGAGGCGGCATACGGCGATGTAAGTGTGGTGACGGCTTGTATCGATCTCAGCCTGTCTGATGCCGTAGATAATGTATGTCGGATTCTCGACGGCCGGGGTATAATTCCCGAGATACTTGTAAACAATGCCGGCATATTCGATTTCAGGCGTGTTGACGATTTAACCCCACGGCGACGTGCTATGTACATCGATTTGCACATGCGCACCGTCACGGAGCTTTGTGTGGCAATAGGGAGCCGCATGGCTGATGCCGGGCGGGGCTATATACTGAACATGTCGTCGATGTCATGCTGGATGCCTATGCCCGGCATAGCTCTCTACAGTGCGACCAAAGCATATATCCGGGCTTTTTCGAGGGCATACCGCGTAGAGATGAAAGACAGCGGCGTGTCAGTTACGGTGGCTTGTCCCGGAGGCATAGCCACCTCGCTTTTCGGGCTTCCCGAACGATGGTTGCGTTTCGCCACCCGCATAGGCGTGCTTGCGCCTCCCGGACTTTTCGTCCGCCGAGCGTTGCGTCGCATGTTCCGCCGCCGAGCGCAGTATGTCAACGGACTGCTCAACCGCATTTCGATAGTTTTTGTCGCCTTGCTTCCGGAAGCCGTGCGGCGGCAGATAGCAATAAGGATACCTGTACCTGAATGAATACTCCTGACAAGGTATGTATAGTCACAGGCGCCACTGGTGGAATAGGGCGCGCCATAGTCGAGGAACTGATGCGTCGCGCTGTGCCGGAAGTGTGCCTCGCCTGCCGCAATGCGGAGCGAGCCGAGGCGCTTGCCGGTGAACTTCGGCGCACTATCGACAGTCCGACGCGCGTGAGTTTCCGCAGCCTCGACCTTGAAAGCCTCGCTTCGGTGCGCGCTTTCGCCGATGCCTGCAAGGCCGACGACATAAAGATATCGGTACTATTCAACAACGCCGGCACCATGCCCGGAGGAATACGCATCACACCCGACGGCTTTGAATCGGCAACGCAGACCAACTACGTGTCCACCGCTCTGCTTACGCGCTTGTTGTTGCCGCTTATGGACGAAGGTTCGGCAGTGGTGTTCACCACCTCGATGACGCGCCATATCGTGCGACGCCGTGTCGACTGGCAGCAGCGCGCCATAGAGCATCACGGGCGTTTCACGACCTACGGGCGCAGCAAGCTTATGCTTACAGACTTCGCGCGTTCGTTGGCGCGGGAACTTGCGCCGCGCGGCATACGCGTGAATTGCTCCGATCCGGGCATAGTCGATTCAGGCATAATCACAATGGGTAATCCGCTTGTCGACCGCCTGGCCGACATGTTCTTCAGGCCTATAATCCACTCTCCCGCCCGAGGTGCCCGCGGCGCGATCCGTGCAGCGTTCGATTCCGATGCCACAGGCCGTATTTTCTACGGCTGAACTACCGGAGCTATGTCTATTTTCCGAATTCCACTCCTAAGAGAATGGCAAACAGGCATTCTGCCAGATGCTTGCGGCCGAGCGGAGTCAGCAGTCCGGAGCCGTCGGGCAGAATGGTGAAATCATAGCTTTCCATATTCTTGCTTTTAAGAGTCAGGCCCAGACCTACATTGATACTCGCCTTGCGACCCCAGTTGAAACGGTAGCCTACAGTCGGCGAAAAATAGACTCCTCCACCGCCGCTTGTGCTCAGCCCCAGACGCACGTCGCCGTAGGGTGTGTAGCGTCCGAACTGCCAGTCGGTGCGGCCGGCCGCGTATAGGGCGAATATCGTGCGTCCGAACGACGGATTGTACTCCAGATCCATACCGCCGCCCACGAACAGATGCGGGTTGAACTGCCTCCCGTGGGTGGTCGATACGCCATAGTAGAAATAAGCTTCGTGATTGCCCCAGAAACCGCTCTCTGAACCGACGTCGAAATGGCCGTCGATAAAACCGCGGTAGCCGTTTGCGGGTTGCTGTCCATGTGTATGTGTTGAGGAAGCGAATGTCAGAACGGCAAGTAATATCAGTATTATATATCGTTTCATTGCATGTATTCAGTTTTTTTGAATTAGAAATCAATTCCGACACGCACCAAGAACGTGCATTCCGTGCGCTGTCGGCCTGTTGTGCTTTCGTAGACATACCACCCGTTTTCTTCATCGTAGACACTCCGGAAGTTGTTTATCCTGGCACTTATAAGTTTCAGTCCTATTCCGATGTTCAGTCCGGCTTTTCGACCCCAGTTGAAACGGTGGCCTACGGCGGGCGAAAAATATAATCCTCCGCCTTCGAACGAGGTGTATCCTATGCGCAAATCGCCGAATGGCGTGAACCGTCCGAATTTCCAGTCGCCTCTGACATTGCCGAACAAGGCCACGTGGAAACGGTTGAATTCGAGCGACAGACCTCCGCCCGTAAATATATGCGGATTTATCTGATAACCAGGTACTACGGACAAAGTGTGGCGGACAGCACTCGCAGAGCGCTCCGTATGGCCGAAGTCAAGTCCATAATCAACGAATCCGCGGAAACCCTGCGACGGTTGTCGTGCAGCCGTCGCAAAGCATACGGCCATAGTGATAATCAGTGTCAGTAATATCTTGGATTTCATAGGGTTCATTTAGTTTTTTTGAATTATATAACCTTCGAAAAACAGATTGCCTTCCTGCCATTCGATAGTCATTCTTCTACTTTTTCCTGAAGTATTTGCTTCGGCTGTAATCACATATCGGCCTGCATCGTCGGTGGTGAATGTTACCCATTTGTATTTGCCGCCGTATGACCAGTCGGGGCAGTCAAGGATGACATCGTCGCCGTCGACTTCGCCGAGTCCGGGAACGTAAACCGAATCGTCCGGCGGCCTGTTCTCCGCTCCTTCGCATCTGTATCTGATTTCTCCATAACCCTCATCGTCGCGTAGCGAACAGAAAGCGGGGTCATACTTGCAGTCGACAATCATAGTCCCTCCTTCTTTCGGGAAAATAATTGTTTCCGGAAAATCGCTGTCGCTGTAACACCCGCAACACAGCAGGGCAAGCATTGCTATTATGTATGGTATTAATTTCTTTGTAATCATTAGACTTATTAATTTTTGAAAATATTACTGATTATGCTGTCATTGTCCATACTGCAATACTTTTGATATATAATTTGTATCTCCGCCAAAGATATCTATTATTATTTCCCGTTTTTCTTTGGAAGTATTTGGTTCAGCGGTAAATACATATTCATTATCGTTGCTGTTATGCTTGATTTCAAGCCAGCTATGTTCTATTGTATAATCATCGTTTATACCGATGGGGGCATTACTATCCCTGAAAGTTATTTTGAAATGGTTGTAATCACTATATACCTTTATCTGACCTCCTTCTGCCGGAAATTCAATCCTCTCAGGAAAGTTAGAGTCGCTGTAACATCCGCTACACAGCAGGGGAAGTATTGAGAATAAAAAAATTTCAATGTGGAATATTTTCATAGGATTAATTTTGAGTGATGCGTATAATCTCAGAATCGTTATCTATTAAAACTTTTATAAATAAGACTCTCTTCCTGCTGGTGATATTTGGTTTTGCTTTAATTGTAACCTTATCTCCATATTCTTTAAAAAACACGGATAACCAGTCGTAATTCAACTCTATCAATTCATCCGGCTGAATACCACCTGTATGTATTCCATTACCATCTGAATCCTCTATTGAAGATACAAAACTGATATAATTGGTAATGGTTAAATCTCCACCTTCCTTTGGAAAGCATATCAAATCCGGCACATAATTTTCATCGCAGGATGAAAATATATATAGTGTAAGTATTATAATTATATATTTGAATGGAAGAAATTTCATAAATCGTAAGATACAATATGTATGTAAGTGTTGTAATTAAAATATTTTTTTGTCTTTTCTCCGGGTGGGTCAAGGATAGCATCTTTACTATCACGATCAAAAACATCTGTTATATAATAACCGTTTGATCTGCCCCAATATCCATAGTCACAATGTACCATTTGTTGTGTTTGAGTTTTATAGACCAAACGATCAAAATTCCCGTTGTCATAACGTTCTATTGTTATGGTTCTCTCCATATCTTTATAGCCATCAATATGTTTAAATGATAAGAACTTCATAAATGTGATGTATTGGTTTGGTGTGAAAATTGATTTTCTTGGTCTGTATTTTTGCAAATGTATAATAATAAAAATTAAAATACAAATAAAAAGAAAATATATATTGCGAAATATTGGCGTTTTTATTGATGAAGGCTGGTTTTTATAGAAAAAAGTAATGTGTATGTGGCGTGCTTTTGTGCTTTAGCATCGACGCAGCGCCGGAGGCGCTCTGTCTGATGAAACTTTTGATTTTGTAAAGTTGTTTTAATTGTATATTTCAGGTTTGACAATACATATAAACGTTTCCAACTATGTTTAGATTTATCAAAAAAGCAATCAAGAGTTATTGCATCTATTGCTCACATGTCTACGATGTGCATCGTTAGTAAAATCGTAGGGCTGTGCCACGGCATGTCTGCCTAAGCTTCAATATATCTGCATTATACGTAAAGATGCACGGAAGACATGCCACGGCATGTCCCTACTTAAAACTTAGATGCTTCCGTTCGGTATCCAAATAATTTGTTTTTGCTCTCGACTTATCCGTATATTTGGCTTACGCCCTATATACTCTGGTTCGGCAAAATCAAATAATTTTCTTTTGCTCTCGACTTATTCGTATATTTGTAAAGCGAAACATAGAACATAATTACCATGCTTAACGTAGGTGACAAGGTGCCTGATATGCTCGGCACCGATGAAAACGGCAAAGAAATACGCCTTAGTGATTTTCCCGGCAAAAAAGTAGCCTTGTATTTTTACCCGAAAGACATGACTTCGGGCTGTACCGCCCAGGCATGCAGTCTGCGCGACGGTTATGGCGAACTGCTTGCCTCCGGCTATCAGGTGGTGGGTGTGAGCGTAGACTCAGCGGAATCGCACCGCAAGTTTATAGCAAAGAACAATCTGCCTTTTCCTATTATTTCCGATACAGATCACCGTTTGGTCGAAGAGTTCGGCGTATGGGGTGAGAAATCGATGTACGGCCGCAAATATATGGGTACATTCCGCACCACTTTCATAATCGGTACAGACGGACACATCGAGCGTGTGATAGGCCCGAAAGAGGTGAAAACAAAAGTCCATGCTTCACAGATTCTTGGCTGACATGATGGAACATACGGATTTCAACTGGGCGGAGCAAATGAACTGTGCCGTCACCGTCTGCGACGCCGGAGGTGTGATAGTCTATATGAACGAGCGTTCCCGTGCCACTTTCGGCGATGGTCTTGTCGGAACAAACCTTTTTCCGTGCCATTCGGCGGCTTCACAGGAGAAAATCCGCCGTATGCTTGCCACAGGCGAAAGCAATGCCTACACGATAAGTAAAAATGGCGTCCGGAAAATGATTTACCAGACGCCATGGCGCCGCGACGGTCAGATCGCGGGAATGGTCGAGATTTCAATGGTCATCCCCGAAGAGATGCCGCATTACGTGCGCTGAGAATCAGAACACAGGGAATGTCGATGCTGTGTTGACGTACTTGCGGTTGAACTCCGCATCGTTCATAATCAGCATAAGGATACCTTGGATGAAGGGTATTATTCCCCAGATTCCGCAGGTCACGACGGTGAGCAGAATTGAAAATATTCCGGCTTTCGTCTTGCCAAGATAGAAATACTGGATACCGAACGAGCCGAGGAAGATTGCGAGCAGAGCGGTAACGAGTTTGCGGTTGTCGGGTGCTTGTGCGGGAAGGAGTTCCATAAGTTCGGGATATGTGTAGAGCGGACGCCACTGGCCGTCCTTACCTTCGCATACCTGTGTCTGGGGATTTACGCCATAGGCGACAAGTTGTTCTTTGCTCATAGGGCCGATTACCTGACCGTCGAACATGATAAAGTAGTTCATCTTCGTTTCTTTTTAAAGGGTTGTTCTATGGCACAAATATAATATAAAAAATTTTTCGCCGCTTTTCCAAACGACAAAAAATTTTATTTATATAGAATTTATTCAGTATGAAACCTCTATTATTATAATGAATAACACGCCGCACGGACAAGTTGTTTGACTCGCTGTAATTTTTTTGTAATTTCGCTTCTGAAAACAAGGATTCCCAAAATTTGAAATCATGACCAGAAAAGAAATACCCGTATTGTTGCTCACCGGTTATCTCGGCAGCGGCAAAACCACACTGCTCAATCGCATACTTTCAAATCGGCGTGGCATACGTTTCGCCGTTATTGTCAACGACATAGGCGAGGTGAATATCGATGCGTCGCTTATCCGCAAGGGTGGCATAGTCGGCAACGACGCCGACAGCCCCGATCTTGTGGCCTTGCAGAACGGCTGTATATGCTGCACGCTAAAAATGGATCTGGTAGAACAGATATCCGATCTTGTGGCCGCCGGCGATTTCGACTATATAGTGGTGGAGGCAAGCGGTGTCTGCGAGTCTGCCCCCATAGCACAGACTATCTGTTCGATTCCGCGTATGGAGGCTCGCTACACCCGCGGCGGGATTCCGCGGCTCGACTGCATTGTCACGGTTGTCGACGCACTGCGTCTGCAGAGCGAATTTGCATGTGGCGGAAGTCTGCAGCGACAAGATCTTGGCGAGGACGATATAGAGCGACTTATCATCGAACAGATAGAGTTCTGCAATGTTATCCTGCTTAACAAGATTTCGGAAGTTACGGCGGAAGAGGCCGGACGCATACGTGCTATCGTGCGCGCAATCCAGCCTAAGGCGCGCATAATCGAATGTGATTATGCCGATGTGGATCTCAATATGATTGTCGGTACAGGCGATTTCGATTTCGAGTCCGTCGCCACTTCGGCTGCATGGGTGCAGGGTATAGAGAAGCCTGTCGACGAGGAAGATGATCATCACCACGAACACCACGACGAACACGAGCATCATCACGACCACCATGATCACCATGACCACGGACACCACCACCATCATCACCATCACGACGGCGAGGGAGAGGTTACGGAATACGGTATTGAAACTTTCGTATATTACCGCCGGCAGGCTTTCGATCTGAACCGTTTTGATTATCTGGTGACGAAAAACTGGCCTGCGGGAATCATACGGACCAAGGGTGTGCTGTACTTCAGCCACAACACCGACATGTCGTGGCTCTTCGAGCAGGCAGGTGTGCAGAAGAATTTGAAACAGAGCGGCCTGTGGTATGCCACCGCACCGGCTGAAGAACTTGAGCAGTTTCTGGCAGCGGATCCTCAGCTGCGCCGCGACTGGGACGAGAAGTACGGCGACCGCATGGTGAAACTTGTTGTCATAGGCCAGAATCTCGACCGTGCCGCCATCACAGCCGCATTCGATTCCTGTCTGGCAAAAGGCGGGCTTTCCCTGTAGCCGTTTAGTACTTTTCTATCCTAACAGTACGTCGAGGGCCATCATCAGGCAGAAACCTGCGGCGAAACCTATCGTGCCGCAGTTAGAGTGACGGCCTTCCTGTGTTTCAGGAATAAGTTCTTCGACCACGACATACATCATGGCGCCGGCAGCAAAAGCTAAAAGATATGGCAGCACCGGCAGGACAAAGGATGCCAGAAGCAGTGTGATGCCGGCGGCAACGGGTTCCACAGCCCCGCTCAGAGTGCCGATTATAAAGGATTTGCGGCGGCTGTTGCCTGCCGACCTGAGAGGCATCGAAACTATCGCTCCCTCGGGAAAGTTCTGTATGGCTATGCCGAGGGACAGGGCTATGGCTCCGGCCATGGATATGTAAGAACTGTGTTCGAGTGCGGCGGCGAGGGTGACTCCTACGGCCATGCCTTCGGGAATATTGTGGAGAGTGACTGCGAAAACGAGTTTGGCTGTTTTCGACAGTCTGCTTTTCGGTCCTTCGCTTTCTGCGCCGTCGATATGCTGGTGCGGGACGGCGACATCAAGAAAAAGCAGAAATAGAATTCCAAGCGCGAAACCTGCGATTGCCGGCAGAACTTTTGCAAATCCATCTTTGCCTGTCATTTCCATAGATGGAATCAGAAGCGACCACACCGAGGCCGCAACCATGATTCCGGCGGCGAATCCCATAAGGCTTTTCTGCACACCGGGCTGCATTCTGTGGCGCATAAGAAAGACACATGCCGCTCCGGCCGTGGTTCCGAGAAAAGGAATCATTAATACTGCGATTGTTCCGTCCATAATATGTCGTATCAGGTTCAGATATTAAAAACGCCGGCCTGAAAAACAATGTTCATCCATGTCGGCTGTATGTATTCAGAATAAGAATAAAAGAACCGGATAAGCATAAGAAGATGATGCTTATCCGGTTCTTTATACGTTGTGTCCGGCTTTTCAGTCTATGATTGTGAAGCCGGTGTATTTGTGGAGGCATTCCGGAACGCGTATGCCTTCGGGTGTCTGGTTGTTTTCGAGCAGTGCGGCCATGATGCGTGGCAGAGCCAGTGCCGAACCGTTGAGAGTGTGACACAGGCGTGTTTTTTTGTCCTCTGCGCGATAGCGGCACTTCAGGCGGTTTGCCTGATAGGTTTCAAAATTCGATACCGAGGAAACCTCGAGCCAGCGGCCTTGCGCGGCTGAGTATACCTCGAAGTCGAAAGTGATGGCCGATGTGAAGCTCATGTCGGCGCCGCAGAGGCGCAGGATGTGCCAGGGCAGGCCGAGCTTCTCGAGCAGTCCCTGCACATGGTCTTTCATCTCTTCGAGGGCTGCGTAGGAATTCTCGGGCTTTTCGATGCGTACGATTTCGACTTTGTCGAACTGGTGCAGGCGGTTGAGGCCGCGCACGTCCTTGCCGTAGCTGCCGGCTTCGCGGCGGAAACATGCCGAGTAGGCGCAGTTTTTCACCGGCAGTGCGTCGGCGGGGAGGATTACGTCGCGGTAGAGGTTTGTGACAGGTACCTCGGCAGTCGGGATAAGGTAAAGATTGTCGGCTGTCACGTGGTACATCTGTCCTTCTTTGTCGGGAAGTTGCCCCGTACCGTAGCCTGAAGCCTCGTTGACAACGTATGGAGGCTGAACCTCAAGATAACCTGCGGCTGAAGCTTCGTCGAGGAAGAACTGGATGAGAGCGCGCTGGAGTTTGGCGCCTTTGCCGAGGTATACGGGGAATCCTGCACCGGTGATTTTCACACCAAGGTCGAAGTCGACGAGATTGTATTTTTTTGCCAGATCCCAGTGGCACAGTGCGTCGGCCGGCAGTTCGGGCATAGGACCGCCTGTTTTTTCCACGACATTGTCCTCTGCTGTACGTCCTTCGGGCACCATTTCGCAGGGGATGTTGGGCACATTGAGAAGTTCCTGCCGGATGTCGGACTCGGCTTGAGCGACAGCGTCGGCGAGCTGTTTCTGGGTGTCTTTCAATGTGGCTACCTGTGCCTTGGCGGCTTCGGCGGCTTCTTTGTCGCCGGCTTTCATGGCCTTGCCGACTGTTGCTGCGAGGCGGTTCAGCTCTGCGGCACGTGTGTCGCTTTCGAGCTGGAGCTGACGGCGGCGGTTATCAAGTTCGATAACGCGGTCTATCACCTCGCGGGCTTCGAAACCCTTCACGGCCAGACGGCGGACGATGTAGTCCGGATCGGCCTTGATTTGCTGTAGTGTAAGCATTTTCTTATGTGTTTTTTGTTTCTTTCAGCATTAATTTGCCAACAGGGTCTTAACGGCTGCGGATATTGCGCGTCCGTCGGCACGTCCGGCAAGAGCTTTTGTGGCTGCGCCCATCACTTTACCCATATCGGCGGGCGATGATGCTCCTGTGGCGGCTATGATTTTACGCAATTCGTCCATAAGCTCGTCTTCGGAGAGTGCCTTCGGGAGGTATTGTTCGATGACAGCCACTTCCGCCAGTTCGGTATCGGCCAGTTCGGGTCGGTTCTGTTCCTGATAGATGCGGGCGCTTTCGCGGCGCTGTTTGGCCATTTTGACCAAAATTTTGGTGGCGGCTTCGTCGGTCAGTTCGCCGTTGCTTCCGGGAGCGGTCTTGCCCTCGATGAATTCTTTTTTGATGCCGCGCAGAGCCTGCAGGCGCACGCGGTCCTTGGCCAGCATTGCGGCCTTGATATCTGCGTCTATCTGATTGTAAAGAGCCATAATCGCTTGTATTTTATATTATGGCGCAAAGGTACGAAAAAAAGTGACACGCGGTGTCAGAATTTAACATTGAAGTGTTGGCGCGGTATGCCGGAATTAATTGTCACGACAGCGATGCCGCGGCCGTTGTCGAAGCTGCTGCCTGAAGTCAGTCCGTCGAGCGAGCGCCGTCGCCGCCTCCGGTCGGAGTCGATGATGAAAGCGCCTTTGCTTCCGAGCCGCCCGGGAAATTCCTCGCCGCTGTCGGAGTCGACAATCACAAAATCGCTTGAACCTGATGATGCAAAAAGTCCGGCGTGCGGCAGTGCCGCTTTTGTTATGTCTTCAAGAATAATTCGTCGAGCCGAATCGGCGCAAAGTATTCCCACCCGTCGCGGTCCTGTAGCCACGAGCACTCGGAAAAGCAGTCGCGCCAGATGCGGGTCGGCGTCGAGGCTGTCGAGCCGTTCGTAACCGTAATAAGGCAGACGCTCGTTGAGCACCTCGGTTATGAAGCGGTATGCCGAGGGGGAGTGAATGCCGAAGCCGCGCCGGTGGCGCAGGCGTTGCCACCATTCCGGATTCAGGAAAGAGAGCATCGGCGACGGTATTCAATGAATATGGCGGCGAGGCCGAGCAGATAGATCAGGGTCACGCATCCGTAGGCCACAGCGCCGGTCACCCCGAGCGACTGCGGTTCGAAGCGCATGGTCAGCGTGTGGCTTCCGGCAGGCAGGGATACGGCGCGCAGCACGTAGTTCACACGGGCTACCGGTACTTCCCGGCCGTCGATGTCGGCATGCCAGCCCCATGGGAAATATACTTCGGAAAGTACGGCTACGGCGCCGTCGGCACGGGTATCGGTGTGGTAGCGCAGTTCGTTGGGCGAATAGTAGGTCAGGCGTATCGTATCGCCGGCGGCTATGGCCGCGGGACTGCCTATGGCGTCGGCGAAGCGACGGTCGGCTACGGCATGGCGGCGCAGGTCGACCGTCGACAGTGCGGCCATCTCAGCATCGGCGCCGTCGACCCAGCTAATGGAATCGACGAGCCATGCGTTGCCCTGCGCGTGGGTATTCAGCATCAGCGGCCGTTCGGGGTTGCCTGTGATTATGTAGCGAGCGTTGAGCATGTCGAGTACGGCGTACGCCTCGGGGTTGAGCGTGCGGTCGGCCGGGTCGGCGCTGCCGAAGATACGGAAAATCTTGCGTTGCAGCAGATCTTCGTATCGGTTGAGTTTTGCTGCATGGTATCCGCCTATGGTCTTGTGAAAATATGAACGTCCGGCGCCCATCAGATCCGGTATGTCCATCACGCGGTAAGACGACGCTGTGTCGGCCAGGATGGCACGGTCTATGGCGTCGGGAGTGAACGGTGCGGCATCGGTTGATACAGGTGCAGGTGCGAAACTCGAATGCGATACGTAGCGCTTGTCCACGCCGTAGAGATCGGTCAGAATTAGTATGCCCGTTGCGGCGAGCGCCCATGACGTTTTCATACGTCGTGTGAGCCACAGGCCGAGGACGGCGGCGCCAAGAGCTATGAAGAGCAGCGAGCGCAGGGCGTCGGCTCGCAGCATGCCGTGGCGCAGGGCTGTGATGGCTTTTATGTTGGCCGGATTGTCGAGCGACAGATAATAGAGGTACATTTCTATATCGGCCTGCGATGCGCCTTGTTCCATGCCCATACGCAATATCTGGCTCTGTATGTCGTTTGATACCGACACATCGGAACCGGGCTGTGCCGACGTCGTTATGGCCGGTCCGAAAATGCCGGGTGCGATTATGCCGGCGAGGCATATCACAGCCGGTATGCCGAATGCCCATGCGACAGCTTTGCCGTATTTCTTCAGTGCGTCGGGAGCGGTGATCAGTCTGTGCAGGCCAAGTATGGCGAGAAGCGGTATTGTGAATTCGGCGATGACGAGGATGCTCTCGACGGCGCGGAATTTATTGTAGAGCGGGAAATGGTATATCATCCAGTCTGTCAGCCATGCGCAGTTGGCGCCCATGGCGAGCAGGACAGACAGCAGGGTCATTGCCAGCAAAGCCCATTTCAGCGGACCGCCTACAATGAAGCATCCCAGAAGGAATAGTGCGGCTACCAGCGCGCCTACGTAGACAGGGCCGTTCGTACCTTCTGAGTCGTTGAAGTATTGCGACAGGTAATCGAGCAGTCCTCCGCCTTGTCCGTCGGTATATTCCTCGGCGGCATCGATGTCGCCGAGGGTCAGGCGTTTGAATCCTCCCTGCTCGGGACGCACCGTGGCACCGCCTTTGATGTTGGGTACCAGCAGAGAGAACATCTCGCTGCGGCCGTAGCTCCAGCCCACGATTTCGTTATAGGGCATACCGCCGGTGGGGCGTGGGGCGTCCGGGTCGTCCGCTGCGGCGGAAAGCGGCGTAAGTTCCGATTGCGAGCGTTTTGTTTCCTTGGAGTATTCGTAGGTGTTGTAGAGCGAGGGAAGGTTGGCGCCTACGGCAAGAGTTCCGGCACCGAGGGCTATTGCCGTGGCTGCTATCCATGCTTTGAGTTTGCCTTTTTGCAGGGCGTCGACAAGATAGGCTATTGCGATGGCAGCCATTACAAAGAAGAAGTAATAGCTCATCTGCGGGTGGTTTGCATTGAGCTGCAGCATGGCGAAAAGCGCCAGCAAAGCCGCGCCGCCGATGCGCCGGCCGCGGTAGAGCATCAGCAGGCCGCCTATTGTCGGGGGGATATAGCTCAAAGCAAGGAATTTCCAGATGTGTCCCGCTCCTATTATTATTACGAAATAGGACGAAAAGCCCCATGCCACGGCGCCTATGAGCGCATAGTACCACCGCAGTCCCAGACAATAGAGCAGGATAAGGAATCCGAACATCATCATGAACATCAAGTTCGCCGGAGCCGGGAGCCACAGGCCGTAGACGCTGTTGAGCCATGTGAAAAGGCTGTTCGACGGGTATGTGGGAGAAATCTGGAACGTAGGCATACCGGAGAACAGGGCGTTGGTCCACAATGCTTTCTCTCCGGTGCTTTCTTCCCATTGCCGTGCTTCTTCGCCGTTGGCGGCTCCCTGCTGCATGTCGTGCTGCATCAGCACATTGCCTTCAAAAGCGTCGGGGTAGAAGAACGCGCAGGAAATTACGGCCATTATGGCCACCGATACGAAAAAGCCCCACACCTGCGGCCGGCCTAAAAACTTCTTTATCTTGTTCATAGCGAAAGTTATATTCTAAAACCTCGCAAAGATACGAAAAATAGTTTATGATTTAGAGTTTAGATGAATTGTAGGGACGTGCCGTGGCACGTCTTGGAGATGGTTGAGGGTGAAGTAATAAGATGGAAAGTTAAAGCAAAGGTTCCGTATTGGGTAATAAGACGTGCCGCGGCACGTCCCTACGTTCGGCTATGCCATTGTCCTGACTGCGCCGCAGGCGCCTATCCCACACATCTGTTCTCTCTCATCTCGGTTTCTATCAGCCTTCGGTCGATGCGCGGCGTACGATTTTTGAGTCGAGGACTATGCTGCGGTTCGGGCATGTGAAATCCTCGATTTTTTCCATAAGCAGGTCGACGGCTGTGGAGGCCATTGCGTCGACTTGTTGTTCGACAGATGTTATCTGCGGATATACGAGAGTGGAGAGAACGGTTCCCGACATGCAGCAGATAGCCACGTCGGCTGGTATGCGCCTGTTGTGTTCCTGAAGGCAGCGCTTGGCGCCGAGAGCCTGTGTTTCAGTGAAGCAGAACACACTGTCGAATTCCAGGCCGCCGGCCAGGGCGGTGTCTATAGCTTTGGCTCCGTCTTCAAGGCCTACACCGCAGGGAATCACATATTCGGCAGAGTGGGGCAGATGGAATTTTTCAAGAGCCTCATTCCAGCCCTGTCGCCGCTCGAGTGCATTCTGTATGTGGTCGGGTCCTGCCAGATGCAGGATTTTACGTTTGCCGTTATATATCAGGTTCTCGACGAGGAAAAACGATTTTATGTAGTCGTTACTCTTTACGCACGGTACGTCGAGCGACGGAATCGTGCGGTCGAAGAACACAAGCGGTATACGCCTTCTCAGAAACGACTCGTAGACGTCGAGGTTGGCAGATGTGTGACATGTGCTGATGATGAAGCCGTCGACGCGGGCTTTGTTGAGCATGTCGAGGTTCGCACGCTCGATTCGGGGATCTTCGTCGGAGAAAGCTATGCTTACGCCGTAACCCAGTGCGTGAAGATGCTGCTGGACCACCGTTATGAAACTCATAGAGAATGGTGTGGTGATTTCCGGCACTACGATACCTATCATGTGATTGCTCTTCGAACGAAGATTGACGGCCATTTCGTTGCGGCGGTAGCCGAGGCGGTCGGCCACATCGACAATCTTTTTAAGAGTTTCGCGACTGACATTGTTGGTATCGCCGTTCAATGCCCTTGAAACGGTCGATTTGGAAATGCCGAGTTCGGCGGCAATATCTTTGATAGTTACATATCTCATGGTAATGATGGCGGCCTTGCGGACTGAATCGTTCCGTAAGCGATTACAAATGTAACAATTTATATCTTCTGTAGAATATCATGAATTTAAATTTTTCTTGATTGAAGCAGAAAATTTGACTTGTACTTATATAAAAAGAAGCGTTTCGGGAACGGTTGCGAAAAAATGGAACGGTTGCGGGAACGGTTGCGAACAATAATAGTGTTAAATATTTTTCTTGTAATTTTTTGCTTATTTACATTTGCAGTGCAATCATAAAAAATTGTCGCTGCATAGCGGCTCACAATTTAAAAATATAAACCAACAGCGCCATGAAAGATAAAATGAAAGTAGCCGTGATGCTCGGCATCGGAAAAATGGGTTTCGAAGAACGTCCCGTTCCTCAGATCAAACCCGACGAAGTTCTTGTTCGACTCGAATATGTAGGTATCTGTGGCTCCGATATACATTATTATGAAACGGGCCGGATAGGCGACTACATCGTGGAGCCTCCATTCGTGCTCGGTCACGAACCCGGCGGCACGGTTGTCGAAGTCGGTTCAGCCGTCAGCAATCTCAAGCCCGGCGACCGCGTGGCCCTCGAACCCGGCAAGACCTGCGGGCGTTGCGAGTTTTGTCGCGAAGGCAAGTACAATCTTTGCCCTGATGTGGTTTTCTTCGCCACTCCGCCTGTCGACGGCGTTTTCGCTGAATATGTGGCACATCCCGCCGACCTTTGTTTCAAGCTGCCTAACAATGTAAGCACTCTAGAAGGAGCGCTTATCGAGCCTCTCGCCGTAGGATTCCATGCCGCCAACCAGGGCGGAGCACATGCCGGCCAGACGGCTGTCGTTTTCGGCGCAGGTTGCATAGGCCTGGTGTCTATGATGGCTCTTCTGGCTGAGGGCGTCAGCCGTGTCTATGTTGTCGACGTTATGCAGAAACGCCTTGACAAGGCGCTGGAACTTGGTGCCACCGGCGTGATCAATTCCGCCGAATGCGATCTTGCCTCCGAAATAGACCGTCTGACCGAAGGTCGCGGTACTGATATTGTAATCGAAACGGCAGGCATGGAAATCACGACCCGACAGGCCATTGAAATCGCACGCAAAGGCTCGACCATAGTTTTGGTCGGCTATTCCAAGAGCGGCGAGATGACACTTCCCATGAGCCTGTTCATCGACAAAGAGTTGACATTCAAGAGCGTATTCCGCTACCGCCACATCTATCCGATGGCTATCGACGCCGTTGCGGCCGGCCGGGTGAATCTCAAGGGAATAGTAAGCAACATATTCGAACTCGACGACATACAGCGTGCCATGGATCTCAGTGTCAGCGACAAGGCCAACATCGTCAAGTCGGTAGTGAAGATATTCTGAAACATAACTTGCCATGAACAACAAAAAGACAGTCGTAGGTATCGGTGAAGCACTTTTCGATGTCTTTCCCGAAGGACGTAAGATCGGCGGTGCTCCTGCCAACTTCGCATATCATGCAACGCTGCAGGGATGCGACGGCATCGCTGTCAGTGCCGTTGGCCGCGATGCCCTCGGCGATGAAATCGAATCAATCTTCAAGGCTTCCGGACTGAACTGCCGCCTGCAGCGTTCGGAGCTTCCTACCGGCACCGTACAGGTAAGCGTAAGCCCCGCAGGACAGCCTTCTTACGAAATAAAAGAGAACGTGGCCTGGGACGACATACGTGTCGACGATGCACTTGCCGCTCTTGCGCCGAAAACTGATTGTGTTTGCTTCGGATCACTGGCACAGCGTTCGGCCACTTCGCGTGAATCGATCCGCAGTTTCATCGCCGCCATGCCTGCCGGTGCCATGAAAGTATTCGATATAAATCTCAGGCAGCATTACTATAGCCCCGAGCTTCTAAGAGAATCACTCGACCTGTGCAACATACTGAAGATAAACGATGATGAACTTGAAATCATCAGCACCATGTTCGCTGTTGAAGGTGACGACGAAAAACGTGCCCGCGCCATTATGGAGCGTTTCGGACTGCGTGCCCTTATCCTGACATGCGGTACCCGGGGCAGCTATGTTTTTGCTGCCGGCGGTCAGACATCGTTCCTGCCGACCCCCGTGGTAGAGGTTGTCGACACAGTTGGTGCCGGTGACTCGTTTACCGGTGCATTCGTGGCCTCGGCGCTTGCAGGGCGTAGTATAGCTGAGGCACACAGACGGGCTGTCGACGTTTCGGCATTTGTCTGTACGCGATCCGGTGCCATGCCGGACGACTTGCCGGACGACCTTCGCGGCTGACGGCGACGGAATACCTTAAATCTACCCTGAAAATGAAGAATATAAAACATACTATACTGCTTGCCGCGATGCTCTCGGCAGCCTTTGGGGCTGCGGCATCCGCACAGGCCAAATACGTGTTCTACTTCATAGGCGACGGCATGGGTACCAATCAGGTACAGCTTGCCGAACTCTACGGAGCCGAAACCGATGGCGGACGCATAGGCCGGGAAGCTCTTCTGATGACTTCTTTTCCTGTTGTATCGCTTGCCTCGACTTTTTCGGCCACACATGGAGTGACCGATTCGGCAGCGTCCGGCACCGCACTGGCATCCGGCACCAAGACTGCCAACGGCTGCATAGGTGTGGCCGCCGACCGTAAAAGCCCGCTTAAAAGCATCGCCCGCCGTGCCAAGGAAGCCGGCCGGCGCGTCGGAATATCTTCATCGGTGGCTATCAACCATGCTACTCCGGCCGCTTTTTACGCACATAACGAGTCGCGCAAGAATTACAATGCCATAGGCCGCGATCTTCCCGCAAGCGGTTTCGACTTTTTCGGTGGCGCCGATTTCTGGGGCGTCACTCCTGCCGATTCCGCAGGCCTGTTCAACGAAGCCCGCCGTGCCGGCTACACTATCGTTCGCGGCTACGAAGCTTATAAGACATCGGCTTCGTCCGCATCTAAGATGATACTTTTCCAGGACAGCGGAGCTTCGGCCGTCGACAGCCGTACCACTCCGTATGCCATCGACCGCCGCAGTGGCGACCTGAGCCTTGCGCAGATTGTGAGCGCGGGCATCGACTTTCTCGCCAAAGATGCTCCCGATGGATTCTTTTTCATGGTCGAAGGCGGAAATATCGACTGGGAATGCCACAGCAACGATGCGGCGGCAGTAGCTGCCGAAGTACGCGATTTCGATTCGGCCATAGCAGTGGCCTACGACTTCTACTGCCGGCATCCCGACGAAACCCTTATCGTGGTGACTGCCGACCATGAAACAGGCTCGCTCTGCCTGGGCACCGGAAGCTACGATCTTAACCTGCGTGCGCTGGCTTCGCAGAAAGTCAGTGAAGTGCAGTTCTCGCGTATGCTCAACGACGCACATCGCCGTGCCGGAGGCAATTTCGGCTGGGACGATGCCCGCCGTATGCTTGCCGACAATTTCGGTTTCTGGAAAGAAATAGAACTGACACCGGAGCAGGAAGAACGCCTACGCGCAGCTTTCACACACTCATACGGAGAAGAAAGACAACGCACGCAGAGCGAATATCAGAAAGATGTCCCTCTGGCTTCGGAAGCAAAACGCATCCTTGATTCGATAGCCCTGGTAGGCTGGGGCAGCGGAGGCCATTCGGCTTCATTCGTGCCCGTGTTTGCAATAGGAGCCGGAGCCGAAAATTTCAAAGCTCTCAACGATAACGCACAGATCGCACGCCGGATTGCACGCATAGGCGGCTATCCTGTTGAAAATTAGATGTTGCCTCCGGTGCCGGAAAACGCGCTGCCGGAAGCCTGCGAGGGGTAAATTTCAAAAGGTAAAAGGACTTTTTAGGCCAATCAAAACATTTCAATCTTAAATATTATGCATGGACAATTAACGCTTACAAAAAGACGGATTCAATGGCCGGGCCGTATGGCTCTGATGCTGGCTCTTCTTATTATTGGATCCATGACCGCACTGGCCCAGGCGGCAACAGGTAATCTTGCCGTCACAGGTATGGTCCTCGACGAGGAGGGTGAACCCGTCATCGGCGCGACTATCCGCGTGAAAGAATCAGGCTTCGCTGTAGTGACCGATATCGACGGCCGTTATAACATACGTGCCGACAAAGGCAACACAATCATGGCATCCTACATAGGCTGCCTGCCCGAGGAAGCAGTTGTGGCCGACGCCACTACAATCGACTTTACACTGCGTACCGACAACAAACTGCTCGATGAAGTGGTTGTCGTGGGCTACGGCATTGTAAAGAAAAAAGACCTTACAGGTTCTGTGTCGAGTCTTAAAGGCGATATTGTCACCGACCGCCGCACCACTCAGCTCTCCAATGCCCTGCAGGGCACAATGGCCGGCGTGCAGGTATCGCGCAACAGCGGCCAGCCCGGCACCGGAGCAAGCGACATCCTTATCCGCGGCGTGACGACCATAAAGGACTCTTCGCCGCTGATTATCGTCGACGGCGTGCCTGTCGACAACATCAATGACGTCAATGCCGCCGATGTCGAGAACATCTCCGTGCTAAAGGACGCCGCATCTTCGGCTATCTACGGAGCGCGAGCCGCATCGGGTGTGATTCTTATCACCACACGTCGCGCCGAGGAGAACAACGCCCGTGTGACATATAATTTCGAGTATGGACTCGAAATCCGTGGCGCACAGCCCCGTCAGGTCGACTTCCAGCGCTATCTGGAGATGGTCAACGAATTGCGTTACAACGACAATCCCGACGGAGGATGGTTCCAGGAGTACAGCGAAGACCAGGTGCAGAATTGGGTCGCACGCAATCCCGAGGATCCCGATAATTATCCCATCACTGACTGGCTCGACCTGCTTACAAAGAAAACAGCACCCCGCCAGACACACGTGCTCAGCTTCTCCGGCGGCACGCAGAAAATCAAAGCCCGCTCCACTATCAGCTTCGATAAAGTCGACGGCCTCTTCCGCGAAGTTACAAGCGACTACCAGCGTCTGATGGCACGTGTCAATACCGACTACAATATAAACAAGTGGATATCGGCTCATCTCGACCTCAATGTGAACTATAACGAAACAAACCGTCCGCAGTTCTCAAGTGTATGGTCTGCTATCTTCAACTATTCTCCGGCGTGGGCGCACCGCTGGTCGAACGGCGGTATGGGCGACGTGAAGAACGGCTCCAACCCCTACGGTCGTCTCGTCGACGGCGGAACACGCCGCACACGCACTACCAAAGTAGGCGGTAAGGCCTCGATCGACATCAAACCAATCGACGGTCTTCTGATTTCAGCTGTCATGGCTCCTAATATCACATACTCGTCGCCGAAAGAATTCTCAAAAACAGTAGGATACAACGGCATGGACGATCCTCTGACAATACTCGGCTATCTTGCCGATCATGATTTCACCAGCCTTACCGAAGAACGTAATCTCGCCCGTTCGATGACCTGGCAGGCTTTTGCCAACTATACAAAGGATTTCGGCAAGCACGGTATCAATGTAATGCTGGGTTATGAAACATACCTCTACCATCATGAGAGCCTGAAAGCGGAAACGAGCCATTTCGATCTCGACGACTTCCCCTATCTGTCGGCAGGCAACCGCGAGTACGACAAAGTCGGCGGTTCCGCTTACGAGAATGCCTACCGTTCTTTCTTCGGGCGTGCGATGTACAATTTCGACGACCGCTATCTGGTGCAGGTCAACTTCCGTCGCGACGGTTCGAGCCGTTTTGCCAGCAAGTACCGTTGGGGCAACTTCCCCTCAGTGTCGCTGGGATGGGTGCTTTCGCAGGAAAAATTCATGGACTCCGTGAACAAGCATACACTTTCATTCCTGAAACTGCGCGGCTCGTGGGGTCGTCTGGGTAACGAACGCATAGGCAACTATCCCTACATCGCCCTTGTGGACATGACCAATTCGCTCTTCTACACATCTCCCGACGCCACCGAGCCTACATATTATAAAGGTGCCGCACAGATTCAATATGCTATCAACAACATAACCTGGGAAACGACCGAATCCTGGGATATAGGACTCGACGCCCGTTTCTTCGACAACCGCCTGAGTTTCACCGGCGACTATTACCGCAAGACTACAAAGGACATGCTGCTCGAACTTGAGATTCCCAAATATGTGGGCTATTCCAATCCCAGCCAGAATGCCGGACGAATGTACACCGAAGGCTATGACCTCGAACTGTCGTGGAACGACCGTATCGACAGGGTGTCCTACAGTGTTGGTGTGAATTTCTCCGACTATATCTCCAAAATGTCCGACATGAAAGGACGCAAGGAATTCATAGGCTCAACAGCTGAACGCATCAATCAGGACGGCAGCTATTTTCAGGAATGGTACGGCTACATTGCCGATGGTATCTTCCAGACTGAGGAGGAACTCGCCGGCGCTCCCGTCCTCAACTCCACCACAACAGTGGGCGATATACGTTACAAGGATATTTCCGGTCCCGACGGAGTTCCCGACGGAATCATTTCCGAGTACGACCGCGTATGCCTCGGCAACTCCCTGCCGCGCTATCAGTTCGGAGGCAATATCCAGGTGTTCTGGAACGGATTCGACTTCAACGCCGCATTCCAGGGTGTGGGTTCGCAGAACGTGCGTATGACCGAAGCCATGACGCAGCCTTTCAAGAACAACTGGGGCGCCATCCCCGGTAATATCGACGGCAACTACTGGAGCAGCCTCAACACTGCCGAACAGAACGCCGAAGCCTACTATCCGCGCCTGACCTACGTGAACCGCAACAGCAACAACGCTATGTCGACATACTGGATTTTCAACGGCCGCTACTTCCGCATGAAGAACCTGACTCTCGGTTATACTCTTCCGCAGGAGCTTACCCGGAAGGCCTACATCGACAAACTGCGTTTCTACGTGTCGGCCAACGACCTCTTCTGCTTCCACAACTATCCTACAGGCTATGATCCCGAACGCACCACATCGCAGTATCCTCTGACGAAGCAAGTGCTCTTCGGCCTGAATATTAACTTCTAATATACACGAAAAAATGAAGAATATAAAGAATATAATCTTAGGCGTGGCAGCAGCCGCGGCGCTTGGTTCATGCGTCGAACTCGACCGTTATCCCCTTGATCAGGGTTCGAGCGAAACATGGTTCTCTAATCCGAAAGAATACGAACTGGCGATAAACGACATGTACCGTAACGACTGGTGGGTGCTTGCCAAAGAGGCCTGGAGCGATGATTATATCTACCGTAAGGTCGCAGGACCCGATATCGTCGACGGTACCCTTAACTCGGAAACGGACACCGACGGTTCCGTGAAACTCGATCAGTTCTGGACAAACCAGTACAAGGCTATTGTACGCGCAAATGTCATTCTGGCATCTCTGCAACATGGCGCCGAAGCCGGTGTGCGCCCCGAACTTCTGGAATCCTACGAGGCGCAGGCACGTTTCGCACGCGGATGCCACTATGCGACTCTTGTTTTCCACTTCGGCGATGTTGTGTACGTCGAGAACGCCACCACTATCGAGGAATCATACAGGCTGAAGCGTACACCGAAAGCTGAAATTATAGAGAAAGTCTACAGCGACCTTGATTTTGCCGCAAAGCATCTCGAAAAGTCGTATGCCGGCAAACAGATAGCCACAAAAGGTGCGGCTCTGGCCATGAAAGCCCGTTTCGCCCTCTGGTTCGGCGACTACGACATCTGTGCAGCGGCTGCGAAGGAATGTATGGAACTCGATGTCTACCGTCTGCATCCCGACTACGGGGAATATTTCCATGCCCGCAACGACAAGGAAAGCATCTTTGTTCTTCCCACATCATCCGCCCTGCAGGTGAACACTCTCGGCGACTCGCGTTCATATGTTCAGCGTATGGCCGGCGGTTTTGCGTCGAAATGCCCGTCGTGGGCCATATTCGCCTCCTACGAATGTGTCGACGGAAAGACAATCGACGAATCGCCGCTTTTCGACGGCGAGAATCCTTTCGCCAACCGTGACCCCCGTTGTGCCGCATCTATTATCGAGTTCGGCACCGAGAATTTCGGTTACGAATTCAATCCGCGTCCGTCGGCGACACAGGTGATGAACTACACTACCGGCAAGATGCAGAAGAACACCGATAATTTCCCTATCGGCAATGCCAACTCGTCCTACTCCGGACTCGTGTGGAAAAAACGCGTGGAAGCTTCATGGTCGACCCCCGGAATGACCGACAACGACAACATCATCATCCGTCTGGCCGATGTCATGCTGATGTATGCCGAGGCGAAAATAGAACTTAATCAGATTGATCAAAGCGTTCTTGACGCAATCAACAAAGTGCGTGCCCGCGCATATAAAGTCGACTACACAGAAACTACGTCTTATCCTGCCATAACAGTCACCGACCAGACCGCGCTGCGCAAGATTATACGTCGCGAACGCCGTGTCGAACTGGCCTTCGAAGGTCTGCGCTATTATGATCTTATCCGCTGGCGTATTGCCAAAAAAGCTCTTAACATGCCTAACTGCGGCATCCCGAGCGATAAAAAACTGGCAAAACAGATTGAGGACGAAGGTCATTGGTTCTGGGCTGTGGCTCCCACATTCGACGAAGACGGAATACCTAATTTCCAGGCTCTTATAGACGCCAGATACTGCGAAGTGCATTCAAAAGGAAACTTCTCCGACCGCATGTACCTCTGGCCTATACCGTCCAAGGAAATACTGATCAACCCCAACCTCGCACCCAACAATCCCGGTTATTAAAGACTTGATAATTCAGGTTATTCGATAGGTTTAAGTGTAATACAGCAGCGACAGCGCCCGCGGGAATCAGCGCCCGCGGGCAATGTCAAAAAACAACAGCGACAAGCATCCGTACCGTGAATCACAAGAAATCAGTCATCTTGCTATTTCTGGTTTTGCAGGCGATTTTGCCCGCACAGACACCGGCGCGCACTTTCATAGCCCACCGTGGCGTGAACCTGCGTTCGACTGTGGCAGGGGAGAATTCGATTGAAGCTATCAGTCTGGCGCGTCGCGCCGGTTTCGGAGCTATAGAAACGGATGTCAGGCTTTCCGCCGACGATTCGCTGGTTGTGATGCACGACGCCACGCTCAACCGCACTTGTCTGCGTGCCGACGGCTCCGAGATCGGAGCGCCTGCCGACATTGCGTCCCTGACATGGGAAGAGTTGCGGCGCGATTATCGCCTCCGTGCCGATAAAGCGGCTGACCGCACGCCGATACCCTCTCTGCGGGAATATCTCGACGAATGTCGCCGTGCTGGTCTGCTGACGTTCATAGAACCTAAATTATATGATCCCTCAGGACGATTCTACGACCGTATAATAGCTTTGGCCGACGAGATTCTCGGACGGGGCAATTATGTGGTCACGTCCAATAACAGAGCCAATCAGATTATCCGCCGCAAGCTTTGCCGCCACGACGTGCGTCTGATGGGAATTCTCTATCAGACCACGTTCGACAGCATAGCCTCGCTTGGCAATTGTATAATAGCTGTTAGCGCCTCGCGCTTCGGCGACTCCGATTACGACGAAGCCGTCGCAGCCTGCCGCCGTGCCGGACTGCCTTGCGAGTCTCATGCCGACAGATACGAAGGACGTATGTCCAAAATCGACCGCCAGTTGCCTGCGGTGGATTATGTTTCAACCGATTTCCTCGCTCCTTACCCGTCGGCAGGCTCAGGCCGTACAGTAGCCGTGTGCCACCTTGCCGACTTCCCCGAAGACATCGCCGCCGGCGTCACCATGCCGCATGTCGACTTCGGCGCCGTAGCCGTAGAGATTGATTTCAGCGGCGAGGCTGAAATAACACTCGGATCTCAGACATTCCGTTGCGCTTCGGTCGCGGATGGCCCGCTTCGTTTTGCCGTAATGCTTGCTGACGAAGCTCCACGAGTGGCTGTAAAGCCGCTTTCGGCCGATAGCTCGGTCGCCTCTCTCACTTTCACACTGACTGAATTTTAAAAAACATCATAAAGAATCAAATGGAATCCATTATGGAAAAATATATTGAGAAAGAACGTGCGATCGACGTTATAGCCGATGTCGATGTGCTGGTTGTCGGCGGCGGTCCGTCGGGAATAGGTGCCGCCGTAGGTGCTGCCCGAGCCGGTTCCCGCGTGATGATTGTCGAGAACATGGGTTCTTTCGGAGGCATGTGGACAAACGGCCTTGTAACCACGCTCGGCGGTTTCAACAGCTGGTTGCGTCCCTACCGTCGCTGCGTCGACGGTGTCATGGGAGAATGGCTGCGTATGAGCGCTGCCCGAGCCGGCGCCGAGGACAACCGCTCGTGGGTGCTCAGTTCCGATCCCGAGGTACTTAAATTCACCGCCGACGAAATAATACAGAAATACGGTATCCGTCCCTTGCTCCACACATGGGTGGCCGATGTCATCAAGGACGGCGACTGTGTACGTGGTGTGATCGTAGAGAATGTCGATGGCCGCAAAGCCATTATGGCTGATGTGGTGGTCGATTGCACCGGCAACGGCGACGTGATGGCACGTGCCGGGGCCGCCTACCGCATCGCCGAACAGCTGCAGCCTATGACCATGCCATTCTTTCTGGCGCAGGTCGAACCGCAGGGTAGCGTCGGATATGAAGAAGAACTGGTAATCCCTATGGGTCCGGAAGCCGGATATCTCGGCAAAGAGATGATGCCGTACACCACACGCCGGCGCGACATGGCGGTCGACAACGAAGTTCTCGACAGAGCATACGAACGCGGAGAGCTGCCTTTCTTCGGGGGGCCGTGGTTCGGCGGTCTGCGCGTCAATTATCCGTGGGTGAACACGACTCGTGTCTACGGCTCGGCTGTCGATGCCGCCGAACTGACCTCTGCCGAGATGGAAGGACGCCGCGACGCACATGCCATAGTCGATTTCTACCGTCGCAATCTGCCCGGTTTTGAAAAGTGTTGGATAATGTCGTCGGCAGCTACCATAGGCATACGCGAAACCCGCCGCCTTGTCGGCGAATATACGCTTACGGGAGAGGATATAGTGGAAAACCGCCATTTCACCGATTCCATCGCACTGGGGGTATGGCCTATCGACGTACACCCGCAGAAGGGCGAGAACGGTGCGCACGACATGTTCGTTCCTCTGCCTTATCAGATTCCATACCGCTGCCTGATACCTGAAAGTATCGACGGTCTTCTCGTGGCCGGCCGCTGCATCTCCACCGACCGTGAGGCAATGGGAACTATACGCGTTGGCGCCACTTGTGGTGCGATAGGCCACGCAGCCGGTATCGCCGCCGCCATGAGCGTGCAGAAAGGATGCACCCCGCGCAAACTCGACGCCCGCGACGTGCAGATAGAACTTGTACACCAGAATGCAATAACAGAATAAACCATAGCAATGAAATTCTTCAGACTGCTCGCTATCGCGGCCATAGGCACCATGAGTGCCTACGCCGCCCCGAAGGCCGAAGTAGGCAAGACACTGCCGGCTTGGTCGGAAGGCTATCTCGACATACATGCCGTCAACACAGGTCAGGGCGAGTGCTCGTTCATGATTTTTCCAGACGGCACAAGCATGCTTGTAGATGCCGGCGAGTGCCGTTCCACAACTCCCAACATAGTAGAACCTAAACCCGACTCGGTCACGGCTCCCTACCTTACCTATGCGCGTTATGTGAAACACTTCCTCAAAGGCACAGGTAACAAGGAACTCGACTACATGCTGCTGACCCATTTCCATACCGACCACATGGGGGAGCTGCACCGCGATACCCCGCGTGCCGAATGCGGAGCATACCGCCTGACCGGAATTGCCGGAGTGGGCGACATAGTGCCTTTCCGACGCGTTATCGACCGCGGATGGCCCGACTATGCCGAAGGCGTGGAGCCTGTCAGCAAAGCTTTTCCCAATTATCTGAATTTCATCAAGTGGCATAATGAAAACCGTGGTGTTGCGATCGAACGCTTCCGTCCCGGCCGTGCCGACCAGATAGTCCTATGCCACAATGCCGGAAAATATCCTGAGTTTCAGGTGCGCAACCTCGCAGCCAATGGCCGTGTATGGACCGGTGTCGACACGATCGTACGCGACCACTTCATCGACCGCGCGCTGCTGCCCAAGAACCAGTGGCCCGATGAAAACCAGTGTTCCATAGTCATGCGTGTGTCCTACGGTCCTTTCGACTACTTCACCGGAGGCGACCTTCCGGCAGTGACACGTTGCGAATGGCAGAACCTCGAAGCCCCTATAGGTGCCGCCTGCGGTCCTGTCGAGGCTATGAAAAGCAACCATCACATGAACTACGATGCCATGGGTGTTCCCTTGCTGGCCGCTTTGCGCCCGCAGGTGGTGGTGGTCCACAACCGTAAGGCGCAGCAGCCCGACATAGAAGTTCTCAGGCGCATACAGTCCAAGACTCGCGCCTATGCCGGCGATGTGAAGGATGTCTATTCCACCAACATGCATCCCGCCACTCCCATGGTCGCCTATCCCAACACGCAGCAGATGCCGGCCACTAAGGGACACATCGTCATTCGCGTTCTTCCCGGCGGCAAGGAATTCTATGTCTATTCTCTCGACGACCGTTCGGGACGCTACGAGGTGACGTCGATAAACGGACCCTACAAAAGCAAATAAAATCTTATAAATAATACCAATAAACAAAACGCAATGCACACTCTTGACTGGATTATCGTAATCGGATTTCTGGCAATACTGACCTCGATAGGCTTTTTCTTTTCCAGAAAGAACAAGAATATCAAGGATTACTTCCTCGGTGGCCGTTCCATGCCGACGTGGCTTGTGGCCTTTGCCGCCGTCGGCACATCGATCAGTGCCGGAACATTCGTCGGGGCGCCGCAGATAGCTTTCGACAGCAATTTCACATATATAATGCTCAGTGTCGGCGCAATCATAGGCGGCCTTATGGCGGCATATATCATTCTGCCGGCGCTTTACAAGGCAAACACGATCACAATCTACGGATACCTCGGCGACCGCTTCGGCGACGGAGCCAAGACCTCCACCAGTGTAATGTTCCTCATAGGACAGCTCCTGACCTCCGGTTCGCGTCTGTTTATCGCGGCAATCGCCGTTTCCGTGATGCTCTATAATGATATAATGATGCCCAACCTGATACTTTCAATTCTGATTCTCGGTCTTGTCAGCACCATCTACACTATGGCAGGCGGGATAAAGGGGCTTATATATATCGATACCATACAGATCCTTCTTGTCATAGGCACAGGTCTTGTGGCTATATGGCTCCTGCTCGACGCTATACCACTGCCGATAGCCGACATAGTAGACAATCTCCGCCACAGCGCGCAGGGCGACAAGCTTCAGGTCATCGACAGCTCGTTCTCTTTCTCGCAGCCATATAACCTTATGGGAGCTTTGATTGCATGCGCCATATTCAAATTCGCGCAGTACTCCACCGACCAGGAATTCGTACAGCGCCAGCTCACCTGCAAGAACATAAAGGATGCCGCTCGCTCTCTGGTGTCGTCGCAGGTCATCTCTCTGCCGGTGGTCATCATATTCATGATTATCGGATCGCTGCTCTTCATTTACTACGGTCGTCCCGACCTTATGGGCGCAAACGCTCCGGCTGACGCGCTCAACGACAGCCGTCAGATTTTCCCGCAGTACATGTTCAACCACATGCCCGTCGGTGTCCTTGGTCTAATGGTGGTAGGTCTGCTTGCCGCCGCCCTTTCCAGCTTCAATTCGGCTATAAACTCCATGACCAGCTCGCTGTTCAGCGACATATATCTGCCATGGAAAGAAAAACGTATGCGTCCGGGCGAAGGATCGCCGTCGACCACTCTTAAGGAATCTAAGATTTTCGTGGTGATCATGGGTGTCGTTCTGACAGCTTTCGCCATTGTGGCCGCACTGATGCAGGGCGCAGGCGACCAGTCGCTTGTCGATTTCGCACTCGGAATCATGAGCTTCTCGTACGCAGGCATGCTCGGAGTGTTCCTCTGCGCGGTGCTTACAAAACGCGGCAATGTCACCTCGGTAATATGGGCACTCGTCACAGGCTGCCTTGTAGTCCTTCTTCTCCAACCCGGCATTCTGGCATGGTGGAGCGAAGCTCTCTTCGGTGCACCCGTGAAAATGGCATGGGTATGGTGGGTTGTCATCGGCGGTGCCATCAGCTTCGGTGTGTGCTGCCTTGGCAAGAAAAAAGAAACTGCTGCCGTAAAGGCATAAATCCTTATTTTGCAATGAAAAAGATATTGATAATATCCGCACTGGCGCTGTCTGCCGTTTTTGGAACACAGGCAAAGATCAGTCTGCCTGCCATCATTTCCGACAATATGGTGCTGCAGCAGGATTGCGAGGCTCGCCTGTGGGGCAAGGCCGCACCCGGCGAGAAGATTAAGATCACCGCCTCCTGGGCGCCGAAGACACCCGTAAGCGTCACTGCCGGCGCCGACGGCCTGTGGAGCACGGCTATCGCCACCCCTGCCGCGCGCATGGACGGCCAAAGCATCACTTTCCGCGGGAAAAATACTCTGAAAGTCAAAAATGTGCTTGTCGGAGAAGTCTGGCTGTGCACAGGACAGAGCAACATGCTCTTTCCTGTCGGCGACCACCGCAAAGAAGTGCGTTGGCAGACAGGCATGGCCGATGCCGACACTCAGCTTACCGACGCCGATTATCCGCAGATACGTTTCTTCACTGTTCCTTTTGTCATGTCGCCCGATCGCGCGCTCGACGATTGCGAGGGTCGTTGGGTGGCATGTACTCCGGAAACTGCCTACGATTTCTCTGCTGTCGGATTTGTGTTCGGCCGCAGGCTTTTTAATGAACTGAAAGTGCCTGTCGGATTGATTCTTGCGGCAAAAGGCGATACCCATGCCGAATCATGGATGAAGCCTGAGCTTATGCAGGGAAATCCGTTCTATGACGAGGTCTACGAGCAGTTCGGCGCCGATAAGGTGGAAAAAAACAAAAAACCGTTCCGGGTACCGTCGACACTCTGGAACGGCATGATATCGCCTGTCCTGGGCTATACCGTGGCCGGAAACATCTGGTATCAGGGAGAAGCCAACGACGTGCGCCCCCACAAGTATCAGGCCGTGTTCACATCGCTGATCGACTCGTGGCGCCGGGAGTGGAAACAGCCCGATATGCCGTTCTACTTCGTGCAGATAGCCCCTTACCGCCGACAGCCGGCTCTGTTGCGCGAGGCTCAGCTCGACACATGGCAGAGCGGTCTGAAAAATATAGGAATGGTGGTCACCACCGATTGCGGTGACTCTCTCGACATACATCCGCGCAACAAGGTCCTGCCAGGCGAACGCCTCGCCGCATGGGCACTCGCAAAGGACTACGGGCGCGACGATGTGGCATTCTCGGGACCACTCTACCGCTCCATGCGCTGTCTGCCCGACAGCACGATAGAGCTTTGCTTCGACTATGCCGACGGCGGACTTCGTGCCCCTGAAGGTGAAAAGCTGCATGGCTTCGAGGTAGCCGGTCCCGACCGCGTGTTTGTGCCCGCTACGGTCCGCATCTCCGGTCCGGGCAAGCTTTCGGTAAGCGCTCCGGGCGTGGCACACCCCGTGGCCGTTCGTTACGGCTGGGGGACTTTCTTCCGTGCGAACCTGTTCAATGGCCGGGGTCTGCCGGCATCGCCTTTCCGGACCGACCGTTGGCCGCAATAATTGTCAATGAACTTTAAAAGCTCTCGCAAATGAAATCCATCTTCGGCAAACTGGCGCTAACACTTCCGCTGGCCGCGGCTTTCCAGAGCCACGCACAGCAGCAGCGCCCGAATATAATATTTTTTCTGGTCGACGATTTCGGCTGGGTGGAAACATCCCTGCCTTTCGGCGACGAGGTGACGGCTAACAACCGGATGTTCCATACCCCGAACATGGAACGTCTGGCAGCGCGGGGCGCCATGCTTACCAATGCCTACGCATGTTCGGTGTCGACACCGACGCGTACATGTCTTATGACAGGCATGAACTCGGCGCACATGGGCATAACCTCTTTCAGTTCCCTCTACAAGGACATCGTGCCCGATGCCATAGGCGGACATCCCGGTTCCACGAACGAGAATCTCGGCGACATATTCGCTCATCCCGAATGGAACTACAACTGCCTTTGTCCGGCTCACCTCGAAAGTGAAAAAGACCTATACGGCCTGCATCATACCCTCTATGCCACACCCCTGCCACAGCTTTTGCGCGATTCGGGCTACCATACCATCCACGTGGGCAAGGCGCACTGGGCGCCGGCGGGCACTCCGGGTTCAAATCCGTACAATATGGGCTTTGTGGTGAACATAGCCGGAGCGCAGAACGGCCACCCAAAGAGCTATCAGCCCGAGGACAATTTCGGTAATCTGCCGGGACAGGGCGACTACGGCTCAGTGATGAATATGTCGCAGTACTACGGTTCCGGAGTCCATCTCACCGAAGCCATCACACGCGAGGCATTGCGGACCCTCGATCATCCTCTGCGTCAGGGAATACCGTTTTTCCTATATTTCGCGCACTATACCAATCATACGCCCATACAGCGCGATGACCGCTTCTATCAGCGCTATATCGACGAAGGACTTGACGAAGGACAGGCGAAATATGCTTCGATGGTCGAAGGCATGGACAAGAGCCTTGGCGACGTGCTCGATTTCATCGACGGACGCGGAATTGCCGACAATACTGTCATAATATTTTACTCCGACAACGGCCCGCACAGTGTCGGAGGCGAGAAAGGCGGAGAGCTGCACACGCAGGCGCTTCCGTTGCGCGAAGGCAAAGGTTCTGTCTATGAAGGTGGCATACGCGTGCCCATGATGGTGTGCTGGCCCGGACATGTGGCTGCAGGCACACGCCTAAATACGCCTGTGAACACTCCCGATTTCTTTCCTACCTTCCTTGAACTGGCCGGTGTGATCGATCCGCAGACCGTACAGACCGTCGACGGCGAATCGATGGTAAAATTGTTTACCGACGGTTCGCAGTATGTGGCCCGCGCCGCTGAAGCCGGTAAAATACGCGACCGCAAGGACGCAAACGCTTTCCGCATTCCTGAAAGTGTGTCGGGGCTTGCCGACGACCGTGGGCTGATTTTCCACTATCCCCATCAGTTGCGCTACGAGGACCAGGACGACATAGACTTCCTCTCGGCATTGCGCCGCGGCGACTGGAAGCTGGTTTACCGCATGCACACCGGTGAACTCGAGCTTTACAACCTTCGCGACGATATAGGCGAACACAGCAATGTCGCTGCCGGGAACCGGGAACTGACTCGTTCCATGGCCTCCGAACTTTCCGATCGCCTGCGCCGCTGGAATGCCCCGATGCCGACCGTGCGTGCCACGGGAAAACCGGTGCCTATGCCCGACGAAACAGATGCTTTTGCAGCTTTGAAAAAATAATCAGACTATTTAAACATCAAATATTCCAACAGATGAAAAAATTGCATATACTGACTCTGTCATGTGCTCTGGCCGCATTCTGTGCGTGCAGCGACGAACCTGTTCCGCAGGTGCAGCCCGAGGATCCGGGGCAAGGACAGGAAACTACCATGGGAGGCGAAGTTCCCGTAAGCCTTGACATTCCGGACAAGGCCGGAATGAATATAAAGGGTGTGGTCTACTGCGGAAACACGCCTATCGAAGGTGTGGTGGTTTCCGATGGCGTGACCGTGGCCAAGACCGATGCCAAGGGTATATACTATCTCAATTCCGACAAACATACCGGTTCGGTTTTCGTATCGGTGCCGGGAGGATATAAAGTTCCTGTCGACAAAGTATTTCCACGTCATTTCCGCAATTTCAGCGCAGCCGCCGACATGCCCGAGCAGATAAATTTCGAACTTGAGTCCTCTCCGGCCGACGATTATGTTGTCATGCTTCTGGCCGACATACACCTTGCGGGACGAAATCAGGACGAGGAACACTATCAGAACTGGTTTCTCAAGGACATAAATCCTCTTATTGCCGACTACCGCGCCGCCGGGAAGGACGTTTATACCATCACACTGGGCGACCAGAGCTGGAACACATACTGGTATGCAACCGATATTCCCGCTCCTTTCACCCTGACGGAGATGTTGCCCTATCTCGAAAAAATCAATGCGCCGGTGTTCAATACCATGGGCAACCACGACAACGACCCAAGGGAATCCTCCGACTTCGTGGCCGAGGCTTTCTGGCGGCGTTACGTGGGACCGACCTATTATTCTTTCAACATAGGCAAGATACACTATGTCGTACTCGACAATATCGTCTATGATAATCCTCATCCCGGCACTCTCGGCGACGAAGTCTACAGCTTCAAGATCGCAGCCGAACAGAAAGCATGGCTTAAGGCCGACCTTGCAGCGCTGGGCGATAAATCGACTCCTGTCTACGTAATGCTTCACTGCCCCGTACATTCAAAGCCGAAACTTGACAAGAGCAACAATGTCAACGTACGCTATCAGATGGACGACGGCAAAACTCTTATGGATGTTTTTGCGGGTTTCAGCGACGTGAAAGTGTTTTCAGGCCATGCCCATATCAACTGGTCGGTGCAGGATCCCAACCACGCGGCCATACGCGAGTACAACGTAGGTTCGGTGTGCGCCACGTGGTGGTGGACAGGCAAGAACGAGTATCCCGGCAACCATATATGCCGCGACGGTTCCGTGGGTGGTTACCGCGTGCTTGAAATCGACGGCAAGTCAATGGTGACTTATTACAAGAGCATCGGTTACGGACGTGATTTCCAGTTCCGCGCCTATGACGTCAACGAATGCCGCATCACTGCACCCAAATACTGTCCCGTGTCGAACAACGCAGCCATAGCAACCGAAATAGAAAAGCTCACCGGTGCATCCGGTGCTATCAACTGTGACGGAAGCAACTGGCATAAGGAAAACAAGAACAACGAGGTTGTGCTCAATGTGTTTGCCTATGATCCCCGATGGAAAATCGAAGTGCTCGAGAATAACCGGCGCCTGACTGTGACGCGCGAGAACGGCTACGATCCGCTGCATATAATTTCTACTATGTGCTACCGCCTGCAGAACAAAGGCAAGATCACGGCTACTTTCCAGCCTACTCTGACTTCGCATCTTTTCCGCGTAAAGACATCGTCGCCGACCTCGACTCTGACGATACGCGTGACTGACCAAAACGGCCGGACATACACGGAAACCATGACGCGTCCCCGTGCTCTCGAGCCTTTCATGGACAAAAAGAGCGATATCAACTCAGGAATCCCGAATATAATCGTCCGTTGATTTCACACCTCTCTCTTCCCTCATCCGGAAACTAAAAAATTACCCTTTTATTAACCACAATCTAATTTTTAACATCATGAAAGCAAGAACTTTACTTCTTTCCGCAGCCTGCATGGCAGCGCTTGCAATGAACGCACAGGACAAGCACAACTTCTCCTTTATCGTCAGTGAAAATCTCCCCAATGCCGACAGCGATACCAAAACCGAGAAACTCATGGTATGGTTCGACACCGATTTCGCCTATGGCGACAAGACCCCTGAGGGCGATTTTGTTTCGAGCATCTATACCAGCGATGGAGTGGACATGATTTCATCGTCGACAAAAGTTGATGAAAATTCCGATGTTCTCCATGGCATGATTCTCGATTTCGTTTATGAGAATGACCTGATCTGTGTGACCGTACCTGACGGACAGCCGGCAGGCACAGTGCTTTTCCATCTCAATCTCGGCAGCAAGCCCAACCGTGTGAATGACACTGATAACAACTGGGGCGCATATATGGACGACTGCAATGGAATGTATGTAGGCGTAAAAGCTCCCGCAGGCGCTGCTGTCAACGGATATCTCTGCACTCCCGGCTATGATGCCCAGGATGGTTACGGCAAAATAGCCCATGCCACTTATTTCGACTTCGGCACTCTCGCCGGCGCCAACTATACGGAACTGACCTCAGGCGCTCCCTACAACGACGATATAATCCTGAAAAACTGCGGCGACAAATGGCCCCGCGGATATTGCTGCAAATATGTCGACGTTGCTGTAAAGAATGTCAAGGGCGGTGACCGCGTAGCTCTCCGCGGCATCCAGACTCTCCACCCGGGCATTACTCCCGAAGTTATGCTCTCAGGATCTTCTTCGGCTATCAACACCGTAGTCATGGACGAGAACGCTCCTGTCGAATACTTCAACCTTCAGGGTGTACGCGTGGCTGAACCCGCTGCCGGCCTCTACATACGTCGTCAGGGCGACAATGTAGCCAAAGTCATGGTGAAATAATTTCTTGTTTCATATTATTAAAAAACAGGAATGCGCAAGGCGTGTTCCTGTTTTTTTCGTAATTTAGCATCATGGAAACTCCATTCGCCCAACCTCTGTACCTGCTTGCCAAGCCCGCGGGAGCCACCTGCAATATGGCCTGCTCTTATTGCTACTACACGGAAAAAAAGAGCCTTACGCCGGACGGACAGCCGCGGGTAATGTCCGACGACACTCTCGAGCGCTTCATCCGTCTTTACATTGAATCGCAGACCGGCGGCACTGCCGTGTTCAACTGGCATGGAGGTGAAGCCATGATGCGTCCGCTGTCGTTCTACCGCCGCGTTGTCGAGTTGCAGCAGCGCTATGCCGGAGGATGCAGGATAGAGAACTGCATACAGACCAACGGCACTCTGCTCACCGACGAATGGTGCGTGTTCCTGCGTCGCAACGGATGGCTCGTAGGTCTTTCCGTTGACGGTCCCGAGGAGTTTCATGACCGCTACAGGCGCATGCGTGCGGGTTCAGGTCCGTCGTTCCGTCGTGTCATGCTTGCCATACGGATGTTGCAGCGGCACGCTGTGGAATGGAATGCCATGGCCGTGGTCAACGACTTCAATTCAGGTCATCCCGAAGAGTTCTACGATTTTTTCAGGAATATAGGTTGCCGTTTCATTCAGTTCACTCCGATTGTGGAACGAGTCCGTGCCGACGGACGTCTTGCCGCCGTGGGTGATTCGGGCACTCTGGCGCCGTTCTCTGTCAGTCCGCGACGCTGGGGCGAATTCCTGTGCCGTCTGTTTGATCACTGGATAGGGCATGATGATGTCGGACGGATATTTGTACAGATTTTCGACGCCACGCTGGCCAACTGGGTCGGAGCAACACCTTCTGTGTGCTCTCTGGCCCGCGAATGCGGCCATGCGGGAGCCATAGAATTCAACGGCGATGTCTATAGTTGCGACCATTTTGTTTTTCCGGAATATTATCTTGGAAACATACGCGACAAAAGTCTTGTCGAAATGATGTGGAGCGAGCGCCAGTTGGCATTCGGTGCCGCGAAGCGGACTTCACTGCCTCAGGAATGCCGTCGTTGCGAGTATCTTTTCGCATGCAACGGCGAATGTCCGCGAAACCGTTTCGCCCTTGATTCCGACGGCAATCCAGGGCTTAATTATCTCTGCGAAGGCTACAGGATGTTTTTTGAACATGTGCGTCCTGCAATGGATGTCATGGCAGCAGCGCTGCGGGAGCGGCGCTCTCCCGCCGACGCCATACGCGAATTCCGCGGTCATTCTCCTATCGTTTGAAGTATAGAGTTCCGTTGATGCGGCTGCTTTTCGAATGTGTGTTGCCGAAAAAACATAATTCAGGCATCCTGTGATGTTGTGTTTTATTGTTACCTTTGTGCCATTGAATTTAATTGACAGGCAACGACATGGAAAAGATTACAGCTAACGTGCGCTTCATTGGTGCCGAGGACGATAATATAGATCTTTTTGAAGGACAATATCCGGCACCCGCCGGTATCTCATACAACTCTTATTTCATCGACGATGAAAAAATCGCGGTTGTCGATGCAGTCGATATGCGTCGCTGCGACGACTGGCTTGTCGCCCTTGACGAGGCTCTCGGAGGACGCAGGCCTGCTTATCTGATTGTACAACACGTAGAACCCGACCATTCCGGCAGCATACGTGCCATGCTTGAACGCTACCCTGAAGTGAAAGTGGTTGCTACGGCCAAGGCTTTGGCAATGCTTGGAAATTTCTTCGAGGGCATGGATTTCGCTTCCTGTTCAATAGCGGTCTGCGACGGAGATACGCTTGAGCTTGGGCGTACCGTATTAAGCTTTGTAACGGCGCCTATGGTGCATTGGCCCGAGGTGATGATGACCCATGACCTGACCGACGGCATACTTTTTTCAGCCGACGCTTTCGGTTCCTTTGCTATGTCAGACTCAACTGACGCATGGGATTCGGAAGCGCGGCGCTACTACTGCAATATTGTAGGAAAGTATGGCAGCAGTGTGCAGACTGTGATGAAAAAACTTACCGGAATGCCTTTCGGCATCATTGCTCCGCTCCACGGGCCTGTGCTGAAAGATAATCTGGAGCACTACTGGATGCTATATGACAAATGGAGCCGTTATGAGCCTGAAACCCGTGGAGTTCTGGTGGCTTACGCATCGATCTACGGCGGCACAGCCGAAGCGGCCCGCCGCCTCGCCGCCATGCTCCGCGACCGCGATGCCGGAGAAGTGGTTCTTTTCGACCTGTGCAGGCACGACCTGTCCTATGCCGTGGCAGAGGCATTCCGCCTGAGCCGTCTTGCCCTTTGCAGCGTCACCTGCGACGGCGCTCTTTTCCCGGCAATGTACAGTTTCATACATCACCTGGCCGCGAAGAACTTACGAGGCCGTAGGGTTGCTGTCGTCGAGAACGGCTCATGGACTCCTTTGGCCGGCAAGCGCATGTGCGACATGCTGGAGGCGATGAGGGACATGACGGTTGTCAGTCCCGTAGTCACCATCCGAAGCCGCATGCACGACAGCGATATTCCGGCTCTCGCCTCTCTGGCCGACGCGTTGACAGAGGAATAATATGCCGGATTGCCGGTTCGGTATGGAATTTTTATTACCTTTGGATGTGGAAAATAATTTGATATATAAAAAGAAAGCTATTCAAGGCGGCGGATTCCGGAGTTTTTTTACGCTGAAAGCCGTGGCTGCCGCAGTGGTGTTTCTGTGGTTTGTGGCCCAGATTGTCGCAGTGGCGCTTTATTGGGATCTTCCGGCTTACAGCGATTCTGCGACATATCGCCAGCTTGCTCTGGAGTCGTCCGCGGCCGGATGGTACCCTTTGGAGCGGCATCTGTTCAGTGAAAATTATATTTTCAATCCGGGCTATGTCAACTTTCTGATACTTTACCTGAAAATTTTCGGCACTTTCAGCGGCATAGGCGTAGTGAATATATGTCTGAACTGCGTCCTGCTTTGGGCTGTTTATGATATAACGGCAAGACTGGCATCCCGCAAGGCATCGTATCTGGCGGTAATATTCTTCTGCATTCTGCCGTCCAATATACTTGTTGCGGCCGTGACAATGAGCGATCTCTTCTTTGCGGCGCTTATCTATGCCGCGATTTCTCTTTTCCGCCGGAACCCGTGGGCAATCCTCGTGGCCGGACTGCTGACCGGCATGGCTAACTATGTGCGCCCCATAGCGTTGCTTTTTGTCGTTTCGATGTTTTTGTATGCTATTGTCAGAAAGTACAGACCTGCAGATCTGGTGCTGTTTTTAGCCGCTATGCTGGCAGTGACAGCGCTTGTCGGGGCGGTAAACAGCCGTATGACCGGCGAAACATTCGTTTCCGGATCGACTGCCGGTGTCAATCTTATAATGGGCGCCAACCCCGATGCCGACGGTTCTTATAACGATGCCGTCTTTACTCCCGGCCATATAGGTTACATCGGGCAGGACGGATGCAGCGTCTTCCGTAAGGACTCGATATGGAAATCGCGCGCCGTGGAATGGATTAAGGAAAATCCGGCTGAATACGCCGGCCGTGCTCCTGTAAAACTGGCCCGCCTGTGGCTCGGCGACTCATACCACGATCTTGTGCTCTCGCCGCAGCGGTGGCCGTCGCCGCTCAAGGCCCTGACATCGTTGCCATACTACATTATCTGTGCCATGGCATTTGTCGGATTGTGGCGTCGCAGACGCGGGATATTCGGAGTCTGGGGCATATATCTTCTTCCCGTGCTGGGAGCGTCGGCCATGCACATGCTTCTCTACGGTGGCATGAGGTATCACTATCCTTTCATGCCGGTTGTTATACTTTTTGCAACACAAGCCTTCTGCCGCTCCGGCGCCGCGGGCCAAAAAAAATACTATGATGGAAAAACTGAAATACTTCATACAGCTTCTTCGACCGGCCCAGTGGGTTAAAAGCGTATTCGTTTTCCTGCCGCTTTTTTTCAGCGGCAAGCTGACCGACAGCGGCCTGTGGCTGCCGGCCGTGTACGCGTTCTTCATATTCAGTTTTGCGGCAAGTGCCATATACTGTCTCAACGACATAAAGGACGTTGAAAGCGACCGTAGGCATCCGCGTAAATGCCGACGGCCGGTAGCCGCCGGAAAAATATCTGTCAGAGCGGCTGTCGTAACGATGTTCGTTCTGGCTGCCGCGGCCTTGTGCTCCGCTTTTTTCCTGGGATCGTTGACCGCCATGGCCATAGTGGGTGCGTACATAGTGCTCAATGTACTGTATTGCTTTAAGCTCAAGCAAATAGCTATACTCGACGTCTTTATAATATCCATGGGATTCGTGCTGAGGCTTTTTTTAGGCGGAACCATGTGCGGTATAGAGCTGTCGCCGTGGATAGTGTGCATGACATTTTTGCTGGCGCTGTTCCTCGCATTCGCCAAGCGCCGCGACGACGTTGTGATCTATCGCGATACGGGCACTGTCACCCGCAGCAATACTCTCGACTATAATCTGCCTTTTCTCAATTCTACTCTCGGCGTAATCGCATCGGTGACAATGGTCTGCTATATAATGTACACCATCAGCCCCGAGGTCACGCGCAGGCTTGATTCCTCCTATGTCTATGTTACATCCGTATTCGTGCTGGCCGGAATCATACGCTATCTGCAGCAGACAACAGTGCGCGAGAAGAGCGGAAGTCCTACCGAAATGCTCTTGAACGACCGTTTCATACAGCTGTGTATACTTTTCTGGATTCTTACATTTGTAGTGCTGATATATGGCTGAAAAAAAAATTGTCGCCGCATTCGATTTCGACGGGACGCTTATTTCCGCGGATTCTCTCTTCGTCACCGCCCGGCACGTGCTTGGTACCGGAAAGATGCTTTCGGCGTTGCTGCGTACGATACCTGCCATCGTGAAATGGAAACTCGGGTTTAGTACAAACTCCCGGGCCAAGGAAAAACTTTTCGCAAATTTCTATAAAGGTATGCCGGTGGCCGAACTCGACCGCGCCGGCCGTGAGCTGATACCCGTTTTTGATTCCATTATCCGCAAAGATGTGTTAAGTCGCATGGAAAAACACCGCGACGAAGGCCACACACTCGTGATGGTCACGGCAAGCCTCTCGAACTGGGTCAAACCGTGGGCGCTTGAAAAAGGTTTCGTCGATGTCATCGCGACAGAAGCCGAAACAGATGCAGAGCAGCGCCTGACCGGACGCTTCAGCACTCCCAACTGCTATGGACAGGAAAAAGTGCGCCGTTTTCTCGAAGCATATCCGGCGCGCGCCGAATACGTCCTCTATGCGTACGGCGATTCGTCGTCCGATGAGCCGCTTCTCGGCATCGCCGATGAAGCTGTCCGATGTAAAAACAAAATAAGCGCCGATTGATATGCAGCCATGAAACGAATAGCGATATTTGCATCAGGCAACGGCTCGAATGCCGAAAACATGATAAGGTATTTCCGTGACAACGGGCTTGGATGGACTGTGGCGCTCGTGGTCAGCGACAGAGCTGAGGCGAAAGTGATTCAGAGGGCTGTAAGACTCGATGTTCCTTATGCAGTGGTTTCTAAGACCGAACTTGGCGACAGCGACATAATGCTCGGTCTTATGGAACGCTATTCTGTCGATGCTGTTGTCCTTGCCGGATTTCTCCGTATGATTCCCGGATTCCTTATAAACCGCTATCCCGGGCGTATTGTCAATATCCATCCTTCGCTGCTTCCGAAATATGGTGGGAAAGGAATGTACGGGCGCCACGTACACGAAGCCGTGGTCGCTGCGAAAGAGTCCGAAACGGGTATCACTATACATCTTGTCGACGAACAATGCGACGGAGGACGCATAATCTTCCAGGCACGCACGGCTGTGGCTCCCGACGACACTGCGGCGGATGTCGAAGAAAAAATTCACGAACTTGAGCGTCTGCATTTCCCATGCGTTACAGCCGCTTTTTTATGCGGTCTGTAATGCCGTTCTATGATATAAGGATAAATAAAATAAGACCGGAATGAAGTTTAAAGATATTGCCGGATTGCTTTTGGCCGTCCTGATGATTTGTTTTTCATTCAGATGTTCTGCGTCGGCAAGTGGATTTATTGTAGCGGATTCTGAGGATCGTATGCCTCTTCCCGGCGCTACTGTAATGTCGGGGAACGGGACAATAGTTGGTTTTACGGATAATAAAGGCTCATTCTCGTGCAATTCCGGGGATATGCCTTTGACAGTCCGTTGCTTGGGATACAAGGAACTGACACTTGAAGCATATCCCGATACGGTTTTTATGACTCCGGACGCATTTGAGCTTCCGGAACTTGTAATTGCTCCTGTCGACAGACCGGTTCTTAAACTCCGTTGTTATATACGGGAATACACGACGGCTGCTTATGGAAATGATACAATCCAGATGTTCGGGGAATATATGGCCGACTATTTTTTGTCTGAAAAAAAAGTAAAAGGATTCGGACCTTCTAAACGTACACCGTATATCAGGGCAAAAAGATTGAGGGCGCGCTATAGGAATGCTGCGGGGCTTGACTCTATTGCAAGACCTGAAGCGGATGATGAATTCATATCATGGGTAAGTATCTGTTCCATCGACCCGTTCAGACATACTGTAGCGGATAGCGTCGTTAACGGTGCTGTCGGGGTGGTAATGGGTAAATACGGTGAATTTTCCAACACAAGGGTAAACGGCTCCAGGCTGATATACTCCCGTGATATTTTGGCGAATCATAAGAATCATCGCTGGTCGCCGTGGTTTTTCAAGATGGTCGGTTTCACTGTCGACACCCCCGAAATGCTTTTTAAAGAGATTTATCACCTCGACGATAAGCGGAAATACGGTCCCAATACATTACAAATGGCGACTTATACCATGGAGATGACCATTAAAAGTAAATGGGTAAAAAAGGCACTCCACACAAAAGAACCGATAAAAACTTACAGTACGGTGGAAGTATATCCTGTGGAAGCGCTATATCTGACACCTCAGCAAGCTAAAGATTTGGAATGGGACTATAGCCGAAAAGACATAACGCCGTCGCCTCTCGCGCCACGGCTGTCCCCGAACATTATTGAAATGCTGGACGCGGATATCAGCAATTGATATCCATCGACATTTCGGCTTAATCGAAATATTAGTTATCCGCCTGTGCATGCGGCCTTTTTGCAGGATCGAACAAATTCTCGGAGAAAACGTTCATTCTGTTAATCGACATTATAAACCGGAATTAATTCTGCAAAACTATGGAAGCAAAACACAACATACCATGTGCCGACTGGCGGTCGCTGGTAATCTATCAGGTCATGGTCGGCTCTTTCATCCACAGCGAGGACGGAGCCGACGGTTACGACAGCCTATGGGGACCCGACGGCGAGCGAAAGGACGGAAACATCAAAGGCGTTATTTCAGCTCTCGACCATATCGTGAAACTTGGAGCGACAGCGATATGGCTTACTCCTATATTCGACAGCTCAGAGGCCGGCGACGACGAGAAACTGAACGCTACGGGATATTTTGCAAACGATTATTTCAAAGTCGACCCGCACTTCGGAACCGAGGTCGATCTGAGAGAACTTATCGCAAAAGCCCATGACCGCGGCCTGTATGTATTCCTCGACGGAGTGTTCGGTCATCATGGAGGTGTGCGGAATCCGTCGCCGTCGGGCTTCGTGATAGACTCTACCCCCACTCTCAGCGACCGCGGCGAGGAAGGAGGAACCGGCAACGTGAAATACCCGGAATCGCTTGATTATTTCAAAGAGGTTGCCACATACTGGATTGACAAATTTGAGATAGACGGTTGGCGCTTCGACCAGGCATATCAACTCTGTCAGGGTGGTCATAACTACTGGTGTGAAATATCGCAGGCCGTAAGAGAGCTGTGCGACCGCCGCCTTGGTGAAGGAAAGGAATGGGGAGTGCTTGGCTATATGGTCGGCGAAGACTGGAGCGATGCCCGGGGAATCAGTGACAGGATATTCCGCGACGGCGGCCTTAAAAGCGCATTCGATTTCGATGGAAAACAACTTATAAGCGGTGCTATGGACGGAAGTGGATCTGGCGGCCTGGACAACGGATGGGACGACGTGATAAAAGTATATTTACCTCCCTGCGAACGTGATTATTCGCCCGACGACGTTTTGCCAAACCTGTTCCTGAGCAACCACGACGGAGTCAGGGTTGCCGACAATTTTTATGACGAGGGTAATGAAATAAACCTTATGACGCGTTTTGCTATACTGGCCGGTTATTCCGGTCCCGTGACATTATACTATGGTGACGAGTTTGCCGATCTGTCGCGCGATTGCGACGGAAGCCAGCCCGACAATGCCTCCCGTACGTCCGGTCACCTTAAAGCCACCGATCGCCGCGAACGCCGGCTCTTCGACTATGTATGCGGCGTCATGGCATTCCGTCGCGAAAATCCCGCCATGTGGAGAGGACGGAACGAATTCGACCGTTATAGGAAAGACGGCGCCGAAATCCTTGTAGTGACGAAGACCGACGAAGAAACAGGCAATCGCGTCGCAATGATTTTTGCCGACCGCGATGCGGAAGTCGCGCTTCCGGGCGAGGAAAAGCTCAGGAAAGTACGAGCCTATATCCCCGAACTCATAAAACTCTCCTGACCGACCGCACGCCTTGCGCTGCCCGCTGTTGTTTTATAATAAAATATCAGCACACAACAGATCTGATCTGTTGTGTGCTGATTATAAAGATTTTGTTTCGAATTTCGGAGCCTTAATACTCGTCCATGTTGAGGATTAATTCAGATTAATCAGATTTTGGAATAATAAGTCCGGTGCACTTTCATCGGAAACCGCCTCGCCGGTAGTAAGGTCGATCACTATTGTTACATTATGCCCGGTAGCAGGGTCTGTTCCTGAATATGTTATTTTACCATTTTGGTACCTTCGAGCATCTATAAATGACGGCATGTCAACATTGAATTTCACAAATCCGTCTTCAAGCGATACCGGGTCAAACCAATATGCGCCGAAATGTTCGCGTGAATCATCAATAGACCAGACTTTTCCATCGTATGAGATTGAGCCGTAGAAATTAATATCAAAGTCAAGCTTCTTAAGCCATTCCCATTCTCGCTTGTCTAAATCAATTTTACTTATCCATCCGTTATCTCCACTTGTCAGAATATAGTTTTTTCCAATATAAGCAGACTTGAATAACCTTAAACGTGCATAACTGGAAATATATTCACTCCAGCTCTTCTCGCTGTCTTCGGGAAGGCTTGTTAATTGGATAGGGGTGTCACATAACGCTGCACTTCCTGGAGAAGTTCCGATATTAATGGTGTAAAAGGATCCAAACGGCCAATTGGATTGGCCAAGTTCATCTTTTGTAAAATTAGACGATGCCACATCTTGCTCCCGACCATCCTTATAAGCATAAAAAGATGGCATACAGTTAAATAATAAGATAGGGTTATTATTATAATTTTCAAATATCAAATCATTTATAAGACCACTCTGAGGTCGCATAGTAATATAATCCCCGTCAAAATTATGAGATCCTACCGGAATTGTTCGTTCTAAATCGGTTATATCTATATCCTCGTATATTTCAAAATAACTTATACCCTGAAATCCAGAATGAGGCCATGATAAGCGCATCACGCTCTGATAATAAGCACAAACTACACCATTGTCCGTGATAAGGAAATCATCATTATCGTAGGGACTGGAGTTATTTGTTATTTGCTCAAATGAGGATGAATCGTCATTGAGATTGAATTTGTATACATCTCTATAATGTTTTAAGTACAATGTTCCGTATCTGTCTTCTTTAAATTTTACCCGCAATATAAAATCACCTTTAGATGTATCCCATTCAGCCATTAATAAGGGAATATTATCTATACACCATATTTTGCCGTCTGACTTACGCACCAACAGGTCTTTGTACGGCACATCCTGTTTTACAAGATAAGAATTATCATCATAGTCATACTCCCATCGGTCTTCTACATGATCTCCGTCAGAATCATAATAGTCGCAATGCATTAAGTATATATAGTTCTCGGAAAGGTCAAAAATTTTCTCAGGCACTACTTTTAGTTTTTCTTCGTGCTCCAGTTTGTTGCCCAATGTATCTGTGGTGAAGTAAACACCGACTGCAGTAATGTTTCCGGCAGCATCAATTTTATACAGACCGGCAGAGAGAAACTCTCCGTCGATAGCGCGTGAGGAACTTTCTGTGCTTAGTCCCAAAGAGACAGCGTCCTTGATGTCCAGCCTGCCAAGTTTCAGCTTGCCGTAGTCAGTCTTTTGAGAAGGACCATCATCGCAGCCGGTAATAAGCATAATTGTCATTAATGCCATTGTGATATGAAAGAATCTTTTCATAACTCTTAGGATTTGAGGTTTAGAAAATAGTTTATGGCGCCTAACAATCCGTTGGCGCACATGTCGTTAATCGTTTCATGACAAAGTGAGTCATGGTAGCCGTCGTATGTGCGGTAGGGCGATGTTTCCATTGTGGCCATTCCGTGCTCTTTCCCGAACTTCCACAAGGTTTTATACACACCTTCGTCAGAGCTTCGGCTTCGGCTGGATGCTACTATTACATCGCATCCATTGCGATAAAGATTCTCTAATTCGGTGAAGACGAATTCTTCCGCACCGGGATCTCCTATGGTAATAATACCGATCTTAAATCCGTGATGTTTTGCGATGGCTGCGAAATCATGACCGTTATAATGATAGTTTTTTGAAATCACATCGCCGTTCATACCAAGATGTTTCGTCAGATATTCCAGCGTTTGGGATTTCCCGGTGCTCCCGGAGTTTTTTAAGATAATTAAGGCTTTCATTAACAGATACAGTAGCCGCGGTCATCCTCTCGTTGGCGCTTGGTTGGTTTATATAAGAAAAGCGTAGGAATCTGTATCTGTTACCGTCCTACTGCTTGAGGCTTCTCGCATTGCCCATCGATAGTCGGACGGCAACGAAGAAGCCCTACGCTTGTATATGCAACCAACGCATCCGGCTGTATTCCTCACGGAATAATGTGCCGAAAGCAAGATAATTACATATCCACGGGCATCTACCGTTGCTCAATCCCTGACTATCGATAGAAATTTTGCGAGAATTTCAAGCAGTCAAGAATCAGCGCTGATAAACGCTTTTCATATTATGTATCGCATCCCACCCTCAGCCCCCGACCGGGGCTTCAAGCGGTCTGCAATCACAAAAATAATATAAATGTAAAACAAATACAAAATTTATGTTGCAAAACATAAAAGACAAACAGCAGATAAAAGTTAACCCACCTCATACATACTACATTATGTCGAGAGGATTGGTTCCGTCTGTAATTACAACAGTTGGAGATACATACAATCTTTGTGCCAGACATTAAAGGGAATATTTTTCATAAGCCTGTAATAACTTGGCTTGATGACACCAGAGTATTGGGTGTATGGTTCATAAGTCAGATTATTGAGTCATAAATTGGATTGCTAAGATGTTTTTATAATTCAGAGAGGCCGCTGCGGGCTATCGGTTTTACTTCGATATTTCATATATGCAAGTTGTCTTATGCACAAAGATATAGTGCGGTATCGGCAAAAAGACACCCAAATAAGTTAATAATGCTTAGTTACGATAATAAAATATCAGCCACACAAACAAATCCGAGTTGTTGCATGGCTGATTATAAGTGTTTTATCTTGTTTTGTGAGGCTCAATATTCATCTTCGTTGAAGGAGATTTGAATATCTGATTATCAATTAGTTGCGCTATTCTTGCCGTTGAGGCGTTTGCGCTCGACATCAAAGGCTTCGAGGAAGTGGATTTCGACCGGGGATAGTTGGTATTGGGTTCGTTCTCGGAATTTGTCGTATTCCTCATTTGCTTTCAGTTTGGCAACTTCGGCAGACACGCCTCCGGCATGATTCAGTAATTCCTTCCCCGACAGTTTCAGGAAATCGTCAAGTTTCTGAATCCAGTCTTTCATATACATCGGGACATGGCTCTTGGCCTGAAGTTCGGCAAAGTCAAGATACAGGTTGAC